>RCMY010000019.1_pt1 | contig 136989 bp, 127 predicted proteins | sample 2041341 | NCBI WGS metagenome assembly RCMY01 (sample SAMN09708234, study PRJNA481090) | Marine sediment metagenome, whole genome shotgun sequencing project. | reverse complement strand
TATTTTGAGAGTGAGGGAAATCAGATAACGGCAAGACTGACACTGAATCAGGAGGAAAGTCTGAGCCTGAAGGACAGCGGAATATTTAAAATAGATATGGAAAAATGTCATTTATTTGATATAGATACTGAATTAGCCTTTTAAAACTAATAATATTATAAAGGAAAAGTTCTCCAAATGAGCAAAAGGACTGCGTTTAGCAGTCCTTTTAATTAATCCGGAAATATTTTGTTTTATGTTAATTAATTAGTTATTATATGATCTAAAGCTCCCCGTTCCATTCGGAATAAAATTCATCCAGAAAGGAGCACATAAACTCATGACGCTTTTCAGCCTTCTCTTTTCCAGTTTTTGTATTCATTTTATCTTTTAGAAGCAGTAATTTTTCATAAAAATGATTAATTGTACTTCCGCTTTTATTTTTATATTCTTCAAATGTATTGTGTATCTCATGTGAAACATCAGGATTATACATTTCTCTTTTCATAAAACCGCCGTAGGCAAATGCTCTTCCGATTCCCACAGCTCCTATTGCGTCCAGTCTGTCTGCATCCTGTACAATCATACCTTCTTTTGTAGTAATTGTATTTTCTACGTTGGCACCTTTGAAAGAGATATTTTTTATAATATCCGAAACATGTTCAATGATTTTTTCGTCTACATTCAGATCGGCAAGAAAGATCCCGGCTATTTCGGAACCCTTATCGAGATTTCCGTCATTAAATTTCCAGTCTGCTATATCGTGGAGCAAGGCTGCAAGCTCTATAATGAAAATATCGCAGTTTCCCTCTTTTCCGGCAATATCCAATGCATTATTATATACTCTCAGAATATGCCACCAGTCGTGTCCTGAGCCTTCACCTTCAAGCTTATTTTTTACATATTCTTTTGTTTTATTTATAATTTCTATATTAGTCATGATTATCTTTCCGCCATCTGTTCAAGTCTTTTTATTCTTTCGCTTGTAGGAGGATGTGTTCTAAAAAGATTTGCAAAGGCAGCACCTGCATTAGCAAGAGGATTTACAATAAACATATGCGAATATGAAGGATTATTATGCTGCATAGGTACTCTTCGCCCGTATGCCTCCAGTTTTTGAAGGGCATTTCTCAGATAGAGAGGGTTCCCCGAAACCTCTGCACCGAATTGATCAGCAAGAAACTCTCTTTTTCGTGAAATACTCATCTGAACGATCATAGCTGCAACCGGAGCGAGTAAAACAAGAAGGAATGCAAAAGGATTCGCTCCCCTGTCATTGTCAGAACGTCTTCCGCTGCCGGAGTACATGGCAAATCTGCTCATGATAGAAATAGCACCTGCAAATATTGCGGCAATAGTACTGATAAGAATATCCCTGTGCTTAACATGCCCGAGTTCATGACCGATAACCCCGCTCAGCTCAGCATCATCCATAGTTTCCAAAAGACCCGCAGTGACAGCAACTGCTGCATGCTCGGGATTTCTTCCTGTAGCAAAAGCATTTGGCTGCATTTCAGGTATAAGATAAATCTTAGGCATAGGAAGATCAGCATTTCTTACAAGAGATCTTACTATATTGTATACTCTCGGATTGCTGTTTTCAGTGATCGGCTGTGCATTATAATTGGCGAGCACCATCTTATCGCTGTTCCAGTAACTGAAAATATTGATACCCGAAGCAAGAACAAGACCGATGACTGCTCCGCTCTGACCTCCGATAAAATCACCGATAAACATGAAAATTAATATCAGAATAAACATCAAAAAGAATGTTTTTATTTGATTACCCATATAGAGACTCCTAATCTTAAATATTTTATTATATTATAATCCATAATTGAATCCTAAGTCAAGACAGATGAAGAATTAAGTAAACAAAAAATAAAACCCCTGTCAGACCTATTATATTTTTATAAACACAGTATTGAATGTGTATATTTCATATGCTATAATTTTATAAAGATTCATAAAATTTAGTAAATATAAATTTCGGAGGTGGTTTGCTGAATAAAGAGAAATTGCCTTATGATTTGAGAGAAAAAATTTCAGATATGTTTTTTACCCGAATTGATACTGGTGAATCCGGGGCAAAGGTATTTAAAGTATCATCTGATACAGCTTGTTATTATCTGAAAATAGAAACATCCGCCGGAGAGCTGGAAGAAGAATATCAAAAAACTAGATGGCTGCAGGGAAAGCTCGAGGTTCCCGGTATTTTATATTTTGGTGAAGAGAACAAAAATAAGTACATGCTTCTGACTGAAATAAATGGAAAGATTCTCTGTGATAAAGAACACATTAGGAATCCGGAAGCAGCAATAAAGTTACTCGCAGAAGGACTGGTGAAACTTGGCGGAGTCGATACAGACAGCTGTCCTTTTGATAACAGACTTGAAAAAAAACTGGAGAAGGCTGCGGAGAATGTGAGATTAAACAGGGTAAACATGACAGACTGGGAAGAAACAACAAAATTTTCCAATACTGAATCTCTTCTGAATTACTTATATAAAAACAGACCGCCGGAGAATGAAGTCATATTTACTCATGGTGATTACTGTCTTCCCAATATTATGGCGGAGCTGGGGGAAATTACTGGATTTATTGATTTAGGAAGAGCAGGTATTGCAGATATATGGCAGGATATAGCATTGTGTATGAGGTCAATGCACCGCAATTTCGGAACCCGGAAGTATGAAGAACTGCTGCTGGAATATCTTGGGAGAAAACCGGATAAGGAAAAGCTGGAATATTATATTCTGCTGGATGAGATATTTTAATTTGCAGATTATTTAAATAGTGAAACTACAGATATAAAATGCGGGAGGAACAAAATTAAAGATTGACAAAAGCAGTAAAAAATAATAAAATATTAAAAGAAAATAAAAAAATCAGGAGGTATATGAGTGAAAAAATTTAAATTATTATTGTTAACACTAATAAGCGTATTTGTATTGATATCATGCTCAAGTGCGCCTATTACAGGAAGACAGCAGCTGAAATTTGTTGATGACGAGAAGCTTGCTAGTGAATCATCGGCTGCTTACAGTGAATTTATAGCACAGGTAAAACAGCAGAATCTGCTTGCCAATAGTACAAATGACGGAAAGAGAGTAACAGCTGTAGGGAATAAGCTGGCAGTAGCAGTAGAGAAGTATCTGAGAGAAAACGGACAGGCTCAGAAAGTGGACTACTTAAATTGGGAATTCAATTTAATAAAGTCAGATGATGTAAATGCATTTGCTATGCCTGGCGGGAAAATAGCATTTTATACAGGAATTATGCCTATAGCGAAAAATGATGCAGGAATAGCAGCTATAATGGGACATGAAATAGGTCACGTTATTGCAGGGCACCATGCTGAAGGGAAAAGTAACGAAACTGCGGCAGGAATTGTAATGATTGGAAAACAGGTAGCAGATATAGTAACAGGAGGAGCAACATCAGTAATCAGCAATGACCTGGTTGGTCAGGGGCTTAGCCTTGGACTGCTAAAATTTAACAGAACACAGGAATATGAAGCAGATAAATATGGGATGATTTTTATGGCAATGGCAGGATATAATCCAGAAGAAGCTCTTGCAGTATGGGAAAGAATGGCAGCCGGCGGATCATCAGGCGGTCCTGAAATACTTAGTACACACCCAAATACTGAGAACAGAATCAAAAAAATGAAAGAATTTTTACCGGAAGCAATGAAGTATTATAATCAAAGTAAATAAATAAAAAAAGCCGTTTACAAAATATTACAATTTTGTCCAGCGGCTTTTTATTTAATTATTTTCAGGTATTGGACACATATAACTACAGTTTTAAAAATTTATAGTGTATATACAAAAACAAATAAAAAACAAAAAAATAACTAAGAGGTTAAATGTTATAATTCATTTAATACAACAGAGAGGAGGAAAATTTTTTAATTTGTCTGATGTATTGCAGCTGTATGTTTTGAAAGCATGAATAGACAGAGGTAATATAAGACACTGGTTTAAGAACGACTTTTATGCCTTTAATGATATAGATTAAGAAATAAAAAAAATGAAAAAGCTAGATGACGGAATAAGAGAAATTTATGAAGTTTTAGAAACATTAAATGAAGGAAAGAAAGAAAAATTCAATATATTTTCCAAAGACGAGGATATCGTAGTGGAAGAATTGGAAAAACTGAAATTCAGTTACTTTAAAAAAGGATTCCTTGCATGTTTGTTACATGAAGAGGAAAACTCTGTTTCAAAATAAAATTTTAAGATAAAAAAAATGGGCTGTAAAAAGCTCATTTTTATAAATTATAATTAATTATAGCAACAACTTTTCCCAGAATTTTCACATCATTCAAATTATTGAATACAGTAATTTTTTTATCAAAATAGTTTATTAAAACAATAGTTTTATCTTTTTTATAATAATTGCTTATAAAGATATCATCCTGATTTTTAAAGATACCCACGTCTTTAATATTAAGAATTTTTATTTCAGGATTAAAGATGACAACATATTCCTTGTTTATTTCCACAGCCTTGCAAACTTTTGAAACATAAGGAAATTTAAGAAAATCCTTTGAATATGTACTGTTGATACTGTTAAACTTACTGAAAGGGATTATTTCGATTTCCTCCTTTTCAAGCTCTTTTTTAGTCGATAGGGTAGTATAGTAATTTAGAATATCGTCTTCTGTTATGTAATTGATTAAATTATATAAAGTTAAAAGATTAATAGAGTAAAAGTCTGCAAGAGATTTTAAAATCATGGGATTAATACGCAGAATGGTCCCTTGCTCAAGTCTGCTCAATGTAGCAGAGTCTACCCCTGTGGCCTTCTCAAGTTCTTTGAATGTAAGCTCTTTTTTATGCCGCAATTCTTTCAAAATATCCCCTAATTTCAAAGCATCGTTATATGTAACCTTAAACATAGTAATTCCCCCTGTGACGCAATATTTATTAAAATATAACATTTTAAGTGTTGTAAATAATCAATAAAAACATAAAAAAAGATTTTAGTCAATCGAAAAAGAATAATTAATATAAATTAATAACAATGATAATTTTTAAATTATTTTATATAAATGAATTTGTTATACAAAAATTTAGATAATACTCAATCAAAATAAAAAAAATGTTTTTGATCATTGACAAAAAAAGAAAAAAAGGTTATAAATTATTTAGCAGCAAAAGAAAAAAATTATATTTTTAAAACTGAAATAAGTTAAATTAAGTTTTATCCGTGCATAATTTATTTCATTTTTTATTAGCAAATTCAGAAAAGAATTCCAGCATATAATTTTTTTATTTAGTAAAGAAAGCCTCCGGAATTTAATTAATATAGTATTGAACTAAAGTCAGGCTGGAAAAAGAAAAATAAAGTGTTATAAAATAACACTTGTAATATATTACTTAATTTTAGTAAGGGTTATGAAGATTTTGTAATACATAAAAGCGGATAAAAAATTGCAGCAAATAAAAATAGAACCGGGAAATAAGGTTCTGTTTTTATTTTACTATAATCTTTGTTTGAAAATAAAAAAAGACACTTTACTTTATGGTAAAATGTCATAACAGTTCATAGTAAAATATTTTTCCGGAAACAGAAATTACTGAAAAAACTTTCTGTCCTGAATAACTGTAAGCTGGTCTTCGGAAAGAAGCTCGGCAATTTTATCATTTCTTGCTCTTTTTAGATTATTATACTGATCTGTAAAATAATCATTTGCCGGGTTCTGCTCAATAAGGTCATCTATATTTCTCTGGAATTCATTTTCATATCTGAGAATACCGGCCTTCTGATCATGTGTAAGATTAAGCGAAGTGATAATATCAGCAATTTTGTTGTTTCTTTCTTCGAATTCAAGTCTTTTTTCATTCATAAAAGCATTATATTTCTTTATCTGGTCATGTGACAAAACCTTGTAAATATCTTCTTTTCTAGATGTTCTTATAGAATTCAGCGAAGATACTTTTTTAGTATAACTGAATGGCTGGTTCGCCACCTCTTCTGCTTTTTTCTGATATTTTGCGAATATTTTATTTAGTTCGTTCTGCTGTTTATCAGAAGCATTAACAGCTGTGAAAAGCTCTGTTTTATTTATTTTCAGAGTATATACTTTTTTATAGTAATCAGAAAGTGAAAATGAAATATTAAATAAAAAAATAACGATTAATATTCGAAATAAAATTTTTCTCATTTTAGCTCCTTAACAATAATATTTTACATAATTATAGCATAAATTATGAAAAAAATAAATTTATTAGAAAAATTATCACAAAAATAGAAGACCTTTGAAAAGAGGAAATAATTTTAGAAAGATTAAAAATAAAATAAATCAATTGTATAATAAATGTATATATCTATTATCTAAAAAATATATCATTACATGATTGACATATTAATAAAATAGAACTATAATAGATTACAATCTTAAATAAAGGCTGAGAAGAGGAGAGTAACTTTAGTCAGAAGCTTTGAGCGAATTAGGGATGGTGAGAGCCTAATTAGTGGAGTCTAAAGTGAAGAACACCTTGGAGCTGTCTACCGAAAACAATTGTTAGTAGGCTAGAACGTAGACCAATGACGTTAGAATTGGCGGGTATCGAGTACTCAAAGAAGTATTTCCGTACCATGTAACTAAATATAACAGAGATTATTCTGTTATTTCTATAAATGTAGATTATTCATTTTAGTTATATAGGTGAACCCGCGATGCGGGTTTTTTTGTATTCGATGCATAAATTAAATTACAGGGAGTGATCAGAATGTGTGGATTTGTATTTACGTCATATGAGGGGACAAAGCAGAAAGAATTTGATAAAGGATTTCAGAAGATATATCACCGCGGTCCGGATAATGAAAGTGTAACAGTACAGAGAGGCGGTATATGGGGCTTCCACAGGCTGGCAATTATGGATCTGAGCAACAGGGGAAATCAGCCGTTTATGCATAACGGCAGTGAATTGATGTGTAACGGAGAAATATTTAACTATCAGGAGCTGGAAAAATTAGTAAAGGATATATATGAATTTCATTCAGAAAGTGACTGTGAAGTACTTCTTCCGCTTTATGAAAAATTCGGAATAGAGATTATGGTAAAAATGCTTGATGCAGAATTTGCAATGGTATTGTATGACGGGAAAACCGGAGAGGTAATGGCAGCAAGAGATCCGATAGGAATAAGACCCTTATTTTACGGTTTTGAAAAAGAGACAGGCAAAATTTCATTTTCAAGTGAGGCAAAAGGTCTTATAGACTTTTGCAAAGGTGTAAAGCCGTTTCCTCCGGGACATTATTATAAAGACGGGGAGTTTCACAGCTACAATGACATAGCTGATCCCAAAGTAATAGTTGATGAAGAAATAGAAACCATAACAAAAAAGATAAAGGACAAACTGGAAGCTGCGGTAATAAAAAGGCTTCACTCTGATGCACCTATAGGCTTTCTTTTGAGCGGGGGGCTGGATTCATCGCTGGTCTGTGCAATAGCACAGAAACATCTGAAAAAACCAATAAAAACTTTTGCTATAGGTATGGAAACTGATCCGATAGACTTGAAGTACGCAGGAGAAGTGGCAGAATATCTCGGAACGGAGCATACAGAGGTAAGAATTGCCAAGGATGATGTCTTGGGAGCGTTAAGAGATGTAATATATCATCTTGAAAGCTGGGATATAACAACAGTAAGGGCGAGTATTGGAATGTACCTTATATGTAAATATATACATGAAAATACAGGTTTAAAGGTTCTGCTGACAGGAGAAGTAAGTGACGAAATTTTTGGATACAAATATACAGACTTTGCTCCAACACCTGCAGAGTTTCAAAAAGAAGCACAGAAAAGGATCAGGGAGCTTTATTTATATGATGTATTACGTGCAGACAGATGCATTGCTGCACATTCACTGGAAGCAAGAGTGCCTTTCGGGGATATTGATTTTGTAAATTATGTAATGAGTGTAAATCCTGAAAAGAAAATGAACAAGTATAATAAAGGAAAGTACCTTTTAAGAAAAGCTTTTGAAGGGGAGGGATATCTTCCGGACAGTATACTTTACAGAGAGAAAGCCGCTTTTAGCGATGCTGTGGGGCATTCTATGGTTGATTATCTGAAAGAATATGCCGAAGCGAAGTATTCGGAGGAAGATTTGAAAAATGCTGCGGATAAATATCCTTACAAAACACCATTTACGAAAGAGTCACTTTTATACAGAGAGATTTTTGAAGAATTTTATCCGGGAAATGCGGACTGGATAAAAGATTTCTGGATGCCTAACCGGGAATGGGAAGGGTGCAGAGTTGACGATCCCAGTGCGAGAGTTCTGTCAAATTACGGAGACAGCGGAAAATAAATCATAAGAAGACATCTGAATTTATAAACTTTACAAATAACGAAATTTTAAGTAAAATATCAGAATGGGAGATTATAATAATCAGAGGTGGATATATGAATAAAAAAGAACAGATAATAAGAAGATATTTTGATTCATGGATAACAGGAGAGGTTTCTGTATTATCGGAAACTTTTAGTGAAAATGCTGTTTATATAGAATCATACGGTCCTTTGTACAGAGGACTGGATAATATTATCAAGTGGTTCGATAACTGGAATGAGCATGGTTCTGTTTTGGAGTGGAAGATATTTCAGTTTATACATAATGATAAAACAGTGATTTGTGAATGGTTTTTTAAATGTGTATATGACAATAAGGAGGAGGAATTTAACGGTATATCCGTTATTTCTTTTGACTCTGAAAACAAAATCACATTATTAAAGGAATACCAGTCAAAACTGCCTAATTATGAACCGTACAGATAAGTTTTTGCAGTAAAAACCGGAATATGAAAAAACAAATTGCTTATAAGCTTGAAAGTCGAAATAAATAAAATATAATGTATAAAAAAAGACAGGTCTAAGAGAAAAGACCTATAATTATATCAAGCTAATAAGAATAATAATTTTTTCATATACCCCCTTAGCTGTCTCAAAATACCGAATTTGAGACAGCTTTTTTATTTAATGGAATTTTTAATGAAATAGACAAGACTTTATTGACTAACCTGAAAAAATTGTATAATTTGAGAGACATAAATAAAAAGCTGAAAAATGTCATATTATAGTGAGGGGAAGGTTAATGGAAAAGAATAAACTTGTTCAAAAGATAAGAAAGGATGCAGAAAATCCATTCAGAGCAGGGGCGGTTTCTTATAAATATAAAAGCTGAAATAAATAAAAGATAAGGTATAAAAAAAGAAAAAGCTAAGAGAAAAGACTTATAATTATATCAAGCTAATAAGAATAATAATTTTTTCATATACCCCCAAAGCAGGCCGCTTGTTTTAATAGAACGAGCGGCCTGCAAATTTTATTGAAATAAAAATTTATTTTTGTAAAATATCTTTGTTTAGGACACTGTCGAAGAAATAATTACATTCCGGCAATAGTTTTCATTCTTTCCAGTGAATAAGAGAAGAACTCTTTATATGAATCACAAAAATAATTTAGTCCGATAAAGCTTTTTCCGAAAGAGTTTTTCTGTTCTCTGTATCTTCTGCATCCCCCTCTGCATATATAAAGAAACTCACATCTGGTGCATTTTTTATCCAAAGTATGTGACATCTGTTCAAACTCTTTTATTTTAGGGTTCTTTTTTATGTCTGAATAAGAGTTTTCTGCAATACTGCCTATTTTCCATTCATCCAAAACATAAAAGTCACAGGGATATACGCTTCCGTCAGCTTCCAGAAGATAGTAAAATTCACAGCGACCTTTCATGGCACAGTTTTCCGGAGGATAACCTTTCAGCATATTGATAAAGTTATTAAAGTCCCGGATACTGATATAAGTGCCTGACATAAAATCTTCATACCATAGATCAAACAGTTTTTTCAGAAAAACGCTGTAAGAAGAAGGGCTTAAAAAGGGAGCTTTATCTGAATCAAAACTATTTATTGAGGGTATAAACTGGAGATACTTAAAGTTATTTTCCTTAAAGAAATTATAGACATCTTCAGCTGCAGAAGCAAGCTCGTCTGTGACCACTGTAAGTATATTATACTCTACATTGTAATTATTAAATATCTCTATATTCTTCATTATTTCAGTAAATGAGCCTTTGTTTTCAGTATTAATTCTGTGGAAGTCGTGTGTATTCTTATTACCGTCAAGTGAAATTCCCACAAGAAAGTTATTCTTTGCGAAAAAAGCTGCCCATTCTTCATTGAGAAGATATCCGTTTGTCTGAATGGAATTATATATATTAAGATTTTTATAGTTATATTTTTTTTGAAATTCGATAAGCTTTTTGTAAAAATCCAATCCTGCAAGTGTAGGCTCTCCGCCCTGAAAAGCAAAAGAACAATAGCCGTCAGCTTCGGAAAGTGTTTTTTTTACTATTATTTCCAAAAGCTCTGTTTTCATAATTCCGTAGCTCTTTATCTCACGGCAGGCAGCCACATCAAAGTAAAAACAGTACTTACACCGTAAATTACACAGGCTGGAAGCCGGTTTTATAAGTAAATTTATTGGTTCCATATTTTTCTCCTTAATTTTATACAAATATAAAAAAATCTGTATACTTTTATTTTATCATTTTCTAAAATTTTACTCAAATATAAAAAGTGAATGTGACAATGCTTATAGACATATGCAGGACTTATTGATATAATAGATATAAATTAATATGGGGAATTATAAAACAAAATTAAGGAGCTGTGGAATGAGAATATATTCGTGGAATGTAAATGGAATCAGAGCATTGTACAATAAAGGAGAATTTTTTAAGTTATTTGAAGAAGAACCTGAGATAGTTTGTATTCAGGAAACAAAGGCACAGGCTGAACAGCTGTCAGAAGAGCTCTTAAATATAAACGGATACAGCTCTTTTTTTGAGTCTGCCGATAAAAAAGGCTACAGCGGTGTGGCTGTTTACAGTAAGAAAAAACCGCTTATGGTAAAGAAATTTGATATAGAGAGATTTGATTCCGAAGGAAGATATATAGAGCTGGAATATGAGGATTTTATACTTATAAACTGCTATTTTCCAAATAGTCAGGAAAAAGGAAAAAGGCTTGATTATAAAATCGACTTTTGTGATGAGATTCTGAATTACCTTGAAGAAAGAAAAAAAAGCGGAAAAGCTGTAATAATAACAGGTGATTATAATATAGCACATAAGCCTATAGACCTTGCCAGACCAAAGGATAACGAGGAAAATCCGGGATATCTGCCTGAAGAAAGAGAATGGATGACAAAATTTATAGAAGCCGGCTATGTAGACAGCTTCAGAAAATTTTACCCTGAAGAGGTGAAATATACGTGGTGGTCATACAGAACACGTGCCAGAGAAAAAAATATCGGATGGAGAATAGATTATTTTTGTATAAATAAAGAATCGGAAGGTATATTAATTGATTCTGGAATAAGAAATGATGTGTTTGGATCTGATCACTGTCCTATATACATTGACATTAGTGTTAATAATTAGTACTTTGATAAACTCAAATTTAAAGTAACAATCATAAAATGTATTGGAATATTTATACCCTGTTTGATAAAATTAACCATAAAACTTTTGAGATCAGGGTACTAAATATTTAAAATTGCCTTACTGCTGATTTTTTCGAGATCTATATCTGAAATTCCGAGGTAACGCTGAGTAACTGAAGTATTGCTGTGGTTCAGAAGGCGTCTTACCAATTCTATATTGTTTTTACTCTCTTTATATTTCAGTGTAGCAAAGGTCTTTCTGAAGCTGTGTGTGGAAATATCCCTTAGTTCCAAGTACTTTATTACCACTTTTAGATTTTTTTGCACAGTTCTTACGTTCAGATTATCGAATAAAAGGTCATCATATCCGATACAGTTTTCCTTACAGTATTCCTTAATTGCGTTGTAAGTGTTTTTCGGGTAAGAACGGGACAAATTTTTTTTTGTCTTCTGTTCTGTTATGTTAATCCGGGAATTCAGTATGTCTTTTCGCCTAAGCTGTAAGATATCTCCTACCCGTAATCCGGTGTTTACCTGAAATAACAGCAGATAATAAATTTTTTTCTTAGCTCTGAAAGTCCGGACTTTTTGATCTTCTTTATAATGAAATCCGTATTTTAACAGATCTAGAATACTGTTTAGTTCCTTAAAAGTTAACGCTCTAGTTTTCATAACTCCTCCAATGCTTGTTACATCTAATATAACTATAATAGCATATCTTTATAAATATGCTTATATATTATAATAATAATAATTTAAATGTATTGATAAAATTTATTATAGAAATTATTTCAAAATTCTAAATTAAGTTAAATTGATTTTCCGAAGAATTTAATTACAACATTGACAATACGCCATTTTCAGAGATTAATTTATATGCTGCAGTCTTTTTAAATACTGTAAAAAAGGAAAGGATACTTATGAAACAAATATTTTTAGCAATAACAGTAATATTTTTTATTTCATGTACAATACTTGAAGCAGATACAGTTTTGAATGAAACACAGCTGCTGAAAGACAGTAAAGAAATTTATTCTCTTATGGGAAATCTGAATAGGGCTGTAGCAGATAAGAATTCTAAAAGGATAAGAGATATTGCTGATCTTGATTCTAAAGAAGCAAATGTAAAAGAAACCGCGGATTTCGCATTAAAAATTCTTGCAAATACAGATTATCAGCTGTTATTTCAAATGGTAAACACTGATAGTCTTAATACAAGCCTTCTAAAAGAAAAAACAACTAAAATATATGAAATAAGTATGGTAGATAAATCAGATTTTACCTCTAACTTTCTTATAGTAAACAGATACAGTAATGACAATTATACGTTAATTGTGGTAAAAAGCAAAAAAAATAATAATTTTAATGAAGTAAGCAGAATATCATTTGAAATAAAAAGAAAAGGAAAAAAGTTCAAAATAGCTAAAATAGGACTTTTTTCTTCGTAAAATTTAAAAGACCCTCTATGATAATCTAAAATATCACAGAGGGTCTTTTTTAGTGTTTAGTGTATGGAAAAAACGGTATTTGTTTTATCCTTCAGCTCGTTGTTACTTTCTTTTATTTTTTCTATAGTTCTTATTTTGTCTTCTGTGAGATATTTTGCATAATCAGAGTCCAGTTTTTTTATAATATCGTCTCTGCTGTTTTTTTCAAGATTTTCTCTTATATTTACCAATATCATACTGGGAAGAAGATTGAAAAAATCTTTATAATCTTTATTAAAATCTGTTTTAGAGAAAAACTGATCCACAGCATCCCCTATTTTCGAGCTTTTATTTTTCAGGACAGTTTCATCTGTGACTTCATAAAGATCTTCCTGTTCCAGAATATCATTTATATGTGAGAATTCCTTTACATATTTATCGCTGAAAAATAAAATTCCATTTTCAAATATCTGTCTTCTTGAATAAGTAACGACCGGATTTTCACTGCTGTCTAATGTTTTCGTTTCCACGTTCCATTCTTTCAAAAGCATAGAAAGCATAAAATTACTGTCCGGATTACCGGGGTAAAATGAAATCCCCTTTTTATTTTTATATAAGTTTTTATAGGATTTTTTGAACTCTTTTTTTAGTGTATTGTCACTGTATCCCAAAAATTTGTTTTTAAATGAATCACTTAAATTAAGTTCTTCAGAATACTGTTTTACAATATAGAGGGCAGCGATTTTTACTGAATTCAGATAATTTTTTGAGTTATCATGGGAATTATTTGTAAGAACCAGTACTTCGTCTATAAAATTTTTGATATCACTGTAATCCTGATATTTTAATGTAATATTCGCTGTTTGTTCGCTGTTTCCAAAAAAATCTGCATTTGGAAAAAGTCCGAGAACAAGCGGGATAAAATTAAGAGCTTTCAGAGTTTCATTTTCTCTTTTATCATCAAGCAGAAGTTTTTTTGCCTGATCAAAGTCTCCGTTTGAAGCATAATAATCAGCAAGTGCCTGCTTCATTCCATGATCCTCAAATGAGAAAAAACCTGCACTTTGGGTAAGCTGTTTTTCAAGCTCTTCATATTCCTCTTTGGCATTAGTCTTTTTATAAATATCAAGCAGATAAATCTTGTCAGGATAATAAAAAGAGTCCTGATTATGAGATGAAACACCATAGTCATAGGAGTTTGACAAAAAAGAATAAAGAGTTTTTGCTTTATCAAGATCTCCGAGTTTGTAATATGCATAGGCACCTAATCTTATCATAGAAATATTATAGCCGTAAGAATCATAGTCATGATAATCGTTCGAAGTTTTTGGCTCTTCATTCAGATCAATACCGCTGTCCTGAATTAATGCCAGAGTTTTATTATATTTTTCTGTTCTGTTATACAGGTCGACTATATTCAGATTAATATCGTTATTTTTAGAAGGAAGCATGCTTTCATAAATCGAAAGTGCCATTTCTGTATCTTTTTTTTCTGTATATATTTGTGCAAGAACAGGCTTTGCTCTGTTTATTCCCTGGGTGATATATGCTTCATAAATAGGAACTGCTCTGTCTTTTACCATTTTCCAGTTTTCGCCAAGATAATAGCCGTCACTGATAAGATCGTCAATAAAGGTATTTAGTTTTTCTTTTTTGTCATTTAGATAATATAATGATAATAATTCATTGACAGCATCATAATCATCAGGATTTTCAGTTATTCTGTCCAGATAGATTTTCTCATTTTCTTCAAAAGAAGTTTTTAGTATGGGAAGATCAAAATCTAAGTCATCTTCAGCTTCATCATCAGTTTCGGAAAGGACAGTATTATCATCCTGTACAGTCTGGAAATTATTTTCACTGTACTCATCTTCAGCATCAAGTACATTGCCTTCCTCAGCTTTGGACAGATATTCTTCAAGGACTTCTTTTGCGCCTTTGTCACCTCTTTTAATATAAGGGGCAAGCTCTTTTTTCAGGTCTTCTTTAGAGTAATATTCGCCGAAAATAGTAAATATTTCCATACTGCCCTTTGAATTTTTTAAATATTTTTTATAAGAATTAACTGCGTTTTTATAATCATTATATGCTGAGTATAAATCTCCGAGTTCTTTGTCTGCTCTTGTTTTTCCTTTGGCAGATTCAAGCTTTAACAAATCTACCCTTGTATTATAGCTGTACTGGCTGATCATATAGAAATAAGCATCTTCATCTCCGCTTATGGCAAGATCACGGTAAACAGCGGAAGCTTTCTCTTCATAACCGTTTTCCGCATATATGGCAGCAAGCAAGTCCATGTCACTGCGGCTTTTTTTATTAAATAATTTTATCAGCTTATCTTCGGAATTATCAGCAAGATAAAGGGAACCAAGCATGTGCAGAGCCTCTTTATTTTTTTTGCGTGCGAGCTCTTCAAGTATAACTGTGCTTTTTTCATCCTGAATATCATCAATATAATATTTGGCGAGCTTTAATTTTGCCTCGTCACTTACAGGACTGTATTTTTCATATATTTCCTTAGCTTTCAGAATTTTATTGCCGTAATAATAGTCATCAGCAAGTTCCAATTCTTCATCTATTTTTTTTGTATCAACAGAATTTTTGATATTTGTCTGACTGGTTTTTTTCGCAGATTCTGTCAAAATGCTAAAGTTAAGTAATAACAATGTAAGAATAATAAATTTTTTCATGATACCTCCTAAATTTTAATTATTATATCATTTTCGTGTAATTTTTCATAGAATAAATTATTTTAATGCGCAGAAAAAATAGACAGAAATAATATAATAAAAAAACCCCCCGTTAAATTTTTCGGGGGTATATTAAAAATAAAATATTTAAAATTCCATACTGTCTCCCTGATCCAGCATTATGAAATTCACTCCGAGAGTATTTCCGTTTTTCAGCTGTCCAAGAATTGAAGAACGTATATCGGCATTTTTGTTCAATGTGGGTTTAACATGGCTGATTATTACATTCAGCCCTTTCAGCGAGCCTTTTCCGCCGCTGTATTTTTCCAGATTCTGAAGCTCTTTCAGGAGCCATTCGGGAGTAAGATGTCCGAATAAATCCTTGTCGGCTATTCCGTTTTCATAAGAAACCTCGATTATTATACCTTTAAGGCTCTTGCTTTTTACCTTTGGTCCCAGTGTTTTCCAGACAGTATCCAGATGCGTAGATTTCTCTACAGTATCAGGACCTGTATCTCCGAAAAAAGCGAAATAATCTTTATTTTTTCTGACAAGGATCATAGAAGACTCGTAATTACTGTGGCTGAGCGGCAAAGCGGCGCCAAATAGTGAAGTTCCCTCTATTGCAGTTTCTTTACCGGGGTCAAGCACTTTGTAAGTATATTGTCCAAGCTTAAATCCTTCACCTGATGTAGAAAAGTTAGGCCATGTTTTCCAGTTAAAGTAGTTATTTGTCAAAACATCAACAACTGACTGCAATGCATAGATATTTTTCTTAGAATCATCTGTAGAGCTTATAACAAGTCCTGAAACATGATCCAGATGACCATGGCTGATAAAATAACCTTTTACGGCATTTTTGAAGACATAGCCTTCCAGCGTAAGCGGTGAATCTGCCGGGACAGCAATATTTTTAAATGCACCTTTGGCAGCAGCTTTTTCTATTCCCGGAAGAAGAGTACCCGCATCCAGTGCAAGGTAGCTGTTTTCGTCAGTGCTTCTGATAAGATATGAAGTTATATTTCCGTCAATAACGCCGCCGTTTACACCCAGTGCTACTATTTCAAAAGAAGTTTTGGCAAAAGCGGAAACAGAAATAATAATACCGAATAATACTGTAAAAAATGTTCTTTTCATAAATCCCTCCAAAATATAATTTAATGCTGTGTTTCATTCATAATCAGGCAGTTTCGGCAGAAAAATCCCGCACGGTCTGCACAAAGGATGAGTAAGACGCTGCATTGGTTATAAAAACGGAAGATTATTTACCAAATGATAAAAATCTTCCAGATATATTTATTTATAAATTTTTACACTCCAGTCTCCGCCGTACTCTATTTTATAAGTAGAAGCAAAGTCACCCATATTTACAGCAAAAGATAAAGAATCTAAGCTGTTGTAATACATAAGGTTTTTACCCTCAGGCACATCTCCGAAACTATTGGCAAAAGGCATCTTGTCCTTGAAGATAAGCTTGTCTTTATTGTAGATTTCCACGGTAAAGATATCGCCTTTTTTAATATTCATTTTACTTGCAGTATTACGGTCGATGTTAGTCCATATATTTCCATACTGTACATCTAAGATAGGTATGTTTCCTACAAGTGTATTTTTTTCATATTTTGCTTTCTGATAGCTGATCATTTCCACTTTAGAAGGAAGTTTTTTTCCTACCTGCTCAAAAGTAATAGCACCTGATGCAAGTCTTGCACCTGTATAAGCATATACGTCACGTCCGTGGAAAGTATATGATTTTTCAGAATCCTGACGTCTGTTTACAGCCTCGTCAATTTGTCTAACTTCATCAATTCCGAATTTTTCTGCTACAAGAGCTAAAGTTCCGTTATCAGGAGTAACAAAATATTGTCCGTTTTTTGTTTTTAAAACAACGGATAATCTTTCGGTACCTACACCCGGATCTACTATAGATACAAATACTGTACCGGCCGGCCAGTATTCTGCCGTCTGATATAAACGGTATGCCGCATCCCATATACTGTAAGCAGGAATGTCATGTGTAACATCATATATTTTCAGATCCTTGTCGATTCCTATAGCGACACCTTTCATTGCAGAAACTGCCCCGTCCTTAAGACCAAAGTCAGACTGAAAAACCAGAATTTCAGATGCTGAAAATACAGAAGTTGAGAAGATAATAATACTTCCGACAGTTAATAAAAATTTTTTTAAAAATTTTTTCATATATCTCTCCTTAATAAGATTTAGTCACTTAAAATATATCTTTATTATGGAAAAAAGTCAAATATATTATATTAATCGGAAAATGTCCGTATAATAAGCAATATAAGGGAATATTGCCGAATTTGTTTTGAGAATATGTTCTTTTAATTGAACTAATAATTTTTTTATGGTATTATGAAAAAAAATAAAGGAGGAATACATGAAAAAAGTCGTTTTATTTATATTTTTAGCATTAGGGATTATTTCATTTTCAGCAGATTATTCAAAGGGAGCTGCCGCAGAATTAAAGCTTGTTCCGATCAGCGACAATGAATACGGGTTTGACATTACATATTATCCTGAAAAGGACGGAACAGGGAAAGATGAGCCTTTGAAAGCAAGAGAATCAAAGACTGAGATAGGAATTGCAGTAAAAAAGGGAAATACATATTATTATGAAGGTGAATCATATGGGGAGCTATGCAAAATTGAAATAACTGAAAATGCAAAAAAAATGACAGTAAAAACCAATAAAAACTGTTCGGGGTATGATAATTTTGACGGGACTTATCAGTATAAAGGCGAAACATTGGCAAAGGATACCAAAGATATAAAGGATAATGCCGGAGGTTTTTAGTCAGTACTAAAAATACCTGAAAAAAATAGAACTTTTTTAGATAAAGAATTTTTGTATTTATCTGAAAGTAGTTCTTTTTTTTATTGTATGATTATGATAAAATTAGTTAAATAAACAAAGGGAGAGGACGATTATGTTCGAAATATTTGAAAATGTAGAATATGAAGTTATCAATAAAGGAAAAGACTTTGTCATAGGGGATATTCATTATGACTCCAGAAAGATAAAGGAAAATGATGTGTTCTGTGCTCTTATAGGAGCAGTCACAGACGGGCATAACTATATAGAAAAGGCCGTGAACAGCGGTGCTAAAATGGTAATTGCGGAAAAAAAGGATATTACTGTTGCTGATAATGATGTAACCTACATTTTTGTGGATAATCTGAGAAAACATCTTGGGGTAATAGCTTCCAATTTTTTCGGCTGGCCTCAGAAGAAACTGAAAATAATAGGTATTACAGGGACAAACGGTAAAACTACATCAAGCTACATACTGGACAGTATGCTTGAGAATACATCAAGAATAGGAACTATAGGCTATAAAATACTGGACGAGGAAATAGAAGCACCGAATACTACTCCCGAATCACTTGATCTGGTAAAAATGCTGGATAAGAGTCTGAAAAAAGGTGTGGAGTATTTTATAATGGAAGTAAGCTCACATGCTTTGGAGATAGGACGGGTGGATATGCTTGAATTTGATTCGGTAATGTTTACTAATCTTACGCAGGATCATCTGGATTATCATGAAAATATGGAGAATTATTTTAACGCTAAGTTTAAGCTGTTTTCCATGCTTAGAAATAAAGATGCCGCAGCTGTAAATATAGATGATTCCTACGGGGAAAGAATTTATAATTCTAATAAAAGCTATAAATCTTATTCTATAATAAAGGATTCGGATCTGAAAGGAAAAATAGAAGAATATCATAACGGAGGAATGAAAGCTTCTCTTATTTTTCAGGGAAAGGAATATTCATTTAATACAAAGCTTGTGGGAGACTATAATCTGTATAATCTTCTGGGTTGTATCGGAGTGCTTCTGAATCTCGGTTTTGATATCAGGGATATAATCGAAAGGGTGAAAAGAGTAGGATATGTACCGGGAAGATTCGAGCTGGTAAATGAAGGACAGGATTTCAGAGTAATAGTGGACTATGCACATACAGACAACGGACTTGAAAATATACTGGAAACTGTGAGAAAAATAACTGAAAACAGAGTAATAACAATATTCGGGGCAGGCGGAGACAGAGATAATACCAAAAGACCAAAGATGGCAAAGGCAGCTGCAAAGTACAGCGACTTTGTAATTATAACTTCTGATAATCCCAGAACTGAGGATCCGGCAGAAATAACAAGGCAGGTGGAAAAAGGACTCACAGATATAGATTTTCCAAAAGATAAATATACAGTAATTGTAGACAGGGAACAGGCAATAAGATACGGAATAGAAATGTCAGATGCCAAAGACAGCCTTCTTATAGCAGGTAAAGGGCATGAAGATTATCAAATACTCGGGCGTGAAAAGATCCATTTTGATGACAGAGAACAAGCCAGAAAATATTTGAAGAAATAATTCAAAATTGTGTAATAATACCCGAAATAGTCCAATTGACAGTTATATATGGAGAAATTCTATAAGACACCAGGAAATACAAAAATATAAATTATATATATGTTTTATAGAAAAATTATATATATAGTTTATGTAAGTAAAATAAAGGATTGCCTATTTTGTCAAGGGGGTATTTAACAAATAGGCTCTTTTTTTTATTGTTTGAGTATGGTAGAATTATTACAGTGAAAAATAAAGATATACAGATTATATTTTAAATATAAATAGCAGGAAAAGGATAATAAGATTTTAGAGGAGGAATTTAGTGTGGAAAATTTACAAAAAGTAAAAGAAGTAAAAATAAGTGATAAAATAACAATAGGAAATTCCAGAATAACCCTGCTTGCAGGACCATGCGTTATCGAATCGGAAGATCTGGTTATGGAAGTAGCGGCAAAATTAAAGGAAATTACTGATAAATTAGGTATAAATTTTGTGTTTAAGTCATCGTTTGACAAGGCTAACAGAACATCAATACATGGATTCAGAGGTCCGGGGATAGAAAAAGGACTGGAAATACTAAATAAAGTCAAGGAAAAATACGGAGTTCCGCTTGTAACGGATATTCACGAGCCATGGCAGTGTGAAGCAGCGGCAAAAGTAATAGATATTATACAGATACCGGCATTTTTATCAAGACAGACTGATCTGCTTGTAGCTGCTGCCCAGACAGGAAAAGCTGTTAATGTAAAGAAAGGACAGTTTCTGGCACCTTGGGATATGAAAAATGTAGTAAGCAAATTTGAGGAAGCAGGAAATACTAATATTATGCTTTGTGAAAGAGGAGCTTCATTCGGATATAACAATTTGGTGGTCGATATGAGAAGTCTTTTGGAAATGAGAAAATTCGGATATCCTGTTGTTTTTGATGCTACACATTCGGTACAGATACCGGGAGGTAAAGGAAGTGCGACAGACGGGAACAGAGAATATGTTTATCCGCTGATGAAGGCTGCTGTATCAATAGGAGTAGATGCTGTATTTGCAGAGGTTCACCCTGATCCTGACAAAGGAATGTCTGACGGACCAAATATGCTGAGATTAGATGATATGGAAGAGATACTTACAAACATTTTGAAGATAGATGATTTAGTAAAGAACCAAGAAATTTAGGAGGAATAAGATGAAAAAGAAGGTATTGCTGACACCCGGTCCCACTAATATTCCGGAAAATCTTCTCGGAGTACTGGGGACTGACATAGTACATCACAGAAAAGTAGACTTTCATAATGTTATGAAAGAGCTGAATGAAAATTTAAAGAAGATTTTTAAGACCAGAGAGAATGTATATGTGTTGACGTCATCCGGAACCGGCGCAATGGAGGCAGCGGTAGTGAATTATTTCTCCAAAGGCGAAAAAGTACTTGTGATAAATACCGGGTACTTTGGCGACAGATTCAGGAAAATAGCCGGAATCTACGGACTGGAACCGATAAATCTGGAATATGAGTTTGGTGAATCATATAAATTAGAGGATGTAAAAAAAGCTTTGGCTGAGAATCCCGATATAAAAGGAATTTTTATGACTCACAGCGAGACGTCCACAGGAGTTCTCAATAATGTAGCGGCAGTGGGAGAGCTGACCAAAGATACGGATATTCTTCTGGTAGTAGATACTATCAGCGGACTTGTGGCAAATGAATTTGACTTTGACGGCTGGAATATAGATGTAGCAGTGGCAGGAAGCCAGAAAGCATTTTTGATACCTCCGGGGCTGGCATTTCTTGCAATGAGCAAAAAAGCAGGAAGAGCTGCAGAAAAGTCAGATATTCCCAAATATTACTTTGATATAAAACAGGCTGAAAAAGCTTTTGAAAGTAAAAATGAAACTCCTTATACCCCGGCTATAGGTCTTATAATTGCAGCAAATGTTTCCTGCAGAATTATAGTGGAAAAGGGAGTAGAGAATATAGTAAGGGAAAAATATGAACTTAGAAAGTATATTGAACAGAAGCTTTCTGAACTGGACTTCAAAATTCTTGTAAAGGATGAAGAAAACAGAAGCAATACTTTGATCTCTGTGGTAAAAGACGGCATAAAGATAAAAAATGTAATCAGAAGCCTCGAAGAAAGAGGTTATACAGTGACAGGAGGAAAGGGAGATTTCGAGGACAGTCTTATGAGAGTAGGAATACTCGGGGAATTTTCCAGAGAGGATATAGATGAGTTTCTTGCTGTTCTTATTGAAGAGCTGGAAAAACAATGATCTTATCCAAACAGGAGCTTTTGAAAAAAAGCATAATTATATTAAATAAAAACAAAAAATAAAGGAGAAAAATATGTTAAATGAATTTTCGCTGAGCAGAGGAAGAGCAATGATAAATTTTACTCTAAAATACTGCGATACATCAGAAAAATTACTGGACAGCTACGGGTTCAGAAAAGTAGTAGAAGTTTTTGTAAGAAGACTGAAAAAGAGAGAAGGGCTGATATACAATTTTTATCTTGACGCATTTCATACGGATGATGCTTTGAGTGATGCAATGATAGAAGTATTTAAGCTTCTTACTGTTTTTGATATAGAGGAAGTTCTGAAAGTAGATAATAAATATTCTGTATTCTTTGAGGATAAAAGTCTGTTTATAGAATTAATAGAGTTGCTATACGGATACTGGAGAAGACTGGAAAGATTTACTATTGTAAGAAACAAAAGACTGGGAGAAGGACTGCAGAGTGTAAGATTTTCACAGGCTAATAATAACTTTAACGAACTGGTACTGGCAACATACAGAAGAATAGAAGAAACAGTAATGGGTTACAAACACAGGGTTTACAGACAGCTTAACGCAGGTGCTAACGCAGGTCTTACATTAAACGATATAAGCTGGAATTGTCCTATAGAGTACAGAGGACTGAGCAGAATTCCTTTTATAGGCTCTGTAATACTTCATCCGCCTTTTATTTCTTATTCAAAAAGAAATACAAGAGAAGGTCTATTTCAGAAGCATAATAAAAATCCTCTTGAGAATATAGTTTTGAATGAGGATGACTGGTTTGTTTATCCCGCTAAAGTAGGAGATCTTCTGACATTTGTCTTTTTTCACAAAGACTTCATGGCACATGGCCTTACACTTGCCAACTTATTTGAGCTGGCAAAAGAAAGTGAATACATCGGGAAAAAACCTGATATGATTTATCTCTTCGGATATCCTGACGGAGAAAATGAAAAAAGAACTTTTTATCATAAAGATACAAAAAATGATATCTTAATAGGATATGCGAATTACACAGATGAAATAGATTATTTCGGATATATGAAAAAAATGCTTTTAACTCTGCATAATATCAAAAAAATTGACGAAGGCGATCTTCCGATACACGGAGCTATGGTAAATATAGTTCTTAGAAACGGTAAAGAGTCTAATATAGTAATTATGGGAGACAGCGGAGCAGGTAAATCAGAGAGTCTGGAAGCCTTCAGAACACTGAATGAAAAATATATAAAGCATATGAGAATAATATTTGATGATATGGGATTCCTGAAACTGGAAAATGACGGGAAAATAAAAGGGTACGGAACAGAAATAGGAGCTTTCGTGAGGGTAGATGACCTTGAGTCAGGTTATGCATTCGAGCAGCTTGACAGAGGTATATTTACTAATCCTGACAAAATAAATGCCAGAGTTACTATTCCTGTATCTACATATGAAATAATCTCAAAAGGGTATGAAGTGGATATAATGCTTTATGCTAATAACTATGAGGATTCAGAAAAGAAAATAAAATTCTTTGAAGATGTAGATCAGGCTATCGACGTATTTGAAGCCGGGGCAAGAAAAGCCAAAGGTACTACGAGTGAAAAAGGTCTTGTAAAATCATACTTTGCAAATCCTTTTGGAGCTATACAGGAAAGAGAAACAAATGAAAAGCTTGTTAGGGAATATTTCCATAAAATGGCTGAACAGGGAGTGCAGATAGGAGAAATTAATACATCGCTTGCAATAGAAGGGAAGGAAAAGGACGGACCTAGAAATGCTGCAGAAGAATTATTCCAGCTTATAAATCAATAATAAAATATAGTAATAAAACGGCTTTTACAGCCGTTTTGTTTTCTTTGCAGCAATTTCTATGACAAATAAAGGCTTTAAGCTATAATTACGGTATGCTGATAAAAGATATAGCTTAAAAAATTAGATTTTTTGTGATATACTAAGATGAAAAAATATCAGACTGACTTTAGGATGGGAGACAAAATGAAAGCATATATAGATCTTGGTTTTATAAAAATACACTATTACAGTATTATGTATATTATTGCGTTTTTTCTTGGAATATTTATAGCCGGAAGGGATATAGTAGCCAAAGAAAGAGGAGTAAAGGATAAAAAAACAATTGAGGATTTTGCATTTTGGGTGATGATATCAGGCTTGATCGGAGCAAGAGTATATTATGTTTTATTTAAGCTTAGTATGTATAAAGATAACCCGCTTTCTGTTTTTGCAGTATGGGAAGGCGGACTTGCGATACACGGCGGAATTATAGGGGCATTTATAGGTGCCTGTATATTTGCCAAAAGAAAGAAAATGAATTTGTGGGTACTTACAGATATGGGAGTAGGACCTTTATTAATAGGACAGGCAATAGGAAGAATAGGGAACTATGCCAATGGTGAAATAGAGGGAGTTCCTACATTTACACCATGGAAAGTTATTTTGAACGGAAATTTTGAACAATGGTGGGCACAGTATCAGTCTATGTCTATGGAGATGCAGTCAAAGTTTAAGGAACTGGTACCTTGGGGAATAGTTTTCCCAAGCGGAACTTCTGCAGGTGACAGCTTTCCGAATTTTCCCCTGCATCCGGCTATGTTTTATGAATCTATCCTTAATGTAATAGGTTTTTTGCTGCTTTGGTTTTATTTCAGAAAAAAGAGATATAATCCGGGTGTACTTTCGATGATTTATCTGATTATGTATGCTCTGATAAGAAGCTTTGTGAGTTTTTTCAGAGTGGAGGATCTGTCATTTTTCGGAATCATAAGAGCACCGCACCTGATAAGTATAATAATGTTAATCCTGGCAGTGATAGGAATAAAGTATTTTAATAAAGATAATACTAAAAAAGATTCATCGAAATAGGAGAGATAACTATGAAAAAGCAACTGGATAAGGTTTCTGAATTTCACAGAACATTCAGACTGGGAATCGAAAAACAGCCTGTTTCTACGCTGGAAAACGGTAAAGCCAGATTAAGATATGAGCTGATGAAGGAAGAAAATAACGAATATATAGAGGCGGCGGAAAACGATGATATTGTAGAAGTAGCTGATGCTCTCGGAGATATGCTTTATATCTTATGCGGAACAATTATAGAACACGGCATGACAGAACTTATAGAAGAGGTATTTGACGAGATCCACAGAAGCAATATGTCTAAACTGGGAGAGGATGGAAATCCGGTATACAGAGAGGACGGGAAAGTTATAAAAGGGCCTAATTTCTTTAAGCCGGATATTGCTAAGATAATTAAATAATAAAATATAGAAAACCGGCAGTCAGCCGGTTTTTATCTTAAAATATAAATTATTCTGTAATTACAAGCATATCATTCTTATCAAAAATCCATGAATCAGCATAAGCAACTTCCCAGTAATAACCATCCAGATCGGTAAAGTATCCTCCGTAGCCTCCCCAGAATGTATCATGAGCTTTTTTCACCACTTTTCCTCCCAGATTTTCTATTTTATCAAGTATTTCATCTACTTCCTCTTTTGTTTTGGCATTATAAGCAAGAGTAATTCCCGGAAAAGCCGAGCCTCTGTGTTTTAAATCAGGAACATTAACATCTTCCGCTAATCCTGATAAAGGATACAAAGCAAGCTTTGTTCCGCCGTTATTGAAAAAAACAATAGCGGGATTTTCTTCATTTACAGGAGTTTCAAAGCCCAGACCATCTCTATAGAATTCAAGAGATTTTGATACATTTTCTACACCAAGGGTAATTATGTTGATTCTGTTCATAAATACACATCCTTTCAAAATTTAGGCTTTTCTTGTAGATCATTTATTCTATAATATAACATAAAGAAATATATGTAAAGTAATAAAAAAATAATATTGATATTTTACTCATTTTTTATTTAAAAAAAATAATATATAAGAATATTAATTTGTCATACTTATTTTTATATTTATACTATTTTTAGTATAGATAAAGCGGAATACTAAATATTTATTCCGGCAGCAATTAATTTTACCATGAAATTATAATGTATTGTTAGATAAGTCTGTATTGGATTTTTTATAATTTTTCTGATGATCAATATTTTTTATTTGCATTTCAAGAAAACAAGTGTTATATTACAGTAGTATTTTTTAAATTTTTAAGGAGAAGAAATGAAAAGAATTTTTTTATTTGTACTTGTAATTTGTACTTCGATGATAGTGAATTCTGCAAGTATTGATTACTTAATGAATAATTCGGCTGCATATCTGGGGAATCCTTCTCAAGCAGGAATTATTTCAGTAGACGGAGCTTTTTATAATCCGGCAGGACTTACACAGCTTGAAGACGGTACATATATTAACATAAACGGACTTTTTTCCGGAGTGGAAGAGTCTATGAATTTATCCGATAAAAAATTTGATGCCAAAGATTATCCGATGGCACCAAGTTTTAATCTTGTGTATAAAAAAAATAAAAGTGCATTTTATCTTAATACCAGCGTAATTGCCGGTGGTCCGCATCTGAATTTTAAAAGCGGGGTAGCCGGTTTGGAGCTTGCTGCACAGGCTTTTAACAAGCTTGATCCTTTGGCGGGAACAGTAAGAGCTTTAGATGCAGAGCTGAAAAACGGAGATTTTGAGGGCGAAAACAGGTATTATCAGGGAATTATAGGCGGAACATATCAGCTAAACCGTGTACTGTCAGTATCTCTTGGAGGGAAGTATGTATATTCCGTGAGAAAGCTGGAAGGAGATGCCGAGTATTCTTTTTATAAGGGGAATCCTATAGGGGCATCTATAAACGGAAATGAGCTTCATATAAAGTCTAAAAGGGAAGCAGACGGATTTGGAGGGGTACTGGGATTAAATATAAGAGTAAATGAAAATCTGAATATAGGAATGAAGTATGACACGCCGGTAAAGCTCACTTTCGATACCAATGCCACTGAAGATAAGAAAATGTATATAGGAGCTTTGGGGAAAAATCTTGGTATTTCTGATTTTTATCCTACTTACAAAGATGGCTACAGTGGAAGAAGAGATCTGCCGGGTGTGCTGTCTCTTGGTATTTCGGGAAAAGTGAACAGGTTTACTCTGATGGCCGGATATAACCGTTATTTTAACAAGGCCGCCAATATTGATAATGTGGATTATGATGACGGAAATGAAGTCAACTTTGGTTTGATGTATGATATAAATGAAAAGTTTACATGGACGGCAGGAGTTAATTTTGCTGATACCGGAGCAAAAAAATCAAGCTATAACGATGTGGAATTTTCATTGAATTCGCAGTTTTACGGGACAGGGGTTATTTATAAGCATGATGAGAAAAATGAATTTACTTTTTCTGTTTCATACATACATTATGATTCTGAAAATGGTGATGATGAAAATTTTCTTGCCGGAACAAAGCTTGAAAAATCAAAGGTTACCTATAAAAAAGGGATAATCGGTATGGGTATCGGATATACTTATAAATTTTAGTATTGAAAATAGTGTGAAAAATTGATATGATAATAGTGTTGCACTCGTAGCTCAATAGGATAGAGCATCTGACTTCGGATCAGAGGGTTAGGGGTTCGATTCCTCTCGAGTGCGCCACTTTATTTTGGAAAAAAACTGAATTTAGAACTAAACTTCTATGTTATCAATCTTTTTGATAACTATTTTTTTATTATTTAGGAGATATTCTAATTTTGTGATATGATCTTCAGTTATTTCGCTTTTCCCCTTTCGACTATTAGAATATTTATATTATATCTCGATTTTTAAGCGCTTAGTCCCTGTTTAGCCATATCTTCAAAAGTAAAACAGCTGAACAAGAAAATTTCCACTTTCTGATTAAAGATAAATTTATTTGGAACTGCTTTATTGATCTTCAATTATTAAACGTTGCATGTGAACTGCCAAATAACTTATTTCTTCTTTTGAGATTTCTGTTTTATATGTCTTTTCAATGTATGCTTTTACTATATTAGCACTTTCTATACATTTAGGATTAGATTCTACAAGCTGATAATACAGCATTGTATCATTATTTAGCATTTTATTCTGAAAAAAACGCTCTACAAAAAATTTCACATGAGTAACAAATCTTTGATAATGGATACTATTAGTATCTAGTTTTACATTTAATGTTTGGTAGGTAAGATCAATAATACTTCCAACCATTTTTGCATATCTCATTCCATTCCTTGATTGTGTTTCTTCTGACTTAGCATTAAAAATGTGAAAAGCAATATTTGCAGCTTCTTCTTCTGGAAGTAAAGTGTTAAATACTTTATAAATTAGTTCTAATCCATACAGCCCAATTTTGAATTCCTCAGGATAATAATTTTTTATTTCCCGGAATACACGATTTGTGATAGTAATTCCTTTTTTTTGACGTTCCATAGTAAAACTGAGATGGTCTAATAGTGTAAAATAAATATTAGGATTCAACCGTGTATTTAATTCACTTTCTGCCTTTTCAACAATTTGTTGTGTAATTTCAACAAATTCAATGGATATTTCATCAAGTAATTCAATAATTTCTTTACTTTTGATATTTGCAACAGGCATAAATATTTTATCTACAATGGTTTCATTAACCATATGGCCTTCTCTTTTACCATATCCAATCCCTTTCCCTAATAGTATATATTGCTTTAACTGATCATCTTCCGCTAAAACAACATTTGCGTTAAAGGCTTTTATTATTTTCATGGATTATCCCTCCTTCCAAATTCTAACCTAAGATTAAACCATTACTCTCGATTACTTTTTTGTACCACCAAAAAGAATCCTTTTTCATTCGATCTAGTGTTCCATTTCCATTATCATCCTGATCGACATAAATAAAACCGTAACGCTTACTCATTTGTGATGTAGACGCACTTATAGAATCTATTGGGGCCCAGGCTGTATATCCCATGAGATCGACACCTGCAGCAACAGCTTTTTTCATTTCTTCAATATGCGACTTTAAATATGATATCCGATATTCGTCGTGAATAGAGCCGTCTTTTTCAACTACATCTTTTGCACCAAGCCCGTTTTCAACAATAAACAGAGGAATATTATACCGGTCATATAACTCAATTAATGATATATATAATCCTAAAGGGTCAATCTGCCAGCCCCATTCTGTGGAAGGCAGGTAAGGATTACGTACACCCATAATTGTATTCCCTGATGTTTTTTCCAAAGATTCATCAGCAGATTCTGTTCTTGACATATAATAACTAAAAGACAGGAAATCAACTGTATGTTTTTTTATAATATCCAGATCGTCTTTTTGAATTTCAAGTACTATACCTTTCTGTTCAAGATTTTTCAAAAAGATTACAGGATATTCTCCTTTTACCTGTACATCAGAAAAAGCATAATTATTTAAATTCGATTGCAAGGTCAAAAAAACATCTTTTGGATTACATGTGTTAGGGTATGTGGTTAATTTTGTCAACATTCCACCCATTTTTCCATCAGGAATTATTTTATGACATTCTGCTGTAGCGAGTGCAGAAGCAACAAACTGATGGTGTACAGCCTGATAAATACATTGGAGCTCTTTATTATTTTCACATTTTTCAGGAATAATACCGCCAGATGTAAAAGGATGGCGAACCACACTGTCTATCTCATTAAACGACAGCCAATATTTGACATAGTCTTTATATCTTTCAAAACATACCTTTGAAAATTTAACAAATAAATCTATTAATTTACGATCTACCCATCCATTGTATTTAAGACAAAGCTCCAGCGGCAATTCATAATGAGACAAAGTTACAACAGGTTCTATATTAAGTTCTTTCATTTTTTTGAATACATTTTCATAAAAAACCAAACCTTTTTCATTTGGTTTATCTTCTTCCCCCGTTGGAAAGATCCGACTCCATGCTATTGACAGTCTAAGTGTTTTAAATCCCATTTCTGCAAATAATTCAAGATCTTCTTCATATCTATGATAAAAATCAATACCTCTCCGTTTTGGAAATTCGTTTACGGATAAGCTATTCATTGCTTCTTCAATGCTTGATAAACTAACAGCATTATGAGCAGCATAATCTTCTATACTTAGTTCGGATTTATACTTCGCAACATCAGCAACAGAGATACCTTTTCCGTCTATATTCCAGGCTCCTTCGACTTGATTAGCAGCAATAGCTCCCCCCCAGAGAAAGTCCTTTTTCAAACCATTACTCATATTTATACATTACTCCTTTCATGAATAATAAAAATATTATTTAAATTAAATTTCTTTGATTATTTTCCTGCTTTTTTTCTTTCTATCTTAATAATAAGTTTAAAATATTGTTTTTTTTAATTTACCATTTTTAATTCAATACAATGCAAAGTTCAATATCTTTTTTTAGTTTTGTATCTAAGATATGATATGCAGTAAAAATTGTAACTATTCACAAATATTCTATTAAAAAAAGTTATTAAGTGTTGCTTAGTTTTTCCGGGACAAGTTTAATGCTATCTTTGTCCATATTAGTATTAGTTATTGTTTCTTTGTTATCCGCTGTAATTTCTTGGTTTTTCCACAAAAAAGTAACTGCAATAAATGTTGTGACGAAAGATATGATTAATCCTATTATTGCATGAATAATATTATTTGGCAATGTTTCAGATATAAACATTGATAAACTGGCTAATCCAGGGCCTACAGCAACATATGCTTCTACCCCTTTTATACCTAAATATGCTCCGCCGAGAAAGCTACCTATCATTACACTATACAGTACTCTTCTTTTTTGAATAGTTATGCTGTATAATGCTGGCTCGGTAATGCCGAATAAAGCTGAAATACCTGATGAAACAGCAATTGTTCTCTCGTCTTTGTCTTTAGTTCTTAGAGCAACTGCAAACATAGCTCCACCTTCTGAAATATTATGTGCTAAAGAAGCTGCATTATAGATTAACTCTTTTCCTGTTTCGCCAAGAGCAGAAACTACATATGGTATCATTGCTTTATGCATACCAGTCACAACCATAAAAGGCAGACATGCAGCTAATATTGCAACGGCGATCCAACCAAAGTATTTAAATATAAACATGATTATTGCTGAAAATCCCTGTCCAGCTATAAATCCAAGTGGTCCCAAGATAAGCAATGTTACTGGAACAGCTATAAGCAGAGACATCATAGGAACAAAAAAACCACGTATTACTTTAGGACTGATTTTTGAAAAAAATCGTTCCAAAAAAGCATAGAATATCGTACATAAAATCGCCGGGAAAACTTGATACGCATAAGAAATATTAGTTAAATGAATACCAAATAGCGAAGTTCCTTCTTTTAACATTCCAGCTAAACCGGGAGTTAATAAGGCTACTACAGCCGCAACAGAAACGAGTTGGTTGACTTTTAATTTCTTTGCAGTAGTTATTGCTACAAGTAATGGTAAATAATATAATGGAGCATCACCAATAAAATATAGTATTTTGTAAGTTTGAGTTGTATTTTGAAGTATTCCAATCATATTTAATAATAAGAGCAGTGATTTTAAAATTCCACCACCGGCAATAGCCGGAATCAATGGCTGGAAGATACTGATTATATAGTCAAGTATTATACTGCCTATTTTATTTTTTGGTGTACCTTCTGTATTTGCTTTTTTTGTTTCCAAAAGGGGTAATAAGGCATCGTATACTTCCATTACATCATGGCCTATTACAATCTGACACTGTACATTAATTACAACTCCGACAACTCCTTTGATTTGCTCAAGTTTTTCTGCATCAGCTTTACTTTTATCGACCAGACTAAATCTAAGTCTTGTTGAACAATGCTCAAGGTGGGTTACATTAGAACTACCGCCCACTGCTTTGAGAATTTGTTCAGCCATTTCTAAATATTCCATATTTTCACTCCTCCATGTTTTTTTATAGTTAGTTTAATAAAATAAAAAAAAATCCAAAAACAAAGATAATCAACTTCGTCTCTAGATTCTGCCTGCATGACCAGTCACATGTCTAAATAACATTTCTCTTATAAAGTTTACAATAATTTTTTTAATATGTCAATACCTTCAGGATGATGATTGTAAATGCAAATTAAAATTGTGATACAAATTGGGAGGAGTATAAGAATAATGATCAAATAATTTTTGATGTTATACTATTTAATTGAAATTTACAGATAAAAATATTGATTATTTTTAAAAGTAGAGGAAAAAGTAAATATTATAAGGTATTCAAGAAAGAAAGTGATGGAGATTTTCTTAAATATTTTGCTGGTAATAAATAATCCGGTCATTTTTTATTCCCTAACCTTTTTATAGGATCTTACTTTCACCTTATATATTGATAAAATGGAATCAAAGATAAAATAAGAAAAAGAGAGGGGAAAATTAGCAAAAATATATGTTAGGGGTTACTTTACCACTCTTGAGTACGCCGCTTTTTAATCCAATATCTGAAATTAGAACTGAATCTCGATGTTATCAATATTTCTTTTAATTCATCTATATATACGTCTTAGAGATTATTTATGAGATATTTTAAGAAGAAATATAAAAGAAAGAATGATGAGATGGTGAGATAATAAAGTCTTATAAGTGTGAAGGATACTAGCTATTATAAGAATAACTATCGCAATAAGGCTCATCATGATATATTTCTCCAAATTTATGAATTATGACTCGCTCTAAAACCATAGTTAATTATAAAAAGGCCAGAAACCATAACTATTATGATCAAAGGTAGGGAGGAAGCAGCTAATGTTGTATGTATGGGATCATAATAATTATAGATAAAAGACTATGCTTTGTCATAGTCTTTTTATATAACCATAAAATAAAAAAATCTATAAATTAAAAAACTATAATATATAATCTTCACATAAACTTCATATGAATATGATATAAAAAAGAAAATTTTATTTAAATAATTAAGTATAAATATTTAATATATATTATTTGTGTGATATAATAATTAAATTAATAAATATAAAAATAATGTAATATTATGTAAATAATTTTAAAAAATAAAATTATAAAAGCAGTATAAATGAAAGGGAGTTTATGAAGGATGAGTTTGTACAGGAAGTAATAAGGTATACTTTGGGAGAAGTAAATGAAGAATTAAACAGAAAGTTTTTTGATTTACGTAATAAGATATTTAATTCTGTGGAATATTCTTATGATGAATATAATATTTACGGGACAGTAATCAGTAAGGATGAATTAAAAATATTTGAAAATAATTTTTATCCTGTAATTCCGGAAGATTTAAATGTGGTTGATCTTTTGGAAGAGATAAATTTTTCAAAGGGGGAGATTTTTGTAGAGAATCTTTTTTTGAAGGAATCCTTGGCTGAGATAAAAGAGCTGGAAAACAGACCTGTCTGTGGTGTGATAAAAACTGACACGGGGGAATATAAAGCAACATTTCGTTTGGTTTCAGACAAAAGGTATTTTAATAAAATAGAGACATTATTCAGGATAACAGAAAAGAACAAGATAAACTATAAAGTAATAAATATACCTTACATTTCAAAATTTATGTCAGTGTATCTTACTGACTATGATAAAGATATTTTAAAATCTTCAAAAATAAAAGAGATAATATATGATTTGGATGTTCCTGTATTAAGGGGGCATATTTTGTGCTGGAATATAAAAGAAAAGGAATTCGATAGTGAGGAGTATATAAAACCAGCAGAGGAGATACTGACATATGAGTATAAGGCTAAGATTCCGCTGGACAGGAAATATCTTCTTAATATAGAAAAAGGTGAGCTTATGCTTTCTTATCTTGAGGATCATGAAACTCTTGTTTTTGTGACGGGCGAAAAGACAGGGGACAGGCTGAAAATATGGGAGATACTGGATAAAGCAGACAGTGAGACAGAAAAGTATCTTTCATATAAGGTGTACTCAAATGAAATGCATGCGCAAGACAGCAAAAATATACTTTACTATAAGGAGTCTATAGCTGAATTTGTTGGTAATCTTGGAGTGAAAGATAATATTGTTTTATCTGATATAAAATTTGAGCCGGGGGAAAATGAGAGAGAAATGGAACTTTTGAATTTTATGTCTTTTTTGAAGGAAGAGTTTGAGATGAAGAATAAAAGAAGCAAGGTATATTTGAAATTTGATTTTGTGGATGACTATTTAAAAACAGAGATAATAAGCTATATTATCACAGCTTTGAATTATCAGAATAAGGATTTTGAGTTTTCAGTACTTGAAGAGGTGGATGAATGAAATACATAAGGTCTAAGATAATAAAGGAAACATTGAAAAAATTAGATTTAGAGGAAGAAAGAGAGTTTTTGAGAGATTTGACATCAAACGGGATTCAGTATATAGAGAATAATTTTGAGCTCCAGCTTCTTGAAATGGAGAAAAATATAGAAAACAGATATCTTGAGAAGGAGCAGGATTATACAATCTATTCTATGCCTGTAAACATGGAGATATATAATAAATATTCAGAGATATTCTTTCCATTGGATAAAAAAGATACAGAAAAAAAAGAAGAAATATTGAAAAGAAGCGGAAGCTGGGTATTTTTAAGAAAAATATATTTAGATGAAGATTTAGGTAGAATAGATGAGTTTAAAAAGCAAAACTTCAGAGGAAATCTTAAATTAAATGGAACTTCATATAATTATGAAATAAGCGTGGAATATGAAGAAAAGTATCTAAATCAGGAAAAAGAGATACTGAGTGTATTTGGTAAGAATGGTCTAAAGTGGCGGGTACTTTATACACCATACAGCAGGAGATTTTTTAATCTTTATGTCAGCATGCTTCCGGATAATATAGGATTTGATAAATTAGGAGAAGTAAAGATTAATTATGGTGAATTTACAGAAAGTGTACATGAAAACTATTTTTTGGTAAGCAATATTCAGGAGAAAAGTATACTTTTGGATAAGGCAAGAGGAAAAACTATTGACGGGAATATGTCAAGATATAAGATTTATTCTAATGAGTCTAAAACGGATCTTGTGAAAATTACTGACGGAAAGATATATGCCATAGAAAGATTTGAGAATTTTCTGCATATTTATACAGATACTGAGCCTGAAGACGAATGGAAGCTTTGGAATATAAGAAAAATAGACAAAATGGATAAATATTCAGATCTGAAATTTATTCCGAAAGGGAACAGGAAGAAAATAGATGTTCTGGGGGCTTTGAAGGAAAACTCGAAATCAAGGACAAGAAGTGAAAGCGAAGTGTTTGAGATAATAAAGAGTTATTCTGAGATAAAAGGTATAAGGCTGGTAAAGATAAAGCTGAATGAGTATGTCGGTAACCCTGTGTCAGGTTACGATTCGAACAGAGCTTTTAATAAAACTGTGAGTATACCAAGGAAGAAAGAAGATACCTTATTTTTGTATTTCAAATATGAAAAACGGGATAAGTATTTTTATGATGAAATAAGCTTTTTGCTCGCCAGTGTGGAGTATAAGTTTCCTGAATACAATGTGAAGGGGGTATTGGAATGGAGATGAAAAAAGAACAGTATCAGTATATCTGGTATTCGCTTCATAAACTGATAAGTGAGGATAAAGATACTGAAAAGATATATTTCAAAGTATCGCCGAAAATCTCGCCATATATGGAACTGAATATGGAAGAGATAAATTACGCTGCTCTGGATAAAGAATATATATTGGAGACTAATCCTTTTTACAGGTTTACTCATGTGTTTAATGAATTTATGAATCCCGATCTTCCGATTGGCGAAAAGCTGAAGGGGGAAATGGTTAATATACTTCTTCATATGCTTGGAAATCTGGATTTACAGGAAGGACTGAATAAGAGGATAATTCTGAACAGGATAATAATAAGGGAGCTGGAAGAGGGAAGGTATGGGGAAGAGATACAGGAGTATTTTAGTGTTTTGAACAGAAGGGAAAAGATAGCAATAGCTGACGGGATACAGGATAAGTATAGATATGACAGGGAATGGGAGATATTCAAAAAGGTAATGTCAAAGATATATAAGGATTCTATAATTTATGATTCTATAGATGAACAGGAGAAAATAATAATTTATATAAATGAAAAGAAGACAGCTGAGAATAAGAAGAAGTATCTTCTGATAGAGAAGCTTTTTATGCCTTTGGGACTTAAGAGCAGATGTTTTTGGGGTGCACATTTTCCTGTATTGGGAGTAGATGAAGTGATGAGGATCGGGGAGATGGTTATTTTTTAGGGGGAATAATGAAATATGGTAAAAGTAAAACAGCCTAAAATGCATTTTTTGATATGAACATTAATTAAAATATAAAAATAATTGAGGAGGAAAATATGAAATTTAGAGTAAGTATAATGCCGAGAAGTGATATGCCCGGGACAGGAGCGGGAGGCAGCGGTATTGGAGGAGCACTTTCAGAAGGAAAAGGAACATTTGGAGCACCGACAGGATGCTTTGGGAATACTTCAAGTGGTTTGGTAGCAAGCAGGTCATCTGGTAACAGCGGGTTTGGAAGTTCCGGTCTGCCGGGTTTAGGATCTTTAACAGGACTTCTTGGCGGGGGGCAAAGCGGGTTAATATTGACCCCTGATGAAATAACAGATGTGTCATTTAGTGCATCGGATTTTTCAGTTAGTTCAACAGCTAATACAGAATCAAATGTCACTGTAAGAATAGCCGGAAAGTTATTTTCACAAATAGAAGAAGGAAGTACCAGCTTTGACTCTCCGTTAAGTATGAATTCATTATTAACGGGTTTTATGAATGATAAATTAAGTGGTTTAACAGATGGATTAAATAAAGGAATGCAGATTTTAGGAAATACTTTTACTTCTGGTTTGAGTTCAACATTAACTGGAATGATCGGGAAATTCGGCGGGAATAAGTTTGGATTAAATAACCTGTACAGTATGAATTTCGAGAATACTATAGAGCTGGCAAATTGGGCCTTAGCATATGGAGAAAAAACAGACTACAGGGATGTAGTAGTGGAGATAATGATAAATGAGGGAGTATCAAAAACATATGTATTGCCAGACATGTTTGCAATAGATTATGATGAAAATTTAGGAGTAGGACGCGGAGAAGGATTTTTTAATCTGGTGTTGAGACAAAAAAGATACAGTTCAAGAAAAATAGAAATAAGGTAGGTGAGTGTAAATGAATAAATTTCTGTATTTTTTTTATTTATTTTTACTTGGGAGAAATATATTGCTTTTATCAAACGGTTATTCCAATAAAACAACAGGAGTACTACTTCTTATAAACATGCTGTTTTGTTTTATATTAGCATTGATTTTGTTATTTAAAAGTAAAAAATATAATGTGTATCTGATAGTTACGATTTTAAGCTTTTCAATATTTTATATTTATTATTCCGGTTACAGTGATATGAATAAGGATTTTAATAAAATGGTTTATTATATTTTTATTCTGCTGTCAATTGTTGAAATAATAATGTTTGTATTTGTGAAAATGAAAGAAAGTAAAAAGGTCAAAACAGCTTTATATCTTTGTTTCTGTTTTATTGCAGGGATATTATTTTTGAGATTTTTGAATAATTATTATCAGGAACCTAAGAAAATAGTTTATAGTACATGGATTACAAGTTTAAAAGATAAACAGGAGATGTTGGAAATAATCGGAAAAATGCCGGGAATAAAATCAGCTGATATTATAGAAGATTATGAAAAAAGCAGCTTGTCATATGAGGATAATGTTTACTATCACTATAATTTTAAAGAATCTCTGGAACCATCGGATTTAATAATAGATATTTCGTTGAAGACATTAGTGGATGATACTTCTTTGGATTCTTTGGCATATAAAATACAAGAATATATAAAATTAAGCGGACTGGAAAATGATCTGGTAAGAATATATATAGTGACGGACAGGGATGACAGAAGAGCAATAAATATTTATGATTTTCAGAATAATAATATGAAAATACGCTATAAAAGAGCAGAGCCATACATAGCAGGTTCTTCGCCATTATTAAATATATTTTCACTGGCTGTGAAAATATTAAAAGGGGTAGTGCCTGAATATTAAAAGGAGGCAGGTGTGAGAGTAAAATATACAGTTGACAGCACAGCTTATTATTTAAATATACATACGAATAATAAAACAAGCAGTCTTGGAATTAAAGTAGCCAGTAAAGATATGCTGATCTTATGTTATCAAAAAGATACAGCAGTACTTAGGGATATTTCAAATCATTTAAAAAATATTTATGAAAATGAAAGAAAAGGAACAAAGAATAAAATTAAATATACAAAAACATTACATTTTATGGCACAGGAAATATTATTTCATATTGATGCCTACGTGCTTGCAGAAGCTCAGATAAAAGGAATAAAAGTTGATTCAAATAAATATACAGAAAAATTAGCTGAACTAATTGATAAACTGATTGTAGAACCGTCTAAAGTAGCAGATGTAGGAGCTAATATAACTAAAGATCATGACAGTGCAATAATAAATGTAGGTTACACTGCAAGAATCCCGAGTGGTTTTATGATCAACAAACAATTTTATAAAATAGGGGAATCATTAGGCTCCCCCTTAGAAAATACAAGTGATGTATGGTATGAATGCAGCTATAAAGGAGAAACCAAAAAAGTGAAAAAATAAAATGGGAGGATATGATGTCTGAAAAAAAGAAATTGATGATGGATTTGATTGAGAAAGATAAAAAAGAACAAAGGGAATTATATGAGGGGAATAAGAATTTAGGGAGTACCTTAGATACAAGGAATAAAGCTTTTTCAGAAAATTCAGAAGAAATCAAAAGAAGATTGGAAGAAGTGAATGGTCAGATATCTGGAAACAGTGAAAAAACATCGTCAGGGACAAGTAATCTGATAAGCGGAGCTTCTTCAGAGGTATTGTCAAAGAATAATTTTGTAAAAGGAATGGCAGCGGGAGCAGGAAGTGGTTTGCTAAGTGAAGCAGGTCTGGGAAACATCATGGGAATTCATGATTTTGTAGAATTTCATTCAAAAAATGCGGATATACTCGTCAACGATGAAAAACTGGATTTTAAAGACGTAAAATTCAGAATATCGGAAGTAATGAATGAACATAGTGTACTCTATATGGATTTTACTTTTTCAACAAAAGATACGGATAAGTATAAAGGATATGTTTACAGCCTTATGAATACGATAAAAATTGATTTGAACAGAATAAAAGATACAGGAGAAGAGGATTTTAAAGCTGTATTTGACGGAATAATTGAAGATATTGAAATAACAGAAAGTAAGGGAGAACATTCTTCTGGAAGAATACTGGCGTATTCAAAGTCAATATTGATGGATCGGGTTCCTAAATTCAGATCTTTTCAAAATACGGATTTAACAGTAGATGAGGTAATAAAAGAAATAGGTGCTGAATATCCGGAAATTACAATACATATAGATGATAGTTTAGCAGGGAAAAAGATCCCGTATATGATGCTCCAGATAGAAGAAACAGACTTTCAGTTTATTAACAGAATGCTTAACATAATGAATTACAGTGTATCATGTCATCTGGGGAGTCTGGTATGCGGTCTTTTGGAGCTCACTGTATATGATCTTCCAATAGAAACTGAGTTTTATACAGCAATAAGGAAAAATAAAAATTTATTATATAAAATAAAAGGAACAAATCCGTTTAATGTGGTGGAGAAAGTTAATATTATAGACGGGGAAAGTGAGGTAGTAAGGGTCGTATACAGCTCTGACATATGGATAGAAAATGACATAATCCAATGTGAGATGGTGCTGCTTGACTTGAATGAAAAGCAGCTAAGGTATAACTTTCCACTGGTAAAAAACAGAAATATGCTGGGAAGGGTAATAGAAGGAAAGATAATCGAAGTGACTTCTGAGGAAGGAATTGCTGTGATGACTCTGGATTTAACAAGTGGTTTTGAAAAATTAACAGACAGAGAGTCTATAGCATATCCTGATAAATATGCCGGTTCGTTTAAATTTCCTTATATGACGCCAATGAGCCAGACAAATACCGGGTTTTGGCCGAGTCCTGAGGCAAATGACCAGGTGGTGCTTGTAATAGATGATTTTAACGAGTCATTATCATATGTGCAGGGAGCTGTAAATAATCCCGGGAATGGAAGGTTTAGTGATCCTACAGTAAGAAACTTTACATTGCCGCCGGATCCTTCTGTTACTTCTCCGGAAAATGCAGCTCCATATAATGAAATGGGTATAAAGAATTCTTCATCGGGGACTTATGGAAGAAAGGGAGACAGCAGCGGGAATAAGGCTGCTCATAAGAGCGGTGGAAGGCCGGCAGCACATTTTCAGCTGGATAGCTCGAAGTTTGTGGTGGATGTGACGAGTTTTATAAGTTTGAGTGCTAAAAGCAGCGTTAGTATAAATTCTCAGAATACAATGGGAATATCAGCTAAGAGTGTAATGGGAATATCTTCTGATAATGTGATGAGTATAGACGGGAAAAATATGTTAACTGTAGGCGGATCGGCCGGAACAATTACTGTAAATTCTAAAGGACTGATGTTAGTGGGGTCGGAAGCAAGTATATTTGTTAATGCTACAGATAATATAGCTCATACATCTAAAGTTATCATGTCTTCAGGTTCGGATACTGCAACATATGGCAGCGGTTCAGTTGCTGTTATAACTGCTGATGATATAAAATTAAACGGGTAGGTGGAAAATGAAATATCAGATAGAAGCAGTCAGCATAGTGGAAAAGGAAGAACCAGTCGATATTACATTATTAAAAATGACATTGACTACAAGAATAGAAAAAGATGTCATGATCTTTCATATTTTAGGTACAAAAATATATAATAAAAGTTTTTTTATTCAATATATGAATCCTTTTAATGCTGTTAGAGAGATAAAGATGGTTTTAGACAGAAATCAAAGAATACAAGGAGTGGTAAATTACAAAGAAGTGAGAGAAAAAACAGAGAAATATTATACTGAGATGGCTGATAAAATGAAAAAAGCAAATAAAAAAGACCTGGAGGAAATCTTTTTGGATATGGCTTATCAATCATTCCAGTATGAAGAAAATATAATAAGGGAGTTATTAAGAACAAGTTATTTCTATCCTTTTATTGGCGGAAATTACAGGAACAATGAAAGCGATAATATTTCACTGGAAGGATTTCTTCCCAACTATAATATTATAGAAAAACTAGAGAAAATATTTTTTAGAGATAAAAACTGCACATATATAAGAGGTGGTGTTGACCAGTCGAAAGTTTACGCATATTCATTAAGTGAACAAATGAAGGAATTAGGACTTGAATATAAACCGGAGATGCTTAATCTTTCTTCTGAAAGCAGGATTTATTATAAAGAACGGGAAATTGACAGGGTAGAATCGTATAAACAAGGAGGAATCAAAGGTTATTATCAAAAAAAAGAAAAGATATTTATAGACAGAATTTGAGGAGTATAAATGGGAGAAATTAAATTTGAGGAAGTATTTGTATGTCATCAGGCTTATATATATTGTCCATTTGGAGAATTTATACAGCCGGTAGAAGCTACTGTAAATGAGACAGCTACTTTTCAGGGGAAAAGAGTATTAACCAAAGATGATGACGTGGTTGGCAGGAATATCCATCCATTTAAAAAATGTGATAAAAAAGGTGAATGTCTGCTTTCAGGAACTGTTTCCTGGCAAAAAGCCAGAACAGATATAAAGGTAAACGGATCACGGCTGCTGACAGGGGAATCATACTTTATGTGTCCACATGTGAGAGGTACAAAGATAGAATTTAAAGATGTAAAACAGGAACCGGGACCAGAAGTAGACAAGAGAAGCAAGTTAGAGATATTTACTGATGAAGCAAGCGGATTAATGAGTGCTCTTATGGGAATAAATGGAGTATTTCAAGCAACAGAAGGAGCAGTACAGGTAAAAAAAAGGTATGAAAATATTTATAATGCAACAGTTAAAGATGTAAAATATTTTTCAAAAGATAATCTTAGGACTCTTGAAGAAATATGGAGTTATTCATTACCAGGTCAGTTCACACATGGAGATCCATATTCAAAAGATATGAAAAGCTATATAAAGAATGAGGGGATATTTGCTTATGAAGAAGGAGAGGAGGGGTATTCGAGCGTAACAGGTAGCGTGCTGTCCTCAATGGCACTGGATGTTATACATCCTGCATACGGAGCAATGGAAGATGCGTATGATTTCAAGAATGCCTATAACGACGGAGATAAATTAGGTATGGTCCTTTCAGCAGTGGGTTTTATTCCTGTATTAGGTGCCGGAATAAAAAAAGGAACAGGTAAAGCAATGAAAATTGCCGGTGAATCAAAAATGCTGAAAAAGGGCTCTAAAATAGGAGATGCGATAGTAGACAGCAAGGCTGTGAAACTATTTCAAAATACTTTATCCGGAAAAGTAAATAAAGTGGTACGTGGATTTGGCGATACTTTGAAAAGTATAACAGAAGCCGGGTTAAATTTGAAAAAAAGATTTGTGAGTTCTACAAAAGCTCTTAACAGAAAAATAAATATGGCAATTTGTAATTTAATCGAATCTGGATGTTTTGTGGGTGGGACTCTAGTCAGTACAGAATATGGACTTAAGAAAATAGAAGAGATTAAAATTGGGGAGAAAGTTTACACTTATGATTTAGTTAACAGAGAAGTAATTTTGAAAGAAGTAACAGAGACTTTTAATGAAAGAGTCAGTAAAATAATTAAAATAGAAATAGAAAATAATGTTATAATTGAAACAACTGTTGAGCATCCTTTTTATGTGAAGGATATAGGATGGGTGGAAGCCGGAAAACTGAAGGAAGGTGATAAATTATTTTCCAGGGAACTGGGAGATACTGAAATAGCAGCAGTTCGGGAAGATATATATTTAGACAGGGATGTATATAACTTACAATTAGAGGGGAATCATAATTTTTTTGTTTCTGAGTTGGGGTTGTTGGTGCATAATGAAACTCCCTGTATGGAAGCTTTAAAAAAATTAGATGATGAAATAGCTAAGTTAGTTAAAGAGGGTGCATCAGAAGATGTTGTAAAAAAATTAACGAAAGAAAGAAATAAATTAGGGAAAAAATTAGATATATTAAATGATATATCAAAACATTTTGATTTAGAAAAAGCATTGGAATATGAAAGAAAAATTAATAATAATAATTTTTTCCGTCATGAAGTTGGAGATTATGGGGAAGAGATAGTAGGAGTAATAGGAAAAAATAATAATTGGGGAAAGGATATTTCAGAACAATTTCAGACGGGAAGAAATGGACTAGATAAGGTGTTTTTATCGGAAGGTCCACCACCTAAATTAACAATTATAGAATCTAAAGCGTCAAGAAAAGGAATTTATACATATTCTGATGTGCAGAAATTAGGTGGTGAGGGATATTTTAACAATATGTTAAATAGTAGTGATGCAAGATATAGGGGCTATGCAGAAAAATTACAAGATATTAAAGATGAATTCCCAGATCTTATAGTTGATTATAAACGTGTTGAGACAAAAGTAAAAATAACAGATATAGGTTTTGGGGCAGAAGATGTGACTGTTAAAGATTGGAGTAATCCAATATATTAATTACAAAGGAGAAAAAATGAATAATAAAAAATTAGATATGGCATATAAAAGATACAAAAAAAATTTTATTGAGGGATATCCTATGCAAGAAATGGAAGCTAAATATGAAGAAGCAGAAAAAAAAATAAAAGATATAATAAAAAATAATGAACTGAAAAAGGATCATATATTTTTAACACGTTTGGCGAGAATAAGATTATATTATTTGACACTATGGAAACATATAAATTTTTTAGATAATAAGATGGATAAGCAATCATTAAAAAAAATACAAATTATAGTGTTTTTCCAATGTTTTTCACAAGAACTATATAAAGAACGTTATCCAAATATGCTTTTAGAGTATAATCTGAAATTTGTAGTGATAGCTTTGATACATTTTAATTTTTGGGGTTGGGAAAAGGAAGAAGGAATTTTATTAGAGTTTATAAAAAATAATATTAGTAGTAATATCTTAAACACTAATGACGATAATAAGCATGTATGGTTTCTTTTGGAGCTATACTTAAAATTTAAAAATGAAACTATTTTAGGAGTTAATGAAAATTTAAACTTAAAAGTGAAAGAAAATTTAATAAATAATGACATGAAAGCCAATATGATTCCTAATAATTTAGAGATATATGAAAAAGTGTTTAAAAATTTAAAAGCTGAAAATATTGATGGATTGATTAATGAAATGATAATTTATCATTCTGAAATGTTGAAAAACTTAGGAGAATATGGAGAATTTAGAGATTATGTGTATGGCTTTTATCCAATAGAAATTTTATATCTAATTCACATAAGAAAAAAGCTTGGATTGTCAGTTCCTGAAAAATTTGATGATTTTCTAATGAATACACCAGAAGCTAAAATGGAATTTAAAGAGAAAGAGCCATATCCGGAGATGGATGAACTTGTGGAAGAAATAGATAAATTTTACAGAAGAAATTATCCGGAGTATATACCAAATAAACACGGAGAATTATTTAAATAGAATTAGAAGAAAGGGAAGTCATATGACAATAAATAAATTAGCAGAAATAATATTTAATGAAGCTTATGAAGTTTATGATAAAAATGATGTATGTATGGAAATTTTAGATTATGGATTAGAAAATAAAAAGCTTCTGTATATTGATTATAAAGGGGAGGAGAATCAAGAAATAGTAAATTATATATTAGATTATGAATTTGAGAATGGGCTGGAACTCGCAAATGAAGAAGAACTAGAGTATCTTGAGGATTTTGATTATACAGAATTACCGGAGAAAATAAAAGAAGTAAATAAAATAATAAAGAAAAATAATTATGGTTTATTTTCTTATCCAACATTTAGTGATTTTTATGCATTATTTTTAGCAGAGTTAAAAAATAAAGAAGAATTATTGAAAAGTGATATATGTATAAATTCTACGGATGAAAGAGTGCCTTTGGAGGCAAAAACAATCCAATATTATTAGAATGGTCAAAAAATGTTTTTTGTTGTTTTATTAGAAGAGTTAATATTAGCTCTTCTGAATAAAATAATAAGTAGATGCAAGATAATGCAATATTAGGAGGGAAAATGAAGGAAAAAAGGATGAATTATCAAACACCAATAGGAAATGTTTTTGAGTTAAAGGATATGATGGGAAAATATGCTTTATCACTGGAGAATGAATTGTTTAGCGGGAAACTTATTTTGGAATATGATAATGGGAATCTCCATTCAAGCGGAATTATAAAAAATGGATTTAAACATAAAGAATGGATAACATATTATGAAAGCGGGGAAGTACGGATAAAAGAATTATTTACAGCTAATCTGCGTCAGGGAAAGTATCTGGAATATCATAAAAATGGAAAAATATCTGTAAAAGGTCTATTTTTAAATGGTATGAAGACTGAGAGCTGGAAATGGTATCATGAAAATGGAGTTTTGAAAATGATAGGTTCGTATATAGCAGGAAATAAAACTGGGGAATATAAAGAATACTCTGAAAATGGGAAACTCATCAGAATAGCACAATTTCTTGATAATAAAGAACATGGAGAAGGAATTTGGTATTATGAAAGTGGAAAATTAAAGGGGAAAAGGCTTTTTATGTTTGGAGATTCGCATGGAGAGCAGAGAATATACTATGAAAATGGTAATTTGAAATCAGTTGGTGAGTATATTAGGGATGAAAGAGTGGGGGAATGGAAAGAATATTATGAAAACGGGAATTTGAAAATAATATCAAATTGGACGAATTCAAGACAAAATGGAAAAGCATATGAATATTATGAGAGTGGCGGGATGAAGGCAGCTGCTAATTATCATAGAGGAAGGCAGCATGGGGAAACAGCTTTTTTTCATAAAAATGGGAATAAAAGAAAAGTAGAGATGTATAATAATAATACACTGGATGGAAAATCATATGTGTATGATGAAGAAGGAAATTTGGAAAAAGAATTATTTTATAAAAATGGAAAGATAAACGGTTTGGTAACAGCCTATTACTTAACTGGTAAAGTGAAATACAAAGCTTATTATAAAATGGGTGTTATTTATGGAGAATACGAAGCTTTCGATAAAAATGGAAATTGTACAGAAAGAGGCTTTATAGATGAAATGAATAATATTTTTGATATAAAAGCAATAGAGATAAAAAAGGAAATTAAGAAAAAAGAAAGAGCAGTAATTAAAAATATTGAAACAAGAAAAATAGAAAAAGAGAAAGTGACAATTAGAGAAGATAAAAAAGAGATAAATTATTATAAAAGTATAATTCAACCGGAAGAGACAAAACAGAGTATAAGAACAGAAGGCAGTCCTTTTCTAAGATATGATGAAGTTTTGGAATTAAGAGAAAAGAATAAAAAAGCACTAGGAATAATTGATTTTAATGATTGGAGGGATATGTTTGATTTAATTAATGAAATAAAAGGTTATATAGAGAATAGAGATATGGAAAGAGCTGTAAATAAAATTTTAATACTTTCAAATATTGATAAACAATTGGCAGAGAATAATTCAGCAGTAAAAAAAAACTTATCTGTATTATTGAAAGAAACGAGCAGATTTTTTATGGTTAAATCAAAAGATTTTGAAGAATATTGGGGATTTTTTGAAGGAAAGGAAAAATTAAAAGCGGAATTTGTAAAAAGTATTGAAGATTTGAAGAAAAAATGCGGGATAGTAGGTTAAAAAAAATTAATTATGTGTAAATAAGAAAGTTGGGCAGAATTTCCAAATCATAATAAAATAGTACTAACAGATGAAGGAGTTAAATATTGTGATAGTAAAATTTATGAAAAAAATATACAATGGGATATTTTTGTGAGGCTATCAATAATTATTTATTTATAAAAAGAGTCAGAAAAATTTCAGTATTAAAAAATATGAGGAAGTGTAAATATGGACGTATTCAAATAAAAAAGACTTGCTAATAGTACATTTGATTATTTTAGAATTTAGCCTCCAATGAAAGATTCAACGCTTGTATCGGGATGTTTAAATGAGTTTAGTTTTAGAACTGAGGAAGAAAAAAGAGGTGGAATAGTAGTCTTAGAAATGCTCTAATTAATTAGAGCATTTTTTAACTCATCAAATAAATTATTATAATAAAATCAATATTTATATTTAGAAAAATTATATTTAAATACAATAATTAGGAGAGTAAAATGGCAGAATATAAGAAAATGGTTTTTGAAGATATTTAGAATTACAAATTTAGATAAAAAAGAAAAACTTGAATATGAAAATATATAGCAAAGCATTTAAGGAGAAGATAGTCTTTATCTAAATTCCTGCTGGCAATAAAGTTAGAGATAGATTTTTTGAGGAATGAAATATGAGAATAAGAAAAACAAGTCTCTTTGAAAAGGAGAGCAAAGTTGTGTATAATATTATTGCTGAAAATATATTTCAGTTTATTCTGTATATTTATTTTATTAGTCATAAAACAATTATACAAGAAGTCAGACGGATTTTGAATCTGGCTTTTTTAATTGAATTATCTCAAGTTCTGGGTTAATTGACTATTACATTAAAAAAAGAATTTTGATATAATATAAATATATATATTTTCAAGTATATCAAAGAAGTAAATATGAACAAAAAATAAAAAGAAAAATACTATTTTATTGTTATATAGAGACGAAGAAAAATTAAATTTAAAAATATTTTTTCCAGATTTGATTAGAAAATATCAGAAAATAAATTTTTCATATTAAAACATGATATGATAAATAAAATAAAATGGTTAGAGTCAACAAATCTAGTAATTATAAAAATTAAAATATTGGATGACTTTTTATAATCTTTTTATTTTAAGATACAGAATTTTTGAAGGTGAAAAGAAATGAAGTTATTAACAGAACCTAAATTAAAAATGTGCATTGTTCTTTTAACAGGATATTTATTGACAATATTTACTAATACTTTTAAAAATGACTACTTGCTGGTGATGATGTGTATGATATTTTCCAGTATATCAAATGTAAGTCTATATTCGACTTCAAAAAAGATGATAGCTTTAAGTATGATATGTTCAATATTTGGCTGGACAGTGGGAGCAGTTTCAAGTTATATAAAAAATGTAGACTTATTATTATTTCCGATAGGCGGATATATAACCATGAAACTTATAGATAACACTATGAAAAAGAAATCTGGATTAATAGTAATAACCTATCTGGCTTCTTTTTTATTCAGAGGCAATTTTGGAGATCTTATGAGAATCTGGAAAAGTTATGGGGAAGCAATATTCGCTTCTCTGATAATTTCTTATATAACAGAAATATTAATAAAAAAGATAGGGAATAAGAATGAAAATAGATATTAGAGCATTAAAACTCAGTTTATACTTTTTATTTATATTGATAATAATAAAAATATATCCTGATCCGAATCAGTTTTATTTATTATATCCGGCAGTGGTAATCTGTGAATATTCCAGCCATGAAACACTGGATAGTTTTAAAAAAAGAACTTTTGGATTTATAAAAGGCGGTATATTTGGCATGATTTTGGCGTTATATGTAGGTATAACTCCTTTTACTGTAGTGACGGCACTTATAATAATAGTAATAATTTCTGAACATATAGGGAGTAGTTTTTTGGTGCCTACATTAACGACGTTTTTACCTACGGTAATGAAATCAACGCATATTAAATATTTGGAAATAAAGATACAGCATTATTTAATTATTATGTTATTGTGCATTATAATTGATTACACTATAAACAGAGTATTTAGGATACCAAAAGAAAAATTACATTTATAAACAGGAGTAGAAATGAACAATAAAAGAAGACGCGGAAGAAAAAAGAAAAAAATATTTTTGAAAAAAAAGATAGAATTTTTTAATGAAAATAAAGGAATAAAAATATTTTGTATAACATTAATCGTAATGATATCATTTTATATAATATATTCAATAAGAATGGACTATATAACACCGTATTCATCCAATGCAGTTGTAGAGTATGATGTGATTCCGGTATACAGCAGAGTAAATGGAATTATAAAAAGTATAAATGTAAAAAATTCAGATATTGTAAAAAAAGGTGATAAGTTATTTGATATAGAATCAGAGCAATATCGAATTTTATATGAACTAGCTGTAGCAAATAAAGAAAGTGCTGAAAGACATATAGATACAATGGATAAGGAAATATCAGTAGAAAAAGCACAGATCGAAAAAGCACAGAAAAATTTAGATACATTATCAAAAGAGCATGAAAAATACAAAATGCTATTTGAGAAAGAAATGATTTCGGAAGATCTGTATGATGACATAAAAATAAAATATGATAATGCAAAAAATGACTATGAAATTGCGAAGAGGCAGTTGAAGCAATTAGAAGTAAGCAAAGGAAAAGAAGGAAGTGATAATGACCTTATAAAGGTATCTGATTCTCAGATTTCAAAAGCAAAACTTGATCTTGAGTATACTGAAATAATATCACCAATAAACGGAATAGTAGAAATGAAGCAGCTTTATTCCGGAAATGCTGTTAACACCTCAGTACCTTTATTATATATAATTAATAAAGATGAATTAAAAATAAGTGTAGAGACAAAAGAAAAAACGATAAATGCTATAAAAAATTCTGATTTGATTTTAGTTGTTTTTGATGCTTACCCTAATAAAATTTTTCATGCAAAATTAGTGGATATAACTAAAATATCATCTTCATCTTATACAAAGCCAGGAAATCTTGAAGATGTAGAACAGATAGATAATAAGGTAGTAAGACCGCAGGGATTCGGGAAAGTGAATATAAAAATAACAGATAAAATCCCGGAAAATTACGATATAATGGGCGGCGGAAAAGCAAGCGTACTGTTTTTTTCAAAAGATGTCGGAAAACCAATGAAATTATTTGGTAAAATCTGGATTAAAGCTGTTCAGTTATTTAAATATATCCAATAATGTGGGAAGTGAAATGACTCATAAAAGTTTTTACAGAGTTAGGACATGAATTTTTTATACTTAACAGGTCCTAATAGTTGATAAAGCCATATATTCAAAGCCCGTATTTTTAGTCTCTTTCTTTGCTTCAAAATGGTCATTTAATAAATATCTTCTTAGAAAGATATTCACATAATAAAATAGAGATTGACAGTTAATAGCTGAAAATCTCTATTTTTAATAAAAAGAGGAGCGTAAAAAAATTGTCATATATTTAAGGACTAATCTCAGCTTCCTTTGCGAGGATACGCTTGTTATCCTTGATTTTTAACCTCTTGCGAATGTCGGAGGTATCTGCTGAAGAGAAGAAAGTACAGTAGGAATAACTATATATGACTGAAAATCTTATTATATATTCCTCTCCGTAATAGTTTTTCTATCGTTCCATTTACTTTGCATATATAAAGATAATGAAATTAAGTAATCTGGTATACTTTTTTCCTTTATCTTGATTATTTTATACTAACTTATTTTTTCAGTTCAGTTTAGTCCAGCTCATCCAAATTTTAAAAAATATAATAAGTAGTAATTATTATATTTAATTTATTTATAATCCCATATTCTGTTTATATGTCATAAGGTTTTTCACTTTGATCATCCCATGTAACTCCACCGCTGGCATAATGTTTCGGAGCCATTTCGCTGACAATCATCTTAACAGCACTAAGCGGGCAGCCTAAAGCTTCAGCACAGGCAATAGACATATCCTTAATCATTTTTTTCTTTTTTTCATCACTGCGTCCTTCTAAAATTTCTACATATATTGTAGGCATATTTATCTCTCCTTTTATATTAATTTTATTTTATTTTTTCAAGTTCCTCGATAACTTCTTTGAACTGGGGCAAGTGCTTTTTATGTGCAATCAACATTTCATTCATTAATGTTTTAGTAATTTTTCCATGCGGTATAAGCGGATTAATTGTAAATGCCTGTAATGCTTTTCCATAATCACCTGTATATGCTGCTTCAATAGTGATGAGTTCCATATTTTTCATTAATTGCAACATGCCCTTAGGTGAAGGATCAAACGAACCCCACGAAATAGGCACAGGGCCTTGACTAGTAATAATACTTGAAACTTCAACAACAACATCATTAGGAAGATCAGAAATTGCACCATTATTTTTAGTACTTACAACCATGTGAATACGTTTATCATTATAGATAGCATTAATAAGTTCACAAGCAGCATCACTGTAAAATGTACCGCCGCGTTGCTCTAATTGCGGAGGCTTGATTGATAAATCAGGATTTTTATAAAGCTCAAAGAGTTCTTTTTCTGTTTTTTTAACGACTTCAGCACGTGTTTCACCTTTTGCAAAATTCTCAAGTTCTTCGTCAAGCATATCTTGTGTAATATAGTAGTAACGATGATACATACAAGGAATAATACCTAAATCTTGTACTTGTTCTGCCAGGTAGCTGATATTAGGAATATTCTTAACACCAGAGTCGTTTGTATTTCCTGATTCTCCAGCAGATTTTCGAACAAACTCCATTGCTTCTGCCATACTTTCCGCATTAGAATATGTATCTCTTAAAATTTGAGTACTTTTTTCTTCTCCTGTTTTATCCCAAACGCGATGCCAGTGAAAATGATTTAAACCCGCAAATTTGAAAAAAAGTTCTTCTTCTGGTATTTTTAATGATCCAGAGGCTATTTTTTGGCATAATATTGGCACGTTACAAAGACCAACTACCCTGTCCCAGTTACCATAACGCATAACAGCTTCTGTAATCATACCTGAAGGGTTTGTAAAGTTAACTAACCAAGCATCTGGACAAAGCTTTTTCATATCTTCTACAATATCTAAAATAACAGGGACAGTTCTGTAAGCTTTAAATATACCGCCTGCACCATTAGTTTCCTGTCCTAAAATACCATGACTTAATGGAATACGTTCATCTTTGATTCTTGCATCTAATAAGCCCACTCTAAATTGTGTTGTGACAAAATCTGCATCAGATAAGGCTTCTTTTCTGTCTAAAGTCAAGTGTACTTTCCAATCAAGCCCTGCTGCTTTTACCATACGTTTAGCTAAGGCACCAACAATTTCCAGTTTTTCTTTTCCCTCTTCAATGTCAACAAGCCATATTTCACCAATAGGTAATTCTTTGCTTCTTTTAATGAAGCCTTCAAATAATTCTGGTGTATAACTGGAACCACCACCAATAGTTACTATTTTAACAGGTTTATGTACCATAATAATATTCCTCCCTTACTAGTATTCATCTGTTCCGTCTAATTCCTGTACATTACGAATAATATGAATTAGTAAATAAAATTTTTCATCAACGCTTATATCTTTTCCAACACAATTCTTAACATATTGATTGATTTTTTCTAAACATTTTGTTTCAGAAGGATAAAGTCGAACATACTGATTAAGTAAAAAAATTTCCCTGTTTTTTAGCATTTTTCCTTCTAATACCCGCTGCACAAAAAACTGAATGTGTGTTACAAGTCTTAAATAGTGAAGATCATCTTTATTTAACAGATGATTTGTATGATACTGAATAATATTCAATATTTCTTTAAGCATAGTTATGGATAAAATAGTTTCACCCATTTTTAGTGCGCTGGATTGAGCATTTACAAGATAGAATGCAATATTACTAGCTTCTTCTTCCGGTAACTGAATACCGATTTTTTCTTTAATAAGCGTAAGCGCCCATAGACCTACTGTAAACTCTTTTGAATAAAATGCTTTGATATCCCAAATAAGCCTATTTTGAAGTACAATGCCTTTATTTACACGTTCAACTGAATAAGAAATATGATCAGTTAAACTTAAAAACAATTGTGCATTAAAAATACCTGTAAATTCTTTATTTGCCCGTTCTACGATTTCCCCTGCAATTTCAAAATAAATTTCTGGGATCTCCATAGCAAGTCGTTCATAATTTTGAAGGGTATTCTTTTTTTCTAAACTAAATATTTTTTCGATTTTTTTAATATCAACTTTTTCACCTATATGGCTTGAAAAACCTACGCCTTTTCCCATTATGATTTTTTCTTCATCGCCGTCATTAACTAAAACAAGACTATTATTTAAAATCTTTTTGATCAACAATGCTTTCTCCTTCTCTTTCTCAATACGTCACTATTATTCCTATATCGATATGCATACATATTATATATCAATTTATATTTATATAGTTTCTTTTAGAATACTAAACTTCCAGATTTAATATTGGTTTGCCGGAAATAATATTTTCTGATGATATTTGAGTTATACTTTCAAATTCATTAGAATTAGTTATAATAATTGGGGTAATTATTTTGTAACCCGCTTTTTTGATAGCATTAATATCAAACTCTAAAACAACATCACCAGCTTTTACTTTATCACCATTTTTAACTTTACAATTAAAATATTTCCCATTTAACTCCACAGTATCAATACCAACGTGTACTAGAAGATCAATACCATTATCACCGGTAAAAGCTACTGCATGTTTTGTTTCAATTATAGATACTTCTGCATCATATGGCGCAGTAACTTTACCTTCATTAGGAATAACCGCAACACCTTTTCCAAGCAGACCTTTTGAAAAAATTTCATCATTCACTTCACTTAGACTGGTAACTTCTCCGCTTAATGGACTGTTAATAACAGCTGTTTGTAAAATTGGTCTGGCATCAGATAGTGCTTGATCCGTTGTTACTTCTTCTGGTGAACCATAATTATAGTCAAATTTTATAAGCAGTGTCAATACAAATGAGACAATAATACCAATAAAAGCAGAAATTAAAGCATTTCTGATGTTTGCAGGATCATCTGAAATAAAAACCGGAAGAGTTGCAAATCCAGGAGAACCAAAGGAATATCTGACAACACCAGTAAGTCCTGCATAAAGTCCGCCAAGTCCGCCACCTATCATAACAGCAATTAAAGGTTTTTTCAATCGAAGAGTTACACCATACATTGCCGGCTCTGTAATTCCAAGTAATGCAGTTATTCCAGCAGAGATAGCCTGCTGACGCATTTCCTTGCTTTTTGTTTTAACTGCAACAGCCATACAAGCAGCACCTTGAGCAACATTAGACGGTAACATACCAGGTCCCATAATTGATTCATGCCCTGAAACTCCAAGCTGAGTTGTAGCAATTGGAAATAATCCGTTATGGAGACCGAACATAACTAATAAAGGTGTGAATGTTCCAATAACTGTTGGAACAAGCCAGCCAGCTTTATTATCTAAAAATGCTATACCTGCGGCAAGAATGTTTCCAATGTTGAATCCAAGCGGACCAACAACAATTAAAGAAAGTGGTGCCATGACAAGTAAAATAATAAGCGGTCTGCCTATATATTTAATATGGACCGGCAATATTTTTTCTGCAAACCGTTCAACATAAGACATTAAAAAAACAATAAGGATAATAGGAATAACTGTCGAGGCATAACCGGCAAGCGGTACATTGATTCCTGCGAATTTGACTGCTTCACCAGCATTTTTCATTGCAATAAAGTTTGGATGTAATAATACACCAGCTAGTGTGATAGCAAGTCCGGGACTGCATTTAAACACTTTTGCTGATGAATATGCTAGTATCATCGGCATAAAATAAAAAGCTGAATCTGAAATAAATGATAATATAGCAAAAGTCTGACCATTAACATCAATTAGAGAAAATGCCTTTAAAAGAGCTAAAACAGCTTTAATCATACCAGCACCTGTAATAGCAGGCAACATTGGATTGAAAATACCTACAACAACTGCCATAATACGATTAAGTATATTTTGATTTTCTCCCTTTTCATTATTATTATTTTTTGAACCTGTATAAAGAGCGTCGGCTGCCCGGTAAACTTCTGGTACATCAGGACCGATGATAACTTGTAACTGGCCTCCCTTAAATATAACATCTAAAACGCCGGGAATTGCTTTTAGTTTTTCATGATCAATACTTGAAAAATCCTTTAGTACAAACCTTAACCGCGTCGCACAATGTGTCATTTGAGTAATGTTATTATTACCTCCAACAAGATCAAATATTTCCTTGCCGATTTTTTTATAGTCCATAACTATACTCTCCTTTCAGAAATAAAAGATAACATGAATGATTAATTATTAAAAATAAAAAAAGACCAAAAAAATACAGAGAACCATGTGCACTTGGTTTTCTAAACTGTATTTTAATGGTCTTGCCCGCTTTAGCGGTAACACGCCATCAGGAATTTAATTAAATCACTCTTTTTAACATAAGGTCATTCTAGCATATATTTTTTTTAAATACAATAGAAAAATTATAATCAAAAATAGTAAAATGAAAAAAGCCGGGAAGTATTTTAGAATAGGCGTTGAAAAAGAATCTGGTGTATCTAAAAAGAGAGAGATAGGATTGTGGGAAGAGATAATAACAGGATAATTGCATATCTAGCATGTGCGAAAAATTAGGGATCAGAGTCAGTTCAGACTCTCGAAATTCTGCCGGACAAATTCAACGATAAAACAAAACTGGAATGGACATAATTTATGAAGAAAAAATATCAGGAGTAAATCAACTAGAATGTGATAATAAATTAGTTATATACAGAAATTGCTTAAAAATAAGGTTTACTTTCAAATAGAGGGTAATTTTTTTATTTACTGTATAAATAAAAAATGCCCTTTCTGTAGATAAAAGAGGAGTATTAAAGAATTATACAATCTAATTAATTGAAGAATATTATATTAAATTGTAGATACAAATTATTCTCGTTTACATATTTTTTGTAGTATGATATAATTTTAATATCTAAAAAAAAATATATTTATTTTTAGGAGGATAAAAGTTAATGGAAGTCACAATTTTTATTTATAATATATTTTTAATTATTTTGTGTAGTATTGTACTAACTTTGTCAGGCTTTTATTATTTGAAAACAAAAAATAAGTGTTATTTTGGAATTATTGTTCTGTTTAGTTTATATCTGTCTAATAATATTGTGATATACACGACAGAATTTATAAAAACTTTCTCTCTTTCATACAATAATCTTTTTATTTCTATCCCGACATATAAGACATTAATTATAATATCTATACTGGCTGCTTATATCATGATTAATAACATTTTTTTAAATTTAAAAAATCCTAAAATATGGTATTTGGCCCTGGCGTTTCTAACTATCTTTTTACTTATAATTCTTGTTATGGAAAGAACTGCTTTCAAAGTCTGGCTGTTTTTTCTGCCGGGAGATATTTTTTTTATTGTATTTAATATATATATATTAAATATTCTAAGAAATGAAGAGCTAACCAAAGGGAATGAATTACTCAGGTGTTATAAAAAAATAATGAAGTACTTCCTTTTGATGTCGTGTCTTGTACTTATTGAAGATATCTTTGTTATATTTAAAATTGATATTTATACAGACACAATCCTGCATATTACTAACAGGAATTTTTCTGAAGATATTCTTAGAATAAGCCAGTCTATAATGATCGTGTATTATTTTTTAATTATTATCCGTTTGAAGTTAACCAGAAAGAAGAGAGCCACATAATATTGTCAGGCAGCAACTACAAGCTTGCTTCAAAAGATAAAAAAAACGAAGATAAGTATAATTATTATATTTTTCATTTATTTTGTAAAACATATCTTTTTACAATAAGGGAACAGGAGGTTTTTCAGCATCTGCTTGAAGAGAAAAATAATAAGTTAATTAGTGAGAGTTTATATATATCAGTAGGGACTGTGAAAGCTCATGTACATAATATTTTTATTAAAGCCAAGGTGTCTAACAGACGTGAATTAGCTCAGACATATAATAAATGGAAAGAAAACCAAATAGCAAGCATATAGTAAAAAATTCTTAAATTTAAGAAAAATAGGATATGGAGTCATGTGTTGTTTGAAAACTTTTAAAAATCCAACTGATAAAAAAGTATATGATCTTATTATAAAAAATGAAGAAAAAGTGAAGTAAGCAGCGAAAACAGAAGGGTTAAATAAATTTTTGAGAATTTATTATGCCAGAGTATTGGAAGTATACCAATAAAGTTAAAGAAAATTAGCATGTAAAAAAGCCGGATTTATACTGGTCGGTTTTTTATTGTTGTTTTTTAGAATAAAAGAATATGTCCGTGAGGGCATTTTTTGATATCATTTCTTCCATAAAGTCCTGCTTTTAATAAAAGAATAACATTTAAAGTAACTTATGAAAGGAAGTTTTCCTTAACTTGATAGGTATGTGATAGTATCCCTATTTTGAATTTCAATTTGTCAACAAAATATGATATAATAGATTTTATATTTAAAAATTTTTTTAAAAATAATTGGAAATAATAAAAAGAGGAGTAATTTTAATGAAAAACAAGAAATTGTTATTTGCTTTGGCATTAAATGCTTTTTCAACATCGGTTGTAAATGCAAATGATCGGGCAGTAAAGAAATATAATATATTGTATAATAATATGGTAAAAAATATAGATTTAGAAAAAACAAATGAAAGTAACTATGGCTTAATTGAAAAAGTTTTAAACCAAAGAAATAAAGAACTGAAAGACTTATATCTACAAAATGACTATATTGTAAAACCTGAATATCTGGAATGGCAGATATTCTTTACTGGTTTCTATAATTATGCCGATAAAGGCGGGAATCAAAAAAATGTTTTTAATAAAACAGCAGCTGATGTTAAAACGGTAGATTTAGGAATGGTAATTCCTATAAAAGGAATTAAAAGAAATGATCTGATTTTAAATATAACCTCTGTGAATGAACCTATAGTGAATGTAAACTTGAATCCGATAAAAGCACCGGAAATGGCAGCACCTGAAGTTGTATATACAGAAATTGATTTCCCCAAAGCTCCCAATATTGGATCTATCCCTTTAAATCAACAAAATTCACTTTATGCGATAAAATTCGGTGAACATAAAAGTGAAGTAAAATATAATATTTCAGGAAACAGTATTTTTAATAATCTAAATGTTGATTCTACTAATGGAACATCATTATTACTTGATGAGAATACCCGTGATATTTTAATAACCGGAGAAATGTTATATTCAAACGGAACTGTTGCAGGTACAAGTGCTTATACATATAATCATACAGGGTATCCAGATGGATTTTCAGTGAATAATATAGGAAATGGCGGGAATTTTGAAATAAAAGGAAACTGGGATATGTCGGTAGTTGATGGTATGGTTTATCAGTTTGGAGTAGGATTCCTGTCTTATATGCCATATTTTTCAAATGCAGACAGTAAAGTCTTATTTTCTGGTAATTTGGAATTAACAGCAAAATCTACGAGTCCAAGTTATTTTTCACGATCTATAGTGGGATTAAGTCTTGATCTGTCAAATCAAAACCTAGATCCTTCAACAAAAGCAGTTTTAGAAAATAGCGGGAAAATAATTTTGAGAAGTGGAAATTCAGTAACTAAAAATATTATTGCAATGCAGCTTATAGGAGGTTCAAGTATATCTACACAGGCTGGAGAATTAATTAACTCAGGAAATATTATAATAGAGACTAGAACAGATCTAATTGGAGATGCTGGAGGAGTGGGAATCCTTGTATCTGTGGAACCAATAACAAAACCTGTATTGGTAAAATCAGGTAATATATTGGTAAATGGGAAGGGGAATACCGGAGTTTTATTAGGGCAGGAAAATTTTCAAACTGATTATGTTAATTCAAATATAACAATAGATGGTTCAAATGGAAGGATAATTTTGGAAGGTGAGAGAAATTCTGCATTGAATGTAACAAGAGCTCTAACTTCAAGTGGAAACTCTTTATTAGATAATGTAAAAAATATGAATATACTCATAAACGGACTGAATACTCCTGCGGTTATAAGAAATACGAAGAATACAAATGAAGTAACAATGGACATGAAATTAAATGATTCAGTTTTACAGTCAGTGGAATTTGGAGAAAATTCAGTTAAAAGTTCTTTAGTACAAGTCGGTTCTAACAGTAATTACTCTTTTGGTAATGTTATATTGGAAAGCAGCCTTGCTAATTCTATAATTCCTATTAATGCAGGCAGACAGAATATAATAGCAGCAGGATCAAGTAGTTCAATAATAATTAATTATATGCCCATAACCATAAATTCAGGTGCAAAGGCTATGATAGGAATAGCCAGCGAGGGAACTATTGAAAATTATGCAGATATAGTTAATAATTCATCAGTGTATGAAGAAAATAACTATAAATATGGGTCAGTGGGGCTCGCTTTAACTAAATATTACAGCGGATCATCAGCTTTAAATAAGGGAAATATAGATATGAACGGAGATTATGCTATAGGTATATATAATCTTGGAAAGATGTTTTCTTCAGATAGCGATCATATAGTTATAAACGGGAAAAATAGTACAGCAGTATATGCAGGAACTTCGCATCCTAATTATTATTCTCAAACAGTTATAAATGCTGATAAAATAGTAGTTAATGGAGATAAAAGTACTCTATTTTTTTCAAACGGAGGAAATATTGAGATAGGAACTCATACTTTGGGACAGGCAATGGAATTAACAGCAGCAGGAAAAGATACATTTGCTTTTTTTATTAATAAGTATTACAGCCTATTTGGGAAATTTAGTTTGAACAGTGATGTAAACTTAAGCTTGAAAGATGGGGCAATAGGATTTTATTATAAAGGAACAGGTGCATCAAATATAGTTGATATACCTTTGTATTTAAGTACCATAGTAGATACTGCAAATGGTAAATTATCTATAAATTCAGATGACAAAAGTTATAATATTGCTATAGAAAATTCCGGAGTTCAATTAAGTGAACTTGCAAATATATCTGGATCTGAAATAGAATTTAATGGTTCAAAAAAAGCTAAATTACTTCAGTCAAAATTAGTTTTGGATATAGATTCAAACATAGATAAAAACAATACAAAAGGGGATAAAACATACAGAGATTTAGAAATAGGAAAATCTGGGGTGAGCATTCTTGAAGGAATTACACTTAGCGGAACAGAGAATGATTTAATAGGAATAGGACAGAGTTATAATTACAATGATCCTGTTAATAGTTATATCAGCAGTGAAAATGCCGGAACTATAGATTTAGCAGGAAATAGTTCTATAGGGATGTATAGTAAACGGTCACAGCTCACAAATACAGGAAAAATAAGTGTAATCGGGGATAAGAGTACAGGAATGTACATTAAATCAGGAACTGTAACAAATGATGGTGAAATAATTATAGGAGATAGTGGTGTAGGAATATATGGGGAAACTTATCTGGAGCCAGGCGATAATCCGTCTAATAGTAGTTCATCAATAAATATAAATAATACAGGAAAAATAACAGCAAATGCCGGTAACAAGGCAATAGGAATATATGGTAATCAAAATGCAGTGACAGGTACAAATTCATCCGGGAATATTTCTTTATTCACAGGGACTGAAATAGATATGAGTGCTTCAAAAGGAGGAGTAGGGATATACTCCAAAGGTATATCAATATCAGGTTTAGGTAATACTAAAATAACAGTTGGCGAAAATGGAACAGGTCTTTATATAAAAGATTCAAATGCAAATTTTGTTGATCTGGATTTAAATTTAACGGGAGATAATTCAGTTGGTGTGTACACTGACGGAAGTGCTTCTTTTGGAGGAACAGGTAATATAAATATAGATGGTAAAGGGATAGTAGTATTTAATGTAGCAGGGAGCGGGGCTTTTAATGAGAACTTTACTGTAAATTCTACTGAAGAATCGCAGTATATATTACAAAATATAAAAGATAAAATTTTATATTATAATTCCACTGCTAATCTTGGAGGAGGAGGAACATTTGTATCAGGAGTTAACTCAGCAGTATTATTGGGAGAAGATTCAATTTTGAACTCAGAAAACTCTAATTTAGTGGGTATAGCTTTAACAGGAGGTTATGTAAATGGTCTCCCTGTAAATATAAACGGAGAAATTTTGGAACATGAAGCTACAAATAAAGGCAAAATAAACTTTGGAGATAATTCAGTAGGAATATATGTTATAAATGGAGCAAGCGGTAAAAATACCGGGGAAATATCTTTAGGAAAAGGTTCTGTGGGCTTATATGGCAGCGGAAATGGAACAAATATTGATAATGCTGGGAAAATATATATAGGAGAAAATTCAGTTGGTTTATATAATAAAGATGGAAACAGTATTTCAAATTCCGGAAGTATTGAGAGTATAGATTTAAGAGTAATAGGCTTATATTTAGATGGAAACAGCAATTCTATAGGTGTAAATACAGGGGAAATAAAATTACTGGGAGATAAATCAATTGGTATATACATCTCTGAAAATGGGACTAAAACGATTAACAATACAAACCGTATTGAAATAGGAAGTTCAAATTTAGCAGAAGATCCAAGCATAGGGATATTTAATAATAATATTAATGGAACTGTAAATAATTCATCAGATATAATATCAGGTAAAAATTCTATAAATATCTATAATAAAGGTGGTCAGATAAACCATCTCTTAGGAAATATAGAGGTTGGAGAAAAAGGAACAGGGATTTATACAAGCTCCGGCAGTGTGAAATTAACAAGCGGGACTTTGAATCTAAATGGCATAGCAGCTGTAGGGGTTTATGGAACCAATAATGCAATCATAGATATTAATGCAAGGATAAATGTAAGTCAAGAAAGTTATGGAATGGTCTTAATTGGAGAATCAGATCTTACAAATAGAGATGTTTCAACACTTGGAGAAAAGGGAGTTTTAGTATATTCAGACGGTAATGTAAATGTTGAAAATGAATATGGTGCAAATATTAATGTGACAGGTTCGAACTCTATAGGATTCTATATGAAAAATGGCGGAACTCTTGTAAATAAAGCAGAAATTATTGGAAATTCAGGGATAGGAAATATAGGAATATATAATAAGTCAGGGAATATAGATAATAGTGGTAACATAAAAATAGGAAATTCCCTTATAATTGATCCCCAAAATCCATTTGTCAATGAATATGCAGTAGGTATTTATGGTGATGGTGTAAAGAATATAAAGAATACAGGTAATATAGAGGTCGGAGCTAACGCAGTAGGTTTTTATATCACAGGAAATTTAAATGAAGCATTGAATACGGGGAATATAAGTTCATACTCAGAAAAAGCCATTGGAATTTATTCTGAACAAGGAGCAGTAAGAAATACAGGTAACATAACATTATCAGGAGATGGGAGCATAGGGATTGCAGCAGCAAGAAATAGTAAAATTTCAAATTCAGGAACAATAACTATGAATGGTAATGAAAATATAGGGATTTATGCACACTCAAATTCACAAATAATAAATGAAAGTACGGGTAAAATTTATATAAATGGTAATAACAGTATTGGAGTTCAGTTATCAGGCGGATCAGTACTGGAAAATTATGGATTAATAGAAGTTACTGCCGGAACAATTGGTTCAATGCAAATAGTAACCGGAGATCCAGCATACACTCCGCCTAGTATAATAAATGCGGGAGTTATAAAAGTAGATGAGAAATTTGAGTTGGATGGCTTGAATTTAATAATAAAACCTGATCCAGAAAGTTTTAGAGCACCTACAATGGAAGAATTAATAAAAAATGAATACGCATTAGAAGATATAAATGCTGGTTTTCTATTAAGCAATAAAGTAAACATAACAGCCCCAAGTTTTGATTTTGGTAATAATACCGTAGGAATTGATCCTTTATTTACTCAGGGAACTAATGCAAGAGTATATAAATTTGAAAATGTATTTGATCCTACCACTCCTGAAGGCGGACCAAATACAGGTAAAGTAGCTGTCAAAAGCGGTTCTTTAACATTTGATGCAATACCTGTAACGAATGATAAAGGAAAAATAGATATTTGGATGGAAAAAATAAACTATAATGAGTTTACTCAAGGGTCTTGGCAAAATGAGTTCGCAGGAAATATAGAAGGAAATTATTTAAATGCAACAGGAGATGCACTAAAATTGTATGACAGGCTAGATTTAATAACAGAAAAAAATGAGTTATATAAGAGGTTCGATCAACTGGCAGGAAGTGTCTATGCAAATATAAATCAAAGAGAAAGCGATATAGCAGGAGTATTTGAAAATTCACTGTATTTATTACAAGATTCAAAGAATAACACAAAAGAGGATGTCAAGGTAAATGTAATAACAGGTCAGGGAAAAATGAAAGAAGATACAGCAGGAGTGACAGGTTATGATTTTGGTACAGTTGGAGCATTAGCTTTAAGAGAAGTCGAAAGGACATACAAACATACATTTGGATATTCATTAGGATATCTGCATACAAGCTTTGAAATGGATGATAATAATAACAGTGAGGAATGGGTAGATACGATTCAGTTAGGAGTACATAATAAGTATACAGTAAGCGGCTGGATACTGAGAAATGACTTAACAGGAAGGGCAAGTATCCATAATATAGATAGAAATATAGACTGGGCAGACGGCAGATCAGAAATGAATGGATCATATGAGACATATAGTATAACAAGTGATAATAAGCTGGGTAAGGAAGTATTGGGAGGAAAGAACGTAAGTATAACACCTTATGCAGGACTAAAAGCAATGTATGTAACAAGACCTTCATTTGAAGAAAAAGGATTAGAAAAATTACAAGTAGAAGGAAATGATGCCTGGAGTGTAAAACCAAAAGTAGGATTTGAATTTAAGGCATCAACAAATGAAAGTAAAAATGGCTGGAAATTAAAAGGAGCTTTAGATATAACTTATGAATATGAATTAGCTAATTTAAATACTCAAGAGAAAGCAAGATTGGTATCACTAGAAGATGGATATCACAATTTAGCAAAACCAGAAGAAGAAAATGGGAGATTAAGAACAAAAGTAGTAATAGGAACAGAAATAGAAGACAGATATGGAATATTCTTAACAGGTGAATATTCTATAGGGGAACATAGCCAAGATGATTATAGAGCAGGAGTTACTCTAAAAGCAGTGTTTTAAAAAAATTAATTTATTGATTAAAAAAAATAGAGACATGTTTATTTTAATAGTAAGTATAAAAGAGCTGTATTCAAAAATAATTTTGATATAGCTCTTTTCTATTTAGGGATAACTCCATAATCCCAAAACACTGAACTGGACAGAAAAATAAATTAGTCTAAAACGGAAAAAGTAAGGAAGATACAGCAAAAGAATATAATATTTATGTATCAGTAATAGGGAGATGGCTTAGTTAATATAACACCAGTGAAGAGAATATTAAAGAATAAAAACATGCTTAAAGCATCATAGATACTAACATATTTTTTCAGTTTATATCTGTAACAGCTTCTTTAGCTGATGTTAAGATATAAAAAGTTGACATTTATTTAATTCTAGTGTATTATTTAACTAATACACTAGAATTAATTGGAGAATTGAATATATTTTATTCAAAAAAAGGTATGGGAACTTTGTCACTGGAAATGAGAAAAAATAAGCAGCCTATCTAAATTTGCAACGGAAAAAATAGTAATTTGCTTTATTCAGCAAATGAAGAGAATAAGATTTGATATAAAAAATTATTAGATTTATAAAAGAAAGAAGTGATTAACATGGAATTACCCGTTTATTATAAAAATATTGCCGGAGATGAGGAGGGGGAGAAATGAATGAATAAACTGATTCGTTTTTATTTAGGTGAAGTAAGAAATTTTATAGAATTATTTATTGGTTTTCATATATTAAATAATATACTGGAAATATTGTTAAAAGGTCAGGGGCTAACATCTGTCTGGAGTATGATATTACCTTTGATCATTCTTATTTATCTGATAAAGTTTAATTTATCTGATACCGGAAAAGAAACATTTACTTTCGTCTCTATGACAGATAATTCACCAACAAAAATTTTACTGTCAAAATTAATAGTCAGTTATGTATTTGTTCTTATGCTAAGTGCAGTAAATTGTATTTTTATTATAATACATAATATATATCAATATGAAAGTTCATGGAAAAGTATATTAATGCTTCCGGCATGGAGTATATTTGTGACAACTATGGCAATATGTTATATTTCTTATTTTATAATATGGATAAAGTCTTTTTCCATAAATAAGATATCAAGAAAAATAATAGTAATAAGTGCAGTAGTTATATGGCTTGTTATAAATGCAACAGTAAGAAATCGTGTATTTCTTTTTTCAATAGATGCTGTTCATGGCAGCAGATATTTTGGCGGCAGTACAATGACAGTATGGTCAATACTATGGCATCTGACATGGTGCACAATATTTTTTCTGGTAACAGCATATCTGCAGAAAAAGAAAATAAATCAAATATAAAAAGGAGTAAAATGATCATAAACGGCAACTAGAAACAGATTTCTTTTGTTTAATCTGCTGTATAAATATACATAAAACAAAAAAATATTATATTTAAGGAGATGTATCCGGACAAATTGATGGAGTGCTTGCCGGAATGGAAATAAAGTAAGAATTTCTCCTTATACAGCAGTATTTCATAATTTTACATTCTAATATAATAAAGGGGTTTAGAAGATGAGTTCTTTTTCGTTAAAAATTATAGCAATAATCGCTATGACATTAGATCATTGGAATATAATTTTGGGTGGTTCTATTTATATGAGAATACTGGGCAGATTAGCATTCCCGATATTTTCCTTTTTAATAGGCGAAGGTTATAGACACACTAGAAATAAAAAAAATTATTTCTTAAAAATATTTTTTTATTCTGTTTTATTGCAAATACCGGTATTTTTGTTTTATTCATCAAATGAAGATTTGAATATATTTTTTACATTAGCAACAGGAATTTTATTTATATCTATATTGGAAAATAACAAAATGAATAAGCTGACAAAATTTTTATTAGTATTATTTTTAGTTATAGGATCAGAATATTTTAAATTTGATTACGGAGCTTACGGAGTTTTATCAATTGTAATTTTTTATAATTTTAGAGAAAGAAAACAGAAAATTTTTTGGTTATTCCTCTTTATAAATATTGTGTATATATATCTAGACAGAGTATTTTTAATTCAAATATTCTCATTGTTCTCTTTATTTTTAATTTTCAAATATAACGGGAAGGAGGGAATAAAAAATAAAAAATTCTTTTATTTCTATTATCCAGCTCATATATTGCTGTTATATTTATTAAGTAATTTAATCTTTTAAATGATAAGTTTATTACCATAGTCAGGCTATGCAGGAATTGTACATTTAAACGAATATATTACAATAATAAAATTAAAATGAACCTAGAATGCTAGATTATCTATTTTCTGCTAATTTTTATTGGTATTATGAAATAGCAGCAAAAATCTTAGAAAAAAATAGAAGAATTAATATATGATTGCAAAAAAAAAATTAACTATGATAGAATGATCATACATTCTAAAAAAATTAAATTTTATCGATTTTTTTATTTTGAATAAGTTAAGATTGTTGATAGATATTTTTTTGCTTTTACTATGGATTTAGGATTTTTTTCTTAAATTTTATATTAATTTTTAAAAAAAGAGTTTTTTAGATTAAGAACTGGAAAGTATTGTGCAATATTTAATATTGAAAAAGATAAATTATTTATTATGCAGTAGATATTGAGAATAGAGATAAATTTTACAAATAGATTGATTTTAAATAAAATGGAATTATATATAAAATAATTTATAAAAATTGGCAAGAGTTTTTTCTCATATAAGCTTTATATTTAAATCAGGTATGGAAACTCTTTTATTTGATGTCAATTGAGAGTGTTAAATATATAAATAAGTGAGGTATACGGATGAAGTTTTTTTTATTGATAATTTGTTTATCATTTAGTATATTTGCTGTTGATGAGGTTAGTTTTGATAAAATAAAAGCGTCAAAAGCAAGATTCAAACAAAAGGGTCGTTTGATTGATGGGGATATAATTATTTTAGATTTTCCTGAAAAGGCAAGCATTCATTCTCGTGAAGCGTATAACTTCACTGAATTATGTGGTATTGACTATGTAAATATGACTAAAATATCAAAAATAGAAGCAAGTTTTAAAAAGGGCTATAATAAAAAGGTAAAGTGTTTTAATAGAAAAGGTAAAATTTTTTATAAAAAAAATGTATTGTCTGAAGATAGTGTAGAAGCTATGAAATACGGTATAGATGGAATTTTAGATCAAAAAAGAGTGGAAAATGGAAAGACTGTTGAATACACCTCCTTTTATAAAAATGGAAACATTTTAAAAGAGAGAAAATATATAAATGGTTTAAGTGAAGGAGTATGGAAAGAATATTATATAGACGGAAGTATAAAAAGTATAATAAAATTTAAAAAAGGTAAGGCAGTAAATATTGAAAGATTTGAAAGAACAGGTTAGATGGGAGAAAGCATGAAGAAAATATTATTTTTATTATTTTTATTAAGTGGAATTATATTTGGATTTTCAGAACAGACAAAAACAGATAAATACATGATTATGAAAAAACCAAGTTATTTAGTAATAAATTCAGTTTCCAGCGATAATGATATATTTGATAGAATGGATTCAAAAATTAGATCATATGAGAGATATGGTTATTCACTTTCAGGGAAATTAAATGCGGCAGAAAAATTGTATATTTACTATTTTGAATATATTGCAAAACAAGATGATTTCGAAGATGAACTAAATAAAATTTCAGAGTTAAGTAATTCTGAAAAAGAAGAAATATTAAATTCTTTGAGTAAAAAATTTACTTCAAAATGGAATTCAAATGGAGTAGAAGTAATAATCAGTAATCTTTCAGATAAAATATACAGAAAATCTTTTGGCAATAATGCATATACAAATTCAGTATATTATGATGATACGAAAAAAAGATTATATTTTAACGAAGATTTTTTTGATTTTAAGGAGAAAGAAAAAATAACAGCTTCATTAGCTTATGCTAATTATGATTATTTTATATTTCATAATGATGAAATCTGGGATAATTGGGATTTATCTGATGTTGATAGTTTTATAAATTCTAATACTAAAAAATCAAAATTAAATCCAAAGATAAAGAATGTTTTTCGGGAAATCTGGAATTTTTTGGACAGGGAAGATTAAGCAGAGCTGCAGGTTTTAAAATATCCAGTAGAAGTGAACTGGTAATATCAAAATTAGAGATAAAAAAATTCTCAGTTTTCAATCTATTTTGAGGGCAGAATATAAAACAGGGATGAAAATCCCTGTATATATTAATTTTATTAAGTTTTCTAGAGTTTACACAGAAATTGGTACATTCTCTAATTGAAATTTGAATTGCTATATCTGCCTTAATTTTCCAGTTCTGGATATAACTGAATTATTTGCTTTTTAAAAATTAGTGTGTAATTTCTTCTCTCCTTCTCTTTTATTTTAATTATTTTAACCTAACTTATTTTTCTATCCAGTTTAGTGTAATCCGTTCACTATTATAGAGTACTAAAAAAGCATCCAAAAACAGATGCTTAAATTGTATATAGATTTTATAATATTGCTTTATATAGATTAAAATACTTTATCATAAAAAGATTTGTCACTCCACTCTTCTATAGAAAAATCTTTTGTAATTAGGTTATTTTCCAGTAAAAATTCTTTGCACTGCTCTAATTGAAATATTATTTCCGGTGTAATGTTTATCATATAGCGTTTATTTATATTATCCTTATTAAAATCATAAATTTTTCTGACAGTATTTACATTCATATTATGTGATTCTGCTAAAATTCTATAGGCTTCATCTTCATTTTCAAAAGTAAAATCGACACCTTTTTTCAAACCTTTTAATACTGCTTCTATTGCTTCTGGATTTTTTTTAGTATAATTATTATTTCCTACGAATATACTTTTTCCGGCTAAATCCGGATTTTTTTCAGTATCAGCTATAATCTCAGTCAAGCCCTTGTCTCTAGTAAGTCTTTCTGTAAAAGTTTCCGTGAAGGCCACAGCATCTACACTTCCTCCTAGTAATGCAGATTCTGCATCAGAAGATATTTGTAAAAATTCTACATCATTTTCAGAAAGTCCGTTTCTTTTAAGTATTTCTATCACAAATCTGTGTATATAAGTGCCTTTTGGAAATGCTATTTTTTTTCCCTTTAAATCAGAGACAGATTTTATAGTAGAGCCTTTTTTGACTATAATTCCTGCATTTATGTGGTTATCTGCAATTGCGTATAAAGAATTATCAATACCTTTTGATTTTAAAATTATTCCGGGAACTTCAGCATAAATTGCCACATCAATTTTTCCTCCGATTAATGCTTCATTTACTGCCGGCCCATTTCCGGAAAAATTAATATACTCAACTTCATAACCTATATTTTTTAATTCATTTTCTATGAATTTTTTTTGTTGTGCAATTCCTGCCACTCCATCCAGTACATTAACACTGCCTGGAAAGCCAATTCTTACTTTTTTTATTTCTATTTTTTCTTTTTGACATGATATGAATAAATTGAAAATTACTATTAAAAATATTATTTTTTTCATTTTATCTCCTTTTATATACACAGAAAATTTCCTCTAAATATTATATTCTAACTCATTATTTTTATCTTCAAAAAGTTCTCTGTATACTTTATTTTTTATGTATAAAAAATCATAGCTGCTTCTGTCTCTTATCGGGTGTTCGACCTTTATTATTTTTTCCCCTGCTGATTTTGATGATAAAATAACAATCCTTGTTCCTAAGTATACAGCTTCTTCTATGTCATGTGTTATCATTATCATTGTTTTATTGCTTTTAGACCAAATTTTCAATATCTCTTTCTGCATTTTAATTCTTGTCAAAGCATCAAGAGCTCCAAATGGTTCATCAAGCAGTAATATTTCGGGATTACTGGCCAGTCCTCTTGCTATAGCCACTCTTTGTGCCATTCCGCCTGAAAGCTGCTTAGGATAAGCATTTTTATATTCTAATAAATTTACCATTTCTAATAATTCTAATGATATATTCTCTCTTTCTTTTTTCGAAAGATTATCTAAACCAAACTCTATATTTTCCTTTATAGTAAGCCATGGCAGCAGTCTATGTTCTTGAAAAACAACTCCTCTGTTAATACCGGGACTTTTTATTTCCTGTCCATTTAGACGGATTATACCTGAATCACTGGTTTCCAGACCTGCAATTATTTTTAGCAGAGTACTTTTTCCACAGCCGCTGTGTCCGACTATTGTGATAAATTCTCCTTTTTTTATATCAATATTTATATTTTCGAGTACTTTTATCTCATTCTTATTTATAATAAATTTTTTCTCAAGATTTTTAATCTCCAGTATTATATCTGACAATATTAACTCCTTTCTATAAAGTTATTTTGTAGTATTCCATGGTGTAAGTTCTCTTAGTATACGGTCTAATATCCTGTCCATTATGACTCCCAGCAGACCGACTACTATTATTCCTGTAATTACTACATCAGACTGGAGCAAATTTCTTGCGTCATTTATCCTGTAACCTATTCCGGATGTAGAAGCTATTAATTCCGCAGCTATCACAGTCATCCATGCCGAGCTTAAACCTAGTCTGAGACCTACAAAAATATTTGGCAGCGCATAAGGTAAATATATCTGCCTGAAAATTTTCCAGCTGTTTTTATTATATAGTTTCGCTACTTCAATATAAGCTTTTGGTGTTGATTTTATTCCTGATATGGTATTTAATAAAATTGGAAAAAATGAAGCTTTTGCTATTAAAATTACTTTTGAAGTTTCACCTACACCAAACCATAGAATAACCAAGGGTATCCATGCAAGAGGAGGAATCTGTCTTATTGCATCAAATGTTCCTGAAAAAAATTTATTTGTACTTCCGGATATTCCCATTAATGTACCCATAAAAACTCCTAGAATCAAACCAATTCCATATCCTTGCATTACTCTGGATAAACTAATCAATACATCCTGAAATATCTGCCCCGAGCTAATTTGTGATATCAGGGAAGTAAAAACCATTGCTATTGATGGTAAAATAACCGGTGGAAATAGTTCATTTTTTGTGGCACTTATCCAAAATATAACTATAATCATCGGCAATGCTATATAGTTGAATATTCCTAATCCTTTATTTACAAAACCTGAAATGAAATAAAATACTGCTTTTTTTGGGTTTATTCTTATTTTTTCAGTCAAAATTTCCATCTATTTACCTCTTTCTATGATCTAAATTTTTTTTTGGTAATACTTCATAAAAAACGATTTTCAATATCATTAAAAAATTCTATTAGTTCAGCCTCACTTTTTTCTCCGTAACTTTGAGCTAAAATTTTACCTTTTTCAAAAACTATTAATGTCGGAATTCCTCTTATCTGGTACTTCTCTATAAATTCAGTTTTTTTATCTACATCGATATACTCAAATTTAAGTTTATTCTTATACTTTGAAATAATTTTGACTAAAATCAAATATAAATTTTTACAATGTACACATCTCTCAGCCCCAAATAAAACCAATGTTTTTTCTTCATTACGATTTTCTGCTTCTTTCTTTTCTGCAAAAATTTCTCTGTCTATTGTAAATAATTTAGGACTCCTTTTTATATTTTCCTGATCAACTATGATACAAAGAGCATCGCTGCTGTCTTCATAAGGTCTTATCCCTTCTACTTTTATTATTGAAGCAGCTCCCGTTTTTGCAGCATTAGGAAGTCTGAAATTCCTTATATCTGGTGCTGTTATTGATTTTTCTTCTGGTTTTTCCAGTTGGGGTATCCAATCATATGGTATTCTGTATGCCCGATAAATCATATTGTTTTTTGTAGTTTTCCCCCAGTATGGAGAAATAAATTCCCATACTATTTCATGTTCCGGAGTAACCTCAAATATTCTCCCGTCTGCACCTTCATCAATTAATGTGTTGCCATTCTCCAGCCTTTGTGCACTGCTGATATAAGGACTATAAAATCTAAATGAATCTGTGGGATGTGGAAATCCTGCTTCTGCTGGCGTATACTGCCACACAATATCAAGTGTTACCGGATTTATTTCCAATATTCTCGAATAATCTCTCAAGGCATTTTTCTGCCCAATTTTTGACATTGGATTTATTTCACCGTATCCTCCCCAGCCTCCATTATCAAAAACCAGTATATTTCCTTCACCTGGTAATCCTTTAGGTATCATATGAGCATGATGCTGGCCTATTATCCAGCCAATGTGTTTTAATTCCTCTTTAGAATAATCAGGTCCTAATTTCCAGACTATTTTACCGCTCCTCTTTTCAATTATTGCTATGATATTAGATTCTCTTGCATCCCATATGATATTATCGGGGTGAAATCTCTCGTCTCCCTGATCATACCATTTATTAGGACCCAAAGTTGACATTGAATTTATATGCATCCAGTCTCCCATACCTTCTCCGGCTTTTCTCATATTAGGATCTCTGAATAAGACATTTTTAGCCGCTTCATCAAATCCTAACTCATCAAAATGATCGCTGCAAATCCATTCCCATATTACGTTTCCTTCCCAGTCTACTTCTATTATAGCGTCATCTAAGAGAAGTTTATCTGAGATTTTTTTATTATATAAATTTTTATGGACTAAAATAAGTGTATTTCCGCTGTTAATTTTAGGTTCCTGACCAGGTGCGTAATACCCTGTTGAACTTCCTTCTCTTTGATAGTCATGATGTGCCCTTGCCATCCACTCAGCCTCATTCTCGCCATCTTTTATATATTCGTATCTGTTAAATTTCCATACAATATTTCCTTCCCAGTCTATTTGGATAAGATCTATCATATCCTGCATTCCATACTTTGGGTTCCTGCTTCCCGAGTGTCCTAAAATATGTCCGCCCGGAAATATTTTATTTGGAAATCCATGCAGCCCTTCCCATAAACGCAGCTCTTTTCCATTCATATCTAATAATACTGCTCCCAGTTCACATGCCTGTATTATCGTATATCCGTTCCATGCCTTGTCAGAATTATAAATAGTTACTCCGGTAGGATAAACTGTCGGGTGTCCCATAATATCATCTCCTTTTATATTATTTTATTTGAAATAATTTAAAAAATTCTCTATTTCTATTTTGTTTTCATCTACAAATGTTTGATAATCTTTTTTTGATTCTAAAATCTTCTCGCCTAAATAAAATAAAAAATCCTTTATTTTACTTCTTTCAATATCCCCATATGATTCTCCAATTTTTAAAATTTCTGCTCTTCGGCCTCCTAGAAATATTTCATATATATCTGATTGATTACCATTTTCAGTTTTTCTTTTTTTCCCCATAAATCCAATTGGAAATATTAGATGTTGGCCGCATGAATTTATGCACCCTGAAATCCCTATGTTTGGAAGTATTTCCAATACTTTTTCATTTTTTGATTTTAAAAATTCTATTATTTCTTTTACTAATATATCCGTTTTCAAAAGTCCCAAGGTGCATGTACTGGCACCTGTACAAGCTGTTAAAGATAATACTTTATGCTGATTATAAAGATCATAGAATATTTCCTCTCCTTTTTTTTGGTCTTCTTTATTGAGCCCGAGAATGTACAGTCCCTGTGTATTTGTTAATCTTAATTTTGTTTTATATTTGATCTCTTTTATAAAATTTATTATTTTTTCAAGGTCATTTATTTTAAGTTTTCCATGTAACGGATGTAAGTAAAGATTTTCTTTATTTGTATATTCAAATTTATTGCTGGAATTATCTAAATTTAGTTTTAGATCTTTTTCTTTTGATTTTTCAAAAAATAATTTTAAATATTCTTCTTTAAATTTTGTTTCTCCAAAATTATCCAGAATATATCTTATTCTGGCTTTATGCTTATTTTCTCTGTTTCCGTATTTATTAAATAATTCAGCCATAGCAGTTATGGAAACATAAACTTCTTCCTCAGTAATAAAATCCTGAAGCAGAATACCCAGTCTGGGATTTTTTCCCATTCCTCCGCCGCCATATACTTTGAAGCCTTTTATATCATTTTTTTTAATTGCTATAAATCCTAAATCATTTATTTGGGCATTTACGTCATCTGTTTCATTATTTGAAAAGGCTATTTTGTATTTTCTGGGAAAATCGTTTTTTATTCCCGCATCTTTAAGCTTTTTACTGACTTCCTTTACGTGAAAGCTAACATCAAATTCTTCATTTTCATAACCGCTTTTAGGTGAAATTACAATATTTCTAATAGTATTCCCGCCTGTTCCAACTATGGAAAAGCCTAATTCTTCCAGTTCTTTTGCTGTTATTTTTAATTCTTCCTTAGATATATCATGAAACTGTATGTCCTGTCTTGTAGTAATATGTATACTTTCTTTGTTTAACCTCCTTCCGAGAGAAATTAATTTTATTCCCTGCTCCGGAGTTATCTCGCCACTATTGACCCTGCCTCTTACCATAAAATTCCCTGTTCTTTCCAGATAAACCCCATAAGATGAGCTGATTTTGGAAAATTCCGTTTCTCCTTTCTCTGTGTTGATAATATCTAATACGTTTAAAAAATTATAGATATCCATTTTATCATCCCTTTCTTAATTATTAATATAAAAAGAACCTGGATTATCTGTCCAGATTCTTTCTAGCTGGCACAGAACTCTAATGAAAATTTCATTTCAAAATGAGTCTGCACCTAATATTAAAATATCAGTTTCAAACTCGCCGGCTACACATACACATATTGTAATTTATAATATTTATTTTATTTTCCATAATTATTCTCCATATCATTAATTTTATTTTATTATATACATAATTAGCGTGTTTTTCAAATATATTATAAAGATTTATAATATATATGTAATATATGATAATTTTTTTTATGATATGAAAAATATATAAATAACCTTTTTATATTTATGCATTATTTTCGGTAGTGTTGTAAATAAAATTATACGAAATATGGAAAAACGATACTAAAATTATATGGAAATGTAAAGAGCATGAAAGAATTATTATGTGAATACGGCATAAGTATTCAAAGCATAGGGGTTTTGAAAATACAGCAGTTCTAAGTAAAAAGGACATTGAATATTTTTGACAAGAAATATGGCATATGTTAAAATTTTGGAGTTATTTTTATTGTCATTTTATCTCCTTTCCTGTGGATTTATTTGGCTGTAAAACGAAGAATAACAGCGATAAAAAGCAAATATAAAATATATGCTGTATTTACAGGCTTGGTTTTAGGCTTTGATGCAGTTTGTATGAATATTGTTGAAATACTGAACATCATATTCTAGTGTATATTGCTATTTTTTTAGATTAAGGAGGATTCAAATGAAGGTATTACTGTTTTGTGCTAAGGGATTTGAAACAATGGAGTTTAGCGTATTTGTAGATGTTATGGGATGGGCTAGAAATGACTATGATTATCCGGTAGAGGTTGAAACTTGTGGATTTACAAAAACGGTTTATAGCACGTTTAATGTACCGGTTATTGTTGATAAAACACTTGATGAGATTTCAGCTGATGATTACAGTGCTTTGGCGATACCGGGTGGTTTTGAAGAATTTGGCTTTTATGAGGAAGCATATAATCCAGCACTTTTAAATTTGATTCAGGCGTTTGATATTCAGAAAAAGCCGATAGCCTCCATTTGTGTTGCTGCTTTAGTACTAGGTAAAAGCGGAATTATAACAAATAGGAAAGCTACAACCTATCATCTGAAGAACGGTTATCGTCAAAAGCAATTAGCAGAATTTGGGGTAAACGTAGTGAATGAACGTATTGTCATAGATGATAATGTTATTACGTCTTATTGTCCGGAGACTGCTGCTGATGTTGCATTTGAGTTACTAAATAAACTTTGCGGCAAAGAGAAAATGCTTGTTGTAAAGAGTGCAATGGGATATAGATAACAGCTAATTTCATATTATACTAAAAACTTGGACAAAATTAGCTCGCTGTGAAAAAATTTACTGGAGTTAAGAAAAAGTATTGTAATAAAACCTATACCTTTTTTACAGCGTGAAAGAGGTATATTTTTATTCATAGGCGATACTATCAGACGTAAATATGGGAATTAAAAAGAAAATTCTATTATTGCACGGGTTCATGAAAAAACAGAGAAAGCTCCGACTAAACAAATTAAAGCAGCTAAAAAAGAACGGCTGACATAAAAGAAGGTTTAAAATGTGAGTTTTAAAGAATTTTTTCTCTTATTTTTTTTAACTTTCTTTGTTATACTTAAATCTAATATAGCTGCCATTTGTAAGCAAAGCAATTTGACAATATTTTTTAGTTAAAATATCATTTTAAATTAGAAATTCGTTTTTCCTCAGCAGCTTTCTTTAAGCGTTCTGTGATTATTTCTACTGCATTAGATGATTCATATGCCTCAATTTTCAAATTTAATAAACTTAGGTTATCTTTCAGCATATCGATCTGTTTAATTATTTCTTTTTTATGTTTATTTAGTAATTCATTACGAAGTGTAATTGTTTCTGTTCCTTTCATACATAAATCAATATATTTTTTAATATCACGGATTGGCATTCCTGTATCTTTTAAACAACATATTGTCTGTATCATATTTAAATCAGATTCTGTAAAAACCCTATTTCCTTTTTGGTTCCGCAGCACAAAAGGTAAAAGACCTTTTTTATCATAAAAACGTATTGTATGTACGGAAAGTTTAAAACGTACTGCTACATCATTAATTGAATAATTCATACAAAATACTCCTTAAAAAAAATATGTTTGACTTAGACCATAGTCTAAGTGGTAATATAACTATATAACATTATTAAACAAATTTCAAGAGGAGGTATCATCATGGATATAAAAGAAAAAACTGCTATAATAACAGGCGGAAGTCGCGGTCTTGGACGGAATACTGCCCTTAATCTTGCAAGTCGGGGAGTAAATATTATTTTTACTTATAATTCTAATAAATCTGAAGCAGAAAAGACTCTCCAACTTATTCAAGAGTATGGAGTAAATGGAGCTATGTTAAATCTTGATACAGCTAATACTAAATTATTTGATGCTTTTGTACAAAATGTTGAGAAAATTTTACAGGAATGGAAGTGCAAAACATTTAATTACCTGATTAACAACGCTGGAACATCACATCACAATTCAATTGAAAATACTACAGAAGAAGAATTAGACACTCTTTATAATGTCCATTTTAAGGGAGTGTTCTTTCTTACACAAAAACTCCTTATGCTTCTTAATGACGGAGGGAGTATAATTAATATTTCCACAGGTCTAACACGATTTACTGCACCTGGAAGCGGAGCTTATGCTTCTGTAAAAGGTGCCGTAGAAGTGATGACACGTTATTTGGCAATGGAATTAGGACCACGTAAAATCACCGTAAATACTGTTGCTCCCGGAGCCATTCAAACAGATTTCAGTGGGGGTGTAGTCCGGGATAATCCTGAAGTAAACAAAATGATAGCTGATCATACAGCACTGGGGCGTGCTGGTGTTCCGGATGATATCGGACCTATGATTGCTTCACTGTTATCAGATAGTAATAGATGGGTGACCGGTCAGCGTATTGAAGTTTCCGGAGGAATGTTTCTTTAAAAAATAGTATGCCAATATTATACTTTGATAGCAAACACAGGTGTTTGTATAAATTTTAAAGTTGCTACATTGAGCTGTATCTGAAAAATTTATTTTGATACAGCTCTTTTTTGTAACTATTTTACAATCATGGAAAGTAATCTCAAAATTTTTATTGACATAATTTTGTAAATAAGTTACAATAATTTCATCTGAGATACAAAAATTGGAAATAAAAACAAAAAATAACAAATAAAATAATTAGTTAAGGAGGCTTATCATGAAAAAGACAATATCAATACTAGCATTAATACTGGGAGTATCATTCACAGCACTGGCTGATGCAGTATCATATGATTCGTCAAAAGAAATAATTGACAGAATACAATTAGAAATGAAACATAAATAAATTTTGAAATTATAAATATATATTTTACTGTTAACTTGTAAGCACAGAAAAATAATTTCAAAAATTTTTTTTAGAATTATTTTGTAAATTAATTACAATTCATTTAGAAAAAATACAAACATTGTAAAAAAAACAAATATCAAATAAAATAACTGTTTTAAGGAGGTCAGCCATGAAAAAAATATTATTAATACTGGCATTAACACTGGCAGTATCATTCACAGCTTTAGCTGATGCAGTATCATATGATTCATCAAAAGAAATAATTGACAGAATACAGTTAGAAACGAAACATAAATAAATTTTTGAAAAATATAAATATTAAACAAAATAATTATTGGAGGAAAGAAATGGAATATAAAGGTTTTGGACTTGGATGCATGAGCTTATCAACTGCTGATCAGGCGGAAAGTTCTGGTGTTATACATACAGCTTTAGATGAAGGAATTTCTTTTTTGAATACTGGGGATTTCTATGGTTCAGGAGAAAGTGAGATGGCTGTCGGAGAGGCTCTAAAAGGTTACAGCCGTGAAAAATATTACATATCAGTAAAATTCGGGGCTCTTACAATGCCAAATGGCGGGCTGTATGGTTTAGATGTACATCCTGACAGGATTAAAAACTATCTGACTCACTCTCTGAAGCGTTTAAAACTTGACTATATTGACTTATATCAGCCTTGCAGGATTGATCTTGGTATCCCTGTAGAAGAAACTATCGGAGCAATTTCAGATTTGGTTAAAGAAGGATATGTGCGACATATCGGACTTAGTCAGGTAGATTCTGAAACAATCAAAAGAGCTCAGGCAGTTCATAAAATAGAGCTAGTAGAAATGGAGTATTCTTTATTTAATCGCGGCATAGAAAAGGATATCCTTTCAACAGCCCGTAAATTAGATATTGGAGTTGTGTCATTCGGAACGCTTGCTCACGGACTTTTAAGCGGTTCATGGACTAAAGAACGTCTTAAACATGGTGAATTCCCATTACATATGATGAGTCCGCTGTTATCAAAAGAAAACATTGAAAAAAACATTGAGTTTGTTGAAAACTTAGAACAAATTGCAAATGAAAAAAATGTAAGTGTATCTCAGCTTGCTCACGCTTGGATTTTGTCGAAAGGAGACGATATTATACCGCTTATCGGAACAAGCAAGGTGAAACATTTAAAAAAATCTCTGGAGTCTAAAAATCTGTTTTTAAGCGAAGAAGATATACAAAGAATAGAAAATGCAGTGCCGCAGAATAAGATTTCCGGTGAAAGTTTACTAAGAATGCAGTTTAAGAATGGAGTCATAGTCAGACAGTAAAAAATACTGAAATTGAGGAAATTAAGTAAAAAACATTATTAAAAATAATGGAGGAAATAATATGAATGAAGTATTAGAATTTTTAAAAAACTGCAAAGTATTTTTTGTTGCAACAGCAGAGGAAGGAAAGCCTAAAGTCAGACCGTTTAGTTTTGTTATGATGCATGAAGAAAAGTTATATTTTGTAACAGGAAATCAAAAACCATTTTTTAAGCAAATTCAGGCAAATCCGGAAATTGAAATATGCGGGACTAGCCAAAAAATGGAATGGATACGTCTTAGCGGTAAAGCTGTTCCGGATTCGAGACTTGAGATAAAACAGAGAGCATTTGAGGAATCACCGTTTCTCAAAAATAACTATAAGTCAGTTGAAAATCCGGTAATGGAATGTTTTTATCTGGGAGAAGCCAAGGCTGATTTTTGTAAAATAGACGGATCATCAAAGACAGTTGTTCTCTAAAACTTACTTTCTGAAAACAGGGCGGTATCAAAATATAATTCATAATATTTTACACCTGTATTTTGGAAACTGAAAAAAATGTATTTATTTATGAAGAATTAATTTATATTGGATAACTAAATTTATACACTGAAATAAAAGGAGAACAAATTATGAACACTGAGAAATATGAACAATATAAAAATAAAAATGTGATTTTAATTACAGTATTACTGCTTGCTTTTATGACTTCACTTGACGGAAGCATAGTAAATGTAGCCTTACCTATGATGTCAGAAAGCTTATCTGTTAATACACAATCTATAAGCTGGGTTTTTTCTTCCTATTTAATAGGAATTTGTACTCTCATACTAGCATTTGGAAAACTGGGAGATCTTAAGGGAAAAATGAAAGTTTTCAAAACAGGAATTCTCATATTTACACTGGGTTCAATGATGTCTGGATTATCTGCAGTTTTTCCCTTTCTTATAATAGCAAGAATCATTCAGGCTGTGGGGGCTGCCGCATCTATGGCCACAAGCCAGGGGATTATCACAGAGGCTGTTCCAAGAAATGAAATTGGTAAAGCTTTCGGATTATTTGGTACTTGTATAGCTTTAGGAACTATGATGGGAGCACCAATAGGCGGCTTTATAATTTCCATATTTAACTGGAACTACATTTTCTTCTTTAATATTCCTATTGGGATCATAATATTTATTTTATGCTATAAGTTTTTACCCAAAGAACATGTAAACAACGGAAAGTTTCCTGATATAAAAGGTTTTTTACTTTTTGTGATAACTATAGTCAGTTTTTTTATCGCTGTAATGCAGGGAGGTGCTGTGGGCTACGGTAATCCTTTTATAATCAGCTGCTTTGTTATTTCGATAACAGCATTTATTTTCTTTATTTTTACAGAGAAAGGAGCTGACGACCCAATGCTTGACTTGGATATATTTAAATCAAAATCATTTTCCATAAGTATCTTTTGCTCGTTTTTAAGCTTTGTAGCAATCTTTTGTCTGTTAATAATCAACCCGTTTTACTTACATTATGCGAGGGAATATGATCCTTCTTTTATAGGGCTGTTAATGATGTTTTATTCAATAATTCTTACTTTATCATCACTTTTCAGCGGTATACTTTCAGATAAGATACGCCCCGAGCTTTTGACTTTCACAGGCTTAGCAATTATGGGAGCAGGTTTTTTCTTCATGACACTCTTAAATATAAGCACTCCTATATTCTTATTATTGATTTTTATGGCACTTATAGGCTTGGGAACAGGACTGTTTCAATCTCCAAACAATTCATTGATAATGTCGGCAGCGAGTAAAGATAAGCTTGGGATTGCGGGAAGCGTAAATACTTTGGTGAGAAATATAGGAATGAGTATAGGTATAGCGGTAGCCACTATTCTTTTATACGATAGAATGAGTCAGAAAGCAGGATATAAGGTTTCGACCTATGCAGCAGGAAGCGATGATATCTTTCTTTACGGGATGAGATATGTCTATGTTGTAGCAGGAATACTCTGTGTAATTGGAGCAATTATTACTTTTATGAGATTTTATCACCAAAAATTAAGCTTTAATAATAAAAACTGAAAGGAATGATTCTCATGAAAACAATCATTATTACAGGAGCGAATTTCGGTTTGGGATTTGAATGTACCAAAAATATACTTTTGGAAGATTCGGACTATTTTATCATTATGGCATGCCGGAATATTGAAAAATCTGAAAAGGCAAAGATAGAATTAATAGGAAAAACAAAAAATAAAAATATTCAGGTTATGGAATTAAATTTATCATCATTTGACTCTGTCAGATGATTTGTAAATGATTTTAAAAATGAACAACTATCGTAATATGTAGATGTAATCTGCGGTTAATTTGGGTATAATTCCAGCGTTATCAGCTAAATGCTGCTGTCTGTTTTCTCATTTGCTGAGTCACGAGTTCTTGATACAAAGAAAACATTACACACCCTAATGAAAATAAATAAAATTTTAAAGTAAGGAGTTGTTTTACATGAAAAAAATAGCAAAAATATTTTTATGTGTATTATTTATAAGTATCTCTATGATATCCTGCTCTCAGGGAAATAAGGGAAGTAAAATCAGTAACACCAATAAAACATTGATCATATATTACTCAGCATCCGGGACTACTGAAAAAGCAGCAAAGGAACTGCAAAGAAAAACAAAGGGTGATATATATTTTATTAAAACTAGTACTCCGTATTCAACAGATCAGGAAGTTTTGGGAAAAGAAATGGCACTTGAGAGAGAAAACGGGAATATTCGTGAATTAAACGGGGAACTGCCAGACTTATCCGGTTATGACCTGATTTTGATAGGAGGGCCTGTATGGTCCGGGGAGCCTTCAAATCCTATTCAAAAGTACCTCAGTATAACTGATTTTTCCGGAAAAAAAGCAGCAGGGTTTTGGACAGCTTATGGAGAGCCGGGAGATTATGCGAATGTATTTAAAAAATTAGTGAAGAATGCCGAATTATATGAAGGTCTCAGCTTAATAAATGCAGATATCTCTAATGAGAAAGAATTAGATAGTAAAATAAATACATGGTTAAGTACATTAGGTGTTTTATAAAATTTATAATCAGAAAAATGGTATAAATATTTAAAAGAACGGAGATGACAGTTATGAGAAATATTTTAGTTTTATTTTTGACAGGATTTCTTTCTCTTGCAGTTATAAGCAGTACAGTTATTAATAATAAGCAGAAAAATCCGGCAGTTTTAGAAGAAACGAAGACAAAGTCAGCTAATATATATGATTTACTGGAAGAATATAAGAAAGATGCATCTAAAAGACAGCCTGCATATTCAGGTGAGAATATCACGGTATCAGGTGTTGTTGTTTATAAAGGACCGGATATCCACGGGTTTCCTTCACTTGAATTATCAGATAAAGTAAATGGAGCAGGTTATGTTTTATGTGTATTTGACTCAGCAGATTCACTTAACAAAATATTTAAAGGAGATAGTCTCACAATTTCAGGAAAATTCCATATTGTAAGTTCCGATGATATGATTGTATTAAAACAGAGCAAAGTACAATAATGCTAAATTTGATGAAAAAAGAGCAAGGGTGTATATTCTTGAATTAGACTATGATTTTTTACGCAACCTTGAATTAACTGCCTCACTTTATGGTGCAGCTGAAAAATGATTAAAAGAGTAAAGTCCTGTAAAAAAATATCAGGGTAAACTATATTACTAAGACGGAGAATTCTGGCTCTGTCTTATTTTTATCCGAAAAAAACTGCTAAAGCAGAGCTTCTGCAATAAAACAGAGGCTCAAAGATAAATCAGAGCAGCCTTATCGCCGGATAGACTAAGTTTAAATAAAAAAATCCTACAAATTTTCATAATAATGCAGAACTTTACAATGCTGAATTCAATCAGTTTAAAAGTTTTGTTTGAAAAAAATGTAAAAGTTTGTATGTGACCCAATTATATGCTAATATATAATTAATTAACTTGTAAAATTTTCAATTCAACGTTTGAAAGGAGGATTTACATGTATTATACAAATGGAAATTACAATGCTTATATGAAGCCGCAAAAGCCAAAAAATATTGATGGAAAATCTGCCTATATCGTAGGGGCAGGATTAGCGGGATTAGCAGCAGCAGTTTTCTTGATTCGTGACGGACAAATGGAAGGAAAGAGGATTACTATTTTTGAAGAGCTTCCTGTTTCAGGCGGGAGCATGGATGCCATCTTAAAGCCGGAGCGGGGTTACGTAATGCGCGGCGGCCGAGAGATGGAAGAGCATTTTGAAACCCTGTGGGATTTATTCCGCAGTATACCGGCTCAGGAAACACCCGGTGCATCTATCCTTGATGAATATGCCTGGGAGAACCAAAATGATCCTAGTTTTTCTTACGCTCGTATTATAGAAAATAAAGGACAGCGAGTTTCAGATGACGGGCAGCTGACACTTTCACAAAAAGCCATACGAGAAATATTAAACCTTGCCCTCACTGAAGAGAAAGATTTACAAGATAAAAAGATAAATGAAGTATTCACGGAAGAATTCTTCAAATCAAATTTTTGGTTATATTGGGCTACTATGTTTGCCTTTGAGCCTTGGGCATCTGCTATGGAAATGCGAAGATATCTTTTGCGCTTCGTGCATCATATCGCGACACTTTCCAATATGTCAGCCCTGAGATTCACCAAATATAATCAATACGACTCACTGATTCTTCCTTTAGAAACGTTTTTGAAAGAACAGGGAGTTACATTTCAGTATAACAGCAAAGTAAGTAATGTTATTATTGAAAACTTTGGAAATAAAAAAACAGCAAAAAAGATTCTGCTGATTGAAAATGACACTGAAAAAACTATTGAACTAACCGAAAATGATTTGGTTTTCGTTACAAATGGTTCTATAACAGAAAGCTCAACTTACGGAACAAACACAGAGCCCGCCCCTGTTCCTACTGAAATCGGGAGAAGCTGGCAACTCTGGAAAAATTTAGCAGCTCAGAACAATGACTTTGGCAGACCGGAAAAGTTTTGCGAAAATATTCCGGAAGCTAATTGGGTCATTTCGGGAACCATTACCTTAACAGATGACAAAGTAATACCATATATTGAAAAAATAAGTAAAAAAAATCCCCACAGCGGTTCCATTGTAACCAGCGGACCGGTGACCATAAAAGACTCCAATTGGTTATATGGTTACTCAATAAGCCGCCAGCCTGTGTTCAAAACACAAAAGCCGAATGAAACGATTGTGTGGGTATACGGTTTGTTTTCGGATAAAATCGGGAACTATATAACAAAAAAAATCACAGAGTGCAACGGTATTGAATTATGTGCAGAATGGCTTTATCATATCGGCGTTCCAGAAAAGGACATTATGGATATCGCCACAAACTATGCAAATACAGTTCCCTGCTATATGCCTTATATTACAAGCTATTTTTGCCCTCGTGCCTTAGGTGACAGACCTTTAGTTGTCCCCGAGGGTTCCGTAAATCTGGCATTCATAGGAAATTTTGCTGAAACGGAAAAAGATACTGTTTTTACAACAGAATATTCTGTGCGAACGGCTATGGAAGCAGTCTACCAATTCTTGGATATTCAACGCGGAGTACCGGAGGTCTTTGCTTCATCCTTTGATGTGAGAAAACTATTGAATACTTTGTATTATCTCAACGATCAAAAGAGCTTGGATGAAATCAAAAAACCTCTGCGGGATTCTATATTGGAAAAATATGTTATTAGAAAAATTAAAGGCACATATATTGAAGAAATCTTCAAAGATGAAAAATTAATATAGGTTGTGCTGGATAATTTTAGAAAGAATTGATTTGTCATGAAACAGAGTAAAAATGTAATTCATGAATTAAAAATGCGGAAAGAAAAAATCTGTATGTAAATGGAAAATAAAGTTAGCAGTTTATACTTGCAAAAGAAAGAAGAGGTTTGTGTCTCAGCTTTCATTATTGACAAAACCCGGCTATGCAGTACAGTATTTAAACAAAAGAATTTGGAATTTGACTTATGGTGCAGGATGTTTTTAGTTATAGCTGAATAAGAAATCAAACCAAATATCTTGTATTTATAAATAATCGAAAGGGGCAGCCGCTCGTGCTGTCTCTTTTTTCGTGTTGTCAAGATAAGTACAGCAGATCACTCCATTGAAAACAGTTGTTTCTTTACAGGGACCGCTCTCAATAAATATTGACATAAATCAAATGATATGTTAAAATTTTAAAAATTAGTGCTTGCAAGTTTTATTGTCAGAAGTCGCTGTGGATTACGGCGTTTTTATTTGACTTTTATTGCAAGTGAATACTTGCAATAAAAGAAGGTGAATAATTATTATGAAAATAACAGGAGCAGATTTATTTGTAAAATCGCTGATAAAAGAAAATGTGGATATCTTATTTGCATATCCCGGCGGACAGGTTATAGACTTATTCGATGCTTTGTATGGTCGTGATGAATTTCGTGTTATACTTCCGCGGCATGAGCAGGGACTCATTCATGCTGCTGACGGATACGCCCGTTCTACAGGCAGAGTAGGAGTATGCCTTGTAACCAGCGGCCCTGGGGCTACTAATTTAGTAACAGGAATTGCCACGGCTAACTATGACAGTGTTCCGCTTGTCTGCTTTACCGGACAGGTCTCTACTGACCTTATTGGTAATGATGCTTTTCAGGAAGTAGATATCGTAGGAATTACCCGTCCGATTACCAAGTATGCTGTAACAGTGCGGAATCGTGAAGAATTGGGGCCTGTTATCAAAAAGGCATTCCAGATTGCACGCACCGGAAAACCCGGTGTTGTTATCGTGGATATCCCGAAAGATATCCAAAAAGAGCTGGGAACAGATAAATATCCCGAAAAAGTAGACATTCGCGGTTATAAGCCCTCAGTTGCAGTACATACCGGACAGCTGTCCAGAGCAATGAAGGTACTTGAAAAGGCAAAACGGCCTTTGTTTTTAGCCGGAGGCGGAGTAAATGTAGCAAATGCCCAAAAAGTCATGCTGGAATTAGCTGAAAAAACTCAGATACCTGTAGTTACTACTATTATGGGAAAAGGTTCGATTCCTACAAGTCATCCGCTGTATATAGGGAATGTCGGGATTCATGGCAGTTATGCGGCAAACTCTGCTTTATCAGACTGTGATGTGCTTTTTTCTATCGGAACACGTTTTAATGATCGTATTACGGGAAAGTTAAATGAGTTTGCCTCAAATAAAACTATTATTCATGTTGATGTAGATCCTGCATCAATTTCTAAAAATATAGCAGTAAATATTCCCATTGTTGCAGATGCCGGACAGGCAATAGTTGCTATGCTTGAAAGAAGTAAACCACTCAATGATGCAGAATGGCTTACTGAGATTCAGAGCAGGAAGGAATTACATCCTGTCGAGATGAGATATCACGGTCTGACACCGCAGATAATTATTGAAAAAATAAATAAAATATTTGATAATTCGATTATAGTAACCGATGTAGGACAAAATCAGTTATGGTGTACACAGTTTTTAGCTTTGGATACAAAACGCCAGATGCTTACAAGCGGCGGTCTGGGAACTATGGGCTATGGTTTTCCTGCTGCTTTAGGGGCCAAACTTGGTAATCCTGATAAAAATGTATTGGTAATTACTGGAGACGGAGGGTTCCAAATGAATTTGCAGGAGCTTGCAACTGCTGTAATTGAAAAAATTCCGGTTATTATCTGTATTTTAAATAACGGATGTCTTGGCAATGTGCGTCAATGGCAGGAAATGTTTTTTGAAAAACGCTATTCTTATACTAATCTTACGAATGATTCTGGCAGTTATGTTCCTGACTTTGTAAAGTTCGCTGAAAGTTATGGTGTAACAGGCATACGTATAACCCGGGAGGAAGAAATTGATGAGGCATTTATCAGAGCAAATAAAGTGAAAGACCGTCCTGTTTTATTAGAGTTTATTATTGATAGTACACAAAATGTATTGCCAATTGTACCTCCGGGTAAATCATTGAAGGAAATGATTTCAACACAGGAAAAGGAGGAATCGAAATGAAAAAAAGATGGCTCTGTTTATATGTAGAAAATGAGATTGGTGTATTGGCGAGAATTTCCGGTCTTTTTGCCGGAAAATCTTATAATCTTAACAGCCTGACAGTAGGAACAACTGAGGATGAATCTATTTCTCGTATGACTATCAGCTTATACGGGGATGATAAAACTTTTGAACAGATAAAGAAGCAGCTGAACCGTTGTATTGAAGTAATAAAAGTTGTCGACTACTCGGATATCTTTATTCATTCAAAAGAAATACTTTATATTCGCATTTCTTTTCGTTCAGAATCTGATAAAATCGAAATATTTCGCTTAGCTGAGGTGTACAAAATGCGGGTAGCCGATTATGGTGCAGAGAATATAATTGTAGAGTGTGTCAAAGAGGAAGAGAAAAACAGTTTTATTATTAATAAATTTGCGAAAGCTTTCCCGAACCATATTGAAGTAGTGCGCGGCGGCAGTGTAGCTATGGAGGGATTACAGTGAAAATCATCAGTAACCGCCAAATTACAGATGCTGCTATGGAACTCATTATTGAAAAGGGATACAGCAATATGACCACAAAGGACATAGCTGTAAGAGCGAATGTAAATGAAACTACATTATTCAGACGTTTTGGAAGTAAAAAGGAAATAATATTAAGGGCTTTAAGTGAAGGTTTCTGGCTTCCGGTTCTGAATACTAAAATTTTTGCGGATGCCGACTGGGATTTGAGAAGTGATTTGGAAAGGTTTATGCTTGAATATATTAAAAAAATTACCCCGGATATGGTAAAAATGTCTATAGGTCTTCGTTCGCCGCAAATATATGAAGATACAGCACCTTATATAATGAAAGTCCCTGAAAGCTTTATAAATGCTTTGCAAAGCTATTTTGAAATTATGAAACAAAAGGGAAAAATCATAGAAGGCGAGCCAAAAGTTCTTGCACAGACTATTTTTTCTTCAATATTTGGTTTTGTATTTTTGCAGGCATCATTTGGAAATATGCTTTCGTTATCAAAGCAGGAAAAGTATGTAAAAGAAAGTATAAAAATATTTGTTAATGGTATTGAATAAAAAAATGACAGTTTATCAGAGGTGTAGAGCCTGTGATGCTGCCATCATAGGAAAAATGGAGAAATACGTCAGTATTTATAATGCTTTGGACGTATTTTTTTAGTTTGTAATATTCTTTGGAATTTTTCAAATATTAAAGGAAGTAAATTACAAGTAAATATATTGAAATTAAATAAAATAGATAAAATAAAAATCCTCTCAATAAAATTGATTAAAAATTTCAAGTATAGTATAATACTGAAAAATAAGGGCATTGGCAAAATGAAGAGGTTTTTTATGTGTTTATTATTACATTTGTGAAACAGAATTGCCTGAAATACAGCAATTCATACAGAAAAAATCAACAGCCGTGATTTCGCCGACAGCGGGTATTCTTAAACAAAGACTGCTGTCAATTTTTGGAGGTGTAAAAAATGAGGGAAAATAAAGACGGCGGGATGCAGAATGCTCCCCGCAAAAGGAGGAAGGCAGTCATGGTACTATTTTCAATTATTGGTATTGTATTTATATGTTTACTGCTTATCATGGCAAATAGCCCCGGCAAGCTGGCTCCCCTAAAGGATGAGCAGGGAAATGCCATTGAAAATTCTATTTCTGAAAAGGTATGGGTTGATATCAACGGAATTAAACAGGGAATGTTTATTCGGGGAGAAAATCCTCAAAATCCGGTAATATTGTACTTACATGGCGGACCTGGGACACCGATGCTGCAATTTATTTCTTATTTAGAAAAAAATGAACGTCTTGAGAAGTATTTTACAATTTGTTATTGGGATCAGCGCGGTTCCGGTATGACTTATAACAAATCAACAGATCCTTCGACTATGACGGTAGAGCAAATGGTAGAGGATACACACAAAGTTACTGAATACCTCAAAGAACGCTTTGGACAGGATAAAATATATCTTATAGGTCACTCCTGGGGTTCGTATCTTGGCGTTAAAACCATAGAAAAATATCCTGAAAACTATCTTGCGTATATTGGCATAGGTCAAGTAACGAATCAAACGGAATCAGAACGTTTAGCCTATAATTATATGCTAAATCATGCAAAAGAAATAAATGATAAAGATGTTATTAAAAAATTGGAAAAGTATGATCCGTATTCAGATGACTTTTTGTCTCTTGATTATCTCGTAAAAGTCAGAACCGGAATTCTCAATAAGTATAAAATCGGTCATTTACACCAAGGACTTGCTTTTACTGATATTCTTAAATCACTATTTGTATTTAAAGGTTATACAGCAGGAGAAAAAATAAACTGGTTTCTGGGTGCTGATTTTTCGATGATACATTTGTTTCCTGTAATACTAAAAGATGATCTCTTTACATCATCCGTAAAATTTGATGTTCCGTTTTATATAGTTCAGGGAGCTTATGATTATCAGGTTTCACAGGTTCTTGCCGAAAAATATTTAGATGCTTTGGAGGCTCCTAAAAAAGCATTCTTTATATTTTCTGATTCTGCCCATTCGCCAAATATGGAGGAGCCAGAAAAGTTTATTGAAGTTTTTCGTAAAATAGCATTGGAAAATCCAGCCCAAAAATAGATACTGATTTTGTCATTTTCGGACTGTGTGATTTATACTAAATTCAATTAATGCAGTACTAATAAGACTGGTTTTGATGTATAGTTAAATTAGTGTTATACAGAAATTATGGATAAAAATAATTTGTCAGCAGGAATTCTGAGCTTATTGAGCGGCGGACTGATCAGTTTATATAATTACAGGAGGTAAATATGCAGGCAGGAGATAAAATATCATTCGGAAATTACGAGTGGCGTGTACTTGAGGTACAAAATAATACGGCTTTGATTATAACTGAATACATTATAGAGCAGCGTGCTTACCATAATGCTTATAAAGATATAACATGGGCTGACTGTTCATTAAGAAAATATCTTAACAGTGAATTTTATGATAGATTTACTGCAGCTGAAAAATCAAGAATAATTCCGGTATTAAATAAAAATCCTGATAATCAGTGGTATGGCACAAAAGGAGGGACAGATACACAGGACAGTATATTTCTGCTGAGTATTGAAGAAACAGTGTGCCGGTATTTTGGAGACAGCAGCTCAAAGCTGTATAGTCCCGGAAAAAATCAAAGATATTGGTTTGAAAGAAAAGATAAAAATAACAGTAAGCGTATTGCCAGGCTTGAAAGCAGAAAAGAAGGTTCCTGGTGGTGGTGGCTTCGGTCGCCGGGCCGTGTTAGTATAAAAGCTGTGTATATTCACGGTGATGGTAATATAGGGATACAAGGCAACAATATATTAAAGGGCAATATTAGTGACGGTGAGTGTAAAGGCGGTCTTCGCCCCGCATTGTGGCTGAAATTCTAATTTTGATTATCCGGCGGCGTTGTTAAATCCAGCAGATTTACATCTAAACATATAAAAATATTATATTTTCAAATATGACATGCAGTTGTCTAATTTATTCTGTTACAATAATAGAAAATTTAGCAGGAGGAATTTGAAATGAGCAGATATGAAGAAGGAATAAAATTAATTGAAGAAGGATGCGGCAATGGAAAAGATAATGTTATATCACTCTCAACCATTGCAATGGAACCAAATGCTGAAGGGAAACCCAGTCCTTGTGTCCGGGAGGTGGATGCCCATTATGAGGACGGCATATTTTATGTTACTACCTGGGCAAAATCAAATAAAATGCAGCAGATAGCCCAAAATAAAGAGGTCGCATTCGCGGTTTGTTTTGAGGGAATCTCCGGAAACGGAATCGGTGAAAATCTTGGATGGGTTTTAGAACCGAAAAATGCTGAGTTAAGAACTAAACTCCGTAAAACATTTGCTGACTGGTATGATCATGCAAATGATGAGCAGAATGAAAACTGCGTTATTTTAGCAATCCGTATCACCAAATGTAAGATATTCAGGGATCATGGGGCTGTACGTTACAGTCTGGACTTTGTGAACAGGGCAGAGATTGAAGAGAAAATTAGTTAATGACTGTATTTGATAAGTATTTCCAAATTTGCTTAAGTTTTTTGTTAAGCTTCTTAATTACACAGATTTTCAGAGATATAAAAACAGCTACAGGGGATTTTTTCTGTCACTGTTTTTATATAAATATTTCAGGCTTTACTATATTAATCTTGTGTTGCTTATATAAGCCGGACAGGAAAAAGTATCAGATCAGAAGAAAAAACAGATGAGAACAGAGAAATAATTTAAGATTTTTGCGGGAACCAAGTATAGTTTTTATTTTTACAGGAAAATTAGCACATTTTTGAATATGATATTTTTTATATTTTAGGGTTATCAGGATTTCTGATAACTTTTTTTTAATTTGGAGTTAGTCTCAAATAAGGTACAGACATAAGCTTACAGAATTATTATTTATTAAAGCAGCAGTTTTTTGACAATAAGTTTCTTTCCTCTGCTTCTGTCTTACCTTTTCAGGCATTCTCAAGCTAAGGTAATTTCTCTTTTATACTGATATGGTTTTATAAGAAAATGTTTTTCGATCAAAAAGAATCATAAAAGAATTATAAAAAATCAAAAATACTTGACAAAAGATTATTATCGAGGTATAAAATAAATATAAAGGATCAAAAAGAATCAGAAAGGGTGAAGAATATGTTAGTTAATACAAAAGAAATATTTCAGATTGCCAGAAAAAAAGGTTTTGCAATACCTGCTCCTAATTTCTATAATTCAGACTCTATAAAAACATATATAGAAATCGCGGCCAAAAATAACTTTCCTGTTATAGCAAGCTTTGCAGAGGTTCATACAGAGCTGATGAGCATAGAGGAAGCAGCAGAAATGGGGAAATTTTATGCTGACAAATATGATATTCCTGTAGTACTTCATTTAGATCATGGAATGACTTATTCTGTTATTGTGAAAGCAATAAAGAATGGTTTTAGTTCGGTAATGATTGATGCATCTTCAAAATCATTTGATGAGAATGTAAGACTCACAAAAGAAATCGTGAAAGTAGCACATGCCGTGAATGTTTCTGTAGAAGCTGAAATAGGTCATGTCGGAGCCGGGCAAAATTATGAAAATCATGAACAGACTGAATCTCAATATACTAAAACAGAAGAGGCAGTAAAATTTGTAGAAATGACAAATATAGATTCATTGGCAGTGTCAGTGGGAACTGCGCACGGATCATACATCGGAACTCCTGAAATTAATTTTGAAAGATTAAAGGAAATCTATGAAAATATATCAATACCTTTAGTTTTACACGGCGGTTCATCAACGGGAGACGAAAATCTCAGAAAATGTGTTGGATTTGGAATTGCAAAAATTAATTTGTTTACCGATATTGTAAATGCTGGAATGAAAGCAGGGCAGGAAGGAAAAGCGGCTGATCTTCTTTCTTTGAATAAAGATATTTCAGGTGGTATGGGAAATTGTCTTGAACATTATTTTAAAGTTTTTAAAACAGAAAGGGTGTAATTAATATGATAAATATCAGTGATCTTTTTACCGAAGATTTTATCCTTCTTGATGTGGATATTAATTCAAAGGATGAATTATTTAAAGCTGCTGCCGAGCATCTATACAGTAAAAATATCGTAAATGATAAGGAATTGTTTATAAAAGCACTGTATGACAGGGAAAGCATCGGGGAAACAGGTGTCGGCGACGGATTTGCCATACCTCATGCAAAATCTGAAGCTGTTAATAAGCCGGCTGTTTTATATATAAAAAGTAATAGAAAAATAGAATATGAATCTCTAGATGACTTACCCATAGATAATTTCTTTATGCTGGTTGTTCCGGAAAATTCAGGGAATGAACATATAAATCTTTTAAGCTCTGTAGCATGTCTGCTTTTGGAGGATGAATTTAAAGCTAAGCTGGAAAATGTCAAAAATAAATTGGAAATTATAGATTTAGTGAATAAATATATATAGAAAAGGAGAGTTTTATGAAAAAGATAGTAGCTGTTACTGCATGTACGACAGGGATAGCGCATACATACATGGCAGCCAAAAGTCTTAGCAAGGCTGCAGCAGATATGGATGTGGAAATATATGTAGAAAAACAAGGAGCCGCGGGTGTGGAAGATGAGCTTACATCTGAACAGATTAAGGAAGCTGATGTAGTCATATTTGCCATTGAAAAAGGAATAGATGAATCCAGATTTGCAGGGAAAAAAATCTATAAAACTAAACCGGGAAAGGCGATAAAAGAAGGAAAAAAGACAATTGAGGAAGCCTTGGAGGGAAAGGATATTTATATAGGAGAGTCATTAAACGGAAGTTCAGCAGTAAAAACTGGAAATACTGCCTCGAAAAAGAAAACAGGATTTTCTGGGGCATATACACATATGCTTGCCGGTATATCATACATGATCCCGATTGTTGTTACCGGAGGGATCTTAATAGCATTATCATTTGCATTTGGAATCACTGCATTCGAAAAAGAAGGTTCTCTTCCGTGGGCTTTATTCCAAATGGGAGGCGGAAGTGCATTTGCTCTGATGTTCCCTGTACTTGCAGCTTTTATTGCTTATGATATAGCAGATAAGCCCGGCTTCGGACCCGGTATAATCGGAGGGTATCTTGCCTATACGAGCGGTTCGGGGTTTGTCGGAGCAATAATAGCCGGATATCTTGCCGGGTATCTTGCAAGATATATAAATAAAAATCTGAAAGTTCCGGAATTTTTACAAGGATTAAAGCCTATAGTAATTATTCCCGTGGTGACTACTCTGGTAGTAGGTCTGGTTATACTTTACGTAGTCAAGGTTCCTATAATTTATTTACAGGATATGGTATCGGTATTTTTGAATTCACTGGCTGATAATAATACCGGAGCTATTGTACTAGGACTGGCATTCGGATGCTTATACTTTGATCTGGGAGGACCTGTTTCAAAAATGGTTTATTCATTTGCGATAGCTGCATATACTACAGGAATATATACTCCTATGGGAGCAGCAATGGTTTGCGGAATGGTTCCGCCTATAGGAATGGCAATAGCGACATTTTTAAAGCCGAAGCTATTTTCTGAAGATGAACGTGAGGCAGGAAAAACTGCATTAATTTTAGGATTCAGTTTTATTACCGAAGGAGCAATACCGTTTCTTATTTCCAAGCCAAAGGCAAGTATTATAGCAAATGCAGCTGGAAGCTCTGTGGGATCAATAGTAGCGTTTCTATTGAAGCTGGAAATAAAGGCTCCGCACGGAGGAATGTTTCTGGCTGTTATTCCTAATGCGGTGAGCAGCGTACTTGGTTTATTAGTTGCTGTTCTGGCAGGAAGTCTGGTTACTGCACTTATTATGGTTGTGATTTTGAAATTTGAAGATAGAAAAAAGCTTGTTATCGAATAAAGATAAAAAAATAAATTTTGAACAGAGCAGGATAATGAAATTTTGCTCTGTTTTTTTATTAACAATAGAAGAGAAAAAAGATAACAGCCGGGCGAGCACTACAGGAAGGAAAAGAACGCAGAATTAATATATGAAGCTCTTACACATGAATACTGTAACTGAGACGTTAACTAAAAATTTGATATTAAATGAAATATATGTAAATGAAAGTAAAAATGAAAAATATTATTAGTATTATTTCTTTTCTTATTATTGTATTTTTAGAAAGATGATAAAATAATGTTTTTTGAACGGACAGTCCCGGAAGAAATGAATCAAACAAAAGGAGCTGATCTAAAAGCTTTTGTCTTAAAGATAAGAGAAATTTTTATTATATAGGAAAATCAATAAAAGTGATAGATGGAGGAACATTAGAAGCAGTTAATATACAAAGAAAAAATCCGGAGACGGAGCTAAGATTCGAACTGTCTAAAATGACAGTTTAGATTTATTTTAGAAAATAGAGAATATATTTTTATGTTTTATATACTTGATTTTATTCATTAAATGAAATATAATTTATTGATGTTCAATGTTGAACAAAATCTATTCAAAGGATACTTGGTATAAAAAACATTGATATTTATTTGTTTTTTAATAGATCGAGTGTTCGGTTTAGAAAAATATTTTAAAGGAGATTTGACATGAAAAAGTTGTTATTTTTTATTTTAACGTTATTTGTAGTTACTAATGTTAAAATAATGGCTGATTGTTCACTTGTAAGTAAGATCAATGAAGATATTCTGGGTGGAAGTGTTTTGTCAGCGGTAAATTCTATAAATTTGAAAGGAGATATTTATTGCGACAAAGAAGGATATTATATGGTTTATTATTTACAAAACAATAATTATCTGCAGGTAGGATTGGAATATAAGGTAAACAGTTTAGAGAGTTCTGTTCCTATAGGTTCTTTTATTTCTGATGCAGATAAAATCTATGGGAAAATAAAGGAAGATTTAAAAGGAAGAGATATTATTTTCAGAATGTATCTAAGAACAAACAAAAATATTTATCAGCACGGCAGTATTTCTATTAATAAAAAGGGTAAGGAAACACATTATTCTAATGTTAATAATAAAGGGACGAGTGCAACAGGAGCACCATTCGGAGCTCGTAGGATCAAATATAGTCTCGCAGCCCCGAATTGGGATTATACAGATGATATAATTTATTAAAAAAAATAAAAAAGGAGAATTAGTATGAAAAAAATTATGTTATTAATTACATTATCAGGAATGTTAGCGGTAGTATCTTTTAGCTTTAATGTAGGAGGATTTATTAAAGACAAAGTGAGTGAAAAGGTAGATGAAACAATATCTAATCAAATGTATACGATGTCTAAGCCTGTAATCAAATATTCCAAAGACAAAAAAGAGGTTTTCATAACAGGTACAATAAAAAATTTAGGACCTAAGGTAAATAATGTATATGTATTTGTTCCTTGTTATGATTCTAAAGGCGGAACAATTCCGGATGCAGATGCACATATTGGAACAATCGGAGCCGGAGAAACTTGGAATTTTAGTGCTGAAGCTATGGCTACAAACGGTCTTACAATAGGATCATGTGACCTAAAGAGAATAAAAGTAAGAGGATTTTAAGTATAGCAATTAAATTATAAATATAAGGAGTGGAGTAAGAATGAAAAAAGTATTATTGTTGTTAATTATTGTATGCAGCGGATTTTTGTATTCAAATACGCGTTGTGAGCTTAAAGCTAAAAAAGAAGTAGAAACTTTTTTAGCTTTAACGGGACAGGACGGAATAAAGGCTGAATATTTAGGTCAGAATAAAGGAAAGCCTCCGTATTATCTGTATGATGTTACAGGAGCTGAAAGCAAAGTATTACTTGCAATAGATATGGAAACCGGAAGTATCTATGCTGCCGAGAATTATTCAAGAAATGATCTAAGTTCTGGTAAGGCTGTAGACTTTGAATTACTAATTACAGATGTAGAAAGTCTAAAATGTGAATAATAGCTGATGCTGCATTAAAAAAATCAGAGAATCCGGAGTTTTTTTAGGCAGTAGATAAACAATAATTTATTACTGTTCAATTTCGGACAAAATGTATTGAAAGGTGATTTTTCATGAAAAAAAATGTTATTTTTATAATAGGATTTGTGTTCTTTGTACTTATTCTTGCAGTCGGCATTTTATCATATACTCTTATTTCAAGTAATAAGAAACTTGCTGATAAAGAAAATAATGACAAAGTAAATCAAAAAGTAGAAGAATTAGTGGAGAAAAAGCTTCAGGAAAAAATAGATGAAGAAAAAATCGCAAAAGAGGAAAATGATAGAACAGAAAAAAAAGAAGCAAAAAATAAAGCGAATTTTATTACAGCAAAAGAAGCTTTTGAAGGGGAGACTCAAAGAGGGGTGTCTTCTGATCCCATAGAATGTGTAATAACAGCAAAACAAAAAAGAATTCCAAGTAATGTTGACCAAAAAGCAGAAGGCGGAATGCTGACATGTGAAGGCTCAAAATACAGGGTTTATGTCGGTAATGACCGGAAATATAATTTGATGAGTGTCGGAGATCGTTATGGATTTCAAGTAAGATGGATAGAGAGTAACCTTTATTATTTTTATGTGGATGTTATAGGAGGAACTTTTTAGAAAAATATGGGAGTGATAGAAATGAATAAATTAATAGTTGGGATATATTTAGTTTTTGGAATAATAAGTTTCTCGAATTGTGATTTAAATGCTGAAAAGTTATTGAAAACTGTAATAAAAGAAAAACTTACTGTTTCTCCGGAAGATAATTTAAAATATTTCAACCCTGAAATAAACGGAAAAGAATATAAGTATGAAATATTTGAAGATCATGAAACACATATTGTAAACAGAGCTTATGTAATACTTAATATGGAAACAGGTATTGTATATAGAGAGAATATCGCAGAGGATAAAGTAGAAAAAATATATCAGAATAAAAATTTGAGCTGTAAATAAAAAGAATAGAGTTCCATATAATGTAGAAGTCAATACTCATAAAAATACTCAGGTTTTTAGCGGTATGTGCAGCTAGCTTTCAATATTTAAAATTAGAGACTAACAGATAATTACTGGAAGTCTCTTTTTTATTGATAAAAAAATATCTAATAATAAAATTTCAAAAAATTCACCTGTCTGTAATAAAAAAATGCTTAATTTTAGTCAGCAAATTTTACAACATTCCAGATTTAGGAAAGGTAGAAAAATACTGTCATTTATGGATTAATTACTATTATAAAGAAAAACGTTGACAGCAGGAAAGAAATATTATAAAATGGAGTACTAAGTATTTTCTAAGGACATCTCGATTAAACATTTCTACAGCTTTTGGGGGAAATATAATAAAAATGGTAATTTTTTTTATCAAAAAATAAAATGTAGGACAAAAACAACAAAGAACAGGCTGAAAATACTGGAATAGTCAGTGTTTTTAAGGTTTTGAAATAGTTTGAATTGAAATATAAAAGGATTCGGCTAAATAGTTTTTTTAATTAAGCAAGTAAACCATTACAAGATTAAGATAAAGAGAAAAGCATGAAATTGGAGGCTTAAGAAAGTATTTCAAATATTCAGCCATAATAAGATATTTATACAGGAATCAAGTACAAAATAATGATATAATATAAAAATAAAAATTATTTTAAAAAAAAATAATTAAAAATTATTAATAATTATAATTCGTATATTTTATATTATGCGAAGTATTTCATATATATATGATACTAAAATAATATATTGAAGTCAATTTAAATATATAAATAATATAAAATTTATTATTATGTATTATGTAGATATATTGATATTTTTGTAAATTTTGTATTCGTGTAATATAAAATATACGAATAAAAACATGAAAATAAAGGAGTAAAAATGAAAAAGAATGAAAAATTTCTAAAAACATTTTTAATGTTAAATGCAGTGATGACAGGGGTTGCTGCTGCTGGTACAAATAATGTAAAATATGAAAAAATGTACGAAAAAATGACAAAAAATATAAGCACAAATAAATCAAATAAAGATAATTACCAATTAATAGAACGAATACTTAATCAAAGGAATAAAGAATTAAAAGATTTGCACTTACAAGGAGACTATATAGTGAAACCAGAGTATCTGGAATGGCAGATATTTTTTAATAGTTTTGCTGATAAGATCAAAATAAACGGAAAACAGGAAAATGCTGTTACATATAATGAAGACCGTGTAAAAAGTGTAAACTTTGCAATGATGCTGCCAATAAAAGGAATTGAGGATAAAAAAATAGACTTAAATCTGTCTCCGATACAGCCGCCTTACATTACTCCGGCAATTAATCAGATAAATCCTACAATAATGAATCCGCCTACAATAAATCATGAGAATTTTTTATTACCGGAAGCACCAACGCCAAAACCGCCTTACTTTGGTTTTTTGGATCGTTCATATGCTGCACCTGTAGGTAAAATAACTTCAAATGTGGTGTACAATACTACAGGAAACAGTGTATTTGAGAATTTGAATGTTACTTCAAATGCAGGAACGGAGGTTTATGTAAAAGCCACACAAACGGATATTACAGGAACAGCAGATTATGTAAATGCTTCTTACAGCGGAACAACAGCTGCTTCAAATACACATGCATTCAGTACTTCAAACTTTGACGTAATGAGTATAGGAAATGACGGAAATTTTAATGTGAATGGTAACTGGACATATAAATCAGATTCTGTGATCGGACACAGAACTTTCGGTTTTTTAAGTTACAAACCATATTATGTAAGTACAGACAGCAAGGTAACTTTTTCAGGAGATTTGTTAATGCTCAACAAAGTCTCTTATGTTAATTTTGGCATAACAGGGATGGTAGGTCTGAACCTAAATCCTGATAGTATTTCGGTAAGTCCCACTGGAAAAGCAACTTTGGAAAATAAGGGAACGATCACTTTGGGAACTATGGAAAGCGGTGTTTCATATTATCGAATGGTGGGAATGCAGCTGGAAAGCGGGAGTACATATAAGGTAGACAGTGAACTTATTAACAGCGGAACAATAATTTTGAATTCCAATGAATTATCAACAATGATAGGAATGCAGATTAATCTCCATAATGACAATAGATATGTAGGGAATTCACTGGTAAAAATAGGGAATATTAAAATAGAGAACGGAAATATCAGAGGCGGAGATGCTATCGGTGTTATTTTTGGGGATAACAAAAATCTGGGATTAGTAGATTCCAATACAATAGTAGACGGTTCCGGAGGACTGATTGATATTAATGCTTATTTGGCAAGAGGAATACATATTAACAGAATAAATAAACCGCAGAGCTCTAATAACGGAATGGAAAATTTTAAAAATCTTAATATACGCGTAAACGGAACAAGTGTAGCAGGAATAACAAGATATACGAATAATGCAGCTGAAAATGCAGTAGATCTGATTATGACAGATGATGTAATCAGCAGTCTCAAATTCGGCCCTGATTCAAAAAACAGTACATTTTTCTATCCGATAAAGGATACTATAGTGCTTGATGCAACTTTGGGAAATTCCATAGGAGTGATAAATGAAGGAAGAGGAAATGCAGTAGGATACATCTACACTTATCTGAATAATACTCCGGCGAGTTATGTTACAATAAAAAATTATGCTCCTATCAGAATTGAATCAGGGGCTGAAGCTATGACGGCATTTGGTGTAAGAGTTTCCGGAACTGTAGAGAATTATGCAGATATAATAAATAATTCTTCTCCGTATACAGAAAGCGGAGTGGTATACGGAGCTAAAGGGTTAGTTTCAGATCTGAATCAGGCCGTAATGACAAATTATGGAAGTATTGATATGAACGGGAAAAATGCTACAGCTTTTTTCAATGGGTTTTTATTGAATTCTGCCAGCGACCATGCTGTTATTAATAATGAAAAAGGTGTAGTAATATACAGTACGGCAAGCCACAGAGGGAATCCCACAGGATATGTGGCAGGGGAAAGTAATGTATCTGCTAATAAACTGGAAATTAACGGTTCTGATGGTGTTGTTGCATTTTCACATGGGGGAAATATTACGCTGTCACCGTTAACAGTCGGAGGAACACTCGAACTAACTGCTAACGGGGAAAATACTTATGCTTTTTATCATCAAAAAGGTGCAGGAAATATAGCAGGAAAAATAAAAATAAACGGTACAATAAATGCTAATATAAAAAACGGGGGGATAGGACTTCACTATACAGGAACGGGAGTTACTGCAGCTCCGGTGAATCTTGGAGCTGAACTGGCTGCAATAATAGATTCTTCAGGAGGAACTTTAAATATCATTACAGATTCGGACAGCTATAATTTAACCTTGAAAAATACAACTGTTAATCTTTCTAATTTGTCAAACCTGAATTTTGATAATGTAACTTTTACTCCTGATGCAAAAACAAAGATGTATGACGGCGGTCTTTTGGTAGATATAGACTCTAACATTGATAAAAATAACAATACAGGAAGTAAAGCCTATAGGAATACAGGGATAAGTGCATCAAATGTAACTGTAAACTCCGGTATAACAATAACAGGAACTGAAAATTCGTTAACAGCGGTAGGGCAGGATTTTTCTGATATAGTCAGATGGGGAGAGCTTGCCAATAAAGGTACAATTTCACTTTCCGGAGATAAAAGTACAGGAATATATGGTAAAAAGTCAACAATAGAAAATACAGGCAGTATAAATTTACCCGGAAAAGATACTACAGCAATATACAGCGTAGATTCTTCGGTAAAAAATACAGGTGAGGTAAAAACAGGAGATAAAGGTGTAGGTATTTATTCTGAAATAGATCCGTACAGTTTTGCGATACTTACTGTTGAAAATGACGGAAAGATAGAAGCCGGAACAGGTACAGGTGCAGTGGGAATATATTCCGTGTTAAAAAATACAAATACTCCTTACTATAATCATGAAACAATTTTGAATACAAATTCAGATATAGATATGAGAAAATCACAGAATTCAGTGGGGATATATTCTATAGACAGAAATGTAAGCGGAACTGATTCAGGAAAAATAAGTATAGGAAAAGACAGTTACGGAGTGTATGTCAATAATGGCGATGTCAGCCTTAATAATCTTACATTGAACATATCAGGGGATAATTCTGTAGGAATTTATACAAACGGGACAGGATCATTCTCAGGAAACGGAACAGTAAATGTGGACGGAAAAGGGATAGTTATACTTAATATAGAATCTACAGGAACATATAATCAAAACTTTATGGTAAATTCTACAGCCGGTTCCAGTTATATATTCCAAAATTTGAAAAACAGAACACTGGTTTCAAATAATACTGTTAATCTTGGTGAGGGCGGAACATATATAAATGCTGTGGATTCTAACGTAACTTTGGATATTAATTCAGATTTGAATTCTTTTAATACAGCAACAGGAAACTATGATTCCAGAATGATAGGTGCAGTATCTTCTGGAGGAACAGGAAGTATAACAAATAAAGGAATTATAAGTTTCGGAGATGAATCAGCAGGGTTGTATGCCAGAGACGGCGGACAGATAATAAATGAAGGAAGTATAAGTCTGGGAGTGAATTCTGTAGGTTTATACGGAGAAGGGACAGGAGCCAATATTACCAATGATATTTTGGCTGAAATAAATGTAAGGGATAATTCTGTGGGTATAGTTTCAAATAACGGGGACAGCATAACAAGTTCGGGAAAAATAAACGGAACGGGTGAAAGAGTTACCGGGATATATTCTGACAGTATTAATAATACAGTGATACAGATTAACGGTGATATAACTCTCACGGGAAATAAATCTGTAGGAGCTTATCTTGCTGGAACAGGTCTGCAGACTTTTACAAATAATGCTGTTATTACATCAGGTTCCTCAAATTCTGATCTGGATCCGGCAATAGGGATTTATAATAACGGAAGCGGAAATAAAATAATAAATAATAACACAATAAAAACCGGGGATAACTCTGTAAGTATCTATAATAACAGCGGAGAAATTATTCAAAATTCAGGAAATATAACAACAGGTCAAAACAGTGTCGGTATTTATACGAATTCCGGAAAAGTCTCGCTGCTGGCCGGCAGTATGAATATAAACGGTGCGGACAGTGTGGGAATATACGCATCTGAAAATGCAGAAATAGAAAATAATCTTAGTATGACTTTTACAGATTCCAGCTACGGGATAGTGGCGAATTCAGGCTCAAAACTGATAAATAACAGCGGTGCTGTAATAATGGGAGAAAGCAGTGTATTTATTTATTCAAAGGGCGGTAATGAAGTATTGAATAAAGCAGGTTCTGATATAACGCTTACCGGCTCAAACTCATCGGGTATATATACTACAGACGGGACAGATATAGAGAATCATGGTCACATCACGGCGGATACAGGATTAGGGAATATAGGGATTTCAAATAAAGGCGGAAGTGTACTGAATACCGGGAATATTAAAACTGGAGATTCAATAATAATAGATGAGGAAAATACATTCTTAAATACATATTCAGTAGGGGTATACGGAGAAAATGCGAAAGGCTTTAAAAATACCGGAAATATAGAAGCCGGATACAGAGGAATAGGGCTGTATATCAAAGATAATACCGGCGAAGCTCTGAACAGCGGTGATATAAAGTCTGATAAAGAAGGAGTAATGGGTATTTATGCCGAAAACAGTACTGTAAAAAATACCGGAAATATAACTTTATCAGGTGATGAATCTATAGGAATAGCAGCTGCCAAAAAAGTAACAGCTGTAAATTCAGGTGTAATTACTATGAATGGTAATAACAGTATAGGTATCTATGCTAATATCAGTTCAAAAATAATAAATGAAAAAACTGGTGTAATAAACATAAATGGTAATAACAGTACGGGAATACAATTATCATTAGGTTCGACCCTTGAGAATTACGGGCAGATAAATATGGCTTCCGGAATTTACGGGTCAAAGGATATTGCAATAGGTGATCAGGGGTATACACCTCCGAGTATAATAAATGCCGGAGTTATAATGGTAGATGAAAAATTTGAAATAGACGGCATAAATCTTACGATAAAAGTAGATCCTGATTCATTGCGTCTCCCTACACTCGAAGAAATAACTCTGGGAGGATACTCTCCGGAAGACCTGAATGCAGGATTCCTGATATCAAACAGTACATCAATAAAAGCTCCAAGTTTTGAACTTGGCGGCAATACAACGAAAATTGATCCGAATTTTACACAGGGAACTAACATGAGAGTATATAAATTTGTAAATGTATTCGACCCCTCTACTCCAGAAGGCGGTCCGAATACGGGAGAAGTAGCAGTGGAAAGCGGAAGTCTTACTTTTGATGCTATACCTGTGATTAATAAAGATTCAGGCGGAGTAGATATCTGGATGGAAAAAATTAATTATAATAAGTTTACACAGGGAACATGGTACAATGAGTTTTCAGAAAATATCGAATCGGGGTATCTGAATGCAGCAGGAGATTCTTTGAAATTATATGACAGGCTGGATCTTATAAGTACTCAGAGTGCATTGAATAATGACTTTGAACAGCTTGCAGGAAATATTTATTCAAATATAATGCAGAGAGAACAAAATATAGGCGGTATGTTCAATAATACTCTTGATATTCTCCAAAATTCCGAAAATAATACAAAAGAAAATGTGAAAATAGGTGTAGTAGCAGGATATGGAAGCAGGGAAGAAAAAACAAGCGGTGTTCCGGATTATGATTATAAAACATACGGAGTATTGGGGTTAAGAGAAGTAGAGAGAACTTATAAGCATAAATTCGGATATTCACTGGGATATACACAGACGAATTTTGAATTTGATGATTCGGACAGTAAAGACAGAGCCGATACATTTCAGATAGGAGTTCACAATAAATACAGTACAAACGGATGGAATTTTAAAAATGATTTGCTTGGAAGAATGAGTATACACAATGTTGACAGAAATATAAAATGGAGCAACGGAAATAAATCGGAATTAAGCTCTGATTATAATGTTCACGGTGTATCATCACTGAATAGTGCAGGCAGAGAAATAGATCTGGGGAATAACTTTACTTTGGAGCCGTATGCAGGTTTGGAATTAGGTTATGCTGTTCACTCTGACTTTGAAGAAAAGGACGGCATTGAAAAGCTGAAGGTCAGGGAAAATGATGCGTATTCAGTGAAACCAAGTGCAGGAATACGTTTTGGAGTAAAAAAGGATATAAAGGATTCGGGCTGGATGGTAAAAGGAAATCTCGGAGCAGCCTATGAATACGAACTGGGAAATATGAACAGACAGGAAGAAGCAAGTGTAATAAATATAGAAAATGGTTATCATAAACTTGCCAAAGTATCAGAAGATAAAGGAATGTTAAAAGTAAATGCTTCCGGCGGAGTGGAGTTCAAGGAAAGATACGGAATTTATGTTACAGGTGAATATGCTGCGGGAAATGATGACAGGGAAGATTATAAAATAGGAGTAACATTAAAAGCTTCATTTTAAAAAATAAAGTTTTTATAATTTTTTAGAAAGCGGAATGAATTATGAAGAATCGGAATCAGAGGCTGAGTATAAGAATAATTGTCTCGTAAATCAGGATTCTGAGATTGAAAATCATATGATATAAAATAGAAAGTACGGATAAACTAAGTCCGTACTTTTATTTTATAATCTTATTTATTATGTATAATAAATATACATAATTTAAATAAACTTTTGAATTATCAGGCCGATACCGATCACTATTATACCTATAAAAGTCTTGAGAACAAAAGAGTTATTAACTGCAAAATCTAAAATCAGACCTGTACTCATCTGACCTATAAACAGTAATACGGTCATATTAACAGAAGATACGGCTTTTAAAGAATAGCTGAGTAAAAAAACAACTGATACGCTGATAACACCGCCTAAAAGCATCCATAGCTCGAAATGCCGGCTGCCGGCAAGCTGCAGTTTATGAAAAGATATAATTAAGATTATTGAAAATAATAATCCTGATATAAAGTTAAAAAATGTACTTTTTAATAAGCCTGTTTTACCGGAAAGCTTTGAATTTACACTTCTTGATAAAACTTTGGCAGTGCCTGCCGTTAGAGCACAGAATATCGAAAAAATCATGGTAATTCCTCCTTTTAATAAAATATTATAAATATTCCTGACAGCATAATAATCAGTGACAGGATTTTCTTTTTATTTATCTTCCTTTTCTCAAGGCTGAAAAAGCCAAACTGGTCTATAATTAAGGATGCTGTTATTTCTCCTAAAAAACTCAATACTAAAATACTTGAAATGCTGATATGTCCGAAAGCCATATTATTAAATAATGTTGTTCCTACTCCTATTACTCCTCCAAGATACATCCATGCAGGCAGTTTACGATTTTCAAATATTTTTTGTTTTTTTATGCTGATAAAAATAAAACAGATGATTACTCCCACTGTATGAATTATTACTGTTGCCGGATAACTTCCGACAGCCTGTGACAGCATCCCGTTAAAAAATACCATTAATGCTATAAGCATTCCAGTAATAACTGCTGTTATATTATACATAAAATACACCTCTTTATAATAAGTATAGAATTTTTTCATTGAAAAAGAGTATGACATATGTCATACTCTTATGAAAAGAGGTGATTATATGAAGTCAGTAAAAATATCGCCAGATCATTTTTCAATATTAGAAAAAATGAAACTCGGAGAAATTGACAGGAAAAACTTGTATATTAAAACATATAAAAAAGGAGAATATATTTTTTATCAAAATGAGGAAATAAAAAATATTTTTATTATATATTCTGGAAAAGTGGGTGTTACTTTAGATTCAAGCAAGGGACACAGACTTCTTCTGGCAATATATTCCCCGAATTCAATGCTTGGAGATATAGAGTTTTTTAATAAAAGCTGTACTGTGAGTAATGCACAGGCATTATCCGATACAGCCGTTATCTGTATATCTTATACAGATATAGAAAAGCTTCGGAATCATAATGAATTTATATATTTACTGGGACAGATACTGGCTAAAAAGCTGACAAGAAACATAAAGAATAATTCAATTAATATTCTCAATGCTGCCGATATTAAAATAGCGGCATATATTGCAGGAATCTGTGAAAATAACATATTTGACGTAAATTTATCCAAGCTTTCAGAATTATTAGGAATCAGCTATCGTCATCTGCTTAGGCGGCTGAAAGCTTTTTGTGAAAATGGATATCTTCTTAAAATAAAAGATGCATATAAAATTACAGATTTGAATTCTTTAAAGGAGCTTGCCGGTGATTATTACATAACAGATGACTGGCAGATATAATAATGATCTCCGGATAATAAATATACTATGTATTTAGAATATTTATTCATCCTGATCTTTTATTTTGAAAATGAAGGAGGCTGATTTTTTTATGAAGCCGGGCAGGAATAATGAAATCAGATAAGCCAGTAAAAATACTAATTTCCATGTTCCCAGCCATGTATAAAAAGGGAAAGTTTTCTGCTCATTATTTAAAAAAGTCAGCGTAAAAGAGATTATAGCCGTAGTTAATAATATCGTTATAACAGAAATTATCCTGTTATAGAGAACTACTGATATGTTCAGCATTATAAGTCTACCTTTCTTGAACTTTCAAATAATATAATTTCTGTTATTTTTTTTGCAAATAATTCCTGAGTATATATTTTTTTATGGTGCTCATAAAATGCCTCGTCATCTTCCCAGATTTCCCACAGTGCAAACTTTTTTTCTTCGGGATTTAACGGTGAAATAAAAAACTGAATACATCCTGTTTCCTGATTAGTTTTCTCTTCTAATTCAAGCAGTTCATTTTTTACTATCTCATAGTCTGTACCTTCTGTTGCTCTGATTATAGCTGTACAATACAGGTAAGACGGATTTTTTTCATTTCTTTTCATTTTTGTAACCTCCTGTTATTTTAGTGTTGTTAATAATATCATGAGGAGTCCGCTCCATGTCAAGCTTTTTAAATATTTTTAACAGCAGTCAAAAAAATATGGTTTTTTTCATAAGATTCAGTAAAAGAAAAAGAAACTTGAAGAATTTTATTTCAGTTTTTCTATTTATTCATTAAAATCTCCATTTTTTGTTTTGTACTTTCAGTAAGTGAGGTATGTACAAATATTTTTAAATTTGTGTTATTAGCAACATCTAAAACTATACATTCAAATTCTAAACTACCGGCTTCGGGATGGGAAAAATATTTGTTTACAGAGTTGATACTCTGAATCTGATGCTGAGACCACCAATAATCAAATTTTTTGCTCATTTTACACATTTTTTTTATAAAATCCAAAATCCAATTATCCATGGTATAATGACTGTATACGGATCTGAAACGCGCCACAAGATCTTCGGCATGTTTCTCCCAGTCTGTAAATAAATTTTTATAATAATCATCCATAAACATAAGCCATACTGCGTTTCTTTCTCCTTCAATTTTCTGATTAAAATCTCCGAACAAATAACAGGCAGCTTTATTCCATGCAAGTATATTCCATCTTTGATCAAGGATATAAGCCGGGGATAATTTTAAACTGTCTATAAAATTCTGAATGCTTTTATCAATATTTATCTGAACTGTCAATAAATCAGTCGGAATGCTTTGATGGGCTAAAGCGAAAAGATATCTTTTCTCTTCCTGGGAAAGCATTAAAGCATTTGATAATTTATTCAGTATTTCAATTGAAACCTTTATTTGTCTTCCCTGTTCCAGCCATGTATACCATGTAAGTCCTATATCTGCGAGATAAGCCACTTCCTCACGGCGTAATCCCGGGGTTCTTCTTCTGATTCCTTCCGGCAGATTAACCTGAGAAGGAAGTATTTTAGAACGTTTCAGCTTTAAAAAACCAGCTAGTTCCGTACGGTTTTTTTTGTCAATATCCAAAGATATCCTCCTATCGTATTACAATTTATACTGGTATAACCAGATATCTGTTTATATTATAAACAATGTGGTAGGATATGTCCAGATGAAAGGAAGTGATTATAATGTAAGAAATTAGCAAAGAAATATAAAACATAAAATTTATTAACTGTAATAAGAAAGGAGCAAAAAATGAATGAGCATAAAACAGAAATAGAATTAAATCTGATAAATGATAAGGTAAAGTTTTTGGGGAAATCAGGAGAAAATCAGGATATAACAATTGATTATGTGCCGCCTTTTGGAGATGGAGAGGGATATACCGCATTAGAATTGTTTCTTATAAGTTTTGCTTCATGCCTTAGTACAACACTTCTGGCACTTATAAAAAAAGAGCTGCAAAAAAATGTAATTTCTATGAAAGTAAAGGGGTATGGTGAGAGAAGAAAAGAGCATCCTAAAAATTTTTCAAATATTTGTTTTAAATATCATATAGTTTCAAATGATTTGACAGAATCAGAGCTTAGAAAGTTAGTAACTTTATCTGAAACAAAATACTGTCCTGTCTGGTCAATGATAAATGAAAATGTTAAGACTAATGTTGAATTTATAATTGAAAAAGGTTAATCTATATATTTTAGGAGGAAATTTATGAAAATATTTTCTATTTGTAAAAAATTTTTTTGTAAAATTTTTAACAGATAAATATTACTTATATAAAAAGTGACTGTGACAGTCATAAGAAAATACACCTTTAATGGCTAGTCTGAACTAGCCTTTCGAGGTGCATTTTAATATACAGAATTGCTTAATTTTTACTCCGGTATTTTTTACATCTGTCTGTTTTATGTTCCTAAATATATCTTTGGCTTCTGTGATATATCCAAAAAAATTATTACTGTGAAAAAATCATTTTCATTCTGTCAAAATCAATTGTCCAGCTGTATTTTTTTAAGAAATTATGACTGACAAGACCGTCTATAATAAATCCTCTTGATTCCTCAAAATTAAAGGCAGCTTCTAAAGCTCCGTGTTCAGCCCAAATATTTTTTTCAGCCGGAAGGTCGCCCAATCTAAACTGATTAACCCTGAATTCGCTTACTTCAAAATCACTGCCGCCCAATCCGCCGACATTATCTAAATCAACCGGCTTTTTTTGAGCTTTCGGCATAGGAATTCCTGTAAATGACATTGTTTGTTCCAATAGGATAAGCCCTGTTTTTTCACTTGCCAGCCCGGAATCCATAAAGAAGTTTAATGATTCCTTTCCGTTAATAGATCCCTTGGCAGTCATAAAATGAGATGTTGCAAGAGTAAACGGAACTTCTTTCGTTTTTTTATACTTAGATGTATATTGCTGTAAAAGAGTACGTCCGGCTTGATTTCTCGGTCTTAAAATAAGTCTGCTGTTTGGATAATCCATTGTCGCTAAAAATTGTTTCAGAATAGCTGTTGTTATAATACCGTCAATTTCAATTTCATTATTATAAATGGCTGAAAATTGTTTAATGGGTGCTAATATAACAGGAACAGATTTTATTGTAACTCCGTTCAGTGATATGGAATCCAGCTTTCCGTATCCGGTTTCGACAGATATTCCGCCTGCATATGTTCCTTTGACAGTAGAAATAGTTTTTATATTCAGGGAAGATGCAACAGTTTCATCAAGATAAAATATATCTCCCCCTGTGTCAATGATTGCATTGATTTTTCGTCCGTTCACTTCCATTGAAACAGCCGGAAGATACTCATCGGCAATAAACGGGACAACTGCTTCTGATTTACCGTTCCAATTAATATTATACGGCTTGGTTTCCTTAAAAGCTTCCATGACTTCTTTTAATGGTTTGTCACCATCTTCTTCCAGAGCGGCGGTAAGGTTTTTGGCTTTATTAAACTGGTTTGTCTGATAGTAAGTATATAATAAACCTGTTTCAGCTTTTAAATAATAATCCTTAAAGTTTCTCATTCTTAATTTATTAAATAAATCTTCTGCCCCTTTATAATTGCCGGTAATATATTCTATCTGTCCTGAAAGATAAACAGCCTCCGGTATGATTTCATTTCCTTTGAGCATTGGAGAAATAATTTTCTTTGATTCGGAAAAATCTCCCAGCTGAAAAAGTTTTCTGGCGTATGAAAGCCTTGTTTCATTGTCGTCAGGATTTTTAGCAAGTTTATTTTTCAGTCCGTCTGTTTGAGCCAGAATATTTTGCCGGGTAAGTGCTTCCGGCGATTCAGTCTTTGGATGTTTTGACAGACTGAACATGTCAGATTCAAAAAAACGGGTATCTGCTGTCATGCCTTCAAATGTATCTGATTTTAAAGATTGACAGTTTACCATTGTACTGATTATAAAAGAACAGCATAAAAGCCGAAACAGGTATTTTTTTAATATAATATTTTTATTCATTCTTATTCTCCTTAAAAAGTTTTTATACTGTGATATTATCACATGAACCTTTAGGAAACCTTGAATGAATATAAAATCAAACAGGTATTTTGACTGTGAATATTGTTTTTTTATTTTCTATGCTGATAACCTCTATACTGCCGCCAAGTTTTTCTATGCCGGTTTTTGCTATGGACAGCCCCAGACCATGTCCGCCATCTGTTCTGGATGTATCAGAACGGAAAAAACGATCGAAAATTTTTGGCAGATCATATTCTGATATGCCGCGTCCGCTGTTTTCTATTTTTAGCAAAACAATGGATTTTGTTTTATCCAGTAAAATATTAATTGTTCCGTTTCGGGGTGTATACCGGACAGCATTGTCAATAAGAATATGAATGCATTGTTCTATCAAGGCAGGGTAGGTAAAGGCAGTTACTTCCGCAGGAATATGTCGTTCAATAGTAATATTTTTATCATCAGCAGTGATTTTGAATAAACTGACTGTATCATTCAAAATATTGCCTATATTAACAGCAGATTTATTTAGCAGTGTATTTTCTGTTTCTGCCTTGGAAAGTGCGAGCATGCTTTGCACCAGACCGGACATTCTCTTCACTCCCTTAGAGGCGTAATCAAGCCATTTCAACTGACTGGCAATTGTTTCATCTTTATTTGCATATAAGACATCAAGATTTGCACTGATAATACTCAGAGGAGTTTTTAGCTCATGTGAAGCATCCGCTATAAAACGCTGTTGGTTTTCCCATGTTTCTTTCATAGGCTTTATGGCACGGTTGGAAAAATAGACACTCATAATATAAAATGCGGCAAGTAAGACACTTCCCATTAATAACAGAGTATTTCTCAGAATTATTAAGCTTTTTTTTGCTTCGGTTACATCAACAAAGCGGATTTGATAAGTTTCACCGTTTGATACAGATTCATTATCCAAAATAAGCAGAGCCGAAGCAGGAGTTATTTTATACTGCCACAGTCTTCCGCCGATTTTCACAGTTTCATTTTTATGCTCTTTCCATGCTCTGCGGGCAGCCAGCTCGTAATCTTCAAGGGGCAATTTTAATGCGGAATCTATTACCAGCACTTTTCCTTTTTCATTTGTAAGCAGGTTAAAGTAGATTCCTCTGTCGGGAAATATTCTGTTGATAATAACAGCATCTGTTTTCTCACTGCCTAATGCAACACTGCCTGCAGCCGTAACCTCCAGCTCTTCATGAAAGTTTAGTTTGTCATTTATTTCAGAAGCAGTTTTGAAATATGAAATAGCGTAAACAGCAAGAAACGCAGTGATGAGACCAGCACTGGTAAGTCCGAACATCAGGAACAAAAATTTATTTCTAAGCTTTATCAGCAAGCTGATTCCTCCTCCGGGTATTTTATAATATATCCTATTCCTCTGATTGCCTTTATTACAAGCATACTGCCTGCCTGCTTCAGTTTTTTGCGTAATAAGGATATATGAATTTCTGCATGATTATCTTCTGCTTCAGAGTCATAGCCCCATAATTTTTCTATGATAGTTTCTTTAGAAACAGCAGTATTTTTATTTGTAATAAGTAATTCCAAAGCCTGTGATTCCTTTAATGTAAGGTTTATTTTATTATCCCGGCAGGAAAGCAGCAGCAGATGAGGATTCAGACTTATATCCCCGAATTTCATGATTCCGTCAAAAATCAGTTCTCCTTTTCTTCTCGTTAATGCTCTTAGTCTTGCTAAAAGCTCCTCCATTTGAAAAGGCTTTTCCAGATAATCATCTGCTCCGAAATCCAGACCCTGTACCTTGTCTTCTGTCTGGCTTTTGGCAGTCAGCAAAATAACAGGAACAGGTATCTTAGACTCTCTTAATAATTTCAGTACACTAAGACCGTCTCTTTTGGGAAGCATTATATCAAGAATCACTGCATCATATATTCCTGATAAAGCATAATCCAGACCATCTTCCCCGTCAGCTGCTATGTCAGCACTGTAATTATTTTTTCTGAGAACCTGTGCAACAGCCTCTGCAATCATAATCTCATCTTCTACTATAAGTATTTTCATATCGAACCCTTTCTTTAGAGTATATTTTTAGGATTTATCTGAACATAATTACTCATATCCGTTAATAATTAACATTAAAAAAATTTATCTTTCGACCATTATAGCATTCTCTTTTCTTATATATCAACCGGTTTTTATGATAAAGAAAATGGATTATTATATCTTCTCTTCATTTTATCTTTTAGTTTATATTAATTCTATTAAGATTTTGTGCATTTTTCAAATATTATGATATAATTAATAAATAAAATGAAAAACGGCTGTTTTATTATATAATATTTGCCGGGGAAATTTGGGAAACAGCTGAAAACTGACTAGTACAAAATAAATGGAGTGTAGAATTTAATGGGGATATTCGATTTTTTTAAGAGAAAAACAGATATAGAAGAATATTATGAAAAAAGGGAAAAAGAAAAGAGAAGGGAAAGGTACAGGAATTTTAATAATTATACAGAAACACCAAGAAAAAATGCAAAGCTTTACGAAAGAAACGAGACTGATAAAATCAGCAGGAGTTTTAAGAAGAAAAGACTAATAGTATTTTTGATAATTACAGGTATAGCCATATTTCTTTTAAATACTTTCAGGTATGAAAGTTATTACGATGAAGATTATGATTTTGTGTTAATGGAGCAAGGGAAAACCTATAAGCTGAATGAAAATATTTATATGGGGAAGGACAGGCTGACCGGCAGAGTGTACATAAATGCAGATGAACTCTGGAAAATTTTTAAAATAGAAGAATTTGAATATGAAGCTGTCAGAGACAAAGATTTTAAATGGGAGTATTTTGATGAAGAGCCTGTGAGGATAACAATAAGCAGTAATAAAAAGAAAGTGACGCTAAACTATATCAGCAAGAGAAAAATTCTTTATGCAGATCAAAAAATATTTTCTGTCTGGAGCTGTCCGGATATAACTGATATTAATAATTGCAGAATACAGAAAAGATACGGTGTATCTTATAATGAACTGAAAAAAGAGTTTTATATGACTTTGGATATAAAAGCGGACAAGAAGAAAAAAATAATTTATTTTATAAAAAATGATAATGGTTCTTGGAAAAAAGCAAATAAAGAGATGGAAAAAATGAGAAAGAAAAAGGCAGCTGAGGAGAAAAAATATAATAATTATATTCGTTTATATGACCGGCTGGAGTTTTATTACGAGGATTTTGATTACTATTTTTCTGGTGCCGGCAGAGAAGAAAAGTTTACAGATAAATATAAAAGAATCAGGTTCAGATTAGATCAAAATTATATAAATAAGCTGGAGAATACAGTAAAAGAAGAACCAGAAATACCGGAGGCAGATATTGCAGCCAATAATCTGGTCTTAGTTTTGAATGAATTATTAATTCTTTTTGATAAAACAAAAAGTTATTATCAAAGTGCGGAATATTTGAATGACGGGTATGAGGGAGCACAGAAACTGCATACGGAAATTTTAGAAGGATCAGAAAGGTATAGAGTATCTGTCTGCGATTTTCGAAGAATTTTAGAAAAAAATGGAATGCAGGCGGAAACAGAGAGCTGGTCTAATAATGAGGAGCAGCATAAAATAGACTGTGATTGAGAATAGACCTGTAAATAAATTTCAAAATAAAAAAATATCAAAATGGAGGGAAAAAATGAAAATACCAATTTCACTGATAATAATCAGTGTATTAATTATTATAACGGGGGTCTTAAGAATTTTTGTAGGAATATTCGGAATGGCATATATTGAAAACCCCGGAATGTATCTTACTGTGGCTTTTTATTTAGACAATTTATTATTCGGAATTTTGGCTGTTGTATCAGGTGTTTTGATACTGTTGAGTAAAAAGCAGGGTATGATAATTTATACTATATCTGTTGTTTTATTATTCATATTTTATTTAGCTGTTTCAGGAATATTAAGAGCAATAAATTATACAATACTTCCGGTAATACTTTTGATTATATTAATAATAATAGTGAGAGTAACAGGATATTTTAAAAAATAAATACCGCGATCAAAGCAATGGAATTTATTAAAATAATTCCGGAAAATCCGGCTGTTATTACAATTATTTCTGCTTATTTTTAGGATTATAATTTTCCAAATCCTTGAAGATAAAGCATATTAGCAATAATTAAGCCGGATTTCCACCAATTTTTACTGACTGCCCATTCCTGCGGAAAATCTTTCCATTTCCATGGAATATCCCATGAACCGTCTTCTAACTGAGTTTTGATGATATATTCACATTCATACTCCGCAATATCTTCATTATTGATGTAAAAAATACTGTTACTTGAGTTAAAAAACTGAGACGGCTTACAAATATATGAAGTTTTCCATTCTGTAGTATCTCTTGTAAGTAAATTATTAACCTGTTCTGTTAGTTTATTTTCAAGTGCCTGCAAATTGATGATTTCATTTGTTTTTGTCTCTGTGCAGTATTGCAGGAATCGGATATAGCAGGATATTGTGTGCATATCATTTTTTCTTTCATCAGACAAAAGCTGTGCAGCAGCTTCTTTTGCTATCTGGCAGCCCAATTGAAAAAGTCTGCTGTTTTTATCTGCAAAGCGAATTATGAAACCGGCCAGACAGACAGTAGGATTATAATTAGTACAAGTAATATTATTATCATCTTTGGCATACCACCATTGTGCATGCGGGAAATCATTGTTGCTTTTTACTATATTATACCAGAAGTGTCCGTCAAAATCCCGGCCGCTTTGAAGATAATCCAGTATTCCTTTTATAATTTTGTGATTACTGTCAGAAAAATTAATTTTTTTCAAAATTTCTGTAGCAGCCCATGTTTGAACAGGCGAAGAATTTGGATTCCATGAATCTGCCTCCAGAGCATGACCAAAGCCCCCGTCTTTATTTTGATAGAAGGATAGTACCGCCAAAACATTTTCTTTGCTACCATTTTCAAAATGATACTGCCATTGTGCTAATTCAAGAGGGCGTGCATTTCGATAGATAAATTCTCTTGCTTTTTCCATAACTGACATAGCATTTCTCCTTTCTTTCAAATTTTAAGTTATCCTTTGATTAAGAGTTTTATATGAAAACTATATCATAAAATATTTAATAAATCTATCTGGTGCTTTCAGAGCTGATTAATCAGATAAAGATAAGGAAATAATTATATTGAAAAAATCTAATGAATTTTAGAAATTCTTATGAAATTCTAAGGAAAAAGACACGGAAATGCCATATTGATATTATATAATAATCATAACCAAAAACACACTATATTTAGGAGGTAACAACATGAAAAAACTGATTTTAGTTTCGGCTTTATTTGCTCTCACAACATTTTCAGTAATGGCAGATGCAATAACTTATGATACGCCTGAAGAAATAATAGGGAGAATTCAAATGGAAATGAAGCATAAATAATATAAACGGGAAGATGTATCACGAATACAGCTTCCCGTTTTAATTTATATATATTTTTAAAATATACTTTAGTAATTTAACATTATATTTGAAATAATCTTTATATTTTAGTTAGCAGATTATTGGCTGCAAGTTTTTGAAGCTAAAATAAAGCCAAATTTCAAAAAAAATAGAATTATAAAATGTCATTTGGAATTTCCGGTAATCATTATTCAAATTCTTTGAAAGACTTCTTTATGAGCTCTAGAGCATACTTTTTTACATCTTCCTCTACCGCATTAAACTGGTAAACAAAAAATTTGCCAAACTGGGTCAGTTCAGAGCCTCCGCCCTTAGTTCCGCCGATAGATTTCTCAATTAATTTTTTCCCAAGCTTAGCCTCCGCTCTTTTAATAATATTGAGAGCTTTTTTATAATTCATTCCGATATTTTGGGCAGCCTTATTAATGGAACCAAGCTGGTCAATTTTTTGAAGCAGTTCGGAGATACCGCTTCCATAAGTGACAATATTGTCTATTTTGATTCTTATCCTTATATCAATATCATAATAATCATTATTATTCATAATTTCCCTCACAAACAGTTATTATAATATAATAGCAGAAAATTAAAGAACTTTAAAGCGAAAAAAAATTCATTGACTAAATAATAATACAAGGTATAATAAAGTGTTATGTAAAAAAAGCATAACGACAAATACAATAAAATAAAGATTAATTATAAAAAAAATACGAAAATTATTTGAAAAAAGAAAAACTTATGATATTCTTTAATAGTTCGGTTTAATGAAATTAAAGCCGATAAACATAAAGGAGGATGACTAAAATAATTAATGTACAAAATGTAACAAAATCTTATAACAAACAGGTAATTTTAAAGCAGATAAATATGACCGTAAAACCGGGAGAAATATACGGACTCATAGGACTTAGCGGTTCCGGAAAGTCAACATTGCTGAGATGTATAAATGGAATAGAAAAGTTTGACAGCGGGGAAATACATATTGAGAATGAGTTAATCTCTTATGATGACAGTATAAAAAGCAGAAGGATCAAAAAGAGAATCGGAATGATCTTTCAGAATTTTGCATTGCTGGAACGTAAAACAGTTTTTGAAAATATAGCTCTGCCGATGAAGTGCTGGAAGGAAGAGAAGAATAAAACAGAGAGCAGAGTAAAAGAGCTTATGGAATTTGTAGGAATAGGTCATATAGCCGGGAAAAGACCCTCACAGATCAGCGGCGGACAGAAACAGAGAGTGGCAATAGCACGTGCTCTTTCATTATCTCCCAAAATTTTATTATGCGATGAGGCAACCTCAGCTTTGGATCCTAATACTACGAAGTCTATTTTGGAGCTTTTGAAAGAAATAAACAGGAAACTAAATATTACTGTTATTATTGTTACTCATGAAATGGAAGTAATAAGATCTGTCTGTGATAAAATGTCAATAATAGAAAATGGTGAAATTAAGATATCCGGTGATACACAGGAAATATTTCTTATGAATCCGGAACCTCTTCAGAATGTCACAGGTAAAAAAAGAATACAGCTTTCAGAGGATAAGACAGTTTTGAAAATAAGCTTTACTTCTCAGGAAGATACTGCTGTCCTGTCATATATGCCGCAGGATCTGAAAACAGGATTTTCTATTTTATCAGCAGATATTGATAATTATAATGAAAAAACAACAGGTAATGTTTTTATCTCTTTCAAAGCAGAAAATAAAGAGCTGATAATGAATTATCTGCTGGAAAAGAAAATCATGTTTAGTGAAATATTTGACAAAGAAGGGGATGAATAATGAATTTTTCATCAACAAGATTATTGGAATATATTCCTAAAATTATTGTTCCGGCTTTATTTGCCACATTAAGAATGCTGTTATTTTCCATGCTTATTTCAATTATATTCGGAACAATAATCGGAATTATATTGACAGTAACAGGGTCGGGTGATTTGAAAGAGAATAAAAAAATATATAATACTGTTGGTTTTTTCGTAAATACAATAAGAGCTTTTCCAGTTATTATCCTAATAGTAGCAATTACTCCGCTGACTAAATTTATAGTCGGAACATCAATAGGAGAACAGGCGGCCATTGTTCCGCTGAGTATAGCAGCTACACCTGTTATAGCAAGACTTATACAGAATAGCTTTGACGAGGTAGACAGGAATCTCATAATAGCGGCTAAATCCTTCGGAGCGAGTACAATACAAATTATATTTAAGGTTTTATTTGTTGAGGCTCTTCCGTCTATTATCTCCGGACTTACAACAACAACGATTTTATTTCTGGGGTCGATTACTCTGGCGGGAGCCGTGGGTGCCGGAGGACTTGGAGCCGTGGCTTTGACATATGGTTATCAGCGTTTTGATGATGCTGTAATGTATACAATAGTATTTATATTATGTATTCTGGTTTTTTTAATTCAGGGTACCGGAAGTTTATTATATAAAAAATTAAAATAGGGAGATTGTTTATGAAAAGAAATTTTTATTTATCAAAAGTAATAGTTATCACAATTATGGTTTTAGGATTACTGGGATGCGGAAGCAAGAAAGAGGAGCCGTCATCTGAAGAGAAAAAAGAGGTAAGCATAGCAGTAACAGAAATATCAGAGGTATCTATAAAGGCAGCGGAGAGTGAGTTTCAAAATAAAGGATTTAAAGAAAAACTCATTCTGGTTGATTCAAATGTTGCATTATTAAAAAGTATAAATGACGGAAGTGTAGATGCAGGAATGGCTGTGCATAAAGCATTTATGGAAAAATTTAACAGGGAAAATAACGGGGATCTGGTTATGGTTCAGCCGTATACATATTATACAGGTATAGGACTGTATTCGGAAAAGTATAAGTCGCTGGATGAAATACCGCAGAAAGCAAGGATTTCTATTATGAATGATGCAATGAATATGGATAAGGGCCTTAGAATGCTGGAGGATGCAGGATTAATAACCTTGGATAAATCAAAAAATGATCAGTATACACTTTTGGATATAAAAGAAAATCCTAGAAATATAGAGATTATCGAAATGGATCAGGCACAGACGGTAAAAAGTCTGGAGGAGCTGGACGGAGCTGTTGTCTTTTTTACACATATGAGAAATGCCGGAAAAGATTACACGACTTATTTATTCAGGGATCAGGACGCAAAAGATTATCCTATTGCTTTAGTGGTAAAAAAAGGAAATGAAAATGCACCTTGGGCAGTAGCTTTGGCGGAATCTTTGAGATCAGAAGAAGCTGCGAAAGTAATAAAAGAATATTTTGGCGGAGTGTTTACGATATATGAGGACTAGAATAAAAGCCGGCGAATCAAATGAATGGCTGGAAATACTGCTGGAACTAAAAAGAAAAGCTGTAGGAGTACGTTTTTTATTTGATAGAAATGATTATGAAAAAAGCAGCTCTGCTGGTAGAAACGGTACTGTTCCATACTGTACAGCCGTGCGAAATGCATCAGAAGGAAAAAGCATAAAGCTTCATCTCGGTAATTTTGCATGTCTGGCTGCTGCCAGAGGGCTGGGACTAATGGAAAATGATGAAATCAGCAGGTCAGGGAAAAGACACAGCGATATGGGTGTTTATGAAAATGTACTTGTCAGCAGAAATATTGCAAAAGATATGGTTTATTGCGGACATTCTGTTTATGGTGTAGAAATCAGGCCGTTAGAGGATTATAAGGAGCATAATCCGGATATAATAATAATTATTACCAATCCTTATAATGCAATGAGAATAGTACAGGCACATGCATACACCAAAGGACAGCTGAAAAATATAAAAATGGCAGGTATGCAGGCAGTATGTCAGGAATGTACGTCCTATGTTTATGAACGAAATGAAATAAATTTATCTATGCTGTGCTCAGGTACAAGATGTGTAGCACAATGGAGCAAAGAGGAGATGGGAGTGGGGATTCCTTTTCAGCAGATTAATGATATTATTTACGGACTTGTGCAGACTGTAAATCCTATGGAAAATAACCATGATAAAAAATTAATTCAGGAAAAGCTAAAATCTGCAGGAAAAGATCTGGAATTTGAAATTGAGTATAATAAAAATTATTATACTGGAGTATTTGTAAGCAGTAATTCTAAAAAATAACGGATTTTGGATATTAATTCCGGTTAGAATAAAAAAATTCAAAATTTTTGTTAATAGATATACATTAAACTTATAAAATGGAGGTTTTAGAAAAATGAAACAATTGACAAAAAAATCTATGATTTATACAATAACAGGAATTATTTTTGCTTTGATTATCTTTTATTTGACTTTTACAGGAAATCCCAAAAATATGGGAGTCTGTGTAGGGTGTTTTATAAGAGATACTTCGGGAGCTGTTAATTTACATAATGCAAAAGCGTTTCAATACATAAGACCTGAAATAATCGGGATGATATTCGGAAGTTTTATTGTATCTTTATTAATCAGAGAAAAATTCAGTGTTCATTTATATCCGGTTATTTACTTTTTCGGCGGGGTATTTACAATGATAGGAGTACTTATTTTTTTGGGATGTACTGTAAGAGTTTTTGTTCGTCTCGGCGGCGGCGATCTGAATGCTGTATTTGGTTTATTAGGAATGATAACAGGTATAGGGACAGGAACGTTTTTTATAAAGAAAGGTTTTTCACTGCCCGAAAAGGAAAAAACTTTTAACAGTAAAAGCTACACATACATTATGCCTGTGATTTCTGCTATATTATTTTTATTACTGATTTTGAAACCGGGCTTTGTATCCTTCAGCGAGAAAGGAATTGGTTCCCAGCACTCGCCGATTATTCTGGCTCTTATCGGAGGGCTTATTATAGGAGTATTGACAAACTATTTTGATTTGGGATTTAACTCGGGATTTAGAAATTTATTAAGCGGGAAAATGGAAAATCCGCAGATATTATTTCCGGTTTCAATAATTGTTTTTCTTCTGATATTGAATTTTGTATCAAAAAATTTGAACATAGGATTTGCAGATCAGCCGGCTGCTCATTCTTTTCAGCTTTGGAATTTTTTAGGACTGTTTACTGTGGGATGGATAGGGTCTTTGCTGCAGGGGTGTCCGCTGCAGCAGCTGGTGAAATCAGCCAAAGGAAATTTGAATTCTATATTTTTTGTAACAGGAATGTTTTTGGGAGCCGGATTTCTGCATAGAATAGACGGAGTATCCACACCTAAAGCAGTTCCGTTTAACGGAAAAATATCACTGATCGCAGGATTAATATTTATGCTGGTTATTTCTGTTTATTACAGCAGAAAGAAAAATAATGCATAGCTGTTAAATAGAATACATTAAATAATTACAGGTGTTTATTACTTCATGGGAAGCAGTAAACACCTGTTTTAATATTACTTTTTATAATTATTATCATCACTCATTAATTCTGAGAAAGTTTTGAAAAATGTTTCTATATTTTTCTCGACTTTTGCAGCGGCAGCGTCTAAAGTGTAGCCTTCGTCCACTAACTCTTTTATTGATAATATTTTTTTTATATTAAGATAGTTATATTTTCTTGTTTCACCGTCAGAACCTTTTTCTGATTTGATAATTCCCTTTTCTTCCCAATAACGTAGTTTTCTTGTAGGAACTCCTGTGATTTCCGAAACCTCTCCTATTCCGACGATAAGCTTTCTTAATAACTCAGAATCAATAAGAACTTCTTTTCCTTGTTTTTCATTTTTCATAAATAATCTCCCTTTCCAACTTAAATTCACAACATATTATGTAATTATTTTACAATAAAAGAAGAAAAATTGCAAATTATTCTTGACATTATTTTGCAAATAAGTTACAATGATTTAATCGAAATTACATTTAATGTAATTTTAAACACGGAAAAAGATTAAATAAAATAACTGCATAAGGAGGTACAGTATGAAAAAGACATTCCTAATTCTTACATTAACACTGGCAGCATCATACACAGCTTTAGCGGAAGCCGTGACATATGACTCATCAAAAGAAATTATTGAAAGAATACAGCTTGAAATGAGACATAAATAGATTTTATGAAAAAAGATAAAAACAGAATAAAAAGATTTTAGCTTTGGAGGTACGAGTTTTATAAGTCCTCCTTGCTTAAATAAAAATAATTGATGAATACATAAAATAAGCCGGGCAGTTAAAAAATATATAAATTGGAGGTTTAGCTTATGAGTTTAAATATCGAACAAAAAAAACAAACCAGTATAGAATTACATGAAAATTATAAAATTTCAGGATTAACACTGGAAGATATTCAGTCTGATTTAGGTCTGGATCCGAATCAGCTGGAAAATATACTGAATATCAAATCGATATCAGATCCCACTGCTGTATGGCGTTTACGGGATTATATGGAAGAAAAGATAATGGAACAGGGGAAAACTCCTTATCCATACTCTGTGCTTATAGAAAATATTTATTTTCCCTATAAAAAAGAAAAAAAGAGGGAAGAATGAAAATCAAGACAGCGGGCGTAATGATATTGCTGGTTACAGTTGCATGCGGCAAAATTGAAGAAGGGAAAAACTTTATTTCATATTCTTCAAATGAAACTGTGATACAGGGCAATGATAAAATGTCTGGAGAAGTAACCTTACTTTCGGGGAAAGCATCAATACAGGGCGAAGTACGAAGCTTTCAGAATAAAGGAAGATTTTCCAGTACAGTTCACGTTCTAAGTTCTGAAAAAGGCAATATTCTTATTGATCCGGGACATTATTCAGAGGAGCTTTCAAGGTATGCGGAGTCAATCGGCGGGCTGGATGCAATATTAATTACACACGGACATTGGGATAATATATATTCCTTAGATGAGGCTGCCGCAGCTAATCCAAACGCTAAAATATATATACATGAACTGGATTATAATTTTTTGCGTGATCCTGTACTAAACTGTTCGGATATAAACGGATTTTCCCTGATGCTGGACACAAAGCCTCTGACTTTTACAGAAGGTACATATACAATCGGAGGATATACATTTGAAATTATACATACGCCGGGGCATACCTGCGGCTCGAGTATATTTTACTTTGAAGAGGAAAATGTACTGTTTGGCGGGGATACCATAATGTCTGAACTCGTAGGCAGTGCAGAACATCCCACAGGTAATGAAAAGGAAAGAGAAAATACCATAAAAAAGTTTAAGCAGCTGAAATTTTCCGATGATATGAAAGTTTTTGGCGGTCATAGGAAAAATACTGTCTATAAGGAATTGATGAAAATAAATAAGGATCTGCAGTAAAAATAAAGGCAAAAATACTGTAAATAAGAAAAGCCTTCTGTGATATTGCTGTTTTATCACAGAAGGCTTTTTTTATATTTTCTATATCGTACTAAGATTCTTAATCTTTAGAAAAATATTTTTTAGAATGAATAATCTTTCTACAGAGATAAGCTTAAAAAACGAAAGAATAAGCAGCTAAAATTATGCCTTATCCCTCTCGATTAATAATTTAATTCCTTCACATGCAGTACGTATAGCTTTATCTACAGCGGATGCCTGATCTTCAATATCGGAAAAAGCCATAATGCCGCCGGCTCTTACATTTCGTATAGATGAAATAACAAACAGTGCTGCTGACTCCATTTCGGAGCACATTACGTTACCGGCTTTCCAGGCTTCGATTCTGTCATGAATACGGTTTTTCGAAGGGACAGTATCTGTGAAAACCTGACTGTAGAAAGAATCTTTACTGTGTGTAATCCCTTCGTCAAAATTAAGGTTAAGCTTTTTAGCCGCATCTGCAAGTGCCCCGACTATATGACGGTCTGCTACTGCAGGGTATTCTATTGGTATATACTGACGCGTAGTTCCTTCATCACGCACTGCTGCTGTAATAATAACTCCTGTTAAATCCGGATTCTGTGATTTTTCAGAAACCCGTCCCGAAGTTCCTACTCTGATAAAAGTATCTGCTCCGCATGCTATTAGTTCCTCAAGGGCAATTGCTGCAGAGGGACACCCCATACCAGTAGAAGTTACTGATACTTTTTCTCCGTTCAGAAATCCAGTCCATGTCTTATGCTCGCGATTATGAGCTACAAGTACAGGATTATCAAGATATTCTGCGATTTTATCAGTACGGAACGGATCTCCCGGCAGCAGCACATAACGTCCTACATCACCTTCCTTGCAGTGAATATGATAAAATACCCCGTCTCTTTTTAACAATCTGACTCCTCCTTTATAATTTTATTTTTAATGTTTCCTGCTTTCTTTTATAAAATATAACCTCATAACTCTTTGAATGTCAATAAATATTTATATGTTTTATAAATCCTCCAGTTTTTTTCCTCTGTCGCTTACCAGCTTAAAGTGCTTATACCAGCCTACTTTCTGCGAATCATATATACCTGTATGTCCTGAAAATAAGTATGCGACAACACATGATACTGCTGCATAAATTCCTATTTTATCGCCGAACAGCTCCATCGCCATTACAATACACGCAAGAGGAGTATTTGCAGCAGCTGAAAAAACAGAAACCAGTCCCATTCCTGCCATCAAGTCCATAGGAAGTCTTATTATCCGTGACAGTGTATTGCCTAATGCAGAGCCTATGAAGAATAAGCAGGTTACCTCCCCGCCTTTATAACCGGATCCCAGAGTTATAAGCGTAAATAGTATTTTAAAAAGGAAAACTTCAGCAAATATCTGGCTGGTGAAGCTTTTGGATATTATTTCCAGTCCAAGACCGTTATAGTCATAGGTTCCTAATAATTTTGTAAGAAATACTATAATGATTCCGCCGATAACTGCACTGTAAGGTGAAAATTTTATATATTTTGAAAAAAGGGATTTTATAAAATTCAGTCCGAGTGAAAAGATTTTTCCTGTTAAGCCGAAAATAACTCCTGCCAGACAGGCAAAAATTATATTTTTTATACTTATTTCAGGGAAAAAATTTATTTTATATATCGGGTGTACTATGCCCCACCAGTTTTTTGAAACCTCATCGGCTATTACTGCCGAGAGAAAAGCAGGTATCAGGGCTTCATATTTTAAATGTCCCAAGACAGCAGCTTCAAGACCGAATACCGCCCCTGCCAAGGGTGTCCCAAAAACAGAGCCGAATCCTGCCGCCATTCCGGAAATTAGGATTATTCTTCTGTCTGATTTGTTAAATTTGAAAATAAGGCTTAACTGGTCAGCGATGGAAGCCCCTATTTGTATTCCGCTTCCTTCTCTTCCAGCCGAACCGCCGAAAAGATGTGTGATAACAGTTCCGAATAAGATCATGGGAGCCATCCTGAGCTTTATTACTCTTTTGGGGCTGTTTATTTCATCTAATATTAAATTATTTCCCTTACTTACTTCCTTGCCGTAAAAGTAATAAATTAAGCTGACGATAAAGCCTCCGGCCGGTAAAAAATAAATCAGAAAAGGATTATATTCTCTGGTTTTAGTTGCCCATTCAAGCATTAACAGAAAAACTGCCGATGCACTTCCTGAAAGTATCCCTATAATTAAAGAGAATGTAAACCATTTTATCAGATATATGACTAAATCAAGTTCTTTTTTCATTTTTATTCCTCATTTCTTTTGTTAAAAATATTTCAGCTGCAGCGGTTAAGAAAATAGTAATGATTTGGAAGCACTGATATAAAAAAATAGCTTCCACAATAAAAGAATACTGCAGAAGCTATTAACAATCTATAATTGTAGTTTTAGCTTTTATACTATGGAGAGCTTCATCTCCTTTTTTAATATAACATATATTTATTTAAAACTCAAATAGTATTTGCAAAAAAATTAGATTCAGGCTGATCATGAATCAGCTGCCGAAAGATATTTTATTGATGATTATTTTGATTATATATGCTATTATATAATTGTCTTTTAATATTATATGCAGCTAAGAATTAAGCGACAGTCAAAGTACCGATCCTAAGGTACAGGGTGTGAGACAGTATGTGAAAAATCCGGTTAATAATCCTGATATAATACCTGCAGGACTGCAAACTGTGGATTGTAAAGGGTATGACGGTTTTACACTAAGTATTGTAAATAAATATAAAAAAGAGTAAAATAGATAATGAAAATAATAGATAATGAGAGGAGAGTAATGAAATATGGATACAATAGAATGTATTAATTCGAAACGAAGTATCAGAGCATATGAGGAAACTCAAATTCCTTATGAAACAGTCATGGAGCTTCTGACATTGGGAACAAAGGCATCTACAGGCTCGAATCATCAGCCGTGGGGATTTGTTGTAATTCAGGATGCCCGGGAGATTGAAGATTTATCAAAAAATATAAAAGCCTATCTTTTGGAAAATCTTGAAAAATATCCTTATTTATCACAATATGAAACATGGCTTCAAAGTGAAAAGTACAGTATCTTTAATAATGCATCTACTCTGATTGTAGTATATGGAAATACAGATTCCCACTGGTATATATATGACTGTACACTGGCAGCGGGAAATATAATGCTTGCAGCATACAGCAAAGGGATTGGTACCTGCTGGATAGGTTTTGCAGAATATTACTTTAATACACCGGAATTCAAAAAGAAATACAAAATCCCGGAAAATTATGAGCTGGTCGCACCATTGAGCTGCGGTTATATAAAAGGAACTGTAAAGCCGCCTGAGAGAAAACCGCCCGTTGTTTTTAACAGATAAATAATTACTGATGTGATGCCAAGGCAGAGATGTATAAAATCTTTTTTGAATACAGCTCTGTCTTTTTCTGTCCTGAATGTTTAAAACTTGACAATGAAAAAATACTGTGGTATAGTCCTTCTATAACGCGGAGGGTATATTAAATTATGCTGGATAAGCGAATATTTCTTTGCAGTGAACAGTTCATTGCGAAAAGGATTATTGGCTTATCCTTTTTATTTTTGAACTGTTATTTGCTAAAAAAATAAAGGAGGAGTAATAATGACTGTTACAAAAATAAAAAACGGAAGTATGTCGAGGGAATTTATAAAGTTTGTTATTCCGGCAATTATCAGCATGGTCGTAACTTCGATGTATAGTATTATCGACGGTATTTTCGTGGGACGGGGAGTAGGTGAAAATGCTCTTGCTGCTGTAAATATTGCCTATCCTCTGATTATGCTTCATATTGCACTTGCTATGCTTGTGGCAATAGGCGGTGCCAATGCATTTTCCATTAATAAAGGCAGGGGAGATATAAAAAATGCCAACAGAATATTTTTGCAGAGTATGATTCTGATAGTCGGAATCAGTGCTGTCCTTAATGTTTTGATACTGGTATTTCCAACACAGGTCAGCAGACTTCTGGGGGCAGATGACATGCTGCTTCCTTATGTGCGTGATTATATAAAATGGGTAGCGTTATTTGCAGTTATTTATATGCCCGGACTTGCACTCAGCATTTTTATCCGGAACGATGGTGCTCCAAAGCGTGAGATGACAGGAACTTTAATCGGGGCAGTAACCAATATAGTACTTGACTATTTGTTTATCATGGTATTTGATATGGGTGTTTCCGGAGCTGCGATTGCTACAGGAATAGGGCAGTTGGTTTCGACATTTATTTTTATGACACATTTTACAAAGAAAAACCGGTTATTGAAAATAGAAAAAGTAAAATTCTACATTGATGATATAAAATATATATTTATAAACGGAAGTCCGTCATTTTTGATGGAATTCAGCCAGGCAGCAGTAGCTTTCAGTTTTAATATTGTTCTGCTGTCACGTATCGGAGCTCTGGGAGTATCAGCTTACAGCATTGTTATGTATATATGTTCAATATTTAATATGATACTTATCGGTCTTGTACAGGGAATACAGCCGATTATGAGTTTTAATTACGGGAAGGGCAACAGGGAAAATATCCAAAAAGTTTATAAAATGGCGGTAAGGACATCATTATGCCTGACGGTTATCGTATATATAGCAGTATTTATTTTCGGAAAAGCATTATCAGATATTTTTATACGAAATAATGCGCAGGTTACAAATATGGCCTTGAATATGATGAGATACTATTTTCTGGCCTTTTTCCCGATTGGTATTTCGCTGATTAATATTTTATATTTTCAAATAATAAGACATGAAAAATGGGCTGTTTTTCTTTCATTTATAAGGTGTATAGGCTTCGTTCAGCTGTCGCTTCTTATAATGCCGGAATTGTTTGGCATTACAGGTATATTTCTTTCGTTTTTATGCGGCGAGCTTGCCAATTGTTTTATTTCCGTCATACTTTATAAATATGCAGAGAAAAGTCAGAGTAATACAGTAAAAATTTCAGATAAAAAAGTTTTATTCAGAAATATTGAAACAGATTAGAAAAATTATTATAAAAATTGAAATAAAAAATACAGAATACAAAGAAAAAAATATATTTTTTAAAATTAAGCTGTTTAAAAATAATAAAGACAGCTTAATTTTTTTATGAATATATATAACTGTATATATGGTAAAATATATTTTTCTTTACAAATTAATATCTGAATGATATAATTAAGAAACTTAATTAAGTGTATTAATTATATTGCCGGAAAGGAGATATCTTAGTGAATGATGCAGGAAATAATTATTTAAAAGAAAGAAACTTGAAAATACTGAAAAGGATTTTATTTGAAAAAAAAACAGCTACAAAAACGGAATTATCGAATATTTCCACTTTAAGCACAGTAACTGTAAATTCACTTGTTAAAGTTCTGGTGGAAACCGGTGAATTTATTGAAGGTGAATTAATACAGCAAAAAATGGGGAGACCGGCTGTTATTTATTCATTTAATTATAACTTTCAAAAATATCTTCTTCTTTCAATTCAGGAGGAAAAAAATAAATTATATATAAATACGGTAATAACCAATATGGCCGGCGAAATAACAGACAGAAAGCTGTATTCCTTTGAGAATATCGAAATGCAGGCGATAATAGAAATTATAGACGAAGCAGTTAAGGGAAATAACAGCATTGCAGCGATAGGGATATCTATTCCCGGGCAGACTAAAGATGAGAAAATATTTGTAAGCTGGAATGAGAAGCTGAACGGCTGGAATTTGAAAAAGGAAATAAGCTCAAAATATGATATTCCTGTAAAAGTAGAGAATGATGCCAATTTAGTAACTGTAGGTTACTGTATAAAAAATAATATATACAGCAGAGAATCTGTGGTAGGTATATATTTTCCAAAAGACAGCCTTCCTGGAGCCAGTATATTTTGGGACGGAAAGATTTTTACGGGGAAAGACGGTCTGGCAGGAGAGATAAAATATCTTCCCGACTTTATTAATTACAGAAAGATAACTTCGGCTGACAGTGTCATAGAAAAGCTGATTAATACCATTGTTTTGTTTAACAGTATTACAGCACCCGGACTGTTTATAATTTATGCAGAAAATATAAATGAGGATGAATTTCAGAAGAGGGTATATGATAATGAAATCATAAAGAGACAGCCTAATGTACCGGTTATAAAGGTGGCGGATACTTTCGGGGAAGATATAATTACAGGTCTGCAATGGCTGGTAGCATCAGATATTGATGTACAGGAAAGTGCCGATTAATACACAGGAATTTTTTCAGAAATAAAATCATAATATAAAATCCGGGAGGTATATAAAATGGGAATAAAAGCTATTGTTATGGATGTTGACGGGACATTAACAAATGACAAAAAGGAAATCACGCCGAAAACGAGAGAAGTTTTGCTGAAAGCACAAGAACAAGGAATTCTACTGATTTTAGCTTCGGGCAGACCGACAACAGGCTTGGTTGAAATGGGGAAAGTGCTTGAGATGGATAAAAACAACGGACTGTTTATTTCATATAACGGTTCAAAGGTAGTAAATTTTCAGACAGGAGAGGAATTATTTAATGAGCCTCTGAAGCTGGAAGACGCTAAAGCAGTATTGGAGCATATGAAAAAATTCGAGATAAAACCAATGATTGATAAGGGCGATTATATGTATGTAAATGATGTTTATAACTGTATGATTAGATTCAGAGGGGAACCCTTTAATGTTATAAAATATGAATCAAGAGGCGGCAATTATAAATTATGCGAGATTGATGATCTGGCAGCATTCGTGGATTACCCGCTGAATAAGATACTTACTGCCGGCGAGCCTGAGTATCTGCAGGAGCACTATATTGAAATGATGGAGCCGTTTAAAGATAAGCTGAATTGTATGTTTACAGGACCATTTTATTTTGAATTTACTGCGAAGGATATAGATAAGGCAAAAGCACTGGATACTGTGCTGAAGCCGCTGGATATAACAGCTGACGAAGTGATTGCATTTGGTGACGGGCATAATGACATCTCTATTATAAAGTATGCCGGAACAGGTGTAGCTATGGAAAATGCCGTAACTGACCTGAAAGAGGCGGCAGATGAGATTACTTTGTCAAATGAACAGGACGGAATTGCGGAGTCTTTATTAAAGCATATTTCCAATCTTTGATTGAAATTAATGTATATAATATCAGATACGGAGTAAATATTAAGAACCGAGGATCAGGCTGAATGCTGAGATCCTCGATTTTACTATGGGAATTTGATAATTATGAAAGGAAACATACTCTTTTTTCATAAAGCTAATTATCATCAGTATAAATATTTATATCCTGTAACAACATAACCTGTACTGTCTCCGGGTTCTTCTTCATAAAACCAAATTTTATATGTTCTGCCTTTCTTAAAACTATATACTGAAATATTATTTGAGATATAAAAACCGAATTCTTTGCCGGTTTGTTTACTGCGGCAAACCATAAATGGAATTTCCGGTGTTACTGATGTTACTTTACAGGCTTCTATAAATCTTGCGAATCCTGTTAAATTAATAATAAAAAATAGAAAAACAAGAAATTTTTTCATATAACCTCCTTTTAGTAATTTGTTTTTTTATTTGTCTTAATATTCAAGAATATCACTCAGACTTATTTTTTCTTTCCCGTCAGTTATTACATAGATATTAACAGGAGTAACTTCTATATAATCACCGTCATTTTCAACAGGAATATGCACCACATGATTTTTGAAAGCTGCTGTTATTACCTTTCCGTTCTTTGTATTTCCCTGAACCTCCCATTTTATTTTCTCTTTGTTTACATCCTCGCCGGAAACTGCCGTGAGAATTTCTTTTGTCAAATCCTCGACAGAATTGGAATTTAGTAACTTATTCGGTAAAATTATACTTTTTGTTGTTTCAATATAATCTGAGTTAGTACCGCAGCCGATAAAAAATAATGCCGTTAAGAAAAGTAAAAAATATTTTTTCATATAATCACCTCTAATCTAATAATTTTTAATATAAAAAAGTAGAATTTTCCAAAATATAGCTTCCGTATTCTTCATGGAAAAAAATCTTATAAACTCTTCCGATTTTATGGTACTCTGTCCATGCATATCCGTTAACTCCGCTTGGCATATGAAATGTAAATATCTTACCGCTCTCCAGACTGCGGCAGCGAAAATTATAATCATATAAATCACGGGAAAGAATCCTGCATTCATTAACAAACCTTGAAAATGAAAAACTTGATAATAACAAAAAAAGTACTAAAAATTTCTTTAACATACATCCTCCTAAAATTTTATATATTATATGAGTATACCGAAAGGCATACCGGTTACAAACTGTCATAAATTCTGGATAATTCCAGTGTTCTCTTTTTTGTTTCCTCTAAAAATATACTTCCCCCGGTGACTCTGCCCATTGAACCGCCTTCAAATTCAGCAGCTGCTTCATTTATTTTGGAGTCTCTCATTTTTATCCAGTTCCGCTGTTTGTCTCTTAATGAAATCTGTTCCTCTTTTGAAAGTTTTTCCATTAAAAGCTTATAAATAATATTAAGCTCTGTATCCCATGCTCCGGAAGCATAATTTATAGCAGCAGTCATATCAGCAGTTGACTGTGAATAGGACAGCATATCATCTAATTCCTGATCAACAGGCTTCATTTTTGCAATCAGATTTTTTTCATAATTTGTATTTTTGGAGACACTCTTTTTTTTCTTTATATTTTCATCTGAAATCAGGTCACTTTCCAAAACTAATTTCCAGTCTCCGTTTATATTTTCAAAAATAAGGTATGACGGGTAGTCATTTGTTCCGTTTTTCGTGGTTACTTCTTTCAAAAAATCAACCTTAACCTGTCTCTCTGAAAGAATTTTATATTCAATATCCCCTTTTATTTCCTGACCATAAATATTATTTTTTTCAAAAAACTTTTTTTTGTCTGAAATATATTCTGCTTTGGTAACTGTTTGCTGATAATACTCTATTTTATCAGCCAGTATTGACTCTAATGCTGTAATATCCTTGTTGCTCGTGGCACTATTCCATTTTCTGACTATTTTTTCTACCTTCTGATTAACTGAATCAGCTTTATTTTTTTCTATACTGTCTGTCTGCTTTGTTTTTTTATCTAATACCTTGTTAAAGATATTGTTCTTACAGGAAATTAAAGAAAAAAATAAAAGAAAAAGAAAAAATTTTTTTAATTTAGACAACTATAACCCTCCTGTTCTGTTTTTTATTTTTTAGATTTAAATTCAATATTAAAAATGTATCTTTCACGATTTCCTGGATCAGTATACATGATTAAACATAATCTGCTTCTATAATTATTTTTTATTATCATCTCCTCTCATAATAAATATTTCATTTTTTCTATTTCTGATTTTTCTCTATATTTTATTTTAAAAAAATTATAGATTAATTTTATAAATTAGATTTTTTGCTTAAAATGTTCGTATATTATAAATTTCACGAACAAAAAAATAAGAATTATGCTGATAAATATAACTTTTCTTTTATATTCTGGTCATATTATTTTTATATTAAATTTGACATTATTAGTTAATTTTAGTATAATATATTGACTTAAATATTCGTAAAATTTATAAAATACGAATTTGTTTTTTTGAAAAAATATATTAAATTTTATAACTGTAATACTGAATTTATTCAGCTGATAAACCTTCATCCGACTATTTGTCCATTCTATATTTCTTCTGTTATTAATCTCCAATCCTGAATTTAATTAACAGCGGCAATTCCTGATATACCCGAATTTATTAAAATAATCTTTTGGATACATACTTTGAAAATAGCTTTTAAATATGTATTTATTAATGTAGTGGAATTTTTTATAATACATAAAGTAACAAGCGTAATTTATGAAAAAAAAATAAGGGTATTTTTAATAGATCAATCATTCTAAAAAATATTATAAAAATAATGTTTCGTATCATCAGTTACATTATTTTTCATTTATACATGCTAAAATTATAAAAACTTTACTGTATAAATTCAGTGGATACAGCAGGAAGAAAGGAGATTTTATGAAAATTAGCTTAACAAAGGAAGACTTTAATATTGGTTTGGAAAAACTGAAGAAAGATTACAGAATTTTTGCTCCGAAATTTTTACCTTTTAAAGGAACTTTTTCTGATACACCAGTAATACGGTATGAGGAAATAAATTCATTTGAAGAGATCTGTTTTGACCAGAAATCGGATTTTTCACCAAAAGAAGTTCTTCTGCCGATTACTCAGAGAATGTTTTATTTTACAGAAAATGACTATAAAGAGCCTGATGTTGATAATAAGAAAATTCTATTATTTTTAAGAAGCTGTGACTTACATTCTGTAAAAAGAGTTGATGAAATTTATTTGAGAAATAAATTTTCTGATAAATATTATGAAACATTGAGAAACAAAGTAAAATTCGCAGTTATGGGATGTGCCGAATCATTTGAAAATTGTTTTTGCGTGGATATGGGAACTAATGAAACGGATGAATATGATATGGGAGTGAAAACAGACGGCGAAAAAATATTTTTAGATATAAGAACAGAGGAATTTTTAACGGAATTTTCCGGAAATGAAGAGGAATTCGGGATGGATTTTGTGAAAAAAAATAAAGTTCATGTTTCGATACCTGAAAATATTAATCTGGAAGATGTAATAGACTTGGATTTATGGCGGGAATATGACAGCAGATGTATAGCCTGCGGAAAATGTAATTTTGTCTGTCCGACTTGCACATGCACCACTACACAGGATATCTTCTATAAAGAAAACAGCAGTAACGGAGAACGTAGAAGAGTATGGGCGTCATGTCATGTAGATGGTTTTAGTGATATGGCAGGCGGACACAGCTTTAGACAAAAGCACGGGGACAGAATGAGATTTAAGGTAATGCATAAGATTTCGGACTTTAGGAAAAGATTTGGATACCAGATGTGTACAGGCTGCGGAAGATGTGACGACGGCTGTCCTGAATATATATCTTTTTCAAACTGTATAAATAAATTAAATAAGGTATTGAAAGAAAAAAGCGCCGGTCTGGAGGGAAAAGATGAATAATATATATTTGCCTGAGGCTTCCGAGATACTTTCAGTAGAGAAAGTAACTCCTATAGAATGGCTTTTCAGGGTAAAATTTGATAAAAAAGTGAAAAGCGGGCAGTTTATACAGATTTCTATTCCAAAAGTCGGGGAAGCACCTATTTCCATAGCTAATTTTAATGAAAGAGAAGGCTGGATAGATTTTCTCATAAGAAAAGTAGGAAAAGTAACTGATGAAATATTTAACAAGCAGGCAGGGGAAAAATTATTTTTAAGAGGGCCTTACGGGAACGGCTTTTCAATAGAGAATTTTGAAAACAAACACTTGGTAATAGTAGCCGGCGGAAGCGGTGTAGCTCCTGTAAGACCGATTATAGAGCATTTTTATGAAAACAGGGAAAAGCTGAAGTCTTTTAGAATGATAGCGGGTTTCAAAGATCTTGAGAGTGTAATATTCAAAGATGATTTCACAAGATGGAGAAAAAAGATAGATGTTCTGGTAACTCTGGATAAGGCATGCAGCCTTGAGGGAATATGTGACGGACTGGTAACCAAATATATACCGGAAACTATACTTCCGGCTGATCTCATTGATGTAGAGTATATAATAGTGGGACCGCCTGTTATGATGAAGTTTTCGTGTCAGGAGGTTTTGAGACGGGGATTATCGAAAGAACAGATATGGGTATCCTTTGAAAGGAAAATGTCATGTGCAGTAGGCAAATGCGGACATTGTAAGATAGACGAGACATACATCTGCCTTGAAGGACCTGTATTCAGATATGATTTTGCGGAAAAACTGCTGGATTAGGAGGAAATTATGGATATAAACAGAAAAAAAGTCACTAAAAATGCTTTCAGAGTCACTAAGGTAAGAGATAAAACAGCTCTCAGAGTAAGGGTTCCCGGAGGGGAAATATCCGGAGACCTTATGTCAGTAGTGGTAAATATAGCAAATACTTACGGTAACGGACAAATACATATGACTACAAGACAGGGATTTGAAATACTGGGTATAAACTGGGAAGATATGGATAAGGTAAATAAAATGCTGCAGCCTCTTCTTGACGGACTTGAAATAAATTATGACAAAAAAGGGGACGGGTATCCTGCGGCCGGAACTAGAAATATAGCAGCCTGTGTAGGAAATAAGGTATGTCCTAAGGGACAGTATAATACTACTGAATTTGCACGAAAGATAGAAAAGGCAGTATTTCCGAATGATTTTCATTTCAAAGTCGCATTGACTGGCTGCCCTAATGACTGCCAAAAGGTAAGAATGCATGATTTCGGAATAATAGGTATGACTAAGCCTGTTCTTGATGATACGAAGTGTGTGTCATGCGGAATGTGTGTCAGAAAATGCCAGAAATTATCTACAGGTGCTATTAAATCTGAAAACTACAGACCTGTCAGAGATCATGACAGATGCATAGGATGCGGGGAATGTGTGCTGAACTGTCCTACCGGAGCCTGGACAAGAGATGAAAAAAAATATTTCAGACTGGCGGTAATGGGAAGAACAGGGAAAAAGAATCCGCGTCTTGCCGAGGATTTCGTTCTTTGGTGTAATGAGGAATCAATAATAAAAATAATACTGAATACATATGAATATGTGGATAAATATATAGACAGATCACTGCCGAAAGAGCATATAGGCTATATAGTGGACAGAACTGGTTTTATGGAGTTTAAAAAATGGGTTTTAAAAGATGTAGTGTTTCCGGATATTGCCGTTGTCAAACAAATGATAAACTGGAGCGGAATAAAATATCCCGGAATAGAATAATATACTATAATAACTGTTATTTAAAGAGAAAAGGCATTTTGAGCCGAATATTGGAAGCAATTAACGCATAAGTAGGATTTAGGTGCGGATTATCATTAATTTTAACAAAGGGAAGAATTTTTTTGATAATAAAAAAGATGATAAAGAGAATTTTTAATTAATATAATTGACAGAAAACTATTTTCATATCTTGAAAATAGTTTTTTTATTTTATTAATATATAATAATGTGAAAAAATTAATTATACGAAATATTAAAAAAACAGACGTATTTGTAAAATTTTACGAATTAAAAAAAAATGCCTTAGATAACATTGATAAGTCGGACAAATTATTATTCTTTTATTCTTTTTTTATTAAAATTGACTTTAAAGCTAAAATTTAGTAGAATATTTATATCAGTATATTCGTAAAATTTTACAAATGCGAATATTTAAATACATATATAAATATTGTTATTTTGGAAAGGAGGTTTAATGAAAAAGATCATAATTTTGATGTCTATTATTGGGTGTTTTTCACTGGCAGCCAAAAAGAACGAAAAAACTCCT
>RCMY010000018.1_pt1 | contig 137171 bp, 110 predicted proteins | sample 2041341 | NCBI WGS metagenome assembly RCMY01 (sample SAMN09708234, study PRJNA481090) | Marine sediment metagenome, whole genome shotgun sequencing project. | reverse complement strand
TAATCACTTAAATTTATGTGTTCTTCTACCCATTCATTTTGAAATCCATGATAAAGCGGCTCATTCAACACTTGGTCACTGTTGCCAATGCTGGTGTAATTACCACATTGTGGAATCCATTCAACACCATCGATACTCACTTCCACTTGAGCATAATCCCAATCTGTTTCTATGGCCCATTTACAATGAAAATTCAAACTAGCATAAACAACATCAGTTAAGCTGATTAGCTCGGTCAAAACGATATAACTGTTGGTATTGTTTTCATGATTTTTGTTTAAAATGGTTATTAATTTTAGCTTACTCTTAAACAATATTTGTATCGTTTAATAAAGGGCTTTGGTAGACATATTTAATCCATAGACCATACATCGTTTAAGTAGGAGTCGCCAAGTATGCCACCTCTACCGCCAATAATCCAAATTTTATTATTAAATACAACCGAGGTATGTCCTCTTCTTTCAGCAAAAGGAGCTTCCTTAACTACTTTACTCCATGTTTCTCCATCGGTACTTTGCCAAATTCTATTTGAACTAAGCCTACTATCTCGGCCACTTATAAGCCACATTTTATCGTCAAATACTACAGTAGTGTGACTTGCAATTCCTTCCATAGCTGCTTCCTCAGTAACCATTATCCATTCACTACCATTAGTACTTTGCCATACATCATGAAGTACATTTTGAAAGCCATTAAATGTGATTCCCCCAATAATCCATATTTTATCATCAAAGACCATTGTTGTATGTCCATATCTTTCTGGAAAAGGTGCTGACACTTCGACCGGAGTCCATGTTTCGCCATCACTACTTTGCCAAATTTTATTTGATAGTTTTGCAGATGCATCGAGACTACCGATAACCCATAATTTATCTTTGAAAACTACAGCGGTGTGGAGACCATTTTGTGGAAATGGTGAAACCCCAGTTATTTTTGTCCAGTTTTCGCCATCGGCGCTTTGCCAGATATCTCTTAAAAAGTCTACACCATTGAAACCGCCAATCACCCAAATTTTACCATCAAAAACTACAGATGTATGTCCGCTTCGTTTATGAAAAGGTGCATCGGCGGTAACTTGAGTCCATGTATCGCCATCAGTACTTTGCCAAATATCATTTAAATGTGAGAAACCATCGTAGCCACCAATAACCCACATTTTATTATCAAAAACGACCGATGTATGATCTGTTCGTTCTGAGAAATTTGCATTTGTGGTAATTGCGGTTTCGGAGATTTGTAAATCTCTAGTTGTAAAACTGAAAACCGCACTAGAAGTCGTATTCCCTTCTGAATCATTTGCCTCTACTTTCCAGAACAAATCTTGGTTTAAAGGCAACCTTTCTTCTAGGGCGAAGCTGGTTTCAGATATAGCGCTTGCAATATTGGTAGTTGGAATACTATTGCTATCAACAAAAACTTTATAAGTTACTGGGTCTCCATCAGGATCGACAGCAGCATTCCAGCTAAATGTTGGCGTAACGGTTACTTGAGTGGCAGCATCGGTAACAGCGATTAACGAAAAAGCTTCTGGTGCTTGATTAGGTGTTTCAGTTTTTTGTATTGTTATTTCATTATCATCGCTGCTACAGTTAAATAGTGTAATGGCTAATGCAATACTCGACAAAAGCACGAAATTATTTTTCTTGGACTTCATAATTGTTATTTTGAAAATTTCAATTAATTATGGGGTTTAAACAGCTATTACATTTTTAATGGTGAATGATGTTCACTTACAATTTTCCATCCCGCTTTAGTTTTAAGAAAAAGCAAACTTATTTGATCGTTTACCACCACTAAATCCTCTCCAAACTTGAGTTCAAAATCGGAATGAAAAGTTACATTAGCTACATCGCCATAAACTGCAACCTGTAAATCATTGGCATCGAATTTCACTACTTCCGTAACACCTCCAAATACAGTCCGCTCATGTTCTTCATTGGCTACATCACCATTGCGGGGTTCTCCATTTTTAAATTCTGTAAACTTGGGGCCATACGCATGGAAAGAAATTAGTTTGTCCATATCACCATCTTTAAGGCTTTGTGCAATAGTGCCGAAGGTTTCCATTATTTCTTGTTGTGCTTCAGGAAATTCGTCATTTAGCAAGTCTCCATTTGACGATTGGCCAATGCAACTTGCAATGGTTAGAAGTAAAAAAGTGAATACTGTAAGTTTTAAATTTGTTTTCATAATATAAATTTTAAATGGCTTAAAAACAGTTCTTTACTATGTAGTACTAATGAGAGTTAAAGATGAAAAGAAAGCATATACGGTGTCTAACAAACATGTTTCACTCTTGTTAAGCTTTAATTCAGGCCTTTAAATTATGGTGCAGAACCTTTAAATAATTTTGAAGTGAATAATTAACACACTGCATAGCATAGGTAACAATACCAGTAGTAATAGTTTCTGATTCATATTCAAATAATTGAACATCTGCATTTCCATCTGTACCATCTTCTCCATCTGTGCCATTTTCTCCATTTGTGCCATTAGTGCCATCGGTTCCGTCAATTCCGTTTGTACCGTTTGTTCCAGCTGTGCCGGCTGGGCCAACAGCGCCATCTTTAGAACAAGAGGTAATGGCTAATGAAAAAAAGATTAAACCGTATGTGAAAAGTTTCATTGTTGTTTTCATAATAATTGTTTTAATTAATTATGATACAATGATATCCTACTTCTTGAAAAATGATGTTCACCATTTTTTCAATCACTAGGAGTAATTATGAAAAGGGAAGAAAAAGCTTGTACCAGTATTGCATAATATGCAATAACATGATTTTAAAAACTTGATAATTAGCTACTTGTGTATAGCGCTAGGTGCAACTCCAAATTCATCCTTAAAGGCCCTGCTAAACCAAGATGGGTCGTTAAAACCAACGGCATAAGCGATTTCTGAAACAGATTTAGAAGAAGTTTGGAGTAGTTCTTTGGCTTTTTCTAAGCGAACTGTTCGGATAAAAATTGCGGTAGATTTATCGGTAATGGCTTTTAATTTACGATAGATTTGAGATTCGCTTAAACGCAATTCTTTTGCTAATTGTGTTGCGCCAAAATTTGCATCGTCTAAATGATTATGAACACTTTCAATAATTTGCTTTAAAAATTTTGTTTGAGGATGTTCAAGCTTTTCGTTCAGCAAAGAAGAGAATCCGCTTTTTTCTAATTTGTTCATGAGCTTTTTGCGCACTAAAATTAATTGGTTTAAACGGGTAAAAAGCTCTTCCTTGTTAAATGGTTTTGCCAAATAAGCATCTGCTCCGATTGATAAACCTTTTATTTTATCTTCGAAAGTCGCTTTAGCTGTTAAAATTATAATTGGAATATGGTCTGAACGTCCATCATTTTTTAGAGTTTCGCAAACTTCAAATCCATCTTTGCCAGGCATCATAATGTCACAAATAATAATATCTGGAATTTTTTCAAATGCCATTTTAATTCCCTCAATCCCATTAACTGCATGGATCGTTTCGTAAGTATTTCCTAAGCAGGTTTTTAAGTAATAAGCAACATCCATATTGTCCTCAATAATTAATACCAAAGGTAATTCGGTAGTGGTTTTTGAGATTACAGATACTTGTTTCGATTTTGTTCTAATTATTGGAAAGGTCGAATCTAACGAATGTGAAACTTGCGATGTTGTTGGGGCATTATTAGTAACAGGTATTCTAACACTAAACTCGGTTCCTTTACCAAGTGTACTTTTAACTTTTATAGTGCCATTCATTAATTCAACAAGCTCTTTTGTAAGTGCTAAGCCAATACCTGTACCTTCATTTTTTCTTACAGTTGAGGCGTCTGTTTGATAAAAACGATTAAATATGTATGGTAGTTCTTCACTAGCGATACCAATACCACTATCTTGTATTTTTAAGAATAGATAAGATTGGTCTTTCTCGACAACTTCATTGATGTGAACAATAATTTTGCCCTGTTCTTCTGTAAATTTTATGGCATTTGAAAGCAAGTTAGACATTATGGAGGTGAGTTTTTTACTATCAAAGTCCATTAGCAAAGATTCTATTTCACTGTAAATAGTCAGACTTATTTCATTTTCCTGTGCATAAGAATTAAAACTTTCACCTAAATATTTTATAAACGGGATTACATTAGATTGTACCAATTGTAATTCCATATTACCACTTTCTATCTTAGATAAATCTAACATCTCATTTACCAAGTGCAGTAGATTATTACTATTGCGTTCAATCATTTCTATTGAATTTTGAACGTCTTCTGGTTTTTTGTTTTGTAAATCAGATTTAATAGTAGCTGTCATGCCTTTAATAACCGTAAGCGGTGTTCTAAATTCATGGGTAATATTTGTGAACAACGCATTTTTTAACTGGTTGGTCTCTTTAATCCTTTTTCTTTCTTCCGCCGCTATTTTTCTTGAGACTAGAAAATATGTTATTGCAGATAGAAGAATAAGTAGCCCTATGCCTAAATATAAATTCTTTATCTGGTTTTTTTTGCGTAACCCTTCTTCATAGGCAACATTAAGTTGCTCTTTGTCCCGTGCTTGCGCAATACTATCTGTAGCTAATTGATTATTAAAAATAATATTTTGTATTTCTGCTCTTGCATTATCTTCTTTTTCATCATTCATTAAAACTTGATACTTTTCATAATAATTTAAAGCAGTTGCAGGACGATTTAATTTTTTATTTATCTCATAAAAACTTTTTAAAATATCTGATTCAAGTTCCCAATTATTTACTTTATAAATTTTCTCGCATTCTTCACATTCTGTTAATGCTTTAGTATAGTTGCCTAAGCCTAAATCTATTTGACATTTCCATAGGTTAATATTCAAAGAAAAACTTTTGGTATACTTTGAGGTAGTAAATTGGCTTGTTACTGTTTCATATTCCTTTACCTGTTCCTGGGCTGTAATAAATCGCTTATTCTTAATTAATATGTCAATAAGATTTGACGTGCCAAGAGAAGCATATTCGTGCCTACCTATTTCTTTTGCTAGGGCAATGGCGTCCGTATAGTACTTTATAGATTTTTCAACATCCCCTAGCTCATTATTTATATAACCCAAATTGCCTTTTGCACCTGCAATACTGTGTTTAATATTATACTTTGCACTTGATTCTAAATGCTTTAAATAATATTTTTCCGCTTCTTTAAAATCTCCAAAATGAGCAAAAATAGTCCCAATCTCCCCAGAGCTCCATCCTATGTTTATGCTATCTTCTATTATTCTACTAAACTCACCAGATTTTAAAAGTGTTTTAAATGCTTTGGTATAATCATTATAGTTAATATACAAACCTCCTAACTTGAAAAGTTTTTCAGAATACAGAAAACTGTCTTGTTTAGAAAGTGCAAGTTCTAAGCCTTTTGTATAATGAGTTGTGGCTTTTTCATTTTCTTTTTTTTCGAAATATATTTTACCTAATTCAGTTAGGGCTTCAACTTCATATGTAAAATTCTTTTTGTTTTTAGCGAGTTCTAGCATTTGATTGCCTAAAATAAGCGCACTATCTGTTTTTGTATATAAATAGTGAAAATCTATTAAATCGCTCATCGCCTTAAACCGTGTCGAATCTTGAAGATTTGTGTTATGCCAAACTTGAAATAGGGAGTCCTTTTCTTTTTGGGCAAATGTAGTGCTCAGAAAAAACAGTGAGAAAACGAAAGTGAGAATAAATTTCATTCTTCAAATAAATTGATTACAAGGCTAAAATGAATTATTCTTACGAAGATTCTTTCTGCATAACGGTATAAGGTCATGACTTACTATAATCTGAAAAAAAAATTATTGCCAAGGAGGGAAAGGACTAAATTAAGTGAAAAATTATGTGGTATGCAACTTAAATTGTGTCATTGGTTTCAACTCATCTAATAATTTCCAATGTACAACTGCTTAAAATTTCTATGCTATTTTCAATCTCAATCTAATAATTTAATTTTTTAAATGCTCTTTTAGTGGTATTCCGATACTAGTAAAACCTATTTTATCATACAATTCTTTGTATCTCGAATCGTCTCGTAAAGGGGCTAAAAGTGGTTCTTCGCGAAACCAGGTCATTTCTACCTCATGGCGGTCATACGATTTTTGCAACCACTCGAATGTTTTTTCGTAATCTTTACTATTGGCGTAATAAAGTGCTATAAACCATGCAGGACTACCAGACGAACCTTTTTTGTACTCGTTTTGCAATTCGGTTAAATACTTATTTGCTTCTGCAGTATTGCCATCCATTTTAGCATAGACAAGGTTAAACCACATTAATATTGGTGGATAATCTGGGAATTGGGTTACTATTTTTCCAAGTTGAATCTTGGATTTTTCATATTCACCCAAATAAAAATAGAGTTTGGTGGATTCTCGTAAATAAAAAAAATTATCAGTATACAAAGGATCTGATTGCGTCAATATTTTTAAGGCCTCATCTTTAGAGCCCAAGAAGAACATAGCCTCAGCCTTAAAAAAAGGATAGAATACATTTGATGGGTCATTTATCTTTAAATCTCGGACGATCTTAAGCGTATTTTCAGGCCTTCCCGTTTTTATGGGGTAATCAAGAGAAATAACAGAAGGTTTGTCGAGGATGGAATTATCTACTATTTTTTGATAGAACTTCTCTACTCGTTTAAAATTCCAATCGTAATAAAAACGTCCTGTATTAAGTTCTTCTTCAGCGCGTAAATTGGTTGGTTCTATTTTTAGCGCTTGTTCCAGTAATACTTTCGCATTACCCCAAGCAATTTGCTCATTATAAAAACCCCAAACAGAACCTCCCATATGCCAAATATTGGCCATATCTACATAGGCTTCTACAAAATTAGAATCTGCTACAATAGCATTTTTGTAAAGGTTAATAGCATTGGAATAGGATAGTTCGTTTCCTTTATTTCTTTGAAATTCTCCCTGAAGATAATACGAATAGGCGTCTTTACTCTGGGTTGGAGTTTTTTTAATATCAGCCAATTCATCTTGTGCAATAACCGCATTCATATTCGCGGCTATACCTTCTACTACTTCAATTTGTAATTCAAAAATTTCATCACTTTTCCATTCTTTTGTATATTCTTCAGACCAAAGATGAACATTAGAACTGCCATGAATTAATTGAAGATTAATCTTAATTTGATTACCTGATATTTGAAGATTACCCTGTAAAATGTTTGATACGCTTAGATCTTGAGCTATTTCTTTCAGGCTCTTTTCAGACTTTTTATAGGATTGCACCGAAGTAAACGGAATTACTTTTTTAATGGTCTTGATTTTTGTGAGTCTAGATATGATAGCGTCCGTCATACCATCTGAAATATATTCCAAATCTGGGTTTCCAGTAAGGTTTTTTAAAGGCAAAACGGCAATAGATTTGTCATCGAATAGTTGTACAACATCATTTTTTACTTTGTCTTTCTTAGCAAAGGAGTTATAAAAAAGGTAAGTCGCAGATACTGCCAAAATAACAATCGATGCCCAGATTATTTTTTTAGTATAGGAATTTTTAGAATTTTCTGATAGGATTTCGATTGACGTATCTTTAGATTGATTATCAACATCAACAATTATACTAGTTTTTGCCTCGCCTGGTGTATATCCATAAAACTTATGAAAAGAGGTGCTGAAGTAGGTAGCACTGCTGAAACCTACACGATAGGCTACTTCAGAGGCTGTAACATTTTCCTCCTTTAATATTTCCAAGGATCTTTTCAATCGATATTCCCTAATAAATTGACTTGTAGAAATACCTATGGCCTTATTTAATTTTCGATGTAAACTCGAGCGGCTCATCCCAACAGCTTGTGCAAGGCTATCGACCCCAAATTGCTCGTTGTTTAAGTTTTCCTTGACATGTTCGCGTAATTTGACAAGGAAGGTATTGTCACCAGAGCTTTCAAACGAACTGCCGGAAGAATCTCTTGGGATTGCCATAGTCTGTTGGTTAAAGACTATGGAAGTTAAGGAAAATTATACTAAGCTTTACTTGTTCGGCGGATTCCATAACAGTCATGGCTAGCCATTTATCTCGCTCGAAGATAACCCAAACTCCTCCTAAAAGGCGCTGCTACACCATTAGGCGACATCTTTGGTGACTTCGTAAATGTGATTATTGATGGACTGGATGAGCTTTTTAAAGCCGTTGTCCGTATTTGTTTTGGGCTAATCCAAACTCTAGAAGTATGCTTCTTTGAAAACTGCCTTTGTCTTTAATAAAAAAGGAATTCCGGTACTTCCGATATCAGTTGATTCAGAAAACTAAACCACGCTAAGAATAGAAATTACCATAGTTCATGAATTCTTAAATAATCAATAGCTTTATTCATTGAAGATTAAGAAGTGTATTTAAGATATATTCTCTTTTGTGTAAGTTTTGCACATTTTATACTTCTAATAGTCATCTAATGTTAACAATAGTTACAGCTATAATAAAGGAAAAACATGGGCTTCGAAAAGGTAACGTTTACAAATTCAGAAGGAAAACAACTTGCGGCAAGGTTAGAAATACCTAATAATCAAGAAGCTCATAGTTATGCGATTTTCGCACATTGTTTTACTTGCAATAAAAATTTTTCAGCGGTTCGCAATATTTCAAGAGCATTGGTGAACAAGGGTATTGCTGTACTTCGTTTTGATTTTACAGGACTAGGTGAAAGCGAAGGAGACTTTGAAGAAACTAATTTCTCATCGAATGTTTCAGATTTAATTCAAGCGGCTAAATTTTTAGAACGTAATTATAAAGCACCTTCTTTATTGGTTGGTCATTCTTTAGGTGGGGCAGCTGTAATTTATGCCGCATCAGAGATAGAATCGATAGTGGCCGTAGCAACTATTGGCGCTCCATCTTCTCCATCACATGTGCAACATTTGTTTAAATCTAGTGTTGATGAAATAAAAGCGACAGGGAAAGCAAAGGTTAATATTGGCGGCCGAGACTTCACCATTAAAAAAGACTTTTTAGATGATATAGAATCTAAACCTATGAAAGGGATTCTGAAGAATATGCGAAAACCATTTTTGGTTATGCATTCGCCACAAGATACGGTTGTGGGAATTGAAAACGCAAAAGAACTTTATCAATTTGCCCATCATCCAAAAAGCTTTATATCTATTGACAAGGCCGACCATCTTTTAATGAAAAAAGAAGATTCCACTTATGTTGGCAATGTTATAGCAGGTTGGGCAGAACGCTATTTAGAAATACCAAAAAGGCAAAAGTTGAATACGGCTCACCAAGTTGCCGTAAGTATAGGTAATGAAGGTTTTACTTCTGAGATTGTATCAGGAAATCACTTACTTATAGCTGATGAACCTACAGATTTTGGAGGTAATGATTTTGGACCTTCACCTTATGATTATCTGGCTTCTGGTTTAGGAGCATGTACAGCAATGACATTGAGAATGTATGCGACAAGAAAAAAATGGGATCTACAAAAAGTTATTGTTCATGTTGATCATGGAAAAGACCATGCTCCAGACTCTGAAAATGCTTCCTCTAAGGGAGAAAAAATCGATACTTTTAAAAGAGAAATAGAACTGTTCGGAGAACTAGACGAAAAACAACGAATGCGACTATTAGAAATTGCCGATAAATGTCCGGTGCATAAGACACTTTCTTCAGGTGCTGTGATTATGACTGAATTAATATAGATAGATTAAAAAATTAGATATGAAACAAGCAATTTGGAATAACACGGTTATAGCAGAAAGTGATGCCACCGTTGTAATAGAAGGAAATCATTATTTTCCACCTTCTGACATAAAACAAGAGTTCTTTAAAGGCACTGAAACTCACACCATGTGTCCTTGGAAAGGGATTGCTTCTTACTATGATGTTGAGGTGAATGGTTCGGTTAATAAAGATGCCGCTTGGTATTACCCTGAGGTATCCCCATTAGCTAAAGGTATTAAAGGTTATATAGCTTTCTGGAAAGGTGTAGAGGTAGAATAATTACAAATACACTCGAATACTTAAGAATATATACGTGATAAATTTAGGTGCAAAAGACCTGTAGGAGTTCAATAATGCATCTTTCTTGACGGGCCTAAAAATGTTTTTGTCCTGAGAATTCCATGGCCTCGCCTCTTCCAAAACCAAAACTTACACCAAAGGTTATAAAGCGACCTTGTTGACTGAAATCCCGTAAATAGAAATTAGGTTGGTTAGTGATACTCTCTTGTATACGAGAAGCAAATACATCACGAACGCTAAGACTTAAAATAGCCTTTCCTTTTAATATTTTCTTTCGTGCTCCAAAATCCATAAATAAGTTATCTGAAATTTCTTGTTGTAGCGTTCTATAGCCCGATTGGTAATGCCCGATAAATTCCAAATCAAAATCTGCAGGTAGTTTTAATTTATTGGTGATTCGCGTCGACCACTGGTCGCCCCTAAAGTCAAAAGAATTGCCTTCAAAATCTCCTTCTCGTGTGAAGTGGCTATAATTGAAATCATTTGTAAATGACAGCCAATTGGTAGGGATGTATTTGGCGTTAAATTCAACACCAGTAGTATTGTTGATGCCGATATTTTCTGGTCGCGAAATACTCACATTATCTTCGAACTCCACGATTCGCTCTACCACATCTTCAGTATGTCGATAGAAAACACCTAAATTCATTGAAACCTTACCGATTTTATAGATGCTGGTAAGCTCATAACTATCAGTAAATTCAGGTTGCAGATTAGCATTACCTGTACGGATGCTAAAATTATTACGGATGTTGTAAAACGGATTTAAATCCCACATTCTTGGGCGGAAAATTCGTTTGGAGTATCCGGCTTGCAGTGAAAGATTATCACTGAATTTATATGAGGTATGACCACTAGGAAAAAAGTTGTTATACTTCTGGTCATTACTGACATTAGTATTTTGTAATAAGGTGCTTAAATCGGTATCCTCAAATCGCACTCCTAATTTTATTCCCCATAAATTACTTTCATAGGCTGTTGTGGCATAAACCCCAAACACCTTCTGTATCCATTCAAAAACATTGGTTAAATCTGGATTTTCCACAAAGCTCGAACCATCAAAATTACTGATGGCAAAATCATTTTCGACATCGTTTATTTGATATTGAGCTCCTGTTTCAAGCGTATATTTTTCTGCCCATGGGTGGGTATAATCTGCTTTAAACGTATAATCTGCCTGACTGAAATCTGTACGTGATTGCTGCTGCATATCATCAACATCACCGAATGTAATTATATTGTCAAAATCAGATGATTGGTCTTTCGCAAAGAGATTTCCGGTCGCACTTAGTAATAAAGATTGTTCTTCATTACCCTCAAAGTCTTTTTTAAATTGTAATTCGTACGAATACTTAGGGTTTGTGGCTGTGGTGAGTTCATTGCGCTGAAATGCATCTGTTCTCGTGTTTCCAGCATCGAATGTGCTGAATAAGGCATCAGAATGTTCTTTTTCCCATTCATAAGCAAAGTTTCCTGAAAGAGTGATAACATTCAAATCATTAATGTGGTAGTCAGTACCTAAAATAAGATTAAAAAAGGTTTCATTCTTATCACTCTGCCCAACACTAGTGATATAGGTGTTATCTGTTAAATTGCGGTTTTAGGTTTCATTATCACTAGGGAAAGTTCTTCTGCCGAAACCCATTTGGCTAAATAGGTTGAATTTTTCGGTACGTCGGTTAAGGCTTAAGCCGATGCTATGGTTGTTAGGTACGCCTGTATTTAAAGTAACCGCACCAATCAATCCTTTTTTTTCTTCTTTTTTTAGAACAATATTAATGATACCTGAGGTACCTTCGGCATCATATTTTGCAGACGGATTGGTAATAACTTCGATGCGTTCAATCATATCTGCAGTTAACGTACCCAATGCATTGCCCTGCTCATTCGCAATTACTGATGGTTTACCGTTAATTAGTATTTGAACTCCTTGGCTACCACGTAAACTTATTTGCCCTTCAATGTTCACATTTACCGATGGCACATTGTTCAATATCTCTAAAGCACTTGCACCAGTACTACTTAAATCGGTACCAACATTAAATATTCGTTTATCTAGTTTAAATGTTGTTTGTGAAATTTCACCTTCTACAACAACTTCGTCTAATTGTTGTGAATCTACGGATATCATTACCGTACCTAGGTTGATTTTGCCGTTAACGATCTTCGGATTGTCAAACCTCTTAGAGGTGAACCCTATAAAACTTACTTCGATATAAAAATCGGAAGCGCTGGTTTCAAGAATAAAGCTCCCATCCTCAATAGTGGTGGTTCCTACAATAGGTTTTTTGTCTACAGGATTACCAACCAAAACGGTAGCAAATTCAATTGGCCCATTATCGTTTGATTCTACTATTTTCCCTTTAATTATGGTTGTTTTTTCTTGAGCTATTAGTTGGTTACTACTAAAAATGAAGATTGAAATAAGTAGTGAAAAGCAAATATGATTGTACATTTTTATTAATTAATAGATTACTGTAAAGATGCAGCATACTTGTTTATAATTGAATAAAAATACTACAGATGACTAAACTTTCGATGTGGATAAGACGAAGTGATTGAATCTTGGCTATTAATTAAAGTAATTATTAATAAAATGAAAAAATATAATTTTATCCTACCATATGGCAAATGATTCCTTTCTCATAAGAAATGTTAGACATATAGAAAAGTAAAGCCAAAAAAGAAATCAAAATCTAAAAAATAGAACCAAGTATTTTAGATTTGAAAATAAAAAAGCCCCTTATTTAAGGGGCTTTTTAAAAGTATTTTTTTTAACAATATGGGCTTGGTGTTAAAAGGTTAAACAATCCCTACTAGGGCTAAAAGTGTTCCAACTGCAACGACCGCTAAAAAGGCATTCATCGCAATAATTAATACGGATAGATAAGAATCTACCCCCGTTTTAAATGATAAATTATTCATAACATTACCTACTTTAAAGTTATACTACTAAAGCTAGTCGATGTTTGCAACATTTAAATAGACAAAGTTGTAAAACCTTACAAATTTGTTGTGAAGTCTTACTTTTTTGATGTTTGATAATTCTTATTATGTATTTTATCTATTAAAATGGTAATTTATCGATACTCATTTAAAATGCACTTAAAGACTTTTAGATGTAATCAATTTAAATTTTTAAATTAAACCAATCCAATCTGCTAAGGCAGCTATAGGTATTGAAAGTAGTATCAGTATCAAGCAACCGATCATTAATTTTAAAAAACCATTGAGCATTTTAACTCCTGAAGTTAGCTGTTGTTCCATAATCATAGTTCTATTGTTCTGTACTCAATATAGGAATATAAGTTGTAAACGGCTGTGATATAGGGCTGTAAAATCGACCAATGTATTAAATCACCTGTGCAATAGTATAATTTACCATTTTTTTAAATCAATTGTTGGAGAATAATCTAGTAGATATCTTAGTAGGTAAAGGAGTTAGTGCTTATTAATATTATTCTTTAAAACAGAAGTAACAACCTTCATAACTTTCTCAGTTGCACCATTTTTGTCTTGAATATACTTGTAGTTTATAAGTCCTGTAGATTTCTTAAACTTCTGGTTTTCAAAACAGTGGTTTAACTGTTTATTAAATTCGGTAGTGTTATTGACCGATAATACACCCTTTAGTCGTACCAAGTCTTCTGCTTCTGCAAAGCCTTCTGACTTGGGGCCTATGATAACTGGTATGCCAAATACAGCAGGCTCTAATGTGTTGTGTAAGCCAGTAGCAAAGCCACCACCTACATAAGCAACATCTGCATAACTATATATTTTTGTCAAAATACCTATCGTGTCGATGATAATGACTTCAAATTTTTCAAGTTCTAAAATTGACAATTCAGAATAACATAGTACTGGTTTGTTGATTGCCTGTTTAATAGATTCAATATGTTTTGCTTTCATGGTGTGTGGAACAATAACGAATTGAATTGGAAGAGTGTTTTGATTTATGTAATCTATTATGATATTTTCATCTTCTGGCCATGTACTACCAGCTACAAAACAAAATTTGTCCTTCTTAAAACGGGTCATAAAATCTAACGAATTATCTCGTTCAAGAATTTCGTTTACCCTATCAAAACGGGTATCGCCTGCAATGGTTACATTATTAAAACCTATAGAATTCAGTAAGTCATACGACTTTTCATTTTGAACAAAAAAGTGCGAAAACTTGGTTAATGCTTTTCGCATGAATGCACCATACCATTTGAAGTATATTTGATTTTCTTTAAATAATGCCGATACAAGAAAGGTAGGGATGTTCTTTCCTTTAAGAGCAGATAGATAGTTGGGCCAAATTTCATATTTAATAAAGATTACCATTTCTGGATGAACTGCTTTTAAAAACTTAGTAACATTTTTTCTGGTATCTAATGGTAAATAGCATATTGCATCTGCTATTTTGCTGTATTTTTTTACTTCATAACCTGATGGAGAGAAAAAGGTAAGCACTATTTTATAAGAAGAATACCTACGTTTTAATTCTTCTATAATTGGGAGGCCTTGTTCGTATTCACCTAAAGATGCAGCATGAATCCAAATAACTTTATCCTCTTTTGTGATAGATTTTTTTAATATTGAAAATGTCTCTTTTCTACCATTTACAAAAAGAGATAGTTTGGTGTTTACCAAGGCTAATGTGCTAAGAATAGCAGAAGCAGTTAAGACAAGAAGATTATAAAGAAAGTACAAACCTATGCTTTTGGGCTAAATTACGTTTCTTTCCATAAAATTAGTGTTGTCTGTTTCGTATTTTTGTATCACTTCATGTAATTTCAAAAGATGAAAAAGATACAAATGGTAGACCTAAGTGGTCAATACCAAGAAATTAAAGATCAAGTTAATTCCTCTATAACTCAAATACTAGAAACTTCTGCCTTTATTAATGGACCAGAAGTTCATGCATTTCAAAAAGAGTTAGAAGCTTATCTTGGTGTAAAACATGTAATTCCTTGTGCAAATGGTACAGATGCATTACAAATTGCAATGATGGGTTTGGGTTTAAAGCCGGGTGATGAAGTTATTACCGCAGATTTTACTTTTGCCGCAACTGTAGAAGTTATCGCTTTATTGCAATTAACACCGGTTTTGGTTGATGTGTATCCTGACACGTTTAATATTAATATAGAGGCATTAGAAAAAGCAATAACTCCTAAAACAAAAGCAATTGTTCCTGTTCATCTTTTTGGTCAATGTGCTAATATGGATGCTATTCTTGCCTTAGCTGAAAAGCATAACTTATATGTGATAGAGGATAATGCACAAGCTATAGGTGCTAAATATTTATCAAAAAACGGTAAAAAATCTATGGCGGGTAGCATGGGTCATGTGGGCGCGACTTCCTTTTTTCCTTCTAAAAATTTAGGTTGTTATGGTGATGGTGGTGCTATTTTCACCAATGATGATGATTTGGCACATACCATAAGAGGTATTGTAAATCACGGTATGTATGAGCGATACCATCATGATGTGGTGGGGGTTAATTCTAGATTGGACTCTATACAAGCTGCTGTTCTTAGAGCTAAACTTCCAAAGCTAGATGGATATTGTGAAGCAAGAAGAAATGCTGCGCGTGCATATTCAAAAGCGTTTAAAAATCAAGAACATATCGTTACGCCGGTAACAGTAAATAATTGTGAGGGTATTTGTGATGTGTGTGATTGTCATGTTTTTCATCAATACACGTTAAAAATAACCAACGGAAAAAGAGATGCGTTGGTAAAATATTTGAACGAGAACGATATTCCTTGTGGGGTATATTATCCAATTCCGTTGCATAATCAAAAGGCATATTTAGATAAGCGATATAACGAAGAAGACTTTCCGGTTACCAATCAATTAGTAAAAGAAGTAATCTCATTACCAATGCATACAGAATTGGATGAGGAGCAGATTAACCATATTACAAAGATGGTTATCGAGTTTGTGAATGGTTAGATATGTAAGTGTTCTATATTTGGTTAAAGTTGAAATATCGTAATTAGATGAAAGTATTAGTAACAGGAGGGTTAGGGTTCATTGGATCACATACAGTTGTAGAACTTCAGAATAAAGGTTTTGAAGTAATCATTATAGATGATTGCTCTAATTCTGACGAAAAAGTGCTTATTGGTATTGAAGCGATTACCGGCAAAAAACCAATTTTCGAAAAGTTAGATTTAAAGGAAAAGCATAAAGTAGAAGAGTTTTTTAAAAGACATCAAGATGTAACAGGGGTTATTCATTTTGCTGCTTCAAAGGCAGTAGGGGAGAGTGTTGAAAAACCATTACTGTATTATGAAAATAATATAGGTACACTCGTTTATATTTTAAAGGAGCTTTGTAGAAAAAATAAAGCAAGTTTTATTTTTAGTTCTTCATGTACTGTTTATGGTCAGGCAGATAAAATGCCTATTACTGAAGATGCTCCTGTTAAGGTAGCCGAATCTCCTTATGGCAATACAAAGCAAATGGGTGAGGAAATTATTGCTGATACCTGTAAAGTTACTCCTAGATTAAATGCTATTGCATTACGTTATTTTAACCCAATGGGAGCGCACCCAAGCGGCGAGATTGGTGAGTTGCCAAAAGGAGTTCCGCAAAACTTAGTGCCATTTATTACCCAAACGGGAATCGGTTTAAGAAAAGAATTATCTGTATTTGGTGATGACTACCCAACACCAGACGGTACGTGTATTCGTGACTATATATATGTGGTCGATTTGGCTAAGGCTCATGTTGTTGCTTTAGAGCGTTTGTTTCAAGGAAAGAATGAGAAAAACTATGAAGTTTTTAATGTAGGTACAGGTACAGGAAGTTCTGTTTTGGAGGCTATTCATAGCTTTGAAAAAGTTTCAGGTAGAAAGTTAAATTATAAAATTGTTGATAGAAGGCCAGGTGATATCACTTCGGCATATGCTGATACAACTAAAGCGAATACTGTTTTAGGGTGGAAAGCTGAATATACTTTAGATGAGGCCATGAATTACGCATGGATCTGGGAACAGAAAATACGTGATTGAATTTCATAATTTCTAGGACTTATATAAGGGGAAATATGGTTATATTTCCCCTTATATAATTTACAGAAAACTTCAAAATGAAAAATCACTTTACACTTTTATTATTGCTGGCTATTGGTTTGGTTAATGCACAAGACACTTATCTTCAATGTGGACAAATATTAGATGTTGAATCAGGTAAATTATTGTCAGAAAAAACAATTGTTATTACAGGTAATAAAATCAAGAGTATTGTAAATGGTTTTGTTGTTGGTACTGATGCGGATAGCGTTATCGATTTAAAAGAGAAAACAATATTGCCTGGTTTTATAGATATGCATGTTCATATTGAAAGTGAATCTAGCCCTTCTAGATATTTGGAAAGCTTTACAAAGAATGATGCAAATGTCGCTTTTCAATCTACTGTTTATGCGAATAGAACTCTAATGGCAGGTTTTACTACTGTTAGGGATCTAGGTGGTTCTGGAGTCAATATCTCGCTTTGAGATGCAATTAATAAAGGGATTATAGTCGGACCTAGAATTTTCACGGCTGGTAAGGCGCTGGCCTCAACTGGTGGTCATGCGGACCCAACAAATGGAACAAGAAAAGATTTAATGGGTGACCCAGGGCCTAATGAAGGGGTTGTAAATTCACCAGAGGATGGTAGAAAAGCAGTGCGTCAAAGATATAAAGATGGAGCCGATGTTATTAAAATAACGGCTACTGGTGGCGTTTTAAGTGTTGCTAAAAATGGTCAAAACCCTCAATTTACTATAGAAGAAATTAAGGCGATTACAGAAACGGCTAAAGATTATGGTATGCTTACCGCAGCTCATGCGCATGGAGATGAAGGCATGCAAAGAGCTATTTTAGGTGGAATTAAAACTATAGAGCATGGAACCTTAATGTCTGATGAAACCATGGGATTAATGGTAAAGTATAATGCTTTTATGGTGCCAACGTTGTCTGCAGGTAAAGAAGCTGCTAGATTGGCTAAAATTCCTAACTTTTTGCCACCTGTAGTTGCCAAGAAGGCTTTAGAAATTGGGCCTAAGCTTGAGGCTACATTTGCTAATGCGTACAAAAAAGGAGTAAAAATGGCCTTTGGCACTGATTCTGGAGTTTCTCCACATGGGGATAATGCCAAAGAGTTCGTTTATATGTATAACGCAGGTATGCCGATTATAGAAACATTACAATCGGCTACGATTACAAATGCCATGCTTTTAGGTGAAACTGAGTTAGGTCAAATTAAAGAGGGATACATTGCAGATATTGTGGCTGTCAATAATAATCCTTTAAAAGATGTAGAAACGCTAACCGATGTTATTTTTGTAATGAAAGACGGGATAGTTTATAAGCAATAGAATTTATATATATAAGATGAAGGAATGAAGTTGAACGCCATCAATAGTAATGAAGTGTTGATTTTAGCTAATGAAACTACCCTTCTGTCAGATTTGAAAAATCAAATAGAGAAAGATTTTGGTCTCGCTAATATTTCATTGAAATTACCGCTTAAGTTTGATGCGCAAACTTTTGTATCTGCTATTCGAGAGAAAGTTTATCACTTGATGATGGAGCATTTCCCTGAATACCTTAATCTTCTTTATATAGTTGATATACCTGAAAGTCAATTTAAACAAATTGCAATTACTGATGCCGTTGAGGTTGCAGATCAAATGACTTTTCTCATCATAAAACGTGAATACCAAAAAGTGTGGTATCGCAATAAATATAAGTAAGCAGAATTTGTAATTCAAATTCTGCTTACTCAATCTAGACTTTTACATAAATACCTTTCTTGTCCATTAGGTAGCCAACGAACCAGCAAGTCAACATAACCCATAATGCAAAAAGTAGTGATCCAAAGTAGTCGCCCGCTGTTGCAATGAAAATATTATTTGCAATCCAGTTGTAAGCGCTGGTGCCTTTCATTGAAATTACCGCTAACGTAATAATAAACAATTCTGACAATAGGTAAATGAATAAGGTGTTTCTTCCAAAAATCTCAAAAAAATAGGTCCATTTTCCTGGTTTCTTCATATCCAGAAAATAAACCAACAAGGCTATAATGAATAAATCGATACCACTGGTTAGTAAGACAAACGAGCTAGACCAAAGTTTTTTGTTAAATGGCATTATTAAATCCCAAGCAAAACCTGCGACAACCAATACAGCCGCTACCATTAATAATTTAGCGATAGTTTCAAAATTCTGACCGTTCTTCTGAATGAATTTTCCTGTGAGATAACCTGCAATTACATTAACGATGGCGGGTAGGGTACTTAGTAACCCTTCAGGGTCAAAAGCGATACCTCCATTGCCGTGGTACATATGATTTGGCCCAATTAAAAATTTATCAAATTTTAAAACAGCATTACCCAATAAAGTTAAATCTCCAAAACCAACTAATAGTATGTTATAGCTTACTAATGCTAATACGCTGAAAATAATGACGGTTCGTGCTTTAAAATAATGAAGCAAAATAGAAGCAAACAAATAGCAGAGTGCTATGCGCTGTAAAACACCAAAAATTCGAGTTTCAGCAATAGGTTTTAAGCTTCCGTTTTCGAAAAAAGGAAACCAATACATTAAAAATCCTAAGAGGAATATGATTGAAAAACGCTTGAAGATTTTTTTAAGGAAGGCTCCGTTTCCCATAGTTTCATATTTTTTCATGCTAAAGCTCATGGCGTTACCAACTACGAACAAAAAGGTGGGGAAGACTAAATCGGTGAGTGTAAATCCGTTCCATTCGGCATGTTTCAATATTCCGAAACTCGTATCACCATTTCCGGGTGAGTTAACTATAATCATCAGGGCAACATCTATTCCCCTAAAAACGTCTAAGGAAAGATATCTATTTTTTAATGCATTCATTTTGGTTGGTTTGGTAGGCGTTGAAAGGTAGAATAAAAATTAAAAGTAAACACGAACAAATGGCATCAAGGCATTACCATATATGCTTTTTTTATCATTATATAGTAAGTCGTACCGTAAGCCAAAGGTTACATTGGGCGTGCTATATCCGATTCCAACAAAGAAAGCTGGTAGCCAATAATTATCCTCAATATTGATGGTTTGGGTATAAAGTGTCCTGTTAATGCGTAATTGTTCAAATTCAGTTGAAAGCTGAAGTTTTGGTATAGGGTTAAAAAGTGATAGTAAGCTTCCGCCGTAGGCTAAAAACTTATCATCGTTAAACTTGGCATAATTAAAATTTAAACTTGTACCTACCGCAAATTGCTCGTTAAATTGATAAATCGCGCTCGGTGATATTGATCCATTAAAACTATTGTTTGAGAAGCCAATACCAATACTACCACCAAATCTAACATTGTTCCAAAAATCAGAACTACTATTTAAATTCTGGGCAAAGGAGCAGATTATATTTAAGGTGAAGAGAAGTGTAAAAAGTATTTTTTTTAAGCCCATTTGTAGATTTTGTTTTAAAGTTTCATTTTTTTCAATAATACGCTACATTCTTCCGATAGATATGGTAAATGTTGTAAATTTGTACAAATTTATTCTAAAGATACAGAAAGTAATTCATGGATAAATATTCCTTTTTGAATACCGCTCATACCTCTTTTTTTTCAGAGCTATATGACAAGTATTTAGTGAATCCGGACAGTGTAGAGCCAAGTTGGAGAGCCTTTTTTCAAGGTTTTGACTTTGGTATAGAGAGTTCGTTAGATGATCTGGATATTGATGAAAATCGAACTACAGCTATAGTTAATGGCAACAAAAGTGAAATGCCAGAATCTCTACAAAAGGAGTTTCAGGTAATTCGCCTAATCGACGGCTATAGAAGTAGAGGTCATTTGTTTACGGAAACTAACCCGGTTAGAGAGCGAAGACATTACGAGCCAACTTTAGATATTCAGAACTTTGGTTTGGAAGCATCTGATTTGGCAACGGTTTTTAATGCAGGTGATATTATCGGCATTGGGCCAAGTTCGTTAAATGAAATAATTAGACACCTACAGAGTATTTATTGTGATGCAATTGGTGTTGAATATATGTTTATTCGTAATCCTAATAGGGTGAAATGGATACAAGATTGGATTAATGTTAATGACAATCATCCAAATTTTGATTCCGAACGAAAAAAGCATATTCTTAAAAAATTGAATCACGCGATTTCTTTTGAAACTTTTATTCATACCAAGTATGTAGGGCAGAAAAGATTTTCTTTAGAGGGAAACGAATCTTTGATACCTGCATTAGATGTAATTGTTGAACGCGCTGCAGAAATGGGCGTAAAACAGTTCGTTATGGGTATGGCCCACCGTGGTAGATTAAATGTACTTACCAATATCTTTGGTAAATCGGCGAAAGATATATTTAGTGAGTTTGATGGTAAAGATTATGAGCAGGAGATTTTTGATGGTGATGTTAAGTATCACTTAGGTTGGACATCTGATAGAAAATCAGACAACGGTAATAAAATTAAGATGAATATTGCCCCAAATCCGTCACACTTAGAAACGGTAGGTGCAGTTGTCGAAGGTATAGCGAGAGCAAAACAAGATGCTCATTATCAAGATGATTTTTCTAGAGTATTACCAATTGTAGTTCATGGTGATGCTGCAATAGCAGGTCAAGGCTTGGTATATGAATTGGTTCAAATGGCCAATCTTGATGGGTATAAAACAGGCGGCACCATTCATATAGTAGTAAATAACCAAATAGGATTTACTACTAATTATCTAGATGCTAGAACATCTACGTATTGTACTGATGTTGCAAAAGTTACTTTGAGTCCGGTACTTCATGTAAATGCAGATGATGCAGAAGCAGTTGTTCATGCTTCTCTTTTTGCATTGGAATATCGAATGCGATTTGCAAGTGATGTATTTATCGATTTATTGGGATATAGAAAATATGGTCATAACGAAGGTGATGAGCCAAGGTTTACACAGCCAAAATTATATAAAGCGATAGCAAAGCATAAGAATCCTAGAGATATTTATGCTGAGAGATTGATTAAAGAAGGGGTTATCGATGATACTTTTGTCGCTCAACTTGAAAAACAATATAAAGATTCTTTAGAGGAGAAATTAGAAGATTCAAGAAAAGAGGATAAGACCATCATTACGCCTTTTATGGCTGATGAATGGAAAGGCTTCGAAAATGTGCGTGAATGGGCAATGATGGATGCCGTTGACACCACTTTTGATAAAACTAAATTAAATAAAATTGCTAAAGTACTTACGGAATTACCTAAGGGTAAAAAGTTTTTACGAAAGGTAGAGAAATTGGTTAATGATCGCCATAACATGTATTTTGAATCTGATAATTTAGATTGGGCAATGGGTGAGTTGTTAGCTTATGGCTCTCTTTTAGAAGAAGGTTTTGCCGTGCGTATGTCAGGTCAAGATGTTGAACGTGGTACTTTTTCGCATCGTCATGCTGTAATGAAGGTTGAAGAAAGTGAGGAAGAGGTAATTCTTTTGAACATGCTTTCGGAACAACAAGCTAGATTTCAAATCTACAATTCACTTTTATCAGAATATGGTGTCGTAGGTTTTGATTATGGCTATGCCATGGCCAGCCCTAATACATTAACTATTTGGGAAGCTCAATTTGGAGATTTCAGTAATGGAGCCCAAATCATGATTGACCAATACATATCTGCTGCAGAAGATAAGTGGAAGCTTCAAAACGGATTGGTAATGTTATTACCTCACGGTTATGAAGGCCAGGGAGCAGAACATTCATCGGCAAGAATGGAGCGTTATTTACAGTTATGTGCTAAGGATAATATGTATATCGCAGATGTAACTACACCTGCACAGATGTTTCATATATTGAGAAGGCAAATGAAGGCGAATTTTAGAAAGCCTTTAATCATATTTACACCGAAAAGTTTATTGAGACATCCTAAGGCAGTTTCAAAAATTTCTGATTTAACAGAAGGCGGTTTTCAAGAAGTAATAGATGATGTAACTGCTGATGTTAAGAAAGTTAAAAGTTTGGTTTTTTGTACTGGTAAGTTCTATTACGACTTATTGTCGGTTAAAGAAGAGCAGAAAAGAGATGATGTTGCACTTGTGAGAGTTGAACAATTATTTCCTTTACCTGAAGAGAAAATGAAAGAGGTGATGGCGAAATATAAAAATGTTGATGACTTTGTTTGGGCTCAAGAAGAACCTAGAAACATGGGAGCATGGAGCCATCTATTAATGCACTTTAGTGAAGTTCAGAAATTTAGAGTAGCTTCTCGACGATTTTATGCTGCCCCTGCTGCAGGTAGTGCGGTTAGGTCTAAAATGCGTCATCAACAAGTAATAGATTATGTCTTTGATAAGTCAAAGGATAATATGTTCAAACCCAAAGATTTAAAATAACATATCAAATTATAGAAAGAATGATTCTAGAAATGAAGGTCCCTTCACCGGGAGAATCTATCACGGAGGTAGAAATAGCTGAGTGGTTAGTTCAAGATGGGGACTACGTAGAAAAAGATCAGGCAATTGCAGAAGTAGATTCAGATAAGGCTACTTTAGAATTGCCAGCTGAAGCAAGTGGAATAATTACATTGAAAGCTGAAGAAGGAGATGCTGTAGCGGTAGGTGCAATTGTATGTTTAATTGATACTAGCGCTGCTAAGCCAGAAGGTGATGATAAGGTCGCTACCTCTGCATCGAAGAAGGAGGAAGTAAAAAAAGAAGTCGTAGCTGAAAAAGCTCCGCAACCAGCTCAGACAAAAGAAACATATGCATCAGGAGTTCCTTCACCTGCTGCAAAGAAAATTTTAGACGAAAAGGGTGTTGATAAAAATACCGTTTCTGGTTCAGGCCGTGATGGCAGAATCACCAAAGAAGATGCTGTGAATGCAGTTCCTTCTATGGGAACTCCTACTGGTGGTAATCGTGGTGAGACAAGGTCAAAATTGTCTATGTTACGTAGAAAAGTTGCCGAACGATTGGTTTCTGCTAAGAATGAGACCGCAATGCTAACCACTTTCAATGAAGTGGATATGAGTACCATCTTTGAACTTAGAGATAAGTACAAGGAAGATTTTAAAAGTAAACACGGAGTAGGACTTGGTTTTATGTCTTTTTTCACTAAAGCAGTTGTTAGAGCTCTAGAGATGTACCCTGCTGTTAATTCTATGATAGATGGCAAAGAAATGATTTCTTTTGATTTCTGTGATATCAGTATCGCAGTATCAGGACCAAAGGGTTTAATGGTGCCTGTTATTAGAAATGCAGAGAATTTAACTTTTAGAGGTATTGAGGCAGAAGTGAAAAGACTTGCTATTAGAGCACGAGAAGGTGAAATTACTGTAGATGAAATGACAGGTGGTACCTTTACAATTACTAATGGTGGTGTTTTTGGTTCAATGTTGTCTACGCCGATTATTAACCCACCACAGAGTGCAATTTTAGGTATGCATAATATTGTTGAGCGACCTATCGCTCGTGATGGTGCAATTGCAATTGCACCAATAATGTATGTTGCGGTTTCTTATGATCACCGTATCATTGATGGTAAAGAGTCCGTAGGTTTCTTAGTGGCCATTAAAGAAGCATTAGAAAGCCCTGAAGCCTTGTTGATGGATAATAACGTTAAGAAAGCTTTAGAAATGTAAATTTCTTAAGATTTGATATAAAGAAAAAGCGTTGAGTTTAACTCAACGCTTTTTCTTTTTTAAGTAAATACATTTTTTGTCATAGTCAATAATAGCTTTCGACTTTTTCAAAATATCAGCGCCTATTATTCCGTCTACGGGTTCGGCGTTATGCGCGGTCAACGCTTCATTGACATGTTTAAGGTCGAATAAAACAATTTTAAGTTTTTTGAATTGCCATGAACGTAAATCTATTGCGTTTTTTTTTGAGATAAGAGTTTCCATGTTCGTAGCTCCTGCTCCAGCAGCTTTTATTTTAGATTCTTGAGATATAAGATTGAAATGTTCAATGCGGTCCATTCCAATACATGTGTTCGATGCACCTGTATCCAAAATGAACCTACCTTTAATGGAGTTTATTTTTGCGTTAATTTCAAAGTGGTCTGTTGCGGTTAAAACTAAGGGGATATAGACGTAATTTTTCTTCTTTAAAAATTTTTTGAGGGTACTCATTGCTCATTTTTTTCAAAGATAAGTCTATTTTTGTGGCATGATGATAACCGATACACATACGCATTTATACAGCGAAGCTTTCGATGAAGATAGAAGTATTATTATTCAGAAAGCGATTGATTTAGGGGTTGGTCGTTTTTTTATACCAGCAATTGATTCTACGTATACACAGCGTATGCTTGAATTAGAAAAAGACTTTCCTAAACATGTATATCTAATGACGGGTTTACACCCTACTCACGTGAAAGAGAATTTTCGAGAAGAACTTTCTCACGTTGAAGAAATGTTGGCTACTCATAAGTATTATGCAATTGGTGAAATCGGAATAGATTTATATTGGGAAAAAAAGTATTTGAAAGACCAACAAATTGCCTTTAAAACTCAAATTCAGCTCGCAAAAAAAAATAAACTCCCAATTGTAATTCATTGTAGAGATGCATTTGATGAGGTTTTTGAAATTTTGGAAGATGAAAAAGGAGATGATTTAAGAGGGATTTTTCATTGTTTTACAGGTACATATGAGCAAGCACAAAAAGCTATATCCTATAATATGAAATTAGGTATTGGGGGCGTTGTGACTTTTAAGAATGGTAAAATTGATATGTTTTTAAAGGATATCGATTTAAAACATATTGTATTGGAAACAGATTCACCTTATTTGGCCCCTATTCCTTATAGAGGTAAAAGAAATGAAAGTTCTTATATTGTTAATGTTCTCGAGAAATTGGCTGATATTCATCAGATTTCTAATGAACATGTAGCTTTAGTGACAACCAAAAATTCGATAGATGTATTCGGAATTTAGTAATTATTTAAAATAGAAAGTTTGAACACAACTAAGAGTAGTATTTTGTTGATATACACAGGGGGAACCATCGGAATGATGAAGGATTATACTTCTGGTGCGTTGAAAGCTTTTGATTTTTCGCAGTTATTGAAGAATATACCAGAACTAAATCAATTAGACTGTACAATATCAAGCTATTCTTTTGAGCATCCTATAGATTCCTCGAACATGAATCCTACCCATTGGGTTGCAATAGCAGATATTATTTCAGAAAAGTATAATGAATATGATGGTTTTGTGGTGCTACATGGGAGTGACACGATGAGTTATACCGCCTCTGCGCTTAGTTTTTTGCTAGAGAATTTAGCAAAACCTGTGATATTAACTGGTTCACAATTGCCAATTGGTGATTTAAGAACCGATGCTAAAGAGAATTTAATTACTGCCATTCAAATAGCAGCTCTGAAAAATAAGGGGAAAGCTGTAATTAAAGAAGTGGGGCTTTATTTTGAATATAAATTGTATAGAGGAAATAGAACAACTAAAATAAATGCAGAACATTTTCAAGCATTTGCCTCCTTAAATTACCCACAACTAATTGAATCGGGTGTTCATTTGACAGTTTTTAATGAATATTTATTACCACAAAAGAAGAATTTGGGCTTAAAATCTCATAGAAATATGGATAATAATGTCGCTATTTTGAAAATTTTTCCAGGAATTAACAGAAATGTTATCGATGCCATATTGGGAACTAAAAATTTAAAAGCACTGGTTTTGGAAACATATGGTTCTGGAAATGCACCAATGGAAGAATGGTTTTTGGAGCGATTAAATATTGCTATAGAAAATGGTATTCATATAATTAACGTTACACAATGTTCTGGCGGAGCAGTTATGATGGGTCATTATGAAACAAGTTCAGGGTTAAAGAAAATGCAAGTTATTAATGGTAAGGATATTACGACCGAAGCTGCAATAACAAAGGCAATGTATCTTTTGGGTAGTGGTGTCTCACATGACTTATTTAAAACCGTTTTCGAGACTTCTTTGCGTGGTGAAATGCTGTAAAATTAACTCTGGTTTAATTTCTTTAACTAATATTTTTTTTGTTATTTGCCCACCCGTAAAAAGGGTAATTTAGAGAGGTGGCCGAGTGGTCGAAGGCGCACGCCTGGAAAGTGTGTATACCCCAAAAGGGTATCGAGGGTTCGAATCCCTTCCTCTCTGCAAATAAGTTTTACTTTTTTTATATTGTTTTTTTTTTATCTTTAACCCTATTAACTAACTAATTTAAGTTCGAAAAAATGAAAAAATTATTCCCAAACCTAGCAATTGCTGGGGCATTTGTAGCAGGTACAAATATGGCAAGCGCTAAAGTAGCTGCAGTAGCTTTACTACTTCAAGACGCACCACCAGAAGCAGAGAGAGGTTTTACTCAAATGTTAAAAGAAATGTTTATCACTGGTGGTGCCGGCTTTATGGGTATCGTTCTTTTATGTTTGATTCTAGGTTTAGCGGTTGCTATCGAAAGAATTATTTATTTAAACATGGCAAGTACAAATACTGCTAAGTTAAAACAACAAGTTGAGGACGCATTAGCATCAGGCGGTGTAGAAGCTGCTAAAGAAGTTTGTAGAAATACAAAAGGTCCTGTTGCATCTATTTATTATCAAGGTTTAGATAGAGCAGGTGAAAGTGTAGAATCAGCTGAAAAAGCAGTTGTTGCTTACGGTGGAGTTCAAATGGGACAATTAGAGAAGAATGTTTCTTGGTTGTCATTGTTTATCGCTATTGCACCGATGCTTGGTTTCATGGGTACGGTAATTGGTATGATTCAAGCCTTCCAAAAGATTGCTGCTGTTGGTAACTTAAGTGCATCTCTTATTGCAGGTGATATTCAGGTTGCATTATTAACGACGGTATTTGGTCTTATTACGGCTATTATACTTCAAATTTTCTATAATTATATTATTGCAAAAATTGATAGTATTGTAAATGATATGGAAGATTCATCAATCTCGTTGATTGATATGTTGGTAGATCACAAAAAATAAGTAACACTTTTAATACCTAAAATATTATGCAAAAAATTGTAAAAATAGCATTGGTAGTTATTGGATTACTTGGTGCGGTGCTTTGGTTTATGCTTCCTGAAAGGGATATGCCTCCTGCTGAAGCGGCTCAAAGCGGAGCTATGAACTTTATGTTTATTATAACGTACTTCCTTTTAGCGGTTGCAGTTATAGTAAGTTTAGTTTTTACCTTAAAAAACTTATTCGCTAACCCTCAAGGATTAAAAAAAACCTTGTTTGTAGTAGGGGGTCTTTTATTGGTAGTGGGTATATCTTATGTTATGTCTAGTGGAACGGACGTCAGTCCTGAGTTCATGGCTATGACTACTGAAAGTACAGTTAAAAAAATAGGTATGGGATTGAATGTTTTCTTTATCCTTACCATTATAGCTGTGGCTTCTTTGATATTGCCAGCAATTAAAAATATGTTTAGTAAATAATTAAATAAAGAACTATGGCTAGAAGAGCAGGAGCACCAGAGGTTAGTGCTGGTTCTATGGCGGACATAGCTTTCCTTTTACTTATCTTTTTCTTGGTAACAACTACCATTGAAACAGATGCAGGATTGGATCGTATGCTTCCACCAATGGAACCACCTACAGAGGAACCACCAATTATTAAACAAAAGAACATCTTTACGGTGAATATTAACCGTAACGGTCAATTGTTGGTGGAAGATGAAATTCTTCCTATTAATAAGTTGCGCGAAAAAGCGATGGCGTTTTTAGATAACGGTGGAGCGCCTCAAGGTAGCCCAGATTATTGTAGCTATTGTAAAGGTAAGCGTAATGCTGAATCTTCAGATAATCCAGCAAAAGCAATTATTTCTTTAAAGAACGATCGAGAAACAAAATATGGCACCTACATTACAGTGCAAAACGAATTGGTAGGGGCTTATAATGATCTTAGAAATAGAGAGTCTAAGCGATTGTTTGGTAAAGAGTATGTTGATATGGAAGCAGAATATTTGAATCCTGAAACTACAGATGCTGTAAAGGATGAATTGAAAGAGAAGGTAACACGTATTCAAGGTTTGTATCCTCAGAAATTATCTGAAGCTGAAACCTCAAAAGAATAATTAACAACTAAAAGTAACACTATGTCAAAATTTGCAAAGAAAAAAGACGGAGAGATTCCAGCGGTTTCCACTGCTTCACTTCCTGACATTGTATTTATGCTTTTGTTTTTCTTTATGACGGTTACCGTTATGAAGGATAGTTCTTTGAAAGTGGAAAACGTACTTCCAAATGCTAGTGAAGTTAAAAAATTGGAAAAGAAAGATCGTGTAATCTATATTTATGTTGGAAAGCCAACTAGAGAATACGAAAAAACTTTTGGTACAGAACCAAAAATTCAATTAAACGATAAATTTTCTAGCCCATCTGAAGTTGGAGATTATATATTGATGGAGAGGGCCAAAAAGCCACAAGAACTTCAAAATGTATTGACTACAGCTTTAAAAGTTGATAAGAATGCTAGTATGGGATTAATATCCGATATTAAACAAGAGTTAAGAAAAGTAAATGCTTTAAAGGTAAATTATACCACCTATGAAGGAGATGCTTTTAATAATCTACAATAGTTAGTTAGTAGAATACAAATTTTCAAAACGCTTCAAATTTATTTGAAGCGTTTTTTATTTCATTAACTTTACTAGATGCGATTCGTACTTCTATTTATTCTTTTACCGTTTTCTTTTTTTGGTCAGAATACTAATGATAGCTTGAGCAGTCAGCGTTATTTTGAAGACCAGTTTTATTTAGGCTTATCTTATAATTTTCTTTTAAACCACCCCGAAGGCTCTAACCAACGGAATTTATCTTATGGTCTACAAGCGGGTGTAATTAAAGATATACCTTTAAATCACTCAGGAACTAAGGCTATTGGTATTGGAGCTGGGTTGGCGTTAAATAGTTATTACTCGAACCTTGTGGCAAACTTATCAATTGATGAAATCACTTATAGTATTGATGATAATATTACAAGAAGTAAATTGGAAACCCACCTTTTAGAGTTTCCATTAGAATTTAGGTGGCGTAATTCAACACCGGAAGAATATAAATTCTGGAGAATTTATACAGGGATTAAAGCGGCTTATATAGTTGGAGCTAGGTCTAAATTTGTTTCGGATACCACTAGTGATGGATTTTATAATTCAGATCTGTCAAGATTTCAATATGGTCTAACATTGAGCTTTGGTTATAATACCTTCAACTTAAATGCTTATTACGCATTAACTGACCTTTTTAGTGGGAGTGCAACCGTTAATGGAGAAGTGCTTCAATACCGACCACTTCGAATTGGACTTATATTTTATATTCTATAACCAGAACCGTACAGTCAAAAGCTGAGATAGTAGGCCGATAAAAACACCAATAATAAGTTCTATTCTAGTGTGTGCTTTTAAATAAAGTCGCGCGGTTAAAATAGCCCCTGTAAGTAGAATGAAAATGCTAATTGCGATTATTAGATTGATTTCGAAATGGATACTCAAATTAATAAGATACATCAATAGACCACTTACCCCGACTGCATGTAAACTTGTTTTAAAGTTAAATAACAACAATAATAAGCATGCTACTGTAGCTCCTAATAGGCCTGTGAAATAAAAATATAGCTCGCTAACATAATTGTTAGGTATCACTTTATATAATATTAAAAGTAGAATGGAAGCATGAATGTAAAGAGGATATTTACGTTCTGTCGCTGTTTCTAAAAATATTGAATTAACTAATCCCACGTTTTTCAATATAAAGAACGTCACAATTGGGATTATGACGGTTAAAATGAAAATGGGTAATATACTTGCGCTTTGTATTTCTAGAGGTGTGTATTTTGGGGTAATTAAGAAATAAGCTATTGTGCCTCCAATAGGAATAAAAAGTGGATGAAGTAGATAGGATATAAAATTTGAAAAAACCCTCATTAAATTTCCTTTCTCATTCGGGCAACAGGTATATTTAGCTGTTCCCTATATTTAGCAACCGTTCTTCGGGCAATGGGATAGCCTTTTTCTTTTAAAATAGCAGCAAGCTTATCATCGGTTAATGGTTTCTTTTTTACTTCGTTTTCAATTACAGTTTCTAGAATTTTTTTTATTTCTTTAGTAGATACATCTTCACCTTGTTCATTTTTCATTGATTCAGAGAAATATTCTTTTATCAATTTTGTGCCGTATGGTGTGTCTACATATTTACTATTAGCAACTCGTGATACAGTAGAGACATCCATACCAATCTCGTCAGCAATATCTTTTAAAATCATAGGGCGCAAGTTTCGTTCGTCGCCAGTTAAAAAATATTCACTTTGATAATGCATAATAGAATTCATTGTGATGAACAATGTTTGTTGACGTTGTCTTATTGCATCAATAAACCATTTTGCAGCGTCTAATTTCTGCTTAATGAACATAATCGTGTCTTTTTGTGATTTAGACTTGTCCTTGGCCTCTTTATAGCCTTTTAGCATGTTGCTATATTCTCTTGACACATGCAATTCTGGTGCATTACGTCCATTAAGGGTTAACTCTAGCTCACCTTCAACAATGCGTATGGCAAAATCAGGTACAACATGTTCTACAATTCTATTGTTACCTGAATAAGAACCGCCTGGTTTCGGGTTTAATTTTTCAATCTCGCTTATAGCTTCTTTTAATTCCGCCTCTGAAATATTATGTTTTTGAATTAATTTCTGATAGTGCTTTTTGGTAAAGTGCTCAAACGATTTTTTCAAAATAGCGGTTGCCAATTCTACACTTGGGGTAAGTTCTTTTCGTTCTAATTGAATAATTAAACATTCTTCTAAAGAACGAGCACCTACACCTGGTGGATCTAGGTCTTGTACGATAGTTAGAATTTTTGTTATGGATTTTTCATCGGTATAAACATTTTGGGTAAATGCCAAATCATCCATGATATCAGCGATTGGTCTTCTGATATACCCGCTTTCATCTACGCTACCTACTAGAAATTCAGCAATGGTCCATTCTTCATCACTTAAATAAAAAGTGTTTAATTGATTTATTAGATATTGATTAAATGAAATACCTGCTGCATAAGGCACACTTTTCTCTTCGTCGTCGGAACTATAATTGTTTGCTTTGGTACGATAATCGGGTATTTCATCATCACTTAAATAGTCATCGATATTGATGTCTTCAGTGTTGATGGTTTCATTATCAGAATCATCTTCATATAGATCATCATACTCGTCAGAGGTTGTTTCTAATTCTTCCTTTCCCGTTTCCAGAGCCGGATTTTCCTCTAATTCTTGCTTTAACCGTTGTTCAAAAGCCTGCGTAGGCAGTTGAATCAGCTTCATCAATTGAATTTGCTGAGGAGATAGTTTTTGGGAAAGTTTAAATTGTAGGTGTTGTTTCAGCATTACTTTTTTCTAGTACTTGTAAAAGTAACTAAATCCGCTTAGAATTCTGCATTCTGCGGTGTTCTAGGAAATGGTATAACATCTCTAATGTTGCCCATGCCTGTTGCGAAAAGAACTAATCGTTCAAATCCAAGCCCAAAACCACTATGCTCAGCAGTTCCAAATTTTCTTAAATCTAAATACCACCAAAGTTCTTTTTCATCGATACCTAACTCTTTAATTTTCTCTTTTAGAACGTCTAAGCGTTCTTCTCTTTGCGAGCCTCCAACTATTTCTCCAATACCAGGAAATAAAATATCCATAGCTCTAACGGTTTTACCGTCTTCATTTAAACGCATATAGAAAGCCTTGATTTTTGCAGGATAATCAAATAGAATTACCGGACAGTTAAAATGTTTTTCAACAAGGTAACGCTCATGCTCACTTTGTAGGTCGGTACCCCATTCTTCAATAGGATATTTAAATTGCTTCTTTTTGTTCGGCTTGCAGTTTTTAAGAATATCGATTGCCTCTGTGTAACTTACTCTCTTGAAATTATTATCAACGACAAATTTTAATTTTTCCATTAAAGGCATATCACTGCGTTGTGCTTGTGGTTTGCTTTTTTCCTCGTCTAATAATCTTTTTTCTAAAAATTCTAAATCCTCTTGACAATGTGTCAAAGTATATGAGATAACATTCTTTATGAAATCTTCAGCTAAATCCATGTTTGCATCTAAATCAAAGAAAGCCATTTCTGGCTCAATCATCCAAAATTCTGCTAAATGCCTAGAAGTATTTGAATTTTCAGCTCTAAACGTTGGTCCAAAAGTATATACTTTACCCAAAGCCATGGCATAAGCTTCAGCTTCTAATTGCCCTGAAACGGTTAAGTTGGTTTCTTTTCCGAAGAAATCTTCTTTGTAATCTACAGATCCGTCTTCTGTTAAAGGTGGATTTTTTTCATCTAATGTTGTTACTCTAAACATTTCACCTGCACCTTCTGCATCTGAACCGGTAATTATGGGTGCGTGGAAGTAGTTGAAACCGTTTTCTCTAAAATAATTGTGAATAGCGAATGATAGGGTAGACCTAACACGCATTATTGCTGCAAACGTATTCGTTCGAATTCTTAAATGGGCTTTTTCTCTTAAAAATTCTAAAGAGTGTTTTTTAGGTTGAATAGGATATTCCTCTGGGTCAGCGATACCTAATACTTCTAATGCTGAAACTTGTATTTCAACCGATTGTCCTTTACCCTGGCTTTCTACAAGCGTTCCGGTAATTTTTAAAGCTGCTCCTGAATTTACTTTTTTTAGTAATTCTTCGTCAAAATTTTCGAAATCTACCACACATTGAATTGTGTTTAATGTTGAGCCATCATTTAAAGCAATGAACCTATTGCTTCTAAAGGTTCTTACCCAACCTTTGATAGTGATTTCTTGAAGTAAATTTTTACTTGATAAAAGTTCTTTTATAGTAGCTGAACGCATGCTTATTGAATTGAAAATTAAAACGCCAAAGATAGGATTTTGTTAAAAAATAATTAGCTTATCTTATGATATAAAACAATGACCAAAATGAATTTCACTTAATTGTTAGTTTCATCTTGTGGCAGTATGTCTATCTGTGGTTTTTTAAGTGTTTGCTTGTTGGCGATACTTTTTTCTAATGATAAAAGTAATGAAGGTAAAAGAATAAGGTTCGCCAGCATTGCAAGAAGCAGTGTTGCAGAAACCAAAGATCCTAGAGCTACCGTACCCCCGAAATTGGAAATAACAAAGACCGAAAACCCGAAAAACAATACAATCGATGTATAGAACATACTTACGCCAGTTTCACGTAAAGCATTGTATACCGATTTTTCAATTCGCCAATTGTTCGCTGTTAATTCTTGCCTATACTTCGCTAAGAAATGTATGGTATCATCCACGGAAATTCCGAATGCAATGCTGAAAACTAATATTGTAGAAGGTTTTATTGGTACTCCAACAAAGCCCATAATACCTGCAGTAATTACCAAGGGCAATAAATTTGGAATCAGGGAAATGATTATCATTCTAAAAGACCTAAAAAGGTAGGCCATAAAAAGGGCAATTAAGCCAATAGCCAATGCGAGTGACATTATTAGGTTTTTAACCAAGTATTTTGTTCCCTTTAAGAATAATAGTGCACTACCGGTCATGTAAACGTTGTAGCGTTCGGCTGGGAATATTTTGGAGATATGCTCCTTCAGCCGCTCTTCAATCTGTTCCATGCGGGTTGTATTAACATCTCGCATGAAAGTCGTTATCCTTGCAGTTTGACCAGTACTGTCTACAAACGTTTTAAGTAGGTCACTGTTGTTAGAAGATTTTCTAGCCACATCCATTATGAATGTATTCTCTTGACTTGTAGGAAGTTGATAATACTTTGGCAGGCCATTGTAAAAAGCCTGTTTAGAATACTTTACTAAATTAACGACTGATACTGGTGAAGAAAGTTCTGGTATATCTTCAATAACTTCACCAAGTTGATTCATTCGTTTTAGGGTAGCCAATTTTAAAACCCCTTTAGGAGTTTTTGTGTCAATCACTATTTCAACTGGCATAATCCCTTTAAACTCTTTTTCGAAAAATCTTATGTCATGAAAAAACTCGGCATTTTTAGGCATATCTTCAATCGGACTTCCTGATATTTTAATTTGATAAATACCTATTATGCTTACCACCAACATGGCAATAGAAACAATATAAACAGATATTCTTCTATGTCTAACGATGCGCTCCATCCAACTTACAAAAGCGTCGATCCACTTTTTATTTAAGTGTTTTAGATGTTTCGTTTTAGGTAAAGGCATAAAACTATATGCAATAGGAATAATAAGTAAAGAAAGAATAAATATGCCTATAATATTTATAGAAGCAACAATACCAAATTCTTTTAAAAGCTTGCTATCGGTAATTATAAAGGTAGCAAACCCAGAAGCTGTGGTAATATTTGTCATTAAAGTGGCATTTCCAATTTTAGAAATAACTCGCTGTAATGATAATGCTTGATTACCATGTTTTTTAACCTCTTGTTGGTATTTGTTAATTAAGAAAATACAGTTCGGAATACCAATAACTATAATTAAAGGTGGGATAAGAGCGGTAAGAACAGTAATTTCATATTGCAGCAAACCGAGAAGACCAAAAGCCCACATTACGCCAATAATTACTACACACATAGATATTACTGTAGCTCTAATACTTCTAAAGAAAAAGAAAAAGATTAATGATGTAACACCTAAGGCAGCCAGAATAAATTTACCGATTTCATCGATAATGTTCTGGGAATTCATGGTTCTAACATACGGCATGCCAGATATATGAACATCTAAATTTGTTTCTTTTTCAAAATTTGTAACTAACGTATTTATATCTTGTAGAATAAAGTCCTTTCTTACTGAAGTGTTAACGATATCCTTATCTAAATTTACAATAGTTCTTACTGTTTTACTTTCTTTATTGTAAAGTAGATTTTCATAAAATGGTAGATCATTGAATAAATGATTGGTAATGCTGTCAACTTCTTTTTGAGAATTTAGTTCTCCCGTAATTAACGGCCGCATTTTAAATTCTTGCTTCTCATTATCTTTTATGAGTTCTTGTAGATTGTCGGTAGAGAGTACAAAATCTACTTCAGGAAATGCAGCTAATTGCTTACTCAGTTTATTCCATCTATTGAAATTAACAGGATTAAAAAGAGCACTATCGCGTATAGCAAATACCACAGCATTGCCTTCTTCGCCAAACTTGCTAAGAAAATCTTGATATTCTTGGTTTACTGGATGGTCATCGGGCAATAAGTTGGTTTGCGAACTTGAAAATCGCATGTATTGCCACTGCATGGCCATGAAAATTGTAAATCCAATAATGAGAAAAATGATTAGGATTCTGTTTCGCAGAATAATGTTTGCCGTTTTAGGCCAAAATCCTTTAGTTAGTTTAGCTACCATAACTGTTTTTGCAGGTGTCAAAGGTAACCAATAGGTGCATTTGTTCCTAAAAGGAAAAGTTTAAAATTAGCTATAAATAAAAAAAGCTACCGATTTAAGGTAGCTTGGTATTTTAAACGATTCGTATAAACTTATACTTTCATTATTTCTGCTTCTTTCTTGGCAAGAAAATCATCAATCTTTTTTGTGTACGCATCGGTTATATCTTGAACATCTGCGGTTGCATTCTTCTGAAGGTCTTCTGAGATATCAAGATCTTTAATTTCTTTATTTGCATCTTGCCTAGCACTTCGCACACCTACTTTAGCGTGTTCTGCCTCAGCTTTAGCTTGTTTTGTGAGTTGTATCCTTCTTTCCTCTGTAAGTGGCGGAACATTTATTATAATCAAATCTCCATTGTTCATAGGGTTGAAGCCCAGGTTAGCATTCATAATTGCTTTTTCAATCTCTTGAAGCATTCCTTTTTCCCATGGTTGTACAGAAATAGTACGGCCATCTGGAGTATTGACGTTGGCAACTTGTGATAAAGGAGTTTGCGAGCCATAATAATCAACTAGTATAGATGATAACATGGCAGGGCTAGCTTTACCTGCTCTAATTTTTAAAAATTCACGCTCTAAGTGGGCCATAGCGGCATCCATTCCTTCTTTTGTCGCGTCTAAAACAAATTGTACTTCTTCGTTCATAAAACAATAATATTACTTTCTCGAAACATAAACTGTACCAAAATTAGATATTGACTGTTGTGCCAATACTTTGGCCGTCAACAATTTTAAGCAAGTTTCCTTTTTTGTTCATATCAAAAACTACAATTGGTAGTTCATTTTCTTGACTTAATGTGAAGGCGGTCGTATCCATAACTTTCAATCCTTTTTTAAGGACATCATTGAAAGATATCGTATCAAATTTGGTGGCGTTTTTATCTTTCTCTGGGTCTGATGTGTATATACCGTCTACACGAGTACCCTTTAAAATTACATCTGCCTCTATTTCAATGGCTCTTAAAACTGCTGCGGAATCTGTGGTGAAATAAGGGTTACCAGTTCCGCCACCGAAAATAACTACTCTTCCTTTTTCAAGATGTCTCATAGCTCTCCTTCTTATGAAAGGCTCGGCTACTTCATTAATTTTTATTGCTGACTGTAGTCTGGTTTGAACACCACAGAGCTCTAATGCACTTTGTAAGGCAAGACCATTTATAACAGTTGCAAGCATGCCCATATGATCTGCCTGAACTCGGTCCATTCCTGTAGCCGCACCTGCTAATCCACGGAAAATATTTCCTCCACCAATAACAATAGCTACTTCAATTCCTTTTTCTACTACTTCTTTAATCTCTTCTGCATATTCGTTAAGCCTATTGGAGTCAATACCATATTGCTTTTCACCCATTAAGGCTTCGCCACTTAATTTTAGAAGAATTCTTTTGTAGTGCATTTTAATTTTTTATTTGCCATCAAAAATAATGAAAATATTTGATGGGTGTGTTCAATATTTTGTGGAAGCAGAACATAATTCTTTCAGAAAGGTATATCATAGATTATATATCTTTGGCATCCTTAAATTAACAAGAAAAAAAGTTATTGATTATGAGAAAAATAATAATAGTCTTTGCTCTAGCCGTGATGTTTAATGCCTGTGGAACAGGTAAATCATTATTATCGGAAAATGCAAGTCCAATATTAACTACTATAGATTTGGTAAATGTTGTTGATGATCGTGTTCGGGTTGAAATAAATCCTAGAGCTTTTACAACTGAAAAGGTATTGTTTAGAATACCTAAAACAGTACCTGGCACTTATAGTTCTGATAATTACGGAAAGTACATTCAAGATTTTAAGGCACTGGATTATAAAGGGAATGAACTTGAGGTTGTTAATCTTGATGAGAATTCTTGGAGTATTTCGAATGGAGTTCAACTTGATAAGGTTGAATATTTGGTGAATGATACGTATGATACTGAAAACGAAGTTACTGACGCGGTATTCTCACCGGCTGGCACCAATATTTCTAAGGGTACCAATTTTATGCTTAATCTACATGGGTTTGTTGGTTATTTTGATGGTTTTGAAGAAACGCCATACGCTATTTTAGTTCACAAACCTGAAACACTTGTGGCTACTACGTCACTTTCTTTTGAACCGAACAGAAAACCAGATGTACTTTGGGATGGTTTCAAGGCTAAACGATATTTCGATGTTATTGACAACCCTATTATGTATGCTGTGCCTAATAGTGAGGTATTCGAAATTAACGGAATCAAAGTAACGCTAAGCCTTTTTTCTCCTAACGGAGTGTATAAAGCTGCAGATTTAAAAGAAAGGATGGTTACTATGATGGGTGCGCAAAAGAAATTTTTAGGTGATGTAAACAGTACTAAAGAATATAATATTTTATTGTACCTGTCGGATATAAATATACCTGATGCACATGGATTTGGAGCTTTAGAGCATCATACATCTACAGTTGTTGTTTTGCCTGAGGCAATGCCAATTGAAAGGTTAGAAGAGGCTATGGTTGATGTCGTATCTCACGAATTTTTTCATATTGTAACACCATTATCGGTTCATTCTAAAGAAATACAATTCTTTAATTTTAATAACCCTAAAATGTCTCAACATCTATGGATGTATGAAGGTACTACCGAGTACTTCGCGAATTTGTTTCAAGTTCAACAGGGTTTAATTTCAGAAGATGAGTTTTATGAAAGAATACTAATGAAGATTGACAACTCTAAACTCTATGATGATAATATGTCTTTTACAATTATGAGCGAGAATATTTTAGAGGAACCTTATAAAGCGAATTATGCTAACGTATATGAGAAAGGTACTTTAATCAATATGTCATTAGATGTATTGTTGCGTGAGAAAAGTAATGGAGAAAAAGGTGTGCTTTGGTTATTAAAGGAGTTGTCAAAGAAATACGGAGTTAATGTGCCTTTCGATGATGATGCTTTGTTTATGGAGATTGTAGAAATGACTTATCCTGAGGTAGATGCATTTTTTAAAAATCATGTAATTGGAGATACTCCAATAGATTATGAAGTTTATTTGAAAAAGGTTGGTTTAACTAAGTTGGCTGTGGAACAGCAAACAGGATATTTTTTTGACGGTCAAGTGCCATATATTGATGTCGATATAGTGAATGATAGCGTGGTATTTATAAGAGAGGGAATAAAATTAAACTCTTTTTTCCATGATTTAGAATTAAAGGGTGGTGATGTTTTACAGGCAATTAATGGTGAAGAGATTACTATTGAATCGCTACGACCTATTATAGGAGAAAGTTTTAGCTGGACTCCTGAAAAGGTTATTGAAGTTACTGTAGAAAGAAATGGGGAGATTGTTACTGTTGCAGGACCTGTTGGTTCGCCTATGAAGGTTGTTAAAAAAATAACCTCTGAAAAAGATGCAACTGAAGATGAAATCTCTTTACGAAATGCATGGCTAAAAAATTAAGTTCATCATAGTTTTAGAGACATGTTAGCGCTTGAAGATTTAATGATCTGAGGGTTCAATTAGAGTAAATAAAAAAACCGTCTACTTTTAACAGTAAGACGGTTTTTTATTGAGTTAGTTGTAATATAATTAACCTAATGCAACTCTTTTAAATCCTATTACTTCTAAATTAGAATCAACAGATTTTACGTATTGAGAAACACTTTGTTTGTTGTCTTTAATGAAATCTTGATTAATCAAGGTGTTGTCTTTAAAGAAACGCTTTAATTTACCTTTTGCTATATTATCAAGCATTGCTTCTGGCTTACCTTCTTGACGTAATTGATCTTTTGCAATTTCAATTTCTTTATCGATTACCGATTGATCAACACCATCTTCATTCAATGCAACTGGGTTCATAGCTGCAGCTTGCATAGAAACATCTTTCGCAACCTCTTCAGCACCATCAACAGCAGCTGAAAGCCCGGTTAGAACAGCAATTTTATTTCCTGCATGAATGTATGAACCTACAAAAGGAGCACTTAATTTTTCAAAACCTCCGATTTCAATTTTCTCACCAATAACACCTGTTTGTTCAATAAGTTTTTCTTGAACACTCATACCTTTGTAATCGGCGGCTAAGAATGCATCTTTAGAATCATAATTGATTGCTAAATCTGCTAATTCAGTTGCCAACGTTACAAAAGTTTCGTTTTTAGCTACGAAATCAGTCTCGCAATTAAGTGAAATGATAACACCATTTGTATGAGCATCATTTACTTTAGCGATGGCAGCACCTTCAGAAGAATCCCTATCGGCTCTTTTTGCTGCTACTTTTTGACCTTTTTTACGAAGAACTTCAATTGCAGTTTCAAAATCGCCTTCAGCTTCAACTAAAGCATTTTTGCAATCCATCATTCCTGCACCTGTCGTTTTTCTTAATCTATTAACTTCTGCGGCTGTAATCTTTGCCATTTCTTTTACTTTTAGTGTGCCCTTTTTAGGGGTTATTCTTAAATTGTTTATATAAAAAAATGTAGTTGCTTATTCTACACCACCTTTAGTGTTGTCTTGCCATTCTTTAAGTTCATCCCATTTACCATCAGCAGCCATTTTAGCTTGCTTTGGCCAAGAGGTTGGGTCTAAATGAGCCATTCTTGAACTTGCCTCTGTTAAGATTGTTTTGATTTTTTCAGCATCTCCTTTAGAAAGGTCAGCGAAAGTAACTATTCCTGCAGCAACTAATGCTTCAGCAGCTTTAGGTCCGATACCTTCTACTTTAGTCAAGTCATCTGCCTCAACTTTGGCTTTTTTAGCAACTGTTTCTTTAGTAGCCTCAACATCAACTTCAACGTTTGGTACTTTAGCAACTACTGGAGCTGGTTTAGTATCAACCTTTTCAGGAGATGGTGCCGGTTTATCCGCTGCTTCTTTTTTCTTAGGAGCTTTTTCTTTTTTATCATCAGATTTACCTTCAGCAGCATCACCTTTTTCAGACTTACGTTCTGCAAGACCTTCGGCAACCGCATTGGTAACTTCTGTCATAATAATGTCTATTGACTTAGAAGCATCATCATTAGAAGGTATTAAATAATCTACATCTCTAGGATCACAGTTGGTATCAACCATTGCGAAAATAGGAATGTTCAATTTTTGAGCTTCTTTAACTGCAATGTGCTCTCTCATTGTATCAACGATGAATAAAGCACCTGGTAAACGTGTCATTTCAGAAATAGAACCAAGGTTCTTTTCTAATTTTGCACGCAAACGATCTACTTGAAGTCTTTCTTTTTTAGAAAGAGTTAAGAATGTACCATCCTTTTTCATACGATCTATAGAAGCCATTTTCTTTACAGCTTTACGAATAGTAACGAAATTAGTCAACATACCACCTGGCCATCTTTCAGTGATGTAAGGCATGTTTACTTTTGCTGCTTTTTCAGCAACTATGTCCTTGGCTTGTTTTTTGGTAGCTACGAAAAGTATTTTTCTTCCTGATGCTGCAATTTTACTAAGAGCCTCATTGGTCTCGTCTAATTTTGCAACTGTTTTGTAAAGATTGATAACGTGAATACCGTTACGCTCCATGTAGATGTAAGGAGCCATGTTTGGATTCCACTTTCTTGTTAGGTGACCAAAATGCACACCTGCTTCTAATAATTGTTTTACTTCGACTCTCGCCATTTTAAATTTAGTTTACGTTCTTATGAATTAGCAATGGTAAAGTGGTATTTGCATTTGTGCAAAAGCCTTCACCATTTAGATGCTAAACTAATTTACCTTTAATTATAAGTGATTAAAGGATTTTTAATTATCCGTAAAGGACTTTCAATGAACTTGTTAATAATCTGGATTTTCCAGTGTGATAAAAAATATAAAATAGGCACCCAAAAAGGGTGCCTGCTAATTTTGTGATTCGAATTAACGTTTCGAGAATTGGAATTTTTTACGTGCTTTCTTCTGACCGAATTTCTTACGTTCAACCATTCTAGGGTCTCTTGTCAATAAGCCTTCTGGCTTCAAGATAGCTCTGTTTTCAACATCAATCTCACACATTGCTCTTGAAAGAGCAAGGCGAATAGCTTCTGCTTGACCTGTAATACCACCACCGAAAACATTTACTTTTACGTTATAAGTATCTAAACTCTCAGTTAATGTGAAAGGTTGTTTTACTTTATATTGAAGTGTTGCAGTTGGGAAGTATACACTTAAATCTTTGTTGTTGATAGTGATGTCTCCATTTCCATCAGAAAGATATACTCTAGCTACAGCGGTCTTTCTACGACCAATTTTATGAATTACTTCCATCTTATTTAATGTCTTTTAAATTAACAACAGTTGGTTTCTGTGCTTCCTGACCATGCTCAGTACCTGCGTAAACTTTAAGGTTTCTGAAAAGTTCTGCGCCTAATCTATTTTTAGGTAACATCCCTTTTATTGCTTTTTCAAGAATACCTTCTGGATTTTTATCCAATAATTGTTTAACACTAGTAGAACGTTGACCACCTGGGTAGCCTGTGTATCTTAAATAAGTCTTATCAGACCATTTATTTCCTGAAAGAACAATTTTCTCCGCATTGATAATAACAACATTATCACCACAATCAACATGAGGGGTGAAACTTGGCTTATGCTTTCCTCTTAACAAATAGGCGACTTTTGAAGCCATGCGTCCTAATGTTTCTCCTTCGGCATCTACCAATAACCACTCTTTGTTTACAGTTATTCTGTTGGCCGAAACGGTCTTATAACTTAATGTATCCACTACTGCTATTTTTAACTATTATTTTAATCAATCCCGTCAAAGGGGCTGCAAATCTACGATTATTAAGTTGAATTGCAAATACTTGTTTCTTTATTTTTTACATTTTTATTATAAATGTTATTTCAGAAGTCTTTAAAGCAAATACATTACTGTTAAACTTATCTGATTTAATGCCAAATTTGTAACAAGAAGCTATTTTTAGCGTCACTCTACTATCATCAACAATCAACCAAAGAACGCATTATTATGTTTAAAAATCTTTACCTGAGCCTATTATTTATTTTGTGCTTTACTATTACTCATTCTCAAAAAGATACTTTAAAGATTTTCAAGGAATATACGACAGCTCTAATACCAACGGGTGAGACAATAATCATTGATGGTATTATTTCAGATAGTGCATGGGATAATGTTCAATGGGATGGTGATTTTACCGTTTTTGAACCTAATAATGGTAAGTTGCCTAGCCAGACTACCAAGTTTAAAATCACATATGATGATAAATATTTATATGTCGGCATTAAATGTTTAGATAGTGTGCCTAGTAAAATTGAGAAACGTCTTTCAAGACGTGATAGTTTTTCTGGTGATTGGGTGGAAGTAAATATTGATAGTTATAATGATAAACGAACAGGTTTTTCGTTTAATGTATCAGCAGCAGGGGTAAAAGGCGATGCGTTTATTTCTCAAAATGGTGATTATCGGGATCCTAGTTGGAACCCAATTTGGTATACATCTTCTAATATTGATGAGGAAGGATGGACTGCGGAAATAAAAATACCCTTTAGTCAATTAAAGTTTGGTTCTGAGAAAGAACAAATTTGGGGTCTTCAAGTGCATAGACGATATTTTAGAGGTGAAGAGCGTTCTATATGGCAACCTATTTCATTAGAAGCGCCTGGCTGGGTAAGTGAGTTTGGTAGATTAAGAGGGTTGCATAATATTGAGCCTCAAAAGCAATTAGAAATACAACCTTTTTTTGTTAATCAATATGATAGATACCCGGCTCAAAATGGTAATCCGTTTAGAGATGGACAAGATTTTAAGCTAAATGTTGGGTTAGATGCAAAAATCGGACTCACAAATGACCTGACACTAGATTTAACCGTGAATCCTGATTTTGGACAAGTAGATGCTGATCCGGGTGCAATTGCTTTAGATGGATTCCAAATATTTTTTGAAGAACGAAGGCCTTTCTTTATAGAGAACAAGAATATTTTTGATTACGAATTTGCTGATGGTAATGATAATGTGTTTTATAGTAGAAGAATCGGTAGAAGTCCACAAGGTTTTACGACTGCGACTGCAACTGAATTTATTGATGAGCCTACCAATTCGACAATTTTAGGAGCAGCTAAATTTTCAGGAAAGACAAAAAACGGATGGTCATTAGGTCTTTTGGAAAGTGTAACAGGTAAAATGTTTGCAGATATTGAAGATGTTGCTGGCAATAGAAGGTCTGAGCTTGTAGAGCCATTAACTAACTATCTTGTTGGTAGAGTTCAGAAAGATTTTAATGAGAGAAATTCGTATGTTGGTGGAATTTTCACAGCAACAAATAGAAATCTTACCGAAGAATTAAACTTTTTAAGAAGTGCCGCATATACTGGTGGTGTTGATTTTAGACATAGTTGGAAGAATAGAAACTATTATTTTGAAGGTAACTTTGTGACTAGTCATATTACGGGTAGTGAAACGGCTATTGCCGAAACTCAAAATAGTATAACCCATTTATTTCAAAGAGTAGATGCGGGTCATGTAGATGTTGATCCTACAAGAACCTCACTATCAGGTACTGGCGGTAAAATAGAAATAGGCAAAGCTGGTGGTGGAAATTGGCGTTATGATGGCGGATTAATATGGAGGTCGCCAGAACTAGAATTGAATGATATTGGTTTTTTAAGGCAGGCCGATGAAATTAAGCAAACATCCTCAATTAAGCGATTGTTTTTAAAGCCAACCAATTTCTATCGTCAGGCGCAGATGGAATTAAGTCAGTATACAACCTTTGATTTTGAAGGTAATTACAATAGAATTCAATATCAATTTGAAGGATTTATTAATTACAAGAATAATTGGTGGACTGAAATAGGAGGGGCACATAAACCAAGAATATTTTCAAATACAGTACTACGGGGTGGGCCAAGGTGGCGTTGGTCTGATGAAAATTTTGGATATCTTTTTTTTGGTTCTGATAACAGGAAAAAGGTGAGTTTTACATTAGGTTACGTAAATAGTCAGGCAGCTGAAGATAATTTCTCTTTAGAGCGTTATGTTTTACGGCTATATTACCAGCCTTTTGATGCTTTTAATCTTTCTATTTCTTCAGAATATGAAGAGAATCCCAATAAAACGCAATATGTAACTGAGAAAAACTTTAATGGTACGCCAAGATATATTACAGGTAATATTGATCAACGAACCTTCAGCACTTCTATCCGATTCAATTACAGTTTAAATCCGAATTTATCAATTCAATATTACGGACAACCTTTTATTTCTAGAGGCACGTACACCGATTTTAATTTTGTAAATAATCCGATAGCAGAAAATCTTAATGAACGAGTAACGAAGTTCTCAAATAATCAAATTAGTAGAGAAGGTATTGGAAATACTTATTTGATAGATGAAGATATAGATGGAATAGTTGATTATGAAATAGAAAATCCAGATTTTTCATTTGTTCAGTTTAGGTCGAATTTTGTATTAAGATGGGAGTATATTCCTGGATCAGAAGTCTTTTTGGTGTGGTCACAAGGTGTTGTAGGGTCAGCAAATCCTTATGAAACTTTAGGGAATAATTTAGATGTCCAAATCCTTGGACAAAAGAAGGACAATACATTTCTTATTAAAGCTACCTATCGTTTTGTGCTTTAAATCTTTTAATTGTTTATTCCATTTATAAAATAATAAAACAATAATTTCGTTTTAAAAGGTTGATAACCAAATTTAACGATGATGTATAAACATATTTTATTTTTTTTAGCTATGGCCCTAGTGCTAATTTCTTGTAGTTCAGACAAAAATGATAGCGAAGTAGAAACTCAAGTAGCTAGTACCGCTATTTTAGGAACCTGGGATGCTACAGAGTTAGAAATTAATAATGAAACAGCTAGTGATGACGTTAAGTTTGGCAAACAAATTCTAGACTTTTTAACCAATAAAGATTGCTATATAATTACATTACAGTTTAATGAAGATTTGACGGCTAGCGCTTCTAACTCAGCAAACTATGTAGAAGTAAATGCGACTGCTACGGGTTTAGATATTCCTTGTCCAACTGAGTCTGACCTCGAATCAAGTACCTATACTTTTGATGGTACTACAGTGACGACTACTAAAAGTGATGGTGAAGTTTTAAACATTAATGTTTCTATAGATGGAGATATTATGACTGTGGATGCTGCTGATTTGGAAATTCCGAACTTTTCGGATGACGGGCAAATGATTTTCGTAAAAAGATAATTTTTTTATTCTAGACATACGCCCTCGCAATTATATGTGAGGGTTTTTTTTAAAAGAACTCTATGTGATATTTAATACTATCTTTAAAATTACATAGAGTGCTTTTTTGAATATTTCAATGAATAAATTAATTGTCAAATTCCTTTTATTAGTATCGCCATTTTTCCTTACAAATTGTATTGATCCTGTTGAACCTGAGTTTGAGTTTAAAGAAGGGTTGGTTTTTATAGAAGGTATAGCTACTACTGTAAAAGGAGGCTCTTATGTGATAATTAATAAATCGGTAAATGAATTTGGAATTAACAAAACAAAATTTGAAAATGGAGCATCTGTTTCATTTGTAAATTCTTTGACGGGCCAAGTAATTGAATTAGTTGAATTGGAAGGAGCATATGTGCCTTCAATTGAATTTAAAGCTAATGTGGGTGAACAGTGGGAAATAGATGTTGCCTTAGAAGACGGCAGGCAATACCGTTCTCAACCTGAAACCGTATTGGAATCTGTTCCTATTTTAAATATAAAGGCTACCTATAATCCTGAATTGCAATATAATGACGGAACAGGCTCTTTTGAACCTGGCCATACTATTTCCATAACTTTTAATGATCCGGTTGATGAAGAGAATTATTATTACTGGACATTCAAATCTTATGAAAATTTACTTGTTTGCCAAGTATGTTTTGATGGTATTTACCGTGATGGATTATGCGGCCCTACTAGTATATCTACACCAGATTATTTCAGTTACACTTGTGACACTGATTGTTGGAAAATTAGATACCCTGAAAGTATATCTTTATTTGATGATAAATTTTCAAACGGAAAAACTACAACTGATTTAATTGTTGCCAATGTACCACTATATACAAAAGAAAATATCGTGGTTGAAATTCAACAGTTATCGTTGACTCCAGATGCGTTTGATTATTATAAAGTCTTAAAGGACTTGGTTGATAATAATAGTGGGTTCAATGCACCACCACCAGCAGCTTTAATAGGTAATATATACAACCCAAACGATCTAGATGATTTTGTGTTTGGCAAGTTCACCGCCGCTGCGACATCAAGTGCTGATATTTTTATTGAAAGAGGTGATATTCCAGAAAATTCATTGGACCCTCAAAAGCCATTGAGTATCGAGCCAACATTTATGTCTCCTTACCCACCCCCTGCAACTATAGAAGCCCCTTGTAATGAAGGTAGATTTAAAACAGCGATACAGCCAGAAACATGGATGAATTAAATCAAGATAAATATCATTTTACAAGAAAACCCAAAAATTTTATTTTGGGTTTAGTATTTACGGTTTTATGCTCAACTACAATTGAAGCTCAAGAATATCTTTTAGTTGTAGAAGTGATAGATGAGTTGACCCAGCAGCCATTGGAGAGTGCGGAAATTATTATAGATGAATGTTCATGTGGTGGTATCACAAATAATAATGGAATTTTCTCTATTAATCTTCTTCAAAATTCCTATTCGGTTCATGTTAATTATATTGGTTTTAAAAGCGAGATGGTTAATGTCAACTTAAATTCTAGGAAGAAAATTAAAGTTAACCTAATTGAAGAGCAAGAACAGCTTTCTGAAGTTGTTGTGCGAGCCAAACGCATTAATGATAATTTGGAATTACCACAAATGGGAGCGTTGCAATTACAAATGCAAGAATTGAAAAAAATACCATCAGGTCTTGGCGAGGCAGATGTTCTTAGGAGTATGACCCTCTTGGCAGGGGTCAATAACGCGGGTGAAATCAGTAATGGGTTATCAGTTAGAGGTGGTGCCTTAGATCAAAATTTATTATTATTAGATAATGCACCTGTCTTTAACCCTACCCATCTTTTTGGTCTTTTTTCAGTATTTACTCCAGATGTTATTTCAAGTGTTGACTTGTATAGAGCTAATATTCCTGCACGATACGGTGGTAGAATAACTTCGGTGTTAGATATAAAGGTGAAAAATCCATATGTAGACAAATTTAAATTGAGTGGAGGAATAGGTATTGTTTCAAGTCGTTTGAATATTGAAACACCTATAATTAAAGATAAGCTAATGATGACCCTTGGCGGAAGAGCTGGTCTCACAGATTTTTTATTGCCTTTGGTTTCAGAACGATTAAAGGATACCAAAGCGAAATTTTATGATAGTACTTTAAAATTATTATATCTACCAACAGAAGATGACCAAATAACCTTTACAGGATTTTATAGTAAAGATTTTTATCAATTAGATTTGATTACTCAAATACAGAATATCAATGCTAAAAATAATCAGTATGATTTTAAAACTCTAAATGGTACGCTAAATTGGAGGCATTCTTTTAACGATAAAAGTAATCTAAGAACATTCTTGGTAATGAGCGATTATTCGCCCAAAACTATATTTCCTGAAGTTGACAATCCAAATGAAATTGTATTTGAATCGAAAATTAACTATCAAAGTTTTGCTTCTGAATTTTCCAAGGAAATAAAGTCTAATCTAGATTACTATGTAGGTGTTCAGGCTAATAAGTATCAGATTAGTCCAGGAGAATTACGCCCAGGTAATGGAAATAGTGTGGTAGCGGTATCTTTGGCTGAAGAAAACAGCTATGAATTTGCAGGTTATGGTAATGTTAATTTTAAGCCAGTTACTAATGTGGCTATTTCAGCAGGGTTAAGATTTAGTCATTATGTCCTTGTGGGTCCTTATAAGCAAGCGCAATTAGACCAAACGACGGGTTTGTTGTTGGGTGTTACTGACTTTGAAAAGGGTGCAGGAGTAAAGACTTATAATGGATTAGAGCCAAGATTAGGAGCGAATATAAAATTAAACGAGACTACATCGATAAAGGCAAGTTACGCGAGACTAAACCAATATCTTCAAAATGTCTATAATTCAACAACTCCTTTACCTACCTCTAGGTGGAAAACTTCAGATTCAAATATAAAACCCCAAATAAGTGATACTTATGGATTAGGGATTTATAAAAATTTGGCGAATAATGCTGTTGAATTGGGTTTAGAAGGGTATTATCGCGATTCTAAAAATAACTTGACCTTTAAGCCTGGGTCAGATTTTTTTCTAGAAGAGTTTTTAGAACGAGATGTCATTCAGGGTGAGGGTAGGGCATATGGCGTTGAATTTAGCATCAAGAAATCTAGCGGTAAGGTTAACGGATGGTTAAACTACACATGGTCTAGAAGTTTGTTGAAATCCGATAATGAAAATCTTGGAGATCGAATAAATAATAATAATTGGTATGCCTCAGATTTTGATAGGCCTCATGTTGTTAATTCTACTATAAATTTTGAAGGGGATAAATATAATACATGGAGTTTTAATTTCACAGGGCAAACAGGAAGACCTTATACCGTTGCTAATAGTGTTTTTAAATTAGAAAATATTGATGTTCCAATTTTTATTGAACGAAACAACGCAAGACTTCGGCCTTACCATAGATTAGATTTCTCTTGGAATATTAAGTATGGTGAGAAAGTAAATAAAAGATGGATTGGCGATTGGACATTTACTATCTACAATGTTTATAGTCGTCGAAACCCCTTTAATATATATTATTCTCAACGTCAAGCAGGTGTTGATGCCGATGTTTTTTTAGGCAGCCCTTTAGGTTCTTATGAACTTTCTATTTTAAATAGTCCACTATTTGCATTGACCTATAATTTTGTTTTTCAATAGTAGATTTTTTATTCCTTAAAAAACTTACGCCGTATATTTTGATGTTCTGTTTGAATGGTTATCAAATAAACCCCTTTCTCTAAATTAAATACAGGAATATTAAGGGCGTTATGTTGAATTACCCACTGATGAGAAATAATCTGGGTACCGTACATATCTGTTATGATAATCGATGCATTGGGTGAATTATTTAGCCCTAGAACATTTATAACATTGGTTGCAGGGTTAGGAAAGACTTTTATTTTTATGGTATTCTTAGTGTCAACACTTATTTCGTGTTTGTTTGATTGGGAAAAACCTACATGAATAGCGGTTATAAAAATGAAATATAATATTACGTTTTTCATGGTATTTTACAATAGAATAGTAAATACCTAACGTCTTTTTAAATGTGTTTCTTGTAATTTTAAGAAGGTTTAACATCTAGGAAAAATAGTTTTAATGCGCCACTAACCAATTTTCTCCTACACCCACTTCCACATCTAAAGGAACATCTAATTTGTAGGCATTTTCCATTTCAGACTTAATCATAGTTTTTAATTCTTCTAACTCTGAGTTGTAAACATCGAATACCAATTCATCATGCACTTGTAAAAGCATTTTAGATTTATAATTACCTTCTTCAAGTTTTTTATGAATGTTAATCATGGCTATTTTGATAATGTCTGCAGCACTACCTTGAATTGGAGCGTTTACGGCGTTGCGTTCAGCTGCACCTCTGACAATGGCATTGCTGCCATTTATATCTTTAAGGTATCTTCTTCGTCCTAAAACAGTTTGTACATAACCATTTTCACGAGCAAAATCTACCTGCTCGCTCATGTAGTTGCGCAGTTTTGGATAGGTCTTGTAGTAGGTATCAATAAGCTCTTTTGCTTCGCTTCTTGACAAGTCCGTTTGATTACTAAGGCCGAATGCAGATACTCCGTAAATGATTCCAAAATTGACCGTTTTAGCATTACTTCGTTGTTCACGGGTTACTTGATTTAAAGGAACATCAAAAACCTTTGATGCGGTTGAAGCATGAATATCCTCTCCGTTTTTAAAAGCCTCTATCATAGTAGTTTCTTCGCTCAAGGCAGCAATGATTCGCAGTTCTATTTGAGAATAATCCGCAGCTAATAATGTGTAATTTTCATCTCTTGGGATGAATGCCTTACGAACTTGACGACCACGTTCAGTACGTATAGGTATATTCTGCAAATTTGGATTATTGCTGCTTAAACGACCTGTTGCCGCGACTGTTTGCATATAGTCTGTATGAACACGACCTGTAGATGGTTCTACCTGTTCTGGTAAAGCATCTACATACGTACTTTTTAATTTAGCCAAACCTCTATAATCTAAGACATTTTGAATAATCTCATGGTCTTTTGCTAAATATGATAGCACATCTTCTGCAGTTGAATATTGGCCCGTTTTTGTCTTTTTAGGTTTATCTACTAACTTTAATTTGTCAAATAGTATTTCTCCTAGTTGTTTTGGGGAACCAATATTGAATTCGGTGCCGGCGTCCTCATAAATTTTCTTTTCAAGGGCGGCAATATCATTGTTTAAATCGGAAGAAAGAGAATGCAAAAATTCTTCATCTAGATTGATGCCTTCTAATTCCATATCGGCCAATACACGCAATAAGGGAATTTCAATATCTTGAAATAATTTTTCGGTGTTTGCCTCTTTTAGTTCTGGTCTAAAATGTTGTGCTAATTGAAAGGTGATATCAGCATCTTCAACGGCATACTCTGTTTGTTTTTCTACTGGAACGTCTCGCATACTCAACTGGTTCTTACCTTTTTTTCCGATAAGTTCGGTAATAGATATGGGAGTATAGTTAAGGTAGGTTTCTGCCAAAACATCCATATTATGACGCATATCTGGATTGATAAGGTAATGTGCTAACATGGTATCGAAAAGCGGTCCTTTTACATTAACGTTATATTTGTCTAAAACCTTGATATCATATTTAAGGTTCTGACCAATTTTTTCAATTTTTTCAGATTCAAAGAAAGGGCGTAGTTCTTCAATAAGGGCTTGTGCTTCTTCTTTATCTTCAGGAAAAGGAATATAAAACCCTTTAGTGGCTTCCCAAGAAAAAGCAATACCTACTAATTCTGCCGTTAAAGGATCTAATCCTGTAGTTTCTGTATCAAAACAAACAGAAGTTTGTTTCATTAAATTTTGCAAGAACAATTTAGAACCCATTCCAGGGACAACACTTTGGTATACATGAGCAACATCTATAATTGTTTGTCTGCTTGAGTAGTCTTTAATGGTTGAAGGAGAATCGCTAGGGCTCCCAAAAAGCGAAAACTGACCTGATCCTGCATCTTGTTCTTGTTTTTTACCGGTTGGCGTTCCTGTTACTTGTGTGACAGTTTCTGCGGTTTCATTGGAAAATAGTTTTAGGAATTGGTCCTTTAGTCTTCTAAACTCTAGCTCTTCAAATATTTCTTGAACCTTTTCAAAGTCAGGTCTGGAAAGTTCATAGTCTGATGCATTAAAAGTAACATCACAATCTATACAGATAGTTGCCAGTTTTTTTGAAAGAATTCCTAGTTCTTTGTTTTCTTCAATTTTCTCTTTCATTTTCCCTTTCAGCTTATCAGTATTTGCTAAAAGATTTTCCATACTACCGAACTCAGCAATAAATTTTTTGGCAGTTTTGTCACCAACACCTGGCAGGCCAGGAATGTTATCACTGGCATCACCCATCATACCTAAGTAGTCTATAACTTGTTCTGGTCGCTCTACGCCAAAACGTTTTTGAATTTCTGGAATTCCCCAAATCTCAATACCATTACCCATACGTGCAGGGCGGTACATGAATATGTTTTCTGAAACTAATTGTCCGAAATCCTTATCCGGCGTAACCATAAATACTTTGTAATCTTCCTTTTCCGCTTGTTTAGATAATGTTCCTATGATATCATCTGCTTCCCAACCTTCTAATACGACACTGGGAATGTGCATGGCTTCTAAAATATTTAGAATGTAAGGTATTGCTAAACGAATGGCATCGGGCGTTGCGTCACGGTTTGCTTTGTAGGCTTCATACATTTCAGTACGTTCCACACTTCCGCCTTTATCAAAACAAACAGCTAAATGGTCTGGTTTTTCTCTTCTAATTACATCGAGCAAAGAATTCATGAATCCCATTATCGCAGACGTGTCCATGCCTTTCGAATTGATTCTAGGATTTTTAATTAAGGCATAATAGCCACGAAATATCAATGCATATGCGTCTAGCAAGAAGAGTCTTTTTTGATCTGCCATTTTTGAATATTAAATGTGAGGGTTTAAAAGTACAAATTGAAAGGGAAACTAAGCCAAAGAATAGTTTTGTGGTTGGACATTAAAATTTTTCTAAGTCAACCTGTCCTAACTTTTTAAATAACTGTCTGATGGGTTATTTACATGACCATCTTTGGTATATGTTCTATAGGTGAATCCTGGGTGAATGCAATAGCCACCTGTTTCTCCTTTTTTATTAATGGCAATAAAGCCAATTTGAAAATCTTGTTTGTCTTTATTTTTTGCGATAATTCGTTTAACACCCTCTTCGCAAGCTTCTTGTGGTGACTTTCCTTGTCTCATTAATTCAACAATAAGAAAACTACCAACCGTTCTCACCACTTCTTCACCAACACCGGTAGCGGTTGCACCACCAACTTCATTATCCACAAACAATCCGGCACCTATAATTGGAGAGTCTCCAACTCTACCGGCCATTTTGTAGGCCATACCACTAGTGGTACAAGCTCCTGATATGTCTCCTTTTTCATCAATAGCTAACATGCCTATGGTGTCATGATTTTCTATATTTATTATGGGCTTGTAATGTGAGGTTTCTTTCCATTTTATCCAAGCTTCTTTTGACTCTTCAGTCAATAAATCGGTTTTTTCAAAACCTTGCTCGTAAGCGAATTGTTCTGCTCCTTTACCGGCAAGCATAACATGGGGCGTTTCTTCCATTACCTTTCTAGCTACAGATATAGGATTCGCAATATTCTGCATTGCTAAAACAGCTCCACAATTTCCATCCTTATCCATTATACAGGCATCTAAGGTGACATTACCATCACGGTCAGGCCTACCGCCATTGCCAACAGTGCTATTTTTTAAATCGTTTTCTTCGACCATAACGCCTTGGTGAACAGCATCTAGCGAGCTGCCGCCATTTTTTAATACTTCCCATGCTTTGGCGGTCGCGTTACCGAAGTCCCATGTGCAAATGGCGATAGGTACAACTCCGGTAGAAGTTGTTTCTTCCGTAGTTGTTTTTTCAGTATATGATGCTAACAAAGGAGCTGACATTATTCCTGCAGCAACAGTGCTTGAATTTCTAATGAACTTTCTTCTTTTCATGGGTTGGGTTCTTTACTTTTAACACGCCTAAATATAAGAATATGCTAGTAGAAGTTTGTGCTAATTCGTTAGAATCTGCCTTGGTCGCCGAACGTGCTGGTGCAGACCGTATTGAGTTATGTTCTGAGTTGGCAGTAGGGGGCTTGACCCCATCTTACGGATTGTTGAAAGCGGTAATAGAGCAAGTGAGTATTCCGGTTCATGTATTGATTCGCCCTAGAAGTGGTGATTTTACCTATTCGAATGCGGAGTTTGATATTATGTTGACTGATATTGCACTATGCAAGGAACTAGGTTTTGAAGGAATCGTTTCTGGTGTGCTTAACAAAAATTTTACTTTGGATGTAGAACGAACACGAAAGCTAAAATCTTCATCGGGTGATTTAAGGTTTACATTTCATAGAGCGTTTGATTGGGTCAAAGACCCATTAAGAACACTTAAGCAATTAAATGATTTACAAATAGATTATATTTTATCTTCTGGTCAGCAAAATTCTGCACCCTTAGGTATTGATTTATTGTCTGATTTAAAGCAGCAAAATTATCGTGTTCAAATAATGCCTGGTTCAGGAATCAATTTAAGTAATGTTGAAGATTTTATTGGTAGGGGGTTTCAAGCAGTTCACTTATCTGGTACAGCAATGATTCAATCTTTGACAAAGACACCACCGATTTCAATGAATTCGAACGGATTTTTAAGTGATGATTATTTAGCTGTTACGCAATTGGAAAATATTAAGGCAGTAGTTGCGAAGGTTAAATAAATCGCAAATGAGTGCTTATACCAGTGACATACAGATATCTTTGTATAAAAAAAGAACATGATGCGTTGGCTTATTTTTACCGTGGTATATGTGGCATTAGGTTTTTATGTCTTACAAGCACTAAAAACTATTGCAAAACAACCTTGGTGGTCCTATATCTACATTATTATTTCTTTAGTGGTAATGGTCAATTTTATATATCAGTTTACGGTAGGTGATGATACTAGTAGAGTTTTAAATGTGCCTAAAAGTTATGCATTTGGGTTTTTATTGACAATACTTACTTTCAATATTATTACCATTATCTTTTTATTTTCTGAAGATTTGTACAGAATCACATCCGGGATTTATCATAAAATTTATGGGGTGGACAAAGAATTTGGTCTGCCGGCACGTAGGCGATTTTTGAGTTTAATAGCACTTGGTATAGCTTCAATACCTTTTGGGGCACTTCTTTACGGCATGTATAAGGGTAAATACAATTTTAAGGTTTTAAAATATACTTTAGAGTTCGATGACCTGCCGGACAGTTTTGATGGGTATCAAATCACTCAAATTTCAGATATACATAGCGGTAGTTTTGATAATAGAAAGATGATTGAGTATGGAGTTAGCTTAATTAATAAGCAAAAGAGCGATTTGCTTTTGTTTACAGGAGATATGGTTAATAATATGACATCTGAAATGCTGCCTTGGGCAGATTTATTTAGTACGCTACATGCAAAAGACGGGGTATATTCGGTATTAGGTAACCATGACTACGGAGATTATATTCCGTGGGAAACAGAAGAGCTTAAAAAACAAAATCTTGAAGATTTAAAAGCATTGCAAAAGAAGATGGGTTTTGATTTGTTGTTGAATGAACATAGATATTTGCAAAAAGGCGAGGACAAAATAGCGTTGGTTGGTGTTGAAAACTGGGGTAAAGGTGGATTTAAAAAAGCAGGAGATCTAAAAAAAGCTGCTTCTCAAATCAATGAGAATGATTTTAAGATACTAATGAGTCATGATCCATCACATTGGGAGATGGAAGTGATTAAAGACCCATATCATTACCATTTGACATTAAGTGGGCATACGCATGGTATGCAATTTGGCATTGAAATACCAGGATGGATTAAATGGAGTCCAGTAAAATGGAGATATCCTTATTGGGCGGGTATTTATAAAGAAATGGGGCAATTTATTAATGTAAATAGAGGTTTTGGCTTTTTGGGATACCCAGGAAGAGTAGGAATATGGCCGGAAATTACCGTCATTACATTGCGAAAAAAGGCATTAACATGATTTTAACCCTTTTAGAGGTCTACAAATGTGCTACCTAGAGTAGTATTTTAACAATTTTTATTACATTTGGCTAACATAGTAAAGCATTTTATATGTCCAAATTTGGTGAGCTTATAGATTTACAAGTACCAGTTCTTCTCGATTTTTATGCAGAGTGGAATGAACAGTCTACTGCAATGCATCCTGTATTGCGAGATGTTGCTGCAGCTTTAGGTGATAGAGGTAAGGTTATTAAAATTGATGTGGATAAAAATAAAGAGCTTTCTCAAGCTTTACGTGTTAAAGGTCTGCCAACCTTAATGATTTATAAAAAAGGTGAAATGGTATGGCGCCAAAGTGGCGAGCAAGATGCCAATACCCTTATTGGTATTCTTAAAGAGTACGTTTAAATATCCTGAATAAATTCGAATAGCTAAATATAGCCTTGGGCTTTCGCCAAAAGCTTATTATTGGGCAGTAATACCAACAGTATCTTGTAATCTGTCGGTATTTGTATTGTCTATTTGTATCGTATCTGAAACTGGTAATGTATCTATCATATCTGGGTCAGATTCTAACCCTCCTTCTGGTAGTAGCATATCATCCTCATCCTTATAGAAATGTTGGAATTTATCAATATACTCGTTAAATATTAAAGTTTCTTTTTCAGCCATGTCTTCAGTATCGTTGGCGATTATTGTATCAATATTACGTCTATAGGCTTCCATGTCGGCAATAATGTCATCGATACTACCGTATTGCTCATCTAAACTTACCGAGGCATAATATTCTAATCGTTCCTGATACTTCCTCTTAAGTATTTCGAAAAGTTCACGTGCTTTCTGGCTTTCACCAACTTTATAGTATCCATCGATAAATGGCTCTATAAGCGTATAGTATCCAAATTTTTCAACCGGCATATTTGTTATGGATATTTCGATAATATCTTTCGCCTTGTCCATTTTATTCTCTTTGATCAACGCTTCCATCAATCGAGCTAAATTGCCTCTAAAAGATACACTTTGTATACGTGTTTGAGTGTCGTGGTAAATATCACCGCCCGCATTACCCCAATCCCATTTCTTAACAATATCATACATTAAATCGGTATCTATACGACCTAATTCAAACGCATTCGGGCGTTCGGTACGAATTGGAACCAATTTGTACGCCAAACCATCTAATTGCAGGTAATCTTTCATCCATAGATATTCTGCATCATCAAAACTTCCTCCAGAAAAATACAATGGTCTTTTCCAATCATTATTGGCTAAGATGTCTAACATCATCATACTTTTTTTGGTAATGGCACCAGGTAAGTCAATGTCTATAAAATCAACAATTAAATCTGCATCCTTTTCTAAAACCAGACCACTACTTAATACATTTTGTTTGTTAACCGGAACCCTTATTTTATTAGTAGGGTAGTACACCATATTTTGAGTGTCCTCTGAGTACTGACTTAAATCAGCGCCATTTTGTTCAAAAAGATATTTGAGCTTTGTTCTAGGTTTGTCACTATCTATCCAATTAATGAAATCTTTAATAGGCCATCTATTTTCGGTGATACTTTGGTGATATAGTACATCTCGTGAGCCCAATCTATATTTCTCATGTGAAATTTGAGAAGGAATAGGTGCGCTTTCATATGCAGCAACCTTCATTTGATCTACGTACCAATCTGTTTCAAAAAGACTCGTACAAACTATACGTACATCTGTTCTATAATGCTCTATTTCTTGGGCGTACCAAATAGGGAAGGTGTCATTGTCACCAATGGTAAAAAGTATGGCTCCAGCATCTTCCTGACAAGAATCTAGATATGCTTTCGCAGAGGAGTTCGCCGTAAACCGATTAGATCGGTCATGATCATCCCAGTTTTGTACTGCCATAACTGTTGGTACAGCTAATAGGGTTACAGCGACGACGACAGGAGCTAGTATTTTCGGTGTTATCCAATCTTTAAAACTGTCGTATAGTCCGTATACTCCTAAACCTATCCATAGTGCAAAAATATAGAAAGAACCAACTAAGGAATAATCACGTTCGCGTGGCTGAAAAATACCTGGATTGGTGTAGAATTGAATGGCTAAACCTGTGAAAAGAAAGAAAATTAATAATACCCAAAATTGTTTTTTGTCTTTTGAGACTTGAAAAACAATACCGATTATTCCTAATAGTAGAGGTAAAAAGAAGTAGGTATTTCTGCCAGGATTATTCTGAATATCGCTCGGTAAATTATCTTGACTGCCTAATCGCCAGCTATCTAAGAAATTAATTCCGCTTAACCAATTTCCATTATCGTTGTAACGACCTTGTACATCATTCTGCTTACCTACAAAGTTCCACATGAAATAACGTAGATACATGTAATTGAATTGAAATTCGACCATGTATTTAACGTTGTCCCAAACAGTCGGTGGCTGAACTTCAATATACTCATCAAAACGTTTTAAGAAACTAATGTACTGGTCTGCACCGATTTCACCATTAGCAAAACCTATTTTAATCTGCTCGGCTGCTTGTCTTAATTCTTGATTTGGTTGTGTGATTCTAAAATCTAGTGCCCCAAAATAACGTATATAATTTTCTGCATTCTGTGAACTCCACATTCTTGGCAATAAACCTTGATGTTTTGGATTAGGACCTTGAACTGCATCTTTGAATTTGTTTACAACTATATACTTACCTAGCGTATAGTCTTTTTCATATTTAGGTTTGCCGTCTTGGTCTTCACCAGCTGCAGCAAACATATCTGAATAGTAAGTACCATATACGGGACTATCTACACCTGGGTATTGCTCTCTGTTGTAATATGCTAAAAGTGCTCTTGCGTCTTCTGGATTATTCTCATTAATGACCACTTTAGCATTTGCTCTAATGGGTAACATTAACCATGATGAAAATCCTAAGAATAAAAACATTAAACATAAAACGATGGTATTCCCTGTTCTATAATTGTTCTTACGAGTGTAATTTAAGCCAAGATAGAAAGTTGCAATGAATAATAATCCGATGATAATAGATCCCGAATTGAAGGGTAATCCAATGCTGTTGATAAAAAACACTTCTCCCCATCCAAAAAATTGAAGGACGTAAGTAAGAGAGAATTTATAAACCAACATTAAAATTGCTATTACAATGATGTTGGCTAACAAGAAATTTTTAACTGTAGTTTCTTTATAGGTTTTAAAATAATACAATAAACCTATTGACGGTATAGCCAAGAAGCCCATGAATTGAATGCCGAATGTAAGACCTACAACAAACGAGATTAAAATAAGCCATCGGTTACCACGTGGATCTTCTAAATTATCAGTCCACTTTAAGCCTAACCATAATAATAAGGCCATAATGAAACTTGCCGTTGCATAAACCTCTGTTTCCACTGCATTGAACCAAAAACTGTCTGAATAGGTAAAGGCAAGAGAGCCTACTAAAGCACTACCAAAAACAGCAATCGCTTTACTGTTAGTGAACGGACCATCTTTATCGATAAGTTTTCTGGTGATGTTGGTAATTGTCCAGAACATAAATAAAATGGTAAATGCACTTGAAACACCTGAAACTAAATTCACCATCATGGCAACCTTACTAGGTTCGAAGGCAAACATAGAGAAAAATGCTCCTATCATTTGTAGTAAAGGAGCTCCTGGTGGGTGTCCCACCTGTAACTTTGCGGCTGTAGCTATATACTCACCAGCATCCCAAAAACTATTAGTGGGTTCTACGGTAATATAGTATGTAATAAGGGCTATAAAAAATACGGACCATCCTAATATGGTGTCCCACTTGTGGTAGTTCTTTGAAAACATGAAGCTTGGGTTAAACCTAAGTGGCGAATTTACTAATTTATATAGACAAGTTTGCACTATTTTTATAAACCTTTAACAAGGTAAAAGAGCTATTTTTTCATTATTACATTAAAAAATGTTTGGTGAAACCAAACTTTGTTTTAAATTTGCACCCTCTTAGAAGGTATTGGCCCATGGTGTAATGGTAACACTTCGGTTTTTGGTACCGTCATTCAAGGTTCGAGTCCTTGTGGGCCAACTAATGAGATCAAAGAAAATCCCGATATCATATGATATCGGGATTTTTGTTTTTACTAACCTTTGTATTCGTTAAAAATTGAGTAGTGCTATCATTGCTAAAGTGAAGTAATGCCTTTCTATATGTCAGTATTTTTGTACATTTAATCTAATAACGTCAATAATTCATCGGAAAAGAGGCCATTTCGATGTCGTTATGTTATAATTTAGTACCCTTAAGAACTTGACCTATGAATCTTTCTCCAAAAGTTTTAAAAATTTTACTGATTATTGTGTTGCTAGCATTTGGCATTGGATTTTATCTACAGGATTTAAAGCACGAAGAAAGCACTGCACATGCATGGAAAGCGAACCGCTATAATTTAGATAGGTTCAATAAAATAATGGAGTACAATAAAAAAATGAACTCCACTAACTGGAGGGTTTTGAGAGACAGTATCGATCAGCAATTAGATACACTTATGATTCTTCGTTTTAGAAAAGAAGTAGATAGTTTGAACAGTAATCAGCTTGAAGCTTATAGCGATCAGGTAGAGGTGCATGCTTCGTTTGGTCCTCAATAGTTTGCTTAGTCTTAAAACTAAAAAACAACTAATCCTTTTTTAAGTTATTTTATTTTCTATCAAATAGGGTCTTCTGTTGAATTTTCCTGTATTTTTTTCTGAACACTATTATGGTCTTTAGATAATTCCAATTCAGATGCACGTAATGCATCTTCAGCTAAATTGCGTTCTAATATTTCTTCGTCTATTTCATCTAGCATGGTTCCCATTTTGCGTTTGTCGCGAATCATAGCCCACGTCATAACTAAACTTGTTGCGATTATTACAAATAACAATATTCCCGATTCAAATCCTTCAACTTGAGCTTCCATAGGTATGGCGTAAAAAAGTAATACGGTTATTAACCCTCTTGGGGCAATAAATAGTTGTGGTAGTATGTCTTTTCCAACGAAGATTATAAGTACAATAAAGCGTATGGCGTAAATAGAGGCAATAATGAGTAAACTCACTATTGCTACATTAACACTTAATAAGGTTGCAAGCACAATTGTGATTCCGAAAATCACAAAAAAGAAGGTTCGTACAACAAAGGCGGTTTCTAATGTTATTATATGCAGTTCATGATATATTTGTTGCATCCGTTCAGATTCTAAGAAAATTTTTGTTTTCCCAGGAAAAAATAAGTTTACATTCTTTACAATTAAACCGAATACGAGAATTATAATTAAAGAGGATAAGTGCATTTTTTTACCAATTGCATAAAGTAGCAGTAAGACAGCTATTAATAAAAACTGTTTTGCCTGACTTTTAATACGTTGAAATATTAATATGATGGCGTAACTAGCAACAATTGCAATTACAATGGTTAAGACTAAATTTCCTGCAAAACCAGCAACACCAGCATCCTCTGCAGGATTTAGCTTACCTGTTAAGAAATAGAACATCATAATTCCCATGATGTCAGAAAATGTACTTTCATAAATATGAAATTCCTTTTTAGCTTCTGTAAGTCCGCCAACACTAGGTATAATTATAGCGCTTGAAAGAATGGAAAGTGGTGTAGCGTACAGCCATGCAGATTGCATGGTCATGTTTGGTATGAATTGATATAGAATTAGTGCTGCAATGTAGGCTGAAGCAATCAAACCAATTAATGCAATCGCCATGGATTTTAGAATAGGCCATAATTTTTCTTTCTTTAATTCTAGCTCTAAGGCAGCCTCAAGTACAATCATAATTAAACCTACAGTCCCCAATATTTCTAAGGAACCTTTAAAATCGGGTATTTCAGGAATGAAAAAACCTAAGGCTATCTTTATAAGTATGCCTAATACGATTAGCATTAAAACCGCAGGTATATTCGTTTTTTTTGAAATACCATTAAATAAGAACGACAATACAACAATAAGTGATGCGCCAATGATTAAATTATATGAGGATAGAATTTCCATTTACTTATGTTTTGGTTGACATTCAGCTAAAAATAATATAAATATTAGCCTTGCTTCTTTTTAAAGAAGTTATTTTTTATTTGATTGTTTTATTGTTGAATGAATTTGGAAGTGAAACGGTATTGTAGGAAATTAAAATTATTGTATATTTGCAGTGCTGAAAGGATATAAAAGTATTCATGAGGGGACAATTAGTCCCCTCTTTTATTACTTATTATTTATGCTAAAGGAAAAAGTAAAAGAATTATTGGTACAAGGTCTTGAAGAAGATCCTTCCCTATTTTTGATTGATTTTACCATGGGTGCCGATAATGGTATTCATGTGGTAATAGACGGTGACCAAGGGGTTACGGTAAGTGACTGTATGAAAATCAGTAGGGCTATCGAACATAATTTAGATCGAGACGAGCACGATTTTTCATTAGAAGTTGCTTCGGCAGGTGCTTCGGCTCCGCTAGTAATGCCGCGTCAATATTTAAAGAATGTTGGAAGAAAGCTTGAAGTACTAACAAAAGACCAGAAATTCGAAGGAAATTTAACTTCTGTAAATGATGAATCTATTGTTTTAGAGTGGAAGGCACGAGAGCCTAAGCCTATTGGAAAAGGAAAGGTGACTGTTCAGAAAAAAGAAGAAGTAAATTTCTCAGATATTATTAAAGCAAAAGTTGTATTAAAATTTTAATTGTAATTACCGATGGAAAATATTGCGTTAATTGAATCTTTCTCAGAGTTTAAGGACGATAAATTCATAGACAGGGTAACGTTGATGGCCATTTTGGAAGATGTTTTCAGAAATGCGCTTAAGAAGAAGTTTGGTTCAGATGATAACTTTGATATCATTATTAATCCAGATAAAGGGGATTTAGAAATTTGGCGTAACCGTATCGTAGTTAATGATGGTGAGGTTGAAGAACCAAATGAGGAAATTTCATTATCTGCAGCTCGTAAAATAGAGCCAGATTTTGAAGTTGGTGAAGATGTATCTGAAGAAGTGAAATTAATCGATTTAGGGAGAAGAGCTATTTTGGCATTACGTCAAAATCTTATCTCAAAAATTCATGAGCACGATAATACAACTATCTATAAGCACTTTAAGGATTTAGAGGGTGAAATTTATACTGCAGAAGTACATCATATTCGTCATAAGGCTATAATTTTGTTAGATGATGAAGGAAATGAAATCATTCTTCCTAAAGATAGACAGATTCCATCTGATTTTTTCCGTAAAGGAGATAACGTTAGGGGTGTAATCGAAAGTGTTGAATTAAAAGGTGCAAAACCCACTATAATAATGTCAAGAAGTTCACCTAAATTTTTGGAACAATTATTCTTCCAAGAAATACCAGAGGTTTTTGATGGTTTAATTACAGTGAAGAAAGTTGTTCGTATTCCAGGTGAAAAGGCAAAAGTTGCTGTTGATTCTTATGATGATCGTATTGATCCAGTAGGTGCTTGTGTAGGTATGAAAGGTTCTAGAATTCATGGTATTGTTCGTGAATTAGGTAATGAGAATATAGATGTAATTAACTGGACGGCTAACCCACAGTTATTGGTTACTAGAGCTTTGAGTCCTGCGAGAGTTTCATCTGTAAAATTGAACGAAGAGAAAAAGACCGCTCAAGTTTACTTGAAGCCGGAAGAGGTTTCGAAGGCTATAGGTAGAGGAGGTCATAATATTAGATTAGCAGGTCAGTTAACTGGTTATGAGATAGATGTGTTCCGTGAAGGAGTAGAGGAAGATGTTGAATTAACAGAGTTCTCCGATGAAATCGATGCTTGGATTATTGAAGAATTCAAGAAGATAGGAATGGATACAGCTCGTAGCGTCATAGAGCAAGATGTTGCAGATTTAGTGAAACGTACTGATTTAGAAGAGGAAACTATTTTAGAAGTTGTGCGAATCCTAAAAGAAGAATTAGAAGATTAGCTATATATTAGCACTTAAATAAAAGAACGGGAATCAGTATTTATGGCAGACAATGCAAAAATAAGGCTTAATAAAGTTCTTCGTGAACTTAATATTTCCTTGGATAGGGCAGTGGACTTTCTTAATGGGAAAGGACATGATGTGGAAGCGAGGCCTACCACAAAAATTTCCGACGATGTTTATCAGGTATTGCTTGACGAGTTCCAAACGGATAAGAGTAAAAAGGTTGCATCTAAGGAAGTCGGAGAGGAAAAGCGTAAGGAGAAAGAGGCTATTCGTGTTCAATTGGAAAAAGAGCAAGAAGATCGTCGCTTAGCGCGTGAGCGTAGAAATACCGAAGCTGAACAGAACACTTTGGTAGGCAAGGTTGAACTTACTGGCCCTAAAATGGTGGGTAAAATTGACCTTAGTCCTAAGAAGAAGAAGGAAGAGCCTGCTAAGGAAAAGCCAAAAGTAGAGGTTAAGGTTGAAGCAAAAGTAGAGGTCAAAGAAAGCCCTAAGGTTGTAGAGGAAAAGCCTAAAGAAGCTCCTGTTGTTCCAAAAGTGGAAGTTAAGAAGGAAGAACCTAAAGTTCAGGAACCTAAAGTTGAGGTAGGTAAAAAGGTAGAGGTTAAAAAAGAGACTCCAAAAGAACCTGAAGTAGTAGAGGTTAAGGCAGAATCTGATGTGCCAAAAACTATTGAGACTCAATATCAAAAACTATCCGGACCGAAAATTGCTGGAGAGAAAATTGATCTTAGTAAGTTCGAAAAGCCAAAGAAAAAGAAAGAAGAAAGAAAGCCTGCGGATAAAGCGGCTGTTGATCGTAAAAAGAGAAGAAGAAGAATTGTAACAAAAAATCCTTCTGGACCAGGTCAAACAAGATCAGCCCCAAATACTGCAGACCGTAATAAAGGTAGAGGTCGATTTGCAACCGTAGCAAAAGTAGAGCCTACTGAAGAGGATGTACAAAAACAAGTACGTGAAACCCTAGAAAAACTTCAAGGCAAGTCTAAAAAGGGTAAAGGTGCTAAATATAGAAGAAGCAAAAGAGATCAGCACCGTGAGCAAACGGAGAAAGATCTTGAACAACAAGAATTAGAGAACAAAGTACTTAAAGTTACTGAGTTTGTTACGGCAACTGAGGTTGCGACTATGATGGGGGTTTCTACTACCGAAATTATTTCTGCTTGTATGTCTTTGGGTATAATGGTTACCATGAACCAACGTCTAGATGCTGAAACTTTGTCTATTGTTGCTGAAGAGTTTGGGTATGAAGTTGATTTCGTTACAGCTGATATTGAGGAAAGTATAGTAGAGATTGCTGATGCTCCTGAAGATTTGAAACCAAGAGCTCCGATTGTAACTGTAATGGGTCATGTGGATCACGGTAAGACTTCTTTATTGGATTATATCCGTAAGGAAAATGTTATTGCCGGTGAAAGTGGAGGAATTACTCAGCATATTGGTGCCTATGGGGTTACTTTGGAAAATGGCGAGCGAATAGCTTTCTTAGATACACCAGGTCACGAAGCGTTTACAGCTATGCGTGCTAGAGGTGCTCAAGTTACCGATATCGCTATTATAGTAGTTGCTGCAGATGATGACATTATGCCACAAACGAAAGAAGCTATTAGTCATGCGCAAGCGGCTGGTGTGCCCATCGTTTTTGCGATAAATAAAATTGATAAATCAACAGCTAATCCTGATAAGATTAAGGAAGGTTTAGCGCAAATGAATTTATTGGTAGAAGATTGGGGTGGTAAAATTCAATCTCATGATATCTCTGCTAAAACAGGTTTAGGTGTTAAAGAATTATTAGAGAAAGTATTACTTGAAGCTGAAATTTTAGAGCTTAAGGCAAATCCTGATAAGCTTGCGACTGGTACAGTCGTAGAGGCTTTTTTAGATAAGGGTAAGGGTTATGTTTCTACAGTTTTAGTTCAGTCGGGTACTCTTAAAATAGGTAATTATGTATTAGCCGGTACCACTAGTGGTAAAATTAAGGCAATGCAAGATGAAAGAGGTAAGTCTGTTACAGAAGTAGGTCCTTCTCGACCAATATCTATTTTAGGTCTTGATGGTGCTTCACAAGCTGGGGATAAGTTCTATGTATTAGAAGATGAACGTGAGGCTAAACAAATTGCTTCTCGAAGATCGCAATTACAACGTGAGCAGTCGGTTAGAACACAACGTCATATTACACTTGATGAAATTGGAAGAAGAATCGCGTTAGGTGAGTTTAAAGAGCTTAACATTATTCTTAAGGGTGATGTTGATGGTTCTGTTGAAGCATTGACTGATTCATTCCAAAAACTGTCAACAGATGAAATCCAAGTAAACATTATACATAAGGCGGTTGGTCCTATCACAGAGTCAGACGTTTTGTTGGCTTCTGCTTCAGATGCAGTAATTATTGGTTTTAATGTAAGACCAATGGGTAATGCTAAGGCAATTGCAGAAAAAGAGGAAATAGATATCCGTATGTATTCTATTATATATGCTGCTATTAACGATCTAAAAGATGCGATGGAAGGTATGTTGTCTCCTGAAATGAAAGAGGAGATTTCTGGTACAGCTGAAATAAGAGAGACATTTAAGATTTCTAAGATTGGTACTATTGCTGGTTGTATGGTAACGAGTGGAAAAATCTTCAGAAATTCTAATATCCGATTAATACGTGACGGCGTAGTAATCTATACCGGAACTCTATCTTCTTTAAAACGATTTAAGGATGATGTTAGAGAGGTAGCTAAAGGATATGATTGTGGGCTTCAGGTTAAAAATTATAATGACATCATAGAAGGTGATATTGTTGAAGCATTCCAAGAGGTTGCTGTTAAGAAGAAATTGAAATCTAAATAAGAATTTAAAAGATAAGTTAGGCTTGACTTAACAATGCTCAAAAAAAAATCGACCTAATTGGTCGATTTTTTTGGTTTTAATAACATCGCGTCTGGATATTTAATTCGGACCTCGTTAAATTTTCTTTCGGCATCTAGTTTTGATGTGAATCGACCAACACGTACACGATAAGTAGGAGAGTCAAAATCAATTTTTGAAGAGAGATCAGGAAAATCTTCTTCAACATTTGCTTTTATGCGCTGCGCTTTCGCGTAGTCTCCAAAACCAACTTGTATTCTATAGTATTCATTATTACTTAATGAAGATTTATATATCTCTAGCAATTGATCAATTTTTTGATCTTGTTGAATGTTCACTTTAGCGCCTTGTGAATAACTAAAATGAGTAAAACATGCAAAAAGCACCATTGTACTGAGTATTTTCATAACCTTTATGTAGTTTTATTTTGAATCATTACAAAAGTAAATTATTAAGGATCAAACAAATAAATCAGAGATTATTTAGAATATTTCTAAATTGTAAATTATAAATACATTAACATTTTAAAAATTAAGTCTATGTCGTATTTTTGTCTCCGATTTAGGCATTTGATGGATATTAATAGGTTTCATCTATGACCAAAATCATGCCAAGATTCCGATAGAAATATTCGATATATGAAAAAGGTTCCATACCGAAATCAGTTTTCTAAAATTTTAGGTTTATCCCTAATTGTATTTTTACTTTTTGCAAGTTCATTAACTGCGCAAGATGTTGCTGTCGATGCGACAGCGACAGAAGCTCCCGCTGGTGGTGGTGACGCTGTAAATGGCAAGGCTTTGTTTAATCAGAACTGTGCTGCATGTCATGCATTGAATCGCAAAATGACTGGTCCTGCATTAGCAAATGTAGAAAGTAGATTAAGTGAGGATCAAGGATTGGGGAAAGAATGGTTGTACAGTTGGATAAAAAATAGTCCAGGTGTAATTAAGTCTGGTGATACTTATGCTAATAAGGTCTATGCGGAATACAACCAGGCTGCGATGACTGCTTTTCCAACATTATCCGATGGTGATATCGATGATATTTTAGCGTATACCGCTGCTCCGGCACCTGCCGCTCCTGTTGCTGCCGCTGGTGATGTTCAATCTGGCTCTGCAGGGTCTGCAAGCTCATCTGGTGTGTCTAACGAAATTATACTAGGTGCTCTAGTGTTGATTTTCGGGCTTCTTGTGGTTATGTTGTTATTGGTTAATAAAACATTGCAACGAATTGCTCAAGCGAATGGTATTGTTGTTGAAAGGGAGAATGCTGAAAAAAGAACGCCAATTTGGAAGGCTTTTGCTCAAAATCAATTTTTAGTTTTGGTGACTGCAATATTCCTTTTATTGGGGAGTGCATATTTTGCTTACGGGTGGATGATGCAGGTGGGTATTGATCAAGGTTATGCGCCAATTCAGCCTATACATTATTCTCATAAAATACATGCTGGTGATAATAAGATTGATTGTAAATATTGTCACTCATCAGCAAGAGTTTCTAAAACTTCTGGTATTCCTTCATTAAATGTTTGTATGAATTGTCATAAATCTATTTATGAGTATGCCGGTAATCCAGAAGGTCCTTCTAAAGAAGATTTAGAGAATGGGTATACCAACGAATTTTATACAGGTGAAATAAAGAAATTGTATAAAGCTGTTGGTTGGGATGAAGAGAATCAAAAATACACAGGGGAAAGTCAACCTGTAGAATGGGTTCGTATTCACAATCTTCCTGATTTCGCATATTTTAATCACTCACAGCATGTATCGGTTGCCGGTGTTGAATGTCAAACATGTCACGGGCCTGTTGAGGAAATGGAAATAATGTATCAATATTCTCCATTAACAATGGGTTGGTGCATAGATTGTCACCGACAAACCAATGTTAAGGTTGAGGGTAATGAGTATTACGAAAAAATACATGCTGAACTTTCTAAGAAGTATGGTGTAGATAACTTGACAGCTGCTCAATTGGGTGGTCTGGAATGTGGAAAGTGCCATTATTAATAATAAATTAAAGAAGCTAATTACAGATAATACGTATGGCATCAAACAAAAAATATTGGAAAAACGAAGCGGAGTTAAATCCTAACGATTCCATTGTTGAGGCGCTAAAGCAGAACGAATTTGTAGAGCAGATTCCTGTTGATGATTTCTTGGGTGACAAGGAAACTTTGTCTGCCACAAACACAAATCGTAGGGATTTCTTGAAGTATGTTGGTTTTAGTACAGCTGCGGCTTCTTTGGCTGCATGTGAAGGTCCGGTTATAAAATCGATACCTTATGTTGTGCTTCCAGAAAATATAGTTCCTGGTGTTGCTAATTTTTATGCAACTACAATTGCCAATGGTTTTGACTTTGCGAGTATTTTAATAAAAACACGAGAAGGTCGACCAATCAAAGTAGAGAACAATACTTTGGCTAAAGTTGGAGGTTCTGCTAATGCAAGAGTTCAGGGTTCTGTTCTTTCTTTGTATGATAGTACTAGACTGCAGGGTCCATTAGCAAATGGCGAGCCAGTTGAATGGGATGTGTTGAAAGCTGCGGTTAAATCTAAAATGGGCGGACTTAAGGGTTCTTCTAAAAAGATTGCTTTGCTTACGCAAACTTACGCTAGTCCATCTACTGATCGTTTGTTAGCTGATTTGATGTTGGCAAATGAAAATGTAGTTCATGTTACTTATGATGCGATTTCTCAAGATGCTGCTTTAACTGCCTTTGAGAATAGGTATGGTGAGCGTGCTTTAGCGGATTATGATTTCGAAAATGCAGGTTTAATTGTTTCTTTTGGTGCTGATTTTATTTCTGATTGGCAAGGTGGAGGATACGATGCCGGTTATTCTAGAGGTCGTGTTCCTAAGAAAGGAAAAATGTCTAGGCATGTGCAGTTAGAGGCGAATATGTCTTTAACGGGTGCTAATGCAGATAAGCGTATAGCAATGAAGCCAAGTGCGCAAAAAGTGGTATTGGCTAAGTTGTACGGTAAATTGAATGGTACTACTGTTGGTGGTAACACTTCAGAATATGATGCAGCTGTTGATGTGTTGGCTGCCGAAATTAAGAAAGCCGGCTCAGATGCTGTTGTAGTAACTGGTTTGGATGATGTTAATGCTCAAACTGTTGTTTTGGCAATTAACGAAATGTTGTCGAGTAAAGCGTTTGATGTTGCGGCTCCTAAATATATCAGAAAAGGTAATGTTAAGGCTGTGAATTCTTTGATTTCTGATATGAAAGCAGGAAGAATTGGAGTGTTAATGATTGATGGTGTAAACCCATTGTATTCTTTGCCAAATGCAGTAGATTTTAAAGAAGGTCTTTCTAAAGTTGATCTTACTGTTGCTTTTTCAACAAATTGGAATGAAACTACAGAAGCTGTGCAATATGTGGCAGCTACAAATCACTATTTAGAATCTTGGGGAGATATTCAAATTAAAAAGGGGCATTACAGTTTAATGCAACCTACTATTAAAGAATTATTTGATACGAAGCAGTTTCAAACAGTTGTTTTAGAATTGTTAGGAAGTGATCAATCGTATTATGATTATATAAAACAAACATGGAATGATAATGTATTGAACGGTGCAAACTGGAATCAAGCATTGCAAGACGGTGTTTTTAGTGCTGAAACCATGATGGTTGATGCTGATGGTTCTACTCAAAATGCTATTTCGTCTGAAGAAGTGTCTGAAGTTATAGGTGTGGTGCCAATTGCTTCTGCAATTCGTAGTTTGGCCAATACAACAAGCGATGGTATGGAGCTTACTTTGTATTCGAAAGTAGGTATGGGTGATGGACAACAAGCAAGTAATCCATGGCTTCAAGAATTTCCTGACCCTATAACAAGAGTTTCATGGGATAACTATGTTACTATGTCAAAAGCCGATGCTGCTGAGTTAGGTGTAGAGAATGTGAATGTCGCTAATGGCGGTATGGATGGTAATTATGTTAAGCTTACAGTAAATGGTGTAAGTATAGAGCAAGTTCCTGTAGTTGTTCAACCTGGTCAAGCGAAAGGTTCAGTTGGACTGTCTTTTGGCTTTGGTAAGAAAGTAGGATTGAAAGAAGATATGCAGACGGGTGTAAATGCCTTTATGTTATATGATGGTTTTAGTGCCAATCAATCCGTAAGTGTAGAGAAAGTTTCTGGTAATCATGAGTTTGCCTGTATTCAATTGCATAAAACCCTAATGGGTAGAGGGGATATTATAAAGGAGACAACTTTAGAGATATTCAATACAAAGGATCACTCAGAATGGAATGAAGTTCCTATGGTTTCTTTAGACCATCAAGCAGTTCCTGCAACATCAGTTGATTTATGGGATAGTTTTGATCGTACAATTGGTCATCATTTTAACATGTCAATTGATTTGAACGCATGTACTGGATGTGGATCTTGCGTTATAGCATGTCATGCTGAAAACAACGTTCCTGTTGTTGGTAAGGCAGAAGTAAGAAAGTCAAGAGATATGCATTGGTTGCGTATTGATAGATATTATTCTTCTGAAGAAACTTTTGAACAAGATGATACTAAGAAAGATGAATTTGATGGCTTAACTGGCGATAAAGGATCCTTAAGTGGTTTTGGTGAATTAGAAGATCCATCAGAAAATCCACAAGTTGCCTTTCAACCGGTAATGTGTCAGCATTGTAACCATGCGCCTTGTGAAACGGTTTGTCCTGTGGCAGCAACTTCTCATGGCAGACAAGGTCAAAATCAAATGGCTTATAACAGATGTGTAGGTACGAGATATTGTGCTAACAACTGTCCTTATAAAGTACGTAGATTCAACTGGTTCTTGTATAATAACAATGATGAGTTCGATTTCCATATGAATAATGATTTGGGTAAAATGGTATTGAACCCAGATGTAAATGTTCGTTCAAGAGGGGTTATTGAAAAATGTTCAATGTGTATTCAAAAAACGCAAAAGACCATTTTAGATGCTAAACGAGATGGACGAGCAATTGAAGATGGAGAGTTTCAAACCGCGTGTTCTTCAGCTTGTAGTAATGGAGCCATTGTATTTGGTGATATTAATGATGAGAAGAGTAAAGTGGCAGAATTAAAGGAGAGTGACCGTATGTATCATTTATTGGAGCATGTAGGAACTCAGCCAAATGTTTTCTATCATGTTAAGGTTAGAAACACCAACGAAGCATAATCAATAGTAGAAAGTAATTATAACAAAAGTCTATGGCGTCGCATTACGAAGCACCTATACGAAAACCACTAGTACTTGGAGACAAAGGCTACCACGATGTTACAGTGGATATTGCCGCTCCTGTTGAAGGTAGAGCGAATAAACATTGGTGGATAGTTTTTTCCATTGCCCTAGCGGCATTTCTTTGGGGAATAGGTTGTATTATTTATACGGTCTCAACTGGTATCGGTACTTGGGGACTTAACAAAACCGTAAACTGGGCCTGGGATATTACCAACTTTGTTTGGTGGGTAGGTATTGGTCATGCCGGTACTTTGATTTCAGCGGTTCTTTTATTGTTCCGTCAGAAATGGAGAATGGCAATTAACCGTTCTGCTGAAGCAATGACAATTTTCTCTGTTATTCAAGCAGGTCTTTTCCCAATTATACACATGGGTCGTCCTTGGTTAGCATATTGGGTATTGCCTATACCAAATCAATTTGGATCATTATGGGTAAACTTTAACTCACCACTGCTTTGGGATGTATTCGCTATCTCAACGTATCTATCTGTTTCTTTGGTATTCTGGTGGACAGGATTGCTTCCAGATTTCGCAATGATTAGAGATAGGGCTGTTTTACCTTTTCAGAAAAAAATATATAGCTTATTAAGTTTTGGATGGACAGGTCGTGCTAAAGATTGGCAACGATTTGAAGAGGTATCTTTGGTACTTGCTGGTTTAGCAACTCCGTTGGTGTTATCTGTACATACTATTGTATCTTTTGACTTTGCTACTTCGGTAATACCAGGATGGCATACAACTATATTTCCTCCATATTTTGTTGCTGGGGCTGTTTTCTCTGGGTTTGCAATGGTGAATACATTGTTGATTATAATGAGAAAGGTTTGCCATTTAGAAAACTATATAACTATTCAGCATATCGAGTTAATGAATATCGTAATTATGCTTACAGGTTCTATTGTAGGTTGTGCCTACATTACCGAACTGTTCATGGCATGGTATTCTGGTGTTGAATACGAACAATATGCATTCTTAAATAGGGCTACCGGACCTTACTGGTGGGCATATTGGTCAATGATGACATGTAATGTGTTCTCTCCACAGTTCATGTGGTTTAAGAAGCTCAGAACTAGTATTATGTTCTCTTTCTTTATTTCTATTATAGTAAACATTGGAATGTGGTTCGAAAGATTTGTGATTATTGTAACTTCTTTACATAGAGATTACCTCCCATCATCTTGGACAATGTTCTCTCCAACATTTGTAGATATCGGTATTTTCATAGGTACATTAGGATTCTTCTTTGTTCTGTTTCTATTATATGCTAGAACATTCCCTGTTATTGCTCAGGCAGAAGTGAAGTCTATTTTGAAGGCTTCTGGTGAGAAGTATAAAAAACTAAGAGAGGCTGGAAAGCCTTTATATACGATTAAAACAACTAAAGTAGAAGTTAAAGAACCCATTACTGATGATGTTATAATGGGTGAGGTTAAACTTCCTGTTGATGATAAAGTTGGAGTATCAGATTTATTAAACGCTGTTGGTACATTTGATGCGACAACGCAACAAGCTGATAATTTAAAGAAGGTGAAAGGTATAGGTCCGCAAATGGAAGCAACCTTGAATCAAATAGGAATTTATACATTTGCCCAAGTAGCTAGAATGACTGAGCGTGAGTACAACTTGTTAGATTCTATCACAGGTTCGTTCCCAGGTAGAGCGCAGAGAGATGATTGGGCAGGTCAAGCAACTATTTTATTAAATAACAAAAGATAAATATGGCATCTAAAGTTATACATGCTTTTTACGACGATGATGATGTACTTATGCTTGCCGTTAAAAAGGTGAAAGCAGCTAAGCATCATATTGAAGAGGTATATTGTCCTTTTCCGGTGCATGGATTGGACAAGGCAATGGGATTGGCACCTACAAGAATAGCTATAACGTCATTCTTATACGGTTGTGTTGGTCTTGCGGTTTCAATATTAATGATGAACTACATCATGATAGAAGATTGGCCTCAAGATATTGGTGGTAAGCCAAGCTTTAGCTACATTGAGAACATGCCGGCATTTGTGCCGATTATGTTTGAATTGACAGTATTTTTTGCAGCCCACTTAATGGTTATTACTTTTTATCTTAGAAGTAGATTATGGCCTTTTAAAGAAGCGGAAAATCCAGATGTAAGAACAACAGATGACCATTTTTTAATGGAGATAGAAATCCATGATAATGAGCAAGAATTAAAAGATTTATTAATGGAAACTGGTGCAGTTGAAATTAATGTATCAGAAAAAAACAGTCATTAAATATGAACAGTTTTAAAAATATAGCAATTGTATTCGCTTTGGTTTTAGTGGCAACTTCCTGTCATAATAAAAATGAACGAAATTATCAATATATGCCAAATATGTATGAGCCTGTTGGTTATGAGACTTATGGTGAGGCAGATTTTTTGCCAAATCAATCCGAGGCCTTATTACCTCCTGCTAATACTATCAATAGAGGGTGGTTGCCTTACGAAATTGAAAATTCACCGGAAGGAAAGGAACTTGCCAGGTTACAGGCTAGTCCTTTAGACTCTATGAATACCGAGAAGAACTTATCTAACGGTGCGCAATTGTATACTATATACTGTGCCATATGTCATGGAGATAAAGGTGATGGTAAAGGAACTTTAGTGAAGAGAGAGAAAATTTTAGGTGTGCCAAGTTATGCTGATCCAATTAGGAATTTAACAGTAGGTACTACATATTACACAATTCATTATGGATTAAATTCTATGGGTTCTTATGCTTCTCAAATGAATACAGAAGAGATGTGGCAAGTGTCGGAATATGTAATGAAATTGAAACAAGATTTAACCAAATAATAGGTAAACAATACTATGTATACGTTTTCAAATAGACTTAAAATAGCTTCCATTATTCTAATGATTGTAGGTGCATTAGGAATCATTGGTGGATTTGTTATGGCTCCTGGAACTATAGCAGAGGCAAAGGCCATGGTAGCAAGTAATGACGGTGGTCATGGTGATGCACACGAAACTGAAGCTGCACATGCACCAAAAGAAAATGATCATGCTGTTGCTGATACACATGGTGAAGAACATGATTCTTCTCATGATCAACATTTGTTAGATCAATTGAAAAATAGACCTTGGGCTGCATTATATGTTGCTGCATTCTTTTTTATGATGATCTCATTAGGAGTTTTAGCCTTTTATGCAATTCAACGCGCTGCGCAAGCAGGGTGGTCTCCATTATTATTTAGAGTTATGGAAGGAATAACATCATATCTAGTTCCTGGTGGAATTATAGTTTTTGTTATTCTTCTACTTTCAGTATTACATATGAATCATTTATTTATTTGGATGGATGCAGATGTAGTAGCACATGATGCTTTATTGCAAGGTAAAGCAGGATACTTGAATCCTACTTTTTTCTTAATCAGAGCAGTAATCTTTTTAGCCGGATGGATAGGATATCGAGAATACTCACGAAAATTATCTTTACGCCAAGATGAGTCTGATGATAATTCTAATTTTAAATTAAACTTTAGAATATCCGCTGGTTTCTTAGTGTTTTATTTGATATCAGAATCAATAATGTCTTGGGATTGGCTAATGAGTGTTGAGCCACATTGGTTTAGTACATTATTTGGTTGGTACATTTTTGCAAGTATGTTCGTATCTGGTATCACTGTTATTGCAATGGTTACTATTTATTTGAAATCGAAAGGGCATTTGCCAGACGTTAATAATAGTCATATTCATGATTTAGCAAAGTATATGTTCGGTATAAGTATTTTCTGGGCATATCTATGGTTCTCTCAATTCATGTTAATATGGTATGCTAACATTCCTGAAGAAGTAACATATTATGTGACTAGAATTGGAGATTATAGATTGCCTTTCTTTGGTATGGTAGCAATGAACTTTTTGTTCCCTGTTCTATTATTGATGAATAGTGATTATAAGAGAATTAATTGGTTTGTTATATTGACGGGTATAGTAATTCTTGCTGGACATTACATGGATATATTCAATGCTATTATGCCATCAACAGTAGGCAAGAACTGGTATATTGGAATTCCAGAAATTGGTTCAGTATTATTTTTCGCAGGATTATTTATATTTTGGATTTTCAGAGCACTTTCAACTGCTCCATTACAACCTAAGAGAAACCCGTTTATTGAGGAAAGCAGACACTTTCATTATTAATAGATAAGTAAAGTATAACATTTATATATACGATGACGACATTATTGACTTTAGCTGTTCTTGTTCTTGTAGCGGTTGCCATTTGGCAGTTGACTAAAATATTTGAATTATCACAGCTTAAAACTACCCAGCACCAAATAGCTACAGATAGCGACAATAAGAATAACGGTTACATGTTATTCGCATTTTTAGTTTTCATATATGGAATAACCATTTTCAGTTTTTGGAAATATGGAAAATTCTTACTACCAGAAGCGGGTTCGGCCCACGGTGAGGAATATGATTATTTGATGTTGGTTTCGATGGTGATTATTTTTATTGTTCAAACCATTACTCAAGCATTATTACACTATTTTGGTTATAAGTATAGTGGTAAAAAGGGTCAGAAAGCATTATTTTATGCTGATAACGATCGTTTAGAATTTATCTGGACTATTATACCTGTAATTGTTTTGGCTGGGCTAATTTTATGGGGTCTTTATACTTGGACAACAATAATGGATGTTAATGATGATGATGATCCCTTAATTGTGGAGCTTTATGCCCAACAGTTTAATTGGACAGCTAGATATGGTGGTAGTGATAATGTTTTAGGTGGTGCTAACGTAAGAATGATTGATATTGATAAAGCAAATGTTCTTGGTTTAGATGAAGCAGATTCATATGCTCATGACGATGTTATTGTAAAGGAACTTCACTTGCCAGTAGGTAGAAAAGTTAACTTTAAAATGCGTTCACAAGATGTTCTACATTCTGCCTATATGCCTCATTTTAGAGCGCAAATGAACTGCGTACCTGGTATGATAACAGAATTTTCTTTTACACCTATATACACAACTGAAGAGATGAGATTAAATCCAGATGTTGTAGATAAAGTAAAAAGAACGAACAAAATTCGTGCAGAAAAATCTGCTAGTACTGGAGAAGTTCTTGATCCCTGGGTATTTGATTATATTTTGCTTTGTAATAAGATTTGTGGAAAATCTCATTACAATATGCAAATGAAGATTATAGTTGAATCTGAGGAGGACTACAATGAGTGGATGAAAGGTCAATCAACCTTTGCTGAAACAGTTATGAAAGATGATTCGCAACCCGCTTTTAATACAGTAGAATCTTCACCAGTAGGAGAGTAATTCAATATTACTCGAATAGAAAAAGGCTATAATAAGAAAATTAATAAAATAAAGATTACGATTATGTCAGCAACAGCACATGCACATGTAGATGATCACGAACATGACGATCATGGACATCATCATCATAAAGAAACTTTTGTAACAAAGTATATCTTCAGTCAAGACCATAAAATGATTGCCAAACAATACCTTATAACGGGTGTTTTGGTAATGGGTTTTATAGGTATAGCAATGTCATTATTGTTTAGAATGCAATTGGCATGGCCAGGTGAATCTTTTCCAATTTTTGAAGCTCTATTAGGAAAATGGGCCCCTAGTGGTGTGATGGATGCAGATATTTATTTGGCATTGGTTACTATGCACGGAACCATAATGGTCTTTTTTGTTTTAACTGCAGGTTTGAGTGGTACATTTAGTAACCTTCTAATTCCACTTCAAATTGGAGCTAGAGATATGGCATCTGGTTTCCTTAACATGGTTTCATTTTGGTTGTTTTTTGTTTCTGCTGTTATTATGGTTATTTCATTATTTGTTGAGGCTGGTCCTGCAGCAGCAGGATGGACGATTTATCCTCCATTAAGTGCTTTGCCTATGGCTCAAGCAGGCTCTGGTATGGGTATGACTCTGTGGTTGGTATCTATGGCTATTTTCATTGCTTCGTCATTATTAGGTTCATTGAACTATATTGTTACGGTAATTAACTTAAGAACCAAAGGTATGTCAATGACTAGATTGCCATTAACAATTTGGGCTTTCTTTGTAACGGCTATTATAGGTGTAGTTTCCTTCCCCGTTTTATTATCTGCAGCATTATTGTTGATTATGGATAGAGGTTTTGGCACTTCTTTCTTCCTTTCTGATATATTTATTCAAGGTGAAGTCTTACATTATCAAGGTGGTTCACCTGTATTATTTGAACATTTGTTCTGGTTCTTAGGGCACCCAGAAGTTTATATTGTGATTTTACCTGCTATGGGATTAGTGTCTGAGATTATGGCAACTAGTTCGCGTAAACCGATATTCGGTTACAGAGCAATGGTTGCTTCTATACTGGCAATTGCCTTTCTTTCAACCATTGTTTGGGGTCACCACATGTTTATTTCGGGAATGAATCCATTTTTAGGATCTGTATTTACGTTTACAACCTTATTAATTGCGATTCCTTCTGCGGTAAAGGCATTTAATTGGATTACAACACTCTGGAAAGGTAATTTGCAATTAAATCCAGCGATGCTATTCTCTATTGGTTTTGTATCCACTTTTATTACAGGTGGTTTAACAGGTATTATTTTGGGTGATAGTACATTAGATATCAATGTTCATGATACCTATTTTGTAATTGCACACTTTCATTTAGTTATGGGTATCTCTGCACTATATGGTTTGTTTGCAGGAGTGTACCATTGGTTCCCTAAAATGTTTGAAGGAAAACTTCTAAATAAGAATTTAGGTTATGTACACTTTTGGGTGACTGCAATCTGTGCTTATGGAGTATTTTTTCCAATGCACTTTGTTGGTATGGCTGGGGTTCCTAGAAGATATTATGAAAATACAGCTTTCCCAATGTTTGACGAACTTACAGACATACAAGTATTAATGACAGTATTCGCTATTATTGCTGGTGCTGCTCAATTAGTTTTCGTTGCTAACTTTATCTATAGTGTTTTCTATGGTAAAGTTGGGCCAAAGAATCCATGGAAATCTAATACATTGGAATGGACTGCAGAACAGAAGCATATTCATGGTAACTGGGATGGTGCGATACCTGAGGTTCATAGATGGTCTTATGATTATAGTAAAGTAGATGAAAATGGAGAATATATAATTCCAGGTCAAGATTTCGTTCCCCAAAACATTCCACTGCAAAAGGATGAAGAGGAAATGAGTCACTAGAAAATAAAAATTAGTAAAAAAGCCCAACTTATATAAGTGGGGCTTTTTTTTTGCTAATTTCTTAAGATATTGCGAAGATGTTTTTAGATTACATAAAAAGCAATATCTTCATTTTTTAAATTAAAGTAAAGATTATGAAAAAGTTCGCCCTCTTTTTAATTGTTTCGGTTATTTCCTTTCAAGCATATTCACAACGAAAGCCAAAAATTAAGGGTAATAAAAATGTAATTGAAGTAAGAGAAGATTTAGAACCTTTTACTGCTATTGAACTTGCTGATGATTTAGATATTGTACTTCAAAAATCTTCTCGAGAAGGTTACGCATTAGAGCTAGATGATAATTTATTAGATGTACTTAGATTTAATGTGGATAATGGTGTTTTGAAAATATCATCATTCTATAATATTACATCTAAAAGAAAGCTTGATATCACAATTTTCTTTCAAGAAATAAGATCTGTAAAAATGTTGAATGGAAAGATAAGTATGAAAGATGTTATTTCAACAGATCGTTTAAATGTTCACACATCTGGTACTTCTAGGTTAGAATTAAATGCGACCGCTGACATTATTGATATTACTATGGAGGAAATTAGTTCTGGTGATTTTAATTTAGCTAGCGATTCTCTAAACGTTATTTTGAAGGATAGGATAGATGTAAAACTATATTCTAACGGTGCTAACAATAATATATATATGTATGAAAATGCTTCAGCTAAGGTAGAAGGGACGGCCGACTTTTTAATGGTTAAATTATACGGAAACAGTTCCTTTAAAGCGTCTGATTTACAGGCAGGCGATGTTCTTTTAATTACAGAAGATTCGCCTAATGCTGAAATTAGAGCTTTGAGTAATTTTCAATTGAGTTCGAGAGGTGGTTCTAAAACCAAGCTTTATGGTGATCCGAAGATTACAATTTCAGACTTTTTAGACACATCTAGATTAGAAAAGGAAAAAAACTAGTTTGCTATAGGCGCGGTTAAGCAATGGTCGGGTATTCCAAAGCCATCTACTAAGCTATCTAGGTGTGGTCTCAATTCTGTACAAAGTCTTTCGACGCGTTGTCGAATAGCTTTTGATTTGGAGCTTCCAAAATAACCTTGTTCTAAATACCAAGAGGCATCTTTTCTTATTTCGGAAAGAGCGTATAGTGTTCCTAGTTTTTCAAAAAGCGCTTTGTGATGTGGGTCTGTAATAGTGCTGTTGTGCTCTATAAACGATTTGTAAGCAAGTTCGACGCTATATGCTTTGCCAAGTGTCATTAAATGCGTCTGTACTTTTAGAAAGGCCTGGTAAGATGGAATCCCTTTTTTAATATAACCTCTAATTCTCATGGCTATAGTATAGGTTAATCTTCGTGTTCTATGTTCAAAAGCATGCACATGAAACTTTGGATTGTACAAATGGTCTTTATCAGTTTTGTTGGTGTATAGTGGGTTAATATTTGATAGCTTATCACTTATTTGTGAACTCAATAATTTTAGTACCGTTGAAAAGCCTGCACTATTGAATTCTGCTTTAAAGTCAGATAGCACACCTTTAGCCGCTAATTGAAGCAGAACATTATTATCCCCTTCAAATGTGGTGAAAATGTCTACATCGCCTTTTAAATCAGCAATACGGTTTTCTAACAAGTACCCTTTGCCGCCACAAGCTTCTCTGCATTCTTGAATAGTGTTATTTGCATACCATGTAATAATAGATTTTAATCCTGCTACTTGTGTTTCTACTAGTCTTTTGTCGGGTTGAGACTCATCACAATAATTCTTCATCATTTTGTCTAAAGTAATATGGTAGACATAAGCACTTGCGACTAAAGGTGTTAATCGCAATTGATGCGATGGGTAATCCATCAATAAATCTTCCTGAATTTTTACATTATCATTAAATTGTCTTCTTTTTAATGCGTATTTTATGGCTACGGTAAGTGCGAATTTTGCACCTCCTAGACCAGCTCTGGCAACGCATATTCTTCCACCTACTAAGGTGCCTAACATGGTAAAAAATCTTTTATTCGGATTTTTTATTTCTGAATAATAATCTCCATTAACGAGAATTGTTCCATATTTATTTAGCAAATTCACTTTAGGTACTGATACCTGATTAAACCATATTTTTCCATTATCAACACCATTTAAACCAAGTTTGTATCCATTATCTTCAACTTCAATCCCTGGTAATAATTCTTGGTTTTCATTTCTTAATGGAACTAAAATTGCATGAACTCCTTCATTTTTGCCATTAACAATTAGTTGGGCGAAAACAGATGCTATTTTAGAATGCATGGCGTTACCTATATATTCCTTATTATCATTTTTTCCGGGAGTATGAATAACCAGTGTTTCTGTAGTATGGGTGTAAGTTGCTGTGGTCTTTATTCCTCGTACGTTAGAACCATGACCTGTTTCCGTCATTGCAAAACATCCTAAAAGATTGGCTGATCCAGCATCCGTAAGGTACTTATCATGATGTTTTTTAGTGCCTAATTTTTGAATACTACCCCCAAAAAGTCCAAATTGAACACCAAATTTTATCGCTAAACTTCCATCAACGAACATCAAGTTTTCGAAAATTGCGGCGTAACCTTCCATGTCGTTTGTGCCACCATAGGCTTCTGGGTAAGCCATGGCACCATAACCTTTATCTGCTAGAAATTCTAGTTGCTTTAAAACATGATTTCTAAACTCTTCTTTATTTCTGCGTATCTCCCATGAGAATATGGGGTCTTTCAACACTTGTCTAAAATTATCGACAACTACCGCGTTATTACCCTTTAAAATTCTGTCAATTTCTATTGACGAGTATTGAGCGGAGTTTTTATCTACATCGATATGTACATCGAATAAATGGTTGTAATGATTTGGTTGAATACCAAGATTGACTTCTATTTTTTGAATATGGTCATTCAATACTATTCCGTTATGGTAATGCGAAGCAACTTTCTGGCTAAATGCTGTTAAAGGATACGTCTCATGCTCTACTAATTTAACATTGCTGTTAGTAATGAGTTGTTTCCAGGATTTGAATAATTGATTTGTTGGCGGGTTTTTTATATCTAGCCAATTACGAAGTTGTTTTTTATCACTTTGGGTTAAAGTGCTGTCCTCAGATATAGCATTTTCAACGACATTAATTTCAGATGCCGATAACAGGTCATCAGACCAGATTATATAAAATAATGCGATATACTGAAGAACTTCTGCAGTGTAATTCTCTTTTGTCATACTATGAAATTACAATATTTATGCCTAATTCTAATGAGTATAAATGCGCTGATTATCTATTTGTTAAATTGAATTTAGAAAACCACTTACTAAAGAAGTTAACGGGTGTTTGTATATCTTTGTGAGTATATGAATGAGCATTTAGACCCATCTTCTGAAGGTTTCTCAAATGAGGAATTGGATATTGAAAGAGCATTGCGCCCGGTTAATTTTGACGATTTTACAGGTCAAGAACAGGTGCTTGAGAATCTAAAGGTGTTTGTTGAAGCTGCAAATAGAAGGGGTGAGGCTCTTGATCATACTTTATTTCATGGTCCTCCAGGATTAGGAAAAACAACTTTAGCCAATATTTTAGCTAATGAGTTGGGGGTAGGTATAAAAATTACTTCTGGCCCAGTTTTAGATAAACCTGGTGATTTAGCCGGATTGTTAACCAATTTAGATGAACGCGATGTATTGTTCATTGACGAAATTCATAGATTAAGCCCTATAGTAGAAGAATATTTGTATTCTGCTATGGAAGATTTTAGAATAGACATAATGATTGAAACCGGGCCTAACGCCCGCTCTGTTCAAATAAATTTAAATCCTTTTACTTTGATAGGTGCAACTACACGTTCCGGATTATTAACTGCGCCAATGCGCGCTAGGTTTGGTATACAAAGTAGACTGCAATATTATTCAACCGAATTGCTTTCGACCATTGTTGAGCGAAGTGCTGAGATATTGCGTGTTCCTATTACCCAAGATGCTGCGATTGAAATTGCGGGCAGAAGTAGAGGTACACCTAGAATTTGTAACGCGTTATTGAGAAGAGTACGAGATTTCGCTGAAATAAAAGGTAATGGCTCTATCGATATGGAAATTTCAAAGTTCAGCCTTAAAGCTTTAAATGTTGATGCTCACGGTTTAGATGAGATGGATAATAAAATTTTAACTACAATTATCGATAAATTTAAAGGTGGTCCAGTGGGTATTTCAACATTGGCGACTGCCGTATCTGAAAGTTCAGAAACCATAGAGGAAGTGTATGAACCATTTTTAATTCAACAAGGTTTTATTATGAGAACTCCTCGTGGGCGTGAAGTAACTGAGCTTGCTTATAAACATCTCGGACGTGTAAAGGGAGGAAATCAACCAGGATTATTTTGAGTATTGATATAAAATCTAAATGGACTAATAGTATTAAAACCGAAGCCAAACGCCTCGGTTTTTTATCATGTGGTATATCCAAATCAGATTTTTTGGAAGAAGAGGCGCCAAGATTGGAAAAATGGCTCAACAAAAATATGCATGGCGAAATGGGGTATATGGAGAACCATTTCGATAAACGCTTAGATCCTCGTTTGTTAGTAGAAGGCTCTAAATCTGTGATTTCACTGCTTCTAAATTATTTTCCAGAAGAAACACAAGTGGCAGATACCTATAAAATTTCTAAATACGCGTATGGTCAAGATTACCATCATATTATTAAATCGAAACTAAAACAGCTTCAAGAATTTATTACTGAAGAGATTGGCGAAGTCAATGGGCGCGCCTTTGTAGATTCTGCACCGGTTTTGGATAAAGCATGGGCTGCCAAAAGTGGCTTAGGTTGGATCGGTAAGAATAGTAACTTATTAACACAGCAAGTGGGGTCTTTTTATTTTATAGCGGAACTAATCGTTGATATAGAATTAGAGTATGACCATAAGGTGACTGACCATTGTGGTACATGTACCGCTTGTTTAGATGCCTGCCCTACGCAAGCAATTGTTGAGCCTTATGTAGTAGATGGTAGTAAGTGTATTTCCTATTTTACTATAGAATTGAAAAATGAGTTGCCTATTGACGTTAAAGGAAATTTTGATGATTGGATGTTCGGTTGTGACATTTGTCAAGATGTATGTCCTTGGAATCGGTTTTCAAAACCCCATAAAGAACCGTTATTCAACCCTAATCCTGAATTGCTCTCAATGACAAAAAAAGATTGGGAAGAAATTACAGAAGATGTTTTTCAAAAAGTCTTTAAAAAGTCTGCTGTAAAGCGAACCAAGTTTTCAGGTCTAACTAGAAATATCGAGTTTTTAAAATAAAATAGTTTACTCAATCGTTTTCGAAAGCTTTTATTTCTTATAAAAGTGTTGCTAACACTTAATTATATTATATTGCTTGTTGGTTAAAATTGTGTAATTCTAAAATTATACAAGGTTCTAATAAGAATACCGTAATTCCTTTTCTAGTTAAAGATTAATAAACATAAATGAAAATAAAAAAACCGAGTCTTAGTTTTTGGCAGATCTTTAATATGAATGTCGGGTTTTTAGGAATTCAATATAGTTTCGGACTTCAGCAAACAGCAATTAATCCAATATTCTTATACTTGGGAGCGCCTGAAGATATGCTACCGATTCTAAATATTGCTGGTCCGGTAACTGGTTTGGTTATTCAACCAATAATCGGAGCAATGTCAGATAAAACATGGTCGGAACGATGGGGTCGACGTAAACCTTATTTTTTAATTGGTGCAATTTTGGGAAGTTTGTGCTTATTCGCATTTCCTACGAGTCCGGTGTTATGGTTTGCAGTAGGCCTTTTATGGATTTTAGATGTGGGAAATAATATGGCTATGGAGCCATATCGTGCATTTGTGGGAGATAAATTACCAGAAAAACAATTGAGCCTGGGGTATCAAATGCAAAGTTTATTTGTAGGTGCAGGTATACTTTTGGCTAATGGTTCAATTGTCTTATTTCAATACCTATTTGGGGGTGAATCTTTAGAGGTGGCAGGAACTATTCCTACTTGGTTGTATTACTCATTCTATATAGGTGCAATTCTTTCGATTACAACGATTTTATGGTCGGTTTTAAAAACACCTGAAATTCCACCTACTTCCGATGAACTAGCGGATATTAATCAAGTAAAAGCTAAACCTTTGGCCGAACGTATCGCATTACCTTTTATTGAAATTTCAGAGTCGATTAAGAAAATGCCTAAATTCATGTGGAAACTTGGTGCGGTGTATCTTTTTCAATGGTATGCTTTGTTTATATATTGGCAGTATACAACGCCATTATTTAAACTAACTATGGGGTATTCTACCGGTGAGGCGGCATCTCAATCTGCACAAATGAGTTTAACCTATAATATTGTAACCATGCTTGTGGCTCTGGCTTTAGTGCCCTTGACACTTAAGTACGGTGGTAAAAAAGTTTATGCTTTGAGTTTATTAGGTACTGCAATAGCTTTATTTGCAATTCCATTTATTCAAGACCCCATAATGGTTTTAGTGCCAATGGTGCTTTTCGGTGTTGGCTGGGCGGCAATGATGGGAATTCCTTATACTATGGTGTCTAAAGTGGTGCCGCAAGAAAGACGTGGTGTTTATATGGGAATATTAAATATGATGATTGTAATTCCTATGGGTGTTGAAACACTCACATTCGGCCCTATTTATAAGTATTTATTAGGTGGAAATGCGGTTAATGCTATGTTGTTTGCTGGTGCGTTTTTTGTTCTTGCAGCCTTTTTTGCTATGCGTTTGAATGTAGATAAAAAGGAAGAAGCATTGGAATTATAATTATTTTATGTTTTCCGGTTTACCTAATGGTAATATTTCTTTTTATATAAAACTAGCTTCTTTACACGCTTCTATAAAGAATACCTTTAAATTTGTTTTTTTAAAATAGAAGAGCATGAGCAATGAAAAGCTAAGAAGAGAAGCACTTATTTATCACGCAAAACCACAGCCTGGTAAGATTAAAATAGTACCAACAAAACCATATCGTACTCAACGAGATCTTGCTTTGGCGTATTCACCAGGAGTAGCAGAACCATGCTTGGAAATAGCAAAGGATAAAGAAAACGTTTATAAATATACTTCTAAAGGAAATTTAGTAGCCATTATCTCAAACGGTACTGCCGTTTTAGGCTTAGGTAATATAGGTCCTGAGGCTTCTAAACCTGTGATGGAAGGTAAAAGTCTTTTGTTTAAGATTTTTGCCGATATCGATGGTATCGATATTGAGGTGGATACTGAGGACGTAGATAAATTTATAGAAACGGTAAAGATGATTGCCCCAACTTTTGGAGGAATCAATCTTGAGGATATAAAAGCTCCTGAGGCATTTGAAATAGAGCGTCGATTAAAAGAAGAGCTCGACATTCCTGTAATGCATGATGACCAGCATGGGACTGCCATTATTTCTGCAGCGGCTTTGCTTAATGCTTTAGAGCTCTCCAATAAGAAAATGGAGAACGTCCGTATTGTTATTAGCGGTGCCGGTGCGGCTGCTGTTTCATGTACGAAATTGTACAAGGCCTTTGGTGCGAAGGCAGAGAATATTGTCATGCTAGACAGTAAAGGTGTAATTCGAAAGGACGCTAAAAATCTTTCAGAATCTAAGAAAGAGTTTGCTACAGATAGAAAAATTAACACACTTGAGGAGGCAATGGTGAATGCAGATGTATTTGTTGGGCTATCCATTGCGAATGTGGTATCACCAGCAATGTTAACTTCTATGGCAAAGAATCCTATTGTATTTGCAATGGCAAACCCAAATCCTGAAATAGATTATAACTTGGCTGTTGCTACACGTAAGGATATCATAATGGCTACTGGAAGATCTGACCATCCAAATCAAGTAAATAATGTTTTAGGTTTCCCATTTATTTTTAGGGGAGCTTTAGATGTTAGGGCAACTGCAATTAACGAGACTATGAAAATGGCTGCGGTAAAAGCATTGGCGGAATTAACAAGACAACCGGTTCCAGAGCAAGTAAATATAGCGTATGGTGAAACTAGGTTGACTTTTGGAAAAGAATATATTATTCCAAAACCTAACGATCAGCGTCTAATTTATGAGATACCCCCAGCTGTTGCTAAAGCGGCAATGGAAAGTGGTGTAGCAAAGGCACCAATTCAAGATTGGGCTAAGTATCGAGAAGAATTAATGATGCGTTCTGGCAATGACAATAAAGTTGTTCGTTTATTGCACGGTAGAGCTCGTTCTAATGCTAAGAAAATTGTATTTGCAGAGGCAGACCATTTAGATGTTTTAAAGGCAGCTCAAATTGTACATGAAGAAGGTATTGCTATACCTGTACTTTTAGGCAGAAAAGATGTTATTTTAGAATTAAAGAAGGAATTGGAGTTTGATGCCGATTTGGTAATCATTGATCCAATGTCAGAAGAATTTGATGAGCGCCGTATACGTTACGCTACTAAATACTGGGAAAGCCGTAAACGAAGTGGAGTTACTTTTTATAGTGCAAAAATAAAAATGCGTGAGCGTAATTATTTTGGTGCTATGATGGTTTTAGAAGGTGATGCCGATGGTATGATATCGGGTTATTCGAGAGCTTATCCAACAGTGGTGAAACCAATTTTTGAGGTAATTGGTAGGGCAGCTGGAGTGAAAAAAGTGGCTACTGTAAATATTATGATTACTGAAAGAGGTCCTATGTTTTTAGCAGATACATCTATAAATATCGAGCCAAATGCTGAGGAACTAGCAGATATAGCACAAATGACTGCAAATGTAGCTTCTAACTTTGGATTTGATCCTGTTCTGGCGATGTTAAGCTATGCTAACTTCGGATCTTCTTCACATCCGAATTCAAGAAAAGTTAGGGAAGCAGTTCGAATTTTGCATGAAAATAAACCTAACTTAGTTGTTGACGGTGAAATTCAGATAGATTTTGCGCTAAACAAGGAGTTGCATCAAAGTAAGTTCCCATTTTCAAAACTTGCAGGAAAAGCTGTGAACACATTGATTTTTCCGAATTTAGAATCGGCTAACATTACATATAAATTACTTAAAGAACTAAACAAAGCAGATTCAATTGGTCCGATTATGGTAGGTTTGAGAAAATCTGTGCATATCATGCAATTAGGGGCAAGTGTTGATGAAATCGTTAACATGGCTGCAGTTGCAGTAATTGATGCTCAAGAACGTGAAAAACGTAAGAAGGCAAAAGAAACTACATAAATAAGTTAAGATTTTAAGTATAATAGAAATAGGGAGATAAGTGTTTAACTTAATTTCCCTATTTAATTTAATGGCATATGATACATCACTTAAGAGGTAAACTGGTAGAAAAGAATCCAACACATATTATTATTGAATGTGGTGGGGTTGGTTATTTTGTGAATATATCATTGAATACGTTCTCTAAATTACCAGCACAGGAGAATATTTCCATATTTACCCATCTTCAAGTAAAAGAAGATTCTCATACTTTATTTGGTTTCATGGAGAAATCTGAGCGTGAAATTTTTAGGTTATTACTGTCAGTTTCCGGTATTGGTTCAAGCATTGCCAGAACAATGCTTTCTTCAATGTCACCATCTCAAATTAGAGATGCAATTGCTAATGGCGATGTCCCCGCTATTCAATCAATTAAAGGAATTGGAGCAAAAACTGCCCAACGTGTAATTTTAGATCTTCGAGATAAGGTATTAAAAGTCTATGATATAGACGAACTTTCACTAAGTGCAAACAATACAAATAAAGATGAAGCGTTATCTGCTTTAGAAGTTCTAGGCTTCGCACGTAAACAGGCAGAACGGGTTGTCGATAAAGTGCTTAGTCAAGATTCTTCATTAAGCGTAGAGAATATTATTAAACTTGCGCTGAAAAATTTGTAATAAGTTTAAAAAATCGGGGCAATTAAAAATCTTAAAACTTCTTTTAAGTATATCTTTTTATTCTGTATGTTTTTTGGTTCCATGACGGTTGTTATGGCGCAAGAAACAGAGGAGCAGGAGATTGATTCTGTAAAGACAGGACATGATCTTGGTCGTATTCTTCTTGAGAATCCAGAAAGTATTGTTTCTAAATATATTTACGACCCAAAACTTGATCGCTATATTTATAATGAAAGCGTAGGGGATTTTAATATAGGATATCCGATAATTCTTACTCCTGATCAATATTTTGATCTTATAGAAAAAGAAGGAATTAAATCTTATTTTAAAGAAAAGTCAGATGCTTTTTCTGGTAGAAAAGCCGGTAGTGAAGAAGCGCGTAAAAACTTACTTCCTAATTTTTATGTAAACAATAATTTCTTCACCTCCATTTTTGGCGGTAATACAATAGAAATTATCCCACAGGGCTCTGTAGCTATGGACTTAGGTGTTATTTGGCAGAAAAACGATAATCCGTCACTTTCACCTCGTAATAGAACCAATCTTTCATTCGACTTTGATCAGCGTATTAGTCTTAGTATGTTGGGTAAAATAGGTGAACGTTTACAGGTAACCGCAAATTATGATACCGAAGCGACTTTCGATTTTCAGAATATTGTAAAGCTTGATTATACACCAACTGAAGATGATATTATTCAATCTATCGAAGTTGGTAACGTAAACATGCCTTTAAATAGCTCATTAATTCAAGGCGCTCAAAGTTTGTTTGGTGTTAAAACAAAACTACAATTTGGTAAAACTTCTGTAACTGCAGTATTTTCTGAACAACGTTCACAAAATAATACGGTAGTTGCTCAAGGTGGAGGAACATTAAATGACTTCTCATTAACCGCTTTAGATTATGATGAGAATAGACACTTTTTCTTATCTCAATATTTTAGAGATAATTATGATCGTGCCCTATCAACGTATCCTTATTTACAAAGTCAGGTTCAAATTACCCGTATAGAAGTTTGGGTCACTAATAGAAGTCAGCAGACATTGAATGTGCGAAATGTAGTGGCGATTCAAGATTTAGGTGAAGCTAATAGAGACAAAACTAGAGTTGGAATAAATAATGGAAGTGGAGCAAATTTCTTTAATGGAGTTGGCGATTTAAGACCAAGAAACAATGCAAATGATTATGATCCAGCTTTAATTGGAAATGGCGGTGCATTAAACGATAATATTAGAGAAATAGCAACCGTAGAAGGCGGGTTTAATGCTGCAAGTTTTTCTGGAGGATATAATCCTAATCAAGGTTTTGACTATGCATTATTAGAGAATGCTAGAAAGTTGGAACAAGGTAGAGATTTTGAATATAATACTCAATTAGGCTACATTTCTTTAAACCAAAGATTAAGTAATGATGAAGTATTAGGTGTTGCCTTTCAATATACTTTTCAAGGTGAAGTTTTTCAAGTTGGTGAATTTGCGAATGGAGGGTTAGAAGCTACAACCGTTTCACAAGGTGCAAATCCTATTATTGAAAACAATACACTAATTCTTAAATTATTAAAAAGTAATATTACGAACATCAACGATCCTATTTGGGATTTGATGATGAAGAATATCTATGCTACCGGTGCATTTCGTTTAAGCGAAGACGATTTTAAGATGAATATTTTATATTCAGATCCTACGCCTAGAAACTATATTACACCTGTTGAAGAAGGGCCAGGTTCGGGTTGGCCTGAAGGCTTAGAGGAGCGTATTCTTTTGAACGTCTTTAATCTAGATAGATTAAATGTTTATAATGATATTCAACCAGGGGGTGATGGTTTTTTTGATTTCGTAGCTGGGCAGACTATAGATGTACAAGGTGGTCGTATTATTTTTACGAAAGTAGAACCGTTTGGTCAATTTCTATATGAACAATTACAGAACGGAAATAGTGGCCAATATAATAATACATCTGGTTATAATGCTAATCAAGAGCAATATGTGTTTAGAGACATGTACGAGCTAACAAAGGCTGCTGCATTACAAGACCCAGAAAAAAATAAGTTTTTATTAAAAGGTTCATATAAATCTGAAGGCAGTAATGGAATTTCAATAGGAGCATTTAATGTGCCACAAGGTTCTGTAACAGTTACTGCGGGTGGTAGACAATTACAAGAGGGTATTGATTATACGGTGAATTATCAAGCAGGTACGGTCCAGATATTAGACCCTAGCTTAGAAGCTTCGAATGTTCCTATTAATATTTCTGTTGAAAACAATGCTGTATTTGGGCAACAAACACGTCGATTTACTGGTGTAAATGTTGAGCATCAAATAAATGAGAAGTTTGTGTTGGGTGCTACTTTGTTAAACTTAAATGAACGCCCGTTAACACAAAAATCTAATTACGGTGTTGAGCCAGTTAATAATACGATTTTTGGGCTTAATAGTAATTTTTCTACTGAAGTTCCTTGGTTAACCCGTATGGTCAATAAACTACCAAATATTGATACCGATGTACCATCTAATGTTTCGGTAAGGGCAGAGATGGCTATGCTAAAGCCGAATTCTCCTAAGAATGCTGATTTTCAAGGAGAGACTACGACCTATTTAGATGATTTTGAAGGCGCTCAAGCATTAATAGATATTAGAGCTTCTCTTGGTTGGTCGATATCAAGTATGCCTTTAGAATTTGGTAATGGGGGTCAGCTTTTCGGTAGTTCTCCTGAAGATTCAGACAATTTATTGAATGGTTACGGTAGAGCTAAATTATCGTGGTACACCATTGATCCTATATTTTATACCAATCAAAGACCTGCAGAAATAAGTGATGATGATGTTTCTACAAATCCTACCCGTAGAATATTTATTGATGAAGTTTTTCCACAGACCGATGTCGCTCAAGGCCAAACTCAAGTGCAAACTACCTTAGATATGGTGTACTATCCATCAGTTAAAGGACCTTACAACAACAACCCAAACTTTGAACTTGATGTACCTACTGAAAAATGGGGTGGAATGATGCGCTCGTTGAGCAGTACCGATTTTGAACAAAGTAATGTGGAGTTCGTTCAGTTTTGGGTAATGGATCCCTATGTAGACGGTATTGCATCAGGGTCAGGTGAACTAGTGCTAAACTTAGGTAATATTTCAGAGGATATTTTACGTGATGGTAAAAAACAATATGAAAATGGATTACCGGGCGTAAATAGTAACGATTTTATAGCACCTACTTCTTGGGGTGAAGTTCCCGCAACACAATCTTTGGTATATGCATTTGATGCTAGTGAGGTTAATAGAAGTTTGCAGGATATTGGTTTTGACGGATTGAATGATGCTAATGAAAGTTTAGTTTTTACCAATAACGATGGTGTTGATCCAGCCTTGGATAATTACTCTTATTATTTGAATAGAGAAGGAAGCATTTTAGAAAGATATATAGATTTCAATAGCCCTGAAGGTAACTCGCCTGTCGCTGTTACTAATACGAACAGAGGCTCTACTACGTTACCTGATGTTGAAGATGTTGATAGAGATTTAACTATGAATACGGTGAATAGCTATTATGAATATCGAATAGCGATTAAACCAAACACTTCAATTAATGATAAGTATGTAACCGATATAAGAGAAGGTGTAGCTAGTGGGACTAGAATTCCTAATGGAGATGACGTTAATTATAGATGGATTCAGTATAAAATTCCATTAAGTGATTTTAGTGATGCTATTGGTGGAATCACCGATTTTAGGTCAATTAGCTTTATGAGAATGTACATGACAGGTTTCAATAATCCTACGGTATTACGTTTTGCTACGTTAGATTTGGTTCGGGGAGATTGGAGAACTTATACTAGAACATTACAAGATGCTGATATTGATAATGACCCGGCAGATGATGGTACTACCTTAGATGTAAATACGGTAAATATTGAAGAAAATAGTAATAGAACGCCTATACCTTACGTGTTGCCACCTGGGGTTATAAGAGAACAATTAAATAATAACAATACTATAATTCGTCAAAATGAACAATCTCTTTCCTTATTGGTCGAGAATTTAGAGCCTCGCGATTCACGTGGTGTGTTCAAAAACTTAAATATTGATATTCGTCAATACAAGAATTTAAAAATGTACTTGCATGCTGAAAAGATAGTAGATAGTGATTATGCGGATACGTCGACACCTTTGGTTGGTTTCTTGCGTATGGGGACAGATTTCACCCAAAACTTCTATCAGGTAGAACTTCCGTTAGAATTTACTCCGTTTACGGGTGTTTCAGAAAGGGAGATTTGGCCAGAGGCGAATGAAATGAATATTGTCCTTAGCGATTTAAATAAAGTAAAATCTCTTTGGATATCAGATGGTGATTTAAGCGAGATTCGATTTTTTGAAGTGGAGAATGGGGAAGTTATTCCTGTTAATGAATTTGATGTACGAACGCGAGGAAGAATTCGTATAGGAATAAAAGGTAATCCTTCATTAGGCAGTATTCGTACCATAATGGTGGGTGTTAAGAACCAAGATAATCTACCCGCTAGAGGTGAGGTGTGGTTTAACGAACTTCGTCTTGCTGGATTAGATAATAACGGAGGTTGGGCAGCCATTGCTGCCATTGATGCAAATATTGCCGATTTTGCAAATATAAGTGCAACAGGTAGTAAGAGTACTTCCGGTTTTGGTTCTATCGACCAAATGCCAAATGAACGTGCTCGTGAAGATGCTATTTCTTATGATGTGGTAACCAATGTTAATGTAGGTCAATTGCTTCCTAAAAAATGGGGAATTCAGTTACCCTTCAACTACGGAATATCAGAGCAAGTAATTACCCCTGAGTTCGACCCAGTATATGATGATTTAAAACTTGAGGATAGAATTGCTGCTGAAGATAAGCAACAAGGTAAAGACGATGTTTTAGAGCAAGCAGAAGATTATACAAAGAGAACAAGTATAAATTTAATAGGCGTTCGTAAGGATCGTGGCGATGAGGCCGACGCCAATTTTTACGATATTGAGAACTTTACATTTAACTATAGTTATAACGAAACGGATCATCGCGATTTTGAGATTTCACAATTAAGAGACCAAACGGTGAATACCGGTTTTGTTTATAACCACAGTTTTGAACCTTTAGAAGTTGCTCCATTTGCTAAAAAAGATTCACTTTTTACAGGTAAGTACTGGCAATGGCTAAAAGATTTGAACTTAAACCTATTGCCATCGACCATAGGCGTGAATTCTAATATAAATCGACAATTTAATGCACAGCGATTTAGGGATGTTTATCAGGAGAATGAGGACAGAATTCAATTACCAGAACTGCAACAACGTAATTATCTATTTAATTGGCAGTATGCTGTTAATTATAACTTGACGAAATCGTTACGATTAAACCTAACGGCATCGAATAATAATATAGTTCGTAATTACCTTAACGAAGATGAGCCATTAGAATCTGCAGATAGAATTAATAATGAGTTAGGGTTATGGGATGGTTTCTTTGATATTGGGGAGCCTAACAGGCATTCGCAACAGATGCAATTAAATTATGAAGTTCCATTTGCAAAAATACCTGCTTTAGATTTTATAAGTACGCAATATACTTACACCAGTAATTTTGATTGGCAAAGAGGTGGAGATGCTATTTTAGCGGTGATAGGTAGTGATGTCAATACCGTGCAGAATGCAAATACGCATACTATTACATCATCATTGACCTTGCAAAAATTCTATGATATGATAGGGCTTAAAAAACGTGCAGCTCCAAAAGCAACTGCCAGCGGACCTATTAGAAGGGATAAAGCAGGAGTACCTGCAGAAGATCAAGAAAAAATAAAGGGTAAAACAAGTGATATGTTTAATACCGTAGTTGACTTAGTTACTATGGTAAAACGATTAAACTTTAACTACAGTGAGAATAATGGTACAGTGTTACCAGGCTATACGCAGTCTGTTGGTTTTATTGGTACTGCTAGGCCTACGATAGGGTTTGTTTTCGGTAGTCAAGCTGATGTTCGTTTCGAAGCGGCTAAAAATGGTTGGTTGACTAATTTTCCAGAATTCAACGAGCAATTTATCCAAAGAACAAATAAGCAATTGAATATTACGGCAACGGCACAACCGACTAAAGATATTACTATTGATTTAGTAGCTGACAGGCAATATTCAGACAGCTATCAAGAAAATTTTAATGTCACCGATCAAGAGTATAATGTGCAGTTGGGTAATAACTATGGTAGTTTTAGTATTTCTACCATGATGATAGGTACCGCATTTGGTAAGAGTGATGAGTTCGATTCAAGTACGTTTCAACAGTTTAAGGATAATAGGATTACGATAGCAAATAGATTAATTGCCGATAGGTCTCAACCGTTCGGTAATCCAGATGATGATGGTTTTCCACAATTGTATGGCAAAACCCAGCAAGAAGTTTTATTGCCTGCATTCTTTGCAGCGTATACAGGGCAAGATGCTAGTCGTGTTAATTTAGATACGTTTAGAGATATACCAATACCTAACTGGAGCATAAAGTATACAGGCTTGATGAAGAGCAAATGGTTTAAAAAGAAATTCAAGCGTTTTTCTTTAAGTCACGGGTATCGTTCTGCATATAGTATCAATTCTTATCAGACCAATCTTGAAAAAGTACAATTACGTAAGGATAATCTACCTCTGGTAGATCCTGAAAATGGTGATTTATTATCAGATTTGATTTTGAATAACGTGGTACTTACAGATCAATTTAATCCGCTAGTAAGGGTAGATTTTGAGATGAAAAACTCGATTAGTATTTTGGCCGAGGTTAGAACAGATAGGGCTTTATCACTAAGTTTTGATAACAACCTTATGACTGAAATTAATGGTAAAGAATATACGGTAGGTATGGGGTATCGTTTTAAGGATGTCAAATTTGTGACAAATATTGGTGGGAATAAAACGAGATTAAAAGGAGATTTAAATTTGAAGGCTGATGTAACCTTACGAGATAATATTACGATTATTAGAAATCTAGATATAAACAACAATCAAATAACCTCTGGGCAAAATTTAATGTCGCTTAAATTTACTGCCGATTATGCACTTAGTAAGAATCTGAATGCTTTGTTCTTTTACGATCATTCTTTTTCCAAATTTGCTGTATCTACTGCCTTTCCTCAAACTACAATCAATACAGGTTTTACCATTCGATACAATTTCGGTAATTAAAAAGATGTCACTTAACCTCTAAATTTTGTATCTACCAACAATTTGAAGGAAACTATTACATCGGTTAATTTTTTGATAAGCTAATTGGAATACTATACATTTGCCGAAGTAAAAAAATAATAAACGTTTATAATGAATATACCAGCTGAATTAAAGTATACAAAAGACCACGAATGGGTAAAGATTGACGGTAATATTGCAACCGTTGGTATTACAGATTTTGCTCAAGGTGAACTAGGTGATATTGTTTATGTAGAAGTAGACACCTTAGATGAAACTTTAGACCGTGAAGCAATTTTCGGAACTGTTGAGGCTGTAAAAACAGTTTCAGATCTATTTTCTCCTTTATCTGGTGAAATAATCGAATTCAATGAGGCACTTGAAGATGAACCAGAAAATGTTAATTCTGACCCTTACGGTGCTGGATGGATGGTGAAAATAAAATTCAGTGATGCCAGTGAATTGGAAGATTTGTTGAGTGACGCAGCATATAAAGAGATTATAGGTGGATAAAAACCTTGTTTTTAAAGTACTATTCATAAGCTGGATGATGTTCGTAACATTTTTCAGCTTATTTTCTTTATCAGATATAGATACTTCTAGGTTCGATATTCCTCATTTGGACAAGGTGGTTCATTTTACCTTTTATTTTGTAATGGTTTTGTTGGCTTTTTTGGCAAAAATCAAGGGGGAATTTCAAACCAATGGCAGGTTTAAGTTACTGTGGCACATAGTTTTATTGGCTATAGTTTACGGCATAATTATTGAGGCTATACAACATATAGCTACTGATGATAGACATGGTGATCCGCTTGATGCATTGGCCAATTCTACGGGAGCTATAGTAGGAATGTTAGTCATACGATTTTTGTTTTTTCGAAAGCCATCGTTAAAATGAAAATATTAATTGCATTTTTATAGATTATTTAGTTAAATTAGCAATCACTAAATTGAATATATATGGAACCTAAAAAGAATCCTAAGGCGGATTTAACGAAGAACAGTAGTCTTTATTTTGTTATCGGATTGTTCGCGGTAATGCTATTTACTTATGTGGCATTTGAGTGGAAGACTTATGATGAAGTCAATGATTATGATATTTCTATGAATGTGGATGATCTTTTAGATGAAGAGGTTCCTATGACCGAACAGATTAAAACACCACCACCACCACCACCACCAGCTGCACCTGAAATTATTGAGGTTGTAGAAGATGAAGAAGAGGTTGAAGAAACTGTAATTGAGTCTACTGAAACTAGTCAAGATGAAGAAATCGTTGAGGTTGACGATGTAATCGTAGATGAAATTGAAGAAGATGTTGATGTACCTTTCGCAGTAATTGAAGATGTGCCGATTTTTCCGGGTTGTGAGAACGAAAGCGACAAAAGAGCTTGTTTCAATTCAATGATTCAAAAACATATAGGTAAAAACTTCCGTTACCCAGAAATAGCTCAAGAAATGGGAGTTCAAGGTAGAGTTAGTGTAATGTTCGTTATTCAAAAAGATGGTAGTATCGGTAACATTAGAATGCGTGGGCCAGATAAAAATTTAGAGGCTGAGGCAGCTAGAATTATTGGTAAGCTTCCGAAAATGACACCTGGTAAGCAAAGAGGAAGAGCCGTACGTGTACCTTTTAGTATTCCAATTAACTTTAAATTACAATAGCTTATAAAGCTATTTTATAATATTTAAAAATCCCGAGCTATTAGCTCGGGATTTTTTGTTTTTAATAGTAATTGCTAATTTTTTAAACTTGTGTAAAATGTACTTCTCAATTTTTCAGGATTGATAAAGCCAGTTCCATAATCATTGTCATATGTGCCAGAAATAGTGGTGTCTGTTGTGATTTGTTCTAATGTTTTCCCTGATTCTATTGCTTTTAAAGTGTTATTCTTAATGTCTTCTAACATGGCAATGTACTTAATTAGTTCTTTTTTATTCGAAGGTCGACCATGACCAGGAATTATAACCGTGTTGTCATTAATTAGCATTAAAGCCTTCTTTTGTGCGTTAATATAACCATCTACGCTTCCGCCGTTATCTAAATCAATATAAGGGTAACGTCCTGAAAAGTAGGTGTCACCCATGTGCAAGACATTATTTTTCATGAAATATATCATGGCATCACCATTGGTATGAGCGTTATGCGTATGAAACGCCATTATGGTTTCATCATCTTGATATAATTTAAGTTCTTCAGAAAAACTTATTTCTGGTAGAATGTCTTTGCTAAGTTCAGGTTTTTCCATAATGCTTTGCTCTAGGCTCTTTCGAACATTATCTTGGGCAATTAACGTTGTCGTTTTGGTGTTGAATTCTGCATTGCCTCCTGTATGGTCCCCGTGCATGTGGGTGTTAAATAAATAAGTTATAGGCTTGCTGGTTATGGTTGCTATCGCTTGTTTAATTTTAGGACTTAGTCGTGCAAACTGATCATCAATCATAAATGAATTGGTTGCGTTTACATAGAGTCCGATATTGCCACCTTGGCCGGTAAGCATATATACTTCACTTGTAAGAGTATCTATGGAAATTGTAACGTTCTCTTCTTGGCTCTTGGTAATTGTAGAGATAAGCATTAGTGTCGCTAAAAGAAAAGTAGATTTTAAGTGTTTCATTTTTAAGGGATAAGAAGTTATTTCAGTTACTTTCAAATATACTAGAAATAAAGGTATAAGGTTGCAGAAATATGACTAGGGGCTTATCTTTGCAGATCTATTAAATGTAATATGAAAACGGCCGTTAGTTCGACAAAAAGTAGTGCGTTAGCATTAATTTTTGCCGATTTTAAGGAGATTACCAAAGCTAGATTGGCAATTAGTGTCGTTTTTTCTTCGATTGCTGGGTACTTTTTAGGTGCCTATGAAATTCAATGGGTTCAAGTATTATTGTTGGCTTTTGGCGGTTACTGTATGGTTGGTGCAAGTAACGCGTACAATCAGGTTATAGAAAGAGATTTGGATGCTTTAATGAAGCGTACTAAAAATAGGCCTATTCCTACAGGTAGAATTTCGGTTAAGTCAGCTATGACTATGGCAATTGTTTTAACCTTGCTCGGCGTATTGGCATTATATCTTTTGAATCCTAAAACGGCAATGTTTGGGGCTATTTCTATATTTCTTTATACCAGTGTTTATACTCCGCTTAAAACAATAACCCCTTTGGCGGTCTTTGTTGGGGCTATTCCTGGGGCTATTCCATTTATGTTAGGTTGGGTTGCTGCTACTGATGATTTTGGTATTGAGCCAGGAACATTGTTTATGATTCAATTTTTTTGGCAATTTCCTCATTTTTGGGCTTTAGGATGGATGTTAGATGACGATTACCGAAGTGGTGGGTTTAAAATGTTGCCGACCGGTAAAAAAGATACCGCTACTATATTGCAAATAATCATGTACACGATTTGGATGATGGTCGTATCGGTTATACCTGTTTTTGGTATAACGGGTAGGTTGCAGTTATCAGTTATAGCTGCTGTAATTGTTTTTTTGATGGGAGCTGTGATGTTGGGATTTGCCTTTAAGTTATATTCGAAAAGGGACAATGCTTCCGCAAGAAAATTAATGTTAGCAAGCGTCAGTTATATAACTTTGATGCAAATAGTATATGTAATAGATAAATTTTTAGGTTAATATGGATTTGACACAAGGAACGGAGCAAGAAAAAAATGCTAGGGCGAAAAAAATGATGCTTTGGTTTGGTATCGTGAGTTTGTTAATGGGGTTTGCAGGTTGGACAAGTGCTTACATTGTCAGTAGCTCAAGAGAAGATTGGTCTAGTGATGTAGGTTTGCCACAGTTTTTTATATATAGCACCATTGTCATTATTATTAGTAGCTTTTGTTATATGTTGGCAAAAAAGGCAATTAAAGAAGGGCAATCTAGTAAGGGTACTCTTTGGTTATGGATAACTTTCGCACTCGGTATTGTTTTTATAGTTCTTCAATTCTCTGGTTTTTCAGAAATGGTAGCGCAAGGATATTATTTTACAGGCCCAACTAGTAGTATAAAAATGTCTTATGTATTTCTAATAGCCATGGTGCATATTGTGCACGTTGTAGCGGGTATGATTTCCCTATTAGTTGTATTATATAACCAAAGTAAAGGGAAGTATAATAAAGAGAGTTATTTAGGAGTTACCTTAGGGGCTACTTTTTGGCATTTTTTAGATTTGTTATGGGTCTATTTGGTGATATTTATGACCTTTGTTAAATAAAAAGTGTCTGAAATTAAGTTTTGACTCAAATTGCCCTTTTATATAGTTCAAAAAAATGTAAATTTGCTAAAGTTTTATTAAAACGATAATCAGTATATGGATTCTACGGTGACAACGGGAACGGAAACAAGCGTATGGGGTGGAGGCAATCAACCCTTAGGAGCAAGCTACGGTAAATTAATGATGTGGTTTTTCCTTGTATCGGATGCGTTAACTTTCTCAGGATTTTTAGCAGCTTACGGCTTTTCAAGATTTAAATTTATAGAAACATGGCCAATTGCCGATGAGGTATTTACCCACGTTCCATTTTTTCATGGTAATTACCCCATGATTTATGTTGCTTTCATGACCTTTATATTGATTATGTCATCGGTGACGATGGTATTAGCGGTTGATGCTGGCCATAAGATGAAGCAAAATGCAGTTATTTGGTATATGTTCGCTACCATTATTGGAGGTGCTATCTTCGTTGGTTCACAAGCATGGGAATGGAAAACTTTTATCAAAGGTGATCATGGTGCTCTAGAAACTAAAGGTGGTAGAATATTACAATTCGTAAAAGCAGATAGCGGAGAAAGAGCTTCATTGTCAGATTTTGCTGTTACAATACCGGGAGATAGGGTTATACATGAAAGAAAAAATGGTCTGTGGTTCTTTTATGAACCAACATTAACAAGTTTTTCTTTAGAAGAGGTTGTTAAGGGCTTTAAGGCGGATCCTAATATTTTGATTAGAACAGAATTAATTTCTGAAGAAGGTGAGAAAACCCTTTTAGATAGACAAGCTTCATTAACGAAATTAGCAGATGCAACGCAAGTAGTTGAAGGTGCCAACTTAATTCATAATGAGTATGGAAGCAGGTTATTTGCAGATTTCTTCTTCTTTATAACAGGTTTTCACGGTTTTCACGTTTTTTCTGGGGTGATGATTAATATCATCATATTCTTTAATGTTATTCTTGGTACATATGAACGAAGAGGACATTATGAAATGGTCGAGAAAATTGGTTTATACTGGCACTTTGTAGATTTAGTATGGGTATTCGTATTTACCTTTTTCTACTTGGTTTAATCTTACTAAAAGATTATAAAATTACGATAGATTTATTTAATTGATTATAGTAAAATGGCACACGGACATAAATTAGAAATTTTTAGAGGACTTGTAAAGTTCAAATCTAATACACAGAAAATCTGGGGGGTATTAGTTTTTTTGACCATAATTACAGCAGTAGAGGTTGCTTTGGGTATTATAAAGCCACAAGCTTTAACAGGCACTCATGTATTAGGAATGAAGTTGTTGAACTGGATATTCATTATACTTACCTTGGTTAAGGCTTATTATATTGCTTGGGACTTTATGCACTTACGTGACGAAAAGTCTGCCTTAAGAAGAGCTATTGTTTGGACACCAATATTCTTGGTGTTGTATTTAGTATTTATTCTTCTGGTTGAAGCAGATTATATATATAACATATATAAAGATGGCTTTGTTACTTGGAATTTCTAAGCTAGAATTAACAGAATTAAAAGACGGTTTTATAACCGTCTTTTTTATTTTTGTATAGTTTCTATTTTAATAGTTATTCAATCGGGGTTAACTAATTTGATTGATAACTTTTGTTCTTGATTTATGAAAAAGCCGTTTGTTCTTATTGTCTTGTTTGTCCTTCCAATCGTTGCCTATTTATTCTTTGCTTCTGGGGTTAATAATTTCGGGAAATTGCCAGTGCTTACTGAAAATGTGAATGAAATAGATTTTTCAAAAGAAATAAGATTTAAAGATAAAATTACTGTTTTAGGTTTTTTGGGTGCAAATGTAGATTCTAGAAAAGGAAACGCATTTAATCTAAATCAAAAAATTTATAAACGATTTCATGAATTTAATGATTTTCAGTTTGTAATGATAGTGCCAATTGGTACTGAGGATATAGTAGATGAGATTAAAGAGGAGCTTACCACCTTGTCTAAAATTGACAAATGGAATTTCGTATTTGCAACTCAAGAAGAAATAAAGAACCTATATTCTAGTCTTAATACAAATATTCAATTAGATGATAAATTGGGAACTCCTTATGTTTTTATAATTGATAAAGATTTCAAGCTTAGGGGTAGAACTAAGGATGAGGATGAAGGTACTAAATTTGGATTCAATTCAAATTCTGTTGCTGATTTGAATAATAAAATGGTAGATGATATAAAAATAGTTTTGGCAGAATATCGTCTGGCCTTAAAAAAGAATAATTCGAAAGAACGAAATAATGAATAAAAAGTATACTTATGTCTGGGTTTCATTAATAGTTCTAATTTTTGGTATAATTGTTATTCCGCGAATAGTAGAAAGATTATCATCAAATACAGTGGTAGAAAACGATCGACTTAATGTATCCATTCAAAATGAGAAATTGGGTTATATTTTGTTAGATGGCAAGAAGAGAAAGGTACCTTCTTTTGAATTCATCAATCAAGATAGTGTTGTAGTTAGTGATAAAGATTATTTAGGTAAAGTATATGTTGTAGATTTCTTTTTTACAAGATGCCCTAGTATATGTCCGGTAATGACTACTAACCTTGTGGATGTACAAAGACATTTTAAGGGAAATGAAAATTTCGGTATTGCTTCATTTAGTATCACTCCAGAGTTTGATACACCACAGGTATTAAGAACGTATGCTGAGAAATATAAAATTGAAAAATCTGGTTGGAATTTATTGACGGGTGATAAGGATACTGTGTATCAATTAGCAAATGCTGGCTTCAATATATTTGCTGCAGAAATGCCAGATGTTCCAGGCGGTTTTGAACATTCTGGGTTGTTTGCATTAGTAGATAAGGAAGGCTATTTAAGATCTAGAATAGATGAATTTGGAAATCCTATAGTGTACTATAGGGGAGCTATTTTAGAGAAAGAAGGGACTAACGATCAGGGCGAGACCGAAGAGATAGGTATTTTAAAAAGTGATATTCAAAAGTTGTTAAAAGAGTAAGAGTTTTAAATATGCAGGTGAACGTGTCAGACGAAAGAAAATTTAATCGATTGATAACAGTGGTTTCAATTGTTATTCCTGTGGTAGTTGCTATACTTTTTGGGGTTAAAATCCCTAATGTAGAACCATTGTCTTTTTTGCCTCCAATCTATGCTACTATAAATGGCGTTACTGCTGTTTTGTTGCTGGTAGCAGTATGGGCAATTAAAAATGGTAATGAGAAACTTCATCAAAAATTAATAACAACGAACATTGTTTTGTCTTTGTTGTTTCTGGTAATGTATATTGCATATCATATGACTTCAGATTCCACTTCTTTTGGTGGTGAAGGGATTATTCGTTATGTATATTTTTTCATCTTAATAACACATATCGTATTATCTATTGCATTAATTCCTCTTGTGTTACGTACATATGCAATGGCATATTTAAAGAAATTCGAAGACCATAGAGCATTAGCGAAATATACTTTTCCTGTTTGGTTGTATGTTGCTGTTACTGGAGTCGTGGTTTACCTAATGATATCTCCTTACTATGTATACTAAACGGACAATATTTATTCTTATAGCTGTGCTTACAGTAGTACCATTTGATGCTGATGCACAATGCGCAATGTGCAGAGCGGTATTGGAAAGTGAATCGTCGGGTAAAGCCGCTGAAGGTATAAATAACGGTATTGTTTATTTGATGGCCATACCCTATGTTTTGGTCGGCGGATTATTCTATTTTATCTATAGAAAAATGCGTTCTTAGGCAGATTTTTATATTTTTCACCTAAATAGTGTAACTTTCTGCCATTTGGTTAGTCTTATGATTGTGTGATACTTGTATTGCATTCATCAATCAAATTAATTAATCTCATGTTCGATCTAGAACGTTGGCAGCAAATCTTCGATACTATTCGCAAAAATAAATTGCGAACCTTTTTCATGGGACTTTCCGTGGCTTTAGGAATTTTTATTTTGGTTATTTTATTGGGTTTCGGACAAGGTATGCAAAGTGGTATTGACAAAGTTTTTGAACAAGATGCAGCTACTAGTGTTTGGGTTTGGCCTGATGTTACAACTATTGAATATAAAGGGATGAACCCTGGTAAATCTATTCAATTACAAAATGAGAATTATGAGTTCGCAGCTATTTTATGAGAAGACCAAATAGAAAACAAGTCGCCAAGACTATTCGTGCGAAATTCATTTGTCAACTAGGTAATTTTGGGCGTCAAAAAGGACTGTTCAAAAAGGGTGATAAAATAAAAGTTTGGAACGAGGTTAAGTCAGATGAGTTAACTGAAAACCAATAAAGTAAAATAAATAAATAAATTGATGTAACAATTTAAATACTGGTTAGTCTAATGCATAGACAGTGTAGAAAATTGTTCAAAACAACAACCAACATGATTCAAATTAAAGATCTTCATAAGTCCTATAAAATGGGCAAGAATTCACTTCACGTACTTAAAGGAATAAATTTTAATGTTGAGGAAGGTGAATTAGTAGCTATCATGGGCTCTTCTGGTTCTGGTAAATCTACCCTATTAAATATTTTAGGCATGTTGGATAGTTCTGATTCTGGAGAGTATATTTTGGACGGAGTGCCTATTAAAGATTTAAATGAAACAAAAGCTGCACGATACCGAAATAAGTTTTTGGGGTTTGTATTTCAATCGTTCAACCTTATCAATTATAAAAGTGCTGTGGAAAATGTTGCTTTGCCGTTGTACTATCAAAAAGTACCTAGAAAGGAACGTCAAGAAAAAGCCCTTAAATATTTAGAACAGGTAGGGTTAAAGGAATGGGCGACACATTTACCAAGTGAACTTTCTGGTGGTCAAAAACAACGTGTTGCTATCGCAAGGGCTATGGCCGCTGAACCTAAAGTGTTGCTGGCCGATGAACCAACTGGTGCCTTGGATAGTACAACTTCTTATGAGGTGATGGATTTAATTCAAAAAATTAATGATCAAGGCAATACTATTTTAATTGTAACCCATGAACCTGATATTGCCGATATGTGCAAACGAATTGTGCATTTAAAAGATGGGGTTATTATTGAAGATAAGAAAATAGAACAAGTAAGAGCCGAGCAATATGTTTGATAGAGACATTTGGCAAGAGATATATCATAGTATTAGTAATAACAAGCTAAGAACCTTTCTTACTGGTTTTTCAGTAGGGTGGGGAATCTTCATACTAGTGTTACTTTTGGCTTCTGTTAATGGAATGCAGAATGGTTTTACCATGCAATTTAGCGATGATGCTACGAATTCTATTTTCGTTAGAACAGGTACAACATCATTAGCCTATGGCGGTTTTGAAGCTGGTAGAAGAATTCAACTTACCAACGATGATATAGAATATATTAAAAGAAGTTTCCCAAATGATGTCGAATTTATAAGTCCGAGAGTATATCAAAATACATCGGCACGCTATAAAAGTGAAACAGGCAGCTATAATGTTCAAGCCGTATACCCCGATCATCAAGCAATAGAAAAAACCATTGTAAATAAGGGCAGGTTCATAAATACAAATGACTTGTTAAATGCCTCCAAAGTTGCCGTAATTGGTAGAAAAGTAGAGGAAGATTTATTTAAGAATGAAGATGCAATTGGTAAGTTTGTTGAGTTTAACGGACTTCCTTTTAGAGTAATTGGAACCTTTACTGATGACGGCGATGACAATGCAGAGCGGGGAATTTATGCGCCAACAAGTACATTTCAGAGAATCTATGGGCAAACTAATCATATAGATCAAATTGCATTGACCTATAATCCTGAATACGACCTTACCAAAGCGTTAGAATTTTCAGGCCGATTAGAAAGTGTTTTTAGACGTAGATTCAAAATTGCACCGCAAGATCAAGCAGGTATTCGAATTTTTAACTATGCAGAGGTCTTTGAAAATATCAGCAATTTCACCGGTGGTTTAGATATAGCCGTAACCATAGTGGGACTATTAATTTTACTTTCTGGGATAGTCGGTATTGGTAATATTATGGTATTTATTATTAAAGAACGTACCAAAGAGATAGGTGTTCGTAAAGCATTGGGAGCAGAACCTTGGTCGATAATTAAACTGGTATTGTTCGAGTCGGTTTTTATTACTGCGTTATCAGGTTTTATAGGGTTGGCTATTGCAACAGGGTTATTGGCCATTATAGGTCCAAATATAAAATCTGGAGCTTTTGCAAATCCTTCGGTAAGTATGTCAATAGTAGTAACTGCAACAATAATATTAATTGTAGCAGGTGTTTTAGCAGGGTTGATTCCTGCGATGAAAGCGGCGAAGGTTAAACCAATTGTAGCACTAAGCGATAAATAATATGTGGATATTCGATAAAGATTTATGGTCTGAGATTTTTGCCACACTAGGTAAAAATATGTTTCGCACATTTTTGACAATGCTTGGGGTTATTATAGCAATGATAATTCTGGTGCTGCTTTTGGGAGGAGCAAATGGAATGAGCAATGGTTTTCAAAAGATGTTTGCGGGTACGGCCTCTAATAGTGTATTCATCTGGAGTCAAAGTACTTCAGAACCATACAAAGGTTTTGAAAGAGGGCGCAGAATTCAATTTAAATTAGAAGATGCAACTATCTTAAAAGAGCAGATTGAAGAAATAGAAGTATTAGCACCGCGTATAGAACTTGGTAGTCATAGAGGCATAGTGACAGTATATAGAAAAGGACTTACTAGTGGTTCAGCGGTATATGGGGATTATCCTAATATCGATGACATCATGAAAAAGAAGTTGGTAGCTGGGCGTTTCTTAAATGAGAATGACATGGCCGATGCAAAAAAGGTCTGTGTAATTGGTGAAGAAACTTACAAGCTTCTATTCGAAAAAGGGGAAATTGCAGTTGGTGAAGATGTTCGTATAAACGGAGTATTTTTTAATATCGTCGGTATATATAAACCAAACCAGAATATAAATATTGATGGAGAAAATTCGGTATATATTCCGTTCTCTACATTCCAGAAAGCATTTGGGTCAGGTGATAGAATGGGTTGGATGGCAATTTCAGTTCAAGCCGATACTAAAGTACCCATTGTTGAGAGTAAAATTAAACGTTTGTTGAAAAACAAATATGATATCAATCCTATAGATGAAAGAGCGATTGGGAGTTTTGACCTCTCAGAGGTTTTTAATAATGTTTCGGCCTTTACCAGTGTACTACAAGGAGTATCCTTTTTTGTTGGTATCCTAACCCTACTAGCGGGTGTAATCGCAATTAGTAATATCCTTTTAATTACCGTTAAGGAGCGTACGAAAGAAATAGGAATTCGACGAGCTTTAGGTGCTACACCTAAAGTGGTCAAACGTCAAATTGTATTAGAATCAATTGTAATAACAGTATTTGCTGGCTTTGTTGGCTTTGCTATAGCAGTAGGGTTTCTGGCAATCGCTAATAATATGATAGGAGATAATAGTGATTTGCCATTTTATAATCTAATGATTAGCATTCCACAATTTATAGTCTCTTTTGTTTTAATGGTTGGGCTAAGTGTATTAATAGGCCTTATACCTGCAAATAGAGCTATTAGAATTAAACCGATTGATGCATTAAGAGAAGAGTAACAAACCAAATAGAAAAGAATAAATAACAATCAAATAGTTTAGCATGAACAAGTATGTAAAGTACGGATTACTAGGAGTGGCGGTTATAGGAATATTAGCCGCAGTAGTCTATTTTTTAAAGAAAAATAGCACACCTCTAAAAACATATGAAACAGAACAAGTTGTAAAAAGAGATATCGTAAATAAAGTGGTGGTTACTGGCAAGGTAATACCTCAAGATGAAATTGAAATAAAGCCTCAGATTTCAGGTATCATAGAAAAAGTTTACTTGGAAGAAGGTGCGCAAGTAAAAGCGGGAGACTTAATTGCTACGATTAAAGTTGTGCCAAATGAACAATCTTTAAATCAGGCAAAAGGAAGAGTTAACAGCGCAAATATTGCTTTAGGAAATACCAAAATTGAGTATGACCGTAACAAAACACTTTTTGATAAAGGGGTTATATCTAGTCAAGACTACAATACATTGAAACTTAGATATGATCAAGCGATTCAAGAATTACAGAACGCACAGGCAGATTATCAAATTATAAGAGTTGGTTCTGCAGGCGGCTCATCAAGTGCTAATACGAATATAAGGGCTACGGTAACGGGTACTTTATTAGAGATTCCTGTTGAAGTAGGTGATCAAGTTATTCAGAGTAATAATTTTAATGATGGTACTACAATAGCTACTATTGCCGATATGTCTAAAATGATATTTGAAGGTGAAGTTGACGAAGCAGAGGTGGGTAAATTAAAAGTAGGTATGCCATTAGAAATTAGTATGGGTGCTTTACAAGATGAAAAATTTCATGCTAAATTAAAATTTATAGCACCTAAGGGAGTTGAAGAAGAGGGTGCTGTCCAATTTAAGATAGAAGGTGATTTAGTAGTTTCTGATAGCACGAATGTACGTGCAGGTTATAGCGCAAATGCTGCAATCGTTTTAGAAGAGAAGAAAGATGTGTTATCTATTAAGGAAGCTTTGTTGCAATTTGACAAAGAAACCAATAAGCCTTATGTAGAGGTTGAAACTGGTGAGAACGAGTTTGAGAAGAAAGAATTGGTTTTAGGTGTTAGTGATGGTATAGATGTTGAAATTGTTTCTGGTATAGATGAGAACGCCAAGATAAAAATCTGGAACAAGTTAGAGGCTAAGAGTGAAGATAAAGGCCCTAATGAAGATTAATTCAATCAATCAAATCAAAAAACGAATCGTGTAGCCAAATGATAAATTTGGTTTCAAAAAAAGTAAACAAATGAAAGTAAAAATCACAGGATTACTACTTATATTTTCTGTTGTGGTGGGTATGGCGCAACAAAAGAAATGGACTCTAGAGGAATGCGTATTCTATGCTGTAGAAAACAATCTAACAGTTGAACAATTCGAGTTGGATCTAGAAAATGCAAGAATAGATGAATCTGATGCTATTGGAAATATGTTGCCAACGTTAAATGCTTCTTCAAGTGCATCAAAAAACGTAGGGTTTACTATCGTAAGTACCTCAAATCAGCCTGTTGCAGGTAATCAATCTACTGTTAGTGTTGGTGGAAATATTAGTTCTAATATTACGTTATACAACGGATTAAGGAATTTTAAGCAATTACAACGTGCCAAATTAAATGCAATTAGTAATCAGTATAGGTTAGATAATCTGAAAGATGATATAAAGTTGAGCGTAGCTAATGGTTATCTTCAAATTTTATCAAATAAAGAGGCATTAGCAGTTTCAAGATCGCAGTATGCTATTACAGAACAAGATTTAAAACGGACAAAAGAATTGGTTGAATCTGGGGTTGTTCCTAAAGGAGATTTGCTTGATTTAGAGGCAACTGCTGCTGGACAAGAACAACAAATGGTCAATAATGAAAGCTTAGTATTGATTTCAAGAATAAACCTTGCACAACTTTTGCAAATAACGGATTATGATAATTTTAATATCGCGGATGAATCTTTCGACATTCCACCTTCGGATATTTTGAATAATTCTGCTAAAACAATTTTTGCGAAAGCATTAGAATTTAGAAATGATATTAAATTTTCTAAATCTACTGTAGACTTAGCGGAGAAAGATTTAGAGATTGCAAAAGGTGCTTATGCTCCAACCTTATCTGGGTTTTTTCAATATGGAGCAAGATATTCTGATGCTACCCAACCTTTACCTGATGGTAACGGAGGGGTTTTTACTCCTGGATTCATAGACCAACTTTGGATTTTTGATGGAATCTCTTATGGTGCACAATTAAATGTACCTATTTTTAATGGTTGGAGTACCCGTAATAGTGTACAACGTTCACGTTTAAATTTAGAAAAATCTAAACTTCAGTTTGAACAAGATAAGTTAGATTTGGAAACAACTGTTAATCAAAGGTATGTTGATGTTACAACATTTGCAAAAGCATACTATGCCGCTGAAAAAACTTTAGAGGCTAGAAGATTGGCTTACAACTATTCCAAAGAGCGTTTCGATGTAGGGCTAATGAATTCATTTGAGTTCAGTCAAGCGCAGTCTAGGGTTGACAATGCAGAGGCAGATTTAATTCGTACTAAATACGATTATATCTTCAGATTAAAAATATTAGAATTTTATTTCGGTATTCCTATTTCTTTAGAATAATCGAATCAATTATATTTTAAAGGCCTGTAACATTTTAAAGTGTACAGGCTTTTTCATTTTATAGTAAATAATACCTTTGCATCATGGGCGTAATATTAAATCTTGAAACATCATCTACAAATTGCTCGGTATGCTTGGCGAAAGACGGAGTTATACTGGCGATGAAAGAATTAAATTCTGAAAACTATTCTCATGCCGAAAAACTTCATGTATTTATTGAAGAGGTAATGAGAGAAGCTAATTTAAAAACACAGGATTTAGAGGCTGTAGCAGTGAGTAAAGGGCCAGGCTCTTATACTGGGTTAAGAATTGGAGTTTCTGCAGCAAAAGGCCTGTGCTATGCTTTGGGTGTGCCGCTTGTTTCTGTTTCTACATTAAAAAGCATGGCCTCTCAATTAAAGGGTGTTGACGAAGATGCTATAATAATTCCGGTTTTAGATGCTAGACGTATGGAAGTGTATTCTGCCGTTTTTGATAACCATCTTAATCATGTAAGGGAGACCAAGGCAGAAATTATAGATGAACAATCCTTTGAAAAATATATAAGTTCGACCTCTGTTCATTTTCTGGGAAGTGGTGCCGAGAAGATTAAAGGAATTTTTAATTCTGACAATCTTACCTTTCACCTAGATGTTGTACCATCGGCAAAAGAAATGGCATTGATATCATTCGATAAATTTAAAAACCAAGACTTTGAAGATGTTGCTTATTTCGAGCCCTATTATTTAAAGGACTTTGTTCTTCAAACGAAGAAGGATAAATAACTTATAACATTTTCTTATTCATTTCCTGAATATTGTAATAGTTTATCAATTTAATAATATCACTTTCTGCACGCATATTCAATTCATTTTTTTTAATATATTGTTTTAAAATTTCAGAACTATCATCTAAAAAACTTAGAACCTTTCTTTTTAATAATTTAGTTTCAATTGCGGGTTCATCACCTTTTTGCATAAAATACATTGATATGTCCTGATATTTTGCAGGTTTAAATGTATCGTACCCGTTTTCTGGATTTTCGGCTTGTACAAATATTTTTTTAGGTTTTTTTAAAAGCCTGACATATCCTTCATTCAGAGGGTTGAAATACCCCAGTTTATTTTCACCTGATTCACGATACTCCCTAACCATATAAATTGTACCATCTATATCGGCGACAATGTTGCTTCTTCTCAACAAAGTTCTTGCCATATCATTTTCATTTTTTATTTCAATTGCATCATGGTATGCATCATATCTCATTAAAGCATCACTTGTATGTTTACCATTAATTATAGTTTTTCCTTTTTTGAAAATTTCATTAACATATGGTGAACCTTCAATAGGAACTTCAAAAAAAGACATTCCCATTTGTGCAGGAGTCATTAGACCACTTGAACGTCCTATGGTTTGAACACCTTGTGAAAAACATATATTGGATATAAAAAATATGAAAATTAAAAGCTTGTTCATAACTATTGATTTTACTTAAAATTAATAAATAATAAATTGAAAATCAATTAATTACAATAAAATCCTCTAGTTGTTAGAGGATTTTAGTTTACTATTATAATAAATTTTATTTTTTCATTTGGGTAACTACACGTTGTGGGAACGGTATTTCAATATCGGCAGCATCAAAGCGACATTTTGTTTCTTCCAAAACATGAAAATGTGCAGCCCAAAAATCTGGATTATTTACCCAAAAACGAAGGGTCAAATTCACCGAACTATCTGCCAGTTCGCCAACATATACTTCAGGAATAGGCTCTTTAAGAATGGTCGTGCTGTCATTACATATCGCCAATAATATATCTTTGGCTTGTTTTATGTTAGAACCATACCCTATACCAACATCAATTTTATCTCTTCTGGTATCTAATGCATTGTAATTAATAATGGTGTTGTTAGAAAGTTGACCATTTGGAATGACAGCAACCTGATTTCCGAAAGTGCTTAATTTTGTAGTGAAAATAGAGATTTCCTTTACGGTACCATCTACACCTTGAGCGGAAATCCAATCCCCTATTTTAAAAGGTTTGAATATTAATATTAATACACCCCCCGCAAAATTGGCTAATGATCCTTGTAGTGCTAAACCAATTGCTAGTCCAGCAGAAGCAAGTACTGCAACTAAAGAAGTTGTTTGAACGCCTAATTGGGTGATTACAAGTACAAAAAGTATCATTTTCAATGCTATATTTATAAAGCTTTGCAGAAATGATTCCAAGGCTAAATCATAGTCTTTCTTTAAAAAGAAATTATGTACCATTTTATTAATGAAACGTATGACGTATGTACCTGCAAATAAAAGAAAGAGCGCAATTACTAAATTGGGCAATACGGCCCACATCCAATCTAATGCTTTGTCTGCATGTTCTTGTAGATTCATTATTTTATCCATAGTTACTAACTAATTTATGTAATTTAAAACCTAACATTTGTAAAATAAAATTAACATGTAAGGCGTATTAATGATTAAAATTGTGCCTTTACTAATTTTAAGGCTTCGCCGATTTCTTCAACGGGTAATTGACATGTACCATGTTTACAAACATATATTAGAGTCTTATTCTCGACATACATATTCATATATAATGGTAAGTTGCTAGTTTTAGAATTTGAAGCGGCAAATATAACGTTTGGCAAGTAGTTCTTCATTAAGGTTTCACATATGTGTTCAAAATTTTCACCAATAACGACCACTTCATAGTAATCTTGACTCATTAATAGGGATAAGTGAAGCCAATTAGAATGGTTTTGCGGATTATCTGTGATTGATTTCCGCATTGTATTCATAATTTGATTCAATCTTATATCAAAACTTTCTTCTGGAAAATATTTAGAAAGCTTTAAAAGATTATGAGCCATTATGGAATTGGAAGAAGGAATTACATTATCAGCTACTTCTAAGGTTTTTCGAATTAAAGCTTCTCCTTTATTAGAAGTGAAGAAAAACAAACCTGTTGAGGTGTCTGAAAAATTATCGAGTACGTAGTTTGTTAGTTTTAAACTGTGAGTTAGCCATGTTTCATCATAGCTTACTTCGTATAAACTTATGAAGCCATCTATTACAGCAGCATAATCTTCAAGAAAACCAGAAATAGTGCTTTTGCCATTTTTATGATTGTGGTAAAGTCCGCTCTTATTGTCAACTAATTTATTTAAAACAAAATTTGCATTCTGTTGTGCTAGTTCTAAGTACTCGTTGTTTCCCAAATATCTATAAGCATCGGTAAGTCCTTTTAGGGCTAGTGCGTTCCAAGAGGTTAGAATTTTATCATCAAGCCTCGGTTTCTCTCTTTTATCTCTTTCTTGCTTTAATGATGTTAAACATTTTGTTATTATTTGGAATACTTGTTCTTCTGATAAATTATGCTTAACCGCAATATCCGATGCTTTTGCATCCCTAATTAACACGTAGTTATCTTCTTCCCAATAACCATATGAATTGATACTATAATAATCAGCAAAAAGCAGGTAATGCTCCGAGAGAATTTTTCGAAGTTGTTTTTCTTGCCATACATAGAAAACTCCTTCAACCAGTTTTCCTGTTTCCGCTAAACTATCAGCATCAAGAGAAGAGTAAAAACCACTACTTGCATCTAAAAGTTCTTCCTTGATAAAAGAAATGGATTGTTGTACTACATTTTTATATAGGATATTCTTGGTTTCCGCATAGGCTTTAGCATACAGACTAATTAATTGTCCGTTATCATAAAGCATTTTTTCAAAATGGGGAACATGCCATTTAGTGTCTACCGAGTATCTAGAAAAGCCACCGCCCACATGGTCGAATATACCGCCCCATGCCATTCTGGTTAATGTGGTATGCACATATTCATTAATTGCGACATCTTTTTGTGAGTGACCATAATGTAAAAGGAAATTCAAATTAACGGGCATCATAAATTTAGGCGCTCTCTTGTAGCCGCCTAAAAAAGTGTCGAAATAAGTAGACCAATCTTTTACTATATCATTTATTCTAGAAATGGATATAATGCCACTATTTTTCTCAATTTCTACGGTATTTATTTCTTTTAATCCATGAGCCATGTTTTCAGCATAGCCAATAATTTTTTCAGGATTATTTTCATATAATTCTTGCAACTGGTTTAGCACTTGAATCCATTCCGGTTTCTTTACAAAAGTTGCTCCCCAGAAGGGTCTTCCATCAGGTAATGCTAAAATATTTAAAGGCCAACCGCCACTGCCAGTCATCATTTGTAAAGCATCCATGTAAATATGGTCTATATCTGGTCTTTCCTCACGGTCAACCTTAATGTTGATAAAATGAGAATTCATGGCCTCAGCGACATCTTCGTCTTCAAAACATTCATGCTCCATTACATGGCACCAATGACAAGCTGCATAACCTATACTTATTAATAGTAGCTTTTTTTCATTTTTTGCTCTTTTAAGTACTTCAGGATTCCATGCCTCCCAATTTACAGGGTTGTGGGCATGCTGTAGTAAGTAAGGACTACTTTCTTTGATTAGGTTATTCGTAAATTTTGGATGCTTAGCCATTAGAATACTTATTTGATTTTAGGACAAAAAAAAGCGCCGAAAGGCGCTTTTAAAATTGTTTAAATTTTATTATCTCACTTCGAAAGTAATTTTAGCATTTACTCTATAATTTTTGATTTTGCCATCTTCAACAGTTGCACTTTGCTCGTTGATATAAACCGATTTAATATTATTTACCGATTTAGAGGCTTCAGAAACTGCTTTCTTTGCTGCGTCTTCCCATCCATTATCAGAATTTGCTAATATTTCAATAACTTTTAAAACTGCCATAATGATGTGTTTTTAGATTCACACCAAGTTACAAAATTTGAAGGCAAAAGTTGATAAATTCCAAGGATTTATTAACCGTTTACGGCTACGACCTCATTTACTTTATCACCCATCATATTTTTAAGCATAGTTTCTATACCATTTTTTAAGGTGTATGTAGAAGAAGGGCAGCCACTACACGCACCTTGTAATATTACGTTTACAGTTTTGCTGTCCTTATCATAAGATTTGAACATAATATTTCCTCCATCACTTGCAACTGCTGGCTTAACGTATTCTTCCAAAATATCCACAATTTCTTGTGATGTTTCATCTAGGGTCATTGTACTTTCTGCAGATACCGTTTCAGAGACTTGCGCTTCGGTACCAATTGATTTTGCGTTATCGCCAACAATCTCTTTTCCGTCAGCAATAAAGTTTCTAATAGCCTCTCTTAATTCTATATTGATGTCTTCCCATTCGGCAACTTCGTATTTTGAAACCGAAACATAATTTTCATCAATAAACACTTGTTTGACAAACGGAAATTGAAATAAAGCTGTCGCTAATTTTGAATCTCGGGCTTCGTCAATATTTTTGAATTCAAAGGCCGAACCAACAATTTTTTTACTGGCTACAAACTTCATCGTAGATGGGTTTGGTGTAACCTCTGCGTAAACAGTAACAGGTATTGGTTTATCTAAATCTTCTTCAAGAACAATAGGTTCTCCAGAATTCAAGTATTCGACCAATTGTTGGGCAACCTCATCCTTAACATCTTCCCAGTTAACAATGTCATATCGTTCTAGGCCAATGAAATCGCCTGAAATATATACCGTTTTTATAAATGGCAGATAGAATAATTGTTGTGCCAAAGGTGAATTTTTGGCTTCGTCAATATTTTTGAACTCGTAGTTTTTGCGTTGAACTAATAGATGATTAGTTTCGAACTTTAGTATATTAGGATTATTAGTCTTAACAACTGTAATAGAATACTCTTTCATATCTCAATTAATTTATGCAAAAATACGAAGGAAATCTTAGTTTAGTCCTACATAATAATGTTGTGGTTAACCCGTTATACACTTTATATTATCAAAACTAAGGTCTAGTTTATAACCCCAAAGATGAGATACCATATTCTACTATTGTTTACCGTGCTTATGATAGGTTCAAAATCTATAGCACAAGAAGGTATTCCTGTTTATTTTGATTATTTGTCAGATAATTACTATTTGGTATTTCCTTCTATGGCCGGTATAGGTGAAGGAGGAAAAATTAGGGCGACTGCTAGAAAGCAGTGGTTCGATGTTGATGACGCCCCTAGTTTACAAACAATAAATGCACATTTTAGAATTGGTGATACCCCCAGTGGAGTAGGAGTTATTCTATTTAATGACGCAAATGGATATCATTCTCAAACTGGTTTAAAATTAACTTATGCTCACCATTTAAGAATGGGTAGTAGTGATATGAGAGTTTTGAATCAACTATCTTTCGGATTAAGTGGTACAATTTTGCAGAGTAGTTTAGATGAAACCGAATTTAGATCAGTTACACCAGATCCTGCAGTATCTGGAATAAAATTGAGCGCATCATATACTAACGTTGATATTGGAATTTCATATAATTTTCAAGAATTCTACACTCATTTTGCAGTAACCAATGCATTAACAGGTAGTAAAAGAAATGTATACTACAGAGATAGACAAGACAATCCTGATCAATTAGTTATTGATAATATTAGAAGATACCTCGTTTCTGCTGGTTATGTGATAGGTAGAAGTGAATGGCAAGTAGAACCTTCAATATTGTTCCAAATGACCGAATTTACTAAGGAGAAAACTATGGATATCAATGCCAAGGTGTATAAAGATGTTGATTTTGGACGTATTTGGGGCGGACTCTCTTATAGAAGAAGTTTTGATGGTGCCCAGTTTCAAACGGCAAATGGTTTTGGAGAACAACGTTTACAACTGGTGACTCCTATAGTTGGAGCAAATATTAATAATTTTATGGTGTCCTATAACTATTCCTATCAAATGGGAGATATACGTTTTGATAATGGTGGATTTCATCAGATTACCATTGGTTACGATTTCGGACAAACCGAACGTAAGTACGATTGTTATTGCCCGGCAGCTAACTAAAAAAAGGCCCGTTTAATATAAAACAGGCCGATTAGATTATCTAAGATTAATCCCAACTATAGTTTTTTGATGCAGCCTGTTTTTTAATGGCTTGAATCATTGCATTTTCTAGCTCACCTGAATTATTACTTTTTTGATTTTTGGCGATATAGTCTAAACGTTTAGCATTGTACTCTTTTATTTCTTTTTGAATTTCTCCTCGCTCATTTTTCTTAGATTCAACGTACTGCTTAATTTCTTTTTCACTCTTGCTTTGTAGCTCATCAGGTAACTCGTCTTTTGCTACTGAACTGATTTCAAATTCGGCATCATCATAAGCATCAACCAAATCCCATTTTTTATTATTGTAAAGTCTTGAGCTTTTACTTACAGCTCTTTTTACTGCAACAGCTTCTTGCATTGCTAATGCATTACCATCTTGTACTTCTTGTGCGATAATTTTTGATTTGCCTAAAGAACCATAAGAAATATAAGTCGTGTTAAGTTTTGAATTAAGCTTTATGATAATTTCATCGTATGGAGTGCTTATATGAACAACTTCTTTGTTGTGGTCAATGGCAATATATTCACCACCTGTTAATGTAGCACCCTCTTTCCAATTCGTATTGATGCCTTGTTCATAGTTTCCACAGAAAATGGTATTAACAACAACATCTTTCTCGTATGCATTCGTTAGCGCGGTTTTGTAATTAACTTGACCTTGATCAAATGGTTCATTGCCAGCAATAAATATCAAGCGCAATAAATCTGGGTTTTTATTCCAAGGTAACTGAGCCAATGATGTCTGTAAAACTTTACCGCAATATTCTTCACCACCATTAGTGGTTAATGAAAATAATTTTTCAGAAATTTCATCAAGGTCACTGCTAAATGCTAATACCTGTTGAATATATCCTTCTTCTGCAGAAAGATTATCATTGCCATATTGATAAAGTGCAATCTGTAAATTTGGTCTGGCATCATTGCCACATTTGGCAAGGCTGAATTCATTTACGATATCCCAAAGCTGCGATTTTGCTTGGTTAATTAAGCCGTCCATACTATTACTGGTGTCAAGTAATAATGCAATTTGTACAATATTATCCTTTTTTGGTTTTGGAGTTTCAATTGCTTGAGCCAATAATGTAATGGGCTGTTTCTTGTTTTTAATGTTGCAGGCAAATGCTGTCGATAATGTTAGGAATGCTATTAATAGGGTTCCTGTTAATTTGAAGGTTTTCATAATTTCAGTTTTAAATTCAAGGTTAAATCTAAAAACTAATTAATTTCTAAAATAGTAGTAATGAGTGAATGCACCTTCTCACTTAGTTAAGTTGTTGGCTGAGTTTGTAAACTAATTGAATAGTGGGTTAAATGGCCGTTTATGGCGTTAAACCTATTTTTTTGTGACATATAAATCAGCTAAGTTTACAGTAATCATAGCGAATGAAAAATTTAATATTCTATATAGTTATATGCTTTGTATTGGGGACTTTAACGAGTCAATCTCAAATACAAAATGATGCTATTAAGTTTAATTTAAAAGGTCAGGTCGAAGCTAAGAATACCGGCACACCTATTTCTGGTGTGTCTATTTCAAACAATATGGGAAACTTAGTAGTAACGAACGGACTCGGTGAATTTGAGATAAAAACCAGAATAGGCGATGTACTTATAATTGAGCACGAAGACATAGTGACTTTACGATATAATGTAAAGCAAAATGATGATGTTCTCATATTAGTAGAAGATTTTGAAACTTCATCAACAAGTACTCGATTGAAATCTTCACCTGATATTGCCTTAGAACATCAAGCTTTGCTAGAATCTGCGGAAAAATATAAAGCGCAGGATATTGAAAGAAGTATTGACTATGTTGCACAATCAATATCCTTATTAGGTAAAAGGGGTAGAAAGAAAGAATTAGCAAGATCACTATCTAAACTTGGTGAGATTTATCAATATCATAAGCAAATAGATTTAGCTATTGATAATTATGAGGATGCTTTAGATGCCAATAAGACGATTGCAACGTCATTATTGTTGGCTAGGGCTTATAATCTAACCTCGAGGTTTAAAGAAACTTTTAATCTATTAAATCCTTTATTAGAAATTAAATCAATGCCTCCGTACCAAAGTGTGCAACTTTATGAGTTGTTAGGTGATGCGAAAAAAGGAGACGGAAAAATCTCTGAAGCAATTCAGTCATATAATAAAGGGCTTTTAATTGCTAATATGAATCAGATTACGTCGAAAATGACAGATCTTAATTCTAAAATCGCCGATACATACTCGTTAAGTAATCAAACTATAGAAGCTGAAGCATACTACGGAAACTCACTTGAGTTAGCGACCCAGCAGGCACCTAAAAGAGCTTTGCAAGAAAAGGAAAAAGTGGCTGATTTTTACAATACCAAAAATAGGTATAGTGAAGAAATCAGTATGCGAAAAAATAGTCTGCAAGATTTGAAGAAACTTAACTCACCTAATGCTGGTGTAACTAAGTTAGAACTTGGTGATACAATTACATCGCAACGAATTAATTATAAAATCGCTAATGCGTATATCTCTCAAGATAAGTATAACGAAGCAATCCCTTTTTTGGAAAGAAGTATTGTTGAGGCTGATTCCGAAGATGACCTTATTGTACAAAAAGATGCCACCAGAAAGCTTTCTGAGGTGTATAAAGAGAAAGGTGATTTTACTAAAGCCCTAGACACCTACCAATCGTATGTTGCTTTGGTCGATTCATTATACGTACGTAAAGAACAAGAAATTTCTAGGGCAACGAGATTTAATAGAGAAATTGCCAATGCTCAAAAGAGACTAACGGGACTAGAGCAAGAGCGAGAGTTGTCGCAAAGTAAATATGATTTAGCATTAACAGAACAAGAGTTGGTACAAGAAAGCAATGCGCGGCAACAATGGATTATTTATTCGTTGATTTTCGGATTGCTATTAACTCTTCTGGCTGCATTTTTCTTTTATCGAAGTAATCAGCAGCAAAAATTGGCCAATAATTTATTGGCATTAAAATCGCTGAGGTCGCAAATGAATCCGCATTTCATATTCAATGCATTAAATTCGGTTAATAATTTTATTTCTAAAAGCGACGAAAGAAGCGCGAACAGATACTTAAGTGATTTCTCTACTTTGATGCGCTCGGTACTCGAAAATTCTGAAGAAGATTTTATTCCATTAGAAAAAGAACTACAGCAATTAGAACTTTATATGAAATTAGAACATTCGAGGTTTGAAGATAAGTTCGTATATGAAATTATAATAGATGAGGATGTTCAAATTTCAAAGTACCAAATACCACCTATGTTGTTGCAGCCTTACATTGAAAATGCCATTTGGCATGGTTTAAGGTATAGAGAAACTAAAGGTTTGTTGTCAGTTTCTATAAAGGAAAACACTAGTAAATCAATTGCGATATGTATTACTGACAATGGTATTGGGCGTAAGAAATCTGCATCCATTAAAACTCAAAACCAAAAGAAGCAAAAATCTAAAGGTATGGGTATCATAAAAAAAAGGGTTGCGATCTTAAATGATATGTATGCCGATAAGGTAGATATTGAGATATCAGATTTAGAAATAGATGGTTCAGGAACCAAGGTGCTTTTCATATTAAAAAAAGAGAAATGAGTTTAAAAGCAATTTTGGTCGAAGATGAGACCAATAGTAGAGAAATTTTAAGAAATTACATTGGTAAGTATTGTCCGAGTATCGATTTGGTCGGCGAGGCAGCGTCTATTAGAGAAGCTTTAGTGTTGATAGAAAATAATATTATTGATCTTGTATTCTTAGATGTCGAGATGCCTTTTGGTAATGCTTTCGATTTATTAGATCAGCTACCCGATAGAACTTTTGAAACTGTTTTTGTTACCGCTTATGACCATTATGCAAAAGATGCATTGAATAATCATGCCGCATATTATTTGACTAAACCAATTAATATCGATGAATTAATTAATGCAGTCAATTATGTCGAAGACGTACGAGAAAAAGAAGCGAGTTTAGAGGGTGAGGTATTAACTGCCAAGTCGAAAGGAGTTGAAGGTAAATTGACCTTGCCCCAGCAAGACGGATTTCAAATATTGAATGTTTCTGAAATTCTTTATTGTAAGGCCGATGATAATTATACTGAGATTTATCTACTGAATAAGAAAATATTGGTGAGTAAGACCTTAAAATATTTTGAAGATGCTTTGGCTGAATTTCCTTTTGCACGTGTGCATAAATCGTTTTTGGTCAATGTGAATGAGGTGGTAAAATACAGAAAAGGCAAAGGAGGTAGTGTGGTGATGTCTAATGGAAAAGAAGTGATGGTTTCCGCATCTAAAAAGAAAGATTTCCTGTCCTATTTTAATTAAATAACGAATAAAGGGTATGATAAAAGGTGTTAGAGGTAAAGAACCTGTGATAGGTGATGATTGCTTTATTGCTGAAAATGCAACAATTGTAGGTGAAGTAATAATGGGTAAACAATGCAGTGTCTGGTTTAATGCAGTACTTAGGGGCGATGTACATTTTATTAAAATGGGCGATAAGGTAAATGTTCAAGATGGGGCTGTTATTCATTGTACGTATCAAAAATCGCCAACCACTATAGGTGATAATGTATCTATTGGGCATAATGCTATTGTGCATGGGTGTACTATTCATGATAATGTATTGATTGGTATGGGTAGTATTATTATGGATGATTGTATTGTGGAAAGTAACAGTATCATAGCAGCTGGAGCTGTCCTTACAAAAGGTACCCATGTACCTTCGGGTAGCATATTTGCAGGTATGCCAGCGAAGAAAATAAAAGATATTAGTCCCGAATTAAGTTCAGGAGAAATAAATAGAATAGCAGAGGCGTATACCATGTACTCCGGTTGGTTCAAAGAATCAAAATAGAGCATGTTCGTAATTTCAATATGGGAATCTATCTAAAATACGTACTTTTGCCGCACCAAAATTAAAAGTTATGAACGCATATGTTTTTCCTGGGCAGGGTGCTCAATTTGTTGGAATGGGTTTAGATTTATATGAAAAATATTCTATTGCCAAGGAATTATTTTTAAAGGCAAATGATATTTTAGGATTTGATATTACAGAAGTAATGTTTAATGGTACAGCCGAAGGATTAAAAGAGACAAAAGTAACGCAGCCAGCCATATTTTTACACTCAGTTATCTTGAGTAAGGTAATGGGCGATTCATTTCAACCAGACATGGTTGCAGGTCATTCTCTCGGAGAATTTTCTGCCCTTGTAGCTAATAATACCTTGAGTTTTGAAAACGGATTAAAATTAGTTTCGCAACGTGCCTTGGCTATGCAAAAAGCTTGTGAGTTAGAACCATCTACCATGGCTGCTGTTTTAGGATTAGAAGATGATGTCGTAGAAAAAATATGCGCAGAAACCTTAGGTATTGTAGTAGCTGCGAATTATAACTGTCCTGGTCAATTGGTGATATCTGGTGAGATTACTGCGGTTGAACAAGCATGTGAAAAATTAAAAGAAGCAGGCGCGCGAAGAGCACTGATATTACCTGTTCGGGGAGCATTCCACTCTCCGTTAATGGAGCCTGCAAGAGAAGAGCTAGCAGCTGCTATTGATAATACCAATTTTGCAAACCCAAGTTGTCCAATCTATCAAAATGTAACAACAATTGCAGTAAATAGTCCGGCGGAGATTAAGAAGAACCTAATGCTACAATTAACAGCGCCAGTTAAATGGACCCAGTGCGTTCAACAAATGGTAAAAGATGGTGCTACTATATTTACAGAAATTGGTCCTGGAAAAGTTTTACAAGGTTTAATTAAAAAGATTGAGCCAACTGCACAAACTCAATCGCCAGTTCTAGATAACTAAGCTTTTATCCTTCCAGTTTACCATTCAACCTAAAAATCCTTTTTTCAACTGTTTGTGAGGGGTTTACCTTGATTTTTTTGTAATATTGAAACCCGTATTTTTTGTTGAAAATATAATTATTAGCAATTGGAAATATGGATATGAAAAGAACTTTATGAAAACAAAATATAATTATTTCCGCATAATTATTTTTTTAATAATCGGAATAACCTCCTTTTCATTACAATCACAGGTTGTAAGTCTTACCCTTTTAGATGCAGATGCCGGCGAATTAGGTGGTAACCCTGGTTCATTTAGAGTAAGTCTAAGTAGTGCACGTAATGTTGATACAGTAATTGAAGTATTGGTAGACCAATCAGTATCCACAGCAATAAGTGGAACCTCAGCAGCAAATGGAGACAGAACTGGAATAGATGGAACAGTTATTATTCCGGCAAATCAATTAAGTTTTATTATCAATGTAGATGTTTTTGATGATGGACTTGTGGAAGGTGACGAAATCATAAAACTTGATATAGTTTCAGCTACAGGCGTATTCATTAGTTTTACTAATAATTCTGCAACCTTAGTAGTTAAGGACGATGATTTTGCATTATTAGATGTTGGAGATGTTCAAGCTACAGAAGGAAATAATTTAGTTTTTAATATACGTACCGACAAACCAGTTGAATATAGTCACACTGTAACAGTAAATTTTTCGGGTGGTACTGCAACTAAGGGTGGTGCAGGCTTAGTTTATCCTGATGATTATAATGGGGATCAACGTACCGTTACTTTTTTGCCCGGGGAAGTCACAAAACAAATGGCGGTAACTACCGGTAATGACACAGTAGTTGAAAATGATGAAACCTTTATTGTAACTCTTACTAGTGATACAAATTCAAATGTTATATCGGGTGATACAGCTATAGGAACTATTGAAGATAATGATTTTGGTAGTATTACCATTGAAGATATTACTGAAACGGAAGGCGATAGGTTGCGCTTTAGAGTTACGAATAATGTATTGGTTCCAAATCCATTTACTGTTACGGTAAATTTTGTCGATGTGACTGCAACTGGAGGCGGTGTAGATTACGATAGTGCACAGCAAATTTTAAATTTTAGTGGAGCAGCAGGTCAAGGTAGAAATGTTGATGTTGATACAGTTGATGATAATTTTGTTGAAGGAACTGAAACATTTACGGTTACATTGTTATCGAGTGATGCTTTAGTCGTCGATTCGGATACAGCTACTGGGTTTATTGAAGATGATGATGTTTTTAGGGCAACTATAGCTGCAACTGACGATACCGCTACAGAAGCAAATCCGGTAACGGATACAGGCATTTTTACTGTTAGTTTAGATGAACTTAATAACTCAGGTGGTCCGGTCATTGTAAATTATACCGTTTCAGGAACAGCAGTATCAGGTGCAGATTATACAGCCTTAACTGGTAGTGTTCAGATTGCCAATGGCCAACAAACAAATACAATTCTTGTAACACCAATAAATGATAATTTAGTTGAGAACCCTGAAACAGTAGTGGTAGAACTAACTGCTGGTAATAAATATGACTTAGGTAACCTAGCCTCTAGAAGCAGTACAATATCTATAAACGACACTGATACTTTTAATGTATCTGTAGCTGCAACAGGTGCTACGGCAAATGAAAATCCAACAACTGCAGGTGCGTTCACTATAGATTTAGGTTCTGTAAATAATACCGGAGCCCCAATTATTGTCAATTATACTATAACAGGTAGTGCTACATCGGGTGTTGATTATAATGCATTGAGCGGTGCAGTTTCCATTGCTAATGGGCAAAAAACTGGTGTTGTAACCGTGACTCCTATAAATGACACAACAATTGAAAGTAATGAGACAGTTATTATAACAATTGCTAATGGTGGAGCCATTTATACTGTTGATACTCCAAATAATGCATTGGTTACAATTATTAGTGATGATGTTAATGTAGCAAGAATTACAGCATCTGATGCTACAGCGGCAGAAAGTAATGGTGCTGTTTCAAAAGGAGAATTTACAATTAGTTTAAGTGCACCTAATAATACAGGTAATCCTATAACCGTAAATTATGTACTTAGTGGTACTGCATTAAATACTACGGACTATGCAACTATAAATGTAAATGGTGTGATTTTCGCAAATGGAGACCAGACAAAAAAAATAGAAATATCACCAGTAAATGACCAGATACAGGAAGGACAGGAGAATGTTGTAATTACCTTAGGTGCCGGAACAGGTTATGTTTTAGGGACTGCAGCTACTCAAACGGCGACTGTTGAAATAAATGATAATGACCAAGCTACTTTAACTATTTCTGATGTTACAGATAATGAAGATTTAGCCTCTGGACAATTTGTTTTTAATGTTGTTTTAGATATCGCAGTGGTCGGTGGTACACAAGTATCTTATACCTTTTTTGATGATACGGCAATAGGTGGGGGAACAGATTATACTGGTACTCCCGGCTCCTTGATTTTTACAGGTACGGCAAATGAAACTAAGACAATTACTGTGCCTATTAATAATGATGCAGTTTTAGAAAATACAGAAACTTTTAGTGTTCAATTAGGCTTACCTACCAATAATGTAGAGCGTGCAAATGGTGGTACAGCTATAGGTACTATAAATGATGATGATAATTGTGTCGCTGCACCGGTTTTAGATGCATCTGTTTCTCCAATTTATTGTGTGCTTGATGCCGGTAGTTCTTTTTCAGCAAATCTATTTGATTTCACCACGAGTATTGCTCCTAGCGGAACTGTTCTGACATGGAGTAGGGTTTCTAACCCATTAATAACAAACTCACATTTGACAGCTGCAGAAGCTCAAGATGTTAGCACACCGGCCTCCTATTATGGCTTTTTCTATGATGCGGCAAATAATTGTGCAAGTGGAAATATTGAAGTTCAAATTGTTCGAAATATCATTCCTCAGTTGGTTAGTACTACCGGAAATGAGCGTTGTGGTCCAGGTACGCTATTATTAAGAGCTGTGCCAAGTGATGGAGCTTCCATAAATTGGTATGCTTCATTAAATTCTGATACTCCAATAGCTTTTGGAGAAACGTACACAACACCACCTTTAACTGCAACAACTACATATTATGTTGAAGCTACCGAAAATGAATGTACTACCGAAAGACAACCAATAATTGCTAGAATAGGCTTTCAGGCTACTACCGGTACAGCTCAGAATGCCTCAATATGTAATATAGCAGCTAACGGTCTTACCAGTTTAGATTTAGATAGTAGACTTGCAGGTGCTGACCCAGGTGTCTGGATTTTTGTATCTGGTCCTGAAGATGCGAATATAAACTCTACTAATGTTGTTAATTTTGAAGGTTTGGCATCAGGAGATTATATTTTTAGATTTACGACTACGAATTCTACGGCGCCATGTGTCAACTCTACTGTAGATATTACTATTAATGTTAGTGATTGTGAATCGGATGATGATAATGACGGACTTTTAGGTGGTCAAGAAGTTGCCTTGGGCTTAGATCCTAACAACCCAGATACTGACGGTGACGGAATTGAAGATGGTGTAGAAGTTGGTGATGATTTGGCTAACCCATTGGATGAGGATAGCGATGGAATTATAGATGCTTTAGATTCAAATATAGATGACACTGATAATGACGGTGTAAATGACCAACAAGATCCTGCTAACGACAACCCATGTATTCCCAACCGATTTAATGGTAGTTGTGATACTGATGGCGATGGTTTATCTGATTTAGACGAACAAACCAATGGCTCTGACCCAGATGACCCTTGTGACCCTGTTGCAACACCAAACTGTGATGATCCTATAGATATAGAAGTTTTGAAATCTGTTGATAATGAAGATGCGCAAATCGGTGATACTGTTGTTTTTGAAATAATGGTAACTAACTTATCTGATAGAAAAGCTAGATCAATTGTAATTGGGGACTTATTAGAATTAGGTTTTGATTTTGTGTCTAAATCCTCTCTCGATTACGATGAAATTTCAGGGATTTGGAACATAGCAGAAATCCAAGCTGGTTTGTCTGTAGTACTTTCTATAACAGTTACTGTTTCTGAAGCAGGACCATACGAAAATACGGCAACCTTATTAGAGTCCATACCGATAGATAATAATCCGGCAAATGATGAATCTACAGTAACTCTTAATACTGAATTGCCAGAAGGTATTGATCTTGAGGTTGTCAAGACAGTTGATAATAAAACTCCATTAATAGGAGAGCAAATAACATTTACAATTCGTGTAGAAAATAAATCTGTAAATGGAGACATAATCAGTAATGTTCAGATTGAAGATATGCTTCCCGCTGGGCCAGATGCTGGTTTTATATACATAAGCGATGTTTCCACCGCAGGAGATTTTAATGAGTCAACAGGCAGATGGACTATTGAATCCCTTGAAGTAGGAGAACAAAATGCGGTAACATTAGAAATTACGGTATCAGTGCCAATTGTGGGTGATTTTAGTAATATGGCCACATTAATTAGGTCATCGCCAACAGACAGTAATGAGGCAAATAATAGCAGTACTGTAGATGTTAAGGTTAGCATACCAACTCCTGCAGACCCTGGGTTCCTTTTTAATCAGTTCTCACCGAATGGAGATAATACTAACGATATGCTTAGAATTAATCTTAGGGATTCAGAAACTCAAGCAAGAGAGGGAATAAATTATAAAATTGTTATTTACGACCGTTATGGAAATCTAGTTTTTGAAGGAGCCAATTTAGTTGCTACTGAAACGCAGACTACTGTTGATGTTTGGGATGGAACTTATAAAGGAAAAGAAGTGCCTAAAGGAACTTATTTTTATATTATGAATTATAGTATTAATAATCAACCAGCTATTATCGATAAGGGTTGGATACAGCTTATTAGATAAAATAAATTATGGATTATAACTTTAATAAATCGAGTTATACTGTAGCGCTTTTGCTATTTTCTCTGTTAAGCTTTAACGCATTTGGGCAGAAAGAACCGCAGTACACTCAATATATGTATAATATAGGTAGTTTTAACCCAGCCTATGTCGGTACCGTTGAGACGCCAGAATTATCCGGACTTTATAGAGCTCAATGGATAGATATACCTGGTGCACCACGCACATTTCGATTTGGAGCTAACTTGCCATTTAAAAATGAGAAAGTAGGTCTTGGTTTTAATGTCATAAGTGATCAATTGGGCCCCGTTTCACAAACCTATGCTGATATTTCTTATTCATATCAGGTAATGGTAACCGATGAAACAAAATTGTCTTTTGGTATTGATGCAGGTGGGTCATTTTTAAATGTTGACTTTACAAAGGGTACTTTTGAGAACCCTGGCGAAGACCTTAATGGTGAAATGTTAAGTAAATTTTACCCAACAGTTGGTGCTGGTGCTTTTCTATATTCAGATAATTGGTATTTAGGCGCTTCAGTACCGAATTTTTTAACTGAAGGTGTATATAATGAAGAAGTGGCTTCAATAGTTGAAGACAAGCTACAATTCAATTTAATTGGAGGTTATGTTTTCGACCTTTCAGATAATCTAAAATTTAAACCAGCTTTTTTAATAAATACACTTAAAGGTTCTCCGGTAAACGTGAACTTATCTAGTAATTTTTTAATTTCAGACATATTTACAGCTGGTGTCTCTTATCGTATTGAGAATGCATTTAGTGGTTTGGCAGGTCTTCAAGTTTCAAACTCATTATTTGTAGGATATTCATACGATTATAACACCAATTTACTTGGCGAGTTTAATAATGGGTCACATGAGATTATCCTTAAATTCTATTTAGGTAGAGAAGGAGCTAATACTACTAAGGATGGTAATGATAAAAATGCAAAAGGTAAACCTAAACAAATTGATTCACCTCGATTCTTTTAAAGTGGACTAACATGAGATTTAAATTAATCAAAATATTACTAGTTTTCGTTCCATTGATGGTTTCAGCGCAGGATAAAAAATCTAAAGCTGATAATCTTTATTATGGCTATCAATACCAACAGGCAATAACGGAGTATAGAAGTGAAATGGTAAAGAATCCGCTAACGAACCATCAGTTATTAAACCTTGCCGATTCTTATTTTAATACAGGTAGCTTTGATAATGCCTCAGAACTCTATTTGGAAGTAAACAAAAATGATACAATTATGTCGGTTAACCGATTTAATAAAATGCTTCAAAGTCTATCTAAAAATTCAGAGAGAGATAGAGTAAAGACTTTTTTAGGGTCGAAAGCTGATATGTTGTCGCCTGAGCTTTTGGAGAATGCAGAATTCAATTATAGTCTTTTGGAAATTCCCAGAGAAAATGATAATAGTATAGTAGTAAATGAGGGGGTTAATAGCCCGCAAGGAGATTTTTCACCAGCTTTTTATAAAAATGGGTTGTTGTTCAGTAGTAGCAGAATTCAAAAAACTAAAAAAGTATATGAGCCTTCTGGAGAATCATATTTGGATATCTATTTTGGGAAATTAAATGCTAATAATGAATTGATAGATGTTGAGGTTTTTGATAAAATACCTGCAACAAAATTTCATAAGTCGACCCCTTTTTATTCTGATAAATTATCAACCTTTTTCTATATTCTGTCTAACACTGAAGATGATGAGCTTAAATATGATGAAAATGGCAAAAATGCATTGGCAATTGGTACGTTAACCAATACTGGACGATTTCGATTTATATTAAAAGATTTAAGTACATCTTTTTATTATCCATATTTCGATGACAAGTCTGAGCGATTATATTTTGCTGCTAATTTCGATGACAGTTACGGGGGTACAGATTTGTATTATGTATACACAAACAACGGGCAAATAATGTCTGCGCCTATTAATTTAGGTCCGAGAATTAATTCACCAGGAAATGAAATTGCTCCTTTTGTCTTTAATGGAAGCTTGTATTTTTCTTCTGATGTTTTTTACGGATTAGGTGGAATGGATGTTTATAAATCAAATATTCTAGGAAATGATTCGTATACCATACCTGTTAATCTTGGTAAAGGCATTAATTCAGTATCTGATGATTTTGGTTTTATAATTAAGCAGAATGAGAATAAAAGTTTGTCAGGGTATTTCTCATCTAATCGTAAAGGAGGTAAAGGTGGAGATGATCTTTATCGGTTTACATTAAAGAACTTACCAGGTTTAAAGACATTTTCTTTAGGTGGAAAGGTTGTTGATTTGAAGAAAAAGAATGGAGTTAATGGTGCGAAAGTGAGATTGTTAAATCAAAAGGGTGAAATGCTAAAGGAGGTAAGTTCTACAGCGACAGGTGATTTTAGAATTGAAATTCCTTGGGAAAAACAGGTGACTATACAGGCTTTAAAGGATGGATATTCTATTTTTTCAACTTCCTATTCAGAAGAAGGGATGGAAGAGATTCAAACAACTTCTTATATGTTAGGACTTGCAAGGTTTGAGGATTTGGTTTTGGAAAGTGAAGACAAAACCATTTTAAAACTTGATAAATTTTATTTCGACAAAGGAAAATCTATTTTGAATGCACAGGTAGAAACTGAATTGAATAAGGTTGTTGATGCTGTATCGCGTTTTCCACAATTAAGATTAAAGATTGAAACATATACAGACAGTAGGGGTAGTGATTCTTATAATAAGAAACTATCACAAGACAGGTCTAATGTTATAAAAAATTATTTATTAAAGAATGGTTTAACCTCTAATAATATTGTTGAGGCGATCGGTTACGGTGAAGAGATGATTAAAAACAACTGTACTAATGGAGCATATTGTTTAGATTTTCTTCACAAACAAAATGAACGTACTTTATTTGTGGTTGTAGATTAATGTTAATATTTCTTATTTAGAATATTACGATGTAAAAATAATACAGCGAAAAACACGTTAAGAATATTATTCCAAAATAGGTTAATAATTTAAGGTATTTTCCAGGCCAAAATTCTTGAGCCAAGTCAGTACTAGTCACATTTTTTAGATTCATGTAGCCAATAATAGGAGCTACTATGAATGAAACAAAAGTCGCTAAAGCCACAAGTTTACCCATATTTGCGCCAAATGTTGCAATCACTATAAAATTGATAATAGTTAAAAGTAGCACCCCTATACCAAATGCTAATTTGGTACTGAATATTTTAGTTTTCGGATTCAATAGCGATACAATGTCTAGACTTACTCTGGTTAATGCATCATGGGCAGTCAGACATGTACTGAACATTGTCGCAAAAGCAGAAATTGCAATGAAAATATACGCCCAAGAACCAATATGCTCAGTAAATAATAAAACTACTTGATCAGCAAAATTTACCGCATTGTTGCTAAGTTGAATGTTAGTTCCATATAAAGTAAACCAACCTATAATCATAAAAAAAACAGCTAGTATGGTCGTAATACCATAGCCGATATTAAACTCTTGAAGCGATTCTTTTAAACTTGGTTTGTCTTGATTTTTCCATTTTTCGATACTCCAAAGACTTATCCAGCTAGACGCTTCAACCGCTGTAGGCATCCAACCCATTAAGCCTATTAAAAAAAGAATTCCAAACTCGTTGAAAATAGGTGTTGGTTTGAAATTTGGAACATGAGTAACAGGGCCTTGGATTAGGACTAACACGGTCGTGATAAGCAATGCGATGAAGAGAATGCTAACCACGAATTTTAGACTGATTTCTAAGAACTTGTATTTTCCAAAAATTAGAATAGTACTTATAATTAAAAATAAACCTAGTGCTACTATAGAAATAGACGTATTGGTGATGTTGAATAGATTAATGAACAATCCCGCAGTAACGGTGTATAGAGCTGCTAAAATGGTAAATGTCGTTATTAGTGTAATACCTGCATAGAACCATAAATAACCCTTGCCGCGATGTAGGTATCCTTCAATTAAAGTTTTATTGGTAACACTTGTATATCGCACACCAAATTCAAAGAATGGATATTTAAGGATGTTAGCCAGAATTATTGGTATTATCATAATCCAGCCATATTGTGCACCTGCTTTTGTAGATAATACTAAATGGGAGGTGCCGATTGCCATACTTGCAAATAAAAGTCCCGGCCCTAAATTTCTTAATATAACTTTAAGTTTAGACACGATTTATGGTTTGGTTGCACCAATAAATGTAAACTATTTAGGTTAAGTGGTCATATTCATTTTATTTCAATGGTAGCTCCATAGAATTTTGGCTGGGTGTTTAATATCATATCAATAAAAACTTTTACTCGTGCTAAATATTCTCTGAAATGAACTTTGAATCCTTGTGAGGTAGATAAGTCTTGGGCATTGAAACCTATAGCTTTAAGTCCTTTTTGTTCCGCAATATATATTGCTCTCTCATTATGAAACTTCTGTGAGATTACAGTAACGTTATCAAGTCCAAAAATAAATTTTGCCCGAACCATGGAGTCTAAAGTTCTAAAACCAGCATAGTCTAAAAAAATCACCTCTTCTGGTATTCCCGCTTTTATTAAATCTTTCTTGATAGTATTGGGTTCATTGTAATAAATGCTACCATTATCACCACTCACTAAAATAAATTTGATTTTGCCAGCTTTATATAAAGCTACTGTTGCATCAATGCGATATGTATAGTACGGATTTGAAGAACCGTTAGATATTCTATTAGAAGTTCCTAGTACAAGTCCTACTCTATTCGGGGGTATGGTATTAACATCAAAATATGTTTTGTCTTCAGTGGTGCTTGAAATGACAAAATTGCAGGTCAAGATTACTAGTACTAGTACTAGACTTAATGTACCTAAAATTTTAATAATTTTTCTTAACATGTAATAAAGTCAAGATTAAAGGTAATAAATACCGAATGACTTTAAGTTCTATTAATTAAAAAGTAACTAGGTTAGTCTTAGAAAATAGATTAAAATAAAAAACCCTTGAAAATCAGAAGATTAACAAGGGTTTTGGTACTCGAGGCGGGACTTGAACCCGCACGCCCCAAAGAGCACAGGATTTTAAGTCCGGCGTGTCTACCAATTCCACCACTCGAGCATATTTGGCATTTTAATAAAAAATGCTGACTAGCAACATTTTCTGAGCGAAAAACGGGATTCGAACCCGCGACCTCCACCTTGGCAAGGTGGCGCTCTACCAGCTGAGCTATTTTCGCAAGTTAAAGAACGTACATCTCTTAAAAGATGCGGGTGCAAATTTAATACAATTCTGTAAAAACCAAAGTAAAATTGAGCAAAAGAATAAAAAAATTTATGACGTTGCCTTCTTGTCCTTGGTTAACAGCCTTTTAATTTCATTTAACTTCATCAATGCCTCTACTGGAGTAAGTGTGTCAATGTCTAAATGTGTGATTTCTTCCTTAATTTCTTCTAATAACGGATCATCTAAGTTGAAAAAACTCAATTGCATTTCGTTGGAAGTGTTTTTAAATTGATCACCGATTTCTTGATTAACGTGCTTATTTTCCAACTTTTTTAAAATCTTATTTGCCTTTTGAATTACTTGTTGTGGCATACCTGCCATTTTTGCAACGTGAATACCAAAACTATGCTCACTACCACCAGGAACTAATTTTCTAAGGAATAGAACGGTATCCTTCAATTCTTTGATTGCAACATTGAAATTCTTAATACGATTAAACGTGTTCGTCATTTCATTAAGTTCATGGTAATGGGTAGCAAACATCGTTTTTGCCCTAGACGGGTGCTCATGTATATATTCTGAAATGGCCCAGGCAATTGAAATGCCATCGTAAGTGCTCGTTCCTCTTCCTATCTCATCTAATAAAACCAAACTACGTTCTGATAGGTTATTAAGTATCGATGCCGTTTCGTTCATTTCAACCATAAAGGTCGATTCTCCCATCGAAATATTATCACTAGCGCCAACACGGGTGAATATTTTATCAACTACCCCTATTTTAGCACTTTCAGCAGGTACAAAACTTCCCATTTGTGCAAGTAGCACAATCAAAGCTGTTTGTCTTAATAATGCCGATTTACCACTCATGTTAGGTCCGGTAATCATTATGAATTGCTGGTTGGATCTGTCTAACTGTAAGTCGTTAGCTATATATTGCTCACCTAAAGGCAACTGTTTTTCAATAACAGGATGTCTGCCATCGGTAATTTGCAAATCAGTAGAATCATTAAGCTCTGGACAGTGATATGAATTTTCTTTAGCCAATTGAGCAAATCCACATAGGCAGTCAAGTTGTGCTATTAGATAAGCGTTGTTTTGAACTGGCGCAATATATTCCTGCATCCAAACGACTAACTGAGAAAATAGTTGTTGCTCTAAAGTTGAGATGCGATCTTCCGCTCCTAGTATTTTTGCTTCATACTCTTTTAATTCGTCTGTAATATATCGTTCTGCATTAACCAAAGTCTGCTTACGAGTCCAAGTATCAGGTACTTTGTTTTTATGTGTATTTCTTACTTCAATATAATACCCAAAAACATTGTTAGAAGCTATTTTAAGAGAGGTGATGCCAGTTGCGGCAGTCTCTCTCTCAAGCATGCTGTTTAAATAATTTTTACCAGATGTGGCTAACCCTCTAAGTTCATCTAATTCTTCAGAAAAGCCCTTTGCGATGGTACTGCCCTTTAAAATATTAATAGGCGCCTCTTCACTAAGCATTTCTTTAATTTTTGCTCTTAACAAGTCGCAAGATTGTATTTGGTCTCCAGTTAATGCTAGAGATTCATTTTTAGAAGCTGTTGCTATTTGCTTTATTGGTATTAAAGCTTCAAGTGAGTTTTTAAGTTGTACAACTTCTTTAGGGTTGACTTTACCTGTTGCAACTTTAGAGATCAAGCGTTCTAAATCACCCATTTGTTTAATATGATGCTGAAATTTTTCTAGTATAACTTCATCATCATATAGAAAGGAAACAATTTGTTGCCTTCTTTTTATTTTCTCAAGATTTCTTAAGGGTAGGGCAAGCCATCTTTTAATCATACGGCCACCCATTGGTGAAATCGTCTTATCAATTACATCTAATAGAGTAACAGCATTTACATTTGTTGAATGATACAGTTCTAAATTTCTTATGGTGAACCTATCCATCCATATATAATCATCTTCAGCGATTCGCTGCAATTTTGAAATATGCTGTAATTGACGATGCTGCGTTTCTCCTAAATAATGTAATATAACACCAGATGCAATAACACCGCACTTTAAATGATCAACTCCGAACCCTTTTAATGTTTTAGTGTTAAAATGTGAAGTAAGATTTTCTATGGCATAATCTTCTTGAAATACCCAATCTTCTAAATAAAATAAATGATGGTTTTTACCAAATACTTCAGAAAATTCTTTTTTATGGGCTTTAGAAATTAAAATTTCATTTGGAGAGAAATTCTGTAATAGTTTGTCGATTTGTTCTTCGCCACCTTCCGATGTTAAAAATTCACCTGTAGATATATCGACTAATGAAATTCCAATTTTTTTTCTTCCAAAATGAATTGCGCAAAGAAAATTATTAGTCTTTGAATGAAGTATATCATCATTCATTGCAACTCCTGGGGTTACCAATTCAGTAACACCTCTCTTAACAATCGTTTTGGTTTGTTTAGGATCTTCGAGCTGATCGCAAATAGCGACACGTAGCCCCGCCTTTACTAATTTCGGTAAATAAGTATTTAATGAATGATGTGGGAATCCGGCTAATTCTGTTCGTTCGCCTCCATTATTTCTATTAGTTAGAATGATTCCTAAAATACGAGAAGCCTTAACGGCATCTTCACCAAAGGTTTCGTAAAAATCACCTACTCGAAAAAGCAATAATGCATCAGGATATTTAGTCTTGATGGTATTGTACTGCTTCATTAAAGGGGTAACCTTTTTTGTCTTGCTTTTATCCGCCACTTTATCTTTATCTCATTAATTTTGTATCTACACGAAAGTATGATTTTATCCATCGATTTTAAATCATTGTTGATATTTGCGGATAAGTTTATCCCATTAATTTGTTAATAGAAAATTAAATTAAATCATGAGGAAACTACGAAATGAGGAGCTAGAAAGAAAGGGTGTAGAAGAATTTAAACTTGCCGGTAAGACTCCGATAATTATTGTTTTAGACAATATTCGTAGTTTGAATAATATAGGTTCAGTTTTTAGAACAGCAGATGCTTTCTTGGTCGAAAAAATATACTTGTGTGGTATTACTGCTACGCCTCCTCATAAAGATATACATAAGACTGCTTTGGGTGCTACGGAAAGTGTTGATTGGGAGTATGTGCCTGAGACTATTGATTTAGTAGAGAAGTTGAAAGCTGAAGGATGTCATGTGATATCTGTAGAACAAGCTGAGAATTCGACTCAATTAAATAAGTATATCCCAGTGAACGATAA
>RCMY010000049.1_pt1 | contig 141011 bp, 115 predicted proteins | sample 2041341 | NCBI WGS metagenome assembly RCMY01 (sample SAMN09708234, study PRJNA481090) | Marine sediment metagenome, whole genome shotgun sequencing project. | reverse complement strand
GCTGGAGCCCGTCGCCGTAGTCGCCGACGACCCAGCCGGGTCCGGCGAGGAGGCCGTCGTTGTCGGCGAGATAGAGGTAGCCCGTGGCGTGGTCGGTGTACGTGCCGCGCAGGACGTAGCCCGCCGAGGTCGTGTAGTGCGCCCAGCCGTCAGCGGAGTAACCCGGCACGCAGGCGTGGGCGGCTGGAGCCCGTCGCCGTAGTCGCCGACGACCCAGCCGGGTCCGGCGAGGAGGCCGTCGTTGTCGGCGAGATAGAGGTAGCCCGTGGCGGGGTCAGTGTACGTGCCGCGCAGGACGTAGCCAGCGGAGGTCGTGTAGTGGTCCCACCCGTCGGCCGAGTAGCCGGGGACGCACGAGTGGGCGGTCGCGTCCACCCAGTAGCGCTGGAGGCTCGAGTCGTAGGCAGCCGTCACGTGCCAGCCCGGCGACTCGAGCCTGCCGTCGTTGTCTGCGAGGTAGACGTCACCCGTCGAGGGGTCCGTGTACCTTCCTCGTGCGATGGTGCCGTTAGCCTCGGCGTACGCCCACCTGTCGGACTCGCTATCGGTGACGAGCCTGCCCTTGGCGAGGTATCCGTCCGCACCGACCCAGTAGCGCTGCCAGCCGACCCTCTCGCCAGAGGGGGCAACATCGGTGACTATCCAGTCAGAGACGACTCGAACATCGCTCCTCGTGTAGTAGGTCCCGCTGGCGTCAGCGTGCCAGCCATCGTCCTCCGTCGACTGTGCGGTCACGGGGGCCTGCTCCGCGACGGGGGCCGGAGCTTCAGTGGCCTGGACGGCACTCGAGGAGGAGCCGTCAGACTGGGCAACGACGGACGAGGAATCGTCGGTCTGAGTGATGGCAGTTGGAGAGTCGGCGTCGGAGGAGCTGGAGTCCTCGGCAAGGGCTGCCGGTGTGAAAGCCAACGTCATTGACAGCATTGCCGTGATGACAAAGGATGCGGACAAAGCTCCGACTCGCGAATAGGTAGTCACAAACTGCTCCTTTAGCCCATTTTGCAGCCATCAATAAACAAGCTTAAACGCATGCATATCATAGTGCAATTAAATAACATGGACAGAAACAGTTGCATGATTGGTTTCGAGGCAAGGCGATGACGCGCGGTGACGCTCGAGTCGCGATTTCAAGAGAACGGTGCGAAACTGTCGCATTCAGCCTGGACGGAGGATGTATCTCGCGATAAGAGACGCTCGGATTGACAGGGCGCCATCTTGCCTATTCATGACATATGGCAGAGAGCATCGTCCTCCAAGCATCAATGCAACTCCTAGTAGTACGGTCGTTTTCCTGAGAGTACTTCCCGTTGCGGCACGAGAGCTAAACTCTTGGCTCGCACTCCGAATGACATGATAACTGAGGAGTTCTCGGGTGCTCGCATGTGATTCTCAAAAGTCGGATCGGCATCAACGAGCGTAAGGACTATGCTTATACGATACGTTACGACTTTCACTTGAGTGGTGTTATGTGGGGGATTGATGGGTAGCAACATCAGGCGCGTGCGGTCGGTCACTGTCTTTGCCGTCGTGGTAGCTCTCTTCTGCGCATTCTCGACGAGGGCTGCCTTCGGTGACGAGGCTCTCAATCAAATTCAGGCAGAGCCTGCCGAGACGGTCGCCGTCGCATCATCGCCGACCGATGCCTCCGCCTTGGTCGGAGCCACGACCAACGATTCCCCGACGAGTTCTGATGTCCTTACGGATGGCTTGCCTACAGGTGCTACGGGTGACGCCGTCGAGACCGACACCACCAGTACTGGAACCACGGATGGTATCGACTCTGCAGTCACGACTGACACCACACGCACGGACACTTCGGCTACGGCTGACGCCGCGAGTGCTGGAACCACGACTGATATCGACCCTGGCACCACGGCTGGTGACACTACGACTGGCACTATGAGTGCTGATGCCACGACTGTCACCACTGCTGCGACGGGGGAGAGCGAGAGCGCCACGGTCCTCGCTGCCTCGGGCACCGCTTCGACCAGTGCCTCCACCCTCAACGGCATCGACATCTCTGGCTGGAATCCCGACATCGACCTTTCGAAGGTTTCGGCAGACTTCGTTATCATCAAGGCCACCGAAGGAACCTCGTATACGAGCGATACCTACCAGACACAGGCATCCGCCGCGCTCACCGCCGGTGACCTCATCGGTTTCTATCACTATTACAGCGCTACGAGCGGTACGGCAACGGATCAGGCAAGCTATTTCACGAGCGCGGTCTCGAGTTACATCGGGTCGGCCGCTCTCGTCCTCGACTGGGAGGCTGATGCTGTCTTCCTCGGTACCTCGTATGCAAAGACGTGGCTCGATACCGTCTACGGTCTTACGGGAGTGAGTCCGCTCATATACATGAGCAAGTCTGTCTCGCAGGAGTACGACTGGACAAGCGTTGCCGCGAGCTACAAACTTTGGGTTGCTCAGTATGCGTCGGACGATGTTACGACGGGTTATCAGGACGACCCCTGGCACACCACCACCCCCTGCGGTGCCTGGTGCAATGACTACACGATTTTCCAGTACTCTTCGACGACGCGTCTCTCTGGGTATGCGAAGAATCTTGACGTGAACAAGTACTACGGGACCACCTCAGACTGGGCACTGCTTGCCAGCAGCACGAGGCCGAGCCCTATCGTCGAGAACGCCGATGCTACGGGGACGCTCGAGGCACCGGAGTACGAGGCTGATCTCTCCATCTCCGGCCTCCCATCCTCGACTCCGAACGTGTGGTTCGCCGTCTGGAGTGCCATCAACAATCAGGATGACATCATCTGGTATGCCGCGGCAAAGAATGAGTCGGGTGCATGGACGACCATCGTCATGCCCACCGACCATGGCGACACGGGCGTCTACGAGGTTCACTGCTATGCCACCCTCGCAAGCAAGCTCACGTTTGTCGGCAACACGAGCTTCACCGTTGCCGAACTCGCAAAGTATGGATGGGTCAAAGATGCGGATGGCATCGAGCACTACACCCGTGGAGTCCAAGACAAAGGCTGGGTCGTGACGGCCGAGTCGCCCTCTGGTACGACCGATGGGCTTCAGCGCTACTGGATTGGTGCTGACGGTTACCTGGTGAAGGGTCGACTTGTCACCGACGATGAATCCGACAGATGGGCATATGCCGATTCTGACGGCATCATCGCCCGCGGCAAGTATACGGATGTCTCCTCGGGCTACGTCTATCTTGCCGACAACGATGGCAGGCTTGCCGACCCTGGCTGGCATGTGACGGACGACTATGGCAGCGGCCTCCAACGCTACTGGGTGGACGTGACTGCCCACGCCTGCGTGCCCGGGTACTCAGCCGAAGGCTGGGAGCACTACACGCTGCCTGCTGGCTATGTCCTTCGCGGGTCCGCGACCATTGGCGGGACCTACTACCTTGCCGACAACGACGGTCTGCTCGCAAACGGATGGATTGTGACGAGTGGCATCGGATCATATGGCCTTCAGCGTTACTGGTTCGAGAAGGGCACCTACGTCCGGAATCGCCTCATCGATGCCGCCACCGCGGGCTGGTGTGCCTACGCCACTGCCTCCGGCTACGTTGTACGCGGCAAGTATACGGATGTCACCTCGGGCAACGTCTACCTCGCCGACAACGACGGCCGTCTTGAGTCGGCCGGCTGGCACGTGACGGACGGTTATGGCGATGGGCTCCAGCGCTACTGGGTCGACGCGAACGCTCGAGCCTGCGTGCCCGGCTACTCCGTCGACGGATGGGCGCACTACACGCTGCCTGCTGGCTATGTCCTTCGTGGGCCCGCGACCATTGGCGGGACCTACTACCTCGCCGACAACGATGGTCTGCTCTCGGTAGTCTAAGCATGTCAACGCATGTCGGTGTGGCATGTCAGTGATGCGATTCCTAACGAATGTTGTTACATTCCAGGATGGGACCCTGCCTGCGACATTCAACGGGTGACCAGGCTCCCTGGCTGAAGCAGCAGGATGCTGTCGCGGAGGCTGGTCCTTCGCGGCGCAGCTTGTCGCCAGGGTGCGAATGCACGCCTCATACGTTCTACGGTCGGTTACTCCCCTTTGCGGGACAATCGCACTGGATTTGCCGGATGTGACCGACTTCACGTTAAATTCAGCAAAAAAAGCAATTCGTATCGTCAAAGTGAAACCGCAATGTCCAAAGTTGGGTTATAAATAATTCTATGTAATTGTCGTGAGCCTTTCTGGGAGGTCCTCCAATGAGAAATTCGGCGCCTCGGCGCATGATACCTATCGTTGCGCTGACGCTTACCCTCGCCCTCTGTGTGCAAGCGCCTTACGTTGCCCTTGCCGATGACACCGGATCCTCGAGTGCGGGTTCCGCGGATGCTGTCGCTCAGTCCGACAGCTCCTCGTCAGTCATCGCTCAGTCCGACAGCTCCTCGTCAGTCGTCGCTCAGTCCGACAGCTCCTCATCAGTCGTCGCGCAGACCGACGACTCCTCATCCAGCTCTGCCCAGGCCGCTGAGGTCTCGGCTCCCGTTGCAGAGCAGGCTCCCGTGTCCGCACAAGCGGCGGAGGAGGATGGGTGGCACTCCGACGCCGGCGGGACCTACTACGTGAGGGGCGGCTCCCGCGTCGTCTCCGCTTGGCTCGTGCTTGAAGTTGCTCCCTCTGGCGAGAAGGTCGGCTGGCAGCGCTACTGGGTCGGTGCGGACGGCTACCTCGCCAAGGGCAGGCTCGTCACCGAGACTGAGTCGGGTCGGTGGGCTTACGCAGAGTCGGACGGCAGCATCGCCCGCGGCAGGTACGTCGATTCCGCTACCGGCTACGTCTACCTCGCCGACAACGACGGCAGGCTCGAGTCGCCCGGCTGGCACGTGACCTCGGCCTACGGCTCCGGCCTCCAGCGCTACTGGGTCGACTCGACCGCCCACGCCTGCGTCCCCGGCTACTCGGCCGACGGCTGGGCGCACTACACGACCTCGGCGGGCTACGTCCTGCGCGGCACCTACACGGATCCCGCGACGGGCTACGTCTACCTGGCCAACAACGACGGCCTCCTCGCCGGCCCCGGCTGGGTCGTGGCCGACTACGGCTCGGGCCTCCAGCGCTACTGGGTTGACTCCGCCACGCACGCCTGCGTCCCCGGCTACTCTACGGACGGCTGGGCGCACTACACGACCTCGGCGGGCTACGTCCTGCGCGGCACGTGCACCGACCCCTCCACGGGCTACGTATACCTGGCCAACAACGACGGCCTCCTCGCCGGCCCCGGCTGGGTCGTGGCCGACTACGGCTCGGGCCTCCAGCGCTACTGGGTCGACTCCGCCACGCACGCCTGCGTGCCCGGCTACTCGACGGACGGATGGGCGCACTACACGACCTCCGCGGGCTATGTTGCGCGTGGAGCCTATGCCGCCAATGGCGTGGTCTACCTGGCGAACAACGACGGCCTCCTCGCCGGCCCCGGCTGGGTCGTCGGCGACTACGGCGATGGCGTCCAGCGCTACTGGGTTGACGCGACCGCCCACGCCTGCATCCCCGGCTACTCGACGGACGGATGGGCGCACTACACGACCGACTGGGGCTACGTCGCTCGCGGCTCCTATGCCGCTCATGGTGTGATTTACATTGCTGACAACGACGGCCTCCTCGCCGGCCCCGGCTGGGTCGTCGGCGACTACGGCTACGGCGTCCAGCGCTACTGGGTGGACGCGACCGCCCACGCCTGCGTGCCAGGCTACTCCAAGGACGGCTGGGCCCACTGGACGACCGACTGGGGCTACGTTCTCAGGGGCTCCTTGCGGTATGACTCCGATGGCATTCTCGTCGCCGACAACGACGGCAAGCTCGCCGAGTGCTACTCCTCGGGCGGCTGGCTCGTCACGAGCGCCTTCACCGGCTCGCTCGAGCGCTACCGCATCGACGACTGCTGCGGCGGGATCCTCGGCGCACACGCGGGTTCTTTCAGCCTCGACGGCAACTCCTACTACGGTACGTCTTCTGGTTACGTCGCGCGCAACACGAACGTCGTCGTGGGTGGCGGCTTCTACCATGCCGACAACGATGGCATCCTGACGGAGATCGATGTGGGCGGGGACTACGCCATGTGGGCGAAGGCGCAGGGATACACCAGCGACACGAACTATCTCATCCTCATCAACTGCTCCGACCACCTCGTGGGCGTGTACTACGGCGGGTTCATGAACTGGTCGAACATCTGCATGTATTCCTGCGGAAATGGCAAGGACTCAACCCCAACCGTCAAGGGGAGCTTTACGGTTGGCGTGAAGGGCTATTCCTTCGGCGAGGGTTACACGTGCTACTACTACACGCAGTTCTACGGAAACTACCTCCTCCACTCCATCCTGTACTACGAGAACACCTGGAATGTGATGGACGGGAGACTCGGTATGGGCGTGAGCCATGGATGCGTGCGCCTTGCTCCCGAGAACGCCAAGTGGATTTACGACAACGTGCCGAGAGGCTCGAGGGTCATCTCCTACTAAGGCCCCTGGGACGTTATGTGAGAGAGGGCCCGCGCCAAAAGGTGCGGGCCCTCTTCATGTAGGTGGCCGCCGGCTATGTGGGGGAGAGCTCTTACAGGTGATAGCTAAAGATGAAGGGATCGTCGTGGGTGAAGTTGTGGTTGAAGTAGGGGTCTCCCTTCACGTAATACTCCGCCCAGTGATAGTTCATGTATGCGACCTCTCGGTGGAATCGGATGCGTCTTGCTGCTCCGATCTCTGTGCCGCGCGAGAGTGACTCGTGGTGGTAGAGCTCGACTTCAGGCGTATAGACGACAAGCTCGTCATTCGCCCTGACCTTGAGACAATAGTCGACGTCGTTGAAGGCGACGGAGAGCTCCTCGGTGAAACCATCGACCGCCTCGAACGTGCTTCGCTTCGTCATGAGACAGGCTGCCGTGACGGCGCTGAGATCCTGCTGTGAGTCCTGCATCGCGAAGTAGCCCCACCTGTCACGGGGAAGGTTCTTGCTCAGGTGCCCTGCACAGGCACCGCCGATGCAGACGCCGGCATGTTGGATCGTGTTGTCGGGGTAGAGCAGCCTGACTCCGACGATGCCCACGTCCTTGCGAGCACAGAGGCCGAGCATAATCTCGATCCAATCAGGAGTAATGACCTCGGTGTCGTTGTTGAGAAGAAGCAAGAAGTCGCCCTTTGCCTTCTCCGTCCCGAAGTTCATGAGCTTCGAGAAGTTGAACTCGTTCGGCCAGCGCTCGATGCGGACTATGTCCGGGTGGCTCTCCACGAGCGTGTCGTAGTACTCGAAGGTCTGAGGTTCGGTGCTGTTGTTCTCGATGATCACGATCTCGTAGTTGTCGTAGGTCGACTTGTCGAGAATGGACTGGATGCAGGTGTCCAGAACCTCGACGTGGTCCATGGAGGGGATGATGATCGAGACGAGCGGGTGGTCCTCTGGGACGTCATAGATGACACGATAGGTGAACGGTCTTCTGGATTGGGAGACCGTCGCATGAATGCCGAGACGGTCGAGGTGCTCCCGAACGGCGCGAATCCCCGCGTCCGTGGCGTACGACTTGCTGCTCGCGTCTGCTGCCGTGGAGGTTGCACTCATACGCCAATGGTAGAGCGGAGCAGCGACGTGGTTGACGTATCTGGCCTTCTCGACTGCGCGAAGGGTGAGATTGTGGTCTTGCGCGCCATCATAGGCGGAGGTGTTGGGCTCGATCTGGTCGAGCAGGGACTTTCTGATCGCGAGCATATGACAGACGTAGTTTGAGGTTCGCAGCAGGTCGATGTTGAAGTCGGGCTTGAAGAACGGCTGCGAGAGCGAACCGTCGGGCATCAGCTTGTCCTCGTCGCAGTAGAGAAGGTCCGTGTCCTCTCGGTCGTTGACCGCCTTGGCGTATTCGAAGAGGATGTCCGGCTCGAGAAGGTCATCGTGGTCAAAGAAGCAGACGAAGTCGCCGCCAGCAACCTCGATTCCCTTGTTGGTGTTCCCCGAGATGCCGAGATTCTCGGGAAGATTGATCACACGGATGCGAGCGTCCCTCCGGGAGAACTGCGAGACGAGGTCGGAGAGACCGGCGTCCTCTGGGGTGGCGTTGACCAGGATGAGCTCCCACTTGCGATAGCTCTGCTCCATCACCGAGGTAGCCATTTCCCTGAAGAAGGAGAGGGGAGTCTTGTAGAGGGGGACGACGATGCTGAACGTGGGCTCATATTCCAGGTGAATGCGGTCCTGCTTGGAGAGCGTGGCGATGTCGGCCTTGTGCGCCCTGAACCAATCAGGATACGTACTGTCCGACTGGGCATCGCGCATGAGGTTCGCCGTCAGCAGGCGAAGGTCCGCGAACATTGGTCCGTCGAGGACCTCGAAGCTTCTGAATGAGGGATGGTTGGCGTCCTCGATGGTGAAGATGAAGCGCTGAACCTTGTTGGGAATCCTGACCGAGTATTGCGCCTCTCGGCGGTACTTGTTCGTGCTGAAGGGCACGGGTATCTTCGCCGCACCGAAGGAGATGGGGTTTATCGGGATGGGATGGAGCGACGCATCCATGCACGTTAACGAGATGGCGTTGTTGTCACGGTATGGCGTGTTGACGGCCATGCGCAGGATTGCCTCGTCGCCGTCCTCGATGCATTCGATGAAGTCGATCGTTGCCTTGTCATAGGTGCCGACCTTGTCGTAGTCGCGAATTTCTCGACAGAGATGCTGGTTAAGCCGATAGTTGATGCGTGACTCCCACTTGGCGATGGGGAAGTTCACACGAAAGATGCCGCTGTCGCTCGGCGTCTCCCCCTCTTTCGACTGCGTGAGGGTAATCTGGCAGTTAGGTACGTCGAGCATCGGCACGACGGCGACGAAGGCACGGTTTGCCGTCTGGGCGGAGTCGAGCTCGTACAACGAGCAGGGCACGTCACGCCCGTCTGTGGTGCTGGCCGAGATTCCCACGGCGTTCTTCCCTGGAAGGGATGCGAGGATGACCTTAGAAAAGACCTTACCGCTTCCTCGACAGACGCCAGCTTCCTTGATTCTCATAGACAACCCTTCGAGCCGGTCACATGAACGAATCAATGATACGCAGCCTCGGTCATCGTTGCGGTGTCATCGGGAAGCGTGCACCAAACGACTGGATAACACGTTCTGCTTGAGACCGGTGGGAGGACGAACGCGGGATCATATGTAAAAGATGATTCATCTGAGCGAGGTATGAAGGCACGAGGCAACTGAGGGGCTTGGAAGCCGGAGAGCCTGCCGTCATCAACTCTCTACTCGTTCCTTCTCTTCCAGAACCGCAGTGAGAGACCCCTTCTTCCAGGCTGTTCCTCTCGAACCTCCTCATGAGGTCCATCGTCTTCGACCACGAGTGCCTCTTCTTCGTCGGCCGGCTCGATCGACACGCTCAGAGGAACGATGGGAATCTCATCACGTGTGGCATCACCACGACCGTCCTGTATGGCTTCTTGAGGAATGGGCTGGTCGGCCGACATGATGAAATCCCTTTCGGCGGCCTTGTGCGGAACGCCGTCCTGTCGATTGAGGTAGACGTGAACGTGATAGAGACCACGATGAGACCCATGGTTGCCTGCGGAGATGACAAACGAGTATCTGTCGGAGGTCTCTCTTCTCGCCGTATACCAATGAAGGTCGCTCTGGTCGGCGGCGCACCAGACCGCCACCGTGACGGTCGCCACGCCCTTGTTCATCGATACGCCGTCAATCGTGACCATCGCTCGGTCGGTTGCGACCTCGATGAGACGAGCCGCCTCTCGCTCTGCCGCCCTGAATGCACGCTGGGCTTCGATGTTCTCGTCGCTCGCGATGACGGGCCGATTCTCGTAGGTTTGCCGCTGACGAGTGGCCTCGTGGTCACCAGGCTCGAGTATGTACTCCAGCGCCTGAACGAAGTGGAGCTCCTCGTCGCCTCTCTTGCGGTCCCTCATGAACAGGAGCCCGGCGTCTGACATGGACGCGCGTCGTTGCGGATCTCTCGTGACGGAGAGCGTCGCGGTGGCAAGAGCGGCCGCCGTGGGGTCGGCTAGTGCGACCGCGCTCTCGCAGTAGTCGTACAGGGTGTTCTCCCCATATATGTCGATGACGGGAAGGCCGCAGGCCATCATCTCGAAGGGGATGCGCGAGGGATTCGACGAGCTGATGCAGACACCGGCTCGGCATGAGTTGTAGAGCTTCGCGCACTCTTCGATGGAGAGTATCCCGCACTGCTCCACGAGCGCGTCGCGCATCTCAAGTGACTCGTCCGAGCCATACGTATAGACCTTCGTCTCGGGGGCGACCTTTCGAAGTACGGCGATAAGTTCCCTGGTCATGTCCTTGCAGCGTCGAGGCTTCTCGGGCTGGTATAGGATGCAGACAGCGTTCTCCCTCGTCATGCCGAGATCCTGATAGACGTTCTCGTCCGCAGCGAAGTCGTAGGGGACGGTGTCGATTCCGAATTCGTCGCCGAGCTTGTGAGACAGCCATCGACCGATCGTGATGGCGGGAAGACCAGAACGATATGACTGCTGCGCCGCGAGGTAGGAATCTCCCATGGGGTAGAACCAGGGCTCGAAGTCCTGGACGAAGTAGGCTTTGTCCCTGCATGGCGCGTCAGCCACGTAGGGAACCGTGTTCCACATCGTGGCGATCGCGATGTCATACGAGTCATCGATGCGTGGGGCCGCATACACGCCGCATCCCTCGCAGCCGTAGAAGCGTCGCAGGTTCTCCTCGATGAGATGTGCCGATTGCCGTTCTCGACTGCCATCGACGACGTGAAGGTCGCATCGTGCACCCTCTCGGCGAAGCGCCTCCACGTGGTTGAGGATGGTCCGCATCCCGCCTGACCCCTGCGCGACTGCCGGAATGACCCATGCGACATTCTTACCAGAGAAGAAACTCTGCACGCAAACCGTCCCCTCGTCTCCAGAGACACTCGAAACCTCTGCACCATATCGTACTCGCCCAACCTGGAGACCAAAGCCATTTTTCAGCGATCTCCAACCTTCCTTTCCGCGGAGCGAGAGATGCTCGGCATTGGTGAGACGACGTGGCGCTGGCTGCCTTCGTTTGGGCTTGGGCCCTTGGCTTGACATGTGCATTTGGGCGAGGGGGTGGCCATCGCTATGCCATCGCGCGACGTTGGCCTACTATTAATCCGTATGTTGCTCGAAGTATCTCGCACGAAATCGCACCCCACGAGAAGACAAGGACACCAACATGGCTGATTCCCTCGAGCCCTCAAACATCATCGTCACTGGTGGTTGCGGGTTCATCGGTTCGAACTTCGTTCACTACGTCGTGGACAATCACACTGGCGTTCACGTCACGGTTCTCGACAAGCTCACCTATGCAGGCAATCCCGCCAACATCGAGGGCCTGCCGGCGGACCGCGTCGAGCTCGTCGTGGGAGACATCTGCGACGCTGACCTTCTCGACCGCATCGTTCCCGGTCATGACGCCATCGTCCACTATGCCGCCGAGTCTCACAATGACAACTCCATCGCCAACCCGGAGCCCTTCATCCAGACCAACGTCGTGGGGACCTACCGCCTGCTCGAGGCCTGCCGAAAGTACGATGTCCGCTATCACCACGTGAGCACCGACGAGGTCTATGGCGACCTCGCGCTCGACGACCCCCGTCGCTTCGAGCCGGACGACCCCTATCGTCCGAGCTCTCCCTACTCCTCGTCCAAGGCGAGTTCCGACCTTCTCGTCCGCGCCTGGACCCGTACGTACGGCCTGCGCACCACGATCTCGAACTGCTCGAACAACTATGGCCCCTATCAGCACATCGAGAAGTTCATCCCCCGCCAGGTCACCAACATCCTCTGCGGCATCCGCCCCAAGCTCTATGGCGACGGCCAGAACGTCCGGGACTGGATCCACACGGAGGATCACTCCCGTGCCGTGTGGGACATCCTCACCAGGGGCCGCATGGGGGAGACCTATCTCATCGGGGCCAATGGCGAGAAGAACAACATCGACGTGCTTCGTGCCATCCTCGAGCGCATGGGTCAGCCAGCCGATGCCTTCGACTGGGTCCGCGATCGTCCCGGCCATGACCGCCGCTATGCCATCGACCCCACCAAGCTCGAGAACGATCTCGGCTGGAAGCCGATTCACATCAGTTTCTCCGAGGGTCTCGACCATACCATCGCCTGGTACACCGAGCATGAGGACTGGTGGCGTGGTGCCAAGGACGCCACCGAGGCCAAGTATGCCAAGCAGGGCCAATAGGCGATGATGGGTGCCCCGAGGATGGCCGACAGTGAAGGCAGAGACAGCTGAGGGGAGAAGAATTGTCGGGACGCAAGATGGGCGATTACGCTTGCAGTACTACTCTTGGTGCTGCCCGTGGTCGACTGAGGACTCGGCTGATGTGGGCCAGTGCGCTGGTGCTCGTCGTCGTAGGCGCCTTCGTTCTCGTTCGGTCAACGGTTGCACTTTTCTCCATGTATCTCGTGGCTGCGGCTGTCCTGTTGTGTGAAGAAGGCTATGTCCTCAACACGTTTTTTTGTTCAAGGAAAGCGTGCTGTTTTGGGAAGACAGATGGAAGGCTGCTAGTTCGACTCCTTGCGCTTTCTGCGGGAATCGCGTTGCTGCTTGAGATTGGAACACTGTTTGGTGCCAAAGTAGCCTCTCCACTTTCGATAGCGGATTGGCGTCCAAAGAGAATGGTGCTCTTCTTCTTTGCGGTTTTCACTTGTCTGCTGTTGATGGTCGAGTATCTTCCGGTGCCGGATTCAGGGCGGTCACAGCGTGCACTTCTCGGAAGGGTGAGGCCTTTTCATATATCGGGCCTTCTTGACTGGAAGATGCTCGTTGTGCTCTTTGCTATTTTCGCATGTGCATGGTTGGCGTTCAGACAGGGAATGATGGCGAGTGGTTTGGCATCCGTCTTCATCCTGGCTGCGTTTCTGTGCCTGGGAGTGCTTTCAATCGTGATGCTGTGCAGGGACAAGGCATTTTGTCCCGAGCGCGTGTTTGCCACGATTGCGCTAGCGGCTGGCGCGGTTATCATTATTGCCTTCCCAGTTGGCAACGTCCTTTCCTATGACGATCAGATTCACTATCAAAATGCGCTGTCCGTATCGTTTCTCTCCGATGTTGAGGAGTCCGCTTCGGACAGAATGCAGATTCTGGCATACGACAAGGAGGATGGGTTCTCTCAAGACGCTTCGTTCGGCCGTGGGGATACGTCTGTAAATAATCTGAACCAGACGTGGTCATGGGATGAGATATATGGCTATGCGGAGCAGCTGGACTTAGGTGCGACAGCCCAGAGCGTGAGTAGCATCGAGGGTGTCTCGACGATTGTCTCCCAGTTCAGTGCCATTGCGTATATTCCGAGTGCCTGTGGCCTCTGGCTTGGGCGCTTCCTGCACGTATCGTTTTCCATGGCTTTCGTTCTAGGGCGACTGTTTAATCTATTGTCCTATGTGACCATTGTCTTCTTTGCAATACGGATCATTCCGACAAAGAAGAGCTTGCTGACCGTTATTGCGCTGCTACCGACGAATTTGTTTATTGCTGCAAACTATTCGTATGATACGTGGCTTATCTCATTTTTCATGCTCGGAACCGCGATGGCAATCAGGGAGTTCTCAGACGAACGTCCGCTGACCACATCGCGTGCCTTTGCTCTCTTCCTCGTCTTTCTTGTGGGACTTGGACCAAAGGCTATCTACTTTCCGATGTTGGCCATCCTGATGCTGATGCCGTCGTCGAAATTTGAGTCAAAGGCTCAAAAAAGGCGATTCTACATCGGAGGAGTTGTTGTAGCATTGCTTGCCGTTGCAACTTTTGCGCTGCCTCTTCTCTCTACTAAAGGTGGGGGAGGCGGGGATTCTCGTGGAGGGAGCGGTGTAAACGCGACGGCGCAGACAGCCCTTGCACTCCAAGACCCCACTTCTTTTATGCGTATCATTTTTGATTTTATGTTTGGTGTTTACTTAACTCCCGCGAGCATCGACTCGTCGTTTGTGAACTTTGCTTACCTCAGCTCCATCCGGGCCTCCTTCCCGTCTTTGGTCTGCGTGCCCTTGCTCTTTGTTATGGGCGTAGCATTTACCGATTGCTCCCCCCTGTCTGCCCGCATCTTTGGGTGGAGAAGTAAGCTATGGATTATTTTTCTCTCACTTGTGACGATTTTTCTTTCGTGTACTGCTCTCTATATATCGTTTACGCCGGTTGGCCTGCCGACGGTAAATGGAATACAAGCGCGATACCTGCTTCCCCTCGTGTTCCCCGTCTGCGCGCTGGTCTTGGGTACAGGCAGGGAGAAGTCCTGTAGCGAAGGTACGTACTGTGCGATTGCGTCTTCGTTATCCTTGGTGCTTCTCGCCTTCTCCCTTTGGGTCTTTCTTCTCGCGAGGATATCGTAGAAAGCGTCGTGTCACGCTCCGTCTGCCCTACCCGCGCGTTCTTCAGAATCAGATAATGCTCTAGAATGGACGGCAGCAATGCAGCTGCTTCGTCGCTGCATTTTTTAATGCGTAAGGACGGCTTGTGCGGGAGAAGGGCGTGGCATGGATTTCGAGAAGGACCTCAAGGTCACCGAGACGGGCATCGATGGTCTCAAGGTGCTGGACCTTACCGTTCACGGTGATGGCCGCGGTTGGTTCAAGGAGAACTGGCAGCGTGCCAAGATGACGGCTCTCGGTGTGCCTGACCTGCATGTCGTTCAGAACAACATCTCGTTCAACGAGCAGCGCGGCGTCACGCGTGGCATCCACGCCGAGCCATGGGACAAGTTCATCTCCATCGCTCGCGGCTCCGTCTTCGGCGCATGGGTCGATCTCCGTGCGGGCAGCCAGACCTTCGGCCAGGTCTTCACCTGTACGCTCGATCCCTCCAAGGCCATCTTCGTGCCACGGGGCGTGGGCAACTCCTTCCAGGCGCTGGAGGACGGCACCGCCTACACCTATCTCGTGAACGCCCACTGGTCGGCCGAGCTCAAGAAGACCTACACCTTCGTGAACCTTGCCGACCCGGTGCTCGGCATCCGGTGGCCCATTCCGCTCGACCAATGCGAGCTCTCCGAGGCCGACCTGCACCATCCCATGCTCGCCGACGTCGTTCCCATGGCACCTCGCCGCACGCTCGTCACGGGCTGCTATGGCCAGCTCGGCCGGGCAATCAAGGCCCTGGCCGACGAGCGTGGCCTCTCGGGCTTTGACTGCAACGACATCGACACCTTCGACTTCTCGGATGCCTCGGCCTACGACGGGATCGACTGGGACCTCTACGGTACCGTCATCAACTGCGGCGCCTACACGGCCGTCGACCGCGCAGAGACCCCCGAGGGCCGCACCGCCTGCTGGAAGGCCAACGCGCTCGGACCGGCGCTTCTCGCCCGCACCTGTGCGGAGCACGACATCACGCTCGTGCACATCTCGTCGGACTACGTCTTTGACGGCACCGCCGAGGAGCATACCGAGGAGGAGGCCTTCTCGCCGCTCTCCGTGTACGGACAGGCCAAGGCCGCCGGTGACATCGCCGTCGCAGGCTGCCCCAGGCACTACATCGCCCGCTCGAGTTGGGTCATTGGCGACGGGCGCAACTTCGTCAAGACCATGGCGGCACTCTCCGCGCGTTGCGCCGATGCGTCGGACGGGCTCAACCAGGTGACGGTGGTGGATGACCAGGTCGGACGTCTCACCTTCACCGACCAGATGGCGGAGGGCATCCTCCACCTGCTCGACGTGCATGCCCCCTACGGCACCTATGACCTCACGGGTTCGGGTGCCGTCAGAAACTGGCACGAGATCGCCGCACGCGTCTTCGAGCTCACGAACGGCAACGCGGAACGGGTTGTGCCCGTCTCCACGCAGGAGTACTACGCCACGGCCCAGGGCCCCATTGCCCCCCGGCCGCACTTCTCGGCGCTCTCGCTCGAGAAGATCGAGGCGACCGGCTTCACGCCGCGCGACTGGGAGGAAGAGCTGGACGAGTACGTGAGGACCAAGCTCGGCTAGGGGGAAGGCGCCCAAGAAAGGACGGAGAGGGTGGACAACCCAATCAACCTGGTGCGACGGACGTATGGATTCGTGGGGAGGCATCTGGCCGCGCCAGGCGATTTGCCTGACGCGTTTCCGGTCGACGCGTGGACGGCTCCCGGCTACCCCCTGTGGTTCGAACGTCACCGGCGAAGCGAGCCGGAGCTTGCCGAGCAGCGCCACCGTGCCGATTGCCTTGCCTATCGACCTTGCTTCTCGATCGTGGTGCCCCTCTTTCGCACCCCGCTCGACTTCCTCGACGTCATGGCCGAGTCGGTTCTCTCGCAGACCTATGACAATCTCGAGCTCGTCCTCGTGAACGCGAGTCCCGAGCGCGTCGAGCTTGCTGCAGCCGTGGAGGCCCTGCGCATGCGCGACGGGCGCGTGCGCGTGGTGACGCTCGACGCCAACCACGGCATCACCGAGAACACGAACCGTGGCATCGAGGCCGCCTCCGGCGACTTCTGCTGCTTTCTCGACCACGACGACTACATCGATCCCGACCTGCTCTTCGAATACGCCGAGGCGCTCAACGCGGATGGTGCGATCGATGTGCTCTACTGCGACGAGGACCTCGTGGAGCAGGATGCCGACACGGGCGAGTTTCGGCACATGAACCCGCTCTTCAAGCCCCAGTACTCGCCGGAGCTCCTGCTCTGCAAGAACTACGCCATCCACCTCATGACCATCCGACGCTCGCTCATCGAGGCCATGCCCACGCCCGACGCCCGCTTCGACGGCTCCCAGGACTTCAACATGATCGCCTGGTGCACCGAGCATGCTCGCCAGGTGCACGGCGTGCAGCGCGTGATGTACCACTGGCGGATAAGCACCAACTCCACCGCCACCAACCCCGATTCCAAGCCGTACAGCCTGCGCTCCTGCCGCCTGGCCATCCAGGGGCAGCTCGAGCGCAGGGACATCGATGCAGACATCATCGGGTCGGGTATCTTCAACCTCCACGACCTGTGGTTTCGCAACGTGTCCGGCAGCGTGTCGGTCGTGGTGGACTGCGGAGACGACCCCAAGACCACGCGACAGTTCGTGGAGACCCTCTGCCAGTCCGACGCCCATGCAAACATGGAGCTCGTGCTTGTGGGTCGTGTGGACGAGCGTGTCTCCGAGGGCATTCCCACCAGCGTGCGCCTCGTGGAAGCGCCTGCGGGTACCCGCTATGCTCGGCTCAATGCCGGTGCCAGGGTCGCCACTGGTGACTACCTGCTCTTTCTCGATGACCATTGTCTCTTCATGACGCCGGAACCCATCGAGCAGCTCGTGGGCATGTGCTCGATGACGGGCGTGGGCGCCGTTGCCCCCAAGGTGCTCTACCGGGGCGGCGTCAACAAGTGCTACGGCGTGGCGGTCACCCGATGTCGCATCATGCCGCTCTATCGAGGCTACGATGACGACTTTCCAGGATACGAGTGCAACCTGCGGGCCTTCCAGGACGTGAGTGCGGTCGGGCTGCAGGGCCTTCTCACCTCGCGTGCGTCATTTGAGGCAGTCGGTGGCTTTGACGAGGCGTTTTCTGACGAGACGGGTGCGGCCGAGTATTGCGTCCGCCTTCGCGAGACGGGCATGCGGATGGTCTCCATGTGCACCGTCAAGCTCGAGGTCGCCGAGACCCCGAACCTTGGGAGACGCTACGACAACGCCTTCAACGCGCCGGACTACTCCGCAGCCGGGCTCGCCCTCTTTGACGTGCGACATCCCGGTCTGCGCACCCTAGGCGATCCCTTCCTCAACGACAACCTCGACCAGGGGTCGAGCTACATGCAAGTCTCATAGGCGACGCCTTCCTATTACAAGTACTACACCAAAGAGGAAATGGCCGGGAAGAGCGGACGGTACGCCCGGAAAAAACGGACGATTGCGAACAGGCTTATGGATATGGGTTGCAGGTTGCAGCTGCCTGCAAACTGCTTTGCCGAAGGAAGATTCAGTAGGCGCAGACGCTGCGCCCTGCGCCTTTTAAAAAAGATTTTTGGTGTCGTTTGTGGCCAGCGATGCGCATTGCGTGGATGACTACAAGGTCTTTACCCGAGTAGCTCACAGGGAGCTGGCTGACTGGTTGTAGAGAAATCTTGAAACCAGATTTTAATAGATACCGTGTATGTCATTTGCATACTTTTATCAATCTGGTTGCGTATCTTTCTATATAGAAGAAATAAGATGTACCTGATAGGTAGCTGCAATGATATGTTGTATGTAGGCTACACTGCAAAATGTTAGTCGTGTTCTAGTACATGCCGTTCAACAGGGATAACGCAGATAGACAACAGGGCAAAACGAGGGTATTAGAACAATGACATTGCGGTCATATAAGGTTGATGCGGCACCAGCGTGCGCTGAAGACGAGGCGAGCGTAGAAGACCGCCCGATAGCGGATGCCGTGCTTGAGCCCGAGCGTGACCGTCTGGACCATCACCCACGCATGGAGGACTTCGTAAGACAAGGCATCCGCAAGGGTGGCGAGCACCTCTGGCTACTCACCGTAGTATGTGACATGCTGATGGTCTTCATTGCTTGCCTGATCACGGCATTCATCATGTCCCTGTTTGGCAGAGACGCCGCACTGCCTTTGACGAAGCCCTCTACGTTCGTGCCATTTGTACTCGGAACTATGCTTGCCGTGTTCCTCGTCTTCTTGTCCGGAGGGCTCTACTCGTCTCGTCTGTTCAAGTCGTATGCCTCCGAGGCATGGAGTGCCATAGGCTCAATTGCTTTAGTTGCAATCATCGGCGGTGCCGTCTTCTTCGCATTTCACCTTGGTGATCTCTCCCGCATGTTTCTCCTTTTCTGCTTTGCGCTCATTCTCGTTCTTGTGCTGATAGAGCGGCGCATATGGCGTGCCATCATGCAGGCTTGTTACAAGTGCGGCCTCGGCTTGCACAAACTGCTGCTCGTGGGCTCAGGCCTTACGGCTCAGAGCTTTTATGAGGAAATGGTCGAGTCTGGTAAAGCGGCGGCGTATGGCTTGGACTATGCGGGCTACGTTGCCTTGACCCCCAACGAGCGGATGAGAGGCTATCTCGGTGGCGCCGAGGCATATCGTGACGTCTTGAGCCAGGGCGAGGTCAAGGATGTTCTTGCCACCTCTACGTGGGAAGAGTACGACGCCATGGGAGAAATCGTGGCCACGGCCAGCCGCTTTGGGGCGCGGTTTTCTGTCATCTCGCCCATGGATGATCTGCTCAGGCGGCATTTGGGCAGCGGGCATATCGGGCACTTCTGCGTGGATACCCTGCACTTGTCCCCGCGCACCAACCCCGCATGGGGGCTTGTCAAGCGGTTGTTCGATATCGTGGGGTCACTTGTCGCGCTTGTGTTGGGAAGTCCCTTCATGCTCTATGCCGCCATTGTCATCAAGAAGAATTCTCCCGAGGGTCCCATCATCTTCAAACAGGAGCGGTGCGGTATCCAAGGCAAGCCGTTCACCATGTACAAGTTCCGAACGATGGTGACCAATGCCGAAGAGCTCAAGGAGGGCCTAAGCGAACAGAATGAGGCCGAAGGCCCGGTCTTCAAGATTTCAGATGACCCGCGCGTCTTTCATGGAGCGAAATTCCTGAGATCATCGAGCATCGATGAGCTGCCCCAGCTCGTGAACGTGCTCAAGGGATCGATGAGTCTCGTGGGGCCGAGACCACCCCTTCCTGATGAGGTTGAGAAGTACGAGGATTGGGAATGGGTGAGGTTGTCCGTGAAACCGGGTCTCACGTGCTACTGGCAGATAGGCGGCAGAAGCGACGTGAGCTTCGACGAGTGGATGCGCCTTGATTTCAAGTATGTGCGTGACCAGTGCTTCGCCACGGATGCCAGAATACTGTTGCGGACCTTCGGCGTCATTTTTACGGGCAGGGGAGCGTATTGATACCTCTGAGAAGCGGAGTAGTCACTGGTTCTTATCATAGAATATTATGGATTATTCGCACGGTCACATTGTTATTGGAGACAGACTCATAGCTATGAACGAATCAGTGCCACATATTCACGTTGTCCTACTTTCCGGAGGCTCAGGCACGCGGTTGTGGCCGCTGTCAACCAACACACGGCCAAAGCAGTTCCTCAAGGTGCTGCGAGACGCAGACGGCCACCACGTCTCGATGGTGCAACGCGTCTTCGGGCAGATTCGCAACGTGCCCACCGACATCGACATCACGGTGGCGGCCTCGGCCATCCACCGGGAGTACCTCGAGTCACAGCTTGCGGGAGACTACATCACGGTGCTTGAGCCCGAGCGGCGTGACACGGCTCCCGCCATCATGCTCGCCTGTGCCAGTCTCGTCCTCGAGCGGCACGCCGATGCCAACGACACCGTGGTCGTGATGCCCATCGACACCTATGCCGATCAGAGCTACTACGACCACATCCCCGATCTCGATGCTGCGGTGCAGAACGGTGCGGGCGAGCTCGTGCTGCTTGGAGTGAAGCCGACCTACCCCTCCGAGAAGTATGGCTACATCCTGCCCGACCCTCAGCCCGGTGGAGGCGAGGCACGTCCGGTCCGGGAGTTCAAGGAGAAGCCTGACGAGTCGCGAGCCCGCGAGTTCATTCGTAGGGGCGGCCTTTGGAACTGCGGGGTGTTCGCATTCCACCTTGGCTATCTCGCCGCAATCACCAAACGCTATTACGACGCATCCTCTTTCGAGGAACTCCGCGAGCACTATAGCGCCCTGCCGAAGAACTCCTTCGACTATGAGGTCGTCGAGAGGGCGGGGTCCGTGGCCGTCGTGCCCTACGAGGGCATGTGGAAGGACCTCGGCACCTGGAACACCCTGACTGACGAGATGGCAAAGACAGCCACGGGTCGTGTGACGATGGATGTCACCACCTGCCATAACGTCCACGTGGTCAACGAGACCAACCTGCCCCTCGTCGTCGCGGGCATATCCGACGCGGCCGTGGTGGCAACCCCTGATGGCATCCTCGTGACGGGCAAGAACGAGAGCGCCCACATCAAGGGCCTCGTGCAGGAGGCACAACTCTCGCGACCCATGTACGAGAGGCGGCCCTGGGGCGAGTACCACGTGCTCTCCGCCCATACCGAACCAGATGGCCGCGAGATTGTGACGAAGGAGCTTATCATCGCTTCGAGCGAGGGCTCACGTACGCTTGCTCGTGAGGGTTGCTCGGAGGTCTGGACCATCGTTTCCGGTGCTGGCTCCATCGAGGTCGACGGACGAGAGGAGGCACTTGCCCCAGGCGACGTCGCTCGTATCCCGGTCGGTGCCGAGCTCGTCGTCCACGCGACCGAGGAGCTGCACGTCATTGACGTGTGCGTGCCGGAGGGGGTCAACCATCTCCTCGATGTCCAGGGCGAGTGGCGGCGCTGGCAGGACCGTGCCGGCGCCTGCTCCGCGTCGCTCTCGGAGCTCGAGGGTGACGAGAACGAGCTCGCCGACGCCTTCTGCCACGATGTGACGTTCGGTACGGGCGGCATCCGCGGCAAGATGGGTGCCGGCCCGAACAGGCTCAACGTCTACACCGTCGCCCGCGCGACCCAAGGTCTGGCGAGCTGGCTGCACGCGACCCATGGCATGGGAAGGGGCAACCTTGCGGTGGCGATCGCCTACGACACGCGCCGTGACTCCGACGTCTTCGCCCGCACGACCGCCGAGGTCCTCGCTGCCAACGGCATAGCCGCCCGCATCTGTAGGGACCCCGTCCCGACCCCGACGCTTTCCTTCGTGGTGCGCGAGGTCGGCTGCGCCGCAGGCGTCGTGATCACGGCAAGCCACAATCGCGCCGAGTACAACGGCTACAAGGTCTACGGGCCGGACGGCTGCCAGATCACGACCGAGGATGCCCAGGCGATATGGGCATGCATCCGGGCGACGGACACCTTCGACGGCGTCCGCCACGAGGACTTCGGCGCCGGGCTGGCCTCGGGGCGCATCTCCTGGGTCGGGGCAGACGTCATGGAACGCTACAAGAGGGCCGTGCTCCTCGAGTCGGTAGACGTCGGTGCGGCTTCCAAGGAAGGCCTCGCCGTCATCTACACGCCCCTCAACGGCACCGGCGGCGCCTTCGTGCCCGAGGTCCTTCTCCGGGCCGGCTTCGATGACGTCTCAGTGGTGCCGGAGCAGGCGGGTCCCGACCCCTCCTTTATAACCTGCCCCTACCCCAACCCCGAGTCACCGGACGCGCTCGGTCGCGGACTGGCTCTGGCGAGGCGACGCGGTGCCGACATACTCATCGCCACCGATCCCGACTGCGACCGCATGGGCGTCGCCGTGCGGCACGGCGACGACTGGCAGATGCTGTCCGGCAACGACGTCGGGGTGCTGCTGCTCGACTGGCTCTGCCGCCGGGAGATGGCCGCCGGCCGTGCCCTCGCGGACCGTGTCGTCATCACCACGATCGTCACGACGCCGATGGTCGATGCCTTGGCAAGGCACTACGGCTTCGAGCAGCGCCGCACGCTCACGGGCTTCAAGTTCATCGGCGAGCAGATTGGGGTTCTCGAGGCGGCGGGCGAGCAGGACCGCTTCCTCTTTGGCCTGGAGGAGAGCGTCGGTTACCTCAAGGGCAGCTACGTGCGTGACAAGGATGGTGTTGTCGCGGCATTGCTCGCCTGCGAGCTGGCGGCAGACTGCAAGGCGGCAGGAACGAATCTTGCGGATAGACTCACGCGGCTACGTGACGAGTTCGGGCATTTTGCCACCGAGCAGGTCTCGATACCATATCGGGGTATCGATGGACCAGCACAGATGCGTGCCGTGCTCTCACGCCTGCGTGATACCTGTCCAAGCAGAATTGCCGGACTCGCTGTGAGCCACACGACCGATTACATCCATGGCGCGCCGATGCCCACGATCAACGCTATGCCGGGCGGGCCCGTCCAGGCCCTCCCGGCCAGCAACGTCCTGCAGTGGGATCTTGCCGGGGGCAGCCGCCTGATCGTGCGCCCGTCCGGCACCGAGCCGAAGCTCAAGTGCTATCTCTTTGCGTGTGCCGCCTCCGACGCCGAGGCCTCCATGGTTCTCAAGCACATGGAGTCCGACCTCCGCGCTCATCTTATGTAAGACACTTCCTAGAAAGGACATGCTATGGGCAAGATCGCACTCATCACGGGTATCACGGGCCAGATCGTCTAGCGAATTATCCGCGGTCCCGTACCTCACGCTAAGCGAGGAGATGTCACCAGGGTAGGAGATGGCATGCTACTTTTTCAGAATGTAAGTAATGAGTGGCAGTTCATCGAAGTATAGTTGGGCAACGGTTCAGTCGAGGAGGACATCAAGGGCTTTGGGGAGTATCGGGATTAACAATATGGCGGAGAATTTCAGTAATATCAAAGTGGCGTTGGTTCATGACTGGCTCGTCAGTTGCGGGGGCGGTGAACGAGTGCTCCATGACTTTCATTTGATATTTCCCGATGCTCCGATTTATACGCTGGTTTATGATGCCAAAAAGGCGCCGGAATGGACCAAAGATTGTGATATCCGTACTACGTATATTCAAAAGTGGCCTGGTGGAAAGAGCCATCATAAACTGTTGTTATCATTCATGCCTAAGGCATGGGAATCTCTGGATTTAACTGAATATGATTTGGTTTTGAGCTCGTGTGCTAGTTGCTGTAAAGGTGTAATAACCCGTCCTGATTCTGTGCACATATGTTATTGTTTTACTCCCATTCGTTATGTATGGGATCTTTATTATGAGTATCTCGAAAATGCGAGTGCACTAAAACGTATGGTGATGCCGCGACTGATACACAAGGTGCGTATGTGGGACTTTCAGGCTGCACAGCGCGTGGATTATTTCTTAGCTGACTCAAATTATGCAAGCAAGCGCGTGAAGAAGTTCTATCGGCGAAATGCGGAGACTATCTACCCCGGCATTGTCGTAACAGATGACGCTGTTTCTGAAGAGCGTGATGACTTCTATCTAGTTGTGTCGCGGTTCGTCAACTATAAACGTGTCGACTTAGCTATAGAGGCCTGCAATCGGTTGAGTCGGCGGCTCGTGGTTGTGGGTTCGGGTGGCGAGGAAGAGAAGCGTTTGCGCGAGATGGCTGGCTCAACTATCGAGTTCGTGGGTCGTGTCTCAGATGACGAGATGCGCGGCTACTATCATCGCGCAAAGGCGTTTCTGTTTCCCGGCATTGAGGACTTTGGCCTGACGCCGTTGGAGGCTCAGGAGGGCGGTACCCCTGTCATTGCCTACGGTAAGGGCGGTGCGCTTGAGACCGTAGTTGATGGTGAGACAGGCCTTTTCTTCCACGAACAGACGGCTGAAGCGTTAGCATCATGTTTAGAGCTTTTCGAGCATGAGGGTGTTAGCCTTACGCACCGGCAGATTCATGATGCAAGCCTCAAGTTTTCCGAGAGTGCGTTCAAGAACAACATGCGCCGCTATATTAGCGACAAGCTCGCAGCCAGCGGCCGGTAAAATTAGAAAGGAATACACATGAAGACGGCACTCATCACTGGCATCACTGGGCAAGATGGAAGTTACCTGGCCGAATTGTTGCTGGACAAGGGCTACGAAATTCATGGCATTGTGCGCAGATGTGCTGAGCATACCACGGATCGCATTGACCACCTGCTTGCTGAGAATAGAATTACCCTTCACAGCGGGGATCTCTCCGATAGCTCTTCGCTTATCAGACTCATAGGAGAGATACAACCTGACGAGGTGTATAACCTGGCTGCACAGAGCCATGTGGGCGATTCATTCGACGTACCCGAGTACACCGGTGATGTGGACGCGCTTGGTGTGTTGCGCCTCTTGGAGGCTGTGCACGTGCTTGGTTTGGAGAAGAAGACAAAAGTCTATCAGGCATCAACCTCGGAACTCTATGGCAAGGTCGAGGAGGTACCTCAAAACGAGGAGACTCACTTCCACCCGTACAGTCCCTACGCGGTAGCTAAACAGTATGGCTTTTGGATGGTTCGTGAGTATCGCGAGGCCTATGACATGTTTGCCTGTAACGGCATTCTCTTCAACCATGAGTCGCCTCGTAGAGGCGAGAACTTTGTTACGCGCAAGATTACGCTCGCAGCGGCGCGTATATCGCAGGGTCTTCAGACGAGTCTGGAGCTGGGTAACCTTAGTTCCAGACGCGATTGGGGCTACGCCAAGGACTATGTGGAGTGCATGTGGCTTATCCTCCAGCAGGACGAGCCTGATGACTTTGTCATAGCCACGGGCGAACAGCACACAGTGCGGGAGTTTTGCACTTGGTCTTTCAAACACTGCGGCATAGATCTTAATTGGAGGGGTGAGGGTCTGGACGAATGTGGTATCGATAAAGTGACCGGTGCTGTTCTCGTCAAAGTAAACCCTGCCTTCTATCGCCCGACCGACGTCGTGAATCTGTGGGGCAATCCCACGAAGGCCCACACAGTTCTCGGTTGGGATCCTTCTAAGACAAGCGTTGAGGAACTCTGTCGTATCATGGTTGAGCACGATTTGGAGATTGCCAAGCAGGAAGCGAAACTGCGCTGATGGGTAGCGAGAAGGTTGCTCTTATATTCGGTTGTAATGGCTTCGTTGGCCCATACCTAGCCAAAGAACTCAGAGGGACTGGCTACAAGGTTGTCGGCTCGGATAGGACCCAGATTAGCCAGAATCCGTATATTTCCGTCTATGAGTGTGCGGACCTATTGGACGCGACGAGGATCGCCAGTGTCGTCGCGATATATTGCCCTGATCTGATCGTGAATCTAGCGGCGATATCGAGCGTCAGTGCCTCCTGGAAAGCTCCACAGACTACCATGCAAGTGAATGTCATAGGCACACTCAATGTCCTTGAGGCTGCAAAGAATATCGAGGGTATCAAGGTCATGCTCATTGGCTCGTCGGAAGAGTATGCGCCCAGCGAGAGGCCACTCAGTGAGGAGAGTCCTGTAGAGGCGAACAACCCCTACGGCGTCTCGAAGGCTACCCAAGAGCGTTTTGCCGATATCTATGCCGACAGGTTTGGCATGCAGATCTATCGTGTTCGTGCCTTTAACCACACGGGCATTGGTCAGGCGCCTACCTTTGTGCTGCCCGGTTGGTGCAGTCAGGTGGCTACAATAGAGCGCTCGGGTAGGCCTGGTGTCATTCGGGTCGGTAACCTAGACGTGCGCCGCGACTTCTCCGACGTGTGCGATGTCGTGCGGGCATACCGCCTGATCACGGAGAGCGATCAGGCGGGTGAGGTCTTCAACGTGGGTAGTGGTGTTGCATATCGTCTGCGGGAACTTCTCGGAACCATTGTCGGTTTCTGCTCGCAAGAAATTGAGGTACAGGTGAATGAGGCGCTGCTGCGTCCCTCTGACAATCCGGTGATTTGCTGCGATAATCGCAAGGCCGCTGACCTGGTGGGTTGGAAGCCTGAAATCGACATACACGATACGCTTCGGGAAATATTCGAGAGTTTCCAAGAGGTTGGGGCCTGATGGACAGGGCAGTTGCGTGTCGGACAAGAGATCAACGTAAAAAGAGCTCCCTTGCGAAAGTGGCCGATACAGCAAGGAAGGGGTTGGATCATGCGTGTCGTCTCGGTCGCTAACAACTACGGCAAGAGCTTTGATGGTATCGGCGCTTATGCCGAGGCGGTCTACTCATGCTTCCCGAAAGGTATTGAACTTGAGGTTTTTACCGGTACGTGTGAGCCAAACCATTCCCCAGTTTCTCGGGTGCTGAGTATGGGGATGCATCAGGCTTTTCGGCAGGCTATAGCATACTGCGAAGGCAACAGAGTTGATTTTGTCATTGTCGACTATCCCTTTGTGGAATGGAATCCGATTGTGATAGGCGATTACGTTCGACTTGCGAGAACGCTTCATGCACAAGGGGGCAAGTTAGTTCTTTCGGCCCACGAGTATGCACGGCTTAATCCCCTTCGGAAGCGCGTTATCGAGCGGATGGCCGCCTGTTCAGACAAGATGGTCGTCTCTTCAGATGACATGGGGTCTGGACTGGGCCGCTTCTGTAGCGATTGGAAGGTTAGGTGTATTCCCTCCAATATTGATGTACCCAATGGGGTCCAAGCGAGGACCGACCGGAAGGATTTCGTATACTTTGGCCTCGTTAACAAAGCAAAGGCGTTTAAAGAGATGCTCAAAGCTTGGGATTCTCTTGAGGACCCAAAAGGTGTTCTGCACATCATTACCGCTTCCACACTTGGCAATATCGAGAGTGAGCACAAGAGAGTCAAATACTGGCAAGACTTGGATGATTCCGAAATCGTCAGAATCATGAGCTCATGCAAAGGTTGTGTTCTTCCCATCCGACCAATGGTCGACGGGAAGAACACAACCTTTGCTACTGCGGCTATGTGTGGATGTCTGTGCATTGGGCGTTTCAGTGAGGAGTATAAGGCGCTGCCCTTCACGATTGATGTCAAGAGTTATTCCCCGGACGACATTGCTGATGCCATTAATCGGGTGGAGAATATAACTGGTTCTACGTTAGTGACTGCTCAGAGGGCTGCTCTCGATTACTCGCGACAGTTTAAGGCGTCAGAGGTTGCTTCTGATATTGCGCGTTTTCTGGGTGGTGAAGCACTGTGATTATCGGCGTAGACGCTCGTTCCCTCGTTGCACAGAAGACCGGATTTGGGTTCTTCCTCCAAAACACACTGGACGCCCTACTGGAGATCGATTCGTTGAACCAGTATGTCTTGTTCACAGATCGTGAAATTGACTACAAGACAGATGCAAAGAATGTTCGCATCTGCCGCTATCAAGATGGCCTGCTGATTAAGAAGACCTTCTATTACCGTTGGTGTCTTGCCGGTGCGGTGAGACGGACGGGCATCAAACTTGACGTGTTCTGGGGAACGATGCATTTTATGCCCAAAGGGCTTGATAATGATGTTCTCAAGGTTCTGACCGTGCACGACTTCACACCTTACAAATTTCCACGTGCCACCACTTGGTATAACCGTTTGGTCACAAAGTTGCTGTTTCCCGCTTCGGTCGGGGATTCTGATGTGCTGGTTGCAGACTCCGACTCGACTCTGCATGACATTGACAACTACGTGGGCAGCAGACAGCAGGAGAAAAGGAGATACACGATTTATCTTGCTGGTACCAGCAAGGGAGAAGTTTTTTCCCGTGATAGCGTAGAAGTTGATGAAAGATTTAGAGATATGCTTGATGGTAGGTTTGTTCTCTTCACTGGAACCATTGAGCCACGCAAGGACATACGCACGCTGATCGAAGCTGCGCCGCTGCTCAAAGGTATAGCGGTCGTAGTGGTCTGCGGGAAACTGGGCTGGGAAACCGATGAGATTAAGAAACAACTTGAGAATACAGACAACCTTGTCTACTTGGGGTATGTGAGTCTCGCCGAGCGCCAATGGCTCATGAGCCATGCTTTCTGCCAAATTCAGCCGTCTCTTTACGAGGGATTCGGACTGCCTGTCGTTGAGTGCATACAAGATGGGGGCATCTGCCTTGTCGCCGACAATTCTTCTCTGCGAGAGATTATTCAGCTCGAGGATCTGCGTTTCAAAACAGGAGATTCCAAGAAGCTCGTTCAGAAGCTCAAAGTACTGATTGCAGACAAATGGCGACACGAGTCCGCCCGGCAATATTGCCAGAGGAGAGCTAAGGATTTCAGCTGGGAGAAGACCGCACAGAAATACCTTAGTATCTTTCAGTCAGGACGGCTCAGTGCTGATTCCATCGTTGAGGGAGGGAACGCATGAGATTTGTGTTCAACGGTTCCGGCCTTCAGAACGGCAGAGTAATGGGAATACAACGGAATACCATCGAGCTTCTCAGACAGCTTGATCATATGGTCGATTCTGAAATGATCGAGCTAGTGGTGTCAGAAGACTTCAAAGTCGAGGATGTAGCCTCATTCGAGAACATTAAAGTGACCCACAATCATGATGTTAGCTGTAGTGGTGTCAGGAAGATGCTGTGGGATCACATTTTCTTTACCCGTTACGCTCGCAGACGCAAAGCCATCGCGGTGGACAGCATGCTTGGACTCCCTCTCTCGACTTGTCAGGTTGTTTTTCTCTACGACACAATCATCGAGGAGTATCCCGAAGACAACCCAGGACTGAAGGGCTTCATCCGTAGGCGACGCCACATCTTCAAGGTTAGGCATGCAGTCAAGAGCGCGTCGCTTATCGTCATTGACAGCGACGATGCGCTATTAAGAATTAGGAGCTGGTATCATGAGGCTATCGACAATGTAGTTGTTATTCCTTGCGCTTGGCAGCACTTTGGAAGGGTTAAACCTAACAATGGCATCATAGAAAAACTCGGTATAGTTGAAGCTCCTTTCCTTTTCTCGCTAGGGAGTGTCTATCCACATAAAAACATCAGGTGGATTTATGAGGCTGCGCGGCAGAATCCCGAGTACACTTTCGTAGTTACGGGTTCGAGTGAGTTCTATAACTATAGGGATAGCATGCATCTTCCCAATCTTGTACAAACCGGCTATCTGACAGATAGCGAGGTCAAGGCACTAATGGGCCACTGTGTTGCGTTTCTGCAGCCAAGTTTTTTTGAGGGCTTCGGGATACCTCCGATGGAGGCAATGAGCGTTGGTGCAAAGTGCATCCTGGCGAATGCAGGCTCCTTGCCTGCAATCTATGGGGAGTTGGCCACCTACATCGATCCTTACTCTTACGATGAGATAAATATACCAGAGCTTATCGCACAGGCTAGTGCCTGCAATCCGGTATCAACGCTTGAAAAGTATAGCTGGCAGGTCTCAGCAAAAAAACTGCTTGATGCATTTGCCACCAACTTCGGACGTGAGGATATTGGTCGTTCTGGAGAAACACAATAATGAGCGGCAAGGGTACAAAGGGTGAGGACTCGTCGCCACTTGACAGAATATTCGTATTTGCTGCACCTTTTAAGGATGCACTCGGCATAACGATTTCCGGAATTCAGTTTCGTTTCGGAGAGATCGTTAACTGCGCCTATGGCATTGCCTTACTAATAAAAACGAGAAGGCTAAATGGACTGATTCACGGCTGGGCTGCGGCTCTTCTGCTTTCGCTTGTATGTAATTTCATGCTTACGTTGATTTTTGGCGTTATTAACATTGGTCAGATTGATACATCATTCTTTTATAAGTATTTGCTAAGAAACGTTCTAAATACGCTGCTCATTTTTTCAGTCATCGTATCAAATGTCTGTTATAGCGACAATCTTATCGATCGATTCATGACTTGGACATTGATATTGCAGGTTATCGCCTGTGTATTTGAATACGCCTTCGGCAAGGTGCTGTTCATGTCTGCATTGGTGGATCCTGCTTATATTGTCGGAATTGGCATTCCGAGATTCTGCGGCACAGCTAGCGAAGCAGCATACATCGCTCCTACCTTGGCTATGCTGCTCTATTATTTTTGGAGACGTGGTAGACATCTTCTTGCCTCAGTGTCAGGTTTTTTACTGCTTATAACTTTTTCGTCATTTTCTTACTTCTTATTTTTTATTATCATAATAACTCTTTGTCTCTCCGGTAAAAAGAGCAAGATCATCTCAGCTCTAGCCATTGCGCTCTGCGTTTTCTTTGCCTTTGTGATACTTGGGCAGATATATGGTATAGGTGGTGATTCTTCATTTATCACCTATACCTTCAACAAGGTTCTCGGGTTTTTTACCTTGGGATCGGCTGGACAGTTGGACTGGTCTGCCAGCGACAGGATACAGCAGCAGCGGGTTGCTCTTAATCTATTGACGGAGGCACGTCCTGATCAGATTCTGTTTGGTAATGGTACTGGCGCTGTTTCACAAGCTTCATCCCTTGCCTTTTCTTCGGTCGCAGGAACTTTCAGCGAGGCTCAAGAGGCTTATACTCTTTATCTCTCTACGCTCTCGGACCGAGGCATTGTGGGTCTATTATTACTAGTTCTTATCATCGTCTCCCTGATCAAAATGCGAAGGAAGACCATCGCTTCCTCTGCTCTCTTGGTTGGAATCTTATGCCAGTTTTGTCATTTCTTTCTAACCGGCAATCTCTGGCAATCCCTTCTTTGGAGTGAAATCGTGCTTTTCTTGGGCTACTCTCATAGTTTCGATAACCATAGGAACAGTCGCCAAGTGCCTTGGGCTGACGAGCGAATACTGGACAACAGATGATCCGAACAAGCCGAAAAGACTACATTTGGTCCTATGTAGGTACAGTACTGAATGCTGGGATGAACATCATCCTTCTTCCGTTTATTCTCTATTATCTTAGTGCGGATGAACTTGGTCTTTGGTACATCTTCGCGAGCATCAACGCGCTCATTGCCCTACTCGACTTCGGCTTCAACGCCACTATCACAAGGAACGTCGTGTACGTCTGGAGCGGAGCGAAGGGCATCAATGCCTTGGGCGTGGCGGACGATGGCAATGGAGATGTGGCCCCAACGCTTTTCAAGTCGGTCTTGCGAACCTGCAAGCTCATATATCTGGGGATTTCCTTGGCAGCGCTCCTCCTTATGACGACGTTTGGCACGGCTTATATTATTTCGGTCGGCGGAGGGCAGTGGATTACCTCGTGGTTCGTCTACGGTACAGGGGTGTTGCTGAACCTCTACTTCGGGTATGCGGAGGCCTGGTTGCGCGGGATAGGCGCGGTCGGGGACAACTACAAAGCGATCTCGTTTTCCAAGCTCACCCAACTTGTCTTCACGGTCGTGCTGCTGATGCTTGGATTTGGGCTCCTTGGAGCCTCAGTGGGCTATCTTGCCTCGTGTCTCGTGCTCAGGTTCCTGCTCATGAAGTACTTCAGAAAGCGCGATGCCGTTCGGAGCGTACTGATGCGTGCGACGGCATCGCCTGCGCTCTCGGACCTGCTCGCTCTCCTGAAGTCAATGTGGCACAATGCTTGGCGCGATGGTCTCGTCACCCTTTCGATGTACCTGAGCACTCAAGCGAACACACTCATCTGCTCGTACTGTCTTGGACTGACAAGTACTGGGTCATACGGTCTTGCGGTTCAGATAACCACAGCGATTGCTAACTGCGCGTGTGTCTGGTATACGACCTCGCAGCCGAGAATCCAGAGCATGGTAGTGGAGCGACGCGGCAAGGAAATCGGCCAAGCATTCTCCGTGTCCATGCTTGTGTACTATATCCTGAGCATGGTACTGTATGCTGCATTCCTTGTGGTTGGCATACCGCTCGTCAGACTTATAAGACCAGGGATGAACATCGATGTCGCCATGTGTACGATGGTCTGTCTATATATGTTGCTCTACCGAGGGACGACTCAATTCGCATCCCTAATATCGAACTACAACGAAATACCTTACATGCCTGCCTTCGTCAGCACGAGTGCTGTTTCCGTTGTGGGTTCGTTCCTTTTCGCCGAAAGCGGGTTCGGGCTCTGGAGTCTTGTCGTGCCGCCTTTGATTGTACTGTGCGCCTACAATCTCTGGAGATGGCCGAGTGTAGCTCTCAAGAAGATGGAGCTTGGTTGGGACGAGTTTGCCCGGATTGGCATCGCATTTCTTAGAAAGAAGATATCATCCCGATGATTCATAGGAGGAAACATGCTCCGGTTCTACTCACGGAGACTGAGCGGAGCATTAATGGCTCTTCGCCAGTAAGTGTGAGTGAGCTTCAGCGTGAAATGGCAGGTGACTGAAGTGGCTGCCCTACGTGGACACGGAATCGCTTCTACTAACGAAAGCGCTTGCCCGAAACGGTAGTGTCTCAAAAGTTGGTGTAAGCGGTGCCTTCGCCCGTGAATCCGCTCGTTCCTAATGCATCCTATGCCGCCCTTCTCCTTGGATCGTGTCTCCAATGTTGGTGTAAGCACGTTTTCCTGGTAGGTCTTTCGACCTAAGGGAAACGGCCATCGCCCTAGAATCTCAAACAGCGACGTATTGAGAGGCTAGAGAAAGCGATGACCGCAATGATGACTATAGATGATGACCATGAGGACACGATGCCGGAGCTCCCACGGTTCGATGACGGGATGGTGAATGTCAGCGAGCTTGCAAGGACGCTTGCGGAATCGATCGTGAACGAGGTAATGGACGCAGAGGCAGATCTCGAGTGCGAGGATGGCAACCAACGCAACGGTTATCGCGAGCGCTCGCTACTCACGAGCGTGGGTACCTGACGCTTCGCATCCCAAAGCCCGGACGTGGCTCCTACTTCCCCGAGGACGTGGTGGATCGCTATTCCAGGACCGACCGCGCAATCGTGGCAGCCGTCTCGGAGATGGTTACCTGTGGGGTCTCTACCAGAAAGGTCGAACGCGTCGCCAAGACGCTCGGCGTCGAGCGACTCGGCAAGGATACGGTCTCCCGTATGTGTGCCACGCTTGACGAGACCGTGGAGGACCTGCAGGGACGCGCGTTCCACGGTCTGAGGTTCCCGTACCTGTGGCTTGACGCCACCTATATCAAGGCCCGGGAGGGCGGACATGTCAACTCCATGGCAGTGGTGACGGCGATAGCGGCAGCAGACGACGGCCACCGTTACCTCGTGGGCATCGATGCCGCAGACACCGAGTCATATGCCTCGTGGCTGGGATTTCTGAGGGGACTTCGAGACCGTGGCATCACCGGTGTTTTGCTTCAATGTGAACTGAGCCACAAGGGACTGCGGTGGGAATCCTGGACCAGATGGGAACGGGAGAGACTGGAGGGGTGGGGGTGCGCCCATAATCCTGGAGGCCTTGAGCCAAAGGAGAAGCACTCATGGCGTACCCAAAAGAAATACGAGAGTCTCTGACCGATTACTGCAATGATGGTCATTCCGTCCGCGAGGCGCAGGAGAAGTTCGGCATCAGCAAGTCCACCGCGTCGTTGTGGTTGCGCACCGCCAGCGGCAGCAGGAGAAAGTCCTTGCCACATCCAGTAAGGTATCCTGAGAAGACGGTGCGTCTGGCGATAGGCCTTGCATACGGAAGCAACGGTTTCACGCTGACCGAGGTAGCCCATATGCTTGGGATTTCCGCGCCCACCGTCTGCGGTCGGAAGAGAAAGTACGTGGACGGTGGAATCATGGAGATACCCGAAATCCCTCCCGAAGAGGTGGCGAACGCAGTCGGAGCCGACCTCGAGGGGTTGGGCGAGGAGCAGCTCAAGGCAATGGTGCGTGAACTCGAACCCAGGAACGCGTCCCTGGAGGAGACGGCGAACGCTTCAGAAGGAGAGCGCATCGACGGGTCGGCCAACGCCGGGAAGGCGCGGGCCGTCGATGCGCTCGCTCCCAGATTCGGCATCACGGATTCCCTGCGCGCCATGCGCATGGCATCGAGCAGCTACTACCACGTCAAGGCGGCACCCGACAAATACACGGAGGCTCGCGCCGCCGTCGCCGAGGAGTTCGAGGCAGCGAAGCGAAGGCGCGGCTATCGTTACGTCCGCATGCGGCTACGCGCGCGGGAGAACCCGATAATCCTGTCCGGCAAGGTTGTCAGGCGCCTTATGGCCGAGGAAGGATGCGTCGTGGCCTACGGCAAGAGAAAGCGCAGATACAGCTCCTGCGCAGGAGAGATATCGAAGGCTCCGGAGAACCTCGTCCGGCGCGACTTCCACGCGGGTGAGCCGAACAGGCTTTGGCTCACCGACATAACCGAGTTCCATATCGATGCCGGCAAGGTCTGCCTTTCTCCCATAATCGACTGCTTCGACGGCTTCCCGGTGGCATGGACGATCGGGACGAATCCCAACGCCGAGCTGGCCGACGAGATGCTTGGGGATGCCTGTCGGAAGCTGGCCGACAATGAGCACCCCGTGATTCACAGCGACTATGCCGAGGAAAACGCTAAGCCGCAGTTTTCAGCATCCTCGCAGATAGGAGGCCTTGCCGCATAATCGAATATCGGCTTAACGTTCAACGCTCTATCCTCTTTCCGTATCCATCCGACGGAAAAGGAAGAGGTGATGGCATGGATATCAGAATCGACTCGATAGGCGAGTCGGTCGTCGAAGCCTTGCATGCAGCCGGCTATATGGATTCGACGATACGTGTGTACAGGAAGTATTTCCGCTATCTGAAGGAGGCGTCGGGCGACGGTCTCTATACGGAGGAGCAGGGTAGGCGATGGGTCGGCGCATCGAAGCCTGATGGCAGCCCATATTGCGAGAACGTGGTCGGCTTCAGGCGGCGGATTGTCGGCATCGCCGACGCATATGCCGACAACGGGCACGTCGACCTGTCCGTCCGAAGCTACGAGCCCGCTCAGCCGATGCCGGAGTCTCCGGCCCTGCTCGACGTCCTGGCAGATTATGGCCGCGACGACCACGCGCGCGGACTCGCGCGAGGGACCTGCGACTACTATTGGCGGCTTGCCAGGGAATACGCCGTCTATCTCGAACGTCACGGCACTCAAAGCATCGAAGACGCTGACGTGGCAAGCGTGCTCGGGTTCGTCGCCGACATCATGGGCCGCTGGACGGGGACCGACGGGCAGCATCTGGCAACCAACTTCCGGCCCTTCCTCAAGTTCCTCGGCAGGCGGGATCTGACCGACGCGCTCAAGATGGCGAGCCTCGCGAAGCGGCGCGGCATCGTGCCCATGCTCGGCGACGCGGACGAGGAGGCCCTGGCTGATGCCTGCCGCGACAGGCTCGTGCCCGCGAGGGACGCAGCCATCACCCTCCTCGCCCTCCCGACCGGTATGCGCGCCTGCGACATCATCGGCCTGAAGACGGGAGACATCGACTGGCGCACGTCGACGCTGACCATCGTACAGCGGAAGACGGGAAACCCGCTCACCGCGCCGCTGCTCCCTGCGGCCGCCGAGGCGTTGGCGGAGTACATCTTGGCCGAACGGCCCGACACGGAGTACGACAACGTGTTCGTGTCCACGAAGGCGCCGCACCGCCCCTACAGGGACCATGCGGCGATCTATTCCGCGACCGAGCGGACGTTTCGCGCGGCGGGCGTCGCAGGTGCGGGCACGCTGCTGCTCAGGCACAACGCGGCGTCGAGGATGCTGCGCTCGGGCGCCGCGCCGCCGGTGATATCGGCGGTGCTCGGACATGCGGACCCCGACACCACCAACGGTTACATGGAGGTCGATGCCGGACGCATGCGTGCATGCGTGCTGCCCCTACCGAAAGGGGCGATCGCATGAGGAGCTATCCGTATTCCAGTGTCTTCGCAGGCGACATCACCGCGTTCATCGAGTTCAAGGCGAGCGTGGGGATAGCCAGCGCGTCGAGGAACTGGACCCTCTACGACTTCGACCGGCACTGCGCTGGGCGCGGTCTGACGTCGTTCGGCAGAGAGACCGTCGAGGGATGGGTGAAGGCGCGCAAGGCCGCCGTGCCCTCAGGGCACCTGTCATGGATGTCGCATATCCGCGAGCTCGGGAGGTTCATGCGCGCGAACGGCCATCCGGACGCCTACGTGCTCTCCGAGAGGTCCGAGGCGAAGATGGTGCGCGTCACGCCGTACCTGCTGACGCAGGGCGAGGTCGACGCCTTCTTCGATGCCGCCGCCCACTTCGACAACGGCACGCCGTGGACGTGGCAGGCAAGCTGCTTCTTCGGGCTGATGCAGGCATGCGGTCTGCGCACCTGCGAGGCCCGTCGCCTCCGCGTCTGCGACGTCGACTACGACGCGCCGTCGATCGACGTCATGTGGTCGAAGGGCAACCGCTCGCGCCGCCTCTCCGTGACAGACGAGGTCATCGAGATGATGGGGCGCTGCGGCGCCAGGAACGCCTCCGCCTTCGGGACGGACCGCCCCGCGTTCTTCGCCGGCTCGATGGGCAACCCCGTGAGCCCGTGCGCCGTGGGCACCGTGTTCCATCGCATCTGGGAGGCGGCCGGACTCCCCGAATCAAAGGGCGGCAGGCATCCGCGCCCATATGATTTCCGCCACCGGTTCGCCTATGCCAACATCGAGCGTTGGCGTACGGAAGGCACGGACGTCGCCGCGATGATGCCCTATCTGGCGCGCTACATGGGACACGCCTCCTTCGACAGCACGTACCACTACGTGCATACCTCGCCGGACTTCCTCGACAGCTATGCCGGGCTCGTGCGCTCGGCAGACGAAGCGGTCCTTCCGGAGGTGGGTTTCGATGCCTAGGAGGGATCCGAGATGCGGCGCGGCGAGCTTCTGGGGCATGGCGAGGTCGTTCCTCCACGGATACTGCGCCGAGGTGCGCGGGCTGTCGCCGAAGACGATCGAGGCGTACCGCATGTCTCTGGAGTGCCTCGTCACCTTCATCGTCTCGACCGGCACGCGCAAGGCGGAGATCACGTTCGATTGTCTGGAGAGGAGCATGCTAAAGCAGTGGATCGCGTGGATGCGCGAGGAGAGGGGCTCGCCACCGAAGACCATGGGTCTGCGTCTGAGCGCCGTGAAGTCCTTTCTGCGGTTCTGCTCGGAAGAGGACATATCGCTTGCCGGGCTCTACGAGGGGGCGCGGGCCATCAAGGCTCCCGCAGCGCCGAGGAAGCCCATAGAATATCTGGAGGCAGATGAGCTGGCCGCCCTGCTGGCGGCTTCCGACGGCGTCACCGCCAAATCGCGCCGTAATCGCGCCATGCTCATCACGCTCTACGAGACCGGAGCCCGCGTGTCCGAACTCACCGGCATCTTGCTCGGTAGCCTGTCGCTTGCCAAGCCCGCGCATGTGACGCTTATTGGCAAGGGGTCGAAGACGCGCATCGTGCCCGTCGGCGCGAGATGCGCAGAGCACCTGCGCATCTATCTCGACGAGTTCCATCCGGGCGGGTTGCGAAAGGACGCGTCGCGGCCGCTGTTCTACAGCTTGCACGCAGGAATGCCGACCGCACTGTCGGCGGACGCCGTGAGCCGCGTGCTCAAGCAGGCAGGCGATGTCGCACGTGAGAAGTGCCCGTCGCTGCCGGAGGGCCTGCACTGCCATCTTCTCCGCAAGACGAAAGCCATGGATCTCTACAAGGCGGGCGTGCCGCTTCCGCTGGTGATGCAGCTGCTCGGCCACGAGAGCATGTCGACCACCTCATCGTTTTACGCGTTCGCCACGGTGGACATGATGCAGGCGGCGATGGAGGCCGCCACCCCGAAGATCCTGCAGGAGGCGTCCGAGTGGATGTCGGACGAGAAGATGGAGGTGCTCTACAGTCTCCGGTAGCTTGAAACGTTAGGTCGCGGTTTTCGCCGACATCAACACGGAACAGGCTTTCTGCGGCTTAGCGTTTTCCTCGGCATAGTCGCTACTAAGCCGAAATCGGCATAGTAGCGACAGGGGATCTCATTACAGATGGCCGGGATGGATTGCCCTCTGCAAGAAAAACGGGCTGGTCCGATCGATGTCTGCCAAGGGGTGCTCAACTCCGCATGCGAGGGGTTATGTGCTTAAGCACATAACCCCTCGCATGCGGAGTTGTCATAGGGGTTGCCGGGTCTGGAAACGGACTGGGTGATCCCGTGACGGGCAAGCGCCTTCTGGAATGCCCTGGAGGTGTACTGGGTGCCCTGGTCGTCGTGGAAGACGAGCCCTTCACCGGGATCCTCGCGTCCGACCGCCTGTTCGAGCGCGTCTATCACCAGGTTCTCGCGAGCGGTCGTGGCCATCGACCAGCCGACCACCTTGCGTGAGAACGTGTCGATCACCGTGGCGAGGAAGAGGAATCCCCTCTTCGTAGGTATGTAGGTGATGTCTCCGACCCACAACCTGTTCGGCTCGGGAACCGTGAACACCTGCTCCACGAGGTTGGCCCTGGGGTCTCCGGGCTCGATTCGCTTCTGGATGCGGTGGCGCCTCGTCGTCCCCTTCGCCTGCAGCCCCTTCGCCCTCATGATCCCCAAGACCCGCTTCTCGCTCACGGTGATGCCGATCTTCCTGAGTTCCCGGTTGATCCTGCTGTAGCCATACCTGGCCTTGTGTTCGTTGAATACTTCCACGACGAAGCCCTCCAGGGCCTCCCGCTCGATCTGCTGGTTCGATTTCCGCCGGTTGCGAAACTCGTAGTACCCGGATTTCGAGACCCCGAGGATCTCGCAGGCCTTCCTGATGGGACGGTACTCGCCCTTGTGCTCTTCGAGGAACCGGTACCTCACGCACGGTCTTGACTCAAGAAGGCCCGGAAATTTTTTAGTATCGCGTTCTCCATCTCGAATTCCCCGACCTGCTTCTTCAGCTTGAGGATTTCGTAGTCCTTGTTTGTCCTGGGAGAGCCGTTTCCCGGGAAGGCCGCCTCGCCGAGTCCCTCGTATTCCGACGCCCAGCGCCTGAGCGTGGTGTCTTTGATACCGAATTCCGAGGAGAGCTCCCGCACTGTCCTCTCTCCTTCAAGTACCACCTTCGCTGCTGCAACTTTGAACTGCCTGTCGTAGCGTTCCCTTGTCTGGGTCATGTCGGGCACCTCTCACTCCTGACTTGGTGTCCAATCTAGAATACCCTCTCCATCCCAAACGACGTGTTTGGTACGGATTATCGTCAGCATCCCCACGTGAAAGTTTAGATTGCCATGTCAGTAGGTTTCATATTGCCGGAAACAGCTGCGAGCGATCTTGCCGTGGCGGGGTGCCCGAGGCACTACATCCTGGGGAGCTCCTGGGTCATCGGCGACGGGCACAGCTTCGTGAAGACGATGGTGGGACTCTCGAACCGCGTTGCTGACCTCGAGGACAAGCTAGAGAAGGTCACGGTCGTGGACGACCAGCTGGGCAGGCTCACGTTCACAAGGGACATGGCGAAGGCGATCTTCCATCTGCTCGACTCCAGCGCTCCCTACGGAACCTACGACTGTACCGGCTCCGGCGCGGTGAGGAGCTGGGCTGATATCGCCTGCGTGTGCTTCGAGGCCGCCAACGGCAACGGAGACAAGGTTGCGTTCGTCAGTACAGTAGAGTACTATGCAAGCGCTGATGGTCCGATTGCCCCGCGTCCGGTGCACTCGGTACTCGATTTGGCCAAGCTCCAAAACGCCGGCTTCCATATGCCCGGCTGGGAGGAAGAGCTGCGGGATTACCTGGCTGGCCTCACGGGCCGATAGGAAGTGCCATATGCCGTTGTTCGAGTTCCTGATGGGCCAGGCTGGCAGCATCGCTTGCGAAAAGCTCGTCGAGGGTGCAGCGAAGAGCTGGAAAAATACCAGGTCTCCTGTGATCACCCAGGCAAGGCTCGGCGGAATTGCACCCGAGACGATTATGACGTTCGCTTCTGCATCCGAGCTGTTTACCGGGCGATATGAGGACGATACTCGTCCGTTTTACTTCCTTGATAGCGATGAGAGAAATGGCTGGGGCGGTGAGCTGCGGTTCCAATTCGTGGTCTACAACCCCACTGCCGAGTCCCTCTTTGTAGAAGGAATCTCGGGGAACAAGCAAGCCGTCAACATGAAGCCATGCTCGTCCGTGTGCTTTCCTGAGGAAGTGATCATGAGGAGTCGGCTGATGCGGTTCCTCTCCGATCTCGATAGGAATGGGCCTTCGATGCAGCTTTATGAGCTTTCCGGGCCTCAGAGGATAACGAGGAGCGAAGCCTATTACTTTGACGAGGTGCCGGTGGAGATTCAAGCTGGCGACTCCGTGAACTTCAGCATTATCTTTACGGCCAAAGCCCGTGCCTACAGCGTCAAACCCTATGTGAGGCTGCGCCTGGGGCAGCAACAGGAGGTCTACGACGTGCCGATGTCTAGGCCGGCTTACCTTTATCCGACTAACTGCGTGCCTGCGGAGGAAAGATACGTCAGAACAGCTAGCGACGTTGCGCCTTTCTTTCGGATTGCTGGCTCGCCTGTTCTATGACGTGAGATCGGCCTTTCTGCTGAGATGCGAAAACGACTCGTGGCCGTCTGGCTGTCTTTTGGGGGTGTTGCCGCGTGAACGATGGCGAAGAACGCGACTTGCATGAAGGAGGCTTCACCGATTTTCATCGGTCATATCATCTAGAGGGGGCTGGATCACCGATTTGATATCCTCTCTCGCCAAGCGAGCTGATTAACATCGTCCACCATGAGGTCGCCGAAAGAGTCGAGTACCATGAATATCTCTGTCATGAGGTCTTGACCCCATCCGTTGGCCTTTCGGGCAGGTCGGACCCGGAAATCAGAAGAGAGCCAAATGCAGAAACATCAGTCCATACTACGTTTTCTTGCGCCGATGCTGCTAGCAGCAGCTCTCATTCTCATCTGGATTCTGACCATACAAACACCCTCGGAGACCATGAGCTTGTCGGGCTGGTGGGCAGATTTGATAGTGAGGTTGGGCATTGTCAATCCTGCTCAAGCGAGTTTCTTTGTTCGTAAGGCGGCTCATACGATCGAATTCTTCCCGGTAGGTGTGTTGGCAGCTGCTACAAGTGCTCTGTGGTTTGGCAAGCGTCTCCCGCTCGGGCGGATCGTCCTTGTATCGATGATCTTCTGTGCCGCGTGCTCGCTGTCTGATCAGATTCACAAGCTTTTTGTTGTAGGCCGCGAATTTGATGGTCGAGACCTGCTTTGCGATGCTCTTGGGTATCTGTCTGGTCTTGCGCTGGTGTTGCTTCTGTATGCACTCAAGAAAAAGCGTGCGTGGCGTTAAATCGAGAGCCGTCTCACTGGATCTGGAGAGGCATCTTATGGATGGAACAGCCTCTCGTCGCTATGAGCTTTTCGCATGTGCCCCTGGAATCCTATAGTCTCGTCGCGCCTGTGCCAGTAGCCCGTAATGCTCCGGACGATGTGCATCGCTTGCGATATATGAGTAGAGACCTTCCTCGAACATGCGCTTGGCAGGCTTTTTTTCGTGGCCAAGGCGTCCACCCTTGATGAAATCGGCCGATGCCTGGAGCTTGCAGCCCATACCCCTGAGTTCGCGTGCCAGTTCAATGTGATGCTGGATGGCGACATAGCGCTCGGGGTGGGCAATGATCACGTCGTAACCCATGCCCTGAAGGTTGAAGATCGTCTGTTTGTAGGCGCCATACTGCGTGCTGGAGGCGCCAACCGAAAGCTCCAGGAGAAACGTTGCCTTTCCGTGACCTGCAATACTCGGCCCCCGGAACCCTAGATATGGGGCCCACTCATCCTCGCCAAGGTCTTGAAGCTTGTTCCAGTTGACCTCAAACCCCATAGTGATAGGAAACCCGTTCGCATGGGCAACCAGATCGCGGTACGCCTCCCACATGGCGTCATAGTCAAAGTAAGGGTCACGACAGTGGGGGGTGGCGACAATGCTCGTTACCCCTACGTGCTTGGCTGCCTCAAGCATGGCGAGTGATTCGTCCAGACTGCGTGCGCCGTCATCGACTCCTGGTAAGATGTGACAGTGAATGTCGCGCATGAATCCGGTGCACTAATGCCGAGAACCGTAGTAGGGGTTATTGCCAAGCTCACTGGTTATGGGTTTGAACCCAACCTTTGACTGACGGCCCTGCGTAACGGGCGGTCTGTGAGAATGGGAAGCAGCTGAAACCCTAGCTTGCTGTGGCGCTGAAACCGCAGGGGCAGATGCCTCGTAGCTAGGGGCACTGCCACCATCCTTCTCCTTGTAATAGTAGGAATAGCCGTACTCGCTGCTCTGATGCTTGCAGTAGTTCATGACCACGCCGGTGATGTTGCCCCCGGCCTTCTGCAGCTGCTCATAGGCGGTCCTGATTTGGTCACGCTTGGCAAAGTTCTCACGTACTACAAGTATGGTGGCATCTGCCAAATGGCTGAGTACTGCGGCATCCACAAAGACACCCACGGGAGAGGTGTCCACAACCACGTAATCATAGGCGTTGGCAAGACTTGTCAAGAACGTGATGAACCGCTTGGAGTTAAAAAGATCGCTCGGATTGGGAATGTTGGGCTCCGCATCCAAAAAGAACATGTTAGGAACGTGCGTAGACACAATGGCTTCTGATGCAGAAACGCTGCCGGCGAGTACGCTGTATAGGCCATGGCGTGCGTGGACGCCAAGCTGGTTGGCGAGTGTCCGGTGCCGCAGATCACACTCCATGAGAAGGGCCGTCTTGCCAGAAGTGGCAATAGCCTCGGTGAGCTTCTCGGCTATGAAGGACTTACCCTCGTTTGGGATGGAACTCGTGAGGACGATGGTCTTGATAGGATCATCCACGTGCATGAAACGAATGTTGGCGAGCAGCGTCTTTACGGCGTTGTTTACCTCGATCATGTCGGTTTCTCCCTTATGGGATTTGCGTAGGGCCATGAGGCTACCTTTCTCCGACTGCGGGTATGTGGCCGATGACCGACACACCAAGGAGCTCTTCCACATCCTCGCTTGAGCGGGCCTTGGTGTTGAGCGTCTCCATGAGTACACAAACGGCGATGGCAACGAAGAGGCCTGCAATAAGAGCCACGAGTGTGTAGAGCAGGTGATTGGGACCGCTGGGCGTAGTGGGTGCCACGGCGCTATCGATGGCGTTGACGCTCTGGACGTCCATGACGTTTTGTGAGATGCCGCTCGTGACGCTCACGATCGTGTTGGCGATGTTTGCTGCCGTCTGGGCGTTGGGCCCCGTCACGGAAATGGTAAGGATGCGAGTGGTGGTCGAGCTGGTCGTCTTGATGGAGTAGCCATTGAGATTCTCAAGTCCGAGCTGGCTTGCTGTGCTTGACGAGACGTTGCTGCTTTGGATGAGGGTGGCTATATCGTTCGTGATCATCTGGCTTGCAGTCAGATCGCTGCTTGTGGAGGATGTCGAAGTGTTGCTAGACTTTGCCAATACGTATACGGTGGTGGACGCAGTGTATTGGTTCGGTAAGACGAAGCTTACGAAACCGATTACAAGTGCGCTCATCAATGGCAATAGGATGACGAACAGTAGATGGTCGTGCAGTACCTTGAGAAGTTCCTGTAAAGTCATTGATATCCCATTCGTGAGACGCTCGAATCATGCAAGCAATGAATCAGACTATGTATCTTGTCTATAGTAACCGTAACCGGAAGCTTTGTAAGCCGAGAGGTTCTTAACTAAATGAGCGATACACACCCGAACAGGGGACACGCACGCCATCTTAGAGAAGGAAATGACGGAATGTCCCAATCTGTCAATCATCCGTCACGGGCGGTCGATGCTCCAGACGTTAAACAGGCGCCAGACCTCTCGGACATGCCCACCTTCACACCTGATGGGCGCTGGGCAAATGGCGATATCAATATGGGGGCTTCTGACGGTCATCATCACCATCATCACCGCCACCGCATGACAGCTCTGGTAGTCGCTGTCACGCTTGTTGCGTTCGTAACTCTTTTCGGGGCGGGAGCCTTTCTGTTCTATCGCAGCGCTATGAATGTGAAGACCCAGGCAGCTGCCATGGCCTCTCAGGCGGGCACACTCCAGACGCAGATACTCTCCGGCAACACTGGTGATGCACAGACGACAGCTTCTTCCATGGCCGCCGAGGCCAGGTCGATGCAGGATGAGACAAGCGGGTTTCTCTGGAACCTCGCGTCCGTGCTGCCTGTCTACGGGTCAGATATTTCCAAAGTGCGCTCTCTTGCCTCGACGGCGAACGACCTTTCGGAAAATGCACTGGTGCCGCTTGCCTCGCAGCTCTCTGGCATGTCCCTCTCGAGCGTCATGGGAGAGGATGGAACCATCGACGTTGCCTCTCTCTCGAATCTTGCCAGTGCTCTCACGGATGTGGCGCCGGTGGTAGCGCGCTCCGCGGCGACGGTAGATGACCTTGGCTCGGCGCAGCTCGAACAGATTGATACACCGCTGCAAGAAGTGAAAGGCAAGCTGGATCAGCTGAACGTTGCGGTCTCGGGTGCCGCTGCCGTTGCTCCACTACTGCCGTCTCTTCTTGGTGCGAACGGCCAGACCGAAACCTACCTTATCGTTGCGCAGAACAGTGTCGAGATAAGATCGACAGGAGGCTTTCCAGGGTCCTGTGGCACGCTCAGCGTGACAGACGGCAGGCTTTCCCTTGGCGAGTTTATGCCGATATCCTGGCAGGACGGACTGGAATCTCCACCTGTCACAGCGGAGGAGGCCAGCATTTTTGGCGAGACCCTTCTGGAGGCCGTAGTCGGAGACGCGAACACGATACCCGACTTCACGCGCGCGGCGGCCATCTGGCAGTGGGCGTGGCAGGAGCAGACGGGTACTACCATCAATGGAGTAGTTGCGGTCGACCCAGTGTTTCTCCAGCAGGTGCTTGGGCTTGTAGGTGGCATCACCATGAGTGATGGGTCAACACTTGATGGATCAAACGCTGCTGAGGTGTTGTCCCACGGCATCTATCTTACAAAGACCCCCGCTGCTCAGGATGCTTATTTCGAGGAGGCGGCAAAGAAGTCGTTTGACAAGCTGACGAGTAGCATTGGTACCGTAGACCTTACTTCGCTGGTCTCGACGGTGCAGACGGCAGTGCAGGACCATCGCCTGTACATCTGGCTTGCTGACGCCGATCAGCAAGAGGTGCTCTCCTCCTTTGATTGCTCGGGCGCGCTCTCCTCTGATGAGACGGCACCTGAGCTGGGCGTGTACGTGACTGATGGAACCGGGTCAAAAATGGACTGGTATCTTGACCTGAACACTCAGGTGGGTGCTGGCACGAGAAACACCGATGGCACCACCAGCTATCAAGTTACGACGAATGTGCATAACACTCTTACGGATAGTGAAATGACGGCACTTGCGCAGACGGTGCTTCCAGACTACATTTACGGAGTAAACCCTTATAAACGCAGCAAGGGTGACATGATTACCAAGATTTTCCTGTTTGCTCCCGCTGGCGGATCCATCTCGAATATCCAGGTCTCCGGATACATGTCACAGGGATTCTCTACAAGCAGCTACGAGAATCTGCAGGTGCTTTATGGGCTGACGGCGGATGAGCCTGGAGAGACCACGGCCATTACCTACACGGTGACCACATCGGCAAAGGCCACCTCTGATCTCACGGTGGAGTCGACGCCTCTGGCAAGGTAGGCGTCGACCACACGCACTTCCTTATGAAGAAGCCGACGTCATCGCCGTGGTTCCTAGCCGTCTTCGGAGATTGTTCGGTGACCTCGAGTCTTTGCTGAGAGGCATCCAGGCGTGCGTGAACATAGCCCACTGGTACAATCGTGGGGCCGACGTCTCGCGCGCCGCGCGGCCCACCTTGGAACGAAGGAGTCACTCTTGACCATCAGGCACAAGCTCTCAAACATCATGCTCGAGGTTGCCGATCACGTCTCCGCGCATCCCGACCTCTACTATCGCACCATGGGTTCCGTCTCGTACGACGAGAGCGCCTCCGCCCTCGTCGTGAGCGGGTCGGCCGACTTTCTCACCTATCTCAACGCCTGTCCCGTCATCAAGTGGCGCAGGTATGCCGGGGTGGAGCGGGTCTGGCTTCACCTCGAGACGTCTGCCGTCTGCTGCGACCTGCGCGTCATGGGCGTGGCCTCCGGCGAGACGGATGACGAGAGGTCGCTCTCGTCGCTGTCCCTCGACCCTGCCGACGGCACGTCGGTGGCGGGTGGGGTCGCCTATGACGTCGAGCTTCCCGCAGGCGGCGTGGACCTGGTGGCCTTTGAGCTCGTCTCGGGCGCCGAGCCCGTCTCGCTCCTGTCCGCGTACTACTACGCGCAGGTGGACGAGGCAGACGTGAACGACGTCCGTCTCGCGCTCTCCACCACGACGTTCAGGAAGGAGCACTACATCGTCCCCAACATCGAGCTCGTGCGTGCGGGCCTCTCCGACGAGGCCGATCCCGTAGCCGGCCACTTCCACATGTTCGTGGTGGACAACGGCAGGACGCTCGACGCCGCGGGTCTCTCCGACGACCTCGTCACCGTGATCCCCAACGAGAACGTGGGCGGTGCCGGCGGCTTTGCGCGTGGCATGATCGCGGCGCTCGAGTCTGACGAGGGCTTCACGCACGTGCTTCTCATGGATGACGACGTGCGCATCTTCCCGGAGAGCCTCAAGCGCACCTACAACCTGTTGGCGCTCGCACGCGGGAGGTACCGCAAGGCCTTCGTCAACGGCGCCATGCTCTCGCTCGAGGAACCCACGCGTCAGTTCGAGGACGTCTCCTACGTGAGCAAGACCGCGGTCTACCGGAGGATCAAGGAGGACCTCTACGTCGACGACCTTGCCGACGTCATCAAGAACGAGCGCACGGACGTCGAGGTCGACCATGCCTATGGCGCCTGGTGGTTCTCCTGCATCCCCCTGACCGTCATCCGCGAGAACGGACTGCCGCTGCCCCTCTTCGTGCGCTGTGACGACGTCGAGTTCGGCATGCGCAACAAGCCGACGTATATGACCATGGGAGGCATCTGCGTCTGGCACGAGAGCTTCGAGGGAAGGTTCCGCGCCTCGGTGGACTGCTACCAGTACGTCAGGAACTTCCTCGTGATGATTGCCATGGATGACTGCGCGAGCGAGGACTACTTCCTCATGCGGCTCAAGCGAAGCATCCGCATCAACCTGCGCGACCTGGACTACACGGCTGCCGAGCTGCTCCTCGACGGCTTCGCGGACTACCTCAAGGGTCCGAGCTTCCTCGCCGCGGCAGACGGATCGGCGCTCATGAAGTCCAACGGCGCACGCAACGAGAAGATCGTGCCCGTCTCCGAGATGGACCCCGAGATTCTTGCGGCAGCTGGTGTGACCGAGGAGGTCACCGGAAATCCGAGCATGGAGTACCACGTGCCGTACGTCATGCGCTTCCTGCGCGGGCTGCCCTATGACAAGCACTACCTCCCTGACTTTGCCCTCTCAGAGCGTCCTCGCTGGGTCGTCAAGAACGGCACCGCCACGTTGGCGGGCAGCTCGACCGCTGCCAAGACGCTCGTGTTCCTCGATCCCACGCGGACCAAGGGCGCCATCCGTCACATGGACAAGGACCGATACCGGGCAATCCGTCATCGCGAGGCAAGGCTGCTCCATGAGTACGACGGCAAGCGAGAGGCCATCCGGAGGGAGTATCACGACGCAAAGGGCTGGCTGACCTCGATGGAGTTCTGGAAGAGGTACCTCGGAATGTAGTCTCCGCGGGATGCGCTCGAACTTGTGCTGATTGGTACCTATTGCGCGTTCAGCGGATTTCCGAGCAAAGCCAGGCGATTTCGGGGTAACATACCACCCGTGGCCAAAGGCCGCAGGTATCGCGCGAAAGCGCAGCGTTTTGCCCCGTGGGGCAAAGAAAGAAAGGCACGACATGGCACAGGGTACTGTTAAGTGGTTCAACCCGGACAAGGGCTACGGCTTCATCTCTCGCGAGGATGGCGACGATCTGTTCGTCCACTACTCCGAGATCAAGATGGATGGCTTCAAGACCCTGGACGAGGGCCAGACTGTCGAGTTTGACATCACCACCGGCCAGAACGGCAAGCTTCAGGCTTCCAACGTCCACAAGATCTAAGTAGTCCCGACTACATAGAGCTGAAAGGGGAGTCGTTTCGACGGCTCCCCTTTTCTTGTCTCGATGTCTCGACACGCTCCCGAAATCGCGCCCGTCCTGCTCCTGGGGCCGTCAGCTCAGCGGGATGTCCGTCCATTCCCCGATGCTGAGGTTTGCGGCGTCGCTGAGTCTGGCCATGTCCTGGGAGGGGTCCTCGCAGCGGACGGCGCAGGTCAGAAAGCCGGCGTTGCGGGCGGTGAGGATGCCCACGAGAAGGTCCTCGAAGACGATGGTGGCCGACGGTCTCGAGCTGATGCGCCTGGCCGCCTCGAGGTAGATGTCGGGCTCATCCTTGGCATTCGCTACGTCGTCGCTGCAGACGACGGCATCGAAGAGGTTGTCGACGCGCACGTGTGGCCTCATGGACATGAGCACGTGCCTGTTGTTGGTCGTCGCCAGCGCCATGGGGATGCCCCTCTGGCGGAGCGCGGCGAGATACTGCCCGGCTCCCGGTCGCAGGGAGACCCGCTCGGCGTAGAGCGCCGCCCCGATGCGGTTCCACTCGTCGCAGATCTCCTCGACCGCCTCATCGAGGCCGTAGCGCTCGATGCACCAGAGCGCCCCTCCCGAGAAGCCGAGCGTCGCGAGCGTCTGGTGCACATCGGGGGTGTACGTGAGGTTGTGCTCCGCGAAGAAGACCTCGTCCACCTCATGCCAGAGCTCGCTCGTCTCCGCGAGCGTGCCGTCGAAGTCGAAGACCGCCGCCTCGAACGAGGGCGGCCAGAGCGTGATGTCAGTACCTGTCATCGATCTACCTGTCCGGCTCGTCCTCGATGGAGCGGTACATGCCGTAGTACACGTCATCGTGGGCGATCGATCCGAGGATGGCCATGAAGTTCTTCGCCACGGGGAAGATCTCGGCGTCCGTGGCGGCGCGCATGGCGTCAAAGAAGACCGCAGACACCTCGTCGGTGGGTGCCATGGGGATGCCGTTGGCCGAGAGCGTGGCGCGGAGCTGCTCGTAGCTGGGCTCGGCGACTCCCGTGACGCCCTCGTGGATCAGGAGGGCCTGGAGCTCGGTGCCGATGATGGCGAGCGCCTGCGGCAGGAAGCGAAGCGCACGCAGGTAGCAGGCCTGAGCGGCGTCGATCTTCCCGAGGCGCCATTCGAGCTCGGCGAGGTGGTAGTAGGCGAGACCGATGGTCTGTGGGTCGTGCGCGAACCTCAGGAGCTCGCGGACCGCGTCGAGCGCGCCCTCGACGTCACCCGTCAGCTCGAGGCTTCGGGAGAGGCACAGGCAGGTGTTGATGTCCAGCGGCGCGATTCGGACCGCCTCTTCTGCGAGTGGCAGCGAGCGTTCGGCGTCGCCTCTGGCCACCTCGGAGACGGCCGCCACCTCGAGTGCCTCGACATACGAGCTGGGTGCCAGGCACGTGGACGCCTTCGTGGCGAGCAGCCGATTGTAGATGACGCGATCCACGTAGTTGTCGAAGGAGCGCCATTCCACCTCGTCGGTGTCCTCGTATGCGTGTTTGGCCTGCAGGGGTCCGATGAGTGACATGAGCAGCCGTTCGGCGTCGTCGGCCGCGTTTCCCATGAGCATCCGCTTGGCCCGCGGCAGCGCCTTCGAGAGGGGGTCTCCGCGAACGAAGGCGGCGACGACGGCCATGGGGTCATCGTCAGAGAGCGTGCCCTCGATGAGGATGCCCACGACCCGCTTGGCCGCTTCCTGCACCGAGGGGTCCTGATCGCCCTCGGCCTCCTCGAGGATCATGCGGACGTTCGCCTCGGTCGAGCTCGAGAGTCGGCGCATGATTCTCGAGGACACGGCCTCGCGCTGCCTCTCCTCCGCGACGGAGAGGTCGGAGACGCGCGTTGCACCCAACGCGGTGGCGGTGGCGCCACTCAGAGTGTGCGAGGAGAGTTCCACGGTCTGATAGCGCGCACGTGGGCAGAAGCGCTCCTCCTCGATTCCGAAGGGCTGCCTCACCGCCTCGAGGAAGCCGTCATGCTCGTCCAGAACGGCGTCGCACGAGCGCATCAGCTCGATGGGGTCGAAACCCTCGGAGCAGGCGCGGTCGACGTCGGCGCGCTCGAGCGTCACGCCGTAGAAGCACGCGTGCGCCGAGGGGGTGTCGACGGTTCCCACGACCCAGACGCGTCGTATGGCAGGCGAGCAGCGAAACGCGATCGCGGCGAGAAGGACGCCCAACCTGAGGTTGTAGTCGGTCGCGGCGCGTCGGCGCATGTCAGTGGTCGAGGGGACGACGCCCACGCCCCCGACGAACGCTCGCGCCCCAAAGAGCTCGGGCGGCGTGAGCGCCACCTGGAACGCGACGTCACCGCCCGCGACGTTCACGCGGAAGTCGGCTGACAGGCGGTAGGGGAGTCGGGCGCACTCGATGCCCGTGGAGATGCCCTTGCGGACCGCCCACTCTCCGTCAGGATTCTCCTCCTGGGCCAGAGTACCACCCTCGATGGTGGGCACCTGAGCCACGATCGAGGAGGCGATGCGTGACTCGAGACCGACGAGGTCCTCCTCCGTGGCCGACCCGGCGTCGACGAGGTAGGCGTCGGCGAGAAGGACCGCGTTGAGGGCGGCCTCTATGCCGAACACGCGAAGCTCTGCGAGATAGAGGACCTCGGCGTCGTCCACGTGCAGATAGAACATTCCGCTCGTGTGCGGAACGATGACGCGGAACCGCGGCAGCTCGAGGTCCGTGGCGAGAAGCCCCGCTTCCTCGAGCTTCTGTGCAAGGTAGAGCTCGAGGGTGCCAGGAGGAAGCGGTCCGTCCGCTCCCGCAGCGGTCTCGCGCGAGCGGATGTCGCTCACGAGCTCCTTGAGCGAGGCGACGGGTTCGGTCGCCTGGACGAGTCGTATCCTCAGCGCCTGGATGTCGAGGGTCGAGGTGGTCCGAACGGCATCGTCTTCCTCTGTCGAGACCTCGGGGGCCGCCTCGTGGGTGTCGTCCGTCTCGCCGTCGATGCGAACGAGCGAGGAGTACAGCCTCCCGAGCCAGCTGTGCGTGCCATTGCCCTCCTCGGTCATGCCCTCCTCCTCTCCGGTCGTCTCGGCCTCTGGTCGAGCTGTCGAGCGCCCCTCTCCTCAGCTGAGAGAAGTCGCGGGGTCGCCGATGCGTCTGATGAAGAGCCCGCTCGAGAGCTTGGGCTCGAACCACGTCGACTTGGGCGGCATGAGCAGGCCGGCGTCTGCCACGGTCATGACCTCACGCATCGACGTGGGGAAGAGCGTGAAGGCGATGCCGTCTGCCCCCGCCTGTTCGGCCACGTCGACGGCGCTCACGAGACCGCCCACGAACGAGATGCGCGGATCGCTGCGAGGGTCCTCGACGCCGAGGATCGGGGCGAGCGCATGGTCCTGCAGGATCGAGACGTCAAGCGACTTCACCGGATCCGACGCCGGTGCGTCTTCCTCGGAAGGCTCCGAAGCGGAGAAGCGCAGCTCGCGCCAGGCTCCGAAGGCGTGCATGCCGAAGCGGCCCGCCCTCTCGGGCATGATTGGGTCGTCCTGGCGGGCGCTCACGTGGAAGCCCTCGCCCTCGAGTGCGGCGACGAGCTCGTCCTCGCCGAGTCCGTTCGTGTCGGCGACCATGCGATGGTAGGGCATGATCGTGAGCTGACTCTCCGGGAAGAGGACGCAGAGAAGGTAGTCGTAGGGGTTCGCGCCCGTCACCTGATCTCCCGCCTTCGTACGCATCTCCTGGCAGACGCGGGCGGCGGAGGCGGCGCGATGGTGACCGTCGGCGATGTAGGCGCAGGGGACATAGGAGAACATCATGCGGAACGCCTCGACCGCCGCCGGGCGGGCGATGCGCCACACGGTCTCGCGCACGTCCTGCTCGTTGGTGAAGCCGTAGAGGGGGCTTGCGCTCATGGCGGCGGAGACGAGCGCCTCGAGTGTCTGGTCGTCCTGATAGGCGAGGTAGATGGGGCCGGTCTGGCAGCCCGTGGCCTCGATGTGGCGGACGCGGTCGAGCTCCTTCTCGGGATGGGTGAGCTCGTGGCGCTTGATCACGCCGCCGGCGTAGTCGTCGAGCGCACAGGCGGCGACGACGCCCACCTGCGCGTGGTCGCCCTGCACCAGGCGGTAGAGGTAGTAGCAGGGAGTGGTGTCGCGAAGGAGCGTGCCGTCGGCGACTCGGTCGCGGAGGAGCTCGGCGGCCTTGGCGTAGACCTCGGGCGCATACATGTCGTGGTCGGGCGGAAACGAGGTCTCGGGTCGGTCGATGGCGAGGAACGACGTGGGATGGTCGGCCACGTAGGCGGCAGCCTCCTCGCGGTCGAAGACGTCGTAGGGGAGGGAGGCGAACTCTCCCGCACGCACCGGACTGGGCCTATAGCAGACGAATGGCTCCACGCGCATATAAAAGGCTCCTCAAGATGATGGAATCGAGAATGACTTCCCTTATCATACCCACGCTCGGCGGGCTCAACATGGGTGCAGTGATATGGTTACGACCAAAACAGACGGAGGTCTCAGGGGGTTTCATGGGGGACGCAAGGGCGAGAGGGTACGGGTCGATGCAGGGGAGCGTGGCAAGCCGCAAACTCGTTCTCTTTGACTTCGACGGAACGATCGCGGACACCCTCCCCGGCATCACGAGCACGGCGAGGAGGGTTCTCCTCGAGCGCGGCTTTGCCGAGGAAGACCTCGGAGACCTCTCGCGTCTCGTCGGACCGCCCTTCCCACAGGCCTTCTCGCTCGTCTACGGCGTCTCCACAGACGAGGCCAAGGCGATCACCGCCCGTTACCGCGAGATCTATGCCGCGGGCGGTCCCACGCTCTGGCCGGCATTCGCCGGGATGGCGGGGCTCCTCGGAAACCTCCGCGCGACGGGGCGCAGGGTGGCGGTCGCCTCGGCAAAGCGCCAGGAGATGGTCGACCATGCCCTCACGGACGAGGGCCTCATTGACCTCTTCGACGTCGCGAGAGGCAAGCGCGACGATCGCGCGGGGTCCAAGGACGCCGTCATCGCGGCAGTCCTCTCCGACATGGGCGTCTCGCCCGACGACGCCGTGATGGTGGGAGATCGCAAGTACGACGTGGAGGCCGCCTCGGCGAACGGCATCCCCTGCGTGGGCGTGCTCTATGGTCACACCTGCGAGCGCGAGGAGCTCGAGGAGGCAGGGGCCTGCGACATCGTCGAGTCCGTCGATGACCTCGAATGCCTGCTCTTGGGGTAGACGTTTCGAACGTCCGTCGAAAGTTCTCGCCCCTGGCGCATCTCTCGGCCGAGTTGGGGTAGAAAGAGACCATCTGGTGGCATCGGCCACCTAGGCGAAGGGAGTCAACATGTCCGACTTTGACATCACCGACAGCTTCCGCAAGCTCTTCCTGGCTGGCGTCGGCGCCGCAGCCATGACCGCGGAGAAGTCCCAGGAGGTCGTGACCGAGTTCGTGAAGAAGGGCGAGCTCACCGTCGAGCAGGGCAAGGCGCTCAACGAGGAGCTCTCTCGCAAGGCCAAGGAGGTCATCGACGGCACGTCCGACGACGCGCTCAAGGCCAGGATGAAGTCCATGACTCCCGAGGAGCGCGCCGCGTACGCCGCCAAGGTCGCCAAGATGGCCGCCGACATCGAGGCCGAGACCGTCGAGGTCGAGGTCGAGGACCCGACCGACGAGTAGCGTCAGGTGACCCAGGAGAAGAACGGCCAAAAGGGCTCCTCCCGTACGAGGGAGGAGCTGCTCGACGCCTGGTATCGTGACGTCGCCTCGGCTGGCGCCGACCACGACCAGACGATCGGGATCTTCGGGGGCAGGAGCGCGTCTTCGGATGGAGCGACCTCGACCTCGGGGGCACGCCTGTCTCGAGTCCGCGAGATCCTCTCGATCGTCCGTCGCTACGACATCTTCCATGGCCTCACCCCCGAGAGCCTTCGGCGGCTGCTCGAGGAGCTCGGGCCCACCTTCGTCAAGGCCGGCCAGATCCTCTCCATGCGTTCCGAGATCCTGCCCGAGAGCTTCACGCACGAGCTGGCCAAGCTTCGTACCGACGTGGAGCCCATGGACCGCGAGACCGTGCTGCAGGCCCTTCGCGACGAGTACGACAAGCCCATCGAGGAGATCTTCGACGCCATCGACGACCGGCCGCTCGGGTCCGCCTCGGTGGCGCAGGTGCACAAGGCCAAGCTCGTCACGGGCGAGCTCGTCGCCGTCAAGGTGCAGCGGCCGCATGTCCAGGAGATCATGGCGCAGGACATCGCCATCATGCGCTCGCTCACCAAGTACATGGACCGGTTCATGGGGGACGAGCAGTTCCTCGACCTCCAATCCGTCATGGACGAGCTGTGGCAGTCATTCCGCGAGGAGACGGACTTCCTCGTGGAGGCACGCTCGCTCGAGGAGTTCCGGCGCAACAACGCCGACTGCGCGTACGTCTCGTGCCCTCGGCCGTTTCCCACCCTCTGCACGCGTCACGTCGTGGTGATGGACTTCGTGCAGGGCATCCCGATCGACCAGACGAAGCGCCTCGAGGAGGCCGGCTACGATCTCAGCGAGATCGGCACCAAGCTGGTGGACAACTACACCAAGCAGATGATCGACGACGGCTTCTTCCACGCCGACCCCCATCCGGGGAACCTCGTCATCTCGGGTGGCAAGATCGTCTACCTCGACCTCGGTATCATGGGCAGGCTCTCCTCGCACGACCGTAAGGCCCTCGCCGACATGGTGGAGGCCGTCGCGAAGCTCGATTCCGCAGGGCTCGCCGACGGTCTCATCCGCTTCTCGATCTCGGACACGTCAAAGATCGACCACGCCCACCTCCTGCAGGACCTCGACGCGATCGTCGCGGACTACGGCACGTCCGACCTCTCGGACCTCGACATCGCCGCGTTCGTGAACTCGCTCGTCTCGATGGCGCGCAAGAACGGCATCGAGCTTCCCGGTACCGTGACCATGCTCGCGCGCTCGCTCGTGACGCTCGAGGGCGTGGTGGACCGTCTCATGCCCGACGCCTCCATCGTCCAGATCATCGAGCACCACCTTCGCGCCTACGCCTCGCCGGCCCAGCTCGCCAAGAAGGAGACCGAGCGGTTCGCGCTCGAGAGCGTCAGCGCGGCGCACGGCATGCTGGGGGCGGCATCGAAGGCCGACCTCGCCATGAAGATGCTCACGCGCGGACAGCTGCGCATGAACCTCGACATCGCGGGCACGGCGGACCCGCTCGAGGACATCGGCCGCATCGCCAACCGACTCACCATGAGCATCATCGTCGCAGGCCTCTTCATCGGCTCGTCGGTGGTCTACTACGCCCGCATCCAGCCGGTCATCTTCGGCATCCCCGTCATCGGCTTTCTCGGCTACTTCCTGGCGCTTATTCTCGGCGTATGGGTCGCCCATGACATCATCCGCGACAGCCGTCGCCACCGCAGGCGCTAGCGAACGCCGTTGACCGCGAGGTCCACCACGCGATAGGCACCGTCGTAGACGCCGATGCGGTTCGCGTCCTCGATGCGGTCGCACATCGCGGCCACGAGCCCGCGGTCCGCCTGGAACGAGTCGATCATCGCGAGCACCTCGGGCGTCTCGTCCACCTCATAGGTCCCGTCGCCGACCTCGGCGGCGCGTATCGCCCCCCAGGCCTCGTGACCGCCGACGCGGTGGATCATGAGCTTGGGCACGGGATAGAACGAGAACTCGCTCGGCTTGGTCACGAGCACGTCGGAGCAGCGCATGAGCAGGTTGGAGCTGTAGACTGCCGAGAAGATGTCGTCGTCGCAGAAGGCATGCACGCCCTCGAGCGGTCCGGCGAGCGCGTCCGAGGCGAGCTTCGCCACGCCCCCGAAGTCGTCGAAGGTGCGCGTGGTGCTCTCCGCGAGCCCCTTCACCGAGCGCTCGAGCCCCTCCCATACCTTGCGATGGTCGCCGACGTTGACGAGGAGCGTTGCCTCGCCTCTCTCGACGTAGCGAAGGAGATGGCCGATGATGGCGGCGAAGAGCTCCTGCTGGGCGCCGGCGCCACCCACCGAGATGAGGTAGCGGACCGGCCCGCCCCCGAGCAGGCGCGCGCGTCTCGCCGCACAGTCGGCACCGATGTTGGTCACGAGCTCGTGGTCGACGTAGTGGCCGGTGTAGACGATGCTCCCCTCGGGCATGGGCTTGAGCTGCCGCTTGGGGTCCATGCCGCGGAGCTGCTTGTACCCGAGGTAGGCGCTGGGGGTCTGGACGGTGTGGATGGAGCCCTCGGCAAGATGGAGGGCCATGGGCCAGTTGTCGGGGATGGCGTTGACGACGTGCGTCATGCCCGCGTGGACGGCAGCCTGCGAGTCCCACACGTGCGTGCCCACGAAGGGGACGTCCCTGTCGAGGTCGCGAAAGATCGGGACGCAGAGCTCCGCGTTCTTCTGGTCGCCCGCGTTGTACGAGAGCTTCCGGAACCCCTCGGAGTTGAGGGGCTCCCAGTAGAGCGCGTTGAAGGGCGGAATGCTCTGGGAGAGACGCGATCCCAGGGAGTAGAGGTCGTTCTGGTGAGCGATGACCTTCGAGCCGGTGGTCTGGGAGAAGGACGCGAGGTCGAGCCAGTAGGGGGTGTATCCCATGGCATGCGCCGCGGAGGCCATGGCCATCGAGATGCGGTAGTGGCCGAACCCCATGCGGATGTTGCCCACGATGACCGGCGAGCCGTCGGCGCCGGCGACCGTCCGGTCCGTGACGGGGGGCTTCGGCGCGAGCGCCGCATCCGCGTGGATGTCAAGGGCGTTGCACCCCTCGGCGATGACGAGGTCGTGCACCCCGAGGGCGTCGCCGATCACGGGCACGTTCGCGCTCGCGAGGTGGTACACGGTCGAGCTGTCGTCCCCGTACTTCTTGAGGTAGCTCGCCTTCTGCTTGCATGCCTTGGCGTAGGTCGCCTCGTCCTGCTCGTTTCCGAAGACCGAGCGGGCCCTGTCTGACTGATCCGGCATCGTAACCCTCCTTGACGTGGGGGAGAGGTGAGTGATAGTCTATGTATCAACTTGATAGATAGACTATCACTCACGGGAGGAGAAGGTCAAGTGGAAGGTGTCGCAGCGTCAGCACCGCTCGTCTCGATCGATGCGCTCGCGTCCTCGGCCGACGCTCGCGACCGCGTCGTGATCGAGCATGCGGCAGCGCTCTTCCTCGAGCGCGGTATTGCCGACGTCAAGATGACCGACATCGCCGAGGCCGCCGGCATGGGCGTCGCCACCCTGTATCGCCATCACTCCACGAAGACCAACCTCGTCATCCTCGTCGGGACCTACCTGTGGTCCGTCATCAACGAGCGGATTCGAGCGCTCGTGGAGTCTGACGAGTTTCTCGCCCTCGACGGCCACTCGAGGCTGAGCGCGCTTCTCGAGGAGTACTGCCAGACCTATGCCGCGCACTCCGACTTCGTGCGCTTCATCGACGAGTTCGATCACCTGGCGCTCGTGGAGCACGTGAGCCCGGCGGAGCTCGCCGACTATGGTGCCGAGGTCGACTCGTTCTACGTCATGTTCGAGGACGCCTACCTTCTCGGCCGCCAGGACGGCAGCATCACCCGAGAGGTGGACTTCCCCGTGTTCTATCGTGCCGTCGCACATGCCCTCATGGGCATCGCCGAGAAGCTCGAGCGCGGGGAGATCATCCCCTCCGATGACTTCTCGAACGGCATCGAGGAACTGGGCTACGTCATCAAGATGGCGCAGGCCCTGCTCGCTCCGCAGTCTTTGTAGGTGGGAGGGGCTCAGCCCGCCCTGAAGGAGGAGGACGTATGGCAGAGAAGAAGCTCGCGGACGGCCATGTGCTCAGGCTCTTTGCGATTGGCCAGCTCGGCTGGGCCATTTTGTCGGGCATCATCAGCAACTGGCTCGTGTACTACTACATGCCGAGCGAGACGCTCCTCTCGGAGGGCATGACGATCTTCATCACGCAGGGGGCCGTCTTCCTCGGACTCACCGTCATCGGCATCATCACCGCCTGCGGCCGTCTCCTCGACGGCTTCATCGACCCCTTCATCGCGAGCACGTCCGACCGTCTCGGCGACCCGCTCGGCAGGCGCATCCCCTTCATGCGCCGTGCGGCGATTCCCTTCGGCGTCATGACCGTCGTGGTGTTCATCTCGCCCGTCAATGGCGAGGCATGGGTGAACAACATCGCCCTCTTCGTCTCGCTCATGCTCTTCTACATCACGCTCTCGCTCTACTGCACCCCCTTCAACGCGCTCATCCCCGAGCTCGGCCGCACGCAGGAGACGCGCATCAACCTCTCCACCTACATCTCGGTCACCTACTTCATCGGCACCGCGGTCGCCTACCTCGTGACCACGATCGCGGGCTTCCTCGAGCCGGCGCTCGGCGTCGCCTGGAGCTTCCGTGCCACCGTGGGCATCCTCGCCGTCATCGCCGTCATCTGCATGCTCGTGCCCGCCTTCGGCATCGACGAGACGGTCTACGCCGAGACCGAGCCCTCCTCGACGCCGATGTGGCAGTCGGTCAAGAAGACCTTCTGCAACCATGACTTTCAGGTCTTCGAGCTCTCTGACGTGCTCTACTGGGTGGCCATCACGATGTTCCAGACCGGCATGCCCTACTACATCACCGAGCTCATGGGCTTCGACGACTCGATGGCCTTCGTGTTCTTCGCCGGCATGACGGTCATCTCGCTCCTCTTCTACGCCCCCGTGAACATGCTCGCCAAGCGGATCGGCAAGAAGAAGCTCGTGGCCTTCGCGTTCTTCTTCTTCTGCCTCGCCTTCGCCGTCACGAGCATCTGCGGGCAGTTCGGCATCCCGTCCATGGCCTGGGGCGTGTGCGTCGCCATTCTCGCCGCCATCCCGATGGCCGTCCTCGGCATCCTGCCGCAGGCGGTGCTCGCCGACATCGCCGAGTCCGATGCGGTGACGACGGGCGAGAACCGCGAGGGCATGTTCTACGCCGCGCGCACCTTCTCGATGACCCTCGGCCAGACGCTCGCCATGATCCTCTTCACGTCCATCTCGATCATGGGCGCGAATGGCTTCGGCTACCGCATGACAGCTCTCGTCGCCACGGTGTTCTGCCTGGTGGGTGGCCTCGTCTTCACGCGCTACCGCGAGCAGAAGGTGCTCGGCATCATCGGCGCCGGCACGAGGAGGGGCGAGTAGCATGACGGGGTCCCCGGAGTTCGCGATCGTCTATCGCTGCGAGGCGGAGGGCGGCATTCGTGAGGTTCGCGTCGACGCCGAGGGCATGGCGCATCCTGCCTCGGCCGTCCACGAGCTCGGACTCCAGACGGTACGCTGCGGGGAGACCTGGCGGGTGCGTGTCTGCCCCTCCAGGGACCTCAGGGTCACGGGCGTGCGCGCCGCGCTCCGCTTTGACCTGCGCTCGTACGATGCCCTCTATCTCAACGGCTACAACTCCTGGACCGACTCGTTCGAGAGACCCGTCTTCGACGTCATGTGGGGGCTCGCGCGCTGTCCCAGGAAGATTGTGGATCGCTACGTGCTCGACGGCTCGGGCGACTACCGCTTTGTCCCCGAGACGCCGCTTCCCGGGCGCCAGCACGGCTTTGCCTACGGCTACCTGCGTCGAGGCGGCGAGGTGACCCTCTTCGGCTCGCTCGACGAGGACTCGGGAATGACGCTCGTCTCCGAGGACGCGTTGCGCGGCACGATCACACTCGAGAAGGAGGCTCCGGCGACGACCCTCGTCGCAGGCGAGAAGCGCGAGCTCATGGGCTTTGCGGTGCTCTCGGGAGAGCTCCGCGCGACCGTCGCCCGCTGGCTCTCGCTCGCGGGCGTCTCGCCCCGTCCCGCGCGTCCGATCGTCGGGTACACGAGCTGGTATCGCCGGTATGGCGACATCGACTACGAGAAGCTCGCGCACGACCTCGACGCCACGGCCGGGGTGCTCTCGGAGACGGACCTCGAGGGCGCAGACCCCGTGTTCCAGATCGACGACGGCTATGCTCGCGTGGGCGACTGGCTCGACTACGATGACGTGCGCTTTCCCGAAGGACTCGCCCCGCTCGCGGCGCGGGCGCGCTCGAGGGGACTTCTCCCCGGGCTCTGGCTCGCGCCTTTCGTCGCAGAGCGCTCGTCCCGGCTCTTCTCGGAACATCAGGCCTGGCTGGCGAGAAACCCCGACGGCTCGCTCGTGACAACGGGGAGCAACTGGTCGGGCGCCGTGGCGCTCGACGTGAGGAAGCCGGCGGCCAGGGACTACGTGCGCCAGGTGCTCGGCACCGTCACGCGGGAATGGGGCTTCTCGCTGCTCAAGCTCGACTTCCTCTATGCCGCCTGCATGGTCCCGCATGACGGGCTCAACAGGGGACAGCTCATGGCCGATGCCCTCGACCTCATCCGCGACGCGGTTCCTGACGAGACGCGCCTCCTGTTCTGCGGGGTGTCGCTCGCGAGCGCCTTCGGACGCGCCGAGTACTGCCGCATCGGCTGCGACGTGGGACTCGACTGGGATGACAAGCCGCAGATGCGCCTGCTCCATCGCGAGCGCGTGAGCACGAAGAACAGTCTCGCGAACACGATCGGCCGCGCCCACCTCGACGGTCTCGCCTTCCGATGCGACCCCGACGTCTTCTTCCTCCGCGAGGACACTGCCCTCACGTCGGAGCAGCGCGAGCGTCTCCTCTCTGCCGACACGACCTGCGGGGGAGTTCTTCTTACCTCTGACGACATGGGAGAGTGGACGAAAGACCAGGTTTCGCGCTACCGTAGGGCGACGGCTGAATTCTGCAAACGATAGGAGCATGCCATGGAGAGTGCTGGCGTCGATTCACGGACGGTGGCCAGACTGCGCGAACGGCTCTCGAGCGAGTTCGGCTCCTCGGACGAGCGCGTGCTGCTCGTCCGTTGTCCGGGACGCACCGAGATAGCCGGCAACCATACCGACCACGAGGGCGGCCACGTCATCGCGGGAGCCATCGACCGCTATGTCACCGGCCTTTTTCGACCGAACGGAACGAAAACGATAAACCTCCTGAGTGAGGGCTATGACCTCGTGTCCGTCTCGCTCGACGTCCTCGAGCCCGTGGCGGGGGAGCATGGGACCACGGGGGCGCTCGTTCGCGGCATGGCGGCGCTCCTCGCGAGGAAGGGGCTGGTTCCCGCCGGCTTCGACTGCGTGCTCACGAGCGACGTGCCGGTGGGAAGCGGACTGTCGTCATCGGCAGCCTTCGAGGTCGAGCTCGCCCGCGGCATGGACGCCCTCTGGTCGGGCGGGGATCTTCCGCGGGAGGACCTGGCGCTCATGTCGCAGGCTGACGAGCGGGAGTTCTTCGGCAAGCCCTGCGGGCTCATGGACCAGGCGTCCGTCGCGCTCGGCGGCATCCAGCACATGTCCTTCGCCGAGCCCACGGCGCTCGTGGCGAGTCCGATCGACTTCGACTTCGCCGCGGCCGGCTATGCCATCGTCCTCGTGGCCGTCGGCGCCGGGCACGAGAACCTCATCGACGAGTACGCCGCCATCCCGAGGGAGATGCAGGACGTCGCGCGGCTCTTCGGACGTACGCGTCTCTGCGAGGTGAGCGAGGACGACGTCACGCGTGACGTTGCTCGCGTGCGCGAGGAGTGCGGCGACCGCGCCCTGCTCCGCGCCCTGCACTTCTTCCGCGAGGAGAGGCTCGTCGAGGAGCGCGCCGCTCGCCTCGGGGAGGGCGACGTCGAGGGCTTCCTGCGCCTCGAGCGTCTCTCTGGCGCGAGCTCGGCCATGTACCTGCAGAACGTCTCGACCTGGGGGCGCGAGCAAGACGCCATGGTCGCCCTCGGCCTGGCTGACGAGATTCTCTTGGAGAAGGGCGCGGTACGTATCCACGGCGGTGGCTTCGGCGGCACGATTCAGGCGTTCGTCCCACTCGACATGGTGGACGACTTCGTGCGCGGCATGGACGCCGCCTTTGGGCAAGGCGCGAGCGGCGTGTATGGCATCGACCACGAGGGGGTGTCCGCCCTGTGGCTGTAGACGAGGCAGAACTATCCCGCGCCGCGTCGGGCGTGGTGGCATGGTGCGTCGCGCATGACTTCTTTCTCGACGAGCGGGACGCCCGATGGGGATACAACCGCGTGCTCGAGTGCGTTGGCGCCTACGGTCCCACGTATCCGGGACTTCCGGGTGAGATTGCGGTCGGCGAGGTCGACGGGCTTCTCGACACGCTCTCCGAGGTCGCGGTGGAGAACGGGGTCGTCGAGGACACCGCCACGGGCAGGGACCGCGTCCGCACGCGCGTGATGGGCGCCCTCATGCCGCGCCCGTCCGACGTGGCGGAGAACTTCTACGGGTTGGAGTCCGTCGACGGCTCCGAGGCGGCGACGGATTGGTTCTACCAGCTCTGCTGTGACGCCGACTACGTCAAGCGCGCGGCCATCGCCCGCAACCTGGCATGGACGTCGCCCACGCCCTGGGGCGACCTCGAGATCACCGTCAACAAGTCCAAGCCCGAGAAGGATCCCCGTGACATCGCCGCCTCGGGGCGCGCGAGCGTCGGCGAGGCCTATCCGGCCTGTCAGCTCTGCGTCGAGAACGAGGGGTACTCGGGACGGCCCGCGTCGAGTCCGAACGGTCCCCATCCCGCCCGCCAGAACCTGCGCATCGTTCCCATCACGCTCGGCGGCGAGCCCTGGGGTCTCCAGTACAGTCCCTACGCGTACTTCGGCGAGCACTGCATCGTCATGAGCGAGGTGCACAGGCCGATGCACGTGGACCGCGAGAACGTGGCGCGTCTCCTGGAGTTCGTCGAGCGCTTCCCCCACTACTTCGTGGGGTCGAACGCCGACCTGCCCATCGTGGGCGGCTCCATCCTGAGCCACGACCACTTCCAGGGCGGGCGCCACAGCTTCCCGATGATGCGTGCCGAGGTCGTCGAGCGGTTCTCTCTGACGGGCTATCCTGACGTGGAGGCCGGTGTGGTTCGCTGGCCGCTTTCGGTCATACGCCTGCGCTCGAGGGACACCCACGAGCTCGTCGACGCGGCGGCTCACGTGCTCGACGCATGGCGGGGCTGGTCTGACCCCTCGGTGGGCGTCTTCGCCGAGACGGACGGCGTGCGTCACAACACGGTGACGCCGATCTGTCACCATGACGGCGACGCGTTCGTGCTCGACCTCACGCTCAGGTGCAACGTCACCACGCCGGAGCACCCGCTCGGGGTCTTCCACCCGCACGAGGGGCTCTGGCACATCAAGAAGGAGAACATCGGCCTCATCGAGGTCATGGGCATGGCAATCCTCCCGCCGCGACTCGAGCCCGAGCTCGGCGCCGTGATCGACCACCTGCTCGCGGGCGACGAAGCGGCACTTGACGCCGACCCACTCACGACCGCCCATGCCGCATGGGCGCGCGAGGTCGCGGCGGCGCATCCGGAGCTCCGCGAGGAGAACGCCCACGAGATCATCCGCGGGGAGGTCGGGCAGGTCTTCGGCCGCGTCCTCGAGGATGCCGGCGTCTTCAAGTGGAACGAGGGGGGACGAGCCGCCCAGCGACGCTTCGTCGAGAGCCTCTAACCTGGAAAAGGGGACAGGTTCCTTTTCCAGGTTTCCTATTCCGGCGTTTCGGCGAACGGCGTGAAGCGCGGCGCACGCGACGGGAGCTCGGGCGGCCGGGCGGCTACCGAGAGGATGCGCCGCGCGATCTTCTGCCGAACGATCGCCGCGCAGCGAGAAGCGGCCGTACCTCGCCTTGGTACGGCCGCTTCCATGATGCGCGGGTTGACGTCGCGGGGCCTGGGGAGGCGCCCTCTCGCGGATTCCACGTTCCCACATGAAATTCCACCATTGATATAACGCGCGCCGTCTCGCGTACGACACGCCAACTGGGCTTTTGTCATCGATGTCAGGCAGGATGCGTTATATTAGGGATGAAACCTCCTTTGGGAAACGAGCGGGCGTCGGGGAGCTGCTGCGAAATCGCTTACGCGAGAATGCTATCGCAGAATTGCATCGCAAGGAGGGTTTCTGCGGTGGTCGGGTTGGCTCTGCCGCGAAATCGTTCCTTGCGCGGTAGCAGGCCGTGTCGCCCGTCCATCAGCGCTCGTCTTGCGCCGAGACGAGCACGCCAACTGGGCTTTTGTCGCCAGTGCTGGGTTGTCGGCGGCAGGGCGGGATGCCCGTTAAACCTGCTCTGTCTGCACGACTATGAGCGTAGATGATGAACGTCCACCGCGGCGTCGCTTCCGTGCCGTCTGCCGAAACGTCGGAATAGAGAACCTGGAAAAGAAACCTGTCCCCTTTTCCAGTAGCTAGCGCGCGCCCTCGAGCACCGCGCGGACGATGTCTCGCGTGACCTCGTAGACGCCGGGGGACTTCGACTCCCGGGGCCCCGCCACGTTGAGGGTGAGGCCGCGACCGATGCCACGGAGCCACTCGAGAATGCGGGGTACGTCTTCCGGTCCGCTCACGACGAGGACCGGCCTAGCGAACTGCTCGGCGAAGACGCGAGTCATCTCGGTTCCGCTTCGCGGCTGGATGCCGTCTGGGGCGACGATGAGCGTGGCATGCGAATCTCGGACGTTCCAGGCGGTGCGCTCGACGTAGCCGGAGGAGTGGCCCTCGACGAGCTCGGGGTAGACGGCGAGAAGGCCGGGAGGCTCGGGATAGTCCTCGGAGAGCCCGCCGGGCGGGCACCAGCCGCAGATGGGCACGCCGCATGCCCGGGCGGCATCGAGGCCTCCACGGTCCGCGCCGGTCTGGCCGCCTGTTCGTACATAGGCCACGAGCGGGAGCGCGTCGATGATGCGCACCGCCTCGGCCTGTTGATGCGAGATGGTGTTCTCGTCTCCGGGGTCAGCGGCGAGGGCGCAGACCCACTCGGCGCGCGTGATGCGGCTCAGGTGTTCGCGATGCTCGACGCCGCGGCGGTCGACGCTGGACTCCGTGACGTGGTGCGGATGGAAGCCGACCTTCTCCTGCGTGCGAGCGCTCTTCTCGTTGCCCTCGTAGTACCCGCACCAGATGGTCGTAAGGCCGAGGTCGAGGAAGCCGTGGCGCAGCACCTCGCGCGTCGCCTCGGGCATGTAGCCGTTTCCCCAGAAGGGACGTCCCAGCCAGAAGCCTACCTCACGTTCGGTGGGGGAGAGCTGGAGGTTCCTGTCCTCGGAGTTGAGCCCGATGGCACCCACTGCCTCGTCGGAGGGCTTGATGGTGATCGCATACTGCTCGGGGAGCATGAGGCAGTCGCGGAGGACGGCACGACTGTCATCGATGCTCGTGTGCGGGTCAAAGCCGCACGCGGGGCCGAGCTCTGGATCGGATGCGTAGCGGAAGAGCGCCTCCGCGTCGGTCTCGCGCCACGGTCGGAGTACGAGCCTGTCGGTCTCGAGCGGTGCGGGCCAGGTGGGCATGGGTCTCCTCCTCAGTGCCGGGCCGCCGCCGCGGACGGTGACGGCCCGGATTGCTCTATTCGAGTTCGAAGGCACCAGTGTAGAGCTGATAGTACGTTCCATGCTTGGCGATGAGCTCGTCGTGCGTGCCGCGCTCGATGATGTGGCCATGGTCGAGGACGATGATCACGTCGGAGTTGCGTACTGTCGAGAGCCGGTGGGCGATCACGAACGTGGTCCGGCCCCTCATGAGGGCATCCATGCCCTTCTGGACGATCTGCTCGGTGCGTGTGTCGATGGAGGACGTGGCCTCGTCGAGAATCATGACGGGCGGGTCTGCGACGGCGGCGCGGGCGATGGAGAGCAGCTGTCGCTGGCCTTGCGAGAGTGCCTCACCGTTGTCGCGAAGCTGGGTCTCGTAACCCTCAGGCAGACGCATGATGAAGCTGTGCGCGCCGGCGAGCTTTGCCGCGCGGACGCACTCCTCGTCGGTGGCATCGAGACGTCCGTAGCGGATGTTGTCCATGACGGTGCCGGTGAACAGGTTCGTGTCCTGCAGGACCATGCCGAGGGAGTGGCGCAGGTCGGCCTTCTTGATCTTGTTGATGTTGATGCCGTCATAGCGAATCTTGCCGTCGGCGATGTCGTAGAAGCGGTTGAGGAGGTTCGTGATCGTGGTCTTGCCCGCGCCAGTGGCACCGACGAAGGCGACCTTCTGTCCCGGCTTCGCGAAGAGCGAGACGTCGTGAAGCACGGTGTTGCCCTCGTTGTAGGCGAAGTCCACGTCGAAGAGACGGACGTCGCCCTCGAGCGGGGTGAAGGTCACGGAGCCGTCGGACGTGTGCGGGTGCTTCCACGCCCACTGCCCGGTGCGCTCGTCGGTCTCGGTGATCGTTCCGTTGACGGTCTTGGAGCGAACGAGCGTGACGTAGCCGTCGTCGACCTCGGGCTCCTCGTCGAGGAGCGAGAAGATCCTCTCGGCGCCGGCGAGGCCCATGACCACGAAGTTGATCTGGTTCGACACCTGGCCGATGGAGCCGGCGAAGCGCTTGGTGAGGTTGAGGAACGGGACCACGATGGAGATGGAGAGAGCCATGCCCGAGATGGACGGGTTGGGGATGTTGGTCTCGAGGAACCAGCAGCCCGCGAGGGCGACGACGACGTAGGCGAGGTTGCCGAGGTTCATGAGGATGGGGCCGAGCGTGTTGCCGTAGATGTTCGCGCTCTTGGATGCCTGGAACAGCTCCTCGTTAACCTCGTCGAACTGGTGCTGCATCTCGGACTCGTGGGTGAAGACCTTGATGACCTTCTCGCCGTTCATGGCCTCCTCGGCGAAGCCCTCGGTCGTGGCGAGCGTCCGCTGCTGGGCCAGGAAGAAGTGCGCGGACTTGCCGCCCAGGACGCGCGTGAGCACGAACATGATGGCGACCATGACGAGCACCACGAGGGCGAGGGGCACCGAGTACCAGAGCATGATGAAGAGGACCGAGACCATGGCCGTGAACATCGTGAGCAGCTGGGGGAGCGACTGGGAGATGAGCTGGCGCAGCGTGTCCACGTCATTGGTGTAGTGCGACATGATGTCGCCGCGCTTGTTGGTGTCGAAGTAGCGGATGGGCAGGCTCTCCATGTGGTCGAACATCTGGTTCCTGACCTTCATGAGCGTGCCCTGCGTCACCACGGCTCCGAGCTGGTTGTAGATGACGTTGCAGACGAGTGCGATCACGTAGACTATGGCGAGGTTCAGGACGACCTGTGCGATGGGGCCGCCGGCGCTCGCCCAGTCGCCGCTCTCCCAGTACTGTCCGATGATGTCGATGGCCTTCTGCATGAAGACCGACGGCAGGGACGACAGGATGGCGGACGCGAGGATGCAGACGATGATGATGGCCACGAAGCCGGGATAGTAGGAGATGACCATCTTGAGGAGGGCGCCGAGCGTGGACATGGGGTTCTTGGGCCCGTGTCCGCGGCCAGGTTCGGGCGCCTCTGCCTTCGCCGCCTTCTGCTGAGGCTGGGGCGTCGCGGTCGCGGGCTTCTCCTCCGCCACGGCGTCGTCGTCCGTCTCGGGGACCTCAACGTCGGAGACGGGGATGCGCTCCTCGTCGGTCTCGACGCGCTCCTCGTTGTTATCGCTCGTCATGGTCCTCGACCTCCTCTCCGGAAGCCAGCGCTTCGGTCTCGAGTTCGGCCATTCTCTCGTCGTGCGACGCCTTGTTCTGGGTCATGTATATGTCTCTGTAGATCGCGTTGGTGCGCAGGAGGTTCTCGGGGGTGTCGACGGCATCGACGTGGCCGTCGTCCATGACGACGATGCGGTCGGCGTCCTGGACGGAGCTCGTGCGCTGGGCGATGATGATCTTCGTCGTCTCGGGGATGTAGCTTCTGAACCCGTCACGGATGAGCTGGTCGGTCTTGGTGTCGACCGCGCTCGTGGAGTCGTCGAGGATGAGAATCTTGGGCTTCTTGAGCAGCGCTCGGGCGATGCAGAGGCGCTGCTTCTGGCCGCCTGAGACGTTGGTGCCTCCCTGCTCGATGTAGGTGTCGTAGCCCTCGGGGAGGAGCTTCACGAACTCGTCCGCCTGGGCGAGCTCGCACGCCTCGCGAAGCTCGTCGTCGGTGGCGTCCTTGTCGCCCCAGCGCAGGTTCTCCTTGATGGTGCCCGAGAAGAGGACGTTTCGCTGGAGCACCACGGCGACCTTGTCGCGGAGGGTATCGAGGTCATAGTCGCGGACGTCGTGTCCTCCCACGAGGACGGTGCCCTCGGTGGCGTCGTAGAGTCGGCTGACGAGCTGGATGAGCGTCGACTTGGACGAGCCCGTGCCGCCGATCACGCCGATGACCTCGCCGCTCTTGATGTGGAGGTCGATGTCGGTGAGCGCCTGGCGCTCCGCGTCGGGGGAGTACTTGAAGCTCACATGGTCGAAGTCGATGGAGCCGTCCGGGACCTCCGTGAGGGGCTCCGCGGGGTTGGAGAGGTCACTCTGCTCGCGCAGCACCTGGCAGATGCGTCGCGCCGACTCGTCGGACATCGTGACCATCACGAAGATCATCGAGAGCATCATGAGGCTCATGAGCATCGAGAAGCCATAGGTGATGAGCGCGGAGAGCTGCCCGACCTGCATGGCGGTTCCCGCGGACTGGATGATGGCGTGAGAGCCGAAGAAGATGACGGACGCGTACACGACGTCGATGGCGAGCGTGAAGATGGGGCCGTTGAGGGCGAGGATGCGCTCGACGTGGACGAAGTCGTGGTAGAGGGTGCCCGAGGCGGCGTTGAACTTCTCCTTCTCGTAGTCCTCGCGGACGTAGGACTTCACGACGCGGATGCCGGCGACGTTCTCCTCGACGGAGTCGTTGAGCGCGTCGTACTTCTTGAAGATGCGCCTGAAGATGGGCATGACCTTGATGGCGATGTAGAAGAGGAAGAACCCGAGGATCACTGCGACGATGACGTAGATGGTCGCCATCGAGCCGCCGGTGATGTAGGCCATGATGATGGCGAAGACGATCATCATGGGCGCGCGTATGGCGGTGCGGATGAGCATCATGTACGCCTGCTGCACGTTGTTCGTGTCGGTCGTGAGACGCGTCACGAGAGAGCTCGTGGAGAAGCGGTCGATGTTCGAGAACGAGAAGGTCTGGATGTTCTCGAACATGTCGTGACGCAGATTGCGCGCGAAGCCCGTCGAGGCGACCGAGCAGGTGTAGCCTGCCGCGGCGCCGCAGGCGAGCGACAGGAGCGCGAGCGCCACGAGTACGAGTCCGTAGTGGAGCACCGCGGCCGTGGTGGCGCCGGCGTTGATCTGGTCGATGAGCTCGGCCGTGTAGAACGGGATGATGCACTCGATGATGACCTCGCCGGTCACGAGGATGGGGGTCAGGATCGACGTCTTCTTGAATTCTCGGATGCTCTTGCCGAGCGTATGGACCAGCTCCTTGAGCGTCAGTTCCTGCATGCCGGCACCTCCTCATTCTCCTCGAGCGCATGCCAGTGCTTGACGAGACGGTCGAGATAGTCGAGGAGCTGCGCGCGCTCCTGCTCGTCGAAGCAGGCGAACGACTCCTTCTCGAAGCGGTTCTTGTCTTCCATGACCTTGTCCGCCTTCGCACGACCGGCCTCGGTGAGCGCGACGGCGAGCAGGCGCCGGTCCTCCTCGGTCTTGGTGCGGGTGACGAGACCCTCGGTCTCGAGCTTGGCGAGCACCTCGGAGAGCGACGCAGAGCTGATGCACGCGCGTTCGAGAAGGTCGCGCTGGCTCATCTCGCCGCCGTGCATGACGAGCGTGATGAGGACGTACTGCTTTCCGCCCCGGCCGCCTGCGTGGAGGTGCAGGTAGTGACCGAAGTAGCCGAGGTCATGCAAGAGTCGCCTGTTGGGCGGCTCCGTGAGCGCGGCTTCCTGGAACTGGGTTTCTATCATGTGATGCCTTTCCCCTCAAAGTGACTGGACTAGCTTGCGCCCCGTAGGCGTAGATGTCAAGGTACCTTGCTAATGTTTTGTTCGGTACCGAACAACCTGCACATTTCGTCGAGAGAGGGCGGGGCAGGTGAAAGCGTAAGCGGTGTGTTTCCCGGAGCGAGGCGTGTAAGCTCCGCGTAAAACGCGGTCAGAACTGCGTAAGCCCTCCCAGACGAGACCAATTGAGCCCCTCAGCGCACATAGGATTCCTGCTGACAGGCTAAGAAGTCATAGGAAGGGAACGAAATGAACCAGTCCATGTCTCGTCGCCAGTTCTTCTCGCTCGCAGGTGCCGCCACGTTCGTCGGCCTCGGTCTCGCGGCCTGCTCGACAACCTCGGGCACCAGCGGCTCGACGACCTCGACGAGCTCCTCCAGCGCCTCGGCCGCCAGTCTCTCCGGCTCCATCACCGCCGTCGGATCGACCGCTCTCCAGCCTCTCGTCGAGGCTGCTGCCGAGCAGTTCATGACCGATAACGCAGGCGTTCAGATCACCGTCCAGGGCGGCGGCTCCGGCCAGGGCATCACGCAGATCTCCCAGGGTGCCGTGCAGATCGGCAACTCCGACGTCTTCGCCGAGGAGAAGCTCGACAACCCCTCGGACGCCTCGAAGCTCACTGACAACAAGGTGGCCGTCGTCGGCATGGGCCCGATCGTGAACTCGGGCGTGTCCGTGAGCGACCTCACGATCGACCAGCTCAAGTCCATCTTCACCGGTGCCGTCACCAACTGGAAGGACCTCGGCGGCGACGATGCGGACATCGTCGTGATCAACCGAGCCTCCGGATCCGGCACTCGCGCCACCTTCGAGAAGGCGGTCCTCGGCGGCGACAAGGTTCCCGAGACCTTCACCCCGCAGGAGCAGGACTCGAGTGGCACGGTCGCCAAGATGATCGCCGAGACGCCCAATTCGATCTCGTATGTGGCCTTCTCCTTCTATGACAGCACGTTCAAGGCGCTCAGCGTCGGTGGCGTGAAGCCTGAGGCGGCGAACGTCGAGACAAACGACTGGACCATCTGGGCCTACGAGCACATGTACACTGCCGCATCGCCCGATGATGTCACCCAGGCTTTCATCGACTACATGCTCTCCGATGACGTTCAGGGCTCTCTCGTCGAGCAGACCGGCTACATCTCCATCTCGGGCATGAAGGTCTCTCGCGACGTCGACGGCACCGTCACCAAGCTGTAGACATGGCAAACGTAACAGACAAGCGAGGCATCGAGCGGCGGGGGAGGATCCTCACTGGCTCGGCGGTGGCACTCGTGGTCGCTCTCGTGTGCACCCTCATCTTCATGGTGTGCTCACACGGCCTCGCAACCTTTGTGACCGACGAGATACCCCTGGGCTCCTTCTTCGGGGGCATCACGTGGAACCCCCACCAGAACGATGCCTCGGGCGTGCCGCTCGTGGGCGCCCTCCCTATGATCGCGGGGTCGTTCTCCGTGACCCTGCTCTCATGCGCCCTCTCGCTCCCCTTCGCGCTCGGGGCGTCGCTCTTCGTGGTCGATGTCGCTCCCGGCTTCGGCAAGCGCGTCTTCCGTCCCATGATCGAGCTCCTCGTGGGTGTCCCGTCGGTCGTCTTCGGACTCGTGGGTCTCTCGATCGTGGTTCCCTGGACGAGGTCGTGGGCGGGAGGAACCGGATACGGCATCCTCTCGAGCTCCCTCGTGCTCGCGTTCATGATCCTGCCGACGGTGACCTCGCTTGCAACCGATGCCATCGCCGCCGTGCCCGACTCGTATCGCGACGGATCGTTCGGCCTCGGCTGCACGAGATGGCAGACCATCGTCCACGTCGAGGTCCCCTCGGCCATGCCCGGCATCCTCACGGCCGTCATCATGGGCATGACCCGCGCCTTCGGAGAGGCACTCGCCGTCCAGATGGTGATCGGTAATGCCGCGCAGATGCCCCAGGGGCTGCTGACGCCAGCTGCCACGCTCACCTCCGTGCTCACCATGGGCATGGGCAACGAGGCCATGGGCACGGTCTACAACGACGTGCTCTGGTCGTTGGCACTCGTGCTCCTGCTCATGTCGCTCGTGTTCATCCTCCTCGTCCATCTCGTCGGAAGATTGGGGGCGGCGCGCAATGGATAGCGAGAAGATCGGGAACCCCGGCGCGTTCCACGCCACGCGTTCAACGTCGGCGGCTCGAACGAGCGACCGCGTGGCGACCGGGGTCCTCGCCGCGATCGTCGGCGTCATCCTCGTGGCTCTCGTGGCCACCATCGGCTACATCATCGTCTCGGGCGCGGGCAAGCTCTTCGACTGGCACTTCCTTACGTCGATGCCCGAGCAGTTCAAGGAGGGCGGCGGCATCGGGCCGGAGATCTTCAACTCCTTCTACCTGCTCGTCCTCACGCTTCTAATCTCCCTTCCCATCTCCCTCGGCGCAGCGGTATTCCTCACTCAGTACGCGCCCGAGGGCCCCGTCACGAGCGTTGCGAAGACCGCCATCGAGACCCTCTCCTCCCTCCCTTCCATCGTCGTGGGTCTCTTCGGCATGCTCGTCTTCGTGCTCAACCTCGGATGGGGCTTCTCGATTCTCTCGGGCGCCCTCGCGCTCACGATGTTCAACATCCCCATCCTGGTCCGCATCATCCAACAGGCGCTCGAGGCCGTTCCACGCGACCAGCGCGACGCCGCGCTCGCCCTTGGCCTCACGCGGTGGGAGGCCTGCACCCAGGTGCTCGTACCCGCCGCCATGCCAGCCATCGTCACGGGAGTCATCCTCTCCGCGGGACGAGTCTTCGGAGAGGCGGCCGCCCTCATCTACACCGCCGGCCAGTCCGCCCCGGCACTCAGCTGGGCCGCCCCCATCACGAGCCTCGCCAACCCGCTCAACGTGATGCGGCCGGCCGAGACCCTCGCCGTCCACATCTGGAAGATCAACTCCGAGGGAGTCGTTCCCGACCTCTCCGCGGTGTCGGCTGGTACCGCGGCCGTGCTCATGGTCTCGATCCTCGCCTTCAACCTCATCGCCCGCATCGTAGGGCGTGCGCTCCAGAGGAGGATGACTGCTGAATGACCGACACTCACTCGCTCCTCACGCGTGAGGTCACCGTCACGTACTCTGGCCACGAGGCGCTTCACCCCACGAGCCTTGCGTTCGCCCCCGGCACCGTGACCGCACTCATTGGGCCTTCGGGCTGCGGCAAGTCCACCTTCCTACGGAGCATCAACCTCATGAACCGCGAGATTCCCGGATGCAGGATCGGGGGGAGCATCATCTGGCAGGGTGAGGACGTCAACGTACCCAGCGTTGACGTCTACCAGCTCCGAACGCAGATCGGGATGGTCTTCCAGCAGCCCAACCCCTTCCGCAAGTCGATCTACGAGAACATCGCCTTCGCGCTGCGCCATCACGGCGTCACGAAGAGGGCCGAGCTTGACGAGGCGGTCGAGCGGAGTCTCAGGGCTGCGGCAATCTGGGAGGAGGTCAAGGACAAGCTCGACGAGTCCGCCTATGCCCTCTCGGGCGGGCAGCAGCAGCGCCTTTGCATCGCGCGGACGCTCGCACTGGGACCAGAGGTCGTCCTCATGGACGAGCCCTGCTCGGCGCTCGACCCCATCGCCACCTTCGCCATCGAGGATTCCGTTCGCGACATGGCGTCGAGGGGCATCTGCGTGATCATCGTCACCCACAACATGGAGCAGGCCGCACGCGTCTCCGACCGGACGGCCTACTTCCTCCTGGGCGAGATGGTCGAGTGCGGGGAGACGAGCCAGGTCTTCTCGGCGCCCAAGGACAAACGCCTCGACGACTACCTCACCGGGAGGTTCGGATAATGGCACAGAAGATGACCGTGGAGGCTCTCGACCTCTGGTATGGTAGCCACCAGGCCTTGCGTGACGTGACGATCGAGATGCCTGCCGGCGAGGTGACCGCTTTCATCGGACCCTCCGGCTGCGGGAAGTCGACGCTCCTCAGGTGTCTCAACCGCATGAACGATCGGATTGAGGGCTGCAGGGTGGAGGGCCGCGTCACGCTCGGCGACGAGGACATCTACGCCGACATGGACGTGTACGGGTTGCGTCGGCGTGTGGGCATGGTGTTCCAGCGCCCCAATCCCTTTCCGCTCTCCATCTACGACAACGTGGCCTACGGGCCGCGTCAGCATGGGCGCCCGACTCGCTCCGAGCTCGATGCCATCGTGGAATCGACGTTGCGCGGCGTGGGGCTGTGGGACGAGGTGTCCGACAAGCTCGCCCACTCTGGGCTCTCGCTCTCCGGTGGCCAGCAGCAGCGTCTTTGCATCGCGAGGGCGCTGGCGGTGAACCCCGACGTCCTGCTCATGGACGAGCCGACGAGCGCGCTCGATCCCATCTCGACCGGTCTCGTGGAGGAGCTCGTGAGTCAGATGGCCCACGAACACACGGTCGTCATCGTAACCCACAACATGCAGCAGGCCACGCGCGTCTCGACTCGCTGCGCCTTCTTCTACCTGGGTGAGATGGTCGAGTGCGCTCCGACGGCGGAGCTCTTTGCCCGTCCGCGCGAGAAGAGAACCGAAGACTACCTCACAGGGAGGTTTGGCTGATGAACCAGACGAACAGGACGTACAGGATGAGAACTTCGTACCGAAAGCAGATCGACCAGCTCGACGGGCACGTGACCACCATGGGGCGCGCGACGGTCGATGACATCGTCTCGGCGACGGAGGCCGTGTGCCACGGTGACCTCGAGGCGGCGCACGACGTCATCGACGGACACGTGGCGTCCGATCGTCTCAATCGCTCCGTGGAGGACACCTGCATGGGGCTCATGCTTCTCCAGCAACCGCTTGCCGGCGACCTACGTCTCGTGACCTCGGCCTTCCGCGCGATCTCGGACCTGGCCCGCATCGACGAGATGTCCTACGAGATTGCCCTGCTCGCCGTGGAGGATGACGTGTGCAGGGGGGTGCTTTCAGACGAACTCGACGAGCTCGCCTCCCAAGCGGCTAGAATGGTGGGACAGGCGATAGACGCGTTCCACACTGGAGACGTGGCATCCGCCGAGGGCGTGTTCGCGCTCGACGACACCACGGATGACCTCTATGATCGAGTGCGCTCCGATGTGGTGCAGCTTCTCCGCGACGGGGGCGAGCCGGCATCCGCCGCACCGGAGCTGCTCACCATCGCGAAGTATTACGAACGTATGGGTGACCATGCGCAGAGCATCGCCGACTGGGCGATCTTCCGCGCGACGGGCGCCTATCGTGGTCGGCAGATGGGAGAGACAAGCTAGATGGTCTACTACGTGGAGGATGACAAGAACATCCGCGAGATCGCAGTGTATGCCCTCAAACAGGCGGGCATCGATGCGCATGGCTGCGCTGACGACGCGGAGTTTCGGGTTGCCTGTGCTGAGCGCGTGCCGAGCGCCGTGCTGCTCGACATCATGCTGCCAGACGCGAGCGGTCTCGACATCCTCGCACGCATTCGCAAGGACCCCAAGTTGAAGAACGTTCCGGTCATGATGCTCACGGCCAAGGACGCCGAGCTCGACAAGGTTCAGGCTCTTGACTCCGGTGCCGACGACTACCTCTCCAAGCCCTTCGGAATCATGGAGATGGTGAGCCGCACGCGTGCGCTCATGCGACGTTCCGGACGCACGTCCACCGACGACGAGCGTCCGGCGCTTGTCGTGGGCGACGTCACGCTCTGGCCTGAGCGTCGCGAGGCCACGGTCGGGGGCGGCGAGCTCCAGCTTACGATGCGTGAATTCGATCTGCTCGAGTTCCTCATGAGGGAGCCGGGCGTCGTGTTCTCGCGGGAGGTCCTCCTTCAGCGCGTATGGGGATGGGACTTCGACGGCGGATCTCGCACCGTGGACGTCCACGTGCAACAGCTGCGAGCAAAGCTCGGCGATGCGGCAGACCTCATCGAGACCGTGCGTGGCGTAGGCTACCGGATACGGGGGTAGATGACGTCGTGAGCACGAGGACTCTTTCCGGCCGCGTCTTCGTCGCCATGGCGGCAGTCTGTACGATCGTGGCGGTTACCGTGACGATCGCCGCCTTCCTCGTATACGAGGCGGCGGCGGTGGCTGACGCTCAGACCGAGCTCGGCGCGGAGTGCAACGCAGTCGCGAGTCTCGTCGACACCGACGATGGCGAGGTCGCCTCCCTCGAGTCACTCGACCTCGGAACAGTGCGCGCCACGCTGGTCGAACCCGATGGAACCGTCCTGTACGACTCCACCGTCGACGCCTCCACACTGCCGAGCCATGCGGATCGCAAGGAGGTCAGCGAGGCGTTCGCCACGGGAGAGGGGTCGTCCGAGCGAACGAGCGCGACGGTGGGGTATGTGAGCATCTACCACGCAGTTCTTCTCCCCAGCGGGAACGTCCTGCGCCTTTCCGAGGACCGCGCCGGAGTGCTCGCGGTTTTCTCCCGCAACGCGTACCTCGTTCCCGTGCTCGTGCTGGCTGCCATCGCCCTGAGCTGGGTCGTGTCGCGACTGCTCTCCCGCCGGCTCGTGAAGCCCGTCCTCGGCATCGACCCGTCCTCAGGAGAGGCCGTCTCACCCTACCAGGAGCTCGACTCGCTCGTAGACCGTCTCAACGAGCAGCATGGAGAGCTCGTGGGCCGCATGGAACAGATCCAGGACGCCGATGACATGCGCAGGGAGTTCACGGCCAACGTCACGCACGAGCTCAAGACCCCAATCGCGTCCATCTCGGCCGCCGCGGAGCTCATAAGCGACGGCATCGCGCGTCCCGAGGACGTTCAGGGGTTCGCCGGGCGGATCTACGACGACTCCCAGCGTCTCTCCAGCCTCGTGAGTGACATCCTCACGCTCTCCAAGCTCGACGAGTCGGAGCGGGCGGGCGATCGCGCCCTCTTCGGTGCCCTGTCCCCCGTCGACCTGCTCTCCGTTGCTCAGGACGTATGCGAGCGGGTGTCCGACAAGGCTGCCGAGGCGGGGATTCACGTGAGCGTCGAGGGCGTCTCGACCACGGTCATGGGCAACGCGCGGCTGCTGGACGAGCTGGTGGGCAACCTCGTCGAGAACGCCGTCCGCTACAATCGTCCCAACGGCAAGGTTTTCGTATGGGTGCTCCCCGAGGCCGGCGTCCCGTGCGTGCGCGTGACCGACACCGGCATCGGGATTCCCGAGGCCGACCAGCCCAAGGTCTTCGAGCGCTTCTACCGTGTCGACAAGGGCCGCTCGCGCGAGAAGGGCGGCACGGGCCTGGGACTCGCCATCGTCAAGCACGCGGCGGCGTTCCATGGTGCGAGCGTGCACCTCTGGAGCAAGGTGGGCGAGGGCACGAGCGTCTGGGTGACGTTTCCCGAGAAGCCGGCCGAGGTGGCAGGCGCGTGAGCACGTTGGCGCAGCGAGGCGGCTGTGTCGCACGATAGGTTAATGTACAAAAACCTATCGCACGACACATCTGAAGCCCTGGTTTGTGTCGCACGATAGGTTTATCTACAAAAACGTATCGCACGACACAGCCGGCAGACGAAGCGCCGTCCTCAGCCCTCGGCCTTCGCGATCGTGTCGAGAAGGACGTGCGTGAGTTCGCCCGGCGCGTGCTTGGGCAGGCTGTGACCGTTCTCCGGCGAGACGTAGAGCGTGGCGCCGGGTATGGAGGACACGATACGGTACGTCTCCCAGTCGTCGATGCAGTCGTGCTCGCCCACCATCACCGTCGTGGGGCAGCGTATCGCCGAGAGCGACTTTGCCTCGAGATGTGGCTCCTCGACCATGAGCCGGAGCAGGTCGGCCGTGGAGCGCGCCTCGGCGGGGGTTGGCGAGAGGAGCTCGGAGGGCAGGCGGCACTCAGGGGAGTCCGCCCACTCCGCCCATCCCTCGTTCTCCGCGGCTATGCCCTCCATGTCCCAGCCGTCGTCGATGACGCCGTCGGGCGTGAGGTTGGCACCCACTGCGACGAGGGACGCGACGCATGCGCCATGGTCGCGGGCAATGATGAGCGCCTCGATGGCACCATCGGAGAATCCGAGCAGATGGAACCTGCAGGCGCCTACCGCGTCCGCGCAGCGCAGCGCGTCGTCGGCGAGAAGTTCGTAGGTGAGCCTCGCGGTTCCGCGCGTCGACTTGCCCTGCGCGCGGGAGTCCACGGCGATGACGGGGTGGCCCGTTCCGAGCACGGCGTCGATCGTCGGGCCGAATATCCCGTGCTCCTCGCCGTTGCCGTGGAGCATCAGCACGGGCGCCACGGAGTCCGTGGGCCACTTCGGCTCGTACACGAACGTCGCGACCCGCGCCCCGTCCGGCATGTCCACGAGGACGGCCTTCGACGGGGGCATGGAGGGTCGAGCGTACGGGCTTGGGAAGTGCAGGCCTGGCGGGACGGGCGTCATTACTTCTGCCCGCTGAGTTTCTCGAAGAAGTCGAAGCGCGGAGGCAGCGTCGCGAGCTCGTGCTCCTCGGGCTTCTCGCCTACCGCCTCCACCATCTGGGCGGGCGTCTCGAAGACGTGGTCCCACGAGAAGAACGTCGCCTCGGGGATGCGTAGGCATTCGCAGATCTTCTCGCAGCCGAACGGTGCCGCGGGGTGCATGAGGAGGGTTAGTGTGCGCAGCTCGGCGAAGGCGTCGGAGAGGGCCTGCGCATACGCCTCGTCATCATTCTTGGACGCCTTGGACGCGTCGTCCCAGCGCTTGTTGGCGGCGCGACCGAAGTCCTCGGCCACCGCGAGCGCTCCATGGGCGTCGAACGCGTGGGCGCAGCGCTCGAACGCGAGGGCGGCCGCACGGGACTTGTCGATGACCTCGGGATGCGCCGCGGCCGTCGGCAGACAGCCGCCGCAGACGTTGGCGGCACCGTAGAAGCAGCTTCGCGCGAGGCGGTTGAAGATGTTGGTGAGGAACGCGGACTCCTTGAGGGCGGGGTCGACCACGCGCGGGTCGTCCCTCACGAGGACGTCCTCTCCCGTTGCCTTGTCCTTGTGGCTCACGGACGTGTCGAATGCCTTCGGTGAGAAGGACACGGCCTTGGCATCGAGTCCGAGGGAGAGCCAATGGCACCTCAGCTGCTCGGGGGTATAGTGGTCGAGCAGCTCGGCGGCCATGGGCGGCTTGATGGCGCCCGAGCTCGAGGCCTTCTTGTTCATGAAGAGAATGTGGTAGTTGGCCACGGGGGTGTCCTGGAAGAGGCCCCAGTCGAGAGCGTCCCAGATGGCGGGCTGGGCCACACAGTAGAAGTAGATGTTGTCCTGCCCGATGAACTGGTACACGCGGGCGTCGTCCGCGCTCCACCAGTCGCGCCAGTCGGCGCTGGAGTAGCGACCCTCGGGGGCGTTCGCGAGGACGGTCTGGGTGAAGGAGATGGGCGCCCAGAGACTCTCGGGCCAGCACCACACGGTGAGGCCATGCGTGTCCTCGAGCTCGGGCGCGGGAACGCCCCAGTCGATGTTGCCGGTGATGCGGAAGGGCAGAAGCGTCTTGCCCGTGCGGAAGCGGACGCCTGCGGACTCGAGCGTCTCGCGTGCCTTGTCGCGGGCCTCCCAGTCGGCGAACTCCACCGAGAAGGACTGCTGGCTGCCCTCGGCCTCGTGCGTGACGTGGGAGGGGAGCGAGGCTTCGACTTCGTCGAAGGCGTCGTGGAACTTGCTCTGGACGTAGATGACGGGTGCCACGAGCGACTCGCGGACCGTCTTGGTGACGATGGGCCTGACCTGGGGGTCGATGTCCCACTCGTCCATGAGCCCCTCGAGTGCCGTCCTGAAGGCCGGGAGGTCGAAGTACCAGTTGTCGACGGGGCGGAGCTCGGGCTTGGTGCCGGTGAGCTGGCTCACGGGGTCGAGGAGCTCCTCGGGGTCAAACTGGTGGCCGAGGTCGCACTCGTCGGCGTAGGCCTTCTCCGACTTGCAGCCGCGGACGGGGCAGCGGCCGATGACCTGTCGGCCGTTGAGGAACTGCCCCGCCTTGGCGTCATAGAACTGGCGCGTGCTCATCTTGTGCAGGTAGCCGCGGTCGTGGAGGCGGTGGATGATCTCGGACGTGAGGTCCTCGTGGAAACGCTTGGCGGGTTCGAGACCGGAGCCGGCGAAGAGGTCGAGCGAGATGCCGTAGGCGTCGAGGGCCGTCCGCTGCGACTCGTGGTTGGATGAGACGTAGTCGACGATCGTGCCCTCGTAGCCCTCCTGCTCGACCTTCTTGCGATAGCCCTCCATGATGGGGGAGCCGTAGCAGTCCGTGCCCGAGACGAAGATGACGTTCTCCTCGCCGATACGGTCGCGCAGGAAGCGCGCGAAGAAGTCGGCGGGGACGAAGACGCCCCCGATGTGCCCGAAGTGCAGGCTCTTGTTGCCGTAGGGCATGCCGCCGGTGATGACGGCGCGCTTTGGGAATGCGGGGCGGTTCTCGGTGATGCCTGAGGCCATGAGGAGGTCCTTCTCGACGTGCGTGTCCGTAAACCCCGTGATTATCCCACAACGCCGCGCACGTGCGCGACCGCTATGATTTCTCCCATGAGAACGATTGCCGACATAGACGTACTCGAGGATGCCGTGTTCCAGCGGCGGATGGTCGTGCTCTCGTGCTGGCTCTTCGCGGGCGTGGCCGTGGTGGTCACGGCGTGCTTCGTGGTGGGGATGCCTGGCGAGAAGGTCGGGCTCGGCTGGCTCGGTCTCCTCCTCGTGGCGATCGTGGTGTCGTTCGCCGTTCACGAGCTCGTGCACGCCGCCTTCTTCAAGCTGCTCGGCGGGAGTTCCTGCACGATCTCGTTCGGCTATCAGGCGGGCATGCTCTACACCAACGCGAACGGCGTCGTGCTCACGCGCGACCGCATGTGCTGCGTGCTGCTCGCACCGACCGTCCTCGTCGACGCGGCGCTCGTCGTGGGCGGCTTCGCCCTCGGGGTGCCCTACCTCGGACTCGTCTGCTGCGCCGTTCACCTCTCCGGCTGCTCGGGAGACCTGCTCATGGTTCGCGAGATCGTCGCGCACCCGACGGCGACCCACGTGCGCGACACCGAGCGGGGCGTCGAGCTCCTCGCGTGAGCGTGGGGCCGATTCTTCGAGCTGCCGAGCCTTCCCGGCTCGTCGGCCTCGCAAGTCGGCGAGAATGTTTACAGGCGTATTTCCCCTGAACCTCGCAAGGAGCCGAGCATGCTGCGAGCGAACTACCACACCCATACCACGCTCTGCGACGGGACGAGCACCGCGCAGGAGATGGTCGACCGCGCCCTCGAGCTCGGCTTTCTGCACCTCGGCTTCTCGGGTCACATGGATCCCGACATCCACATGGACTGGCCCCTCTACGTGCGCACCATCTCCGATCTCCGTGAGCGCTACGCCGACCGTCTCGACATCCTCATGGGCGTCGAGCTCGACTCCGTCTACGACCCGGCCTGCTGCCCCGGGGCCGAGTACGTGATCGGCTCCACGCACTTCCTCGAGGTGGACTCACCCGTGCCCATGAGCGTCGACAGCACCGAGGAGCAGATTCGCACCCTCTGCGACCAGTACTTCGGTGGGGACTGGTATGCGCTCTGCCGGGCCTACTACGGGCTGGAGGCCCAGGTCCATGACCGTCTGGGCTGCACGTTCGTCGGTCACTTCGACCTCGTGACGCGCTTCAACGACTCCCTGCACCTTGTCGACGAGCTCGACCCGCGCTACCTCAGGCCGGCATTCGAGGCCATGGAGTACCTGGTGGAGGAGGGCGTGCCCTTCGAGATCAACTGTGGCGCCATCAACCGCGGGCGCAAGGCCGAGCCCTACCCGCGCACGGAGCTCCTCCGAGCCCTGCACGACTTCGGCGGCGAGATACTCATCAACTCAGACGCGCACCAGGCGGAGCGGCTCGACGGCTGTCTCGACGTGGCCGTGGAGAAGGCCGTCGAGTGCGGCTTCACCCACGTGAACGTGCTCGCCCACGAGAGTGACGGTTCGGTCGGCATGCACCAGCTCGCGCTCGACACGCTGTAGTCGCTCGGCCGCCGGTGTATTGGCGTCCCGGGTCGAGCGTATCCTCCGAGGTGAAAACGGTCATGACAGGCGGGGAGGGGCACATGAGGCGGGACTACGAACTCGAGGTCGATGGTCTGTGCGTGCGGGCTGCGTACGACGACGCCTGCGTCGAGGGGGTTCTCGTGCCCATCCTCCAGCGGTGGACGCGCCTGCGAGACGAGCGCGGGAGCAGGGTGGTCGCGTTCCTCTCCGCCCCGCCCGGCACGGGCAAGACCACGCTCGCCCACATGCTCGAGCACCTCTCGCACGAGCGGAAAGACGTCGCCGACGTCCAGGTGGCGTCACTCGACGGCTTCCACTACCACCAATCCTACCTGGAGACCCACTGGGCGGACGTGGGCGGCGTGCTCACGAGGCTCGCCGACGTCAAGGGAACGCTCGAGACCTTCGACCTCGAGGGGCTTCTCGGCAAGCTCACCGAGCTGCGCTCGGAGGAGTCCTCGCTCTGGCCCGCCTACTCCCGGTCCATCCATGACGTGGTGGACGACGCGCTCGAGGTGTCGGGAGACGTCGTGCTCGTGGAGGGCAACTGGCTCCTCTCGACCGAGGGCGCATGGGAGGCCGTGGCGGGTCTCGCCGACGACACCGTCTTCGTCTCCGCGGACGCACCCGACCTTCGCGAGCGGCTCGTCTCGCGCAAGCAGCGCGGTGGCCTCTCGCGCGAGGGGGCGGAGCTCTGGTTCGAGAGGAGCGACGGTCCCAACATCGAGCGGCTCATGTCCCATCACCACGAGGGCAGGGTGAAGCTTCGCATGACGCGTGATGGCGGATACGTGTGGGATGGAGCATAACGTCGATACCCACTGCGATGCCTGGCTTTTTCGCGGATGATTGACTAGCATTCGCTGAGGTTTTCTAATTCGAGCGTCGGGCGTCCCGCCCTCCGCACCGAAGGGAGCGCACCATGGGTTTCTTCGTCATCCTGATCCTCATCGTCATCCTCGTCCTCTCGACGGGCTATGTCGTCAAGCAGCAGCACGTCGCCATCGTCGAGCGCCTGGGCAAGTTCAATCACATCGCGCCCGAGGGCTTCCACGTGAAGATTCCGTTCCTGGACATCACGCATGACATCGACCTCATGACCGAGGACCAGCACATGACGTTCGACGCCAAGACATCGGACAACGTCACCATCGAGCTCGACGTCTCGATTCAGTACCACGTGGACTCCACCAACATGGCGTCTGGCTCCGACTCGGGCGTCTGGAAGAGCTACTACACCCTCAAGGACTCCGTCGCCCAGATGAAGGACTACCTCGCGGACGCCCTCCGCTCGCAGATCCCCAATCGCACCCTCGACGAGGTCTTCTCCGAGAAGGATGCCATCGCGCAGTCCATCGACCAGGTCGTCGCGGCCAAGATGCTTGGCTACGGCTATGTGCTCGTGACCACGCTCATCACCTCCATCCGCCTGCCCAAGGAGGTTCAGGAGTCGATGAACCACATCATCGCCTCGAAGAACAACTTCGCCTCCGCGCAGAACGACGCCAACGCCGCTCGCGCCAAGACCGTCATCGCCGCCCAGGCCAAGGCCGAGGCCATGGCCGCCGAGGGCAAAGGCATCGCCGACCAGCGCATCGCCATCGCCAAGGGCATCAAGGAGTCCATCGACACGATCAAAGGCGCCGAGATGGACGCTGGCGAGGCAAACCGCCTCTTCGAGTTCACCCAGTGGATCGACATGATGGGCCAGTTCGCGACCAAGGGCTCGAGCACCGTCGTCCTTCCCGAGGACTTCGAGGCGACGAGCAGCATGTTCGACCAGATGGTCGCTGCGAAGAGCTCTCCCAAGCCCGAGGGCACGACGCAGGCGTAGGGAATTCGAGCCAGGTGGGAGGCCACGTCATGGATGCGGTGCCGATACTGCTGCACGCCTGCTGTGGCCCCTGCTCGATCGAGCCGGTGAAGCTGCTCCGCGATGAGGGTTTCGAGCCGGTCGTCTGTTGGTCCAATCCGAACATCCAGCCGGTGGCCGAGCATGACCACCGGCTGCGCACCCTCGAGAGCTGGGCGCGCGACGTCGCCCACGCCGAGGTCGTCGTGGCGGGAGACGACCGCGACGCCTGGGAGCGGCTCGTGGCGCCCCATGGCTTCGATCGTGAGGCCCGCTGCCGCGCCTGCTATGCGCTGCGCCTCTCGGAGGCCTGCCGCGTGGCCCGCGAGCGGGGTATAGACCACGTCTCCACCACGCTGGCCGTCTCTCCCTACCAGCTCTTCGATGCCTGCGGGAGGGCGCTCGACGGGCTTTGCCGCGCGAACGGCCTCGTGCCCGTCTGGCGGGACTTCCGCCCCCTCTATCCCGAGGCAACGCGCGTGTCACGGGAGCTGGGCATGTATCGCCAGAACTACTGCGGATGCCGCTTCTCTGCGGCCGAGGCGGCTGTCGAGCGCCATGCTGCCCGCGACGCCCGCAAGGCGGCGAGGCGAGAGCTCGCGTAGCGGTTGCGTGCGGTTCTCGTCAGCCTCGCCCTCGCCGCGCTATCATTGGCGGCTGTGAAACCAGACGAGGAGGCACCATGCGTACCGACGACTTCGACTACCAGCTTCCCAGCGAGCTCATCGCCCAGGCTCCCGCCGAGCCCCGCGACTCCTGCAGGCTCCTCGTCCTCAATCGGGACAACGGCTCCGTCGAGCATCGCGTCTTCCGGGACATTGTGGACTATCTCGACCCGGGCGACCTCGTCGTGGCCAACAGGACTCGCGTGATGCCCGCGAGGCTCGTCGGGCGCAAACGTGGCACGGGCGGCGTCGCCGAGACGCTCCTCCTGCGTCGCCGCGAGGATCTGGACCCCCTGGGGCACGTATGGGAGTGCCTGGTCAATCCCGGCAAGCGACTCAAGCAGGGTGCCCTCGTCGAGTATCGTCCCGGCGGGGCGCATGCTCCCGAGTCCGTCCCCGTCGTGCTCACGGGTGAGGTCCTCGACTTCGTGGACGACAGCCGTGGCGGCCGCCTCGTGCGCTTCACCCCGATGGGGGAGCGTACGCTCGACGAGGCGATGCACGAGGCGGGCCATGTCCCCCTGCCGCCCTACATCACGGACTACGAGGGTGACCCCGAGAAGTACCAGACGGTCTACGCCATGCACGAGGAACACTCCGCCGCGGCGCCCACCGCCGGCCTCCACTTCACGCCCGAGCTCATCGAGCGCATCGAGGACAAGGGCGTCAGCTGGGCGACGGTCGAGCTCGAGGTGGGCATCGATACGTTCCGCCTGGTGAGCGAGGACGACCCCACCGAGCACGTCATGCACACGGAGCGCTATCACGTGCCTCAGACGGTGGTGGACGCAGTGCACCAGACCAAGGCCTCCGGGCATCGCGTGGTCGCCGTCGGGACGACCTCGGTCCGCTCGCTCGAGAGCGCCTTCGACAGGGACGTCCCCGTCTCACGGCCGCCGGTCACGGCGAGGCGCTTTGAGGACGCATGCGACTCCGCCGAGGTCCTCGGCCGCGGCGACATCGTGGAGCGAGTTGACGCGACGACGAACCTCTACCTCATGCCGGGGTCGACGTACCACGTGGTAGACGCCATGATCACGAATTTTCACGTGCCGCGCTCGACCCTCATGATGCTCGTCTCGGCCTTCGCCACGCGCGAGGAGATCATGGCCGCGTACCAGGCAGGCATCGACGAGCGCTACCGCTTCTTCTCGTTCGGCGACGCCATGCTCATCCGCTAAGGCGATCTGCCCTCGCTATCCCCTGAACAGCACGAGCCAGACGATGAGGGCGATCACCACGACGACGATGGCGATGATCGCCACGAACACGAGACGCTGCGACCGAGTGCTCTCGCGGATGGACTTCTCCGACTGGGCGAGGTCCTCGATCTCGTCGCGCAACCCGGCAATCGCCTTGTCCTGCTCCTCCACCGAGCGCCTGAGCTCCTCGGTCTTCTCGGGAGTGTCATGGATGTCGTTGGCCTCGTCGAGCAGGGCCTGCGCCGCGTCGAATCTACCGGCGGCATCGTCATAGTCGGCCTTGAGGTCATCGATTGACTTCGAGCGTACGGTGATGGCGTCGGTGAGCTCCTTCTCCTGGGCGTTTGCCTCGGAGAGGAGCTGGTCGTACTCCGCCTTGCGGTCGGCTGCCTCCTGACGCGCCGCGTCGGACTCGCGCTGTGCCGAGTCGAGCGACTGCTTCTGCGTCCAGAGGTGGGTCTGCGCGTTGTCCACGAGCGACTGCGACTCGCTGGTCGCGGTGGCAACCTCGTTCCTCGCCACCTCGACATGGGCGAGCTCGGCAGCGATCTCGCCCTGCATCTGGGCGATGGCGTTGGGCTTGGAGTTCGGGTCGGACTGGAGTCGCGTGAGCTCGCCCTGGACCTTGCGTAGGCGTTCCTGGGAGCTGTCGAGCGACCTCGTGGCCGAGGCGATGTTCTGTTCGCGGCGGGCGGCGGCGTCCTTGACCTGTCCCTCGGCGGTCCTAATGGCTCGCTTGGCCTCGGCGACCGTGAGCGCGGCGTCATCCGAGCGGCCCTTGGTGGATTCCGCGAGCTTCTTGTACGGCCTGAGGGACTGCTCGTGCTCCGATTTCATCTGCTCGAGCTGTGCGCGGAGGTCATCGCGTTCCGCCTGGAGCTGGTCGATTCGCGTCTGGGACTCGCCCATCTCCTTCTGCGCCGTCTCGACGATCGCGGTCTGTGCCGCGACGATGTCGTCATATCCGGCCGCGATCTCGTCGCGGTGGTCGAGGGTGTCCCGGTCCGCGTCGACGGCGTCCTGCATGGCCTTCAGGCGCGTGCGCGCCGTCGAGTGCTCGCGTGACGCGTGATGGACGTTCCTCATGGCGGAGAAGCCGTCGGCGAGCGTCTTCCCCGCTCCGCGAGCGGCACCCAGGGCGGCATCGGCAGCGCTCGTGCGCTCCTCCTGATCCTCCTGGGAGTCCTCTGACTCCTCGGCGGCCTGTTCCGTCTCGGTCTCGGGGCCCTCCTGTTCCTGATGTCCCTCGTCGGCCTCTTCCTCGTACGCCTCTTCCGAGTCGCGGTGTTCGTCTGTCATAGTCTGCTTCCTTCCGTGGTTGCGCGGGGAGCTTCGTTAGTTTCGATGATGGTTCTCGAGGATGGTTGCTCTGAACAATTGTGCACCGACTTTCGTACCGTCTGCGCTCAAATGCTGTCCTTCAAGGAGAGTTTGTACCCCCCGGGACAAGCTTGGGTACCATTAATCCAGACTTTTGGTAGGATAGCCAGAGAGTTTCGGGGAAAACCTCCCCGAGTGAAAGATTCCGAAAGGGGAGTCCAAGCATGGTTTCCAAGCAGACTACGATCATTAACGCAACCGGTCTTCACGCTCGTCCTGCTTCTGTCTTCGTTACTGAGGCCAAGAAGTATCAGAGCAACGTCACGATCAAGAACGTCGACAAGGACTCTGCTCCTGTCAACGCCAAGTCGATCATGATGATTCTCGCCGCCGGCCTCGGCACCGGCACCAAGATTGAGGTCGCGTGCGACGGCGCTGATGAGCAGGCCGCACTTGACGCCCTCGTCGCCCTCGTGGACAGCGGCTTCGGCGAGTAGCTTCCGATTTCATCTCAGCGGAGAGACGGCCAGACGCCTGAGCGCCCGGCCGTCTCTTTCATTTCTCCACACTTCGTCCTTCTCGCTTGCCGCCCGTCTGCGGGCGACGTGGACGGTCGGGGCTTCGCCCGAGTTCGAGTGTGATGTCCGTACGCGCCGCCGGTCGTCGTGTACCATGGACTGATTCCGAGACGACCAGAGGAGACGACCATGTGCGAGCAGGACGGATGCCACGACGAGAAGGACGATCGCTGGTTCTCCTATGACGTCGTCGCAGAGGATCCGTCCACCCATGCGCGCGCGGGCGTCCTCCACACCCCCCATGGCGACGTGCCCACGCCGATCTTCATGCCCGTGGGCACGAAGGGAACGGTCAAGGGCATCCTCCCTCAGACGCTCGAGCAGGTTGGGGCACATATCGTGCTCGCCAACACCTATCACCTCGCCATGCGTCCCGGCGTCGACGTCGTCAGCGAGCTCGGCGGACTTCATGAGTTCATGCAGTGGCACGGGCCTATCCTCACCGACTCCGGCGGCTTCCAGGTCTTCAGCCACGAGGAGTTCGTGAAGCTCTCGGACGACGGGATCAAGTTTCGCGCGGTCGACTACGACGGTCGCTGGTTCACCTGGACTCCCGAGACGAACATGGACATCGCCCAGAAGCTCGGGGCGGACATCGTCATGCAGCTCGACCAGTGCGTGGGCTATCCAGCTCCTCGCGCGAAGGTCGAGCGGGCGGTCGACCTCTCGAGCCGGTGGGCGGAACGGTGCCGTGCCGCCCACACGAGGCCCGATCAGGCTCTCTTCGGCATCGTACAGGGTGGGATGGACCTCGACCTCCGACTGAGGTCGCTCAGGCAGCTCGAGGAGATGGGCGGTTTTCCCGGCTACGGCATCGGGGGATACTCGGTGGGGGAGGACCACGAGACCATGTTCGAGAGCCTCGAGCCGCTTGTCGCGGAGCACATGCCACGCGACAGGCCCCGCTATCTCATGGGGGTGGGGAGCCCTTCCGCGCTCGTCCGTGGCGTGGCCTGCGGCATCGACATGTTCGACTGCGTCCTGCCCACGCGCACGGGTCGCACGGGGACCGCCTTCTCGAGCGAGGGGCGTCTCAACTTCAGACACGCCCGCTTCACGCACGACGCCGGACCGCTCGATCCCGCGTGCGGATGCCCCGTGTGCCGCGGCGGCTACTCGCGCGCGTATCTTCACCACCTCATCCGCCAGGGAGAGATGCTCGGGTCGATACTCGTGTCGACGCATAACATCTACTACCTTCTTGACCTCATGCGCCGTGCGCGAGAGGCCATCATCGAGGGCCGTTACGGGTCCTTTGTTTCTGAGTGGAGCGACTCGGAGGCTTCGAAGGACTGGTAATGCGGATGCTCACCATGCATCGGAAACAGTTTGCATAACATCTTCGATGTCACGTCGGACGTGCCGACGAACACCTATAATCGAAGGCTGTTATATGCATGGGACGCTGCCGCGTTCCTTTGCCAGGGGTCTGACCTCGGCAAACGAGACAGAAGGTTCGTAGCTATGGGTCGTAATTCAAAGAGCGAAGAAGCACGTACGGGTGTCGACAGGTGGAACGCCACCGAGGCCCCGAAGGCCAAGAAACCAAGAAAGACGTCCAGGAAGCCTCGGCTTCGCGGTGACGCCCGCAAGTATGTGGGCACGCTCATCGCCATGGCGGTTCTCTGCGTCGTGTGCATCATAGGCTTCACGCCTCTCTCCCAGCGCATCACGCAGGGCCTCGACATCCAGGGCGGCGTGTCCGTGATTCTCACGGCGAGCAAGTCAGACGGCTCCACGGTGTCCTCGTCCGACATGGACACCGCCAAGAGCATCGTCGAGAAGCGCGTGAACGCCCTGGGCTCCTCAGAGGCCACGGTGCAGCTGCAGGGTTCGAACTCCATCCTCGTTCAGATTCCCGGTGCCACCGACGCCGACGCGACGGTCCAGACCATCGGCCAGACCGGTCACCTCGAGTTCGTGAGGCTTGACGACATCGGCGACGCGGAGGCCCTCGCGAAGATCGCCGCGGGCACCGAGGACGTCGAGCTCCAGGACGGCACCTATACGGCCTTCATGGATGGCTCCTACATCGTGTCCTCCACCGTCGAGTCCTCCACCACGGACGTGGGCACCTACGCGGTGAACGTCACGTTCAACTCCGACGGCGCCCAGATTTTCTCCGACGTCACCTCCGAGCTTGCCCCGACCAAGGGCCAGATCGCCATCGTGCTCGACGGCGTCGTCTACTCCGCTCCGTCGGTGCAGGCGGTCATCTCGGACGGCAAGGTCTCCATCACCGGCAACTTCACGCTCGACAAGGCCAAGGAGCTCAAGACCGTCCTCGACTCCGGCTCGCTGCCCGTCTCGCTCTCGTACTCCGAGAGCCGCGTCGTCGGACCCACCCTCGGCCAGGACTCCCTCTCCCAGGGCATCATCGCGCTCGCTGCGGGCATCGCCATCGTGATCGTCTACCTGTTCTTCTTCTATCGCGGCCTCGGCCTGCTCACGCTCGGCTCGCTCGCGGTCTTCGCGGTCCTCGACCTCGGACTTCTCGCCCTGCTCTCGCACTACGGGCTCTTCGCGCTCTCGCTGCCCGGCCTTGCGGGCATGGTCCTGACGACCACGTCGGCCGCCGACTCGTCGATCCTCGTCCTCGAGCGCTTTCGCGAGGAGATTCGCATGGGGCGCACCATCAAGAACGCTTCCATCTCCGGCGCCCGCCATGGCATCCAGACTTCGCTCGACGCTGACATCGTGACCCTCGTGACCGCCCTCGCGCTCTTCTTCGTGGGCACGGGCACCGTCAAGGGCTTCGGTCTCACGCTCGCCCTCGGCGTCCTCTGCGACATCGTGACCATGTTCTGCTTCAAGGCTCCGGCGCTTCGTCTCCTCGCGCTCGGCACCATCCAGAAGAACCCCACGTTCTGGGGCATCAACCAGGACATCGCCGAGGCGAAGGGTTCCACTTCCGTTCCCACCGCCGTCACGAAGGGAGGTGAGGTCCGTGCGTAGCCACTTCTCCCACGAGATTCCCTTCATCTCCAACCGCAAGGTCTTTCTCACCGTCTCGGCCGTGCTCGTGATCGTCTCGCTCGTCGGTCTCGTCGCTCGAGGCCTCGTCTTTGGCATCGAGTTCCTCGGTGGCACTGAGATGGACTTCCGCAATACGGGCAGCATCACCCTCGAGCAGATGAGAGGTGCTCTGACCGACGCAGGCGAGAACAACGCAACCGTCCAGACGACTACGACCGAGGGCGAGCCCGGCTTCCTCGTGCGCTCCGACACCACCGACCCGACCACGGCGAACACCCACTCCCAGCAGGTTGCCCAGGCGCTCGGCCTCACTACCGACAACTACACGGTCACGACGATTGGCCCCGACTGGGGTGCCGACACCGTGCGCTCGTCGGTCCTTGCCTTCTGCGTGGCCATCGCGGTCATCATCGCGTACGTCTCGATTCGCTACGAGTTCAAGATGTCCATCACGGCCGTCATCGCGCTTCTCCACGACCTCGTTATCACGCTCGGCGTCTATGCCTGGTTCCAGATCACGATCTCGCCGAACGTCATCGCCGCGCTCCTCACGATCATGGGTTACTCGCTCTATGACACCGTCGTCGAGTTCAACCGCATGAACGAGAACGCGAAGCAGCTCCGCGACGGCGTGCACCACACGTACTTCCAGATCTGCAACTTCTCGATCAACGAGGTCATCGTCCGCACGATCAACACCACGATCGTGACGCTCGTCCCCGTCATCGCGATGCTCCTCATCGGTGGGTCCACGCTCAAGGACTTCGCCTTCGCCATCCTCATCGGCGAGCTTCTCGGTACCTACTCGAGCTTTGCCGTCGCCAGCCCGCTCCTTGCCATTTGGAAGACGCGTGAGCCCAAGTGGAAGAAGCTCGAGGACCGATACGGGGAGCATGCTGGCGCGCCTGCGCCCGTTCCTGACGGCGAGTAGGGCATGCCCGGGCTCGCGAACAGCAGGCGCTGGTCGCTCCTTCCAGAAGACCAACGAGCCGAGCTCGAGCTTTCCGCTCGGCTCGGCCTTTCGCGTCTGGTCGCCCGCGTGCTCGTCGCACGGGGATTCACCGATGAGGCGTCCGCCCGCGAGTTCCTCACGCCGTCGCTCGAACGCGACTGGCTCGACCCGCTCGTTATCCCAGGCATGTCCAGTGCTGCCGACCGCGTCGAGCGAGCCGTGCGGGACCACGAGACCGTCGCCGTCTTCGGCGACTTCGACGTGGACGGCATGAGCTCGACCTGCCTGCTCACGCTCGCTCTGCGCGAGCTCGGCGTCACGGTCTGCCCCTTCATCCCGCACCGCTTCGGGGAGGGCTACGGTCTCTCCCGTGAGGCGCTCGACCGCGTGATGGGCTCGTGTCGCCCGGACCTCGTCGTCACGGTCGACAACGGCATCGCCTCCGCCAGGGAGGTCGAGTGGCTCCTCTCGCAGGGGGTCGACGTCGTGGTGACCGATCACCACGAGCCCGCCGAGCTGGTGCCCTCGGGCGTCTCGGTGGTCGATCCCAAGCTCGAGACCGACAATCCCTCGCGTGACCTCGCCGGAGCCGGCGTCGCCCTCAAGCTCGTCTGCGAGCTGGGTCGTCGCCTGGGCAGGCCGGATCTCTGGCGGAGCTACGTGGATGTCGCCACCCTCGGCACCCTCTCCGACATGATGCTGCTCACCGGGGAGAACCGCGCGCTCGTCACCGAGGGAATCCGCCGCATGCGAGAGACCCCTCGTCCCGGCATCGCCGCGCTCGCCGCAGTCGCGGGTCAGGACGTGTCGGACATCCGCTCGGACTCGCTCCCCTTCACGATCATCCCCCGTCTCAATGCCGCAGGACGCATGGGCACGACGGATGTGGCCTTCGACCTGCTGCTCTCCAACGATCCCGCCGAGGCGGCCATCCTCGCCGGCAAGCTCGAGGAGATCAACAACGAGCGCCGAGAGATCGAGGCGTCACTCTCGGAGGAGGCCATGGCGCTTGCCGAGGCGTCCTTCGAGGGAGGACGGGTCATCGTCGTGGGCGGGGAGGGCTGGCACGAGGGGGTCAAGGGCATCGTGGCGTCTCGTCTCGTCAACCGCTTCCACGTGCCTGCGATCCTCTTCACGATCTCTGACGGCGTCGCCCGCGGATCGGGTCGTTCCGTCGGGTCCGTGGACCTCTTCCATGCCGTCGAGCAGTGCTCCGACGTGCTCGTCCGCTTTGGCGGACATGCGGGTGCGGTCGGTGTCACCTGTGACGTCGCCAACCTCGACGCGTTTAGGACCCGACTCGGCGAGGTGCTCGAGGCGCTGCCCGCGGAGCAGTTCGAGTCCACGGGCGAGGTCGCCGCCGTCGTGACCCTCGACGAGCTCACGGTCTCGTCCATCGACGACCTCGAGCGTCTCCAGCCCTTCGGACAGGGGAACAAGAAACCCCTCTTCGCCGTGCGGGGCGTCTCCATGCGCAACAGGTCCCGCGTCGGTTCTGATGGTCTGCACCTGCGCTTCGTTGCCACCGACGGCGTCTCGTGCCTGCCCGCCATCATGTTCCGCACCCCCGACGTCGAGTCCGCCTGCGACTATGAGGGGGCCGTCGACCTCGTCTTCGAGGCGGTCAACGAGACCTGGCAGGGCAGGACGAAGCCCAAGCTCATGGTCAAGGACATCCTCTATCGGGATACTCCCACGCCTGACTCCTCGACGCTCACAGACGAGCTCTTCTCGCGAGCCGACGAGATTCTGTCCCGTGACGAGTATGCCGGCATAGCCGAGGCGACCTCGTTCGCCACCAAAGCCGTGGGCGTCACCTTCGAGGGGCGTCAGTCGATTGTGGGGACGCTCGCCAAGGGAGACGAGCTTCTCGTCGAACATGACGCGGACAACCCCGTCGACCCCAACGCCGTGAGGCTCGTGACGCCCGCTGGCGAGCAGGTCGGCTTCCTGAGAAGGCAGATCGCAGCCGCCATCGCCCCGATCATGGACGAGGGCGCGGAGTACCGCGCGAAGGTCATCCAGGTGACCGGCGGCGAGGACGGGCACTCGCTCGGCGTGAACGTGCAAGTCTCTCGGTGCGACGCCTCTGCCGAGGCGAGCGCTGTTGCCCGTGCCGCCGCGAGGTCGACCCGCGATGGGCTGACCGGAATCGCCTATGACGCCCTCACCGAGGAGCTCACCCACCGCATGATCGGCGGGCACGACCTGCTGCCCGCGCAGAAGGCCGCGCTCGATCGCCTCGCCGCCGGCAGGTCGACGCTCTGCGTCATGGCGACGGGCAGGGGCAAGTCCCTCATCTTCCACATCCATGCCGCTCGGGAGGCCATCGCGAACGGTCGGGCGAGCGTCTTCGTCTTCCCGCTGCGCGCGCTCGTGGCCGATCAGGCGTTTCATCTCTCCGAGGAGTTCGCCACCATCGGCGTCGGCGTGAGCGTCCTCACGGGCGAGACGCCCCTCGACGAGCGGGAGCGGGTCTTCTCCGCGCTTGCCTCCGGCGAGACCGACGTCGTCCTCACCACCCCAGAGTATCTGGCCATTCACGCGCAGCAGTTCGCCGACGTGCACCGTATCGGCTTCGTGGTCATCGACGAGGCCCACCACGCGGGGCTCTCCAAGTCGGGCGATCGCAGCGCATACGCGAGCCTCCCCGAGGTCAGAGACTTGCTCGGGGGACCGACGATGGTCGCCGTGACCGCGACGGCCGCCACCCCTGTCGCCGCCGAGATTTGCCGTCTCTGCGGCATCAGCTCAGAGGACGTGGTCGTCGACCGCTCGATTCGCTCTAACCTCTCGATGCGCGACTGCCGCGAGATGCACGACCGTGAGGCGGCGCTCGTCTCGGTGGTCGCGACTGGCGAGAAGAGCATCGTCTACGTCAACTCTCGCGAGCAGTCCGTCTCGCTCGCGCGCATGCTCAGGCACAGGGTCCCCGAGATGGGTCATCGCGTCGCCTTCTACAACGCCGGGCTGTCGCGAGCCGACCGGACGCGCGTCGAGGAGGCCTTCCGCTCGGGCGAGCTCTCGTGCATCGTCTCGACGAGCGCCTTCGGCGAGGGCGTCAACCTGCCCGACATCAGGAACGTCATGCTCTACCACATGCCCTTCGGCCAGGTGGAGTTCAACCAGATGAGCGGCCGCGCGGGTAGGGACGGCAAGTTCGCCGTCGTCCACATGCTCTTCGGCTCGCGTGACACGAGGATCAACGAGAGGATCATCTCCTCGAGCGCTCCGTCTCGGGATGACCTCGCGGCGCTCTACCGCACGCTCACGTCGCTCTCTCGCCGCTCGATCCAGGAAGAGGGGTCTGAGAGCTTCCAGTCGACCAATGCCGACCTCGCCCAGGCCGCCCTCGACGCCAATCCGCGCACCCACCTCGACGAGCGCTCCGTCTCGTGCGGCATCGGCGTCTTCCGCGAGCTCGGCTTCCTCGAGACCTCGGGCTATGGCACGGCGCGTCGGATCACCATGGCGAGCTCCCCGCAGCACATGGAGCTCAATCGATCCATCCGCTACCTCGAGGGGATGCGCGCCCGCGAGGAGTTTTCAAACTTCTCGGAATGGGTACTCTCCTCTTCGGCAGATGATATGCTCGCCTGTATCAACAGGCCGATCACACCCAGCTTTGGGTTCATCGTCGGCGAGGAGGGAGGCAACGATGGCAGATGAGACGACTCCGGCCCCTGCGCCGCGGAAGAGTCCTGGCGTGCCTGACGCTGCCAACCACCGCCTGCTCGAGGAGGCCTGTGCGGCCTACCTCGGCAAGGAGGAGTGCGCCAAGGTAGCGAAGGCCTATCGCTTCGCCGCCGAGTTCCATCGTGACCAGCGTCGCCGCTCCGGCGAGCCCTATATCAACCATCCCGTCGAGGTGGCGCTCATCCTTGCCGACGACCTTCACATGGACGAGGACACCATCTGCGCCGCGCTTCTCCATGACACGGTCGAGGACACGCCCGCCACGCTCGACCAGGTGGCCGAGCTCTTCGGGCCCACGGTGGCCGAGCTCGTCGACGGCGTCACCAAGCTCACCTCCATCGAGGTCACCTCGATGGACGAGAAGCAGGCCCTCAACCTCCGCAAGATGTTCCTCGCAATGTCGAAGGACATTCGCGTGGTCATCATCAAGCTCGCCGACCGCCTCCACAACATGCGGACGCTCGCGGCGCTCCCACCAGATCGCCGCATCTTCAAGGCCCGCGAGACCATGGACGTGTATGCGCCCCTCGCTGACCGACTCGGCATGTCGAGCGTCAAGTGGGAGCTCGAGGACCTCGCCTTCTTCTGGCTCGAGCCCGAGGAGTACCAGCGCATAGCCCGCATGGTTCAGGACTCGCGCGCCCAGCGCGAGGACGACACCGAGGCTGCCATCAAGGTCCTCGATGACGAGCTCAGGAGCGTCGGTCTCTCGGGATACCAGATCACGGGCCGCCCCAAGCACCTCTGGTCCATCTACCAAAAGATGGTTCGCAAGGGCCGGGAGTTCTCGGACATCTACGACCTCATCGCCCTCCGCGTGATCACGCAGAGCGTGCCCGACTGCTACTCGGCTCTCGGCGCGGTCCACTCGCTCTGGCACCCTCTGCCGGGGCGCTTCAAGGACTACATCGCTACGCCCAAGGCCAACCTCTACCAGTCGCTGCACACCACGGTGATCGGTCCCGACGGTCGGCCCATCGAGATTCAGATTCGAACCGTCGAGATGCACAAGGCCTCCGAGCACGGCATCGCCGCGCACTGGCTCTACAAGAAGGAGGGCAACTCGCGGGGCAAGATGTCGTCGGACGACAAGTCGATCGACTCAACCATCAACTGGATTCGCAGGAGCCTCGACTGGGCGGTCGAGGACGACATCGACGATCCTCACGAGTTTCTCGACAGCCTCCGCGTCGACCTCTTCGAGCACGAGATCTTCGTGTTCACGCCCAAGGGCGAGGTCATGAGCCTGCGACGCGACTCCACCCCGCTCGACTTCGCGTATGCCGTGCACACCCAGGTGGGCAACCACTGCGTGGGTGCGAGGGTCAACGGTGCGGTTGTCCCGCTCACCTACAAGCTCGCGATGGGCGACCGAGTCGAGATCCTCACCAACAAGAACGCCAAGCCGTCACGTGACTGGATGAGCATCGTCGCGACGCCGTCCGCTCGCGCCAAGATTCGCAAGTACTTCTCGGCGGAGACGAAGACGGGAGACGCCGAGCAGGGACGCGCCGAGCTCGCCCGCGAGCTGCGCAAGCGGGGCTATGGCATCTCCACGCAGCGTACCTCGAAGGCGCTCGCGAAGGTGTGCGAGGGCCTCGACTATCTCACCGTCGACAACCTCTTCGCGGGCATCGGCTCGGGCAAGGTCACGGCCAAGCTCGTGGCCAACCGCGTCGAGGAGATTCTCGAGGCGGGCTCTCCCGAGCAGGTTGCCGCCCAGCAGCGCACCGTCGACCGCCAGGTCGCGCAGCAGGAGGCGATGGAGCAGAACAAACCCCTCATGAAGTCGTACGCCATGACGCGGACGACGGAGGGACGCAAGAAGAAGAGCAACTGCGGCGTGGTGGTCAAGGGCGACGCCGACCTTCTCGTCCATCTCGCCCATTGCTGCAATCCGGTGGCAGGCGACGAGATCGTCGGCTTCATCACCCGCGGCAGGGGAGTGTCGGTGCACCGGGCGACCTGCCCCAACGTGAAGGAGCTCAAGAGCCATCCCGAGCGCATGATTGACGTCGCCTGGGACACGAGCGGCGCCACCGAGTTCCGGGTGGAGATCGTCGTCGAGGCCACCGACCGCATGGGACTGCTCAAGGACGTGACGACCGCGATCGGTGACGCGGGGGGCAACATCCTCTCGGCGGCCACTCAGACGAGCTCGCAGGGCGTGGCGCGTCTTCGCTTTCTCGTGGCGATCTCGGACGCGAGCCTGCTCGATGCACTCCTCGCGACCGTCTCGCGCGTGGCTTCAGTGTATGATGCTCGTCGCATCATGCCCGGCGAGGGCGCAAACCAGATGAAGAGAAGGGCCTGAACCCATGTCTTGCCAGAATGACGATCACGGGTGCTGCTGTGGTGACGAATCCGAGAGCTGCTGCGGTGGCGACAGCTCCGAGAGCTGCTGCGGAGGTGGGGGAGGATGCTGCGGCTGCAGCCATGACGATGCTGACGAGCTCAGCCGCTTTATCGTCGGACCCATCGAGACCAACTGCTACGTCTATGCCTCCAAGGGCGAATGCATGGTTGTCGACCCTGGGGCCGTCGGCGCCGCGATCGCCGACGCCCTCGGCGACCTTCATGTGAGGTACATCGTCGCGACCCATGGTCACGGCGATCACGTGGGCGGCGTCAAGGGACTGCGCGACGCCACGGGTGCTCCCTATGCGATAAGTGCGGCGGACGCCGAGCAGGCGACGCACGCGGGCGAGCCGAGCGAGCAGGGCCGCAGCTATGACGACGACGCGCCCATGCCCGACATCACGCTCGAGGACGGAGACGTGCTCCACCTCGGCACCGCCACCTTCACCGTGGTGGCAACGCCCGGTCACACCCCGGGAGGCATCGTCCTCGTCGGTGGCGGCACGGCCACTGGCCTCGCCTTCGTTGGAGACACGCTCTTCGCCGGCTCCTGCGGACGCACCGACCTCGTCGGGGGAGACGCCGCTGCGCTAGCGGCGTCGCTCGAGCATCTCAAGGACATCCTTGCCCCCAACACCGTGATCTTCTGCGGACATGGCGACTACACGGTCATGTCGCACGAGCTCGAAACGAACCCGTGCCTGAAATAGGCCCACGTTGGTAGTTCGGCACCGCTGGTGTATCCTCTTCTTCGTAAGAGGGCGCACCCTTGCCCGAGTGGCGGAATGGCAGACGCAGAGGTCTCAAAAACCTCAGGGGGAAACCCCGTGTGGGTTCGACTCCCACCTCGGGCACCATGTTTGAGCTGGCAGTGGTTTCGCGGTCTGGTGGATGGCCGGATTGTTGCGAGCGTCAGAGGAATGGTGCTTGGATGACCGCCCCCTCGCCCATGAACTGTCTGGTGATAGAACCATTCAGTTCGGTTCCGGGTTCAACCGACTCAACCGCGCGAAGACAGAGCTGCTCGAACGAGGAGTCATCAACGTCTATTTCAGCGCCGTCAAGGGCGCTCCCATCGAAGAGAGAATCTCTCGGCTGCGCGACTGCGTCTTGAGTACGGCCGTGCGCTGATATCGAGGAGCGGCGACAATCGGACTGCCGCCCTCAACCCCTAACCGTGTCAAAAGACCTGCCGACGTCGGCCAGAAGCGGTCCTAGCTGAAAATTGCATCACGAACGAAGCGATTTCGGCCTCAACGGCAAATAATCCTCCGTTCGTGATGCAATTTTCAGGTACAGGGACCGCGCTTGTCTCCGGCGTGGCTGGGGCACGTGCGAACTATGACGGGATGCCGCATGGGGTGCACGAAGTATTTTTGTAGGCGTTTTCAGAAGAGAACATCTCGAATAATTACCATGGGCTACGCATTTCTATATTGTGCGTATGTCCCATGAATGAGATACGTGCGTTAAAGAATACATGCAGGTGAAGAAGCCAGAAACCAATGATCGAATCGACGAGCGGGGAATAATGTCACTCAGAATGGGTTCTCGTTCAAAGGCGAGAGGATTGACACGATGAAGAAGACGAAGTCTCAGAAGAAGAGGGAAATGGAGGATCTCGAGGCGCACAATGCTCTTCCGCCGCTTCCTGACGACGGCTGCTGCGATGTGGAGGGTGTGCTTCATCATTCAGATGGGTCGTATGTCGATAACGGCCTATGCCGTACTTCGGATGATGGGGAGCTACTGTCCGAGGGAAATCCTGACCAAAGGCTTCTTCTCGACTAGACACGCTTAGATAATTGAACTGATAACGTCCCTGCCGATGCGGGTTGACGAAACAAAAAAAGAGCCGCAATGGTGCGGCTCAGGCAAGTTCGCCGGATTTGAACCGGTTCCTCCTCTATCAAGGCGTGCTCCCACACTGACACCATCGCTTGCCATTCCCATTATTCCAGAGCAACGGCATCCCATTCGACGTGACCTTCTTCTCGCCTGCCAATTACGCCGCGGTTGACGGGCATGGGGATTGTCGGTCATAACTAGCTATTGAGCCGTAGCTGAATAACGCTACACGAGCGAAGCTATTTCGGCCCCGGGGCCGCGAAAACCGCTGTTCGTGTAGCACTCTTCAGGTACAGGAGCGGCGAACCCCGCCGGACGTAGCGTCTGACCTCGACGCAGCCCCGTCAGCTCGACCCCGTCCCTCCGATTCCGTCCAAATAAAACTTGTTCCTAGCAGGGGGCTCAAGAATCTGAAAGTGATATAGTGCCAAAACCGTACGTACCACGAGTGCGGCAGATTATGTCGCCAGGTCTTCCGTGAAAGGATGACATCCATGTCAGAGAACAACTCCCTGCAGACGAACTCCACCTCCACTACCATCCCGACGAGCGAGTGGGTGCTCACGCTCTTCCTGTCGGCGATCCCCATCGTCAACATCGTGCTGCTCTGCGTCTGGGCATTTGGCTCCAAAACGGCCGAGTCGAAGAAGAACTGGGCAAAGGCCACGCTCATCTGGTTGATCGTCGCCATCGCGGCGAGCCTCATCTTCGGCGGTTCCATCTCCACCTTCATTTCGAGCGTCACTCACTCTGGCGCCATTCACGCCTAAAAGCTGCTCCAATCAACTTGTGACGGGACCCGCATTTCTGCTGCGGGCCCCGTCTTGCATATGGGGGGCAACAGCTGATCCTCTCGCCGCGAGAAGCCCCGAAATCCGGCTGCCTCTAGTTCCAGTCGCACGTGATACCATGTCTCACGGCAGGTCAGGGGCGTTGCGAAGGGGTTTGATGGCAGCAGCAAAGAGCAGGTGGTCCATGAGGCGCGTCCTCGTTGCCGTAGCGCTCGTAGTCGTGACCTGCGCGATTCTCTCGTCGGTGTACTTCAGCTTTGGCATGGATGGTCTCAAGTACGCCATCGCGATAGTCATCGTCTGCTACCTCGGCTTCATGCTCGTCTCCTGGATCGTCTACGGCATCAAGCGCCGTGGGGAGCGCAGCGACTCCGCCGCGACATGCAAGCCCATCCTCGACGAGTACCACGAAACGCATGACGTCAAGGCGGTTCTCGCCTCCTACGAGGAATGGAAGGAAGGCGAGCACGGCAGCGAGCTGCGGTTCAGCTTCCCGCAGTCCATCGTCTCCCTGCTTGTGGAGGACGGGCATGGCAAGGAGGCCCGCCGCCTCATCGACGAGGTCGAGACGCTGGCTCCGGACACACGGACCCGTGAGGCGGTCGGGGAGTGGCGCGGCCGCTGCGAGCGAAGGCTCGTCGAGGTCGCTCGCGAGAAGCGTGGCACGAGAGGCTCCGAGCACTCCTCCCAGTCCTCGAGTGACGAGAAGGCCTCGGAGGAGGGGGAATAGTCTCCCGGCGAAGTTTGTGTTCCGCACGTGAGGTCGAAGCGTCGCTTGCCAGTCGGGGCGTCGAGCGCTATCCTATTTCTCGTGTGTTTTGCAAAGCGGGACGAAGGTCCCCACCTACGCGGCGCCATCTGGTTGCTGTCTGGTCAGACAACGTACTCTTTCTCGCCTGAGGGCGAGGGCTGTCTCCCGGACGTCTCCTGTCGCCGGGAGTTTTTTTGTGCGGCGAAAGCCGTTGAGAAGGGAAGGTGTGTAGAGATAGCCAAGAACGATGGTCCTCGCATCAACGAGGAAATCACCTCTCGCACGTGCCGCTTGATTGGCGTCGATGGCTCCCAGCTGGGGCTCTTTGGCGTCCGTGATGCGCTTCGCATCGCCAGCGACCAGGGGCTTGACCTTGTTGAGATTGCTCCGAACGCCGATCCTCCGGTCTGCAAGGTGCTCGATTACAGCAAGTTCAAGTACGAGCAGGACCGCAAGGCCAAGGTGGCTCGCAAGAACCAGGTCAAGGTCGAGATCAAGGAGATGAAGTTCCGTCCCAAGATTGACACCGGCGACTACGAGACAAAGAAGTCTCACGTGATGCGTTTCCTCAAGAAGGGCGCTCGCGTGAAGATCACCATCATGTTCCGTGGTCGTGAGATGGCCCACCCCGAGCAGGGTCGCATCGTGCTCGACAGGCTCGCGGAGGACCTCAGGCCCTTTGCCACGGTCGAGCAGGCACCTCTCATGGAGGGTCGCAACATGCACATGACCGTCGCCCCGATCAAGGGCGCCTTCGACGACAAGCCGGGCGCAGTTGAGGACGACGTCGAGGAGAAGAAGGAGAACTAACATGCCCAAGATGAAGACGCACAAGGGTTCGGCCAAGCGCTTCCGCCGCACCGGCACTGGCAAGGTCATGCGTGCCAAGGCCTTCAAGAGCCACATCCTGTCCAAGAAGTCCCAGAAGCGCATTCGCGGCTTCCGCAAGGAGGCAGTGCTTGCGCCAGGCGACGTCAAGGTCGTCTCCCAGCGCATGGGCAACATGAACTAGGCGCTTTTCGCGTCCCGAGAGATTTTCAACGAGGAGTTGATCAGATATGGCACGTGTCAAGCGCGCAGTTGCAGGTCATAAGAAGCGTTCGACGCTCGTAGAGCGCACCAAGGGCTATTACGGAACTTCCTCCCGCACCTTCCGCGGCATGAAGGAGCAGGCTCAGCACTCCGGCCAGTACCAGTACCGTGACCGCCGCAACCAGAAGCGTGACATCCGCGCTCTGTGGATTCAGCGCATCAACGCCGCGGCTCGCATGAACGACCTGTCCTACAGCAAGTTCATGCACGGTCTCAAGCTTGCTGGCGTCGAGCTCGACCGCAAGGTCCTCGCCCAGATTGCCTACTCCGACGAGCAGGCCTTCGCCGACCTTGCCGAGGTTGCCAAGAAAGCACTCGCCGACGCCGAGTAGCGCCAGCGAAGAGATGAGTTGCGACGGGCGCCCTGGTCACTCGGGGCGCCCGTTTTTCTCGGCCTTGGATTCTCGTGGTCTCGTCCGTCCGAGGGTATCTTCCGTCCACTGGGCGCTTTCAGGCAGATCTTGTGGAGAGACGGGGCTTTGCCGTTTGCTTGGGGTCACATGCACGGATTGGCGGGCGAGACCTACTTCTGCTTCTCGCCGTCCTGATCGCCGATGATGGCGTCACGGAGTCCTTCTCGCCGCTCCTCGCGCTTCTCCTCGAGCTTCTCGGCCTCTTCGTCGAACGCCTTGTCACCAGGGGCGACGAGCTCGTCTTCGCCGGTGCTCGGGTCGTAGTGGTGGAGAAGCACGGGGTCAAAGAGATGGAGCTTTCTCGCGAAGGCGAGCGAGGCAAGGAAGAGCACGAGGAAGATGACCGTGCGCGGCACCGTTCCGACCTGCGTCATGACGAGGGAGCCGAGGCAGAGCAGAGCGGTCCAGACGTAGACCACGAGGACGGCCTGCCGCTGGTCGTAGCCAGCGGCGATGAGACGGTGGTGGATGTGACCGCGGTCCGCCTGACCGACGCTCACGTGCGCCCTCGTCCGCCTGACGATGGCGGAGAACGTGTCGATGATGGGGATGCCCGCGATGACGAGCGGGACGATGATGGTGGTGAGGCCGGCGATGCGGGTGACCGAGAGAAGCGAGATGGTCCCGAGCGCGAAGCCGAGCGTGAGCGAGCCCGAATCTCCCATGAAGATCGACGCGGGGTGGAAGTTGTAGCGGAGGAAGCCGAGGGAGGCGCCCGCCACGGCCACGGCGAGCATCGCGGCGTCGATGCGACCGGCCCAGGTGGAGAGGATGAACATCGTGACCGACGCGATGCAGCAGACGCCCGCGGCGAGCCCGTCCAACCCGTCGATGAGGTTGACGATGTTGACGTACGCGACGAGGTAGATGACCGTCGCTGGGTAGGTGACCCATCCCAGTTCGATGATGCCGGGTGCAAACGGGTTGTTGATGACGCCGATGACGAGACCGCCCGCAGCGGCGATGGAAGCCGCGAGCACCTGTCCTATGAGCTTCTTCAGGGGCGAGAGCGAATAGCGGTCGTCGAGAAGACCGGTCACGAATATCACCACGAACGACAGGCCGACCATCCAGTACCTGATCTGGAGGTGAGGGGACGGCGAGAGCACCGTGGGCCAGTGCCAGAGACTGGTTCCCAGGGCCTGCATGACGAATGCTGCAACAATGCCCAGGAAGATAGCTATGCCGCCCATGCGCGGCGTGGGACGCGAGTTGACGCGGCGGGCGCTCGGATAGTCGACGGCATCGACGCGCCAGGCAATCCTTCTCGCCAGAGGGGTGGTTGCGAGCGCCGTGAGGAGCGCGGCTGCAAAGACGCTGAGATAGGGCAGACTCTCAGACAAGCTCGCTCCTCCAGACACGAGACGACCGCCAATGTCGCTAATGATACAAGAAACGACGGGTTCGGGTCGTCTGCCGGGCAAGCAGCTGTGGATTTGCACAATGGGAGGGGAAGTTATGCATGATATGCGAAACAACCTTTACTATTGCGAAGCCTCCTCGACAAGTCAAGTCTTTTTCCCCACGCCGCGAGCACGTATAGTAATGGAGCCGACCCCCTGCGGTACAAACTGGGTGAACCGACAAGTTTTACTAGGGAGTCCAAGATCTCGTTTCTAGTACAGGCATCCTCCGTTGTTGAGGAAGCTGGAACGGGCGACGAGGACACCCACCTTATGGAGGTGGGTTCATTATCGTCACTGCGGGGGGCGGCTCTCCTGTCGGCAGCGCGTTAATCTGTATCTTTTTCCATGCTTCGGCGAGAGCCGTTGACATGGAGCTCACGAATTGGGACAATGCCACATGCGCGAAAGCGCCTGGGGATGTAGCTCAGCTGGGAGAGCGCTGCCTTCGCAAGGCAGAGGCCGAGGGTTCGAATCCCTTCATCTCCACCAGGAATTCCATGGGGTCCGGGCGCATCTGCGTTCGGACCCCTTTTTACGCGCGAGGAGAGGGCATGACCCCCGAGGCATACGAAAGGTGCGAGCTGTGTCCACGGCGATGCCATGCGCCGAGATCGCAGGGTGTGCGCGGCTTCTGTGGCGCGACCTCGGCGCTTCGAGTCGCCCGCTCCGCCCTCCACTTCTGGGAGGAGCCGCCCATCTCGGGGGAGTCGGGTTCGGGTGCCATCTTCTTCTCGGGCTGCCCGCTCAGGTGTGCCTTCTGCCAGAACCATGAGATCTCGCACGGCGGCTTCGGCATCGAGGTCAGCTCGTCTCGCCTCGCCCGCATGATGCTCGAGCTTGAGTCGCAGGGTGCCCTCAACATCAACCTCGTGACGCCGCTCCACTACGCCCCGCACGTTCGGGAGGCCGTGTCCCTCGCACGAGAGAAGGGGCTTTCTGTGCCCATCGTCTGCAACACCTCCGGATACGAGCTCGCCGGCGTCGTACGCGACATGGCCGACGTGGTGGACGTATGGCTCACCGACTTCAAGTACGCGAGTCCGACGCTCGCACGTGACCTCTCCGGCGCCGAGGACTATCCCGAGGTGGCAGCTACGGCGCTCGTCGAGATGCTCGACTGCGTGCGTGCTGCGGGCGGGGCGCTTCTCGCCGACGACGGGGCCATGAGGCGTGGCATCGTCGTTCGACACCTCGTGCTGCCGGGACATTCCGAGGACTCCGTCGCAGTGCTCGACTGGGTCTGGGAGCTCTGCGGCAACGACGTAGACCTCTCGGTCATGAACCAGTTCACGCCGAACGAGGCCTGTCGTGCGAAGGGTGGGGACCTTGCCCGCGCCGTCACTGACGACGAGTACGAGACCGCCCTCTGCCATGCCGACGATCTCGGATTCGAACGCATGTGGTGGCAGCAGGGAGGCACCGTCTCGGAGAGTTACGTCCCGTCGTTCGATGCGACGGGCGTGGCTGGTCCCGAGCTCGACGCGTGAGGTCGCCAAAGAGGGGTATAGACTGCTAGGCTAGGTAGTGTCACCGACGGGAGGCATCATGGCAGACGACGCATCGCTCAGCGATGAGGAGCGTGAGGAGCTCGAGCAGCTTCGTGCCGAGAAGGCGGAGCGCGAACGGCAGCGTGCCGCCGCGGCCGAGCGTGCGGAGCTCGAGAGGCTCAAGGCCGACAAGGCTGCGGTCGAGGCGGACCGCGCCGAGGCTCAGCGCATCGCTGAAGCCAAGGAGAAGGGTCGGAAGCTCATGGAGGTCGATGAGGACGACGACGACCTCAAGATGCCCACTGGTCAGAAGATCGTCATCGCGGCGGTGGCGGTGCTCGCAATCGCGCTCGTTCTCTCGATGATTCTCTAACACGGTAGCCAAACCACAGAGAAGGTCACCTCATGTCCCTTACCGATCGTACCAAGCCCTCTGACGTCTCCCTCAACACCGACCTCTATGAACTCACGATGGCCCAGGGCTTCTGGGAGTCCGGTCTCGTCAACGGCGAGGCATGCTTCAACGCCTTCTTCCGCGAGAACCCCTTCGATGGCGGGTACGCCGTCGCCTGCGGCATGGGGCAGATCGCGGACCTGGTGGAGAACTTCGTCTTCGAGGACGACGACATCGAGTATCTCGCTGGCATTCAGGCCCCCGGTGGTGGCGCCATGTTCAAGCCTGGCTTCCTCGAATACCTCCGCAATCACCATCTCGACCTGACCATCCACGTGGTGCCCGAGGGTGACGTGGTCTTCCCGCGCGAGCCGATGGTCCGCGTCATGGGTCCGGTGATTGACTGCCAGCTCATCGAGACCGCCCTGCTCAACCTCGTGAACTTCCAGACGCTCGTGGCGACGAAAACCTCCCGCGTCGTCAAGGCGGCGGAGGGCCACCCGGTCTCCGACTTCGGTCTGCGCAGGGCGCAGGGCCCAGATGGCGGCCTTGCCGTGGCGCGCGCCTCCTACATCGCCGGAGCCTCGTCCACGTCCAACGTGCTCGCAGGCAAGATCTATGGCATTCCCGTGTTCGGTACTCACGCGCACTCTTGGGTCATGGCGTTTCCCTCCGAGCTCGACGCGTTCCGTGCGTTCGCCAAGTCGAGCCCCAAGAACTGCGTGCTTCTCCTCGATACTTACGACGTGCACCAGGGCATCAAGAACGCCATCACCGTCGCCAAGGAGATGGAGAAGGACGGCGAGCGTCTGGCGGCTATCCGCATCGACTCCGGTGACCTCGCGAAGCTCTCCAAGGAGACGCGCGCGGCCTTCGACGCGGCCGGTCTAGGCTACGTGAAGATCTCCGTCTCGAACGACCTCGACGAGTACACCATCCAGTCGCTCTTCTCGCAGGGCGCGCCCATCGACTCGTTCGGCGTTGGAACCAAGCTCGCGACCTGCGATCCTCAGCCCTCGCTCGGAGGCGTCTACAAGCTCTCGGCCGTCCGCGCCTCGAGTGGCGATCCCTGGTCGCCCGTCATCAAACTCTCCGAGATGGCCTACAAGCGCACGGTCCCCGGTGTCCAACACATCCGGCGCTTTTACGACGCGAGCGGCTGCCCCGTGGGAGACATGCTCGTGGACGACTCGGTGAGCGCGGGCCCGTCCAACACCATGCTCGACATCCTCGACACCTATGTCTCCTATGACCTCGAAGGCGAGCCTCGGGAGCTCCTCCAGTGCGTCGTCGAGCACGGTCATCGCGCGGGTGAGCAGGAGAGCATCATGGTCGCCCGCGAGCGCTGCCGCGAGGCGATCATGCACCTCGACCCCGCCATCATCAGGTTCCTCAACCCGCAGATCTATCCCGTCGGTCTCGAGCTCGGGCTCGCCCGGCTGCGCCACGACCTCGCCAACGAGGAGCGCGCCGCCTCGGGACGTCCTACGATCGACTAGACCCACGCCTTCTCTGATACACTAACCAGCTGCGGCGCATTGTGCGTCCCCTACCTCAAGGCCAGATGGGAGAGAGAATGTCCGACACAATCGAGGAGATGCTCAGGAAGGCAGTCGCTGATGCCCAGAGCGTCGGTGACCTTCCGTCGTTCGAGGTCGAGGAGCTCGGCATCGAACGACCGGCCAACTCCTCCAACGGTGACTGGACGTCCACGCTCGCGCTGAGGTCCGCACGTCTTGCCCGCATGGCTCCCGCGAAGATCGCCTCGGCGATCGTCGCCCACATGCCCGAGGATCCGACCGTCTCGAAGGTTGAGGTCGCCAGCCCGGGCTTCATCAACTTCTACCTCTCCGCGGCGTCCAACAACGAGGTCTTTCGCACCGTGCGCGAGCAGGGCGACGACTTCGGTCGCTCAAACCTCGGCAATGGCGAGAAGTACCAGGTCGAGTTCGTCTCCGCGAACCCTGTCGGCCCCCTCCACATCGGCCATGGCCGCTGGGCGTCTCTCGGCGACTCGCTCTGCAACGTCCTCGAGCACGCTGGCTACGATGTGGAGCGCGAGTACTACATCAACGACCATGGCAGCCAGATGGACGTCTTCGGGCATTCCATCTCCAAGCGCTACCTTCAGCTCCTTGCCGTCATGACAGAGCGGGGTTGCTCGGCCGACGAGGCGCACCAGGCGCTTCTCGACGACCGCACCGCCTTCGTCGACGACGCAGACGACGAGCACCCTGAGACCCATCCCCTCATGGACCAGTTCAATGCCGATCTGGGTGGTAACGCCTATGGCGGCGACTACATCATCGACCTCGCCCTGCGCTTTTACGGGCTCATGGGTGACGCGCGTGCCAACGACTCCGAGGACGACCGTTGCGCCACCTTCCGCGAGCAGGGCTATCAGATGATGCTCGAGAGCATCCGCGACACCTGCCATGCGGCTCGCTGCGACTTTGACGTGTGGTTCTCCGAGCGCTCGCTCTACGCCAAGGGCGAGGACGGTACCTCCGCCGTCGACCGTGCCCTTGAGCGGCTCGACCAGCTCGGCTACCTCTATCGTGACGTTGAGGGCGCATTGTGGTTCCGTTCCACCGACTTCGGTGACGACAAGGACCGCGTCCTCATCAAGACGAACGGGGAGTACACCTACTTCGCCTCCGACGTCGCCTACCACTGGAACAAGTTCCAGCGTGTCGACCACGTGATCGACATCTGGGGTGCCGACCACCATGGCTACATCCAGCGCGTAGAATCCGCGTGTGACGCGCTCGGCTACCCCGGTGAGCTCGAGGTGCTTCTCGGACAGCTCGTCAACCTCCTGCGCGACGGCGTTCCCGTTCGCATGTCCAAGCGCAAGGGAACCATGGTCCCCTTCGCGGAGCTGCTCGAGGAGGTGGGTGCCGACGCGACTCGCTACACCCTCATCTCGAAGTCGAGCAACCAGATGATCGACTTCGACATCGAGCAGGCGAAGAAGCAGGACGACACCAACCCCGTGTACTACGTTCAATATGCACATGCGCGGATTTGCTCGATTCTGCGCAGGGGTGCGGGTGTCACCGTGGAGGAAGCCGCCGAGCTTGGCATGGACGTCGTCGCCGACCGGGCAATCGGATCAGACTACGATCTCGGCCTTCTCACCGACCCTATGGAGCTCGCGCTCGCCCGCAAGCTCTCCGAGTTCCCCTCGGTCGTCGAGGGATGTGCGCGCGACCGTGCCCCCTTCAGGCTCACCCATTACGCGGAGGAGCTCGCGGGGGATTTCCATGCCTTCTATGCGGTGTGCCAGGTCCTTCCTGGTAGGGGGCGTCCTGTGGAGCCTGCTCTGTCCCGTGCTCGTCTCGCCGCGGTGGACGCGACGCGCCGCGTGCTCGCGCTCACGCTCAGGCTCGTTGGCGTCTCGGCGCCTCAGAGCATGTAGCTTGTTTGCATTTCGACGTTTCTGTCCGCTAAACGGTGTCATTAATATTGCGAAATGTTCTTTTGTCTACGTTTTGTTAGTGTTCGCTTGATATGTGAATTCAAAATCCGATACTATATGGACGGTAATTTTCTACTCATAAAACGTCATTTTGGATAGCAGGCCGGCGTCGTGCCAGGCTGCAAAAGGTTGGGGAGCCTTGTGGAGCTAAGGGAATACATTTCGATTCGAAGGTCTTACAATCTCGTACGTCAAGAGACGCCTTCGAGTCAGCGTTTGACGTTCGAGGAGTTTGCTATCCTTTGCAAGCTTGAGGCGGAGATGTCGCCTCTTAAGACCTTTCAGATTGCATCATATCAAGGATCGTTGCGTCCTACTATGACGCATCGGACAAATCACCTTGCCTGCCTGGGATTCATTGACCGTCATGAAGGTGCGGTAGACTCTCGCAATGTAGAGTGCACCATCTCGTCGGCTGGCAGGGAATGTGTCGATTCGCTCCTCAGGCAGACTTGCGACCACATCGCGACTGGTCAGCCGCTCTCGCGCACGTCTCCCGAGCGCCTTGCCATGTACGTCGAGGCCATGGGCACCGTGTTCTGCAAGGCAGGGGATCTCGTGCTCCTCTCGCTGCGCATGTCTGACAGCGGAGCGACCATCTCGGGCATCGTCAACATGCTCGGGCTGCTCCAACCCACGGTCTCGATGTCAGTGTCGTCGCTCGAGGAGGTCGGTCTCGTCGAGCGTGCCAGTGTCGATCAGGGGTCGTCCAAGGTGCTCCTCATCAGCCTCACCAACAATGGTGCCAAGCTGGCCGACGGAGTCGCTGGGAGCATTCATGACATCGTCGTGAGAAGAAAGCCCCGTACGAACGCCTAGCTTGTCTCCTTCCGAGTCCAACTAAATAAAAGTTATGGTGCGTACGAGCTGCGTACGTGCTATAGTCACACCAGCTCCCGCGCGGGTTTCGCGCGGGAGCATCTCCCATCACTTAGTCATGCTTGCCATGCTCGTGGCAATAACCTGTGACGTTCCAGGTGCGTGAACGCGGAATGGGAATGCCATTACTTATCCGGCGCGAGTGCAGGCAAATCCAAGCAATGGCACGTCAAGCTGGTTCCCGAGCCGCTGGCTCAGGCGAAGATGACAGATGAAAGGCGGAGTGAATGACGGACGAGACACCCGTTTCCGAGGACGCTTCCGATCAGCCCAAGGCGACGAGCGCAAGCGGGGAAGAGGCACCGAAGAAGAGGCGTGGACGCAGGCCAAAGGCCGAAGCGGTTCCGTCTGCCGAGGTTCCCCAGCAGAGCGAGGTTGCTCCTGCGGCTGATGCCCCTGCACCGGTGAAACCCAAGCGTACCTACACGCGCCGGAAGCCGAAGGCCGAAAACGCGGAGACGCAGGGAGAGTCTGCGACGCCCGCCGTCGACGCAGCGCCTGCAGCCGAGCCCGCTCCGAGCCCCCGCAGCCGTTCGAAGGCGGAGAAGACCGATGCCGAACAGGTGACCATTCCCTTCGATGAGATGACGCGCCGCACCCAAGAGGCAACGCACGCGAGTTCAGAGATAATGCCCATGCCCGCTACCACGATCAGCGAGGCTCTTGCGCCGTCGGCTGCCAGATCTGACAGCGGAGCTGCGGGCGATGTCCAGCAGGCGGCCCAGCAGGGCGGGGAACATCAGGACAGTGGCCAACGGGGCCAAGAGCAGCAGGACGTTGCTCAGCAAGACGCCGGGCAGCAGGGCCAGCAGAGTCAGCAGGGCTCGGGTCGCAGGCGTCGTCACAGCTCGAAGGGCAACGGTTTCGGTGGGAACGGCGGCAACGGGAACGGCAACAATGCTGTCGGCGGTGCGAATGGTGCCAACGGTGCGCATCGTCAGAACGGCAATGGTGGGGCCTTTGGCAGCAACGGCAACAACAACCGCAGGCGCAACCGTCGAGGTGCCGGACAGCAGGAAGCTTCGGGTCCCTCGCTCACGCGTGACGAACTCGTCGAGATGAAGGTCGCGGACCTGCGCTCCAAGGCGGCCGACCTCGGCGTCGAATACGTCGGCGTCCGCAAGTCGGAGCTCGTCGAGTCAATCTATCTGGCCGCCGCGCGTGCAGAGGGCTTTCGCGCCGTCGACGGCATCCTGGAGATTGGCAACGAGGGCTACGGTTGGATTCGGACCGGAAACTACATGGAGGGCGATAACGACGCCTTCGTGCACCAGTCGATCATCCGCCAGTACTCGCTGCGTCCAGGTGACCGCATCGAGGGCACCGTCGGCCCAGGGCGCAGCAACAGCAAGTACCCGCCTCTGCAAAACGTGCAGAGCGTCAACGGCCGTGCTCCCGAGACCATGGGCAACCGCCCGCGCTTCCGCGACCTCACGCCTATCTATCCCAACGAGCCCCTCATCATGGAGAACGGCAAGGACTCCATCACAGGGCGCGCCATCGATCTCGTGGCTCCCATCGGCAAGGGCCAGCGCGGCCTTATCGTGAGCCCCCCGAAGGCCGGCAAGACCACCGTGCTCAAGAAAATCTGCCAGTCCATCGCGGCGAACAACCCCGAGGTGCACCTCTTCTGCCTGCTCGTGGACGAACGCCCCGAGGAGGTCACGGACATGGAGCGCTCCATCCGTGGCACCGTCGTGGCGTCCACCTTCGACATGCCCGCCGAGAACCACACCCATGTTTCGGAACTCGTGATCGAGCATGCGAAGCGTCTCGTTGAACAGGGCGATGACGTGGTGGTCGTTCTCGACTCCATCACGAGGCTCGCGCGTGCCTACAACCTCGCCCAGCCGGCAAGCGGTCGAATCCTGTCTGGCGGCGTTGACTCTGCAGCCCTCTATCCGCCCAAGAAGTTCCTCGGTGCTGCCCGCAACATCGAGAACGGCGGATCGCTCACGATCATCGCCTCGGCCCTCGTTGACACCGGGTCCAAGATGGACGAGGTCATCTTCGAGGAGTTCAAGGGCACAGGCAACATGGAGCTCAAGCTCGATCGCGACCTCGCGGACAAGCGCATCTTCCCGGCGATCGATCCCGTTGCATCTGGAACGCGCAACGAGGACCTGCTCATCTCGCCCGAGATCCAGCCCTTCGTCTGGGGCATCAGGAGGATTCTCGCCAACATGAACAACACCGAGCGAGCTGCTACTGCGCTCGTGAAGGGTCTCAAGGCGACCAACTCCAACGAGGAGTTCCTCATCAGGTCCGCGAAGAAGGCCCAGCAGTCAGACTATCTCGGCGCCTAAGGCTCGCATCGCAGAGACAAGGGGAGGGGCGATCCGGTTCACGGGTCGCCCCTCCTGGTTTCTCGCTGCTACGGAGCGCCACAGATCTAGCGAGTGGCGAGACCGAACGCCAGGTCCCGCAGGGAGAGGATGAGCTTGGACGGGAGAAGCTTGCAGGCGACATGCACGACCTTCATGTCCGGCGAGGGGATGCAGGTCGCCCGACCCAGCGTTGCGGCCGCGAGCGCCTTTCGAACGACGTCCACGGGCTTCTCGAACCCGATGGATGTCATGCGTCTGACGGACTCCGGATTGCCGGGCTTGTCGAGGAAGCCCGTGTCCATGAACTTGGGGCAGACGGCTGTCACGTGGATGCCGACGGGCGCGAGCTCATGGTCGAGCGTGCGGGAGAAGTCAAGTACGAAGCGCTTGCTGGCCGAGTAGACGGAAAGCTCCGGCTGTGGAGCGATGCCCGCAATCGAGGACATGTTCACGATGCGTGACCCTGGGACCATGTGTGGGAGCGCGTGATAGCACATCTCAACGACAGCGATGCAGTTGAGACGAATCATATCGCCATTGTCCTGTGCGGAAATCTCGTCGAGACGACCGAACTTCCCGTAGCCGGCGCTGTTGATGAGCCACTGGACGCGGATGGAGGAGTCTGCCTCGAGCGCGTCTCGGATGGAGAGATACGACGAGTCCTTCGTGAGGTCGAGCGGAAAGACCCGACAGTCGGTGACGGTCTCCTCGGAGATCTGCTCGAGCTTGTCGGCGCTTCTCGCGACGAGCCAGATCTCGTCGAGTGGCCCTCCCTTGCCCAGATCGAGCTGACGGACGAATTCTCTCCCGACTCCCGACGAAGCGCCGGTGACTACTGCGACATTTTTCATCAGATGTCCCTCTTTGCTCGAATAGTGCCTTGCAAATACCTTTCAAATATAGTTCAATCAGGAGTAATTGTTAGGTATGCACGTGTGCGACGGTATCTGAAGATGAAACGAAGCAAACCGTTGCCAACAAGGTCTTGTCCCCGTCGTGGGACGCGATCCGTCATAGGCAAAGAGTATTGAGCCCAGCTTCGCTTCAAGGCCAAGGTCACCAGTCGTGGCCGCCATGGAGGTGCGGGTAGACATGATGGAGAGAAGGAACCCGGCAGTAGTCGCCGGCCTGCTCGGTGGAATGGTCCTCGCCTACCCGAGCGCGGCTCTCGCTCTCTCCGGGTATGGTGCGTCCAGCATCCCCCTTGCTGACATCGTCATCGGGGCTGCCGGTGGTGCCCTCGTCGCCGGCTCGGTGGTCGGCATCGTCCTTCTCGCTTCGAATCACGCCTCTGACGACAAGGCTGCCGATTCCGTCGACACCCCCGAATCCGAGTGCGGTATCTCGGAGGGATCCGAGCACGACACCGACACCACGAGCAAGAACGAGCGCAGGGCTCGCCTCTCCACACGCACCATCACCGTCGACGCCCCGATCGCCACTGGGCGCGCCCGTCACTCACGCGCGTCTCATGCGTCTTCGGCAAAGGCGGAGGTGCATGACGTCCCCTCAACCCATGTCGCCCGCCACATGAGCGCCGCCGACTGGGATCGCTCGGGTGTCATCCGCGTGCGCAATGTCAGTTCCGCGTCGAACGACGAGGGGAGGCGCCAGTCCTCGAACTCGAAACAGCGTCCTGCCGTGCAGGCTCGTCCGCGGACGAGGAAGATCGACGCGGTTCCCAACCCCGAGATGTCTCCCGCTGTCGCCCAAGTTGCCAAAGCTCCCATTGAGCCTGAGACCAAGGGGGAGCACCCTCATCGCAAGACAGGTCATGTTGCCCGTGACTACGGCGACGTCGCAGAGAACTACGTTCATCGCGAGACGCTCCGCAACCGCATGGTCTCTCGCGCGGAGGGCGTGGCCGCGGTCCTCAAGAGCAGGATTGGCTCGAACATGATGGACGGGATTCCCGTGATCACGCGCCCCGACGGCTCGGTGGGAGACGTGGGCACCGGTTGGTGGGAGCGCGCCGTGGGTCCCAGTGCCATCGAGAGCAGGGTCGCATTCGTCGAGGATGACGTCATCCCCTCGGACTTCACCGATCCTGGCATCCGTCCCATGATTGCAATGCCGTCGTACGATGACCTCTCTGCCGAGCAGTCGCGCTCGTCGTCCGGTGATGAGGAGAGTGAACTTCGCTCAGCCCGTTCCGGGGCGATAGCCGGGCGGGTCGCCTTCGTGGATGAGGGAGTCTATCCCGAGAAGCGCACCATCGATGAGGTTGAGGCCGAGGATGTCTGGACGTCCGCCCTTAAGGCCCTCGACGAGAAGATCGAGGCGCAGTCCGCCGCGAACCAGGCAACCTCCTTCCTCGATTCCGTCGGCGACTTGGACACCATCGACGAGCCGGACGACATGGCGGCGGACACCCAGTTCATTCCGTTCAGGACGCCTGCGGGGCATCCCGAGGTCGTGGACACCGACAGCTATGTGAACTACCTCATCGACGAGGAGTTCTCCCACAGCTCGTCCACCGCGGTCCGCAGGTCCTCCCGCGACTTCCTCCGCATGCTCGAGGGCGGCACATCGGCGACCTCGAAGCACCTCGCCCATCGCGACGCCCCCGTCCGTCACGGGAGGCACTTCGCCAAGGAGGAGACCTTCGTCTCCGCTGCGGAGGCCTGATGGCGTCTCGAGAATCACCGGACTCCACGAGGGCGGGCATCCATCGTTGGGTGCTCGCCCTCGTCGTATGGGTGGCCTTCATCTGGGGTCACTCACTCATGTCTGGCGGAACCTCCTCTGCGGAGAGCCTCTCATTCGTGAACGCCACGCGTGGGTTCTTCGAGCTTCTCGGCGTGACCGAGACTCTGACGATGACCTTCATCGTGCGGAAGACCGCGCATCTCCTTGAATACACCGTGCTCGGAGTCATCGCGGGCGGTCTCATGCACCGGGGGTGGGGGAGCGGCCGCCTTCACGGGAGGCTCGCCCTCGTCGTTGTCGCCATCGTACCCATGGTGGATGAGACGATTCAGCTCTTCGTGCCTGGGCGCGAGGGACAGGTGAGAGATGTCGGCATCGACCTTCTCGGCATTGTCCTGGGGCTGCTCCTCGCTCGAGCGGTAACGCGCCGCCATCGCTAGCATGGCAGCGATGGCGGGCGCGCGCTGAGAGCGTCGGCCGATCATTTGTGCAGCTTACGACTTTGTTTCCGAACGTGCTGCATGTTACAGAAAGGGAAACCTTCCGATAGTGCTGAGGGAAACCATGCATGCCGCCGCTAAAGTCACGTTCAACTTCAGCCTTTCTTGTGAAGTCAGGGATGAGAGGAGACATCACATGTCAGTTATCAGCAACATGTCCAGGCGTGAGTTCCTGGAGGCGTCCGGAGTGGTAGCCGCGGGTCTCGGCCTTGCCGGCTGCGGTTCCAGCTCCAGCTCCAGCTCAGATTCCGGCTCGTCGAGCTCGACCATCAAGGTCGGTCTCATGGGCCCCTACTCGGGAGAGGTCGCGCAGTACGGTCTCGCCTGCCGCTACGGTGCCGAGCTCTACGTCAAGCAGGTTAACGAGGCGGGCGGCATCAACGGCAAGCAGATCGAGCTTGACGAGCAGGACGAGAAGGGCGACGCCACCGAGGCGGTCAACGTCTACAACAAGCTCGTCGAGGATGGCGTGACCGCCATCGTCGGAGACGTCACCTCCACGCCGACCATCGCCGTCGCGCAGGCCTCCGTCGCAGACAACATGCCGATGGTGACCCCCTCGGCAACCGCCGCGGATGTCGTCAAGTACGGCAGCAACATCTTCCGCGCCTGCTACACCGACCCCGAGCAGGGCAAGCTCATGGCCGACTTCGCAGCCACGCAGGGGTACAAGACTGTCGGCTGCATCTTTAACTCCGGCGGCGACTACGAGGTCGGCGTCAAGGATGCTTTCGTCAAGGAGGCGACCTCCAAGGGTCTCACGATTCTCGACCCGCAGGGCTACGCCGCTGGTGCCGTCGACTTCAACGCCCAGCTCACGACCATCATCGCAGGCAACCCCGACGCCATCATGTCGCCCAACTACTACCAGGACGACGGCAAGATCGTGACCCAGGCCCGTCAGCTCGGCTACAAGGGCGTCTTCCTGGGCGCCGACGGCTGGGCGAACATTGTGGGCGGCGACGAGGAGTACGCTTCCGCCGAGGACCTCGAGGGCTGCTTCTATGACTCCTCGTTCTCCGCGGCGAACACGGATGCGTCCGTCAAGCAGTTCATCTCCGACTACAACGCGGAGTACGGCGAGGCGCCGTCCAACTTCTGCGCGCTCGGCTACGACGCGGCCATGATTCTCTGCGCCGGCATCACCGCCGCCGAGAAGGCCAGCCTCAAGGCCGGCTCCGATGACTACAAGCAGGCCGTCATCGACGCCATCGCCTCCGGAACCGTCGAGGGCGTCACCGGCACCATCTCTTACGAGGGCACCGGCGACCCCGTCAAGTCGACGCTCGTCATCACCTTCAAGAGTGGTGAAGAGCAGGTCTTCGACACCATCAAGGGCTAGGCTGCGCCAGGCTCCTGGACCGCGAATGAGCTTCTAGGCACCGAGGCGGGGTCACGCGTCCCCTCTCGGTGCCTCCTTGTTGTAAGGTTGTTCGAATGCCGGCTCCCGAACGCGGACGCTGGCGGAACGGGTTGTGTCGGACGCGACTGGAAGGGAAGTGTACCGTGACATTTCTGACGCAGGTGCTGAACGGCCTTCAGCTAGGCAGCATCTACGCGCTCGTCGCCCTGGGCTACACGATGGTGTATGGCATCATCCTGCTGCTCAACTTCGCCCATGGCGACATCATCATGGTGGGCGCGTACATCTCGTGGATCGTGATGAGCAAGCTGGGGATGTCACCCGTGCTCGCCGTGATTCTCTCTGTCCTCGGCTGCACCGCTCTCGGTGTCCTCATCGACAAGGTCGCCTATGCGCCGCTCCGCGAGGCCCCCAGGCTCTCCATCCTCATCACGGCCATCGGCGTCTCGTACTTCCTCGAGAACGGTTCCCAGCTGGTCTTCGGTGCGGACGCGAAGGTGGTGCCCGACTACACGAGCCTCTCGACGTTCCAGGTTGGCGGTATGACCTTCTCGTTCACTGCCATCCTCACGATCGCGGTCACGGCAATCTCGACCATCGTGCTTAATCTGCTCGTGCAGAAGACGAAGCTCGGAAAGGCCATGCGTGCCGTCTCAGAGGACATGGGCGCTGCGCGCCTCATGGGCATCAACGTGAACACGACCATCTCATTCACCTTCGCCGTTGGCTCCGCGCTCGCGGGCATCGGTGCCGTGCTCTACAGCATGGCCTACCACCAGGCGACCCCGACCATGGGCATCATGCTCGGCACGAAGGCGTTCGTCGCCGCCGTCCTCGGCGGCATCGGATCGATTCCCGGAGCCGTCATCGGAGGGCTCGTCGTGGGCTTCGCCGAGGTCGCGGTCTCCGCCATCGGCCTCTCGGTCTGGCAGGACGCCGTGGTCTTCCTTCTCCTCATCATCGTCCTCATCGTGAAGCCGACCGGTATCCTCGGTCGTCCGATGACCGAGAAAGTGTAGGGAGGCAACCATGGAAGACATCGATATGACAGAGGGGCAGCGGCCAACGATCAAGACGGGCTTCGGTCCCGGAAAGGGCAAGGGCGGCGTTTATCGCACGTTGCCGATGCCGGCTCGCTATGCCATCAACGCCGTGCTCGTCGTCCTCTTCCTCGTGATCGGCGAGGCGATGATCGGCAACGGCGTCGTGTCGCGCTACCAGACGGGCGTCCTCGAGCAGATCGGCATCTACATCATCATGGCGGTGTCGCTCAACATCGCCACGGGCTACCTCGGGCAGCTGCCGCTCGGCCACGCCGGCTTCATGTCCGTGGGAGGCTACTCCTGCGCGCTCTTCATCATGAAGAACATGGACAAGTTCGGCCTGACCCTCGCCACGATGTCCAAGGTCTCGCCCGCGTCGGTCATGCTCTTCGCGCTCGGTCTGCTCTTCGGCGGCGTCTGCGCCGCGATCTGCGGTCTCCTCATCGGCATCCCCGCGCTGCGGCTCAAGGGCGACTACCTGGCCATCATTACGCTCGGATTCGCCGAGATCATCCGCGTCGTGATGCTCAACATCGATTCGGTCCTCGGCTTCGAGCTCACGGGCGGCGCCAAGGGCCTCACCGGCATTCCCGGCTACACGAACTTCCTCAACACCTTCATCGTCGTCGCCATCGTCATCTTCCTCATCCACACGATGATGAAGTCCCGCCATGGCCGCGCGATCATCGCCATCAGGGACAACGAGATTGCGGCCGAGTCCACGGGCGTCAACACGACCTACTACAAGACGCTCGCCTTCGTGGCGTCCGCCTTCTTCGCAGGCATCGGCGGCGGTCTCTACGCAGGATGCATCGGCGTCATGGCCCCTGCCAAGTTCGGCTTCATGAAGTCGGTCGAGATCCTCGTCATGGTCGTCCTTGGTGGTATGGGCTCCATGCTCGGCTCGGTGCTCTCGGCGACGGTCCTCACGATCTTGCCCGAGGCGCTGCGCGCCTTTGCGGACTACCGCATGGTGGTCTACTCGATCGTCCTGATCCTCGTCATGATTTTCCGTCCGCAGGGCCTTCTCGGCTCCTATGACTTTTCTATGAGTCGCGTGATCGAGCGGATCATGAACCGCGACTTCCCCTGGAAGAAGAAGCGGGAAGCCGAGAAGGGGGAGGTGAGCGCCGATGCCGAGCGATAAGAGAAGGCGGTCCGTCCTCGTCCAGATGGAGACGCCCAATCTGATTCCCGAGCGCGATCTCGGCAAGAAGCCCATCCTCGAGGCGCATGACCTCGGCATCGACTTCGGAGGCCTCACGGCGGTCGACGACTTCAACATCGCCATGGGTCGCACCGAGATCTCCGGGCTCATCGGTCCCAACGGCGCGGGCAAGACCACGATCTTCAACCTGCTCACCAATGTCTACCGGCCGACGAGGGGGACCATCCTCCTCGACGGCTACGACACCGCGGGCAAGAGCGTCATCGAGGTCAACAAAATGGGCATCGCCCGCACGTTCCAGAACATCCGCCTCTTTGACAAGATGACGGTCGAGGAGAACGTCCTCGTGGGTCTCGGCAACTCGATGTCCACGAACCTTTTCACCGACGTGTTCCGTCTCCCCAAGCACTGGAAGCAGGAGGCGGAGTTCCACGACCGGGCGCTCGATCTTCTCGGCATCTTTGACATGCAGGGACTCGCTTCGACTGAGGCTGGCAACCTTCCCTATGGCGCGCAACGGCGTCTCGAGATCATCCGCGCCCTGGCGACCAACCCCAAGGTGCTCCTCCTTGACGAGCCGGCTGCCGGCATGAACCCCAACGAGACCGACGAGCTCATGGAGAACATCCAGAAGATTCGTGATGACTTCCAGATCGCCATCCTGCTCATCGAGCACGACATGAGTCTGGTCATGGGCGTCTGTGAGGTCATCGGCGTCCTCGACTACGGCAAGATCATCGCCAAGGGAACACCCGAGGAGATCCAGAACGATCCCAAGGTCATCGAGGCCTACCTCGGCAAGCAGGAGGTGAAGTGACATGGCGAGCATGCTTTCGGTGCAGGACCTGCGCGTTTCGTACGGTGCCATCAAGGCCGTCCTGGGCATCTCGTTTGACATCGACGAGGGCGAGATCGTCACGCTCATCGGCGCGAACGGCGCCGGCAAGTCCACGACGCTCAACACGATCGCCGGTCTCATCAAACCCGACTCGGGCAGCATCGACTTCAGGGGAGAGGCCCTCGTGGGAACCAAGCCCCACAAGATCGTCTCCAAGGGTCTTGCGCTCTGTCCCGAGGGGCGGCGCGTCTTCACCGAGATGACCGTCGAGGAGAACCTCGAGATGGGCGGCTACACCCGCACGGACGCCGAGAACGATGAGTCGCTCAAGATCGTCTTCGAGCGCTTCCCGCGCCTCAAGGAGAGGATCGACCAGGTCGCCGGCACCCTCTCGGGCGGCGAGCAGCAGATGCTCGCCATGGGCCGCGCGCTCATGTCCAAGCCCGACCTGCTCATGCTCGACGAGCCCTCCATGGGTCTCGCCCCCATCCTCGTCCAGGAGATCTTCGACATCATCAAGGAGCTCAACGAGCAGGGCACGACCATCCTGCTGGTCGAGCAGAACGCGAGCATGGCCCTCTCGATCGCCAACCGCGGCTATGTGCTCGAGACGGGCAAGATCGTCAAGACCGGGACGGGCAGGGAGCTGCTCGACGATGATGACGTCCGCAAGGCGTACCTCGGCGGTTAGCGCCATCGCAGCGCGAAGTACCGACAGGCCCCGAGGAAACGAATCCTCGGGGCCTCGTGTTCTCGACGCGGGGTATGGGTGCGGTCGTACCCTAGAAGGCCGTCTCGAACGCCGAGAGGAGCTCTCCGAACTCCTGGTAGGCGGGGATGTCCGGGTTGTCGGCGATGATCCTCTCGGTACTCCTGAAGAGGAAGCCGGCCTTGCTCGCGCGAATCATCGCGAGGTCGTTGTAGGAGTCTCCCGTGGCGATGGTCTCGAATCCCATCGACTGGAGGGCGCGTACGGTCGTGAGCTTTGACTGGGGGCATCTCATCGAGAAGCCCGTGACCTCGCCTGAGGGCGCCACCTCGAGCGTGTTGCAGAAGATGGTCGGCCAGTTGAGCTTCTCCATGAGAGGCTTGGCAAACTGCTCGAAGGTGTCGGAGAGTATCACGACCTGAGACTCCCGGCGGAGCTGGTCAAGAAAGTCACGCGCGCCGGGCAGGGGGTCGATCGTGGCGATGACCTGTTGAATCTCGTTGAGACCGAGACCATGCTCGCGAAGGATGCCGAGACGCCAGCGCATGAGCTTGTCGTAGTCCGGCTCGTCGCGGGTGGTCCTGCGGAGCTCGGGGATGCCCGAGGCCTCGGAGAACGCGATCCAGATCTCGGGGACGAGAACGCCCTCCATGTCAAGGCAGCAGATGTTCATAGGTGACCTTTCTCACTCGAGAGCTCTACGGAAGCGCCGTGCTCGCTCGCGCGCATCGTGCTGACCCAGAGGTCGGGAACGACGCCCTCCACGGCATCGGTGACCTTTGAGGCGGCCTCATCGCCGTCGGTGACGGCGAGCATCGTCGCACCCGATCCCGAGATGAGGAACGCGCAGGCACCCGCGGCGAGTGAGATGGCCTTCAGGCGCTCGTAGTCGGGGATGAGCGGCGAACGGTAGGGCTCGTGCGTGCGATCGTGACAGCACTCGTTGATGGCGTGCGGATCGCCCGAGGCGAGCGCGCTCACCATGGCGAGACAGCGGCCGACCTGCCACGAGACGGTGCTGATGGGCACCATCGAGGGGAGGGCCTTGCGGGCGTCACGCGTGAGCACGCGGTAGGGTGGCGCCATGCAGACGAAGCGGAGGTTGGGTGCGACGACCCACCGCGTCGTCACGGTATCGTCCCCATTTACGAACGAGCTCACGAGCCCGCCCATGACAGCCGGGGCCACGTTGTCCGGGTGGCCCTCGATGCGCGTGGCGATGTTGAGGGCAGAATCCCTGTCAAGGGAGAGCCCGCCGAGCACCTGCGCCGCGAGCACCCCGGCCACGATGCAGGTGGAACTCGAGCCGAGCCCTCCCGACGAGGGGATGGGGGAGTCCTCGACGATGCGCAGCGGCTGCCTGACAAGGCCATACTCCGCACAGGCGGCCAGATAGGAGGTCCAGACGAGGTTGTCCTCACCGCAGAGTTCGGGAGCGCAGCCCTCGACGAGAAGCGTGTCGGCGGGCTCGAAGGTGAAGGTCGCCGTCAGCTCGAGCGCGAGTCCGAGTACGTCGAACCCGACTCCGAGATTCGCCGTCGTTGCGGGAACGCGCACCGTGACGACGGTATCCCCCTGTCGTCCGCCGGCGTCTATCACAGGAATATCCTCGCGCAGGAGGACTCCACGAACGCACCCATCTTCCCCTGGTCGCAGACGTCGTCGTGAAGGACCTCCCCCTCGCGCAGGTTGGAGAGCTGCGCGGGCGCCACCGTGTCCGTGATGTGTTCGAGCGAGTCCATGCAGGCGAAGCCGTTCATACCGGAGGTGTCGATGCCGAGCGCTCCCAGGACGTCAGCGGAGAACTTGTAGGGGCTCGCCGTCGAGAGGCAGACGCGTGCCGTTCCGTCGTGCTCGATGCCGTCGAGGACGTGCTTTGCCACGGCTGTGTGCGGGTCGATGAGCTTGTGCTCCGTCTCCCAGGTGGTGCGAATCGTCTCGCGGGTCTCGTCGTCCGTTGCTCGTCCGCAGTCGAAGGTCTCGCGGATGGCCGCATAGACGGATTCGGGGAGCGTGTAGGCGCCGCCCTCGCGCAGACCGGCCATGAGGCTGGAGACGAGCTCGACGTCACCGTCGGACGCATAGTAGAGCATCCGCTCGAGGTTGGACGACACGAGGATGTCCATCGACGGGGAGATCGTCTTGACGAACGCGCGATTGCGGTCGTAGGTACCCGTCGAGATGAAGTCCGTGAGAACGTCGTTGGAGTTCGACGCCACGATGAGCCTGCGGACGGGGAGTCCGAGTCGCTTGGCGTAGTAGCCGGCGAGCACGTCGCCGAAGTTGCCCGTGGGTACGCAGAAGTCGACCTTGTCGCCAGCCTTCACGGCTCCTGCGCGCACGAGCTGGGCGTAGGAGTTGAAGTAGTAGGTGACCTGGGGCGCGAGGCGACCGATGTTGATGGAGTTGGCGCTCGAGAGCACGACGTTGTCCTCGGCGAGGCGCCCTCCGAGCTCTCGGTCGGCGAAGATGCGCTTGACCTCGGTCTGGGCGTCGTCGAAGGTGCCGCGAATCGCGCAGACGGCCACGTTCGAGCCGACCTGGGTCACCATCTGCAGGCGCTGGATGTCCGACACCTTGCCGTACGGGAAGAAGACGCAGACTCCCGTGCCAGGCACATCCGAGAAGCCGTCGAGGGCGGCCTTGCCCGTGTCGCCCGAGGTGGCCGTCACGATCATGACGTTGTGGCCGTTCCCCTCGCGTGCGACGCTCATGAGCTGAGGGAGCATCTGGAGCGCGACGTCCTTGAAGGCGCAGGTGGGCCCGTGGTAGAGCTCGAGCAGCCAGTCGGAGCCGAGGGCGGTGAGGGGGGTGATCGCCGGGTCGTCCCATTGGGGGCCGTAGGCACCCGTGACGCAGCGCGAGAGCTCGTCTGAGCTGTAGTCGGGAAGGAGGGTCCCCAAGACCGAGAGTGCCGTCTCCTGGAAACTGGAGCCGACCACCTCGGCGAGATCGAGCGTCCTCGCACCGAGCTGATCGGTCACGTAGAGGCCGCCATCGGGCGCTATGCCCGTCAGGATAGCTTGCTTGCTTGTTACAGAATCGGCGTTCGAGCGAGTGCTGTGGTAGAAAGTTGTCACTTGTTGGCTCCTCGTGTCCTGGGCCTCGAGCTTTTTTCTATGCACGTATGATAGCCGTGCGGGAGCTGTCCCGAAGCCGACGACACAGATTCGAAAGGAACCCAGATGAAGATAGCCGTCCTTGGATACGGGACCGTGGGTCGAGGGGTCGTGAAGATCATCGACGAGCAAGTCGCTGACGTCGAGGTCTCTCGCATCCTCGAGCTTCCCGATCGCATCAGCGAGTCTCGCATGACGTCGAGCTACGCTGACATCGTCAATGACCCTCAGGTCGAGGTCGTGGTCGAGTGCATGGGCGGCCTCGAGCCGGCGCACACCTACATCCTCGCGGCCCTCAACGCGGGCAAGCACGTCGTCACCTCCAACAAGGCCGTGGTCGCCGAGTACTTCGCCGAGTTCGTGGAGGCGGCGAACGCGCACGGCGTCGGGCTTCTCATCGAGGCCTCCGTGGGCGGCGGCATCCCCTGGATCGCGAGCATCATCAAGGCCAGGAGGATCGACGCCATCAGCTCCTTCTCGGGCATCATGAACGGGACCACCAACTACATCGTGTACAAGATGCTCAAGGACGGCTCGGACTTCTCCGAGGTCCTGAGCAAGGCCCAGGAGATGGGCTACGCCGAGCGCGACCCATCGGCGGACATCGACGGCATCGACGTGCGCAACAAGACGGTCATTACCGCGTCCGTCGCCTTCGACGTCGCCTGCACGAAGGAACTTCCGGTGACGGGCATCCGCACGCTCTCCAAGCATGACCTCGCGCTCTTCGGAAGCCATGAGCGCACGGTCAAGCTCCTCGGCAGGGGAGTGCAGAAGGACGGGCGCTATGCCGTCGCGGTCGAGCCCGTCGCGGTCAGCACGTCCTCGCTCGAGGCGAACGTCCCCTCCAACTTCAACCTCGTGACGCTCGACGCCGACACGGTGGGCGAGCTCAAGTTCTACGGGCAGGGCGCGGGATCGCTCCCCACGGGCAATGCCATCGTGCAGGACGTTCTCGACTGCGCCGTGGGCATCCGTCCCCGCTACGACTTCTCGCGCGGACTCGAGTACGACCCGGAGCTGCTCCGCTCCGACTACGTGTTCCGTACCGAGGCAGACGTCGAAGGCTCTCGTCTCTTCGAGCCTGGCGCAGTCCTCGTGAGCGACATCACCTCGGAGCAGGCGCGGGGGCTTCTCGACGAGGCGCTCCGGACCGACCCCACCACCTTCATGGCCGCCATCGTCAAGGAAAGCTAGGTCTAGCATGATCAAGATCTCGAAGTTCGGCGGCTCCAGCGTCGCATCCGCCGAGCAGTTCAAGAAGGTCAAGGCAATCGTCGACGCCGATCCCGACCGCAAGTTCATCGTGGTCTCCGCCGTCGGAAGGCGCTTTGACGGCGACAACAAGATCACCGACCTGCTCCTTCTCGTCAACGCCCACATTCAGTACCACGTCGACTGCACCTCTCTGCTCGCTGACATCGAGCAGCGCTTCGTTGACATCGCGGACGAGCTGGGCGTCACTTGGCCCGTGGCCGAGAAGTTCGAGACCTTCGCCAAGAACATCAAGAAGCACTCGCCCGAGTACATCGTCTCGCGCGGGGAGTGGTTCACGTCGCACATCATGGCCGAGTACCTGGGCCTCAAGTTCGTCGACGCGGCTGACGTCATCGTCTTCCATCACGACGGCACCGTCGACATCGAGCGCACCGCGTCTCGACTGAAGGAGGTCGTCGTCCGTGAGGGGGCCTTCGTCCTTCCGGGCTTCTACGGCGCGACGGTCGATGGGTCCATCAAGCTCTTCAAGCGCGGCGGCGGGGACATCACCGGCGCCATCGTCGCGCGCTGCATTAACGCCGACCTCTACGAGAACTGGACCGACGTGTCCGGGTTCCTCTCCGCCGACCCCCGCGTCGTGGAGGACCCCCGTTCCATCCGCCGCATCACCTTCGACGAGATGCGCGAGCTCTCCTACATGGGCGCCTCGGTGCTTCAGGAGGAGGCCATCTTCCCGGTGCGCGAGGTTGGCATTCCCATCGTCATCAAGAACACCAATCGCCCCGAGGACCGTGGAACGATCATCTCCGAGACGGCCGAGGTGGGCACCAACGAGCATCTGATCACCGGCGTCGCGGGCAAGAAGGACTTTCTCGCCGTGCACGTCAAGAAGGCTCACATGTCCAACGAGGTCGGCGTCATCAGCCGCGCGCTCGACATCTTCGAGCGCTATGGCGTCTCCGTCGAGCACATCCCCACGGGCGTCGACTCCTTCGGCGTGGTCGTGTCCGCCGAGGAGGTCCGCGACACCATCTACTCGATCGTGGCGGACATACGGCGCGAGATCAAGCCCGACGACATCACCATGCTCGACAAGATCGCCCTCATCTCGGTCGTCGGCCGCAACATGTCGCGCCGTTCGGGAACCTCGGGCAAGATTTTCGGCGTCCTCGGCAACGCGGGCATCAACATCCGCATGATCACGCAGAGCTCCGAGGAGATCAGCATCATCATGGGCGTCGACAACGCCGACTTCGAGCGTGCCATCAAGGTCATCTACGAGGGCTTCGTTCGCGATGAGATGGTCACGTCCCCGCACGCGCGCTAACCAGGTGGCAGTCACCCTACGAAGGGAAATCTCATGAGCGACAAGACCGTTGCAATTCTCGGCGCCACCGGCGTCGTGGGAACTCAGATGCTCCAGTGCCTCGAGGAGAGGGACTTCCCCGTCGGGAGGCTCGTCCCCCTCGCGAGCGCCCGCTCCATCGGGAAGACCGTCCCGTTCCACGGTGGGCAGGTGCCCGTCGTGGAGGCGGCCCCCGACGCCTTCGAGGGCGTCGACATCGTGCTCGGCGCGGCTGGTGATGAACAGGCGAAGGCGCTCCTGCCCGAAGCCGCCAAGCGTGGAGCCGTGTGCGTGGACAACTCTCACGCCTTCCGCCTCGACGAGGACGTGCCCCTCGTGATTCCCGAGATCAACCCCGAGGACATCGCGAACCATCCGCGAAACATCATCTCGAACCCCAACTGCGCCACGATCATCGGCCTCGTTCCCACCTGGCCCCTCCACATGGTCGCCGGCCTCCGCCGTCTCATCGTGAGCACCTACCAGGCTGCCTCGGGCGCCGGAATGCCCGGCCTCCGCGAGCTCCAGCGCGAGATGGGCGTTCTCGTCAATGGCGGCGAGATGGGTGAGACGAGCCCCTTCGCCTATCAGCTTGCGGCGAACCTCATCCCTCAGATCGGCGGGTTCCAGGGGGAGGGGTACACGTCAGAGGAGTGGAAGATGCAGAACGAGGGGCGCAAGATCATGCACCTGCCCGAGGTTCGCGTCAACTGCACCTGCGTGCGCGTCCCCGTCATGAGGTCCCACTCCGAGTCGATCACCGCCGAGTTCGAGCGTCCCATCACCCCCGATGAGGCGCGTGACATCCTCTCGAAGGCGCCTGGCGTGAAGGTCGTGGACGATCCCGAGAACCTCCGGTACCCCATGCCGCTCGATACGTCCGACCAGGACCTCGTCTTCGTCGGACGCATCCGCTACGACCTCTCCGCTCCTGATGACGTCAGCTCGGTCTCGTTCTTCTGCTGCGGCGACCAGATTCGCAAGGGTGCGGCGACCAATGCCGTACAGATTGCGGAGTATCTGGTCTAGCACTCGCCTTTCAGCCTGCCAAAGGTGCCAACGCCCTTTGGCAGCCAAAGGGACACCCCACGACGAAATCGCTTCGTCATGGGGTGTCTTTTTACTTGAGCAGGCTGTCTAGTCCTCGGGTGATGAGAGGAACGCCCTCGTCCGGGGGTCGACCGGGTCGTTGATGACCTGGCTTGCCGGTCCGTCCTCCACGATCTGGCCGTCGAAGAGGAAGCAGATGCGGTCGGAGGCATCCCGCGCGAAGCCCATCTCGTGGGTTACGATGCCGACCGCCATGCCGTCCGAGGCGAGCTCGCGGATGATGCGATGCATGTCGTCGGTGAGCTTGGGGTCGAGCGCCGAGGTCGCCTCGTCGAAGTAGATGACGTCTGGCTTCATGGCGAGGGCTCGGCAGATCGCCACGCGCTGCTGCTGGCCTCCGGAGAGCTGGCAGGGAACCTTGTCCGCGTGCTCGGAGAGGCCGATTCTCTCGAGAAGGACGCGCGCCTCGGCCTCGACCTCCGCCTTGTCGCGGCGCTGCACGACGACGGGAGCGTCGCACACGTTGCGCATGACTGTGAAGTGGGGGAAGAGGTTGTAGTTCTGGAAGACGATGCCAAAGCGCATGCGAGCCTGCCGCATGGCCTCCTTGTCGTAGACGGCGCGTCCGTCCTCGCCCCGGGAGGTGACCTCGAGGTCACCGTAGGAGAGCGAGCCCTCGTCGAAGGTGTCGAGAAGGGTGAGGCAGCGCAAGAGGGTGGACTTGCCGGCACCTGATGGGCCGATGAGCGAGACGACCTCTCCGCGATCGATGCCAAAGGACACGTCGTGCAGCACCTCGCGCGAGCCGAACGACTTGCGCGCGCTTGTCACCGAGACCGCTCGAGTGCTAGTCATGGTAGTAGTCCAGCTTCTTCTCGGCCCAGCGCAGGGCGAACTCGATGACGAGGCACGTCACCCAGTAGATCGCCGCCGCGAGGGCGAAGGGGATCATGTTTCGCTGCGACGCCACGAGGGCGCGGCTCTGCGTGAACATCTCGATGATGCCGATGGAGAAGGCGAGCGAGGTGTCCTTGACGAGTGTGATGACCTCGTTCCCCATGGCGGGGAGAATCCTCTTGACCACCTGTGGGAGGATGATTCGGAAGAAGGTCTGGGCATGGGAGTACCCGAGCACCAGCGCCGCCTCGTACTGTCCCTGGGGCATGCTCTGGATGCCCGAGCGATAGATCTCGGCGAAGTAGGCCGCGTAGTTAATGACGAAGGCGATGATGACGGCCGTGAACATGTAGTCGGTGCCGGTCTGGATGCCGAAGACGTAGAACGGCACGAAGAAGACCGCGAACATCTGGAGCATGAGGGGCGTGCCGCGCATCACCGAGATGAGAAGCTGCATGAGGAGCGACAGCGGCCGGAACCTCGAGAGCCGTCCGAGGACGATGAGGACCCCGAGGGGGATTGCCCCCAGGAGCGTGAGCGCGAAGATCTCGAGCGAGGTGCCGTAGCTCGAGACGAGCATTGAGAGCATGGTGGATGTCGACACGTGAGACCGCCTACGACGAGGGCCCGCCTTGTTCGGCGGGCCCGAGAGACTACGAGTTGTTCCTTGCTATGCGGTGGGCAGGCACCAGAGGTCGTAGGAGACGCCCTGGTCGGCGTACTTCTCGCAGAGCTCCTTGACCTTGCCCTCGGAATCGAGCTTCTGGAGGTCCTTCTCGACGGTGGCCGCGAGGTCCTCGTTGCCGAGCGCGAAGCCGACGCCGAAGTGCTCGGAGTTGAGCGACTCGTCGAGGATCGTGAAGTCGGAGGTGCGGTCGCCGATGTTGTACACGGCCACGGGGTAGTCGATGGCGACGGCGTCGACGGAGCCGCTCTCGAGCATCATGAATGCCGTGTTGTAGTTGTCGATGGTCTGGAGCTGTGCGAAGCTCGCCCCGAGGTCAGCCTGCGAGCCGCCGTCGGAGAGGAGCTCGAGTGCGGCGGAGTCCGCCTGCGTGATGACATTCTTGCCGGCGAGGTCAGAGAGGCTCGTGATGCTGGAGCTGGAGCGGACGACCACGACCTGGCGGTTCTCCATGTAGGCGTCCGTGAAGGCGTAGTCGCCCTCACGGCCCTCGATGGTGAATCCGTTCCAGATGCAGGTGATCTGACCGCTGTTGAGCAGGGCGTCCTTGGCGTCCCAGGAGATGGGGTCGGGCGTGTAGGTCCAGCCCTCCATGTCGCAGACGGCCTGTGCGAGGTCGAGGTCGAACCCGGTGTACTGTCCGTCGTCACCCACGTAGCCATAGGGCGGGAACTCCTGGTCAAAGCCCACGACGAAGTTTCCGTCGAAGGGGGCCTTGGACGCCGAGGACGAGGAGGACGAGGAGGCTGCAGTGGTAGAGGTGGTCGACGAAGTCGAGGACGAGCATCCCGCAAGTCCCACGAGCGCAGACGCGCCCATGACGGCGGCGGCGCTCGTGAGGAACTCCCGACGGCTGAGGTCGAGTGAGTTGAGCTTCATGTTTCTGCTCCATTCTGGTAGCGCACGATGACGCACTTTAGCATGATGGAGTAAGAATACCCGCTCGATAGGAGCCATTCAAGGCCTGTCATAGTGACGAAATATCCCAGAGACCAATCCTCGCTCATATGTGAAGAGAACAGGCGGCAGAAAAACTTCTGAGATTCCCCCTTGCATCATCCGCGTCTTTTGCAATAATAGACGAGCTGCACGAGGTGGGCCAAATGGTGGGTGTAGCTCAGTTGGTAGAGCGACGGACCGTGGCTCCGTAGGTCGAGGGTTCGAGCCCCTTCACCCACCCCATTTACAGTTGAATAGGGACCGGTAGCTCAGCTGGTAGAGCAGGGGACTCTTAATCCCAAGGTCCAGGGTTCGAACCCCTGCCGGTCCACCATTAAAATCACAGGTCAGACGCCGTTTCGGTGCCTGGCCTGTTTTTGTGTGAAACGATTTTATTGTTCAGCGTTGTGCGGGATTGTGCGAGCGACCGCCTTCCTTCCGAACGCTACACCGCCTCGCCCTCCGCCTTTGTGTCCCGCGGCCGTGCTAGTCTCGTGGCCGGAGGAGGTGGCCGTCATGGTCCCAGCCAGGATTCGACACATGCGCGGGAGAGCCTTCGGCACGTTAGCTTGCCTAGCGGTCGTGGCCGTCGTCGCGTTCGGCCGTGCTGGCTCCTGGTACCTCGCCCCAGCCAGTCAGGGCTCGAGCGTGGGGGAGCAGGCCTCGGACACGTCTCGGACGGACCTCACGACATGGGACGAGACCTCCTCGCCTGACTACTATCGCGTCGTGGGGGCGGCGGTCGTCGACGAGGACGTCGACGCGGGGGTCGTCTCGTACGCTCCGCTCGACTCGCTTGGCCGTGCCGGTCGCGCAGTCGCACGGGTGACCTCTGCCATGGTCGAGGCTGGCGTCGCTCGAAAGCGAGAAGACATGGAGGGCATCCTGCCCTCGGGCTGGGGGCACAACGAGAAGGTCGAGATCGACCTCCTTGATGGCTCGACCTACCACGGCTACCTCTTCAACAGGTCTCATCTCATCGCAAAGTCGCTCGGCGGGTCCGAGGTGGTCGAGAACCTCATCACGGGCACCCGCACACAGAACGTCGGGGCGAACGACGGCAGGGGAGGCATGGCCTATCCCGAGACGCTCGCCAGGAATTGGCTCCGCGAGAACCCCGAGGGGAGCGTGTGGTACTCGGCGACTCCCGTCTACGAAGGGGACGAGCTGGTCCCCAGGAGCGTCATCGTCGACCTCAGATCGTCTGACGGCTCGCTTGACCTCGAGCTGGAGGTCTACAATGCGGCACAGGGCTATCGTATCGACTACTCGGACGGGACGTTCTCGAGAGTCTGACCGATTGGGGATCGACATGGGGGACGCAGTTCCGCACCTTGACATGTCCGAGGTTCTCGAGGCGCTTGCTCCCGACTCCTCGCTCTTCGAGGAGATTGCCTCCGACGAGTGCATGTGGCAAGGGAGGATTTTCTCCGTCGACCTTCTCGACGTCGAGCTCTCTGACGGCTCTCACGGAAGACGCGAGATTGTCAGGCACAGGGGAGGGGCGGGTGTTATCGCCATACGCAATGGGCGTGTCTGCCTCGTTCGCCAGTATCGCGTCGCTCTCGGCCGCGTGACGGTCGAGATTCCGGCGGGCAAGCTTGACGAGGGCGAGGACGGTGCCTCCTGCGCTGCACGCGAGCTTCTCGAGGAGACGGGCCTTCATGCCGAGACGCTTGAGCCGCTCGTGACGACGATCGGCTCGCCTGGCTTCACCAGTGAGCACACCGAGGTCTTTCTCGCACGGGGACTCTCTCAGGACGCGGCAGCGCCCGACGAGGGAGAGTTCGTCGGTACCGTATGGCTTCCCGTTGATGAGGTCGCTGCGGCCATTCGCGCCGGCGTGATCCAAGACGCGAAGACGGTCGCGGGCGTGTTGGTGGCGCTCCTCGACGGGCCATCGGCCCCTGACGGGGAAAGGGACCGTCTTTTGCTATAGAATGACCTCGCCGCTGAAGCGGTGCCATGCTCCCTTAGCTCAGTTGGATAGAGCAGCGGTCTTCTAAACCGTCGGTCGGGCGTTCGAATCGCCCAGGGAGCACCAGAGCCTATTCATGGTCAGGTGGCTTCTACCTGGCTTTTGACGCTTTCGGGTGCGAAGAAAGGAGAAGGGAAGCCAAGTCATCAACGGTCAAATGGTTACGGTCACCGAGTGATGACACGTGATTCGCCGTACATGTACTTAAATGGTCTGAACGGATGCTTGCACAGGACGTTTGGCCTTGTTTTCGTACCTGCAGAGTCGTTTCCGCCCATGCATCGTCCTTGAGGCATACTTGGGAAGAGGATTCTCTTGGAAGGAGCACGCATTGATATACACAATGACGCTAAACCCCGCCCTTGATTATGTCATGCACCCACTGACGTTGGACATGGGCTTCACGAACAGGTCTTCCTACGAAGAGCTCTACTGCGGTGGAAACGGCATCAACGTCTCCACGCTCCTCAACGAGCTTGACGTCGTCAACGTCGCAATGGGCATCGTGGCGGGCTTCACCGGTGACTATCTCATCAGTGAGCTCCAGGAGCACGGCATCTCGAGTAACTTCGTCAAGCTCGACCGTGGCTTCACGCGCATCAACATTAAGCTCAACGGCATCGTCATGACGATGGTCAACGGCATGGGCCCGAAGATCTCGGAGAAGAAGGTCGACGAGCTCCTCGAGCGCATGGATGTCGTCAATGCGGGCGACACCCTCGTGCTCACCGGCTCCATCCCCGGCTCGCTTCCCGAGGACATGTACGTTCAGATCATGCAGCGGCTTGGCGGACGTGGAATCCAGTTCGTCGTCGACGCTCCCGGCCAGCTCCTCATGGAGTCCATCAAGGCACACCCCTTCCTCATCAAGCCCAACAACCATGAGGTAGGTCGCATCTTCCACGTGAACATCGAGTCGCCCGAGGAGTGCATGCCCTACGCGCACAAGCTCCAGGACGGCGGTGCACGCAACGTCATCGTCTCGTGTGGAGGCATTGGCTCGCTGCTTCTCGACGAGTACGGAACGGAGCACATAGTCCCCACTGCCAAGGTCAAGCTCGTCAACGCCACTGGCGCTGGTGACTCGATGGTTGCCGGCTTCCTCGCGAGCACCACTCGCGGGTTCGACTACGAGACCTCGCTCATCTACGCCGGCGCCTGCGGTACCGCGACGGCGGCGAGCAAGGGCATAGCCAAGCGCGCCACGATCGATCGCGTCGTGACCGCCCTCTACAAGAAGATGGGTCGCGAGATGCCCGCTGCCATCGCCGACCAGATCAAGGCCAATGCCGTCAGGCAGGAAGCCAACGCCATCAAGCAGGAGGCCAACGCCGCCGAGTAGGTGCTCTCGCACAGGCCACTCTCGCCCACACGGGCGATGGCATAGCAGTTCAAGAGCCGCGTTGCGGCCGACTGGAGGGGGAGACATGTTCGAAGGTGTTAATGCGTCTGACGGTATCGGAATTGGCGTCGCCCGCGTTGCGGTGGATCCTGACCTTTCGTTTACCCCGCATGTTCCCGAGGATGCCGATGCGGAGAAGGCCCGCTATGCGAGCGCCGTCGCCAAGTTCATCGAGCAGACCAACGCACAGATCGAGCGTATGACCCAGACCGTCGGCGAAGAGGCGGCCGCCATCATGGGCGCCCACATCGAGTTCGCCGAGGATGACGGCATCAAGGAGATGGTCGCCAACTCCATCGATACCGGCATGTGCGCCGAGCAGGCCGTGAGCGAGGCCTACAAGATGTACTACGACATGTTCTCCGCCTCCGACGAGGAGGTCTTCCGCGAGCGTGCCGCCGACGTTGCTGACGTGAGCACCGGGCTTCTCGCCGACCTGCTGGGCAAGGAGGTCGTGGACCTCTCCACGCTCCCCGAGAACTCCATCGTGGTCGTCCACGAGCTCACCCCGTCCATGACCGCCGACATCGACAAGGACAACGTCGCCGGCATCATCACCGAGACTGGTGGCCGTACCTCCCACTCCGCCATCATCGCCCGTGCCCTTGAGATTCCTGCCGTCCTCTCCGTGGCCGACGCCACGAAGGTCATCAAGAGCGGCGACATGGTCGTCGTCGACGGCTCGGCGGGCAAGGTCCTCGACAACCCCGCAGACCATGACCTCGAGCACTATCGCGCCAAGGCGAAGCAGTACGCAGAGGAGAAGGCCGCCCTCGAGGCGTATCGCGGCAAGCCGACCGTTACCGCCGACGGAACCTCGAAGCTCCTCGTGGCCAACATCGGCAACCCCGATGACGCCAACGTCGCAGCCGAGCACGACGCCGAGGGCGTCGGCCTCTTCCGCTCCGAGTTCCTCTTCATGGACGCCAAGGAGCTCCCGACCGAGGACGAGCAGTTTGCCGCCTATCAGAAGGTCGCCCTCCGCATGAAGGGTAAGCCCGTCATCATCCGTACGCTCGACGTGGGCGGCGACAAGGAGATTCCGTACCTCAACCTCCGCCACGAGGACAACCCCTTCATGGGCTTCCGCGCCGTTCGCTACTGCCTCAACAACCCCGAGCAGTACAAGGTCCAGCTCACCGCCCTCCTGCGCGCCTCCGCGTTCGGTGACATCAAGATCATGCTCCCGCTCGTCACCTGCATCGACGAGGTCCGCAAGGCCAAGGAGCTCATCGCCGAGTGCAAGGCGGACCTTGACGCGCGCGGCATCGCCTACAACAAGGACATCGAGGTCGGCACCATGATCGAGACCCCCGCGGCCTCCCTCATCGCCGACGACCTCGCCGCCGAGTGCGACTTCTTCTCCATCGGCACGAACGACCTCATCGGCTACACGATGTGCGCCGACCGCGGCAACGACCGCGTTGGCTACCTCTACACGGTCTACCAGCCCGCCGTTCTCCGCTCGCTCAAGCGCATCATCACGACGGCTAACGCGGCTGGCATCATGGTCGGCATGTGCGGCGAGGCCGCTGCCGATCCTCTGCTCATCCCCGTTCTCGTCTCCTTCGGTCTCGACGAGTTCTCCGTCTCCGCGCCGTCCATCCTGCGCACGAGGCGCATCATCTCCGAGTGGAGCAAGCCGGACGCCGATGCTCTCGTCGAGAAGGTCATGCAGCTCAAGACCGCCATTGAGGTCAAGGCCATGCTCCAGAAGGCTGCCAAGTAGCATCGTTTCCAGCTAGGCTCACCGAGGGACGCCCGCGAAAGCGAGCGTCCCTCTTTTCGTGAATCTCTCGCCGTGCGCGCGATGCCGTTCGCTCGGCTGACAAGGGCATGCTGACCCCCTGCTATCCGGCACTCATCTGATTCGTAGTAAACTGAAAACAACGTTGGGGGATTTTGTTGGCCGGCGCATACGCCGCGTCCTTGCTGCCGGTCCAGGTTGTCTATGAGGTGCGGCGATTCGGGCTGTGTCGGGTGGGTCAGACCTTCCTGATCGCTTCGCCATCCGTCAGGAGGAAGCAATATGAGTATGCCGTCGTATGCCCCGCTCTACGCTCCGCTCCCTGATCCAGGAGCCTATCTCGTTCGCTTGGGAATCAATCCCGAGACGTATCTCCGCTCGGCACACCCGGATCTACCCGAATCTCCGTCCGCCTACAGCATGCCGCACACGAAGGAGTCGCTTGACCTGCTCGTTCGTGAGCACCTCTTCCACGTTCCCTTCGAGGACCTCGACACCTACGACCTCAAGCGCGAGGTCTCGCTTGCGATAAGCGATCTGTTCGAGAAGATCGTGGTCCGCCATCGCGGCGGGTACTGCTTCGAGCTCAACGGTCTGCTCTTCGCGCTCATCGAGAGTCTCGGGTTTGACTGCTACCCGATTGGCATGCGCGTTGCCTTCGAGGGGGATTTCCCGCCGATCGCCCACCGTGCCACCCTCGTCACCCTGCCCGAGGGAGACCGCGTTCTCTGCGACGTGGGCTTTGGCGGTCCGGCTCCCATTACCGCGATGTACCTGGACAAGACTGAACCCCAGAAGTCCGGCAAGCTCACCTTCCGCTACGGCCACGATGGCCCGAAGGGGCTCTATCGCCAGATTTACCTTCAAAACGATGGCGTGGAGCTGGTGGAGTTCCTGTTCTCTGACCAGCCCGTCGAACAGGCCGATTTCATTCTCTCCAACGCCTACATGACCCATAACGAGGGCACGCGCTTTCATAACAATCGCGTGCTCAACTTCCTGGACGAGAACGGCAGCGTCGCCATCGACAACAACGTCCTGCGTATTCACGACAACGGCAAGCTCACTGAGGTTCCTCTGCTCACCCCCGAGGCTCGCAAGAAGGCCTACGTCGACTACTTTGGCATGCCCGAGGACTCTCTGACGGAGCTCTGATCATCTCGTCACGTCCTGCTGATTGAGGCGTGAGCCTGGTCACCAGGTGCAACTCGGCGGCACGATTATCCTGAGCGCAGAGGGGATCACGCTGACGTGGTAATGCCTGCCGCGCATCCGCTCGCCGTCCACCTGGCAGGGCGGCTCCTTCTCGGTGAACTCGACGTCGAGGGACGAGAAGGTGCGCAGTCTCACCACGCTCGAACCCGCATGCCTGCCGAACCGCGCAAGCGCGAGGAGTCCGAGCAGATGCGCGACGTTCGGGGTGCGAACGTTGAAGCAGAGGTCGAGAAGACCGTCCGTCGGGTTCGCCTTCGGGCAGATGGAGAAGCCCCCGCCGTACGTCGGTCCGTTCTGGGCGGCAAAGACGATGGAGTTGAGCTCGAGCGGCTCCTCGCCGTCGATGGTGACGCGGGAGGGGAACCCCGATGCCTCGCCTCGCACCTGGCTCATGATGCGTACGCCTGAGGTGGCGAACAGCGTCTCGCCTTCCTGAGAGGTGTTGGCCTCCCGCCGGTCCGTCGTGTCGAGTGCGATCGCGGCGTCGAGTCCGAAGGAGAGCGTCTCCATGAAGTAAGCGCTCGCCGAGACGTCGCTCTCCACGTGGCCGAGCTCGATGATGCGTGGCGACCCCTCGAGAATCTCACGAAGCGACGCCTCCGGATCGTTGAAGGTCGCATTGAGCGTGCGCGCGAAGTCGTTTCCCGAGCCCATCGGCACGATGGCGAGTGCGGGACGGCTTTCGGAGCCGATCTGCATGAGACCGTTGACGACCTCGTGGATGATGCCGTCGCCACCGAGCGCGATGACGGTGTCGTAGCCCGCCGCCCCTCTGGCCATTGTCTCGCCGTCTCCTGGCGCCGTCGTGAGCCTGTGCTCGTACGAGGTCGTGACGGAGTCATACGACTCGAAGAATCGCCTCACGCGCTCCGCCGCCTGGGCGCCCCGTCCGCTGTGGGCGGTGGGGTTTGCGATGACGAGCGTTCTTCCGAGACTGCGAACGGCCATGGGTACCTCCGCGGATGCTTGACTGCCGAACCCCATTCTATGGGACTGCCGCAGACATGACGGCGTGTCTCATGGCGGACGGTGCCCCCGTCGGGTGGGCGCGTCTCCTCTATGGCGCCCGCCTGCGTTGACCTCTCGGCGAGGCTTAGAACCCGGAAGCGGAACCCGGCGCTTTCTCGCCCGTCGTTTTGGACTCTCCGAATTCCGATGGCGTTTTTCCTTTGAAGACCAATGACGTGGCGCAAGAGGGGCCTCTGAGGTATCTTCAACGGCGAGACACATCACGACAGGGGTCTTCATGAGGTTCTACAACGTCTATTGGTTTGTCGGCACGGTCGCCTCCGGCCTTGTCGGAGGCGTCTACCTCCTGCTCCGCGCATGGCGCGACCGGGAGGAGGCCGACTTCGGCATCGAGCTCGCGCTGGGCCTATGGTGCCTGGCCGTAGGCGGGCTCGTCGGGCTCGCTCACTTCTCGCTCGTGCCTGACGCGCTTCCGGCCGCGGTGATCTGTCTTCCCGTGGGAGTGCTGCTGGTCTTGGCAGGCAGACACGTCTGGCAGGGCGACGCGGGCGAGTATCCCTCCGAGGTCGAGGGTCGTTGCGTGCGCCTCACCGAGGGACCGAGCGGCGAGCGCTGGGCGGAGTTCTCCTACGAGGTGGACGGGCGTCCGCTTCGCGCGTTCTGCGAGGATTCCGTTGCCGCCGGGACCGTCAAGGTGGGCGACACCCGCCTCATCCACGCGAGCGCCACCCAACCGCTCTCCATCAGGCTCTCGGTCCGGGGAAGTCTTGCGGGTGGCCTCGCCATTGCCCTTCTCGGCGTCGCCCTTCTCGCCATTCCCGTTCTTTTCGTCGTGCTGTAAGTTTTCCGGCCAAGGGCGAGACCTTTTGATTGCAACGTGACGCGGATTTCCCAACAAAGTCAGAGAATTCTTACCGCCTTTCGGCGCAGCTCGTCGTAGGGTGGCCCTTTGGCTGCCAAAGGGCGTTGGCACCTTTGGCAGGCAGGCACCTTTGGCAGGCAGGCACCTTTGGCAGGCTGAAAGGGGTGCGTCAAAAGGTGGACTTTCTCTGCGTTTCGTATCACCATCAGTCGAAGTGATGTCATCCGGCGACGCGAAGGGCACGACATGGGCAGGCACGAAGCCGCGGAGCAGTACGAGAAGGCCCTCGCCTCCGGCAAGCGATGCTATAGGGAGTGCGTCCACGCCGGCCGCTATCCCTACCTGCAGGCGCTCGACGAGCTGATTGACGAGACCGAGGTCAGGGGCTACGAGAGCATCGGTCTCGTGGAGGTGCCCATGGAGCTCGTGGCGGGCACCCGGGTGGCCGGGCGGAGAAACGCCTTCGCGGCCAACTTCATGCCCCTCCTCGGCGAGCAGAGCGAGTTCGCCTACAAGTGGATCTCGCTCTGCGAGGCGCACCTGAGCGACGAGGGCATCCGCGACCCGGTCGAGGTCTACGAGTATTTGGGGCGCTTCTACGTTCAGGAGGGCAACAAGCGCGTGAGCGTCCTCAAGAGCTTCGGTGCCGCGTCCGTGACCGGCACCGTCACGCGTGTCCTTCCCGCGTGGTCGGATGACGAGGCATTCCGCGTCTATGGAGAGTTCCTGCGCTTCTATGCGCTGAGCAGGACCTATCTCGTCCGGTTTACTCACGAGGGGAGATACGCTCGGCTTCAGGAGGCGCTCGGGTTCGAGCCTGATTACGTGTGGTCGGATGACGAGCGCAAGGTCTTCTCGGCTGCCTTCCATAGGTTCGGCGCGGCGCTTGCCACGCTGAAGAAGGAATCCGAGGGAGTCACCACCGCCGAGGCCCTTCTCGCCTGGCTCTCTGCCTATCCCGTGTCTGCGCTCAGGTCGATGAGCCAGAAGGAGCTCGAGGCGTCGATCGCTGGCATGTCTGCGGACATCTCCTCGGCGGCGTCCGGACCGCACGTGGCCGTGAGCTCGGAGCCAGCGGGCGCCAACCTCGCCGTCGTGTCTCGCATTGTTGACACGGTCGTCCCGCACGGACCGCTTCGCGTCGCCTTCGCCCACGAGTCCGAGCCCGCGGGAAGCCCGTGGCTCGAGGCTCACGAGCACGGCAGGGAGTATCTGGAGCAGGCCCTTGCGGGTCAGGTCACGACCTCCTCGTACGCACCGAGTGCGGGGGAGACCCCCGAGGACGCGATGGAGCGTGCAGCCCAGGACGGCGCCGACGTCATCGTCGCGACGACGCCCACGCTCGTTGGGCCCTGCCGTCGGGTTGCCGCCGACCATCCGGGCGTTAAGGTCCTCGACTGCTCGCCGTTCGCCCCGTCTTCCGGGGTCCGCACCTTCTACGGGCGGATGTTCGAGCCGTACTTCATCGCCGGTGCCATCGCCGGGGCAGTTTCGGGCGCTGCCGACGTGGGGCTCGTCGCCGACAGTCCCGAGACGGCGGCGGTCTGCGAGCTTGATGCGTTCGCTCTTGGCGTCGAGCTCACCAATCCCACCGCGAGGGTTCTTCTGAGGTGGGGCGGCGGTGATGACGATGCCTTCGATGAGCTCGCCACGGGGGGCTCTCGCGTCATCTGTCACTGTGGCACCACCGCTAGACGGGGCACGAGCGACGTCGAGGGACTCTACCTCGTGTCCGGCGGTCGCCTCGAGCTTCTCGCCGTTCCGGTCTGGAACTGGGGCTCGTTCTACGCGCGGCTCGTGGGTGGGATTCTCGGCGGCTCGTGGGACTCCGGTCTCGTCAGGGGCGACGCGGTGAGCTATTGGTGGGGGATGCGGAGCGGCGTCGTCGACCTGCGTCTGGGGCGGGGGCTTCCCGAGGGCTGCCGCGTGCTCGCCGAGCTTCTCCGGCGCGATATCATGGCAGGTGACTTCGACGTTTTCTGCAGGCGAGTCGAGCGTCAGGACGGCACCCTGTTCTGTGACGGAAGCCATGGTCCCGACCTCAAGGAGATCGTCGCCATGGACTTCCTCTGCTCCCGGATCGACGGGGCGCTTCCGCGCGCGGAGGCGCAGCAGCTTGGGGTGGGTGTCCGATGAGGGTGCTCTTCGTGGCGGACGAGGAGAGCCCCTTTCTGTGGGACTACTACACTCCCGGAAGGCTCGACGGCATCGACCTCATCGTCTCATGTGGCGATCTCAAGTCGGAGTACCTCACGTTCCTCGTGACGATGGGACGCGCTCGGCTCCTCTACGTCCACGGCAATCACGACACGGGATACGAACGGCGTCCTCCCGAGGGCTGCGAGTGCATCGACGACAAGCTCGTCAAGATCGGCGGCCTGCGCATCCTGGGCCTCGGCGGGTGTCCGCGCTACAACGGCGGGCCGTACCAGTACACGGAGCACGAGATGCGCATGAAGATCCTGCGTCGCCTTCCCGGCATCCGGATGGCCGGAGGCGTGGACGTCATCGTGAGCCACGCGTCGGTCCGAGGTGTGGGGGATGACAGCGACTACGCGCATCGCGGCTTCGAGACGTTCCGGCCGCTCGTCGAGGGTCTCAAACCGCGCTATCTCGTGCACGGTCACGTCCACCTCAACTACGGCGCGAACATCCCGCGCGTCGAGCGGATGGGGGAGACCCAGGTCATCAACGCCTATGAGCGCTACGTCCTCGACATCTGAGCGGTCCGAGACGAAAGCAGGCCCCCCGGATTCCGGAGGGCCTGCCTGCGATTCTTTGGAGCGGCGGACGGGAATCGAACCCGCAACAATCAGCTTGGAAGGCTGACGCTCTACCAATTGAACTACCGCCGCACTGGTCGGGGTGACTGGATTCGAACCAGCGACCCTCTGCTCCCAAAGCAGATGCGCTACCAAGCTGCGCTACACCCCGGAGCCGCTGCAAAAGTATAGGTTAGGAAGGGTCGCTGGGCAACCACAACTTGTGAGCGCCACTCATAATCGACAAGCTGCCAGAGAATGGTTCTCTCAGGGGGCGGATTCTCGCGATGATTGCACCACCCCGGAGAGGGGTGGAGATGTATTCTCTGGAGGTCAGGAAGATGGCGGTGGCGGCCGTGC